>Ga0209573_1000030_pt1 | contig 461309 bp, 409 predicted proteins | sample TNRBio252014_DNA_FD_185870 | JGI IMG/M metagenome (GOLD analysis project Ga0209573, IMG submission 185870) | Wastewater treatment Type I Accumulibacter community from EBPR Bioreactor in Madison, WI, USA - TNR Reactor_6/25/2014_ DNA (SPAdes)... | ecosystem: Engineered > Bioreactor > EBPR >...
GGGAGTATTATATTCATAGGAGCTGAACTTTCGTTCTAAGTCTTCCAGCACTAAATTGATGAATTTTAAACGGCTTGCTCTTAATTGAGTGAGCCGTTTTTATTTATAATTTCTTCGTTGTTAGCCCTCCCTTTTCAAGGGAGGATTTAGGTGGGTTTAGTTTGTCACAAATTAAAAGATAAATGTTTAAATGAAAATTTCTCTCCCACTGGGACTTTCTTCAGTTATTCATTAAGTAAGAAACAGTTTCTCCTTTGATATATCCCCCTATTTCATTAGATTTGGTATTATTCCTATTATATCACAAGCAAGGGAGGTTAATTATGAAGTACGTTCTAATTCTAATATTGTCAGTTTACTGCTGTGCATCCCAACCCTATTTTAATAACACAGATTTTATTTTTACTGTACAAAGCTCTTTAATCGAAAGACAAGATTCAATAAAATTAGAAAGTTCAAATCAATTTTTGGCTGAACAAAAGATATTGTGGGAGTTTAGAATTGATAATGGTAGAGTAATCATTAATGAAAATAAAACTTGTATTCAAAATTCTGATAGAGTTTTCCTAAAAAATCCTACAAGTGAATATCTTAGAAATACTGTTTACATACCTCATCCACAAGTGAAGCTCCCATTAGCAATTGGCGATTCTATTTATGTAGAGCAAAAAGAATTAGTGAACAGTGAAGCACATGACAGCGTTAGTATTCGTGGCTATCTGAAAGTAGTTGATAAAATCAAATATGGAGAAAACCCGAAAGATAATGATGTTTGGAAAATTGAAGCTATAAATATTGATAATCCGAAGTATAGAGCAACTTATTATTATTCGGAAAAATCTGGGTTCGTTTACTTTAAATATATTTTTGATGATGAAATAGTGGAAATGAACTTTAGGGTTTTTGTATATATAGCTAGGTAATAAACTTTATATATTTTTAGTAGTTATAATGTAATCAACAAATTTCATTAGATTTGGTATTATTCTCCCTATATCAATAGCAAAGGCGGTTATTTATGAAGTACATATTGATAATAGCAATACTCACAATGAGTGCCTTTGCTAAGCCATACTTCCGGATGACTGATTTCAGATATGATGTAAAATATACCAATGCTCAAGGGCACGAAACTATTGAGCTTCATAGTGTTGCGAATCGATTTGATAAAGAGGACTCAATCCAATGGGTGTTCAAAGAATATAAGATTACATATTTAGACCAAGTGTATTGCATACAAGATACGAATATGGTGATGGTCACGTCGCCCAAAAGATGTGTATTCGCCGCCACAGAAAACGTTCCCAATCCTCAAATTAAATATCCTCCGACTATTGGTGATTCAATATATGTAGAACAGACATTATCTAATGGTAATATAATGAGGGGTTATCTGAAAGTGACTGATAAAATTCAATACGGTAACGATACTAAAGAAGCTGACAAATGGGTAATAGAAGCTTACAACCTTGATAACAGTACATATTCTGCAACTTACTACTACTCCAAGAAAATCGGATTTGTTTACTTTGATTACAAACTTGATGACATAGGTATAATAATGAATCTGACAATGTATTTATATCACGAGGATGGCTCTTATCAAAATGCCTTCGAGGAGTAATCGAATTATGAAGTACATATTATTATTCATCATAGCGTCAATAGGATGCATATCTCAACCCTATTTTAAGTCGAATGATTTTATATTCGATGTGAAATATATAAATGCAACTGGTGCTCCAAAAATTGAATTGCTTAGCGTTGAAAACAGCCGAGTTAATAACTTAGACTCTGTCGAGTGGGCTTACTTTGAACATAATCTAATATTCTATCAACCAAGATATTGTGTTCAAGACTCAGCTGGAGTAATGGTGACTTCACCGAATAGAGGAGTATTCGCTGCCACTGAACACGTTCCCAATCCTCAAATCAAATTTCCTATTTCCATAGGAGATTCGATATATGTCGAACAGCCACTGTCAAATGGTAAAGTTATGAAAGGATATTTGAAAGTAATTGAGGAGTTAGAATATGGTAGATATCTTAATGAAATCACTTATGCTTGGAAAATAGAAGCATATAATCTAGAAGATCCTAAATACTCGGCTATATATAAATACAATGAGAGAAATGGGTTTGTTTTTCTGAAATATAAACTCAATGAAGTAGAAATTGAGATGAATTTGAGTCTTACAAGAGGTCATGGCTTTGCAGATGAAAAATGAGTTTAATTAAAGATCTCAAATTAAATACAGAACTACATAAACTTCCGCTTAGTCTTGATAAATCGGAATCGTAGATCGTCATAGAAAAGACTTATCAATAGTATAAAAGCGGCGATTATCAGTGCATTCAGCTTTAAATCGAAAGTTGAATAAAGAATTCCCCCAGTAATACCACCTAGAAAGAAAAAAGATATTATATAAAGATGTAGCTTTATCATTGATTTGATTTTATCTCTATCGGGATGTGTTTCTGGGAAAAATAGCTGTGATAGCTCTATCCCCAAATCTGTGAATAGCCCTGTCAAGTGCGTAGTCCTGACCACTGCTTTCGAAATCTTACTAACAAATGAATTCTGAACTCCCATTGCGAAAAGTAAAATACAAGCGATTAGGTTAGGATAACTCAATTCAAGAATGTCACTAGCAACTGCGACTGTAACTAATAAAACTATCTCAATCATCGTTGGGAGTACAAATACATTTAACTTTTTATTTGCTCTATACTTTTCGATGAGAAAACTGGAGGTAAAAGAACCAAAGAAAAATGAAAAGATATAAAGGAAGTATATAGTACCTTTCAAATATTCCAATTCAGCCACATCATTTATGAACAGTGCAAAATGCCCAGTAACATTGGTTGTAAGTTGCTTTATTGCTAAAAAACCAGTGACATTTACCATACCCGCTACAAATGATAAGACTGTAGCTATTTGCAAGTTATGGACAAATGTTCTGCTTTTACCCTGATGTCTAAACATTTGGATTAGAGTTATTATTAAAATTGGATAAGGTTATGCTACAAATTTACAGACTATATACAACATAAGAGAAATTAAGAACATTTTTATACTCTTTGAAATTTACTTAACTACTCATATATTCATCTCGAGTCATACGATATTGTAAACTATCTCTAAACTCACCTTTGAAGAAATATTCTTGCTTTAGAACCCCTTCTAATACCATCCCATTTTTCTCGAGTACTTTACCAGATACATCGTTGCCATCAAAGCAAGTTGCAAAGAGCTTATTGATTTTTAGTTCCTCGAATCCAAATTTGAGTATAGCCGCAACTGCTTCACTGGCAATCCCTTTTCCCCAATATGGCTCTGCAATCCAATAACCAATCTCCGCTTTGCTATGTTCAGTTTCCAACCTCATACCTATCTCCCCAACTAGCTCTTCTTCACCTTTTTGTGTAATGGCGAAGATAAACCTGTTCTTATTTTTGAATCCTTCCAGTACCGTGTTCATACGAGCAATAGCATCTTCTTCCAAATAAGGGTACGGGTACCCAAAGACTTTGTCAGAAACTTTTTTATTACTCGCAAACTTTACAAGATTAGGTAAATCGGTAAGTTCCATCCTGCGGAGTACTAGTCTTTCTGTATGTAATGTTGGGTGTTGGGTCATGGTTTAATAGTTTGTTTGAATTGTTTCCAAAATGGAAACTGTTGGGATTTTATCTTTGATAGCAAGGTCTAAAGTAGTTATATAGTAAGTTCTTTTATTCTCTGAATTTTCTATTTCCATGATAATCAAGTTCTCTAATAAAAAGTATAGAATTCAAATAAGATTGAAAACATAAATATTTCTTTCTTTCAGTAATAAATGTATCAAGTAACATTGATGTTGAAATTTCTTTACTAATGTTTTGAATATTAAAATAAAAATTAAAACCATAAGCCAAGTTGGTCTCAATACCTCTGTCGCAGTTAATTAAACTGTCCTTATTAAGATTCAGAAGCATTTTATTAATAGTTTCATATTCTATATCCACCACATCTGCAAGCCGTAGTACTTCAGAATAATCTGAATATCTATATAGTTCAAAATACCCTCTGTTATTTTTTGATTTAGGTATAAATAAATATTCTGTTTCTCCTTTAGGTAATCCATCTCCAGGAGTCATAAAAGTAAAGTACCCTAAATTATATATGAAAAATTCATCCGCGATTTTCTTTTCTTTACTAGTTATATACTCAACAAAGTTATCGTCTGTTAAATATTTATCCCCTGTTAGTAATCTATCTTTAGAATAGTTATTTAAAGAACAATTATATAGAAATAGCAGATTAACAATTATTAGTAAATAAATTATTATTTTATTCATTTATTCCTCTTTTTTTGAACTTTTTCCAAAATGGAAACAGTTGGATTCCTGCCTTGATAGCAAGGTCTAGAGTGGTTGTTCGATAATCTCGAACAACCACTTGCGAAGTTCTCCCCTACTTCGGAATCTCTTTCACTATCTTGCCATCTCGCATATAGACCATATAATAGCCATTTTTGCGTTTATATTCGACTAATCTCTCATAAGAAAGTGCAAGACCATCAAGTATTTTTTTATTTTTTTCAGAGATTTTTGAATTCATTTCTTTGATTTCTGATTCGCTCATATTTTAACTCATCGTTTATAATTAAATCATTTCCTTTTTGCTTTATACCTATGTACTCCCTTTTCCCATCCGAATTATCGATAATCATATACTCATCAACTATCGGAATATAGATATCGAATAGGTTAATGATTCCACGTTTATATCGTCGGATAATTACATCTGTTGGAATATTGTGACCTCCCTCTTGCACTCTGGTAGCAACCCTTTCTATAGCCAAATCGATATTGTTCAGCCAAAAGAAAAGCAGAGTAACTTCATACCCATTCTGCTTTGCTTCTATTATCTTATTCTTGTAGCTTTTGGTAGCAAGAGTAGTCTCGAAAGCAAAGCTCTGATTATCTTGGAATAAATTTTCTATTCTGTTTAGCATAATCCGCCCTGCCTCGAATGAAACTTTGTCTGGCTGGAAAGGAGAAAGCCCACGAGCTATTTCGTCAGCATTCACAAACTCCTTGCAATCCAATATATCGGGTAATATGGTGAAAGACGCAGTTGTTTTACCTGCTCCATTGCAACCAGCTATTATATATAGATTTTTTTCTTTCATAGGTATTAATATATTAAATTATCTCGAGTTACTAGCCTGAAAGTTGGTGTTCTAGATTATTGAACTACCACTTTATTTTTATTTAATTCACATAATTTATTATATACTCTTTCTCCCACTTCCTTCTCTACGTTCAAAGAAGCACTTTGCCTTTGCTTTGGAAGTAGTATATTAAGTTTTTCATTTGATTCGTTATTTTTTAAACCCCAATCGTCAGGTCTCCTCAAACACTCAATAATTACATCACGATTACTAGATAATAAATTAGACACAAATTTTTTTATTCTTTTAGTACTTTCTAAATCACGGATAATCTTATTACTAATATTAAAGTTTTTAGAATGGTATGGGAATAACTCAAGGACACAAATGTTCATTGCTATCAGTTTTATTGCCTCCTCATAATCAAGTCCTTTCTCATTTTTCAATTTTCTAATAATACTTCCAAATTTTTTCAACCAATATTGTCCTCCACTTGTATGGCAATACTTTGGATTTAAAGATATAAAAGGATAATTTTCGTCTAAATTATTTTGTTTAAGAGAATTAATCAAATCACCTTTATATTCTTTACAGTTGTATTCAGAAAAATAATCATTAGGACTAAACCCTGGATTAATCATTAACAAATAAATACTTGCATTCTTTAAATCGCCAGCATAAGGAATTGGAATTAATCCTGTATGTAATTGAGAACTTTCATCAAATAAGTTCTCTACTTTACTAATATAGCCTTCAAAATTACAATTAATTTTTTTATTTTTCTCTAATAATTCAACATCACAAGGATGTATTAATTCTTCGCTGGTAATTTCTAGCTTTTTCCAATATTCTACTAAGTCATCCATTTTTATAATCTCATTTTATTTCTTAACAGAAAAATATTATATATTTAATCCACCCTTACTTATCGTATGGCCGTCCCTTTATCTTGATAATAGTGTAGCCGTCTTGCAGTGTTGAAAGCTCACGGAGGTCTTCCTCATTCGTGATTATCTCCACATTTGCATCGATTGCGTCTTTTGAGCCAGCTATTTTTATATTATTTGGGAAGTTTATACGCTTATTGAATAATTTAGATTTTATCAAACTGCTGTCTTTTTCTATGATCGCAGGTAGATATTCAGCTATATCTTCCTTGTATTCTTGATTTAGAACTTCGTCGTGTATGTATGTATCTGCAAATGTACGAGGTGAAATATCATTCTCGCCTGTGTTTTGAGTAAACTCATAGTCCAATAAATTGAGCAAATCGGTTTTATTATTCAGCTCCAATACATTATCCAAAATGAATTTCTCAGTTTCGTTGTAGAATCTACGAGATTGTATTTTCGGGTTCATCTCAGTAGTGAAACCTAGAAAATCACGGTAGAAATATTCTGCTAGTGATGATTCTGGACGGAATTGCTGATCGAATATAAACGCTCCCCATAAATTATTTGGGAATTCGAACTCTGTAAAATCCTCTTTCTGAGGTTCATTATATTCGAATAAAACACCGAATTTGAAGAATTTTTTCGAAGGACTTAGGAACACATCTTCAATTAGATTAATTTCATTATTTTTGAATGACATAGCATCGTGCATTTCTGCTTTGATCGCTACTATTACTTTTTTTTCTGTTCGTTCAGTCTTCCCTTGTACGACTATTAGGTAACCACCTGGTATTGTCCCCGTCTTCATAGATTCGGCCATTAATTCAGCCATTTTTCCAGTATATTCTAAGAATCTCTGCTCATTGCTATCGTGTAAATCCTTAGCATATCCAAAGAATCCCGATTCGGTGCTATCTTCTACCGCAAGTTGGAAATATTTGGAAGACGAAGCCGCATCGTACAATCTATCTTGTATTGTTTGAATAGTCTGAGGAGACACTTCTACTAGGTGGTCTGCAACTAAAGTATTTCCCGAATCTGTATCTTTAGTTTTTGGTATTATTTTGTGAACTACAACTCTATCAAAATTTACATCAAAAAAATTAATCATTTATTTCCTCTATTATTTGGTTTAATGCTGCTAATACATCGGTGATTTTTATTAATCCCAATGTTTGTTTATCAGAAATCTTTAATGCTTTACTATGTTTACTTCTGGGTTCCCAGGGCATACCTACATTCGGATTATTACTATAAGTATATAATGCAATGCAAGGTATATCAAAAGCCGAGCACAGATGGACTACAGAAGTATCAGGAGTCAATATAATATCGCAGGTACTCATCATAGCTGTAAACTGTTCGAAAGAGTTTACAAATGGTGCAGCTACATTTGGAACGTTCTCTGTTATCTCATTCAACTGCTTTTCATTGTTTTTGATAGTGAATACCTTAACCTCTAACTTTTCTTTTAACGTTTCTAGGGCTTCAATAAAACCGATATAATTGCCTGTACCCCAGTTTTTAGAATCATCAGAACCTGAAAGATTAATACCTAATCTGAATTTCTTAGATTTTACGCCTAGCAAATCTATCGCTTTCGATTGACTATCAAAACTCAAATTAAACGACAATGATTCTTCATTTTTCACATTTCCTGCAAATGGCAAAAGTAATGAATTTAATCTTTCAATAATATGATTTTCTTTCTTGTTTGGTAATCTTACTATATGTGAATATACTTTCCTATTCTCTTTTTCAAAACCCAATTTTATATTGGCTTTAGTAAAACTAGTCAATATTGAAGAAGTGCTGGAAGCATTATCCAAGAGGTCGATGACAATATTATACTCTTGTTTTCTTAATTCACTTAGAATCTTGAAATATGCCGCTATCCCTTTTTCCAAAACAAAGCTATTATCGATGCTTTCCTTTATGGCGAACTGCGCTGATTTGTTCCTGTGGCTAAGAACGATATCAATTTGCGAATCTGGTAGTATAACTCTTAGCTTTTTAAGAAAAGCAATCGAAACTAATACATCGCCTATTCTATCTTGACGAAGTATGAGAACCTTCTTCGGATTTTGGAAATTTTCTAGTTTCCCTTTTACCAATATTGGTTCATCTTTGCGTTCGGTTACTTTTCTGATGAAAGATTTGAGCATTGAGTTACTTATCCTTCACTAGGTCATAATTTTTAAATCCACCGATACCTCTACCACCAAGCAATTTATTTTCAATGAAGGAAAGCATTCTATATTTAAACCGCTCATGTTTATGAGGTTCTCTTGTAGGGTCAGCATTACCGCTATATTGAAGCTTATCTTTCCAATCCATTCTGGATATCATATCTTTCATTACTGCTGGGTGGGTGTCTTCGAAAACATCACATTTCTGAAGAGGTCCATAATCGAAAATCTTGACTCCCTGCTCATAGTCTTCTTCAGCTTTTTTTGCTCCCCAATGTACAGAATTTAATGCCTTTTGTTTGGTTTTCATAAGGTGCGGAGGTCTTACCCAACCATAATGATATATCTCAGCATCTACTCTAGCTACCTTTAGTTTACGTGTCCCTTCTCTTTGATGTGTATCTTTGTATTCGTCATATACTCTAAATGACTGTGCTGATTCCCAAGAGTAAATATTAGGGTTATTTCTGATTATACGGATTTCTTCGGGATACCAAGCATGACTCTGATTATAATGCTCATAGTCACCCCAGAAATGTTTGTATTTGAATAACAAACCTTCTACTTCTTTTTCATCTAGTAATTCTTCGCAACGATTTTTAATGATAGGTAAATACTTTTCGTGGACTACTTCATCTGCTTGCACATAGAAACACCAATCACCTGTGCATTCTTTAAGTGCAACATTTGTTTGAATAGAGTTGATAGCACCTTTTTTCCAATGTTGGGTGTCCCACTCGGTATCTATAATCCTAATTTTAGGAGAATTGATTGACTCTATAACTTCTCGTGTGTTATCATCTTCGTCACCTTTGCCAACGGCAACTATAAACTCATCACAAATCGGAAGTATAGACTCTATTGATTCTTTAACTGGGTAATAGAGCTTAACTCCGTTTCGAACAAAAGAGAAACCACTAATTTTCATTTTTTTCTACCATTTTTCATACAATTTCATTAACTAAATTTTTTATAGACTTCTACTGTCTCTTTTGCCGCATTTGACCAACTGAAATCCTTTGCTCTTTTAATACTTGCATTCTTTAGCTTTGTATGAAGCTCATCATCTGTAATTATTCTATTCATTGCTTCATGTAATTCGTTAACACTATTCGGATCGATCAATACAGCAGCCTCTCCACCCACTTCAGGCAAACATGAAGTATTGGAAGTGATAACTGGAGCTCCGCATTGCATTGCCTCAATTATTGGTAGCCCAAATCCTTCAAAAAATGAGGGGAATACAAACACTTTACATTTATTATAAAATTGTATCAGCTCCTCAATATCTAATCCTTTCAAATGATATATATTTTTAGAATCGTTTTGCTCTATATGACTAGTTAAACCCGTTAGATGCTTTTCTATCCCATTAGCCACAAGTACTAACTTATATTTCTCTCTTATATCGCTATCCAATTTAGAATACGCAGAGACTATCCTTTCTATATTTTTTCTTTCCTCATATCGACCTACGTAGAGTAAAAATTCCTTTTCAGGTAGGTTGTATTTTTCATACAAATCAAACTCTTGACCTGTAATTCTAAATACAGGATTGGCTGCTTCATAAATTACGTTTATTCTATCTTCCTCATAGTCATAGTATTTTAGAATATCCTCTTTGACATTCTGAGTAGGTACAATCACTGACCTTGAGTAATTAAGTGTATCTTCAATACATTTTCTGAAATAATCTCTATCGACATCGCAATCATAATAAAGTGGGAATAAATCATGAATGGTTGTTATTGAATTTTCAACTTTCGGGAAGCCGAATGAATGAGTGAAATGAATCAAATCAACTTGCTTCGCAATCCTCTTGTAAGTCAACTCATCATATATCTTGACTAATGGTCTCCCCAAATTACCAATTATTTGGTCATGTGGAAGTATATTAAGCACATTCAAATTAGGCTTATTACCGAAGTAGTTTTCAATTTTTTTTTTCCTATTAAAGGAGGTAATTAAGTTTGCATCTATATCTAAGTATTGGTTTATTACGCCCCCAATTATCTCTCTAGTATAAGTCTCTATACCACTTCTGCCAAATAGAAATTTTGCGTTATAAGCTATTTTCATTTTAAATCCTTCACGAAGTCTAGAAATCCATCAACAACTTCATTTGTTTCTATATTCTCAATTGGTTCTCTAGTTTTAGTTCTAACATAAGCAAACTGAACACCAAAAGGTAACCATTCTTCTACATGTGAAGAAAGTAAACTATATATAAGAAAAACAGGTGTTTGTGTTGCAGAGGCAATATGTACAATTGATGTATCTGGAGTAAATACAATAGTCGACAAATCGATAACTGCAGTAACTTGAGTCAAACTCATAGAATCACAAACTTTCACTCTATTACTATTCACTTTATCTCTTATTTCCTTTGCTTTTCGTTCATCATTCGGAGCCGAAATAATGATTAAATTATACTCCGTTAATTCCTGCATTATTTTGTCAAGTATTTCAACATTCTTATTAGTTGAAAATGTTCTGTAATCATTACCGGATGAAATATTATAAATAATAAAAGGAGTCAAACCATTAGTCTTTCTTTCTGCAAATTCCCTATCAACTTTACTAATACTCATTTTATTAACTATCAAATTTTCATAGCTATTCAATCCGAATATTTCAGCCACAAATTTACATTGCAGTTCCAGCATAGTAATCTTTTTTCTAAATTCATGAAGTGGGATTTGTAAGTTGAATAATGCAGAATAAATATCACGTCTTTTTTTGTGCTCTATAACGGCTTTAGTAGTCTTTTGTGTCCCAGCTAAATTAGCAATAAGTCCAGCTTTGGTTGTATCATTCAAAACTAGAGACAATATTAAATCATATTTATTCTTTCTTATTGTCAAAGCCTGAATTAATGATTTGAAAAAACCAACTGGTTGTACATATTTATTTCTTACTATCGACTCGGAATCCAAAATACTAATATTACGAGTTGAAGCTATTATATCAATGTTCGATTCGGGTATTAATTGTTTTAGCATTCTCAATACAGACAAAGTAACTATCATATCTCCAATGGCGTCGTACCTAAGAACTAGAATATTAGTAACCTCTCCCTTATTTAAGGGTTTATTTATATTTTTATTTCTGAATATTATTCTAAAAAAAGAATAGAATAATTTTTTAATAGATAATTCAATATTCATTTACTATTTTAAATATTTCTAAAAATAAATTCGGAACGACCCAGTTACTATTTATTTTACGATTAGGGTACTAATCATTTGATAAATAGTCATTATGTATTTAACTTTAATAATCGTCATTTGTGTTTTTTCAATTATAGTTAAGAAACATTTGCGAAAAGATAATACAGAATTTAATAATATAAATTAGATATTCCATAAATATTATGAATGAACTAATAGAACTAGATAAGCTAGTATTCCAATTCATTAACTCTGGCTTGTCAAATCCAATAACAGACTTTTTGATGCCTTATATAACAGAATTTAAAGTTTGGTTACCTCTCTATATTTTAGGTATGTTATATCTGATTTTTAGATTCAGACTCAAGGGCTTATACATATTAGGTATTCTATTATTAGCAGTTGGGTTGTGCGATTTGATTAATGCACAAATCCTGAAAGAATACTTCGCTAGAGTAAGACCATGTAGAGCACTAGAAAAAGTGAACTTACTAATCCATTGTGGTGGTGGATTGAGTTTTCCATCAAACCATGCAGTTAATAATTTCGCAGCAGCAACGGTTTTAAGTTCTTATTTTATGAGGAAAAGATTAGTACTATTCTTTCTTGCATCATTAGTTGCAATTTCAAGAGTTTTTGTAGGAGTTCATTACTTAGGTGATATAACAGCAGGTGCAATTGAGGGGATTCTTATAGGTAGTTTATTAGTTTTAATTTTTAGAAACTTTAAGTATGATTCTGAGGTTGTAGAATCAATAAGGATTAACTAATATTTAATAACCCGTCAGGTTTCATTTCGTATCTTGTAGAAGCGATAGACGCAAATTCTTTGCTATGAGTAGCAGTTAAAATAGTCGTTGCAAATTCCTTATTTATTTTGATAAACAGTTCAGAGATAATATCAGAATTTCGAGAATCTAAATTACCCGTCGGTTCATCTGCTATGAGAATTCTAGGATCATTAATTATTGCTCTGGCTATAGCCACTCTTTGTTGCTCTCCACCAGACATCTTTTTAGGTTTATGATCAGCCCTATTCGAAATACCAACAAATTTCAGTAATTCCAAAGCTTTATTTTCATAATCCTTTTTATCACTATTAGCAATCATAGCAGGTATCATAACATTTTCAAGGGCTGTAAATTCAGGAAGTAGATGATGGAATTGAAATATAAAGCCAAGTTTCGTATTTCTAAAATGGTTTAATTTAGAATCAGAACAATTAAGAAGATCTAAATTAGTATTTTCATCAAAATAATTAAGTGTACCTTCTGTAGGAGTATCAATAGAACCTATAATATGAAGTAATGTACTTTTACCAACTCCTGATGCTCCAACAATAGAAACAATCTGATTAGATTCTAATGTAAGTGATAATTCTTTAAATACTGTTAAACTATCCGAATTAGGATTAGAGTAAGTTTTAGATATTCTATGTATATTATATTTTATCATAAAAAAAGGCGTCCAACTTGAACGCCCAAATATAGGTATATTTTTATATAAAAAAGATATTAGTCTTTCTTTTCTTCTTCAGAATCTTCATTTTCAGTAGCTTCATCTTTAAGTTCATCTGTTTTTTCAGAAATTTCCTCTACGATTTCTTCTACTTTATCTTTTGCATCTTCTACAACTTCTTCAACTGTTTCTTTAGCTTCTTCAGCTGCCTCTGTAGCAGATTCAACAACTACATCAGCTGCTTCTTTAACTGTTTCAACTACATCTTCAGTTAGACTAGCTTCTTCATTATTTTCTTCAGCAACTGGCTCTACAGTTTTTTCTTCTTTTGCAGTTTCAGTAACTACTGGAGCTACTTTAGGAGTAGATGATTTTTTCTTCTTAGGTTTTTCAGCTGCACCATCTTGTGGATTAGACCAATCAACTAATTCAATTAGAGCTACTTCAGCAGAGTCACCTCTACGAGTTCCTAATTTGATTATTCTAGTGTAACCACCATCTCTTTCAGCTACTACAGGAGCGATAGAGTCAAAAAGTTCTTGAAGAACATCTTTTCTTTTTAATTCACGAGCAACAATACGTCTAGTGTGAATATCGATAGTTTGACCATCAGGTAAACTGCCATTTTGTTCGTTAGCAAGAGCATGTCTCGCTTTAGAAATCAATTTCTCTGCATAAGGTCTCAATGCTTTTGCCTTTGCAGTAGTAGTTTTGATTCTTTTATGCTCGATTAGATTACTAGCCAAACTTTGTAAAGTTGCTTTTCTATGACTAGCTGTTCTATTTAGTTTCTTACCAGATTTTAAGTGTCTCATTTTCGTACTTCAATTTAGACGTTTATTAATTGTTAATTAACATTGATTTTGGTTCTTCTTTTAGATATTGATCTACATTCATACCAAATTCAAGTCCTTGGTTTGCAACAAGGTCTCTTAACTCAGTTAATGATTTTTTACCAAAATTTCTGAATTTCAATAATTCAGCTTCTTTTAGTGAAACTAAGTCAGCAAGTCTACCAATTTCTGCTCTTTTCAGACAGTTATGAGCTCTTACTGATAATTCTAATTCATCAACTGGAGTTTCAAGTATTTTCTTAATACGTTTTTTCTCTGCAGATTTCTCTTCTTCTTCAGCAGATCTACCCGAAAGTGAATCTGTCTCGTAAGCATCAAAGTTAATAAAGAACTTAATGTGGTCACTAAGTATCTTAGATGCTAAGTGAAGAGATTCTTGAGCTGTGATTGTACCATCAGTTTTGACATCAAGTACCAATCTTTCGTAGTCAGTTCTTTGACCAACACGATATGGCTCTACATTGAAAATAACATTTCTAACTGGTGTGAAGATAGAGTCAATAGGTAACATTCCAATCGGGTAGTCAACCATATTTTGTTCTTCGGAAGGAACATAACCTTTCCCACGACCAATTTTCAATTCTACATCAAATTCTGCATCTTCAGCTAAAGTAGCTATATGCAGATCTTGATTAATAATTTCTATTTCATCTGAAGCATCTTGGATATCTTTAGCTGTCCAAGTGCCAGAACCTTTAAGAGTGAAATTCACAGTTACAGGTTTTTTATCAGCATTCTTGATTCTTACTTGCTTTAAATTTAATATTATTTCAGAAACATCTTCAACAACTCCATCAATAGTTTGGAATTCGTGGAGTACTTCTGAAATTTTTAAGCCAGTAATAGCCGAGCCAGGAATCGAAGAAAGTAATATTCTTCTAAGAGAGTTACCTATAGTAACACCATAACCTTGCTCTAATGGTTGCATTACAAATTGACTGTGAAAATCCGTCGAATTTTCTTCAATTATAACCCTTTCAGGCATTTGCATTTGAATATTCATAATTATATACAGTTTTTTTAGTTGAGTCGAAAAATCGAATTAAACTCTACGTCTTTTAGGTGGTCTACACCCATTATGTGGGACAGGAGTTTTGTCAATTATAGAATGAATTTCTAGACCCGAGTTAGAAAGTGCTCTTACAGCAGCTTCACGTCCGGAACCTGGACCTTTGACTACGACGTCAACTTTACGTAGTCCCATATCGAAAGCTTCTTTACCAGCTAATTCAGCTGAGATTTGTGCAGCGTATGGAGTATTCTTCTTTGATCCTTTGAAACCATTTTTTCCAGAAGAAGACCATGCTAAAGTGTTACCATAAGTATCAGTAATAGTTACTAGTACGTTATTGAAAGATGCTTTAACAAATGCTTTTCCATGGACATCCGATACGACTTTCTTTTTTTGTCTTTTTTTAGCCAACGTGGATACCTACTTATTATTTAGTTACTTTTTTCTTGTTTGCGATAGTTTTTCTTCTACCCTTACGAGTACGTGCGTTAGTTTTAGTACGTTGTCCACGACATGGTAATCCTCTTCTATGACGAAGACCACGGTAGCAACCAATATCCATCAAACGCTTAATATTCATTTGAGTTTGTGATCTCAAAGACCCTTCAACTCTATAATTTTCTATGATATCACGGAGAGTTGCAACTTCTGCATCTGTCCAATCATTTACTTTTTTATTTTCGTCGATACCAGCTTCTGCTAAAATGTCTTTAGCAATTTTATTACCTATACCAAATAGGTAAGTCAAACCGATAACGCCTCTTTTATTTTTTGGTAAATCTACACCTGCAATACGTGCCATAATCTTCTCCTATTACCCTTGACGTTGTTTAAATCTTGGATTTTTCTTGTTTATTATATATACTCTTCCCTTTCTCTTTACGATTTTATCGTCTGGGTTTCGCTTTTTAACAGAAGCTTGTACTTTCATTTTAAAAACCTAATATTATTTATATCTATATACTATACGACCTTTTGAAAGATCGTAGGGCGACATTTCCACTCTTACTTTATCGCCTTGTAATATTTTTATAAAGTGCATACGCATCTTGCCAGAAATATGTGCAAGTATTATATGCCCATTTTCAAACTTCACTTTAAATTGTGTATTAGGTAGAGTTTCCTCTACTATACCATCTAACTCTATTAACTTTTGTTTTGCCATTTTCTCTTTTTTTCTATTTCAGTACCGTAAACTAACGAATTTCTATTTAGATAATTGCATTTGTGCAGTACTAAAATCCACCTATTCCAGCTCTACCTTTCATCTTTCCAGTTTTCATGAATCCATCGTAGTGTCTCATCATCAAGTGAGATTCTATTTGTTGAAGAGTATCTAAACCTACTCCAACAATGATAATCAAACTAGTTCCACCAAAGAATGATGCAAATAAAGATGTAATTCCAAATATATTCTGAACAAATGTAGGTAATATTGCAATTAAAGCTAAGAATATTGATCCTGGTAAAGTTATTCTAGTTAATATTTTTTCAATGTACTCGGCTGTAGGAGCACCAGGTCTTATACCTGGAACAAAACCACCTTGTCTTTTCATATTATCTGCAATTTCTTTCGGATTGAAAATAATTGCTGTATAAAAGAACGTAAACAAGACAACCATAACACCATATACAAAAGCATATCCGAACGAAGATGGATTAAACCATGCAGCAAAAGCTTGCATAGCTGGAACACCTGGGAAGAATGACGCAATAGTATTTGGTATAAACATTAATGATTGAGCAAAGATTATAGGCATAACACCAGCAGTATTCACTCTAAGAGGAATAAACTGTGTAGTACCACCAAAAACTCTCTTTCCAACTTGTCTTTTTGCATACTGAACCGGAATTCGTCGAGCACCTTGTGTAATTAATACAATAGAAGCAATAATTCCAAATAAGAATGCAAATATTATTATTTCTAAGAACCAAGGTCTAGACCCAACTGAAATCAACTCCCATTCTTGCATAAGGGCCGCAGGTAAAGCTGCAATGATACCAATAAAGATAATCAAAGATATACCATTACCAACTCCTCTTTCTGTTATTTGCTCACCTAACCACATTAGGAAAACAGTACCAGCAGTAAGAATGATTACAGTAGATAAAAAGAATAAAACGCCAGCATCTGGAACTACAGGAGCTCCATTAGCAGCAGTTTGATTAACTAACTTCACTGCAACACCAATAGATTGTAAACCAGCTACAAATACAGTAGCAAATCTAGTCCATTGATTAATTTTTCTTCTCCCGTCTTCACCTTCTTTTTGCATTTTTTGGATTTGAGGGAATACAACACCAGCTAATTGAAAAATAATAGATGATGTAATATAAGGCATGATACCTAATGCAAATATTGCAGCATTAGAGAACGCACCACCCACAAATAGATCGAAGAAGCCAAACAAATCGTCAGCTCCACCAGATCCCATAGTTGATTTCAATACATCTACATCAATACCAGGTATTGTAATAAATGCACCTACTCTAACAACTAATAATATTAGTAAAGTAAAAAATATTCTTTTTCTTAATTCTTCAATTTTGAATATATTACTAAAAGTCTCTCCAAATTTAGCCATTAAGATTTACCGCCCCCCCGGCTGTTTCTATCTTTTCTTTCGCCGTAGAGCTAAATTTGTCAGCAGTTATTGTAGCAGCCGATGTAAGATTACCATCACCTAATACTTTTAGTGGAATTCTCTTTTTAGTGATCAATCCAACAGCTATAAGTGCAGCTTTATCTATATTTTTCGCATCTACTTTATTTTCATCTATTAATGTTTGTATTTGGCCTAGATTCACAACAGAAAACTTTACAGAGAATTTGTTGTGAAAACCGAATTTAGGAACTCTACGGTTGATCGGCATTTGCCCACCTTCGAAACCTATTCTGATAGTAGCACCAGAACGAGATTTTTGTCCTTTGTGCCCTTTGCCAGAAGTTCCTCCGTAACCAGAACCTTCACCGCGACCAACTCTTTTTTTACTATGTGTAGAGCCTTTCGGCTTTATTAAATTTCCAACATGTTTCATTTTAAAACCGGTAATATTTTTTATTCACTAACTTGTTCTACTTTCACTAAATGTCTAACTACATTAACCATACCACGAGTTTGCTCATTATCTGGAAGGATATTCGAGTAATGAGGTCGACCTAAACCTAGTGCTTCGATTGTTAATTTATGTTTGCTTTTAGACTTTATGCAACTTTTAATTTGAACTACTTTTATTTTAGACATGATTTTCCCTTTAAAGTTACCCGTAGATCACTTTTTCTACTGAAATGCCTCTTCTAGAAGCAACTGAATTAATGTCTTCAACTCTTTGTAATCCGTTCAATGCTGCTTTGATAGCATTATGCGGATTAGAAGAACCAAGATTCTTAGTTAATACATTTTGAATACCAGCCAATTCTAATACTGCACGAATACCACCAGAAGCGATAACACCAGTACCAGGAGTAGCAGGTTTGATTAATACTTTTCCAGCACCATATTTACCCGTCACTTCGTGAGGTATAGTACCATTTTGAATAGTAACACTGACAAGACTTTTCTTAGCAACATCGGTAGCTTTTGAAATAGCATCCACTACTTCTGACGCTTTACCTAGTCCGTAACCTACATGACCATTGCCATCGCCGACTACTACTAGAGCGGAGAAATTAAATCTACGTCCACCTTTTACTACTTTAGCTGTTCTTCCAACGTAAACTAGTTTATCATTTAAGTTTAATTCTGAAGCTTTTACTTTGCTCACTTTCAAATACTCCTTTGAGTGATCTTTTAAAATTGAAGTCCACCTTCTCTCGCAGAATCAGCTAATGCTTTAACTCTACCGGTGTATAAATTACCGTTTCTATCGAAACGTACTTGCTTTATATCTTTTGCTAATGCTCTTTCAGCAATTGCTTTACCTACCAATTGACTTAATTGAGTTTTATTCATTTCAGGTTTTATCTGAGATTTTAACTCTGAATCAATTGTAGATGCTGACACTAGAGTTACAGCGTTAGTATCATCAATAATCTGAACAAATATATTTGTCAAACTTTTGAAAACCGAAAGACGGGGTACTGAAGCAGTTCCACGAATTTTAGATTTGATACTTCTTTTTCTTCTAGCTTTTCTTTTGTATTTCAAACTTGTAGTATTCATAACTTCTCTAACTATTATAAGTTTTATTTAGATGCAGACTTACCTGCTTTTCTTCTAATTACTTCACCTTCGTATCTTACACCTTTACCTTTGTAAGGCTCTGGTGGTCTAAGTTTTCTTAATTTAGAAGAAACTTCTCCAACTAATTGTTTATCTGAACCAGAAATCACAATAGATGTTTGTGTTGGAGTTTGGAATTCAATCCCATCAGGAGGTATAACTAGTATTGGATGTGAAAATCCTAAACTTAGTACTAGTCTAGTGCCTTTTACTTCAGCTCTATAACCTACACCTTCTATGATAAGAGTTTTTTTGAACCCTTCGTGTACACCATTAACAGCATTGTTAATCATAGAACGAATCATTCCATGTTTAGATTTAACGGGTTTAGTTTCGTTAGCTCTAATTACTGTTATTACATTATCATTTATTTCTAATGAAATACCTTCTGGTAGATTAACTGCTCTTTCGCCATTCGGGCCTTTAGCAGTTACAGTACCATCGTTATTTGTTACTGTTACCTTTTCGGGTATTTCTATTATTTGTTTACCTATTCTAGACACTAGATTTCTCCAATTATATTACCATACGGTGCAAATTACTTCGCCACCGACATTATGCTTTCTAGCTTCTTTGTCTGTCAATACACCTCTAGAAGTAGAGATAATTGCCATACCTAAGCCGTTCTTTACTCTCGGTATCTGATCAGAAGGTACATATATCCTTCTACCAGGTTTACTTACACGAGTAATTTGATTGAAAGCAGGCTTTTTCTTAAAATATCTTAATTCTACTTTGATTTCGCCTTGTACACCGCTCTCTACTTCTTGGTATCCTGATATGAAACCTTGTTCAAGAAGAATTTTAGAGAGAGCTACTTTCATATTAGAACGTGGAATGTTCACATATCTGTGACCAGCATTACCACCGTTTCTAATTCTTGTCAAGAAATCTGCTATTTGATCTGTTACTGCCATAGTTTTTAACCTAAGAAATTACCAACTTGCTTTTTTAATTCCGGGCAACTTGCCCTCTAACGCCAACTGTCTGAATACGTGTCTCGTTAGCCCATATTTACGATAGACTGCTCTACTTCTGCCCGTTACTGAGCATCTGTTTACTACTCTAGTAGGAGATGAGTTTCTAGGAAGTTTTTGAAGTCCTTCCATGTCTCCAGCTTCTTTCAAAGCCGCTCTTTTCTCAGCGTATTTAGATACAAGTCTTTTTCTTTTCTCGTTTCTAGCTATTACACTTTTTCTAGCCATTCTAAAAGTACCTGTTTATTGATTTTTCGTTTTAAATGGAAATCCAAACTCAGTAAGAAGAGCTCTTGCTTCTTCATCAGTTTTAGCTGTAGTTACGAATGTAATATCCATACCAGTTATTCTGTTTACTTTATCTACGTCGATTTCCGGAAATATAATTTGTTCTTTTATACCTAAAGTATAATTTCCTCTACCATCAAAACTTTTATCAGGAAAACCTCTAAAATCTCTGATACGTGGAGCCGTGATATTCACGAATCTATCCAAGAACTCATACATTCTTATTCTTCTAAGAGTTACAGATGCGCCAATCGGCATACCGTCTCTTAGTTTAAAATTTGATATTGCTATTTTTGCTTTTCTTACAACTGGTCTTTGACCTGTTATAAGCTCAAGCTCATTTATAGCCGCTTGTAATAATTTAGGATCTTGAGTTGCTCTACCAACACCCATATTCAAGCTTATTTTCTTCAATTTCGGCACTTCCATTACAGATTTGTAATTAAACTTTTTCTGCATTGCCGGAACTACATTTTCTTTGTAATGGACTTGGAATTGTGCTACTGGAATTTCTTCGTTCCTAGCTGCATCTTCAAATCTTTGTCCTTCAAATGCGAATATGTCTCTTTTAGATATCGCTTTTGCCATGACTTTTTATATCCCGTGAATTATCTTTATTTCGTTTGAATCAATTTGACATTAGAGTAGTGCAATGGTGCACTTTTAGTAACTCTTCCGCCTTGTTGGTTTTGTTGACTTGGCTTTTCGTGTTTGATTTTTTCATTCACGCCTTCAACTAAAACTTTCATTTTAGAAGGGTATATTTCCAATACTCTTCCTTCTTTTCCTTTATCAACACCAGTAATTACTTGTACTGTGTCGCCTTTCTTTATCTTTAGTTTCATTTTCTAGACTCTTCTAATTAAAGTACTTCGGGAGCAAGAGATATAATTTTCATATATTGCTTCTCACGAAGCTCTCTAGCAACTGGTCCAAAGATACGTGTTCCTTTCGGATCACCTTTTTGATTTAAAATAACAGCAGCGTTGTCGTCAAATCTTATGTAAGAACCATCACTTCTTCTTTGTTCTTTTGCAGTTCTTACTATGACAGCTTTAACAACTTCACCTTTTTTGATACCACCATTAGGTATTGCTGACTTTACTGAGGCTACAATTATGTCGCCAATGCGAGCATATTTTTTACCATGTCCACCTAATACTCTGATGCATCTGATCTTTTTTGCACCTGAATTATCGGCAACAGCTAAGTTTGTTTCTTCTTGTATCATTTTAGTTTCCTATAAATTTACTTAGCTTTCTCAAGAATTTCAATGAGAGTCCATCTCTTAGTTCTGCTAAGTGGTCTTATCTCTTGAACTTTTACTATATCTCCAATACCGCACTCGTTATTTTCATCGTGTGCTGTAATCTTCTTAGATTTTTTATAATATTTCTTGTACAAAGGGTGAGCTATTTGTCTCTCCGTTTTTACAGTAATAGTTTTGTCAGCTTTGTCTGAAACTACTATACCTTGAAATATTTTCTTTCTTGAAGATGTTTCTACGTTTGCATCTTTTATTTGCTCTGCCATAGCTTTTCCTTACTTAGAACTTCTCTGTCTTAAAATAGTTTTCATTTTTGCAATATCACGTCTTAGGATTCTCAAATAAGTAGTATCCTGCAACTGTTTTAAAGCATGTTGAAACTTTTGCTTTGCAAGTGTTTCTTGCGATTCCTCTACCAAGTTTACTAATTCTTGGTCCGATAACTCTCTTAAATCTTTTGCTAATCTTGGTTTCATTACCATTAACCTCTTAGGTCAACACGTGATACAAATTTCGTTTTAACAGGTAGTTTATGAGCAGCCAAGCGCATTGCTTCTTTTGCTCTTTCTTCTGTTACACCATCTATCTCAAACATTATTCTGCCGGGTCTTACTACAGCTTCCCAACCTTCAGGGGAACCTTTACCTTTACCCATTCTAGTTTCAGCAGGTTTCTTAGTAAATGGTTTGTCAGGAAATATTCTAATCCAGACTTTACCATCTCTTCGTAGATATCTGTTAATTGCAATACGAGCAGATTCTATTTGTCTATTATTTATAGACACTGGCTCCAAAGCTTTCAATCCAAAAGATCCAAATGTTACTAATGAACCTCTTAAAGCTTTACCTTTTCTTCTGCCTCTATGCGTCTTTCTGTGTTTTACTCTTTTCGGGCTTAACATTGTATTGTTCCAATTTTTTCTTAAACAGCGGTTGTAATATCGCCTTTACAAATCCAAACTTTCACTCCAATAGCACCATATATTGTGTGTGCTGTAGCAGTACCATAATCGATCTCTGCTCTTAAAGTATGAAGTGGTGTACGTCCTTCTTTGTATTGTTCTGTTCTTGCCATCTCTGCACCACCTAATCTACCAGAAGCCATAACTTTTATCCCTTCGGCTCCCATTCGAGTAGCAGCAGATACTGCTTGTTTTAATGCACGTCTGAATGATATTCTACCTTCAAGTTGTTGAGCTATATTCTCAGCAACTAGTATTGCATCTAATTCAGGTCTTTTAATCTCATTTATAAGTAACTTTACATCTTTACCAGTTACTTGCTTAATTTCTTCTTCTAATTGAGTAATATCTCTTCCAGAACGTCCAATTATAACGCCCGGTCTTGAAGTATTAATCGTTACTCTTAATTGTTTAGCTGTTCTTTCAACAATTATTCTAGATATACCAGCACCTTTTTTTCTACTTTTGATATAGTTTCTTACTTTTATATCTTCAAGTATTTTTTCAGCCATATTTTTTTCGTCGAACCAATTGGCATCGTGGCTTCTATTTATACCTAGTCTTATCCCTATTGGATTAGTTTTTTGTCCCAAGACTTTACCCCTCTGAATTTACTTTTTCAGTTTCTAGTAATGATTGATTATGGTCTAATGTTTGCAACTCTATCGTCAAGTGATTCGATCTTTTACGAATCCTAAAAGCTCTACCCATAGGAGCAGGTCTAATTCTCTTCATAGACGGTCCTTGATTAGAAAAGATAGCTTTGATAACTATTTCGTTGTTATCATAAGACATACCTTCTTCTTTAGCTTTATTATTCAAATTTGAGATTGCCGAACGTAAAACGTCTTTTGTCATTCTTGCAGCCAAATTAGGAGTACTGCTAAGTATATTCAATGCTTCCTCAGCCGACTTTCCACGTACTAAATCAATTACCAAACGCATTTTACGTGGTGATGATTTAATATATTTTTTTAGTGCTCTTGCTTGCATTTGGTCATTTACCTAATTAATTGCTTCTTATTTCTTTCTGTGACCTGAATGGCCTCTATAATTTCTAGTAGGAGAAAATTCGCCGAATTTATGTCCAACCATATTCTCTGTTACGTAAACTGGGATAAAACTTTTCCCATTGTGTACAGCTATTGTATGTCCTACAAAATCAGGAGTTATAGTCGATGATCTTGCCCATGTTTTTATCACAGATTTTTTTTGTGATTCATTGGCTGCATCAACTTTTCTTTGAAGTTTGTAATGAACAAATATACCTTTCTTTAATGATCTAGACATACCTTACTTTCCTTGCTTTTTATTTTTACGTCTTCGAATTATCATCTTATTGCTACTATTCTTAAGTTTTCTAGTCTTAGCACCTTTAGCATTTCTGCCCCAAGGTGATCTAGGATGTAATCTACCACCACCAGATTTAGACCTACCTTCACCACCACCCATTGGGTGATCTACAGGATTCATAGCCATACCACGTGTTTGAGGTTTGATACCTCTCCATCTATTACGGCCTGCTTTACCTTGGATGATATTCTCATGCTCAGGGTTACTTACTCTACCTAAAGTAGCGTAACAAGTTTTAAGAATTAATCTAATTTCACCTGAAGGCAATTTAACTTGTGCGTACTTTTTATCAAATCCTACTACTTGAGCAGATTGACCAGCACTTCTTACTAATTGACCACCTTTACCAGGTTTCATTTCTATATTATGAACACTAAATCCTGTAGGTATTTTTTCCAATGGTAGTGCATTTCCTGGATTCAACTCTGAATCTGGACCTTGCTCTAGTACATCGCCAACCTTCAATCCAAATGGACATAGTATATATCTTTTTTCTTCGTCTTTATAAGAAACTAGTGCAATAAAAGATGATCTGTTCGGATCGTATTCAATTGTTTCTACAGTAGCCTTATCGCCAAATCTGTTTCTTTTCCAATCGATGATTCTATATCTTCTCTTATGTCCACCACCTCTATGACGAGATGTAATCTTTCCAGTATTATTTCTACCGCCATTCTTTTTAATTGGAGTCAGTAGAGGTTTATAAGGTTTATCAGTAGTAAGTTCTTCGTACTTATTAACTGAGTAGTGCCTTGTACCTGGAGTTATTGGTTTTAATTTTCTAATACCCATAGTAGTTCAATCTTTGTTTTATTCTTGTGCACCTGAAACTAATTCTATTTCATGGCCTTCAGCCAGAGTTACGTATGCTTTTTTGTAAGTACTTGTTCTACCTACTTGCAAACCTTGCTTTGTAAATCTTCTTTTCACTTTACCTTTTACCTTAAGGGTTCTTACGTTTCTAACAACGACTTCGAACATATCCTCTACAGCAGCTTTAATCTGTGGTTTAGTAGATCTAGTGTCTACTTCAAACACATATTGTCTGCTCTCAGCAAGTGACATACCTTTTTCGGTAATTATCGGTCTTTTTAAAACTATAGCCATAATATTATCTTAGTTTAATACTTGTTCAATTTTTTCTATAGACCCTTTGAAAAATAATATTTTCTTATGAGATAGTATATCATAAGTAGATATTTGATCAGCAGGTTTGATATTCAGCTTGTTAATATTTCTAGCAGATTTGAATAGATGCTCATTATGTTCAGGAATTATGAACAAGATTGAGTTATCAGTCAATTGTAGATTTTTTATAACATTCGCTATTTCTTTTGTTTTGAATTCATTCAAATTAAAGTCTTCAACTATTTTATAGTTGTTCTCAGCTACTCTAGAAGATAGAGCAGATCTACGAGCAAGTCTATTAACTTTTTTATTCAATTTCTTGTGGAATAACTGTGGTTTTGGACCATGTATTGTTCCACCACCTACCCATATAGGTGATCTAGTTGAACCAGAACGAGCTGTTCCACGACCTTTTTGTTTCCAAGGCTTTTTCCCACCACCACTAACTTCAGAACGAATCTTAGTTTTTCTAGTTCCTTGTCTTTTGTTAGCCAAGTGGAATACTACTGCCATGTGCATAGCTGCTTCATTTGGAGTTATACCAAATATATTGCTATTCAGGTCAATCGTACCTGCGCTCTGTCCATCTTTATTGTAAACTTCTGCTTGCATTTTCAAATGCCTATTTGTAAATTTCTAAATAAGAGTTGCGTGTACCTGGTACACTACCTTTTACAAGGATTATGTTTTTATCAGGGAAAACGTCAACAATTTCCATGTTTGCAATCGTAACAGTGTCTCCACCCATTCTACCTGCCATTCTCAAACCCTTCATTACTCTAGAAGGATCAGATGATTGACCAATTGAACCAGGGTGTCTTTGTCTGTTCTTTTGACCGTGAGTCGCCATACCAACACCTTTGAAGTTATAACGCTTCATAACCCCTTGGAAACCCTTTCCTTTTGATGTTCCCTTAACTTTTATTAAATCACCAGCTTGGAATTGTTCTACAGTTAAGCTTGCACCAACTTTCAAATCGTCTTCCAAATCTCTAAATTCTTTTAGAACATAAGCAGGCTTTACACCAGCTTTAGCAAAATGACCTTTCAAAGGTTTAGTAACATTCTTTTCAGATTTCTCATCGTAAGTTATCTGAACAGCGTTGTAACCATCTGTCTCGTCAGTTTTGACTTGACTTACGTAGCAAGGTCCAGCTTCTACTACTGTACATGGAATGTGAGTACCATTTTCAGTAAAATAACTTGTCATACCTTTTTTCTTGCCAAGGATAGCAGCTTTCATTTTCTAACCTTATACCTTTACTTCTACATCTACGCCAGCTGGTAACTCTATTTTCATAAGAGCATCTACTGTTTTTTGCGAAGAACTAAATATGTCAATTAATCTTTTGTGAACTCTAGTTTCAAATTGCTCACGAGATTTTTTATCTACGTGAGGTGATCTGTTAACAGTGTAAATAGTTTTGCAAGTAGGTAGTGGTATCGGACCCGATACCACAGCACCTGTTTGCTTTACAGTTTTTACTATTCTGTCACTAGACTTGTCAATCAAATTATGATCGTATGACTTTAACTTTATTCTTATTTTTTGTGTTGACACTTTTAAAACCTATAGTTTGTGCGAGTATATTACTCAACAATTTTAGTTACAACGCCTGCACCTACAGTTCTACCGCCTTCACGAATCGCAAATCTCAAACCTTCTTCCATTGCGATTGGAGCGATTAGTTCAATGTTGATTGCATCTAGGTTGTCACCAGGCATAACCATCTCTGTTCCTTCTGGAAGTGTCAATGAACCTGTAACATCAGTAGTTCTGAAATAAAACTGTGGTCTGTAACCAGAGAAGAATGGAGTGTGACGTCCGCCTTCTTCTTTCTTTAATACGTATACTTGTGCTGAGAATTTGTGGTGAGGAGTAATAGCACCTGGTTTACAGATAACCATACCTCTTTCCAATTCTTCTTTCTCTACACCACGAAGTAATAGACCTACGTTGTCACCAGCTTGACCTTGATCCAACAACTTACGGAACATCTCTACTCCAGTACAAGTTGTTTTCTTTTTCAAACCAAATCCTACGATTTCTACTTCGTCATTCACATTCACTATTCCTCTTTCGATTCTTCCTGTTCCTACAGTACCACGACCAGTGATAGAGAATACGTCCTCTACTGGCATCAAGAATGGCTTATCAGTCGCTCTTTCTGGAGTAGGGATATAATTATCTACTGCGTCCATCAATTCATAAATAGAATTGAAACGAGGATCATCTGGAGTAGTTGAATCGTCTGTACCTGCAGTCAATGCTTGCAATGCAGATCCTTTAATAATTGGAATATCATCACCAGGGAAATCATAAGAAGATAATAATTCTCTTACTTCCATCTCAACTAGTTCTGCTAATTCTTCATCAGCAATATCAATCTTGTTCATAAATACAACAATCTTAGGAACACCAACTTGACGAGCTAATAGAATATGCTCTCTAGTTTGAGGCATAGGTCCGTCAGTAGCAGCTACAACTAATATTGCACCGTCCATTTGAGCCGCACCAGTTATCATGTTTTTTACATAATCAGCGTGACCAGGACAATCTACGTGTGCATAGTGTCTTGTTTCTGTTTCATATTCTACGTGAGAAGAAGCAATAGTTATACCACGAGCTTTCTCTTCAGGTGCATTATCGATTTGATCAAAACTTCTTTTTTCACCTAGTCCTTTTTTTGCTAGTGAAACAGTGATAGCAGCAGTTAAAGTTGTTTTACCATGATCTACGTGACCAATTGTTCCAACGTTAACGTGGGGCTTACTACGGTCGAATTTTTCTTTAGCCATTTTTAGCTCCTATAAATAATTGTTATTTTTAATGTTTATGTTTTCTATTTATTTGCTATTTCGTAATGAGAGAAATTCATTGTATAATTTGCTCTACCTTGCGAAACAGATCTTAGTTTGGTTACATATCCAAACATTTTAGACAATGGAGCTTGAGCTCTCACTATCTGTAAGTCATTTTTCTGACTGATTCCCTCAATTCTACCATGACGGGAGTTCAAGTCAGCTATTACATCACCTAGATAATCATCCGGTGTTGTTACTTCTACGAAAAATATTGGTTCTAGTATATTTGTACCTACTTGGCGGGTTGCTTCTCTTATAGCAGCTGATGCGGCTAGTTTACTACCTAAATCGGTAGTCAAATCGGATTCAAAGTGAATATCTAACAAAGTAATTTTTACTTTTGTCATAGGATATCCCTGTGGACCGACTTGAAGAGCCTGCACCGAACCCAATTCGGCAGCTTTAATATACTCGAGTGGAACTTTTTTGTCCACTTTGTTTTCAAACTCAACAGTTTCGGAGTTGTCGTTTATTTCTATCTTTAAAAGAACTTTTCCGTAATGCTTTTTACCTGACAAATCTTTGTCAAATTCTCCTTCGTGCTCTACAGTATCAATAATACATTCCCTGTAAGCAACTTGAGGTTGCCCTACTCGAACAGGAAGTTTAAATTCGCGAGTTAATCTATCAACGATAATCTCTAAATGCAACTCCCCTACTCCACTTATGATTAATTGACCATTGTCTTCATCATATTTATATCTAAATGTAGGGTCTTCTATTTGTAATTTTTCTAAGACTTCAACTAATTTATCTTGATCAGCTGTTGTCTTTGCTTCCAGAGATTGATTTATAACTGGTTCAGAAAAATTTATCTTCTCATACATTATAGGATTTTTACTATCACAAAGCGTATCACCTGTTTTAGTAAATCTTAATGACGGTATAGCTACTATATCGCCAGCATGAGCTTCTGAAATTTCGTTTCTTTTATTAGAAAATATTTGAAGTATTTTAAGAATTTTTTCTTTTTTTCCTTCAGTTGGATTTAAAACCGAATCCCCAACTTTTAATACTCCTGAATATACTCTAATAAAAGTAACTTTACCCACAAATGGGTCTGAATTAACCTTGAACGCTAGTGCTGAGAAACTTTCTTCATCATTTGGCTTTCTAGTCAAATGCTTTGTTTCATCTTCAATATCAAATCCATCCATATATTTAACGTCTAATGGCGAAGGAAGATAATCAATTACTGCATCTAATAGTGGCTGTACACCTACATTTTTCAATGAAGAACCAACGTGAACTGGTATTATTGAAAGGTTCAAGACCCCTTTTCTTATACCAAATTTTATCTCTTCTATAGATAAATCTCCATTTTCTAGATACTTTTCTAAAAGTTCCTCACTTTGTTCAGCAACAGTTTCAAGCAGATTTAATCTTAATTCTTCACATTTACTAATTAAATTATTAGGAATTTCAACTTTTTCAAACTTCGCGCCATAAGATGCAATATCATACTTATATGCAACCATTTCAATCAAATCAATTATACCTTCGAAATTATCTTCGGCACCTATTGGATATTGAACAGGGATTGGATTAGCCTTTAGCTTTTCTTTTATAGATAGTACTGCTTTATCAAAATCAGCTCCAAGTCTGTCCATCTTATTTACATAAGCTATTCTTGGGACGTGATAGTCATCAGCTTGACGCCAAACTGTTTCAGTTTGAGGTTCTACACCACCAACACCGCAAAATACTGCTATCGCACCATCTAATACTCTAAGTGACCTCTGTACTTCTGCAGTAAAATCTACATGACCGGGAGTATCTATTATATTAATCTTATTGCCTTTCCATTCAGTAGGAATTGCAGCAGATTGGATAGTAATACCTCTTTCCTTTTCTTGTTCCATAAAGTCCATGAAAGCAGTACCCTCATCAACTTCGCCTATCTTATGCAGATAGCCTGTATAGAACAAGATGCGTTCAGTAGTTGTTGTTTTACCAGCATCTATATGTGCCATTATTCCAATATTTCTGACTTTCTCTATAGGAACAGTTCTTGGCATTTTAGTTTTTTTCTTTTAAAGATTTCAAAGAACAATAAATTCAGATTACCATCTAAAATGAGCAAAAGCTTTATTAGCTTCAGCCATTCTATGCATATCTTCTCTTCTCTTAACAGAAGCACCTTCACCTTTAGATGCTGCTATTATTTCACTAGCTAATTTGCTAGACATTGATTTTTCTCTACGAGCAGACGAGAATGATTTAATCCATCGTAACGCTAAAGCAACTCTTCTATCTTCTCTTACCTCTTGAGGTACTTGATATGTTGCTCCACCGACTCTACGTGATTTCACCTCTAACATAGGTGCTACATTAGTTAAAGCTTCTCTAAACACCTCTAAAGGATTTTTTTCAGTTTTTTCACCTACTTCAGCGAACGCCTTGTAAACTAACTTACTAGCAACAGCTTTCTTACCATCATCCATAATGATATTGATGAATTTTGCAACTATCAAATCATTATATTGAGGATCAGGACTAATTCTACGTTTTTCTGCTTGTTTCTTTCTCATTTCAATTCTTTATTTACTTAGGTTTTTTAGTGCCGTATTTCGAACGACCTTGTTTTCTTCCTTCTACCCCTTGTGTATCCGCAGCGCCTCTGACGATGTGATATCTAACACCAGGTAAATCTTTTACTCTACCACCTCTAACAACAACTATAGAGTGCTCTTGCAAGTTATGACCTTCACCACCGATATAAGCCGAAACTTCAAATCCAGAAGTAAGTCTAACACGAGCAACTTTTCTAAGTGCAGAGTTTGGTTTCTTAGGTGTTGTAGTATATACTCTAGTACATACACCTTTTCTTTGGGGACAATTCACCAAAGCGGCAGATTTACTTTTCTTGATCTGCTTCTTTCTTCCTTTTCGAACTAATTGACTTATAGTAGGCACTAAAGTTCTCCGTTATTTTTTTATTGCCGTATTAATTAGAGGATGCAAAGTTAATAGTTTTATTTGCAATCTCAAAATTATTTCGACTTTTTTCTAATAATTTATGATTTTTGAGCTTCTTGTTCTTCGTAAGCTCTAATAATTTCTTCTTGTACTGACTTCGGAACTCTTTCGTACTTAGCGAATTCCATAGTAAACTCACCCTTACCTTGAGTAGCCGAACGTAAATCTGTAGAATATCCAAACATTTCCTTCAAAGGAACTTCTGCTTCAATAACTACATATGATGCATCCATAGTCGTAGTAACAATCAAACCACGTCTTTGATTTATTTGACCGATTACTACACCTTGGAATTCTTCTGGGCAACTAGTTTCCAACTTCATTATTGGTTCTAAGATAACAGGGTTAGCTTTTCTAATCGATTCTCTAATAGCAGCTTTTGCAGCTATTTTGAATGCTCCATCAGAAGAGTCAACTGCGTGTGTAGATCCATCATTAAGTAGAGCTTTTACACCTACTACTGGCTGACCTATTAACACACCTTCTTTCAATTGCTCTTGGAAACCTTTATCTACAGCTGGGATGTATTCTTTAGGAACAGCACCACCAACAATTTTATTTTCAAACAAGTAAGTCTCTTCTGCACTTGCTTCCATTGGTTCAAATCTACCAGCGATACGTGCATATTGACCAGAACCACCAGATTGTTTTTTGTGAGTATAATCGTAGTCAATAGCAGTACTAATTGCTTCTCTATATGCAACCTTAGGCTCACCAACTATGATATCAGTCTTAAACTCACGTCTTATTCTTTCTATATAGATCTCTAAGTGAAGTTCACCCATACCTTTGATAATAGTATCACCAGATTCATCATCTCTAGAAACTTGGAAAGTAGGGTCTTCTTTAGTAAATCTATTTAATGCTTTAGAAAAGTTTACTTGTCCAGCTTTATCTTTCGGCTTAACAGTTAACTCAATAACTGGATTTGGTATATACATTGACTCCATAGAGTAATGTAATTTACCATCACCAAAAGTATCACCAGAAGCACAATCAATACCAAATGTCGCAACGATATCACCCGCTTGAGCTTCTTCGATTTCAACCATTTCATCAGAGTGCATTCTAACTAATCTTGGAATTTTAAATTTCTTGTCTGTACTTGTATTATATATATTTTCACCTTTAGTCATAACTCCTTGATAAATTCTCATATAAGTAAGCTGACCAAATTGACCATCTTCTAATTTGAAGGCCAAGGCAACAAGAGGTTTCTCAGGAGAGATTTCTAAAGGAACTTTTTTCTCTTCTTGATCCAAATCTAAAGCAAAGTTTTCAACCTCTGTTGGATTTGGTAAATAATCGATAACTGCATCAAGTAATGTTTGTACACCTTGATTTTTAAGAGCAGTCCCAACTAAAACAGGAGTAATATCCTGAGAAATAGTTGCTTTTCTAATTGCTGTTTGCAATTCTTCTATAGAAATATCTTCTTCCATTAAGAATTTCTCAGCGATATTATCATCAAAGTCAGCAAGCCCTTCAATCATTTTAACTCTTTTCTCTTTTGCACGAGCTAACTTATCTTCAGGTATTTCTTTCTCTATAATATTTTCACCATCATTACCTTCGAAGTAAAGAGCTTTCATTTTCAACAAATCAATGATTCCATTGAATTTATCTTCTAGCTCAACTTCCATAGTAATCTGAACAGGATTATGCTTCAACTTATCTCTAAGTTGACCAATAACTCTATCAGGGTTTGCTCCAGATCTATCACACTTATTAATAAATGCAAGACGAGGAACACCATAACGGCGCATTTGTCTATCAACTGTAATAGATTGCGACTGTACACCAGCAACTGAACAAAGTACTAAAACAGCCCCGTCCAATACTCTAAGTGAACGCTCAACCTCAACTGTAAAGTCAATGTGTCCAGGTGTATCAATAACGTTAATAAAGTGACCTTTCCATTCACAAAATGTTGCAGCAGATTGGATAGTGATACCTTTCTCTCTTTCCAGCTCCATGCTGTCCATTTTAGCACCAACACCATCTTTACCACGAACTTCAGAGATTTTGTGGATTTTACCAGTATAGAATAAAATACGCTCAGACACTGTAGTTTTACCAGAGTCAATATGAGCAGCTATACCAATATTACGAAGTTTTTCAATATTAAACATTTTAATAGACCTACGAAATTTTTATTTTCTTAAATTTTTTTTGTTCAGATTTCTCAAACACACTTTTTACTTTTTGAGATTTCATACAGATAACAAAATTAAGCAGAATAATTTTAATCTACAAAATAAATTTTATTTTATTTATAATTATTTTTATTGGGTTTCTAGTTTGCATATATTTGTTAGGAAAATAGTACAACTATGAGATTAATTTAGCGATGAAAAACATTATCGTTTCAGTATTATTATTTCTTTTTCTTATTTCTTGTGGAGATGATGCCAGTCCGACAGAATCTACAGATTCTCGACATGAATTAATAGGAAGTATAAAAGGAAAAATAATTGATGCAGTTACCGAGGAACCTATATCTGGCGCTTTTATAAAGACTTCTCCATTATCATCTACTACTAAATCAAATGAAGATGGTACTTTTTTATTAGGGACCGTTGGACCTGAACTTTATGATATTATTATTACTCATGATGATTATGTAGAGTACAAAGAAAAAATCAGAGTTAGTGCTGATATAACAAATGATATACTTTTCACTATGATATCTAAAGCATCAATTAATAATACTCCAAATGAACCTGAAATCGTTTATCCTAAATCTAATACAGATGTAAGCTCCAGTAATCTCATCTTTAGGTGGATTGGAGTTGATATGGATAATGACACACTAAGATATGATGTTTATTTTGGTGAAGCTAATGCTGAATTAAAATTGATAGCATCAGATATTGTTCAAACCTATTTTGAGTTTAATTACAGCTTTTTGGAAGGATCTAATTATCAATGGAAAGTGATATCAAAGGATAAGTACTCACAGACTTCAAGTAAAACTATTACTTTTGGTTATAAAGAAAAAGTAGTAATTGATTTACCTGGACTAATTGCAAATTGGAAATTCAATGGAGATGCAGTTGATTCTGGAATTTTTGGATATGATGGTGTTGAGCAAAATGTACAATATTCTGAAGACCGTACAGGTTTAACAAATGAAGCTGCATATTTCAATGGTTCTAAAGGACTAAATTCAAAAATTTTAGTATCTAATGAAATTCAGCTTCAAACTGAATTCTCAATTTCACTTTGGATTAAACCTGACCCTTCATTAGGAGAAAATGGATCCGTAGGTTATTTTGAATTTATTTCTAAGTGGGGTGGCGCAGGTATAGGTAATGCTTCATGGGCATTTGGAATTACTAAAAACTCTAATTTATTTCTAGGTACTTTTAGGTTAAATTCCACAATAAGAATTGCAACCAATATTCAAATAAAAACAGAAATGTGGCAGCATGTTGCAGTAACTTTTAATAATGGAACAGCAATATTTTACTTGAATGGGAATCAAATTGAAATCGCAACTGGTATGAACATACCACAAATATCAAACTACAATCTATCTATTGGGGGTAGACAAGATCAATTAAGCTCTTATCATGGTTCCGTCGATGATTTGTATATTTTTGATAGAGTTTTATCAACTCAAGAAATAAAGGAACTTGCACAGTAAATACAAAAGTAATTAACTTGAATAATTTATAATATGTATGAGTCTAAAACCTAATTTCATAAAAAAAATTCTATCGGGGATGGCTATATTCGTATTTATAAAAATAGCCATAACTCTATTTACAATCGGTAATAAAAGATTTGATGACATTGATTTTATTTATAATATGGGATTTGGAGCTATAGTTATTATATTTATAGTCTATAGAGTCGTTCAGACAATGAAAGCTAATAGTCCAATTATGACTAAAAAGTACAGTTCATCTCCCCCACGACCAGATAATAAACCACTTCATCCAAAGTAAAGACAACAATAAAAAAGCCGAATCAGTATTAACTAATTCGGCTTTAGTAATTTAATCTAAAGGTAGAACCTAAGCTTCTATCTTTTCTTCTTTTACTTCTTCAACTGGTTTCGGGTTGTGTCCGAATATATTACCTATAGTACTTGCTATATGCATATCTTGGTATTTACGTAAACCAGTACCAGCAGGTATTAGTTGACCCAAGATTATGTTTTCTTTCAAGCCATTTAAGTAATCAACCTTAGCCGATATAGAAGCGTCAGAAAGGACTGCAGTTGTTTGTTGGAACGAAGCAGCAGATAGCCAGCTTTCAGTTTTCAGAGATGCCTGAGTTATACCTAACAATATAGGTTCACCAATAGATGGCTCTGCTGGTCTGAATTCAGGAGGAGTCTTACCTTTTTTCTTCAAGTCCTTAACAACGGCTTTTACTTTTCTTCTTGGATATAGATAATTCTCATTGTAGTTAGAATCACCTTTGTCAGTTACGACTACAAGTGACTTGACTGCTTCATTGTCATCTATAAACTTAATCTTATCGAAGTTTTCGTTTTCTAGCATATGTGTATCACCTGAGTCAATGATTTTCACTTTTTGAAGCATTTGTCTTACAATTACTTCAATGTGCTTATCATTTAGCTTAACACCTTGCATACGGTAAACTTCTTGTATTTCATTTACTAAGTATTCTTGTACAGCGTTTGGTCCTTTGATCTTTAAGATATCGTGAGGGTTAATCGAACCTTCAGAGATTCTGTCACCTGCACGTATAAAGTCTTTCTCTTGAACCAAAATATGTCGTCCAACTGGTACTAAGTATTCTGCTTCTGTTTTCTCATCGAGAGAAGTTATTCTAACAACTCGTTGATTACGTTTAGGTTTCTCGAAAGAAACAATACCATCAATCTCAGTTACTATAGCCGGATTGTGAGGAGAACGCGCCTCGAACAATTCAGTTACCCTAGGTAAACCACCCGTGATATCTCTTGTACGACCCATATCTCTTGGTATCTTAACTAATTGAGTACCAGACCCAATATCTTCATTGTTTTCAACTCTAAGCTGTGCACGTGAAGGAATATTGTAAGTACGTATTACTTTACCTTCTTCATCTAATATCTCAATAGTAGGAGACTTAGTTCTATCCCTAGAATCAATAACAACTTTAGTAATGTGACCCGTTTGCTCATCATTTACTTCACGGTAAGTTACATTTGGTATTAAGTCTTTATAGTTAACTTTACCTGCAACCTCAGAAACTATAGCAGAGTTATATGGATCCCATTCGTATATCAATTGTCCTTTTGTAACTTTGTCGCCATCTTGAACTTCTATAGTAGCGCCATAAGTTGCATCGTAAGAAGTTAGTTTACGGTTCGAATCTGGATCAATTAAATTGATAACTCCACTTCGTGAAACTACAATCGTAATCTCGCCCGATTCACCATTATAAGACACAGTTCTCATGTTCTCGAACTGTATAATACCGTCAAACTTAGCATTAACTGTAGATTGTGAAGCCACTAATGAAGCTGAACCACCTGTGTGGAATGTTCTTAGTGTCAGCTGAGTACCAGGCTCACCAATTGATTGAGAAGCTATTGTACCCACTGCTTCCCCAACATCTACAAGACGTGAAGTTGACATATTACGTCCATAGCATTTAGCACATACCCCACGACGGTTTTCACAAGTTAATACAGAACGAATATTAATTTTCTCTACTGATGAAGCTTCTATCTTCTGAGCAATATTCTCATCGATTATTTCCCCACCTTTTACTAATAGTTCGTCAGTGATATTATCATGTACATCTACTAAAGCTACACGCCCTAATATTCTTTCGTATAGTGGCTCTTTTACTTCTTCACCATCTTTGAGTGCTTCCATCTCAACACCCCTGATAGTACCACAATCACGATCAGTTATAATCATATCTTGTGCTACGTCATGTAGTCTACGTGTTAGATAACCTGCATCAGCAGTTTTCAATGCTGTATCAGCAAGACCTTTACGAGCACCGTGTGTAGAAATAAAGTACTCTAGAATAGATAGCCCTTCCTTGAAGTTAGAGATAATTGGGTTTTCGATTAGCTCACCTGTAGAACCAGAAACTGATTTCTTAGGTTTCGCCATTAGTCCCCTCATACCAGCTAACTGACGGATTTGCTCTTTTGACCCTCTCGCTTGAGAGTCAAGCATCATCCAGAATGAGTTAAATCCTTGTTTGTCTTTTGCTATTTCAGAATATAGCTTATCAGCTACTTTATTCGTTGCATTTGACCAAGTATCAATAATCTTATTATATCTTTCACCACCACTGATTACACCATTGATGTATGCCATCTCGATGCCTTCAACTTTTTTATCAGCAGAGTCAATTATTTTAGTTTTTAGTTCTGGAATCTTAACGTCATGGATACTTACAGATAGACCACCACGAGTTGCATAGAAGAATCCAAGTTCTTTCAATTTATCTAAGAATTTAACTGTTACATCTAAACCAGTTGTTCTAAAACATGAACCAATGATTTGTCTAAGTCTTTTCTTAGTTAATAATTCATTGATAAAACCCATTTCTGGAGGAACAATGTCATTAAACATTGCTCTACCAACTGTAGTTTCTACCATAGTTCCATTCCAACGAAGTTTTATTTTAGCGTGTAAGTCAACAATTTTATTGTCATAAGCTAATTTAACTTCTTCTGTACTTCCAAACACTTTTCCTTCACCCTTAGCATCAGGTTTGTGTTTGGTAAGATAATATACACCCAAAACCATATCTTGCGAAGGTACTGCAATAGGATCACCATTCTGAGTATGCATGATATTATGAGGTGCAAGTATCAATAAGAAAGCTTCTAGCTGAGCTTCATAACTGATAGGAAGATGGACTGCCATCTGATCACCGTCAAAATCGGCGTTGAATGCAGTACAAACTAATGGATGCAATTGAATAGCCTTACCTTCTACCAATCTTGGTTGGAATGCTTGGATACCCAATCTATGAAGAGTAGGAGCACGGTTAAGCATAACAGGGTGACCCTGAATTACTTTTTCCAATATATCCCAAACTTCATCAGTTTTTCTTTCTACCAATTTTTTAGCAGATTTTACTGTCTTTACATATCCACGCTCTATCAACTTACGTATAATAAAAGGCTTGAAAAGCTCAACAGCCATATCTTTTGGAAGTCCACATTCGTGAAGCTTTAGCTCAGGACCAACTACGATAACCGAACGACCAGAATAGTCAACACGTTTACCAAGCAAGTTCTGACGGAATCTACCAGATTTACCTTTTAAAGTATCTGCTAATGATTTTAATGCTCTTTGTGAATCACTTCTTACAGCTCTTCTAGAGTTATCAAACAATGCGTCCACGGACTCTTGAAGCATACGCTTCTCATTTCTAAGAATAACTTCAGGAGCTTTGATATCGATTAATCTTTTCAATCTGTTATTTCTGATTATGACCCTTCTATAAAGGTCATTCAAATCAGAAGTCGCAAATCTACCACCTTCTAAAGGCACTAATGGTCTTAGGTCTGGTGGAATAACAGGTATAATATCTAAAACCATCCAATCTGGATCATTTGGCATCTCTTTTTCAGCATTCGGTCCGAAGGCATCTAAGATAGTCAATCGTTTTAGAATATCTTTTTTTCTAGTTTGCGAAGTTTCAGTTTTTAATCTTTCTTTTAATCTATGGTAATCTTCAATTGGTTTTACCCTTTTTAGAAGTTCTTTAATTGCTTCACCACCTATTAGAGCAACGAATTTGGCTTCATCTTCGTCATCTAATTCAAAGTGTTCAGGAGGTAAAGAGTCCATAACTTCTAGATATTGCTCTTCAGTCAATAAATCTTTGACCTGAAGGCCTGTACCACCTGGTTGAACTACTACATAAGATTCATAGTAAGCAATACGCTCTACGTCTTTTGTAGTCATCCCCAAAATACCTGCTATTTTACTAGGCAGAGTACGTAGGAACCAAACGTGAACAACAGGAACTGCGAGCATGATGTGACCCATGCGTTCACGACGCACAGATTTTTGGGTAACTTCTACCCCACATCTATCACATACAATACCCTTGTATCTAATTCTTTTATACTTACCACAAGCACATTCCCAATCTTTGATTGGTCCGAAGATTTTCTCACAGAAAAGTCCATCTTTCTCTGGTCTGAAAGAACGATAATTGATGGTTTCCGGTTTGGTTACTTCACCTCTTGACCTATTAAGTATGTCATCTGGCGAAGCAATCTTGATGGAAATCTTTTCGTAACCTTTTTTCGGTAATGGTATTGATTGCATAGGAGTACTCCTATTTATATTTTTTTAGTTTATTCAATTTCTATATCTAAACAAAGACCTTGTAATTCCCTTACTAATACGTTGAAAGATTCAGGTATATTAGGGTTAGGCAGATTATCGCCTTTTACAATCGCTTCGTACATTTTTGCTCTACCTTGTACATCATCTGACTTGATAGTTAGCATTTCTTGTAGTGTATGAGCAGCTCCATAAGCTTCTAAAGCCCAAACTTCCATCTCTCCTAATCTCTGACCACCAAATTGTGCTTTACCACCAAGAGGTTGTTGAGTAATAAGTGAGTAAGGACCGATAGAACGAGCGTGAAGCTTATCTTCAACTAAGTGAGATAGTTTAAGCATATAAATATACCCAACCGTAACTTCTTGGTCAAACGCTTCTCCAGTTCTGCCATCTATAAGCTTAGTTTTACCATTGCGCGGTAAACCAGCTTCCTCTAAGAAGTCACCAACTTCTTCCCAAGTTCCACCATCGAAAATCGGAGTAGCAAAGTGTACGCCCAATTTATCTCCAGCCCAACCTAGTGCAGTCTCATATAATTGTCCCAAGTTCATACGCGATGGTACACCAAGTGGGTTTAACACGATATCAACAGGAGTTCCATCTGGTAAAAATGGCATGTCCTCAAGTTTAACTACTTTAGACACAATACCTTTATTACCGTGACGACCTGCCATCTTATCACCAACTTGTAGTTTACGTTTTTTCGCAACGTAAACTTTGGCCATCTGTAAAATACCTGGCTGCAACTCATCACCAGCTGCAAGTTTGTTTTTCTCAGTTTTGAAGTCAGTTTTGACGTCATTTCTGTATTTCAAGTAGTTAACGTACAAATCTTTCAGTAAAGAAGAAGTCTTTTCGTCTTCTACTATACCAGCATCTACATCTAGTAATTCTGGTTTCAACAACCCTTCTTCGAATTTATCAAGCAAATCAGAAGTAGTTACATTTGATCCACCACGATAGACGTTTACGTTATTATTAAGCTTCATACCTAAGATTTTTTTACCTTCTAGTATTGTACCTAATCTGCTGATGAACTCTTCGTCCACTTGCTTTATAACTTTACGTTCTCTTCTCGCGATTGCTTCTTTACGTTTTCTTTCTCTTGTTCTAATCTCTTTGTCAGTAGTCAATACTCTTCTTGAGAATAGTTTTGTGTTTATCACTACACCTTTTAGACCAGGGCTACCTTTCAAAGAAACATCTTTTACATCTCCGGCTTTATCACCAAAGATTGCTCTTAATAGTTTTTCTTCTGGAGTTGGGTCAGTTTCACCTTTTGGAGTTATCTTACCAATTAGGATATCACCTTCACCTACTTTAGCACCTGTTCTTATAATACCATGCTCATCAAGGTCTTTTGTTGACTCTTCACTTACGTTTGGTATCTCACGAGTAAATTCTTCTTCTCCACGTTTAGTATCTCTAACTTGAAGTGTAAACTCCTCTATATGAATAGAAGTAAATACATCTTCAGCTACAAATCTTTCTGATACTATAATCGCATCCTCAAAATTGTAACCTCTCCAAGGCATGAATGCTACTAACACGTTTTGACCCAATCCAAGTTCAGCTTGCTCAGTAGAAGCACCATCACATAATGGTTGTCCTTTTACAACTCTTTGCCCAGCTAATACAAGCGGTTTTTGGTTGATACAAGTATCTTGGTTAGTTCTAAAGAATTTTAATAATTTGTAAGTTTTAACTTCTTCGAACTCGAAGCCAGTTAATTTATCATCTTCAGTTCTCTTATCTTCGTATCTTACACGAATTTCTTTTGCACTGACATACTCAACAATACCGTCTGATTCTGCTAATATCATAGTTTTAGAATCTTTAGCTGCTTTTGCTTCCATACCTGTACCTACGATAGGTGCTTTAGGTTGTAACAAAGGAACTGCTTGACGTTGCATATTCGCACCCATCAGGGCACGGTTGGCATCATCATGCTCTAAGAATGGAATCATAGAAGACGCAAGAGATGTAATCTGATCAGTTGATACGTCTATGTAATCTACTTCTTCAGCAGATACAAGAACGAAATCACCAGATTGACGAGCTTTTACTCTATCACCAATTAATTTTCCATTTTCATCTGTTAGTGTAGAACATGTACAGATAACTTTACCATCTTCTTTCTCAGCTGTCAAGTACTCGATATCTTCAGTTACTATACCGTTAACTACCTTACGGTAAGGCGTCTGAATAAATCCTAATGAATTAATCTCTGCATGAATCGCAAGAGAAGATATTAGACCAATGTTCGGTCCCTCAGGAGTCTCGATAGGGCACAATCTACCATAATGAGTATAGTGAACGTCACGCACCTCAAAACCTGCTCTTTCTCTTGTTAGACCACCTGGACCTAATGCAGAAGTTCTTCTCTTATGAGTTATCTCTGCAAGTGGGTTCGTTTGATCCATAAATTGAGAAAGTTGGTTAGTACCAAAGAATTGATTAACAACTGAACTTATAGTTCTAGCATTAACCAACTCAGAAGGTGTTAGATTTTCACCATCGTGTATACTTAATCTTTCTTTGATAGTACGAGCCATACGAGCAAGACCAACATTGAATTGTGATCCAAGTTGCTCTCCCACAGTTCTAACACGACGATTACCTAAGTGGTCAATATCGTCTCCAGTATGCTTAGATGTATGAAGCTCAATAAGTTGTTTTATGATTTCAACGATATCAGTATTAGTTAGAGTAGTGATACTCTCATCGATATCAAGACCTAGGCGGTCATTCAATCTATATCTACCTACAATTCCTAAATCATATCTTTTTTCGCTGAAAAATAATCTTTCTAATAATAGTTCTGCTGTTTCTACATCAGGCGGCTCACTAGATCTTAGAGTTCTATATATTGACTCCAAAGCATCGTCTCTATTACGAGAAGTATCTTTGGTAATAGTACGTGCGATAAGTGGCTCATCAGTAGGGTCTATAAAACCATAAAGTTTTATGTCTTCAGCATCTGATTCTTTTAATTTTTTGAATAGTTCTTCATCAAGTACCATATCACGTGTAGCTATGATCTCACCAGTAGCCATATCGATTACATCTGATGCAATCTTACGACCAATATGGTCATCACCAACTTCTTCTAGCTTATAATCGTTAGCTAATCCGAATAGTGATAAGATATCTTCGTCCGAAGAATACCCTATAGCACGAAGTAATGTAGTAACAGGAAACTTTTTCTTTCTATCGATATACGCATACATAATTTCGTGTATATCAGTAGTAAACTCGACCCAAGACCCTCTGAAAGGTATGATACGAGCAGAATATATACGTGTTCCGTTAGGGTGGACAGCGTCATCAAAGAATACACCAGGTGAACGGTGAATCTGAGATACGATTACTCTTTCTGCACCATTTATAATAAAGGTACCTTTAGGAGTCATAGAAGGAATGTTACCAAGATATACCTCTTGTTCAACAGCTTCAATATAATCTTCAGATTCTTTATCAGCCTTACTAGATAATCTAAGTTTAGCTTTTAATGGTTTCGAATAAGTTAATTCTCTTTCTCTACATTCTTCTTCAGAATATTTAGGTTTTTCAATTGTATATTCGATGAATTCCAATTGGAATATTTCTGAATTATCTAGGATAGGAAAATTTTGATGGAAAGACTGTTGAAGTCCTTTCATCTCTCTTTTATGAGGAGGAACATTTTCTTGTAGGAAGTCATCGTATGCTTCTACTTGTATGTTCAACAAATCCGGATAATTAGATTTAGAAATATTAGATTTTGCAAAGGTAACTCTATCTCTTAGTCTATGGATACCACGTGAAGTAGATAACTTCGGGTATTTTTGAACTAATGTAGAATTAATAGTTTCCTTAGTAATGGCACTCATATTTGAAGTACTCCGATTTCTTCGTGTTCTTTATACAGGAAAAGGATTTTTTGACAAAGCACCTAACTTAAGGTATTTGGTCAAAAAACCCTGGATCTATATCAGAATATGTTTTTTATTAGATAAATTTATCAATACTTTTTATAAAAATATATCGACTAAGCGATATTATGTTATCGCCTAGCCGATTAATTCAAAGAATTATTTTAACGTAACTTTAGCGCCAGCTTCTTCAAGCTTAGCTTTTAGTTCGTCAGCTTCCGCTTTGTTAGCACCGTCTTTTACGATACATGGAGCAGATTCAACTTTTTCTTTAGCTTCTTTCAAGCCAAGACCAGTGATTTCTCTAACTGCTTTGATAACGTTAAGCTTACTAGCTCCAACGTCAGTCAATTCTACATCAAAGCTATCTTTAGCTTCTTCAGCACCAGCAGCATCTCCACCACCAGCAGCAGCCATCATCACAGGTGCAGCAGCGCTAACACCAAATTTTTCTTCTAAAGCTTCTTTCAAAGCTGCAGCTTCAACTAATGTTAAAGCACCAATTTGTTCAACTAGCTTTTCAACTATTTCAGACATATAAAACTCCTAATAAAAAAATATTGTTTACTATTTAATAAAATTAAGCGACTTCGCTTTTTGATTTAACACCTTCGTGTATCACGTAGGCTAGATCACGCATTACTGCGCTAATTGCACCGTGAATACCAGAAGCTGGAGCGTTGATAGAACCAACGATTGCAGCCATGATATCTTCCTTCGTTGGCAACGAAGCCAATGTCTTAAGCTGAGTACTATCAAAGTACTTACCATCTATGATAGCTGCTTTTAACTTTGGTCTTTCCTTGTCATCGAAAGCTTTTTTGATGATTTTAGCAGGTGTAACTGGATCTTCATAACCGAATACCATACCAGAATAACCTTTGAAATCCGTCTCTGGGAAAGCAAATTTTTCATTGCCTTCTATAGCGCGACGAAATGCTGTATTCTTAGCTACTTTGTAGTCAAATCCGCCCTTGCGCAATTCCGTACGGAATTTATTCGCTTCAGCAACAGACATTGCTTCAAAGTCAATCAGATAAGCAGCACTAGCTTTCTCAAGATATCCTTTTATCTCTTCGACTATTTGTTTTTTCTTCTCTAATGTAATCATTGTTTAGTTACCTTTTGTTATCCAATTATGGATTAAATGTAGAAGCATTTAATTAGAGTGCGTAAATTTTTTTTGTTTATTTCTTATGTTATTAGCTTACTTTGAAACTACTTTCGTCTATATTTAAGCTAGGTCCCATAGTCGAACTAACGTAAACGTTTCTCACGAATTTACCTTTAGCTGATGATGGACGGCTTTTTAATATTGTCTCATAGAATAAGCTTACATTATCTTTCAAAGCTTCAGCAGAGAAAGTACATTTGCCAACTGCACCAGCTATATTACCTGATTTGTCAACACGGTACTCTATCTTACCTGCTTTTAGTTCTTCGACTGCCTTTGCAACGTCAAAAGTTACTGTTCCTACTTTCGGATTAGGCATTAGTCCACGAGGTCCTAATACACGACCAAGTTTACCTACTTCACCCATTACGTCAGGAGTAGCAACTATAACATCTACGTCAGCCCAACCAGATTTGATTTTTTCAACGTATTCGTCTAGTCCAGCGTAATCTGCTCCAGCATCCAATGCTTCTTTATCTTTGGGAGTTTTAGCAAATACTAATACTCTTACAGATTTACCAGTACCGTGAGGTAATGATACAGTACCACGGATATTTTGGTCAGATTTACGAGGATCTACCCCTAAGTTCATAGAGATTTCGAATGACTCGTCAAATTTTGCAGATGGGTTTGATTTGATAAATGCAATGGCTTCATCTACGGAATACTTTTTATTCTTGTCTATTTTAGTCGCAATTGCTGCGTACTTTTTACCACGTTTGTTCATTTTTGTTTTCCAATTATTTTAATAGGTAAAATTAACCTTTGAAGTTAACGCCCATAGCTCTTGCTGTACCTTTGATCATATCAACAGCTGAGTCCATAGATGAACAATTCAAATCTTCCATTTTAATTTTAGCTATTTCCTCGCATTGTGCACGAGTTATAACTCCAACCTTCGTCTTATTGGGTTCTCCTGAACCACTTTTCAACTTTAGTATATTCTTAATTAGTACTGCAGCAGGAGGAGATTTGGTAACAAACGTAAAAGACTTGTCAGCAAAAAACGTCACTTGCGCAGGAATGATAAGTCCTTTATCATTCTGCGTAGCGGCATTAAATGCTTTTACGAATTCCATACCATTCAAACCTCTTTGACCGAAAGCAGGACCTACTGGTGGGGCCATTGACGCTTCACCGGCTTTTAACTGCAGCTTGAATGTACCAGCAACTTTTTTAGCCATTATAAACTCTTTTGTTTAAATATTAATTACTATCTGTTGGATTTTCTATTTCAACTTGACTAAAATCAAGTTCAACTGGAGTTTTACGTCCTAGAATTCCAACTTCTACTTTTAATTTTTGTTTTTCGTTATTTACTTCTTTGACCAAACCAGAGAACGTATTAAATGGACCATCGATTACTTTCACAGGATCACCTATCTCGAACTGAGTATCAATAGTCGCTATGTCTTTTCTCTCTTCCAATCGGCCTATTATTCTACTCACTTCATCTTTTCGAAGTGGTGTAGCATCATTACGACGACCTACAAAGCTAACAACAGAAGGTAAATTCTGAATAACATCTTGCACTTTTAGGTCTAAAACCGCGTGCAAGATAATATAACCAGGTAAGAAATTCCTTGTTTTGGTACGACGTTTACCGCCTCTTACTTCGAACACAGTTTCTTCGGGTATAATAACTTCTAATATTCGATCATCGATTCCAATTCTCTTAGATTCGACTTCGATTAAGTTTTTAACCTTAGCTTCGTGCCCAGTAAAAGTACGAATAGCGTACCAATTGGGTTTTTTCCTTTCTTCTTCTAGTGCCTGTGGATCATGCATATATTAATCTTTCTTTTTTACTTAGAATGAAGAAAACAATTTATTAACGCCATTAGATATTATCCAGTCAAATACTGAAACTATCAACGTAATAATAACAGTTACTACAACGACGATTTGGCTTGACTTCCATAGGTGTTCCCTTGAAGGCCAAGCAACTTTTTTCATCTCTGCAGTTACTTCTTCAGTTACTTTTTTAATTTTAGCTATCATAAAAAACTCTTTATTTAAAAGTTAGCACGGGTGGTAGGACTTGAACCCACAGCCAATGGTTTTGGAGACCACTACTCTACCAATTGAGCTACACCCGTGTGTAAGTCCATGTTTCTATCCTTACTTTAGAGCTAGTGAGCGGAATTGAACCGCCGACCTCATCCTTACCAAGGATGCGCTCTGGCCATCTGAGCTACACCAGCACACACATTTATATAGAAAAAAAATTGAGATATTTTGTATCTCAATTCCTAATTTCTTTATCGCTGGCTACTCAACTTTAGATAGTTTTAGAGCGGGAGACGAGACTCGAACCCGCGACCCTCAGCTTGGAAGGCTGATGCTCTACCAACTGAGCTACTCCCGCACGCTATGCAATATCATTTAATTGTGGGCAGGGAAGGATTCGAACCTCCGTAGGGATTTCCCAGCAGATTTACAGTCTGCCCCGGTTGACCGCTTCGGTACCTGCCCCAATATTATTGAGCTTACAAAATTAGTTGATTGAAATTTAATATCCAAGTTTTTTTGAAAATATTTTCAAAATTTTCTTGATTTATTCTCTTTTCAATTCTAAATTCTCATATTTTGTCAGAACAAGGTTTGCAATCTAATTAAAAGTTTTTGATTTATTGAATTTTTTATTCAAATATTTTGTTAAAGATCAATTAATTTTCAATTCTAGCTGGGAAGACCCTGATATAGATAGAAAATTATTAGACTTAGATTCCACTAGTGATATTCTTACTATCACTAGTGCTGGTGATAATGTACTCGATTATCTTTTAGACTCTCCTAATTCTATTACTTCTGTTGATCTTAATCCTGCTCAAAATGCTTTAGCAGAATTCAAGATTGCAACTATCAAGAATACTAGTTACGATACACTGTTCGATTTGTTCGGATATGGTCAATATTATAAAATAGAACCTTTACTTGATAATTTGAAATCTCAGCTATCCCCTACTTCTTATAATTTCTGGAAAAAAAGGAAACATTATTTTACTTCGAAACTTCCTTTTTATCATTATGGTACTTCTGGATTGATTGCTCGTGGGTTTTACTTTCATCTTAAGTTAAACAAGAAACTTCGAAGCAAAGTTAATGAGATGGTTAATTGCTCTACCCTTGAAGAACAATACAATTTGCATTTAGAACTCGAAAAAATATTATTCAATAATATAATCGCTAAGATATTACTTAAGAATAAATTTATGCTCTCATTTCTTGGAATACCAGATGCTCAAGCGAAATTAGTAGAAGTTCATAATGACTATCATAATATGTATGACTTCATAGTTGGGTCACTCAGAACAGTATTCAAAGAATTCCCACTTTCACAAAACTACTTCTGGTACTTATACATAAAGGGGCAATACTCTAAGGAAACATGCCCTAATTATCTTAAAGAAGAGAACTTCGAATTACTACAACAGAATGTAGGGAAAGTGAAGCTAGTCACTGACACATTTTACAATCAACTAAAAAACAGTCACGATAATAGCTATTCACACATCATACTACTAGATCATTTTGATTGGTTCTGGGAAGATAGAGAAACTCAGATAAAAGTTTGGATTGAAATAAAACGAGTAGCAAAGCCAATAGCTAAAATACTCTTTCGCTCGGCAGCTAGCAATAGGAATTACTTAATCCCAGAAATTCAAAATGAGATAGATTATAGAGATGACCTAACGAAAGGCTTCACTAATCGCGGTAGAGTAGGTACTTATGGCAGTGTTAACTTTGGGGAGTTGAGGTGAAAAAGGAGTGTTATTATTCTATAATCTAGAAATACTCCTTAAAAAAACTTACATATCTCTGAGACGTTTTCGCTATTCATGTGTCTATAAATTTAGATGTTATACAATTATTAGAAAATAGAATGAATAAGCTTAAAATTGAATCTTAACATCTTGGCTTCCCCCTTCAGATTCTATTTTCAAATAATACTGACCACTTGATAGTTCGTTAGATATACTAAACTCTAATACATTTTCTCCATTGGTAAAAATTCTATTCTTAATTATATTGAATTCTAATTGCCCATTAATATTGTACAAATCAATATCTGCGTTAAATATCTTATCAGTTGTTATATTTAGAGAGAAATTTCTATTGTTACTAGGATTAGGTGATATTTCTAATGAATAGAAATTGTTATTTTCTATAATGTTAGTTAATGTTAGATATCGATTTAGGTCATGAAGATAAATATCTGCAGTACTATAGCTTAAAAACAATGTATTAATCATGTTTATATCGATTTTAGCACCTAACTGTATATTATAGAAATTCGTTGATGTATCTCTTATCGCTTTATTAAAGAATGTCATTCTAAAGTTCGATTTATTTTGGTTGTAGAGTGTAAGTAAAAATAAATTATCATTTATTTTATAGGGTGCTACAAAGGTCAATTTTTGTTCACTTGACCAAAAATTATAATACTCTTCAACAACATTAGTGTTCAAATTCAAAACATTAAAACCATAAAAACTTGGTATTGCTGATCTAGTAATTGTAACTTCATTATCATTTAAAAAAATAAATTCCGTTTGAGGAGTTAGCTTAGTTTTAGTTTCAACTCTAGTTGAGAAGACTTCACTCTCAAAATCATAAAATACTACTTCACCAATCCCACTAACAGACTTAATGAACATTATAGCTTTTTCATCTGGTAATATTGTAGGTTTAGAATAGACATTTATTTCATTTACAAGGTTTGTACTATTATCAATTCTATATACTAAGGTATTTGATACTAAATCATGTATGGCTACTTGATATAGATTTTGAGACTGGTTATTAGCTTCATGATGTACGTATGTTAAAAATTTATCACTCGCTGATATTGATAAATCTAGGTATGCCGTGTTAATATCATCATCAATTAACCTACCTGAAAGAGGTAACTTCGGAATATTTAATACATTTGAAAAATCATATACATCATATCCGACAATCGAATCCCAAAGAGAAATATAAATTTTAAGACCATCATTAGTAATAGCACTACTCAGTGCTCTTTTCCCAAAGTAAAGACTATCAATATACTTCCCATTTGATGAATTCATCCTATATAGAATTGAATCACATACAATAATTATTAATTCATCATCTTGACCTGCAAAATAAACATCATTAAATTTCTGTACAGTAGCATCAACTTTCCAAATAGTAAAGTCTTCTACAGAGTAGGCAGAAGAGATAATAGAAACAAAACAAACAGTAAGTAAAAGTATTTTTTTCATTGGAGTATCCTCTTGTTAATGGATAATATAAAATATTTTTTTGTGTGTTGGTCGTATCCATTGAGACACATGAACAGTAAATTCGTCTCGGAATTAAACAAATATTAAACTAGCTTTCCTAATTTAAGAAAATAAATTAACTTTCTTTTGTAAGGATTCTTCAGCACATTATCTTAATTGTTTTAATTGATAATTTTTGGGAGGTGAGGGGACGAAGTGGTGGTCTGGTAATGTTCAACATCTGCTACTAATATTGAACTCATAACGGAGTTCTCCTAGACTCTTCGGTCGCTAGTCTCCCTCAGAGTAACTGGTTCACAAGGAGTTTGGGGTATTTCGAGACTTACACAGTACGTCTCTACATTTCTGTAAATTCTTAAATTTGGTGAATTCTGATTCAGACAAGAAGTAGAGTTTCTACGACTTCTTCATATTCGATTCTTCTTTGTACTTAGCATTCTTTTTCTTCCAGCTATCCCAATCTTTTTTAGCTTTTTTTATCTCTTTCTTGTAGTCGAATTTTGGTTTACCAAACTCAACTTTGATTTTGCTTATATCTTCTTTCTCACCTGATAAAAATTCTAATACCATTCGTTTCATTTCTTGGTTTTCAGATGGCTCTGTATCTACATCGAATGGTGAAGCGCCTCTTATTATACTTTCGTAATATTCGTCATTGTCCATCTCTTCCATCATATAGTTCTGGAATTTCATACCATCCAAACCAACTTTGAACTTAGATCCGTCACCTATTTTATTACCACTTGGAGTAGAGATAGTCCCAGCGAATTCGTAAGTAGTATTGAATTCGATATTACTCATCATCATAGCGAACATACCCAAACCTTTCTTGAAGTTTCTTTTTAGCTTTCGCACTGAGTCTTGGAGGTCTTTCTCTGTTATCCCTAGTTCTTCTAAGGATTTTAGTTCCTTTTTATCGACTTCCGTATGAACCGAATCTAAATAAGTCTTGAAAGTAAAGTACGTATCTTTTCCTTCTTTCTGAATTTCATAAGGAAGCATTCCTTTTTCTTTGAGGTTATTGAAATTATCAAAATAACCAGTAGCACTAATCACTAAATCTGCTGAATCATTAATGAATTCATATTTTATGTTGTTCCAAGTACTAACACCAGGGTACTCATCAAACATTTTGTACATTTCTTCCATTGCTTTACCTTCTGGGTCATCTAGTGAAGACCCAAAACCCATAGGGTCAACAGGCATCAAATAGCTAGTCTCTACTTTACCAGATTTATCTGGATTTATTATATAATGTACATTAATCTCTATACAAGAAGTAAGAAACAAACCAGCAGCTATAAATAGTAAAATTCTTTTTATCATAATAATTCCGTTTTAGATTGAATATAGCTTTTTTGCCATTTCAGTAATCCCACAAAAGACAAAATAAAATAAATTAACATAAGTCCTGAATAAATTTCTAATCCCCTTTGCATATATAGCCAAACAGAAAGACCATTAATAACAATCCAATATAACCAAGCCGACCTTAACTTGATAGCTTCGAAGTAAGTGGCTAGGAATGCGAATACAGTTGTGAAAGCATCAAAATAAGGATTGTTAGCGTCAGTATGATTGCTAAATAGCCAACCAAGAGCAATAGCTAATGAAGTAGAAAAAATAATCCATCCCCCATGAACTAACAATGATACCTCTGAAACACGGAGTTGGTTACCTTTATTACTAGAAGACCATTTTCGCCAACCATATATTCCCATTATGACATAGTAGCTGTAAAGAATAGACTCAGAGTATAGTTTTGTTTCTATAAAAAGATATATACTAACCAGTGACCCTAGTATTCCAAATAGCCAGCACCATATATTCTCCCTTATTACTAAGATTAAAAATGCCAAATTGAGGATAGTACCTATAATTTCTAAAATCGAGTTAATTTCCATGTCGTATATTTGTCTTTTATACTATTTTATCTTGCATTTGAAAATAATAAGCCTTAAATTAAAGAGTTAATAGTCTTAAATCGTAATTAACTTTTTAAATAAAATAGGTGTTTTATGAAAAAGAATATGGGTTCTGCCGACAAAATACTACGAATAATAATAGCCTTATTAGTAGCTGTACTTTATTTCACAGGTGTCATATCTGGTTTAGTAGGTACTATACTGCTTATACTAGCTGTTGTATTCGTGCTAACGTCCTTAGTTGGGTTTTGCCCACTTTATACAATCTTTGGCATTAAAACTTGTAAAGTTAGCCAAGAGAATGAGTAATCGTTTCAAAGAAAAGCCGTTCTAGTAGTTCTAAAACGGCTTCTTATTATACTTACATTTTTTCCAATCTTATTGTTTTATAAATTTCTTTAAAACAATTTCATTAGTAACTAGATTTGCTTTAATAAAGTAAGTCCCTTTTGCCAATTTAGATATATCTATCAAATTGTTGTAGAATGAGTTACTCAATATATTTCCATTCAAATCTATGATATCATAATCTCTGATAATGCTATTCGGTATTTCTAAGCTAATAAAATTAGTTGATGGGTTAGGATAAACAACAGTTTTATCACTAAGTTCCTCATTCACCGAACTTATAATAGGCGAAACTAAATACTGATAATTATATATTTTTTGTTCAGGGTTTTGTGAAGGTGAAACTTCTAAAACTGTAAACAATAATCTACCGGTTTCTCTATTTATAAATTGAAATTCAGTTGATTTGATAGTATCATTGGGTTCTTCTTCGAAAACAGTACTAAATGTTAGTTTTAATCTAAATACGTTTTCTATAGTAATATCAGGTAACTGGAGTTTACCATACCCATCATAGATTACATTGTATTTCCCTTGAGCTTTTCCTCCGTAATCGTATGAGAACTCAGACTCATATACTTGTCCAAATACCATTGGATATGGGTAGTAATTTATAGGCATATCAAACTTCAAATAATTTGTATTTATTTTATAACCCAATAATTTTTGCCCAGTTTGATCAACAGAAACATAGTTAGAAACTGAATTTATAAATGATGGTGTCTGGAAATAAGTTGCATTAGGGAATGTATTCTGAGCTTCTTGAGAAGCTTCGGATATTGGTTTCCAAAATACTTGTTCCAAATCTTGAGTATTCGTCAGAGTAGAATAATCCCAAATTTTATCTTTGCCGCCAAGACCATCTAAAATCTTAAGTGGCTGTGGTGTTGAGCTTCTATAATTACCATTCACACCAATCTTGGGGAAATTCTTTTCGTTCAAATCTTCTTGTGCTGTTAACGTTAAGAAAGACAACATCACTAATAATACTAACAATTTATACATTTTCTAACTTTCCTTTTTCTTCTCAAATAATTTAATTTCGTTTTTGACAGGTTTTAATGTCATAAGATAAGCATAAATTGCTTTCAAATCATCTTCTTTCATATTTCTGTACACCAACCATGGCATCATAGTATTGACTTCACCATTATCCAAATCTCTAATAACATAATTACTATCTGCATATTCTTTAAATTTAGAGACAAACTGATCTTCAGTAAAGTTACCGATTCCTGTTTTTTTATCGGGAGTTATATTTGCTGATCTATTTATATCACCATTAGGATATGGGAACTCCATCCCACCAGCGAATTGCATACCTTCTATATATTCTCCTTTTTCCATCGGAGTGTGGCAATCAGCACAAGCAGCAATTGTAGTTAAATATTTACCATATTCAACTTTATCACTTTCAGTAGGTCTTTTGCTAAACTCAGCTTTTTGGGGTATAAGATTTACTATTAGACTCATTGGGAAGTTTAGTTCTGTTTCTTCTGGTTTTGATGAATTAGATTCTATTGTTCTCAGATATGCAATAATAGCGAAGATATCTTCTTTATCCGCTCTACCGTAACTGTGGTATGGCATCAGAGGAAAAAGAGCTCTTCCGTCTTTACTTACCCCAGATGTTATAGCTCTAAATATCTCACCGTCTGTCCAATCACCTAATGCAAAAGGAGTAATATTCCTAGATATAATTCTACCAGGTAAACCCATCTCTTCAGTCCATACTTCTCCACCAGCACCCCGAGTTTCCTCTTTTATAGGGCCAGCCCATTTTGAAAAGTCCCTAACTGAGTGACAGTCTATGCATCCTGAAACAGTTTCAACTAAGTATTGACCTCTTTCGAGCATCTCTGGTGTGACTTTTATTGTGATGTTTTCAGGCTCACCTACATTTGGTAGAGCAGTGGAGACATAAGTAATAATACCGACAACAGCAATAACAATTACTGAAACAAGAATAAGTAAAAACTTTTTCATAACTACCTCAAAATATTGTGAATAAGACGAGCAAAAATTATAAAAAAGTAAGAAAAAATCAAAAATTTATTTTTTCAATTTATCTTCGAATACTTTCTTGAATTTCTCAACTTTGGGAGTAATAACGAAGCTACAATATGGTTGATTGCCATTTTGATTATAGTAATTTTGGTGGTAATTCTCAGCAACATAAAACTCACTAGCAGGAGTGATTTCAGTTACTATTGGGTTTTCGTAGATCCCTGCATCCTCAAGTTTTTGCTTATATTCTTCTGCTAGATCCTTTTGCTCTTCACTCAAAAAGAATATACCAGAACGATATTGGGTACCAACGTCATTCCCTTGACGGTTAAGTGTGGTTGGGTCATGAGTCTTCCAAAATACTTCTAATAATTCCTTAAAATTTATAATCTCGGGATTATAATAAATTCTTGTTGCTTCCGCGTGTCCAGTATTTCCAGTGCAGACTTCTTCGTATGTTGGGTTAGGGTTTTCACCACCTATATATCCAGATTCTACTTTTTCTACTCCATTCAATTCTTGGAATATAGCCTCTGTACACCAAAAACAACCAGATGCGAATATCGCTGTATCAATTGAATTACTCATTATTTCCTTATCAACGTGTTTAGTTTTTTCATCAGCATTTGTACATGCTGTTGTGCTAATTAGTATCGCAAATATAATTATTATTCTTTTTATCATACTCTAGAAAACGTATCTGAGTACTATTTTGTTGTAATATTCGTTTGATTTGAACTTAGGAAACTTCTGAATAATGTATCAAAGAATAGAATAATTGTAAATGTGAAAGCTATAAATACATAGACTTTATTGATAACAATAGAAAAATTAAAGTATGGGATATTATCTATAATAAGTGATTCGAAAGGTACGAAAGGTAGTAAAACAATAGAAACAATCAGTAATAGTACACTAAATGCTATTCTCTTTGATCTTTCTTTCTTATTAATATATGACATAGTTTCATTAGTAAAACTATTATCAACTTTACTTTTCAAATCAGACTTTATTATTTCTTCTAATCTATCCATATCTATTTACTTCTGGAGTTCATTGTTATACTTTTTATTTGCTATCGATTTTAATTCTTTTCTAATTCTATATAGCCTTACTTTTATATTATTCTCATTGTCGTCTAATACGAACGAAATTTCTTTGATAGATAGTTCTTTCAAGTAATATAGCGTAATGAGAGCAGAGTCTTTTTCATTTAGCTCAGCAATTAACTCACTAACTATCTCATTGTCAAATTGGTGCTTCTGATACTCAAATTTACTATCTTTCTGTATAAGATATGACTTCAAATTAAGAAAATTATTTTTCTTTCTGATATAGTCTATACACTTATTGTATGCAATCTTGTAGAGCCAAGTTGAGAATTTGCTCTTCGTACCGTCATACCTTTTCAAGGCTCTATATGCTTTATAAAAAGTCTCTTGCGAAACATCCCGAGCGTCCTCAGGGTTACGAAGTATATTTAAACATATAGAGTAAACGAAGTTGCTATGCTCGTTTATTATATATCTGAATAACTCTTTTTCGCCAGAGTTTATCCGTTCTATTAGGTCTTTTTCCTCCAATTTACTAGAAAATCCTATTGGTTATCTTTTAATATTAACTTTCTTTCAACGATGAATTCTATTATCCAAAATAAACCAGAAAATATGAATAATGGAGGTGCAATAAACATACTTTCATCGTAGATCTCTGCCATAATAAATCCAACTAGAAGGCCTATTCCAAAGCCCAATAATAATGAACCAATTCGGAGAGTCCAATACATTAAGTTATCTTTCTTTTTCCCAAAAAATAAACTTGCGTCTATATTTCTCTCGATTAACGCTAAACGTTCTTTTGATCTTGAATTTAAAAAGATATATGCTATTCCAAAGACCATTAAAAAAAATGACAGCGGAACTATTGCTTCGAAGAATTGTACCATGATAAAATCCTATAAGTTGTTGATTGATTTTGATACTTAGACGGCTGTCCAAAAATCTGGTTACAGATAATATAAAATATTTAGTGGATTTCGTGTTGTATGCGGAGCGCCTCTTGTAGGGTGAAGACTAGCACTTCTTCGTTTATATCTTCTATATGTTTATAAGAGAAGGCCTTAATCAAAACCCTACCTTCAAACTCAAGTCCGGGAATATCATTCAAATACTTTCCATTCCAAAAAGCTAAGTTCACAATCCCATTTTTCTTACAATTTATATAACATACATTCTTGATATATTCGTAAAAAGGAATACCATAACTAAACTTGAATTTTATTTTATCTGAAGAATCTAAAATAAATCTGTCTAATTCCTCTACTATAAGTCTTTGAACAGTAGGTAATGTGTCTAAGTATTCTTCGAGAAATTGATATTTTACAGCCATTTCTTCTTTTTAAAATAGACCAACATAGCTCCACCCATTATTATCATCAATCCCCAAGCACTAATATAACCATATTCCCAAGTTAATTCAGGCATATACTCGAAATTCATACCATAGACCCCAGCTATAAAAGTTATAGGAATGAATATAGTAGCAATAAGTGTAAGAACTTTCATTATTTCATTCATCTTATTGCTGACTCCAGTCATAAAAACATCTTTTAAGGAGGAAACAGTCTCTTTGAAAGTTTCTATTGTTTCAATAATCTGGATAGTATGGTCATACAAATCTCTAAAGAACCTCTCAGTATCTTCGGATATAACGCCAAATTCTGCTCTATTGAGCTTATTTACTACTTCACGTAAAGGGTAAACAGAACGTCTCATATTGACAATCTGCTTTCTATGTTGCTGCAACTCATATAATAATCTATTGTCAGTCTCTTCAAATAGCTTATCTTCTAGTAATTCTAGTTTGTCTGCTATGTCTTCCATAACAACAAAGTAATTATCAACTACAGCATCCATAAGCGCAAACAGAAGATAATCAGAGCCTCTTTTTCTTATTCTTCCATTTTGGTTTTTAATCCTAGCTCTTACATTATCAAATATATCACCTTTTTTCTCTTGAAATGAGATAATATAATTAGGACCTAGGACTAAACTTATAGGTTCTATATCAAGTTTATCATCTCGTAAATACATCATTTTGAAAAAGACCACAAGGTTTTCACCATAGATTTCAATTTTAGGTCTTTGCTCTATATTGAGTATATCTTCTAGAAGTAGGGAGTGTAAATCGAAGTCTTTACCTATTGTTTTTATAATTTCTACATCGTGGATACCATCTACATTTATCCATGAGATATGATCTACTTTTTTTTCTTCATGAGCATTATTAGCATTTTCTAATATGAAACTTTCGTAGTGACTATCACTATATCTAATAACTGATAACTCGACAGGTACATCTGCAACTTCCCCAGTATAAATAAGGGATCCGGGCGCTTTACCCACTAATTCTTTTTGGCGGCTAATTTTCTTCGTTAACTTAAGTGGGTTTATACTATTTAGTATTTCATTTGCTTTTTTCATCAATCATGCTTTCTAATTTTGAATAAATTTTCTCTGTCCATAATTCCGCCGAAAGTGCAATATCATTGCTTAATAAGTCACCATTTTTAAGCATTTTTTTACCAATATCAGATTTGAAAAATCCAATCAATTCAATAATTTCTTCTTCTGAGTAATATGAGACATATATATCACGGACTTGAATCAAATAATCATTTCTGAAAGATTCTATATATGTTTCTTTTATCTCTTTATAGTTCTCTAAATCTGAGCTAATCTGAAAGTAATCTAATACTTCTACAGCAATCGACTCTAAATCAACATTATTCATTTCACTTATATCGATTAATTCATCCGCTAATCTTAAGTGACTTTCTGTATATTCTAAAGATAATAAGGGATTAGTTACTAGCAAAAATATAAAAAGTATAATATATTTCATTTTTATTTGGTTGGTTTATTAGTGTGATGAATACAAGATAAGAATTGGAAAGATAGAATACAAAAAATAAAAAGCCTTCAAACTAAAATTAGTTAGAAGGCTTTGAAAATATTATCAGATAATATTGTACTCTTATTTTACATCCTCAGGAGCTAATACAAACGATTTTAAGCTATTGTAGTTAAGATATTGTCTAGCAGCTTTTCTGATATCTTCTTTAGTAAGTTTATCAACAACTTTAAGATAACCATCAATACCACCCAAGTTTTCATTGTACCAAATAGAGTTATAAATCCAAGCACTCCAAGTATTATTATCTTTTAGTGCTAGTTCGAAATCTCTTCTTTGAGTTTCTTTTATCTTTTGCATATTTTCGTCCGAAATCAAATCTCTTTGCAATTCTTCAACTATCATTTTAGTGTCTTCTTTGAGTTCCTCTACTCTATTAGGATCGCAACCGAAGGTAACTATAATTGCACATTCTTGATCGGGATATTTTTCATAATTAGAGTAAGCAGAAACATTATATACTCCACCTTTCTCTTCACGTAATTGCTCTCTTAATCTAATACCAAGTACTTTATCAAGAGATTGAACTAATTGTCTATTTCTTTGATTATATTCGAATTTATCAGAACTGAAAACCATTAAAACTCGGCTATTTTGGTCGATACCTTTTTTAAATTCTTTATTGAATGATCCCTTAGGCATTCTAGAACCCAAATCTTTCCAATTCTCACCTTTATTTGATCCTTTTAGGGAACCAATATACTTAGCAACCAATTCTTCGAAATTTACTTTATCTAGGTTACCTGTGAAAATAAAGTTAAAATCTCCAGCATTAGCAAACCTAGTTTTATAAGCTTTCATAGCAGCATTCATATCCACTTTTGCTAAATCGTCTTCTGTCAGTGGCTTTGAACGTGGATGATATCCTGATAATATATATCCTACAGAATCACTTAAGACAGATTGAGGATTTCTTTTAGAATTAATCAAAGCATCAATTCTTTTAGCTTTCCAAGATTGGAATGATTGTTCATCAATTCTTGGATCTGTAAAATACAAATGTAATAATTGCAACATCTCTTCAAATTCAGAAGTATTAGAAGAACCTCTAAACCCTTCTGTCAACTCACCAATATTAGGACTAACATTGAAATTTTTACTAGACATCATTTTCATAAGTGAAACGATATCAAATTCTGCAATTCCAGAACTATTTACTAGCTCATCTGCAAATCTACCAGAAACAAACTCTTTATCTGACATCAATGACGAACCACCTTTGCTGAATGCTCTAAGAGTAATCTCATCATCTTTAAATTTCGTGTTTTTAAAGTAAACATTAGCACCATTCGAAAGTTTAATCATTTTAACATCTTGAGGTAAATCTTTTTTACTTACTACTTTACCTGGAGTAACTACTTTATCAAAAAGTGGTTTTTCGTTAACTTCTTCAGTATAAGCTGTGATATTCTTAGAAGTTATTTCGTTATAAGTTGCAGCAAAATCTTCTTTCGTTGGAACATTAGTCGCAGCAGCTGGGAGAGAAATCGTAGCAATGTAATTATTATCGTCTATATAAGTAGCCAATCTAGCGTTAACTTCTTCTTTAGTAATAGTAGGTAATATTTTTTTTACGAAAGCATATTCGTATTCTATACCTGGCACAGCTTCATCAGTTAAAAAGTGTCTAACTATCTCATTTCCTAAATCACTTGATTCTACATTGTTTTTCTCTGAATACATTTGCTTGTAGTTTGAAGTAATATTATCCTTCATTCTAGAAAGCTCAGAGTCAGTAATACCGTGTTTAGTAGCTCTCATAGTTTCAGTAAGCAAAACTTCAGTTGCTTTTTTATATTCATTACCTTTAGCAACTGCTATCAAATCAAAGTCTTCTGCTCCCATCGAACTGCTATATCCCGCTCTTGAGAATTGGTATGGCGGATCAGCCGACAAACTTTGTTCAGCCAATCTTTCGTTCAATGCACCAGCTGCGATTTGGTCAATTAAAGTAGTTTTGTATTCACCATAAGTACCTTTATGTTCTTTGCCTGGTCTTCTAAAAGAAATAGAAATTGTTGGGAATTGTAATTCTTTATCAGTAGCTATTGAAGTTAAAGGTATTTTATTTTCAGGTAAACTATACTTTTCAGGTTTTGGAGCATTCTTTGCGGCAGGAATACTACCGAAGTATTTTTTCACATACTTTTCCATTTTATCTACGTCTATGTCCCCAACTATAATTACAGCCATAAGATCAGGTCTGTACCATTTTTTGTAGAAATTTCTGAATTCTTCATGTCCAGAATTTCTCAAAAGTGTCGTATCACCAATTGGTAATCTGTCTTTATACTTAGAGTTGTAGAAAGATACTTCTTTGTGAGCATCAAACATTCTAGTTTGTACTCCACCTCTTAGACGAGCTTCTTCAATTATTACACCTCTTTCATCATCAATATCTTTGTCAGCAAATGTTACTTTATGTGCCCAATTCTCTAATATCTGAATACCTTTTTCTAATACATCGTCATTATCAGCAGGAAGTTCTAACATATATACAGTTTCATCGAAACTAGTATATGCGTTAAGATGTGCACCAAACTTAACCCCATTTTTCTCTAAAAAGTTTATAAGCTCTGATTTTGGATAATCTTCTGTACCGTTGAAACACATGTGTTCTACGAAGTGAGCCATACCTTGCTGAATATCAGTTTCATCAACAGAACCTATTTTCACAGGCATTCTAAGTGAAACTCTATTCTCCGGTTTGTTGTTTTTAAGTATAAAATACTCCAAACCGTTTTCGAACTTTCCAGTTCTAATATCGTTCCTTAATGGGAAAACTTCGTCAAGCGAACTGTACTTTACATTAGGTAACTCTTCCGCACTAACATTTAGTTGAGCAAAAAGAACTACTAAAAGTAGTATTTTGGCGAATAAATTCATTCTAATCCTCTAAATATAAAATAATTAAATTGTTTTTTGTCGTTTTCTATTTGTAATTACAATAAAACAGGTAAAAAGTTACACTAACCACGTTGAGTGATTATAACTCCCGCAATTATTAACACACCAGCAACTACAAAGTTAGCATTAATTGCATTATCTAGTATAAAATAAGCTAAAATTGTTGTCAATACTGGCTGTATATTATTGAATACAGATACTTTAGAAGCTTCTATTTTCTGAAGAGCATAGTACCATAGAGTATAACCTACGCCTGAAGTAATAGCACCAATATAAAATATCTGTAACCAGTTTTTTGTTGAAATATCAGATAAAGAATATGAAACTGGATGGAAATGGAACACTGGTAAATATAAAATAAGACCGAATACCATAGCTATACCAGTTGTAAATATAGCGCCATACTTTTCGGCTAATTGCTTACCCAATATAGTATAGAATGCCCAAGACAAGGAGGCAATTAACGCTAAGATATCGCCCTTGGTTGATAAATTATTAATATCAAAACCTTTATTTAAAAGCAAAAGGATAGTACCAATAACGGCAATTACAATTCCTAACAACTTTAGCTTCGTTGTCTTTTCTTTGAAAAATGATACTGAAATAATAAGAACGAAAGCTGGTACAAGAGAATAAGCAAAAGCAACATTTGGAGCTTGAGTCAACTCTAGTGAACTTAAGAATAAAAATTGATTAATAGGTATATTGAGCATACCAATTAATACGAATCTTAACCAATCTCTTGGTTCTACTTTCTTGAATATATCTAGTTTAAATAGAAGTACTAACGTGTAAAGTGTCGAAACTAATAAAGCTCTATAAAATAATGCAACTGGAGCTGGGATTTCAGCTGTTAAAGTTTTAGCAACAATATGTGTTCCTGAGGCGATTAATTGTTGTAAAAGTAAAAGTAGATAGATCAACTATATACCTTTAGGATTTCTATTTCTTGTGTCTCATAAGTGTACTTTTCTCTTATTTTCAAAGCTTTCTCCTTATATTTTTCTCGAATTTTGCAGTCCGATAATTTCTGAATTGCCGAAATAAGTTCATTAGTATTCACTTTTTCTATAACTATACCAATATCTTCACTTTCAACTACTTCTCTCATCGTCTTCTGTGAGGAAGTGATTACTGGTAAAGCCGATTGAATAAATTCGAATAGCTTATTAGGTAAGGCATTTTGATAAGAGATACTTGTATCTTCGAATAAAACTAGTCCAATATCTGCAGACATTGTAGCATTGCTTAATTCTTCATAAGGAATTAGGCCAGTAAATATGACCTTAGAATCTAAGTTATTGGCTTTTACAAGTTCATTCAAGTGCCCTATATATTCACCATCTCCTATTATAATAAGCACAGCATTATCTACACTTTTCATAGCAGTAACAACTGTATCCAAACCACGCCCTTCTAAAATCCAACCTTGGTAGAGAAGGATAATTTTATCAGAGTTGATTTTGTATTTATCTCTAAGGTAATTGCTCTCCAAAAGTTCATGCTTAGGTGGTAGATTTTTAATTATGTGATAAGGAAGAGTATGCATAAATAATTTTTTCAAATAAGTAGCGTCCACTTCAGCAGTTACGATAATCTTATCTACATAAGTAATCAAGTACTTTTCTCTAAATTCAAGCACTTTTCTAGCAAATGGTCTATCTTTGAGAGAGTTCAGTTGTGAGTATATTTCTCGCGAATCATAGATGAGTCGTGCTTTAGTCTTAGTTTTTATATGCTTAGCAGCAGATAATGAATAGAAATCACCTGCGTGAACGAATTTTCCGGATAACTTAAGCTTCTTTATACTTTTTGTAAATTCCTTTTGAGCATACCTAACTTTTTGCTTTAGGTTTATTTTACAAGAGTGATAATTTACTTTTTCAATATAGTTAGGAACTAAACTATAATCAGGAGTAATAAGAGCTACCTTCCTCTTATATTTGATTAATGTTTTAACAAGGTTTATAGTCCTAGCATCATGTATAGGATTAGCAAAACATATTATTATTACATCATAGTCATTTTTCATCAAACAAATTTAACTACTTAGCGAGTTATAACAATAGGTTTTGATTCAGTAATATCATTTCCTTCTATCACTATAAAATAAATACCCGTTGGCAAATCCATTTCTGCTATATACTCTCCCCTTTCAATCTTTCCATTAGAATAATACTCAATATCGGAAATTCTTCGTTCGAGTTCACCTACTTTTATCCCTTTACTATCATATAGAGACACGTTAACATTTACATTGTCTTCTGGTGTAAACTCCATATAGCTTATGGCTAACAAACTATTACTTGGGTTCGGATATGGCGCTGAACTCTCAAAAATATGTTTTTTGTCTAATCTGATTGATGTGAATCTCCAAGGAACATCACATTTGGAAATTGCTTCAAAATTAAACGGTTCAACTACTCCTTCTATTTTGAAAAAGTGAGGTGAACAGACATCAGGTATTTCTACTATATCTTCGAAATTACCTGTCGAATCACCGTTGAAACAAATAAGAAATTCGGCAGTCTCGTAAGGGGCTAGTCTTGGCAAATCACTTGGCGGAGCGGCAAAGTAGTACTTATCTTTCAGTTTTATCAGTTGAACTTGGTAATCAATATTTGATTTATTGGTTATACTAACTTTTTGGCATATTTTATTGCCAAGTGTAAGAGTATCAAATCTAAAAGGTTCAGAAATACTGTAGTCAACAGAAAGTCTATTAGAATCTATTTTTACAGAAACGAAAAAAGATGCCGACGTATCAATACATCCAAACTCAGATTCAGCTATTAAAACATAATTCCCACTATCTTTCACAAATATAGATTTATTAACTGAGATTAATTCATTCGAATTGTTATACCACTTGTATCTGTAATGTTCAAACTCAGATTGTAACAGTATAGAGTCACCTATACAAAAGTTATTTTTAGTTAATGGTAATATATTGGGAGTCGGTAGAGGATTAAATACAACATTTATAGTATCAAATTTCAAACATCCGTCTGGGCTTGTAGTCTGAACTATGTAGTCACCAGTTTCATATACATCTAAGTATGATGTCGTATCACCAGTATTCCAAAGATAGCTTTGGTACAATGTATCAACAGTTAACCTAATTGTATCTCCCACACAAAGATTATTAGAATTACTAGATTGGATTTCAGGAATATAATCTGGATAATACATAACTTTAAAATCATATATAAACGCTGTATCGCAAGGACTTGCGTACGCAAAAGCGCGATAATCTCCATCATCACCTGTGTAGTAGGAGTTCCCTCTTCCACAATTAGTCCAAACAGTTTTAGGTAAATGGTCTGGTGGCTGTATTTTCAATTCAGCTATATCTCCTCTACATATATATACAGTATCTCTCGATACCACTTTATTAACCTCAGTTACATTGCGAGTACGAAAAACATCATCCCCTACTACCCATCCAGTTGTGTCATCAATAAAGAATATATCGTCCAAATCTCCTTCTATGCCACAGTTTAGATTTTCCCAATTATTACCAGCATCACAAGTAAAGTAAACAGACTTTTCAAATCCACAAGCCCAACCTGAAGTTTTATTTACAAGAAATGATCCGTACATATTTATAGTATTTTCGAGGATTTTCCTCTGAATGGTCTTTCCTTTATCAGTAGTAAATAGCATACCTCCATAACCTAAGAAGTCACCTTGGCAACCTTCAGCTATTGGTATAATAAATGAGGAATCTTGGTAAGATAACTCTTCTGCCCAATCTATAGGTCCAGTTGTAAATTCTATATTCCAATTATCTCCATAGTCAGTTGTTTCCCATATATATCCAGATGAAATAGCTTGACCATATCCAGTAGCACCGTCTATACGAACATCAGAGAGCTTTGTCCCCGTTCTTATTTCATAACGTCTTTGAGTCCAACTCTGACCTCCATTCGTAGTCTTGAAGAAGACTTGAATTTCGCAACCAGTGATTCCTGATGAAGCTACTGCTATCCCATTATTATCATCATAAAAATAGCAGCCCCACATAGAATATTGCTGTCTAGAGATAGGAGATATGTTGGACCAAGAGCGACCACCATCTGTAGATTTATAGATAGATCCTGCTACATTATTGTCGGAATCATCACCAGAAGTATAACCAATATTGGGAGAAGTAAAGTGAATACTTTCCAACTGTATGTCTTTATTAGGATCAACTCTAACTGTTTCCCAGTTATCTCCACCGTCTGTAGTAAAAGATACTTGACTATTGAAACCACAAATCCAACCTAAGTTTCTATTACTAGGTAAAAAGTAAACATCTAAATAAGCTTCTTGTGAATATCTACCAGCTATATTAACCTTCTCCCATTTATTTAGCCATTGTGATTGAGCAAGAAATGGAATGAAAAGTAGTATTATATATAGTATTTTAGTTTTCATTATGTAGCAATAGACAAATTAAGTGGCAAAAAAGTTTCACAATCTACAAAAGATTTATAAAACAAATCTTGTTACAGACTTGTGGAAAACTTTGATGTTGAAAATTACTTCCCCCTATTTATCAACACACTTAGGGAAAATTGATTAATTTTACAGCTTAAGTGATACGTCCGTATCTTATTGTTTTTATTGTACTTACTGCGAATAAGTGATTATAGTAGAGTGCTTCTATTGTTTACACTCATAACTAATTGAATTTTTTAACCTTTGAAAAATGCAAGTAAAAATCAAAAAAAAATGAAAATAAATTCCTTGCCTTTAATGTAAAAAATCACAAAATTGGAAATGTGGTCATAATTCAAATCAGATATTATTTTTCCCCAAATATCTATTTTTGAATAACAGGAAAGATACGAAATAAAATAATTAATTCAACTAAAAAGCGAAGCAGGTATATACGTGGCAAATCAAAAAGACAAATTTGCATTGTTCCCTGAGAAGGATTCAGCGAAAGACTTTTCGAAAGACAGAAAGTCTCCAACAAATAGAGACGAAAAAGCGAAAATCAAATGGGAAGAATGTCTAGAAATCATAAAAGACAATCTGAATGAACAAGCGTTTAGCTCATGGTTCGAGCCTATTATTCCATTGAGAATTGAAGAAAACAACCTAATTGTTCAAGCACCTAGCCAGTTTTTTTATGAGTGGATCGAAGAACACTACTACGATCTATTGAGAAATTCACTGACAAGGGTAATGGGTAGTAAAATCAATCTTCAATACGAAGTGGTAATAAAAAATGACTCAGATGATACTTTAGAAAGTAGAACGATTAGAGTCCCAGCATTTAGAAATAACTCAGGTTCACAAGGAGCTATTAATTTTGCTGAGCAGAATAAGAAAGAAGAGTTTGCAACTGGGCTAAACCCTCGTTATCATTTTGATAATTTTGTGGTTGGCGACAATAATCAACTTGCATTCTCAGCTGCAGAAGCTATAGCTAAAAAACCAGGTGGCACAAGTTTTAACCCATTATTTATATATAGTAAAACTGGATTAGGTAAAACTCACTTGATCCAAGCTATAGGCAACGAAGTAATAAAGAAAAACCCTAAGATGAAGGTTAGATATACTTCGAGTGATAGATTTACTATGGAGTTTATTACTTCTATACAAAATAACAGTGTCAACGATTTTGTGAGTTTCTATAGAAGCGTTGATGTACTAATAGTAGATGATATACAGTTTTTCAGCAGTAAAGAAAAGACACAAGATAATTTCTTCCATACATTTAATGCGTTGCACCAAAGCGGTAAACAAATTATTCTAGCTTCGGATAAATCACCAAAAGAGTTAGTAGGATTGGACGAACGACTAATTTCTAGATTCCAATGGGGTTTATCTGTTGATATACAAAAGCCGGATCTGGAAACAAGAATGGCTATTTTACAGAAGAAATCACTAAATGAAGGTATTGAATTACCACACGATGTATTAGAATATATGGCTGAGAACGTTACATCTAGTGTACGTGAATTAGAAGGCTCATTGATAGGGTTGATAGCTAAAGTTACTTTAGATAAGAAAGACATCAGCTTAGAGTTAGCTAAAGAAGTTGTAGCTGGTGTAGCTAAATTAGAGAACAGAGAAATCACAATGGATGATATAAAGAAAACTGTTTCTAATTATTATAATATTTCGATAGAAGCTATCGAATCAAAATCTAGAAAACATGAGATAGCGTTGTCACGTCAGATGTGTATGCAGATATCCAAAAAGCTTACAAATCTTTCTCTTAAGAGTATAGGTGCACACTTTGGAGGTCGCGATCACTCAACAGTGCTTCACTCTTGTAGAGCAATAGACAACTACTTAGAAACAGATAAAAAAGTCAAGTCTGATTATGATAAAATAGTTAGTGAAGTTAAAAAACACTAGTTTAAAGTTTATCATAAAGTAATATTAAAACGTCTCAGATTCTGAGACGTTTTTTTTTGTAACAAAACACCATGTTAATGTGTTTATATAAGTAGTGGGAAATATATTTTCAATAAATCAAATTTATTTCTTAAATTTCCCTTAGCATAAAGGAAAAAATATGAATTTCAATCTTACATATAAATCAATCTCTGGTTTTAAGTTTGGGCTAATACTCTGCTCGGCTTTCATACTCGGTTCTGTACATATATCGTACTCATCTTCAAATAACGAATTGTCAAGTGAAGAGATATTCAAACCAGTTGCTGAAAAACTAATCAAACAAGGTGTTGACTCTGCCTTTATTTATAATTTGATTAAAGATAAAAATGTGAAATTTGACGAAGGTTTCGTTAAAATCAACGTTATAGGTACTGGTAAAGCAGCAGATTATAGTAGCCATTATAATTCAAGAGCTGTCAGCAAATCCAAAACATTTTTATCGGAAAACTTGCAAATATTACAAGCAGCAGAAGATAAATATGGAGTACCTAAAGAGGTAATAACTTCAATTTTATATGTAGAAACGCGACATGGCGGATATCTAGGTAACAATAATATAGTAAGTGTATTTTTGAGTACTGCTCTTGCTGATCAAAGTATATTTATAGATATGAACTCTAGAACTTTGAAAGAAACTTATAATAATGACTCTGAAGAGTTAAATAAATATCTAACTAAACTAAAAGATAGAGCAAAATATAAAACTAAATGGGCGATGGAGCAATTAGTAGCACTAGAGCAGCTCGATAAATTGTCGCCTGTACCAATAACTGAAATACAAGGTTCTTGGGCTGGTGCATTCGGGATGTCACAATTTTTACCATCGAGTTATGTAAGCTGGGCAGTAGATGGCAATGGCGATAATATAGTTAATCTGTTCGATAAAGAAGATGCTATTTATAGTGTTGGTAATTACCTTAGTTCCAATGGATGGGGGAAAACAGAGACTAAAAAGCGAAAAGCTGTTTGGCACTATAATCACAGTAATGCTTATGTAGATGCAGTTCTGAAGTTATCTGAATTGATAGCTTCCTAATAATCTTATAAAAATGAATAGTAAAAAATTTATTACTAAGAAAGACTGGTTTGGGATGGTACTAACACTTGGTCCAGCCCTTATAATTACTTTATTTACCATTTTATCTATTCTAGATACAGCACCCTCAAGTAGTAAAATCACACAGATTATAATGATAACTATATCAATTATATTTTGGTCATACGTCGTACTTTGTTGGTATTTTACTTACTATATTTTAGATGAAAATACTCTAACAGCAAGAATGGCATACTTTAGATACCAAAAGATAAATATAGCTGAAATAGAAGAAATGAAAAAGCAAGAATTCGGAAAGGGAGTATTAGGACTTTCGAAAGATATACTTTCTATAAAACTCTTAAATGACACCATACTAAATATCTCACCATTAGATATAGACGGTCTAGTAAATGAAATCAATCTAAGAAAGTCTCAAATTCTTAGTCAATAATCAAATAACCTAAGTCATATTAGATAAATCTAAGCTTAAATTAAAAAGATTATGCTTAGATTATGCTTTATTTTTTTGTAATATTCAGAAAATTATGTCTTCAAAAAGCAAACCCTTTGATTATAATAAGTTTAAAACAAATAAAGACGAAAAGTTAATACTCTATCGTAATATACTATTACCTCGAATGATAGAGGAAAAGATGATATTACTTTTGCGCCAAAATCGAATATCTAAGTGGTTTTCGGGTATTGGTCAAGAAGCAATCTCAGTTGGCTCTACATTGGCTATGTTAGACGATGAGTTTATATTGCCAATGCATCGTAATCTGGGTGTGTTCACTAGTCGTAATATGCCATTAAAAAGATTATTCTCTCAGTTTCAGGGGAAAGCAAATGGTTATACTAAAGGTAGAGATCGTTCATTCCACTTCGGTAGTATAGAAGACAGAATAATTGGAATGATTTCTCATCTTGGCCCTCAATTAAGTATTGCAAACGGGCTCTCATTAGCAAAGAAGTTAAATTCTGAACAGAAAGGGACTCTCGTATTTACAGGAGATGGTGGAACTAGTGAAGGCGAATTTCACGAAGCTTTAAACTTAGCAGCAGTATGGAAATTACCTGTGCTATTTTTAGTAGAGAATAATGGATACGGTTTATCTACTCCTAGCTCTGAACAATTTGCTATGAAAGACTTTGTTTCGAAAGGGCCGGGATATGGGATAAAAGCAAAGAAAATAGATGGAAATAATATATTAGAGGTATATGAAACTGTAAAGGAAATAATGACCTCTATGAGAAAGAATCCTGAACCTGTATTATTGGAATGTATTACATTTAGAATGAGAGGACATGAAGAGTCATCTGGAACTAAATACATTCCTCAAGAACTATTTGTAGAATGGGATAAAAAAGACCCTGTAGTAAGATATGAAGAATATCTACTCCAAACTAAAACTATATCTGAGGAAGATGTAAAGAAAATAAGAAGCGAATTCTCTGAGTATATTGATGAAGCTGTTGAAAGTGCGTTTGATGAACCAAACATAACAGTAGATACAGAAACTGAATATGCAGATGTATATAAATCTAGTCCTCATATAGCAATTAGTCCTAAGTCTGACAAGAAAACTGAAAAACGATTCATTGAAGCAATCTCAGATGGTTTGTATCAAGCAATGGAACTTGACAACAAAGTATTGTTAATGGGGCAAGACATAGCAGAATATGGTGGTGCATTCAAAGTAACACAAGGCTTTTTAGATAAGTTCGGGCGAGAAAGAGTTAGAAATACACCTATTATTGAATCAGGAGCAATAGGTGCAGCCTTGGGTTTAGCTATAGAGGGCTATAAACCTATTGTTGAAATGCAATTCTCAGACTTTGTAACTTGTGGTTTCAATCAAATCGTAAACAATTTGGCTAAACTTAACTATCGTTGGGGTCAAAATGCAGATGTACTTATAAGAATGCCAACAGGTGCAGGTGTAGGTGCGGGACCATTTCACTCCCAATCTACTGAAGGGTGGTTTTTTCAAACTCCTGGTCTCAAGTTGGTTTACCCATCTAATCCAACAGATGCGAAAGGGTTATTAGTTGCTAGTATCAATGAGGAAAATCCTGTACTTTTCTTCGAACATAAAGCACTATATAGAAAGATCAAAGAAGAAATATATGATGATATATACAGTATAGAAATAGGTAAAGGCAGTTATGTTACACGTGGCCATTCAGCATGTATTATTACTTATGGATACGGAGTACATTGGGCAAGAGAATTAGTTGAACGCAAAGGGTTAGATGTGGAGATAGTTGACTTGAGAACACTACTACCATTTGATAAAGAGATAATAGAAGAAACAGTGAAAAAAACTAATAGAGTACTACTATTACAAGAAGACACAATTACTGGTGGAGTAATTGCAGAATTATCAGCATATATAAATGAAAATCTATTCGATTATCTAGATGCACCGATTGTTAGAGTAGGCTCTTTGGATACTCCAGTTCCATTTGCTGATGATTTGGAAGCTAACTTTCTTCCGAATGCAAGATTGGAAAACAAACTAGATTATTTATTAAACTACTAAAAGCTTTTAAACTGAGTAACTTGACTTTATAGTCAATTTATTCTTATTTTTGGAGCTATTGGAATAACTAAAAACAAGCAAAATAAGGTATTTGAGATGTATATTGATATAATGAGTCCCAAAAAGCAGGTAGAAACGAATAACAAAAATCCAAAAGCAAAGAAAGTTTACATAGAAACTTATGGATGTCAGATGAATATTGCTGACTCCGAAGTTGTGGCTTCTATTTTGGCTAATGATGGTTTTGCTATTACAGATACTGCAGATAACGCGGATGTAATATTACTTAATACATGTTCAATTAGAGAAAATGCTGAACAAAAAATATTCCATAGATTATCACATTTACGTCGTTATAAAAAAAGAAAGTTCAAATTAGTAGTTGGAATATTAGGCTGTATGGCCGAAAGATTGAAGACAAAACTAATTGGAGAACGAGACCTAGTTAGTATTGTTGTGGGTCCTGATGAGTATCGCTCGCTACCGTCATTGATAAACGAGGCAATCAGAGGTGAGCAAGGCGTAGCAGTAGAATTAAGCAAAGTTGAAACTTATGAAGATATAACTCCACTAAGGACTGAAGGGGTTAGTGCTTGGTTGTCTATTATGAGAGGTTGTAATAATTTCTGTGCTTTCTGTGTAGTCCCTTATACTAGAGGACGAGAGAGATCCAGTAGTTATGAGTCAATACTTCAACAAACGATTGGTCTTTATGAAAGTGGAGTAAAAGAAGTAACTCTATTAGGACAAAACGTAAACAGTTATAATGATAAAAAAGCAGGAAAAGACTTCCCTAAACTATTAGAAGGAATAGCTCAAGCTCTACCTTATCTGAGAATTAGATATTCCACAAGTCATCCTCACGATATGAGTGATGAGCTTATATATGCACATCAGAATTATGATAATATTTGCAATTTTATCCATTTACCAGTACAGTCTGGAAGTAGCAAAATCCTAAAAAAAATGCGACGTGATTATACAGCAGATGAGTATCTAGAAAGAATAGCAATGATAAGAAAGCATGTACCAGGTGTAGCACTTTCCACAGATATTATTTCTGGTTATTGTACTGAAACTGAAGAAGACCATCAAATGACACTTGATTTGATGAAGGAAGTCAGATACGACGGTGCGTTTATGTTCAAATATTCAGAGAGAGGAAATACTCTAGCTGAGAAAAAATATCCAGATGATGTACCAGAAGAGGTAAAGACAAGGAGATTAGAAGAAATAATTCATCAGCAACGTGCTATAGCCGGAGAAATCAACGCCGCTGAAGTCGGTAAAACTCACGAGATATTAGTCGAAGGACCGAGCAAGAAAAAAGAAGAAATGTGGCAAGGCAGAAGTGACACTAACAAAATGTGTATTTTCCCATACAATGGTGAACAAGAAGGTGATTTGCTTAAAGCAAAAGTAGTAAGTTCAAACTCAGCTACTCTATTCGTAGAGATAGAGAAATAGAGACTGAGTCCTTATCATAGAAAGTATTAAATTTTAATCCAAAACCAAATTAATCTACGGTTCCGTGATTTATTGAAATAGTTCGCAGTTCTCCTGGGCTCTTCTAACGCCTATGACGTTAGAAGAGTGAGGTCACGACAACGGGCTTGGGATTCGGAGACGTAAGCATTACGTCTCTACAATCCATAGCGAGTAAAGATATACCTATACCTTAGTTTCCTTCCATTTTCCTTTGGTGAAGAGCCAGAGAGTGAATAGACCGACGCCTATTTCGGAGATGAACATACCCCAGAACACACCCGATTCTTGCCAATCAAAAATAATAGCTAAGCTATAAGCGAGTGGAATTTGGAACAGCCAAAAGAAAACTACGTTGATTAATGTTGGGGTTTTAGTATCTCCAGAGCCATTGAATGCTTGTACTGATACCATCCACCATCCATAGATGAAATAGCCATAGGATACTATCTGTATCCATTCGGCACCTACTGCTATTACTCGAGCATCATCAGAGAATAGTCTCATTAAATCTTCGTTATAAAAGAAATAAACTATAGATACTAGAACGAGAAATATCATATTATAGAATCCGATTTTCCAAACTGATTTTTCTGCTCTGTCGGGTTCTCCTGCCCCCAGATTCTGTCCTACTAGAGTAGCGGCAGCATTCGATAAACCCCATGCAGGCATCATAGTAAACATCATAATTCTAATTGCTATAGTAGAACCAGCTACAGTTTCAGCCCCCAATTCAGAGAGTATTCTAATAAGAAAAACCCAAGAAGTCATAACAATTATCATCTGTCCAATGCCACCTAGTGAAGTTTTGACAATGTTAAGCATTATTTTCGAATCAACATAAAGCTGAGAAATGGTTACCTTAATATGTTTACCACCTTTGAATAGTACCCATAATTGTACTGCTACACCAATACCTCGGCCTATATTAGTTGCCATAGCAGCACCTTCTATCCCGAAAGCAGGTATAATCCCCCAACCGAAGATAAGAAGTGGATCTAGTCCAATATTTATTATATTTGCTATCCATAGTACTCTCATCGCTATAGCAGCATCTCCTGCTCCACGGAAAATTGCATTGATAACAAATAAAAGAACAATAACAGCATTTCCTCCTAGCATATATTGAGTATATTTGTAACCCTCATTTATACTCCAAGCATCAGCGCCCATTAGTGCAAGTAAATCTTTAGCAAAGAAAATACCACCTATAGTAAGTGGCAGAGCAGCTATTAACCCAAGAATTATGGATTGGACAGCGGCATTTCCAGACTCACTAGTATTTTTCTCTCCTGTACGCCTTGCTATAATAGCTGTGACTGCCATAGATAGCCCCATAGCAACAGAGTAAAGTATAAAAAGGTAAGTTTCTGTCAGACCAACAGTAGCTATAGCAGAGGCTCCCAATTTCCCGACAAAATATATATCGACTACAGCAAAAGTTGACTCCATTACTAATTCAAGTATCATAGGAATTGCTAATAGAAATATAGCTTTTCTGATACTAATAGTTGTGTAGTCGGCTTCGGTTCCTTTTATTGCGTCTTTTAGATTCTCCCAAAAGGATTTCTTGACTATTGGTGGGAGCGATTCTACATTCTGATTTTCAATATTCATTTATGCATTCTTTAATTTTTCAATATCCAATTTAGTCATATTCATAAAAGTATCAACAACTCTTGGTGATTTTATAGGATCAGACATTAACTCGCCTAATATTCTTGGCACAACCTGCCACGAAACACCAAATTGATCTTTAAGCCACCCACATTTATCCTCTTCCCCACCATCCTTCAACTTATCCCAATAGTAATCTATCTCATCTTGTGTGTCACAAGTAATAACGATTGATACACCTTCGCTAAATTGGAATTTATGATCAGCAGAACTATCCATTGCCATCATAGTATAGCCGTTAAGTGAAAATTGAGCATGCTTTACATTACCTTCAATATCATCATCACCGTTATTGTATTTCAATATACCCTTGATGTTAGAATTATCAAATATAGATGTATAATAATTGATAGCTTGTTCAGCTTTACCGTTTTGCTCACTAACAAACATTAATGTCGGTGAAATTCTTTGCTCCGTATCTTGCTTTTCACCAAGATAAAGTTGCCAATTGACGCCAAATTTATCTTCAACCCAACCGTAACATTCGCTCCAATCGTATTTATCTAAAGGCATCAGTACATTACCTTTAATAGATAATAGCTCCCATGCGTTACGTATTTCTTCTTCATTTTGGTAAGTCACCATAAATGAGATAGAAGGATTTATCTTATGAGTATCACCTCCATTCAATCCCATAAATGTCTGTCCGAGTAAATCGAACATAACAACAAATGGATTTTCAGATTTAATAGTTGAACTATCGAATACAGAGCAATACAGATCTGCTGCCTCTTTTGCGTTACCGTCGAACCAAAGACAAGGGTGAAGGCATACACTCATTTCGAACCTCCACTATTCTCACTAATTTCTTTTAGTTTGTTAAGTGCTTTAGGCCACATAGCAGAGAAATATTCATCATATTCAGGATAAGAATCACAAATAACTTCTACTTTAGTTTTATTACCTTCTGAATAGAAATAATAATTTTCTAATCCACCAGCCCATTTTTCGACTTCTACACCAGAAGTGATTTCTTCACTACCTTTCAGTAAACCGAGATGTTCAATTGAGATAAACTTATTTGGTATGTTTTCTTTTATTCGGCTTACCATACCTTCTTCATTCCCTTCTGCATCACAACCAACGAATAAGATTTTTGAACCTTTATCCCAACTACCTTTGAAGCTAGAAGAAGGGTTAAATTCTGCAGTCCATTGACTATATGTGTCCTTAGATATCATACTAGAGTAAACGGTATCGATTGGTGCATTTATATTAACATCAAACTTCAGTTTTACCCAGTTCCTAGGTGTTTCGACATACTTTTTGAATGTATCAAGTATACTTTGCCATCCAGTTTTTTGCATTTCTATTGGATTCTCATTTTCTGCTTCAAATGTAGAAATCACTTCAGTTCCACCTTCAATTTTAGTAAAAGTAGTCCATACTTTTCTTCCATCATCCAATGTATAAACTATTCTTTCATGTTCGTCAACTTCATTGTAAACACCACTAAAATCGAATCCGAACGAACCATCTTTCGCTTCCATTCTTGAATTGAATCTACCTCCTATTCTCAAATCATTCTCAGCAGATGTTGTGTGCCAATCTTCAGAAGCTGCGTTCCATTTTATTATATGTTCTGGACCTGTCCATACATCCCAAACCTTTCCTATAGGCGCATTTACCTTTGCTTCTATTGTCACTAATTCTTTTTTAGAATTTGCCATTTTTCACCCCATAATTATATTAATCATAAATAAGACATTACAAAATTCAACAAAATTTTATAATTTGCAGCAGTGTAAATGCGACATTACTAAGGGCAATTTACGACAATTATCATATAATAATATAATCATGAAAAAAGTAAGTATCATAGTCCCTGAAACTGCAGTTATAGAGGCTGTAGCAGACCCTCACTATATGTTCCGTGCAGTCAATCAATTCCTAAAGCAACAAGGTAAAGAAAAATTATTCGATATAGAAGTGATAGGTCTCAAAAAGCATATAGAACTTGAGAACAATCTCTATACTGTCAATGTAGATAAAACTATTGATGAAGTAAGCGAAACTGATTTGATTATAATACCTGCAATTAGCGGTGATTTTGGGAAAGCAATAGAAAAGAATTTGGAATATATACCTTGGCTTATTAATCACTACGAGAAAGGGGCAGAATTGGCTTCACTCTGTGTTGGTTCATTTTTATTGGCTTCCACAGGATTGTTAAGTGGTAAAAAGTGTTCTTCACATTGGGTTAGTGCTAATCAGTTCAGGGCATTCTTCCCAGATGTCGAATTAGTAGATTATACTATAATAACAGAAGAGAACGGCATTTACTCAAGTGGTGGGGCTAATTCATATTGGGCATTACTACTATACTTAGTCGAAAAATATACGAATAGAGATACCGCAATATTGGCGGCAAAGTTCTTTGCTATTGATATAGATAGAGACAACCAGTCGAGATTTATGATGTTCGAAGGACAGAAGAATCATGATGACAATCAAGTTTTAGAAGTTCAGAACATAATAGAGTCAAATTTGAAAGATAGAATTACTGTGTCAGATTTGGCTGAGAAATCTTCATTAGGTAGGAGAAGTCTAGAAAGAAGATTCAAAAAGGCGACTAATAATACAGTACTCGAATATATACAAAGAATTAAAATAGAAGCAGCCAAGCGCAGTTTCGAATTGAGCAATAAGAATATAACTGAAGTAATGTATGATGTAGGTTACTCTGATAATAAAGCTTTTAGAACCACTTTTAAAAAAATAACTGGTATGACACCAATCGAATATAGAAGTAAATATTGCAAAGAATAACAATATTTATAGATAATACGTATATTTGCGATATGACTTGCAAAAATAATATACTAAGATTAAATGAAATTGCTTAAATATCTGATACTTATTGGGATAATTTGTTCTATTTCAGTCACAGCTCAAGTAACCGATTTCCAACGAGGTTTAGAGGCATTTAATGCTAAAAATTATGAAAAAGCATTTAAACATCTAGAGAAATATGCTAGAGATTCAAATGACTGCGTTTCACAATATATAGTTGGTTTTTGCTATGCAGATACAAGTTTATCAATGGCAAATGATTCTTTGGCGGAACTCTATCTACTAAAAGCTTCGGAGCTAAAATATGGTAGAGCTATGGGAATGCTTTCTGTGATATACTTCGAGAAACAAAGCTATGACAAGCATTGGACAATAATGTCATACGTTTGGGCCGAACTAGCCGCATACTATGACCCTATACAAAGTGTAAACTCCAGAAGACAAGTTATAAGGGAGTCACTAGACGAAAGTGAAATAGAAAAAGCAAAAGCTATAATAGAAGAGAAGAAGAAAATACTAGACCCACTAGAGATATGTATGTAAAAATGGGAAATACTATTGCATTTCCCATTCCCAAAATTAATTATTTTCTATTTTGAATATAAACTTACCATCGCCATCAGTGTCCACTATTATTGTTCCGTTCTCTTTTATTTCGCCAGAAAGCACATTCATTGAAAGAGGATCAGTTATTTTCTTCTGAATAGTCCGCTTAATAGGACGAGCTCCATAGTTTACATCATAGCTTATCTCAGCTAACCATTTCAAGGCCTCATCTGTAATCTCTAATTTCAGATTTTGCTTCGATAATCTTTCTGCTAATATATTGAATTGTAGTTTTGCAATATTTGCTACTTCCTCTTTGAGTAATGGCTTGAACATAACAACTTCATCTATTCTATTAAGAAATTCTGGACGCATTACCTGCTTCATTTTTCCAATTATTTGCTCTCTTGCTTCTACTAACAGTAGCTCGCGGTTATCAAAGTTCATCTCCCCCATTTTACTAGTCAAAAATTCTGTACCCAGGTTTGAAGTCATAATAATAATCGTATTTTTGAAATTAACTGTTCGTCCTTTGCTATCAGTCAATCGGCCATCGTCTAATACTTGTAGCAAGATATTGAACACATCAGGATGGGCTTTCTCTATCTCATCAAGTAAGATAACGCTATACTGTTTTCGGCGTACATTTTTTGTTAGTTGACCTCCTTCATCATAGCCGACATAGCCAGGAGGTGCACCTATCAGACGAGTAACGGAGAATTTATCCATGTACTCGCTCATATCTAATCGGATTATTGCATTCTCATCATCGAATAGATATTCAGCTAATGCCTTCGCTAATTCCGTCTTACCAACACCAGTGGTACCTATAAAGATGAATGACCCTATAGGTCTATTCTCATCTTGCAAACCGGCTCTAGAGCGGCGAATAGAATTAGATACAGCGGCTACGGCTTCTTCTTGGCCTACTACTCTTTCGTGCAGCAGATCTTCCATTTTTAGAAGTTTTTGCTTTTCGCTTTCTATCATCTTTGAGACAGGTATGCCAGTCCATTTGGATACTATTTCAGCAATGTCCTCTTCGGTAACTTGCTCTTTGAGTAGATGACTGTTTTTTTGTAACTCTTCTAATTCATCATTAGCTTTAGTTATTTTTGATTCAAGCTGATGTATTTTACCATAGCGGATTTCTGCTACTTTGTCTAGATTGCCTTCTCTTTCGTATCTGTCGGCTTCTGTTTTTAGTGCGTCTATTTCTTCTTTGAATGTGCGAATCTCTTGTAGTTTACCTTTCTCAGATTCCCATTTCGCTTTTAATATATTTCGTGTTTCTTTTAGATTTGATAGTTCTATTTCTAGTTCTTTTAGTCTATCTTTGGTAGAAGTACTCATAGTTATTTCTTCTTAGTTTTAATCTGTATTTGTATTTTCTAAGACGTTTTTGAAGATGAATAATTTTGCAGAAGTAAGATGGGGACTAAATGTAAGGTTATACTTCTACCTTACTCCTTTATGAATTTTTTGGTGAAAATCTCACTACCTAATTCAAGTCTAATAAAATAAGTACCGACGGGGAGATGTGAAATATTAAACTGAGTTTGATAATTATTAGTATTTACCAGTCCATTTTCAATTATATTTAGTTGATTGCCCAATAAATCAATTAAACTTAATTTTAAATTTTCAATCTTTTTAGTTTCTACATCAATTAAAATCGAGTGAGTTGCTGGATTTGGTGTTACTGTGAAATTTGATAACCTGTTATCATCAATTATATTTGATATAATCCATCTTTTATTCCTAATAGAAATAGCCGTACTCCCTGCAATAGCAAAAAAATTAGATTTATTTGAAAATTTAACAAATTCTACACCAAAAGGATATTGTTGAAGCATTTCGTTTGTTTCTCTGTTAATAATGCGGAATCCCGTACCATCTGCAATTGCAACAATAACTTCATTATTTTCAAAATCAACGTCATTAATACCTGATTTGGTATTTGCATAAATAAATTTATCATAGAATAATTTTGTATTTAAATCGTAAAAGTTCATTTCTCCTGCCTTATTATTCAATGCAATTTTACTTCTATCCGATAAGATTGTTAGATTGTCTACCCAATAATAATTATCCTTCTTTTCTTGAAATATGAATATTGAATCAATTAACTCTTTAGTTTCAACATTATATATGTGGTAGAAATAATTTGACTTACGTGAAGATACGGGTAGTGTTTGTACTATATTGTTATGATCATTATACTTTACATAAACAAATTCATCATTATTCCCCAAGTAATTGTAGTCAAGAATTCTTCTCCTCCAAGATACATCTTCGATTTTAAATTCTTCGATTGGGTTAATACTATCTATTTTACTTTTATTATTGATGTCCCAAAAGTATATAATATTTCTATCTTTATGATAGCCCCACAATTCTCTGTTAATTGATTGAGCCATAAACTCATTTTTGGATTTTGCTGTACGTATACGTCCAATATTTTCTTTTTCTTTCTCAAAACCTTCGATTACTTCTCTTGTCTGCCAGTCAAATAATTTGGGTGTACTGTCTTGTGCAAATACTAAAAACTCTTCGTTGTAATTGTAGTCACCTGTTGATTCAGTAACAATTGAAAATTCCATTACACCTTTTTTAGTTTCCCAAAATTCTATTGCGTTCGTCCAAACAATTACATATTCATCGTCCAATGTAAAATCGATATCTTTTATACCTCCAGTCCATCTAAACCAAAGAGTATCTTGCTCATCTGCTTTAGATGATAATAATATAGACATTAGAATTATCAGGGTTAATAATAAGTTTTTCATGATACATTTTTCAGGACAGTTGATTTTGTTATTGATTAAAGTAATGAAATAGAGTAGATTAACCAAGAATTATTCAAAAAAAAGGAGAACCAAATAAATGATTCTCCTTATAAATTAGACAGTATCTATAAATTATTGTTTTATGATTTTGTAAATACCTTGCTTTCTATTTTGATTTAATCTGAGTATATAAACCCCAGTAGAGAAATCGGATATATTCAGATTGTAATTACTCAATCCTATACCTGGTACGAAGTTACCTTCTATCATCACTTTGCCACTCATATCAGTTAGCTGATAGCTAACTGGTTTTGCATCCTCAGAATTGAATTCGATATTCAATGAACTTTGAACAGGGTTCGGATAGATATTTACTTCTGCGCTAAAGTTATTATTCTCTACGCTAGATGGAGTTGTAATATCTACTTCGGTTATCTGTGGGACTTTGTTCTCTTGGTTGCCTACGTTATCAGTAGCAACTGCATAAAATCTATAAACTTTACCTTTCTCCAGATTAGCTTCGTAGCTAATCTCAGTATCGAAGCCACTACCTATTAGTTGGAAAGGAGCGCCGTCAACTGATACATAGTACGATAGCTCACCAACACCAGAGCCATTGCTATTATCAGCAGCATCTACTGCTAATGCTATTGATTCATTTGCTTCTATGTAGTTTACTGCCAGACTATTAGTAACTGGTGCAATTGTATCTATTACATTCACCCAAGTATTAGTAGTTATTGCTGGGTTTTCATCGAATACTATAGTTGCATTATTTTTTATAGTCTCACCAGAGTTAATATTGTCTTTTAGCTTCACGCTAAAAGAAACGAATCCCTCGCCTTGTGGTGGTGTTACGTTTGGTGGCAATTCTATACCCTCTATATACCATCTTAATACATTGCCTTTTCTTTCCATAGTCCAGTTGTATCCTTCGCCAGTGTGGCTAGTGTTACCGAACTCAACTGACTCCCAATCGAATACAGAAGATAGAGTATCAAGGATCTCTATTTTGTAAGCTGGAGCAGTTGCTTCTTTCTTATTCTCAAATGATATATTGTAATGGAATGTACTAGCGCTACGTAAATAGTTATCCTCACCATATCCAGATGGACCACTTTTCTCATTCGGATCCCAAGATTTTACCATTGTAATTTCTTTTCCTTTTCCAGCTACGACTTTCGATTCTTCAACTCCGTAAAGTCCAGTTTCCTTGTAGAACCAATGGAATAGTCTTTGTCGTAGAGTAGGAGCAATCTTAGAAACTGTTTCAATAGCAGACCCTATCTTGAATAATACTTTAGAAACTGGATTCGAATTAGATACTTTTTCCGCTCCAGTTTTTAGAATAGATTTGAATGTGAATACACCAACACCTTCTTTCTGCTTTTGCAGTTTTACTTGTTGTACCGTAAGTCCTAGTCCACGCGCATATTCAGCTAATTCTTTATCATCAAGCTGAACTTTACCATTCACATAGTTAACAATTACTTCCTCTATTGCATCATTTCTTAAGTTTTTACCAACGGCTCCAGTTAAAATTGACTTACCAGCTGACAAAGTCCCTTTAGTCCCAGGGGCAACTCCTTTAACTACAAAATCAAATTTCACAGTTTCATTTGGATTCAACGATGGTACGAAAAGTAAAGCCGTATCATCTTTTTTTAACCCCATTGAATCAAATGGAACTTTAATCATTCCATCGTTCGAATAGAACTCGAAATAATCAAATACTATCTCATCGTCCACATCAATCGCTAGTATATAGCTTTCCGTTTGCTTATTGGTAATATTATCAATAGTAACAGTAAACGGATTAGGAGCACCCAAACGGACATCACTACGACCCGTTAGGTTAATCTCTATTGGTGATTCTAGTGGTACACTCTCATCGCCCGTGCCTATAACAAAGTCTCCAAACTCTGTTAAGAGTGATTCGTCTTTTGACCAAGTTCCTATTGAGAAATAATTCTCTTCAGTATTGTGTTCTACATATTCGCCAATAGATACAACTTTCCAAGTAAGACCACCATCTGTAGTTCTGAATACATTTAGGTCTTCCTCCTTTTGACCATTGAGCTGACTCTCATCATAGTAGAACTTTATGGTGTATTTTAATCCAGTGTAATCATCTGGAGATTGTATTCTCCACCATCGTTTGATAGTACCTGGCAATCCAGGATAAGTCTCATTATTAAAAGTAGAAACATAAATACTAGTAAGTGTACCGTCCCAATCTCTTAATTCATAATCAACATAAGTTCCAGGTTGACTACCAAAAACACGATAGCTCCAACTATTACCTACATGATGTATTCTATCAAGTTTACCATTATTGACTAATTTTACTCCAGAAGGACTGTAGAATTGTCCATATCCAGTTTTAGTTAACTCCAAGTGACCAGTAGTATCTATCTCCAAGTCTGAAAACATATCTAATTTGCCACCTATTACAACTTTGTCATCTATTAGGACTTTACCACCTGGTGTCTCTGATGATTCTGATTGCATTACTTTCAAATAACTATCTACATTCCCATTTAACTTCCTAGTTTTACCGTCAGTAACTAAGTATATATCTGTTATGCCTGTAGTTTGGGAGTTGAAGTAATCACCATAAATATAAACTCGCATAGTTCTAGCAGGAAAAGCAAACCCAGCGGTTCTGACAGAATCGTTATTTAGAATTCCATTATTATAGAAATTCCCGTAAACTTTTATCGTTTCTAAGCTTTTTGCTGCACTTACTTTCGTATTCTCATCAATTGATAAATTTCCATTAATAGAAATTCCTCTTAGAAAAGCATAGTCAGAGCTGCGGATTATCACATCACCAGTAACATTACCCCTAAATATGGATTTATTTATATTGAGTATTGAAGAATTGGCAATTTTGATGGGTACTACAAATTCTGATTTCGAATACATTGTACCATAATAACCATCATAAGTTATAGTATCAGCGTCTAAGAATAGATTATGATTACCTAAATTCAGATACTTTTCTTTATCAGTTGTAACGTAGCAATTCTTAAATTTCAAATCAGACAATACTGTTATTTCATTATCTGATGTTTGAATTCTTAAGTTTGAACTCTCTATTGGTTCTAAAGTAGTTAAACTTACATTACTTCCTAACATATTTATAGTTCTAGGCTTCAATACTCCGTTGTTTGTTAGATTGCCATAGATTTTAATATCAAACCAATCTCTCAAATCTATTATTTCACCATTATTATCTAAGTTGCCGTTTACTTCTAAGATTACATAGCCACCGGATCCTTCACCTTCTCTTAGGATTTTACCCCCATTGTTAACAGTTAGATTCTTAGAATAATATGTTTTCGTAGAATAACTACCTCCGTTAGTAATAACTAATGAAGTTATAACAACGTCATCATCTTTAGTCGGAATTACACCTCCTACCCAAGTAGTAGCTTCAGACCATTTCCCACCTTGTGGTGTAGTGGTTATTGTTTTAGCAACAATTGAAGATGTAGCAAGTACTAAAGCAATTAGTACTAATAATCCATATTTTGTAAAAAAATCTCCTCGCATATACTTACCTTTATATATTATTTATAATTATTATATTTCTGATTAGTATGATATTATTTCTTAAATAATACTCTCTCATTCTATACTGGAATATATTAAATTTGTAGAATAATTCCAATAATAAAGACTCTTTTATCTCTTTTTTATTGTGTAAATTTATATGTCCAAATAAACGTTACAAAGGATGAATTGATTTAGCATAATTTAAGAAGAAAACACAAGTAAGAAGATCTAATGCCATGGTAGTAGTACCCACTTAACTGAGAAAGAATAAATGTAGAGACTTCTAGAATCGCAATTATGGTTTATTAATTGGGCTTAAACTAGTAAGATTTGCAGTCCATTATATTCCGCTATCTAAGACTAATCTTAATAAATTATTTTTGTGTTTAAATTGGTCTTTCAAATGAGTCAAATAAACAATTATAAAACAAAAAAGGAGCCATTGGCTCCTTTTTAGATTTTAAAAATTTCAAACTAAACTAGCTATCTTTCTTCTTAGCAGCTGGTTTTTTCGCCGCTGCCTTTTTCTTAGTGGCTGGTTTCTTAGTTGTAGTTTTCTTTGCAGCTGGCTTTTTCGCAGCCGCAGTTTTAGTAGTTCGCCCACCTCTACCTTTTTTGGCAGGAGCTTCGGCTATCAAGACTTTACATTCTTCGTGTGTCAGTGTTTCAGGTGTTTTATCCTTTGGTATCTTCGCATTTACTTTCCCATCAGTTACATAAGGGCCGTAACGTCCATTCAGTACTTTTATACCATCATCGAATTCTTGTATAGTATTTTTGCTTTTTTGCTCTATTTTATCTTTTACTTTCTGTTTTGCTTCTTCGAGTGTGATTGTGAAAATCTCGTCATGAGTTATAGAGGCATAGGTTTTGTCTATTTGCACATAAGGGCCAAATCTACCTATATTGACTTTCACATCTTTGCCATCATCATTTTGACCAACTACTCGCGGCAACTTGAACATTTCTAGAGCTTCTTCTAAAGAAATAGTCTCTATACTTTGGCTAGGCATAAGCGAAGCAAAGCGAGGCTTTTCTTCGTCTTCGTTTTCTCCCATTTGGAGCATAGCACCATATCTACCGATACGAGCATAAACAGGTCGTCCAGATTTGGGATCGTTGCCTAATAACCGAGCATTTATAGCATCTTTTTTACTAATATCTTCCGATTTTTCTACAGTTTCATGGAATCCGACATAAAAATTCGAAATCATTTTGTTCCATTCTTTCTTTCCTTCAGCGATTAGATCGAACTCTTCTTCCACGTTTTTAGTAAAATCAAAATCTACAATCTCAGTGAAGTGTTTCACAAGGAAGTCAGTCACTACTTTCCCTACATCTGTTGGGAACAGCTTATTTCGTTCTTGACCAGTAGTTTCAGTTAGCTTCTCTTCGGAAACTTGACCGTTGACTAATTGCACTTGTGTGTATTCTCTATCTACCCCATCTTTATCAGTTTTCTCTACATACTCTCTATTCTGAATAGTAGAAATAGTAGGTGCATAAGTAGAAGGACGGCCAATACCCATCTCTTCTAAAGTACGAACTAGTGTAGCCTCTGTATAGCGAGCTGGTGGTCGACTAAATGTCTCTCGACCAACAATCTCATTAACATCTAATTTTTGACCTTTAGCCATAGACGGTAATATCTTGCCATCTTTTCTGACTTCAGGATAAACTTTTAGAAAACCGTCGAACTTGATTACTTCGCCTTTAGCTAAGAAATCTGTATTATTATTTTCGAATCCAATATCAGCAGTTGTTCTTTCTAGTTCAGCATCAGCCATTTGAGAGGCCATAGTTCTTTTCCAGATTAACTCGTATAGCTTATCCTGTCCGTTGTTACCTGTATTGACAGTAGGCTGAGTCAAATCGGTCGGTCTAATAGCTTCGTGAGCTTCTTGCGCACCTTTTGACTTAGTTTTAAATGTTCTTCTTTCGTGATATTTAGCACCAAAACTAGAGTTAATATAATTTGCAGCTGTATTGAGTGCGTCATCAGATAAATTAGTCGAGTCAGTTCTCATATAAGTAATCTTACCAGCTTCATAAAGCTTCTGAGCAACTACCATAGTTTGCTTTACTGAAAAGCCTAATTTGGCAGATGCTTCTTGTTGCAATTTGGAAGTAGTAAATGGTGCTTGCGGAGAACGCTTACCAGGTTTGATCTTTAGATCTTTGATGAAGAATTGCTTGCCTACTGCTGTTTTTAAATAAGCTAATGCATCTTCTTTTTTATCAAATTTTTCTTTTAATTCGGCTTTGAACTCGTCACCATTCTCTGTAACAAAATCTCCAACTAATTTATAAGTCACATCAGGTACATGATTCTCTATTTCTCTTTCTCGCTCTACAATTATTCGGACTGCAACAGATTGTACTCTACCAGCACTTAATCCGTACTTTACTTTCTTCCATAATACTGGAGAAAGTTCATATCCAACTAATCTATCTAATATTCTTCTAGCTTGTTGTGCATTAACTAGTTCTTTATTTACAGCACGAGGATTTTCGATTGCCTTTTGTATAGCTTTTTTAGTAATCTCGTTGAATACTATTCGCTTTGTTTTAGATTCGTCCAACCCAAGAGCTTCGAGTAAGTGCCAAGCAATAGCTTCTCCCTCTCTATCCTCGTCCGTTGCTAACCACACTGTGTCGCTTTGTTTAGATAGTTTCTTTAGTTCAGCTACTGTTTTCTTTTTATCTGGACTTATCTCATATTTAGGTTCGAAACCATTGTCTATATCTATAGACATATCTTTTTTTGCCAAATCTCTAATATGACCAATCGATGATTTTACTATGAATTTTCCTTTTTCTATCTCGTCGAGATATTTCTCAATCGTTTTTGCTTTCGCAGGAGACTCGACTATTACTAATGATTTTGGCATTTAAGACCTTGTTTTTTTTTATTCTTCCAACTTTCGTGGCTGCAAATATACAAATTCAATTTTTATTATAACAGAACACTATAAGTTTATAAGTTTCGTTTTATGAGTAAATTTATTTGATTTTTTTCAATTTAATTAAACAAAAAGGTAAATATATGTCACTTTTAGTAGGTAAAAAAGCTCCAATTTTCAAAGGTCAAGCAGTGGTTGGAGGTCATTCTTCAAATTTAACTCCAGATAATGCATATAAAGAAATTTCATTAGAAGATTACAAAGGTAAATGGGTCGTGTTTTTTTTCTATCCATTTGATTTTACATTTGTATGCCCAACTGAAATTGCCTCTTTTGGACACTACTATAATAAATTTAAAGAATTGAACGCAGAAGTAATTGGGTGTTCTACTGACTCTAGAAATTCGCATTTAGCATGGAGAACGCACGAAGAAGATTTGAAAGATTTGCCATATCCATTATTAGCTGACTTTACTGGTGAAAATGCACGTAATTATGAAGTTTATAATGAAGAAGTTGGATGTGCTTTGAGAGGACTATACATTATAGACCCAGATGGCGTAATGCAATATGCGTTAGTTCACCCTATGGATGTAGGAAGGAGTGCTGATGAAACTATTAGGGTACTTCAAGCACTACAAACTGGTGAGTTAACTGCTTGCGGTTGGAAGCCTGGTGATAAAACTTTATAATAATATAAATTACTGATAATTTAGTATATTATATAAGAATAGATTAATTTTGCGTGCTACTTTTAACAGAAGTAGCACTTTTTATTTTTGAACAAAAATCGCAATAAAGGTAAAGTCTTGGAAAAAGAGATAAAAAAATTAGATGAGTGCACAAGAGAATTAACTATCACGCTTACTACAGATGAGCTACAACCTCATTACGAGAAGGCATACAAAGCTATGCAACCCAAAGTAAAACTACAGGGTTTCCGAAATGGGAAAGTACCAATAGCTATGATAAAGAAAATGTATGGACCAGGTATAGAAGCTGATGCTGACCAAGATTTGATAAACGATGTATTTAGAAATTTTACTCAAGAAGAGAATATCCAAGTACTAGGTACACCTACTCTAAAAGATATTGCAAAAGATGAAAATGGAATCAAATATGTAATAGAGTTCGAGACTCTACCTACTATTACACTCAAAGATTACAAAGGTGTATCAATCGATGAGCCAATTCATACTGTTACAGATCAAGAAGTACAAGACGAATTAGATTATATACTTGCTCAAAATGGTGAGTTGGAAGAAGCAGAACAAGTAACTGACGAACACCACGTTATAAAAGTAGAAATGGCTGAAATACTAGAAGGTGGTGAGTTGAGTGAGCCTAATGAAACTGACGTTTACCTAGCAGATAAAAATATATTGCCTGAGTTAAAAGAAAACATATTAAATACGAAAGTTGGTGATTCATTTGATTACACTCCTACAGCTCCTGATGCTAATCCAAGTATCAAAGATAAAAATTTCAAAGTAACGATAACTAAAATACAAAAGCTAACTCCTGCTGTACTAGATGACGAATTCGTAGAGAGAGTAACCGGTGGTAGAATAACTAAAGCCGAAGAGCTAAAAGATGAGATTAATTTCAATCTACAAGATGAATGGGATAGAAAAAGCCGCGAATTAGTAGAAAATCAGATTGTTGCAAATCTAGTTGACTCTAATGATATACCTGCTCCTGAGCAATTAGTTAGTCAAGTACTTAAGCAGATGATACAAGATGTAAAGCAAAGATACGAGAAGAACCCAGAGCAGTTAAATATGACTGACGATGAGTTAGAGGCACAGCTAAAACCGAATGCTGAAAGATCTGTGAAATGGGAACTCGTTCGTAACCAGATCATTGAGAATGAAAGTATAGAATTAGAAGATTATGATATAGATCCAATAGTAGAGAAAGAAGCTAAGAGATACGGTCAAGACGTAGAACAAATGAAGAAAATACTTGTTCAAAACCCTAATTTCTTAACTAAGATACTATCAAAGAAAGTAATTGACTTCGTATTAGATTTCGCTATTATTAACGAAGTGGACTTCGAGACACACGAAAGAATAGAAGACTAATCTATAACGATTATGAGAAAGACTAAAAGAAGCGGTAGCATTAACTTGTTATCGCTTTTTTTTAGTGTCATTCTGAACGAGAAACGCAGTGTAGTGAAGAGTCTAAGAGATAAATACATCTATAAGCCCCAGAGGGGTGTGGAATCATCTACTGCCCGTCGGTTAAAACCGACGGCAATATATAAGTTACCTATTTTAGTATTTTTAAGATTTACTTTTTCCAATCTTCTGGAACGAGTTTGGGATGACCTGGTATCATAATTATTTCCAACTCTCCTTCTTCATACCACCAATATAATTCAAAAGATTCATCTCCTTCAAAACCATATCCAAACATTATTGCATTATCAATCAGTTGTATTGACTTAGAAGATTTGATAATTACTTTGTTTTCATTCGATAATTGAATCTTATAAATAACATACTTTTCATCCTTAATTGAAGTGTCTGATTCGTGAAAGCTATAATTAAGAATCAAATAATCGATATTTTTAATGATTTCACTTGACCGCATTGCCGTAAGATCATGGTCTGTATAGTCTTTAGAATTAAATGTATATAATAAACTGTCATTTCTATATACTTTTCTTTCGATAGTTCTGACTTTAACGTCTTGAGAATAAGAGTTGAGATTGAAGAGAATAAATATTATAAATATGATTTGTTTCATTTCAAAGTTTCTATATTGTTATAATTTTTAAATAATTCAACTTACAAAATTCAGCCATAAACATAAAAAAAGGTCGCTCTTAGTTAAGAAAGCGACCTTTATCAAATCGTAGTAGCGTATGCTTGGAATTTATTTTACTATTACTCCTTGATGATTTTTTGAAAAAAGTGATTCTTTTCATTTTCTAAGATTAGAAAGTAACTTCCTGAAGGTAATCTTGCTTCTATATTTATTTGACTAGGTATATTTATAGTCCTATCTAAAACCAAGTCTCCATTTATAGAATGTATCTTTAGTGAATAGTTACCAGAAGGTACATCTATTGCGTCTAAAGTAAATCTATTTACAAATGGACTAGGATATGTCTTGATGGTTCTATATTCATTAAGTGGCACTGATGTTATAGTCAGTAACGAAAGATTATATTTATAGAGTCCACTAAGACCTACAAATTGGAATAAGCTCTTTTTACTCAAGAAAGTTTTGTTCATAGCTATGGATTTAGGGTCATAACTTCTTTGCTGCTTTATCCAATCTTCACCTCCATTTGTGGTAGTATAATAAACTTCTAAAGGAGTGAGTGCTATTCCTATTTCAGTGTTAATAAAATTTATATCCCTTATACTCCATCCAATGAAAGAACTATCTTCGTGTTGAAGGTTCCAAGTTTGTCCTCCGTCTGTTGAATGATAAATAATATCTCTTCTTTTTTTTAAATCCTCAAAAACCTTAATTCCACCAGCCCAAAACAAACTATCACTGAATTTATAAATTTCCTGTATAACACCATTCCCTATTCTATATTTTTCCCAGTCAACACCGTTTGAGGATTTACTTAGAATTGATGATGTATCACTTTGCTCAATGTTTATGTTAAAGAATTCGTTTTCTTCCGTAACTAACAGTTCTGATATAGAGTTAGTTGTATGTAAGTCCGCAGTTTCCCAATGATCTTTAGTTAAAAAATAGGTCACTCCATGTGCAGCTATACCATAACCATTAGAATTTGTACTTAGATTTTTTATTTCATGAATAGTTTCTAATTTGAATGAAGTATCATTTTCAAATGTATTCAAATCAAATTTATTAAGTATTCCATTATCATCATCATAAGTGAATATTACTTTTTCTAAACTCTGTATCTCTGTTAATCGTGGATTATACGGTACAAACCAATCCGGGAATTCACCAGTTTCAATATCAAATGAAGTGTCATAGATTGAATTCCATGTATCACCTCCATCAGTTGTTTTAAATATTTCTGTAAATAAATATGAATTATTTAAAACCATTATACACACATCACCAAAGCATTTGGCATCGGCTATTCTGTAGTCATTGAAATCTATTTCTTGACCATTCTTGTATATTGGTACTTTTTCCCAATAGCTATCATCCCATTCCTGGGAAAAGAGAAGTGTTGGAATTACTATAAGTAGTAGTATATATTTCATTTTTTGCCCTTAGATAGATAGTTGATAGAATAGAGACACGCAAATTGTCAGTTTAGTTACATGTATGTATCGATTTTTTTTTACTAAGTGCAATTCTAATAAAGAAACATAAAAAAAGGCCGCTCTCAGTTAAGAAAGCGACCTTTATCAAATCGTAGTAGCGTATGCTTGGAATTTATTTTACTATTACTTTCTGAGTAAATGTTCCGTAGTCAGTTGTCATCTGTATAAAGTATGCACCTGAAACTAAGTTATTAGGAGTCCAAGTTATTCCCCAATTACCTTGAGTCATATATTTAGATACTAAACCTTCTAGTTTGTTTCCAGTAGCATCATATACATCCATTGTTACCATAGTTGATTGAGTTAACTCAAACTCTATTGTAGTTTGTTTTTCAACTGGGTTAGGATATAAGTTGATATTACTTACTTTGTCAAAGTTCGTTACTGCATTGTTGTTCCATTTTACTGAAGCTACGACATCAGTTTTAGGGTTCATAGCACCGCTAGTATTCATAACGTTGAATGTGTTAAGAGCAGTCCAATCTACAGCCCAGTTCGTCTTTCCAAATGCACCGATATAGTCAGTTTGAGTATGGAAACCATTATTAGGTAATTGCTTGACGCCTGACCATGCTGGTCCTTGTGCAGGACGAGGATCTAAGCCCCAAGAGTCTTGTATTCTGCTTATAGAAGCTATGTTTGGATTTGCAATCTTGTTACCATTCTCTGATTTGCCTAAGTAAGTTCTAAGAGATTCTAAAGAGTAACCTTTGATTACTTTTCCATCAGATTCAGTATCAGGTACATCTGGAGCTATATCGTTAAGTGTTGGCATTTCTTTACCATCTATATTCCACCAGATAAAATTTTGCAAGTGCAAGTCACCATTAGCCAATCTAGCTTCCGAATCTTGTCCGTTTTCTAGATCTTCTAAATCAAGTCCTTTCTTAGTTTGTTCAGTCATAATACCGTTCATATACTTACCACCTGCATTATCACGGAATATAAGACCCATTGATTTACTATTTCCAGAGTTAGCACCAGAACCAATGTAAGTAACATTTGCTATTTGTGGTATTGCGAATGGAGCAGAATCATCTGGTTTGTTACCACCATCGTGCTCACCTGCCATGTTACCAGTATTTGGAGCTTGGATAGAGAACCAGAATTGACCCATTCCAACAAACCCTTCGTCATAATCGAAAGCATCATCGCCGTTAAAAGCTGATACTAAATATTTAGTATTAACATTACCACCGAACCACTCAAAACCATCATCTTTATTGAATATTACTTCCACGAATTCGATAGTAGTTCCAGCACCAACAGCACCCATAGTAAGTCCATTGATTTCGTTTCCTTCACCTATATCTGAACCACCGTGACGGATTGATACATACTTAACTATACCAGAGTTATCCATTGGGTCGTTCCCACCATATTTACCTAAGTTATTGTTCTCAGGAATACCTTCTATGTTTCTTACTACGTCAGGATTATTTGTAGGAGCATTCCCTAATATAATAAGTCCACCCCATAAGCCCGTTTCTTCCATTGGGAAATCAGTATCGTCGTAAGGATCATCACCTTCGAAAGTGAAGATAATTGGTTGTGAAGGTGTACCTTCTGCGTAAATCTTACCACCACGAGCGATAATTAGAGCAGAAGCATTTGATTCTTGTCCCGGTTTACCTTGGATGATAGTACCTGGCTCAATCCATAACTCAGCACCTTCTTCAACGAAAACAAATCTGTCAAGTACATAAATGTTATCGTTTGTAAACCATTTTTTCTCACCAGCGTTAATCCAGCTATCAGTCACTACTACAGTGTTAGATGCGATTTGGCGGCTAACTTCAAAGAAGTAAAGACCTGTCCAACGAGCAAACCACATATCACCTGGAGCAAAAGCACCTATGTAATCAACATCTTGTATAAAACTGTCATTCAGTTTTAGAGTTTGACTAGTTGCTGCTGCTGAAGAAGGAGTAGGAGTAGGGTTGAATAATCCGTTTTGCCCTCTATCTATTTTGTTTAATCCTGGGTCTGTAATCCAGTTGTTATTACTAGCATTTGCTAGATAATCACGAGCAGGTTGCAAAGAGTAACCTTTGATTACTTTTCCATCAGATTCAGTGTCAGGTACATCTGGAGCTATATCAGTAAGACTTGGATTAGTTTTACCATTTATATCCCACCAGATATTGTTCTTAAGCGCTAGGTCGCCTGTAGTTAATCTATTTCCTGAATCTTCTCCATTTTCCAAATCCTCAATGTTCAATCCCCAAGTAGTGAAACCAGTGAAAATTGAATTATAGTATTTACCGCCAGCGTTGTCTCTAAGTATCAGACCAGCTGATTTATTATTACCAGAGTTTGCACCAGACCCAATATATGTAACGTTTGAAATTACAGGTCTAGCATAAGGTTGAGAATCATCTGGCTTATTACCACCATCGTGCTCACCACCTTGATTACCAGTGTTAGGAGCTTGTAGAGCTAACCAAAATTGACCTTTACCATTGAATCCTTCATCATAATCGAACGCGTCATCACCGTTAAAAGCAGATACTAAGTATCTAGTATTAACATTACCACCGAACCATTCGAAACCGTCATCTTTATTATAAATTACTTCCACATATTCGATAGTAGTTCCAGCACCAACAGCACCCATAGTAAGACCGTTGATTTCATTACCTTCTCCAATATCTGATCCACCGTGACGGATAGATACGTAGCGTAAAACACCCGAATTATCCATAGGGTCATTACCACCGTATTTACCTAATTGGTTATTCTCAGGAATACCTTCTATATTTCTTACAGTCTCTGGGTTGTTAGTAGGTGCATTTCCTAATATAATAAGCCCACCCCAAAGTCCAGATTCTTCCATTGGGAAGTCAGTATCGTCATAAGGATCATCTCCTTCGAAAGTGAAGATGATTGGTTTATCTGGAGTTCCTTCTGCGTATATTTTACCACCACGAGCGATGATTAGAGCTGATGCGTTTGATTCTTGTCCTGGTTTTCCTTGTATTACTGTCCCTGGTTCTATCCATAGTTCCGCGCCTTCTTCAACAAAGACGAATCTATCTAGAACGTAGATGTTATCTGCCGTCATTGTCTTAGTCTCACCAGCATTTATCCAACTATCAGTTACTGTGATAGTTTCAGCTTGTGATGTATATCCTACTATCATCATTGCTATGATTAATTGTAGTAATTTTTGCATCCTATTAACTCCTAATAAAGTATTATAATAAAAAATAATTAGTCAAAATTATAAGAGAAGCCCAATGAGAAATTAGTTCCTAAGTCATATTGAGTATTGTAGTACTCTTGACCTTTGAAACGATAAAGTCTTTCCATACGAGCGTCTAATATATTTCTAGCTGAGAACTTTAAGTTCAAGTTTTCAATTAATCTTTGGCTGAAAGTAAAGTTCAGCATATTTCTTGGTTGTTCGAAAACATCGGGAGTACCACCTAAACTTACATCTGACAATCTCTCGCCAAATACGTTATAGTGCAATCCAACATCTGTTCCTGATTCATAATCTACATAAGCCAAATCAACATTTAGTACATAAGGTGATTGACCTTGTAGTTGTCTTGTACGAGAAGCATTCGGGTCATAAGATTGTATCAATTGATATTCTTGATCCGAGATATCTACTTGTGATTGTACTAAAGTTAAGTTAACACCTAACTGAAAGTTTTCTAATTCAGGTATGAAACCTAAGTTCTTTCTTGCTTCGAATTCCATCCCGAATAGTTGTGCCGAAGCTACGTTTTTCATTTGCACGTTACCGTTTGCATTTACTATCACTCTTTCGATTGGGTTGGTGAAATCCTTATAGAAACCACTAACAGAAACAATCTCACCCGGATTCATAAACCATTCCCATCTAACATCGAAATTGTCGATAATCGATCTCTGTAAATTAGGGTTACCAATAAATGTATAGCCACCAACAAACTCGAAGAAATCGAAATCAGCTAATTCTCTGAATGTTGGTCTTGCAAGAGTTTTTCCATAAGCGAATCTTAAATTTTGATTTTCAGATAAGCTATAAACGGCGTTCATCGAAGGTAATAAGTCAGCTTCGTTAATGGAAGCTATTGGGAGTGTAGTGTCACGACTAGTGATTGACATATCAGTAGTTTCTAACCTAGCTCCACCAATTAATCTGAATCCTTCTACTAACTCTACATCAACCATTCCATAGAAAGCAGTTATATCTTGTGCACCTGTGTAAGCATCCTTAGGTACAAAACGGTCTTGCAGATAAATACCGAAATAGTTGAAATTACCTGTAGAAGCCCATTCCTTATACCCTGTACTATCAGCAACAAATTGATTTACATTACCATCAAAAGTCATAGGAGTTCTATTGTCATCTATTTCTAATACATATCTATCTTGATTAAATGATCTATTTGAGTTCTGAAAAGCGAAACCTGTTTTGAATTTGAATGCCGTACCAACAGCTTCAGTCAATGGAATTTCTATATCCATTTTCGCGTTATTTGCTGTTTCAGTCAAATCTCTGAAATATCGTGTAGGCAAATCATAGTGATTCTCATCCACTCTCCAAGTAGTATCAGTGCCGTTTATTTGATCAGTTTCGTAAGTGAAGAATCTTAAGTCTGGTTCGTTTTGTAACGTGTTTGCAGTTGATAAATTCCAGTCAATTTTTGCATTAGAAATACTTGCAAAGCTGTGCTCACCAGATAATTGGTATGATTGTATATTTCTTTCAGTATATTTCAATGTGCTAGAGCGAACTAAATCTGTTTCAGGATAAGTTTCATCGAAATATGAAATACTTTGCGCTACTGACTCACCAGATTGATTATAAAATAAATTGAATTTCACTCTATCTGTAGCCGTGAAATCGTAAGCTACATTAGCCAGAGCACCCCAGTTTACTTCAGAAGTACTCTTAGAGTCATTTATCAACTTACTAGATCTAAGTTCATTGGCTTCACCTGAAGTTAGCTCATAGACCGCAAATTGTCCGTTATTGTAATTATTGATATTATTGCCATAACTTAAGCTAGCTAAGTAGCCAAGTGAATTACCGAATAATTGGAATTGGTCACCCATATTAAATGACATACTTCCATTGATTGGTGCTGTAGTTTGGTGAGGTGCCATTTCCGAACTGAACTGCTTTGATAGGTCATCTAGCTTAGCAACACCAGCACCATCTATATCTTTTTTCTTGCTTCTTACATCTTGTAGCGAGGGTATAACATCAGAATTTTTAATAGCGTCTGGTACACTTCTCGAACCATCGTCAAAACCTAACCAATCTGTAGATGATCCATTGTAAGTTAGTACATCTTGTCCAGTAACGATTGTATTAGCTGTAGAAGACATAGAAAGACTTGCACTGAATTTATCAGGGTAAGACTTCGTTTTTATATCAACTGAACCACCAGTAAAATCACCAGGTTTGTCTGGAGTTGCCGTTTTGATAGTTACTATGTTTTCTATCATTCCAGAAGGGAATAAATCTAAGTGAACTGATTTTTTATCAGGGTCAGCACTTGGTAAAGATGTCCCATTAAGTTGAGTGTTAGAGTATCTATCACCCAAACCACGTATAAATACGTGTTTACCGCCTACAACGGAAGCGCCAGTTACATTATTCATTGCGGCTGCTGCATCACCAGCACCACCTCGAGATATTTCTTTAGAACCAATTGCATCTGAAAATGATTGAGATTTTTGTCTTTCTTTAAGAAGAGCAGCACCAGTTTCTTGTACTGCTTTAGCTGTTACCAATACTTCATCACTCATACTTGATTCAGTTTTCAAAGCTATCTCAACTTTAGTTGTCTCATCAGCTTTGATTACAACGTCTTTTACTTCTGTTTTAGCATAACCAATATAAGAGAAAGTGACTGTATAGATACCAGGGGTTATCTTTTTGATAGTATAGCTACCATCTACTTTAGTCATAGCACCTAGTTTGGTGTCTTTGATTTGTACAGTAGCGCCTATCATAGCATCACCATAGTCTTGGTCAGTGACAACACCCGATAGCGTACCAGTTTGTGATAATAGGGAAACTGACATTATTGCCATAGTTCCGAATAGTAAGATTATCTTAGTCAAGTAGTTCATTTTAGAGCTCCACATTTATTATTACTTGTTTGACTTAAATTATTAATTGTTTTAATTTCGTATTTAAAGATGGTAGGAAAGCTCACCGCGAAATCCGCGTTAAGTTGTGAAGCTCCGAATCGCATTAAGTTAGAATTTTTTCTAGACCAATACTGACGGTTCAGGGTTCGCTTCCCACCATAAAATTTTTCTGAGATAAGGTTGTTCATCTTATTCTTTTCGAGCTTCACTTGAATATTTTCGTTTTCGTTTTTTGACACAGTGCAAAGTTGTGATATTAGATTTAAGGTGTGTTGAATCTTGTGTTAAGATTGTGTTAAATACGGCTTGGGTTGTGAGCTTTGTGTAGTGGTAGTGAAGCGAGTGTTAAGGAAGTGTTAAGATGGGGGTACAGGTAGAAAATGAATGAGAAAATGTTTTAATAAGTAGGGTGAAAGGGTACAAAAAAATAAATGACATTATAATGAAGTTTGAAGGAATTATGCAAGAAATTGATTGATAACTTTGAATCTCATCACTTTATTTCATATTCACTTAATATAAATTCTGAACCTGGTTTATATTCTTCGGTTTCTTGTAAAAGTTTTAGTCACTTTTCTTCCTCTAATTCAACTGTAATCTATAAATTTCCGGAAATTTACTGACCTCTCCTTGTATTCTATAAATGAATCAAGAATTAAGTCAATATCACTACTTCTCCAGTAATAATCATTTTGTTGAACATACTTAAAACTATTACTTTTCATTAGAATTGATTGACGCTGAAACTTGTCCCATGGATTCTCCATAAATTTACAATCTTTAAGATTAAAATTATAAACTTTGTCTTTATTATATTTTTTAAACTCTAAGGTTACTTTATTGTCGTGAATATAAATCCTTTTCATATTGAGTCTTTGATAATTAGCTCTTCCTATAAAACCCATAACTAAATAAGCAACTATAAAATAAAGAGCTCTAATATCTAACGTGTGGATTATTCCATATATTGTAAAAACTATTGCTACAATATACCAAGTACTACCTAACCAATAGAAAAAATCTTTGTAGACTCTTTGCTTGTAGCTATGTAGATCTTTTTCAATTTCTATTTCCATTAATAACTTTCCATCAATCGTCTAAAATATGGTATTGTACCTAGTATGATTGGACTAATGAATACTGAAAAACAAATAATCCAAAAAAAGAACTCATGAATATAAAGTGTTGGCAAATCTAAATTGACATAATATAAATTCAATATCACAAAAAAGATTACGTTGAATGTTGAAAATATTATGGGTTTAAAATTTAATCTCAATCTAAATAGAAATTTACATAAAAGTAAAAAGCAGATTAATAATGGTAAATAATGGAATAACAATCTCCAAAAGTTCCAAATAAATGGCACACTTATACTAGAAAATATATAGTGTTTAAAAGAACCAGAATTAACTAAATTATAAATCAATGAAATAAAAATACTTGTTAAGGTTTCAAATATTATTAAAGTTGCATATATGATAGTAGTTTTAATAATCATTATTCGTTTGTGAACTAGTAATTATAGTGTTAAACAACATTATTTCCTCCGAACCACATCTATATCATACAAGCTGAAATATTTTATCATTCCCCAGGAAGTGAAGTTTTTTAAGTTGTCATGCTTATTAAAAGTTTTAGTTTCAATTGTATTACCATCGACAATCGGTGATGATAAAATATAATCGTTGTCAAATAATACCTTTAAAGCAAATATTTGTTCATAATTTGGACCGATCAGTTGAACATCCTTTATTTCTTGATTCACAATATCTTTGAAAATCTCAACATCTGTAACTTCAAAAAATTCGAAACCGAAATTAAGATTATCATTACAGTTCATCCAATCTTTCATTCTTGGTCCGAAGTTATTCCAGTTATAAATGATAGTGGGTTGTGGAATTAACTCAATATAAGGTTGTGTTAAATCATTTTTATCTGTAGAAATCTTTAATATCTCACCTGTTTTATCATCAAAAATAAATCCAATAGATATATCTATCTGTTTTTCTTCATCTTCACCGTAAGGTGGCCAAACAATTATAAAGAGTCTTTCGACTTTTTTCCCAATTATACTTTTTAAAAGTGTTTTAAACATTTTAAAACCCTATATTTTAACTAGATTAATTTAACAAAATTTATCTTAAACATTATAATAAAAATGGGACTAAAGTCCATGTGGGTTTGTAAATAACATCCATCCGTCGGTTAAAACCGACGGATACATCGCTATTTTTAACTTTTCGTTTCATAAAAAAGTATAGTATTACCGTTGGCTTTAGCCAACGGGTAATGACATTCTTGCCAAATAGTGACTTTAGTCACATTGGGGTTTGAACAATCCAAATTACAGTTCAAATTCCCCCTAATCCCACAAATGTAAACTTTTATAAATATTCTTCGTATTTTTGTTTTTTATATATTATCAAAAGAATAAGAAAATATGTCAGCACGTTATAAATCATACAAATACATAGAAGATTTGCCCCAATACGATGGGCAAGAAATAACCCTTAATGGTTGGGTTTACAACAAAACTGGTAAAGGAAAATTACAATTTATCCAACTTCGCGATGGCTCAGGAGTAGCACAATGCGTGGTATTCAAAGGGAATGTTAGCGAAGAGGATTTCGAAGCTGCAAAATCACTTACACAAGAATCTTCACTTAGTGTTACTGGTACTGTAAAGTCAAACGATAGAGCACCAGGTGGGTTTGAGCTAGATGTTACTTCACTGAAAGTATATCAGATAGCAGATGAATATCCTATTAGCCCGAAAGAGCACGGCGATGCATTCTTGATAGAGAATCGTCACTTGTGGTTACGTTCATCGCGTCAGCACGCTATTATGCGTGTTCGTTCGGTTATAGTTAAAGCTATTCGAGATTTCTTGGACAATAGTGGTTTCCGCCTTATGGATTCACCTATTTTGACTCCGAATGCTTGCGAAGGTACTTCGACTTTATTTGAGACTAAATATTTCGATTTAGGAAATGCTTACCTATCTCAATCAGGTCAGCTGTATGCAGAAGCTTCAGCTATGGCTTTAGGAAGAACTTATACTTTTGGCCCAACTTTCAGAGCTGAGAAATCTAAGACTAGAAAGCACTTAACTGAGTTTTGGATGGTAGAACCAGAAGCGGCCTTCTTCGATTTGGAAGATGATATGCAATTAGCAGAAGATATGACAGTTTATATCGTAAAGCAAGTACTCGCAAACTGTGAAAAAGAATTAGAAACTTTAGAAAGAGATTTAGAACCGCTTAAGAAAGTAGTAGGTGGATTCCCTCGTATGTCATATACGGAAGCGGTCGAGTGGTTACAAGAAAATAAAGTCCCTCTAATACAAAAAGTAGATGGAGTTGATAAGGAGATACATCCTTTCCCTTGGGGCGAAGATTTTGGTACAGTACAAGAAGAAGCATTGATGGAGCAATTTGATCAACCTTGTTTCATCTATGATTACCCGACTGAAGTTAAAGCATTTTATATGAAACGCGACCCAGAAAACCCAAAAGTAGTAAAAGCTATGGATATGTTAGGCCCTGAGAAAGCAGGTGAACTAATAGGTGGTAGCCAAAGAGAAGATGACCACGACTTACTATTAGAAAGAATACAACATGAAGATTTACCTTTGGAAGAATTCCAATGGTATTTGGATTTGCGTAAATATGGTAGTGTGCCTCACTCAGGTTTCGGTATGGGATTAGAAAGAACAGTCAAATGGATTACTGGTGCTAAGCACATACGTGAGACTATCCCAATGCCACGTACTATACATAGAATCGTTCCTTAAGTAAGAAAAGAAATAGAATAAAAAGAAACCTCAGCAGAAATGTTGAGGTTTTTTTTTATAATTAAAGGGATACTCTATTGTAGATACTGCAAATAGTATAACCTAAGAAGTAAGATTATTGGTAAAGATGAAGTAAAGAAAAGTATTAAAAATGAGAACTTCCCTTTCTCTTCCAAGTGATTTTCTCTCAATAAAATGAGTGACCAAGCTAACATTAGTAGTTCATATATAATGAGACAAACTACTAGAAATATAGCTAAGTATCCCCATTCATACTCGGTCACGTCAGTGGATTGAATACTAGTTTGTCTATTGAACTCAACAATAATATCTATCAACTTATAGAAGCAAATCAAAATAATAGTTGAGATGTAGATAGTAAGAGCAAATTCTTTAGATTTATAGCGCTTATTCATTTCACTTTCTATGAACCATATATGTTATCATTTCCCCTTTGCCTTTTACTTCCATAGGTGGCAACTCTTCGAATCTGAAATTATGGTTTTGTCTATCAAGCTCTTTTTTCACATTAGATGATATATGGACTAATCCGGGAGTACCAGTTGATTCCATTCTCGAAGCGGTATTAACCGAATCTCCCCATAGATCATAGGCAAATTTCATCTCACCAATCACACCGGCAACAATAGGACCAGACTCAATTCCGACTCTGGCGTGTATATCTGTTTCCATTTTAGAATTGATTTCCTTCAGAACTATATGTATATCTAATGAAAAATTAGTAGCTCTGACTGCATGATCATCACATGGCTCTGGTACACCAGCTGCAGCCATATAACCATCACCTATTGTTTTTATTTTTTCTAACCCGTATTTGACTATCAATCCATCAAATTTATCAAACACATCATTAAGCATTTGTAAAACATCAGAAGCTTTTCTATCTTTCGAATAGGCCGTAAAGCCTACCAAATCTATAAAAACTATGCTCGCACATTCTATATCATCAGCTATCAGTCGTTCCTTTTTCTTTAATCTTTTCGCTATTTTCATTGGAAGAATATTAAGCAAAAGCTTTTCTGATCTTTGTCTCTGTCTAAATACAATAATAGCAATAAATGCAATACCAATAGCACCACCAATAAATGCCCATCTTTCATTTTTTGCTTGAGTTATTTCTAGGTTTTGAATCTCATTTTCTCTGTTCTTAATCTCAAGTTCTTTATCTTTGATTTCATTTTCTCTAATAGCTTCTAAGTTAGCAATTTGAGATTGAGATTTCTCAGTAAATACAGAGTCTTTAAGTACGACATACTCTTTGTATAATTCAAGTGATTTCGCATAGTCTCCTTTCAGCATATATGAATTAGACAAACCCAGAATAAATTTATACCGCGTATATAAATCACCTACTTCTTCTAAAATCTTGATAGCTTGACTATAGCTAGAGATGGATCTTTGTAGATTTTCTTGTTTGTTCAAACTTACCAAATTACTAGCTTTCTTAATACCAGCTAGTATAGAGTCTTGTGATAAACTGTAGTATAACTCGCCGATATTGCCTAGGTTACTAGCTACACCCGTTCTACTCCCTAATTCTTCGTATATATTTATTGCTTCCTTGTAATTTTCTAATGCTTCTGTATATTCTGATTGATATTGATGTACAATACCAATATTAGTAAGCAGACTTGCAACCCCATATTTATTACCCAAATCATCGAATATATCAACAGATAATTCGAAATTTTGCAGAGCATTTTTAAACTCTTCTTGGGCTAAATATACTGAACCTAAATTTGCTAATATTGAAGCTTCACCAATTTTATCTTTTAGCTCTTGTTTTATTTTGAGGGCCTTTTTATAGTAATCTATAGCTCTTTTAAAATCACTTTGATAATCATAAATCATCCCTATATTACCAAGGTTTGTAGCAATACCACTTTTGTTACCAAGCTTTTCGAACATAGACAGCGATCGTTGGTAGTATTCTAGTGCTTTAGCATAATCAGATTGGTTTCTATAAATAAAACCCATATTGCCCAATGTACTTGCTATTTGCTCTTTTTCATTCAATCGTTCAAATATTTCCAAAGCCTTTTTATAATTATCTATTGCTTTATCATATATCGATTGATTTTGATATATTAGACCTATATTTAATAATGTTTTACCTAACTCTAACTTTAGATCTAATTCTTCATAAGTTTTAAGAGCTTTATCAAAATACAATTTACCTTTCGTAAAATCTGATTTGCCTAGAGCATAATTTAATCCAATAGAAACATTATTATCAGCTATCCCTTTATCCCAACCCAATTCATTGGCTAATTTGACTCCTTTTTCACCATATTTGATACCTTTGTCTGGATTGGTGGATTGTATATTAGCAGATAATCTAGCCAATAAGCTAACGTGAGCCGTATCTTTTTTAGCGTTAGGTAAAACCTTGAGTAATGAATCTAATTTCTCTTGCCCTTGTTTTTTTGACAAAAGAGATTGTGCAGTTAAAAATATAATAATAGTAAATAGTAAAACTTTAAATTTCATTCCATTCCTTATTTAAGTAAGTAAGTTAATACTTTACCTTTACCTTTGATTTCAACTTCACCTCGTTCCTTATATTTAATACCGAAGTCTTTTATCTCGTTAATGAAGTTTTCAGTTACTTGTATCTCATTAGGTAAGCCAGTACTTTCCATTCTTGAAGCCATATTAACAGCGTCTCCCCACAAATCATAGCTAAATTTGCTTTCTCCGATTACTCCTGCTACTACAGGTCCAGTATCTATACCAATTCTGAAAAGCAACTTATGACCATCAGGCGTTACATAGTTGTGCATTAGATCTTTAGCTTCCAAAGCGAATTTGGCAGTTGCAAGAGCGTGTTTTTCATTTGGTTCGGGTAATCCTGCTACTGCCATATAACAATCACCAATTGTTTTTATTTTTTCTAGACCATGTTTTATGGAGAGCAAATCAAATCTAGTAAAAATGTCATTTAAAGCAGAAACAATTTCTTCAGGTTCAGTACCTTTCGAATAGGTCGTGAACCCAACAATATCAATGAATATAATAGAAACTTTTTCGAATCTATCAGCTATATTTTTTTCGTTTCTTTTTAGTCTAGTAGCTATTTTTTCGGGCATTATATTTAATAGTAGCTTTTCTGATTTACGACGCTGCATAAATATAATAATCAAAAGAATAACTATCGCTGCCATTCCAACAAAAAGTGCCGTCTGCTCATTTACTTTTCGTAATAACTCCAAATCTTTAAGCTTTAGTTCTTTCTCTTTAATTTCATTTTCCTTTTTAGCCTCTAGGTTAGCTATTTCTGTAGTTTTTTCCACACTGAAAATAGAGTCTTTTAGCTTTGCCCATTCAGTTTGATATTTGTAAGCATAATCATATTTGTTAATAGAATTGTAAGCTTCTTTTAGAGTTTCGTATATCTCAATTAATTGTCTTTTGTTCCCCATTTCTGAAGCAATTTCTTTAGATGTATTTAGATAAATAAGTGCTTTATTGAGGTTATATTCTTTGTTTAGATTTAGTTCAGTCCCTTTCGTTTTTAACTTACTAATAATAGTGTCTTGTGTCAGGAAATAATGTATTGCTCCTAGGTTAGTTAGATTAACAGCAATTCCACTTTTACTGTCAATCTCCTTATTTTTTTCTAATGCTTTGTTGTAATACTCATAAGCTTTTTCGTAGTCTTTTTTCTCCCAATGAAGCACACCTATATTTCCAAGCCTTATCGCGATACTTCTTTGGTTCCCCCCTTCTATATCTAATCTTAACGCTTTTTCATAATTTTCTAATGCTTTATCATAATCTTTAAGAAAAGTATAATTCAATGCAATATTACTTAATTGTCTTGCGATTCTGTCTTTATCACCAAGTTTCTCTCTTAGCTTTAAAGACCTAATATTATATTTCAAGGCCTTATTATAGTCTTTTAAGTTAGTATAAACAACTCCAATATTTCCATATTGTCTTGCTCGATTACTATCAGAATCATCTATTTTTAAAGATTGTTGGTAAAAGTCTAGTGCAGCTGTGAAGTTAGATTGGTTCATACTTACTATACCAAGGTTACCGAGCTGTTCAGATATTCCTTCTTTATCTTTAATTTCTTTATAGATAGCTAAGGCTTTATTAAAAAGTTGTTCGGCTTTAGAATTATTACTTTGCATAGAATAATTAATGCCTAATCCACTATATGATTTTGCTAATCCTTTTTTCCATTCCAGCTTCTGTGCTAATTTTTCCGACAAAGTCCCGTATTTTATTCCTGAATCTGGACTTATATTATAAAAATATTTGGACAATGAACATAGCAAATTAACTTTATTTGTATCCTCTAAGGACTTTGGTAATTCATATCTAAGCGAATCAATCCTCTTAATACTTTCATTAGAGGGTATTAGAGGGTTAGTAATCAACAATGAAAAAACTAAAGACAAGAATAATAATCTCTTAGTAGTCATCTTATTTACCCAACTTTTTATTTCTAATGGTTTGACCTTTTAGTAAATAAGTTTTTATAACCCCTTTTCCTTTTATATTAATCTCGCCACGCTCTTCGCATGTTATTCCATGTCCTTCTAAACTTTTTGCAAAATTTTCAGTTACTTGAATTTCATTAGGAAGACCCGTTGATTCCATTCTAGAAGCCGTATTAACTGCATCTCCCCATAAATCATAGCTGAATTTTCTTTCTCCAATCACTCCCGCTACTACTGGTCCAGAATCTATACCTATTCTAAAATGTAATTTATGACCATCTTTAGTTGTGTAATCTTGCATTAATTGTTGAGCATGTAAAGCGAATTCTGCAGTAGATAATATTGGCTGTGGGTGTGGATCAGGTAATCCTGCTGCTGCCATATAACAATCCCCAATAGTCTTAATTTTTTCTAATCCATACTCTTTAGTTAAACTATCGAATTTAGTAAATATCTCATTTAGAACTGATACTACTTTGACTGGGTCAGTGTCGTTGGAGTAACTAGTAAAACCAACAATATCTAAAAATATAATCGCAGTGTTTTCGAATCTGTCTGCTATTCTTTTTTCATTGTTTTTGAGTCTTTTTGCAATTTTAGCTGGTAGAATATTTAATAATAATTTTTCCGATTTTCTTCTTTCGAAAAATACTAACAAGAGCATAATAGCACCACCACCAAATCCAAGTATAAGCACATATTGCTCATTATTCTTACGAGTAAGTTCTAAATCTCTTAACTTGATTTCTTTTTCATTTATCTCACCTTGCTTGATAGCCTCTAACTTTGCTATTTCTTTGGTTTTCTGAACACTAAAGATTGAGTCTCTCAGTTCTATCCATTCTTTTTGATATTGGTAAGCCTTTTTAAAATCTTTTTTTAGTGCGTATGCTTTTTCTAAAAAGCCATAAAACTCTCTCAACATATCTTTAGAACCAATTGATTCTGCTAATTGTGTTGCTTTTTCAGAGTACTCAATTGACTTTTCCAAATTATAGTCTTTATCAAAAGAAATTGAACTATTTTTTTCCTTTAGCCTAGATATTACTGTATCTTGGGTGAGATTAAAATACAAGCCTCCCAAATTACCCATAATAGCAGCACTTCCAAATTTATTACCAATCTCTTCATTAATAGAAAGAGCTTTCTCGTAATACATTAATGCCAATTTGAAATCAGAAAGATAATTATATGTGATTGCTATATTACCAAGATTAGTTGCAATCCCGAATTTGTTTCCGAACAATTCCCAAAGCTGAAGAGCCTTTTCGAATTTTTCTAAAGCCATATCAAATTGTTTCGAATCTAAATACGCTGTTCCCATATTCCCAAGTATATTTGCGATACCTCTCCTATTATTATTAGCTTCATGTATTTTTAAAGCCTTATTATAATATTTTAAAGCACTTTCAAAATTTTTCAAATCACTATATATATTACCTATATTCCCATGATTATCAGCTTCCCCCTCTTTGTCACCAATCTTTATATCTATTTTGAGGGCTTTTTGATAATAACTTAGAGCAAGTGAGTAGTTAGATAGGTTGTAGTAAATATTACCAATATTTGTTAGGTTTTTAGCAATCTCAAGTGAGTCTTTATTTTCTTCATTTAGTTTGAGAGACTTTTTGAAGTTCTCTAATGCTTCATCAAAATTACCAAGAGCAAATAGATTTCCACCGATTGAATTGTAAGACTTAGCAATGCCTATTTGCCAACCTAGTTTTTGAGCTAAATCTAGTGCTTCATGCCCATATTTTACACCTAATTCGGGATCAAGTGAGTTATATTGGAAAGACATCATCTGAAGTAAAGACACTTTATTTGTATCTTCTTTGGCAGTTTTTAATTTTTCATTCAGTAGTTCGAGTTTTGCTTGCTCTCTATTTTGTGAAAAAAGAGGGCTAGATATAATAGTCAAGTAGAGTACTATGAGTAGTAAATATCTCAAAGCACCCTCTTATTTACTAATTTACTGAACGAATAAGACATAAGTTTTTTTTCTGTAATTGGTTTGATTACGATACACATAATAACAAATAATTAGCAATTTTATAAAAAATCTTAACCTTTTGTCCACCAAATACAACTATAATTCTTATATTGACTTTTTATAATTATTGATATAGAAAAAAAATGAACATAGAGCTAAAAGGTAAAACAGCCTTAGTATGTGGTGGGACCGACGGTATAGGTAAGGCATCCGCATTCGAATTAGCCACATTAGGGGCAAATATAGTATTAATGGCGCGTTCCGAAGATAAGCTAAAAAAAGTAATAAATGAATTGCCTTCGCATCATTGGCAAAAACATGATTATATAATTGCTGATTTTTCGAATCCAGAACAAGTAAGAAACTCAGCTGAAGAGTATATCAACAAAAATGGTAGTATTCAGATTCTTATTAATAACACTGGAGGTCCACCCGCTGGTGCTTTACTAAATGCCGATGTAGAGTCTTTCTATCGTGGGTTTGATATGCATTTGAAATGTAGTCATTACTTAGTTCAAACTTTATTCGAAGGTATGAAAGATAGTCGCTATGGTAGAATAGTCAATATAATCTCTACTTCTGTGAAAATACCTATATCAGGTTTGGGGGTATCTAACACTATACGTGGCGCAATGGCAAGTTGGTCTAAAACACTAGCTAATGAAATAGCAATGTATGGAATAACTGTTAATAATGTATTACCTGGATTCACTATGACAGGGAGATTAGAGAGTCTAATAGCTAAGAAAGCTGAGCAACGTGAAATAGGTGAAGGCGAAGTAGAATCTGAAATGTTGGCAACAATACCAGCGGCTAGATTTGCGGACCCTGAGGAAGTAGCAAATGCTGTTGCATTTCTAGCGACTCCTGCCGCAGCATATATAAATGGTATTAATCTACCAGTTGATGGCGGTAGATTGGGATGTTTGTAGTGTAGTTCATATATATATTTTTAAAGTACATATAATTGCGACTAATACATCACGATTACAGCACTATTATAATTATTAACATTTTCATTTGTATTATATTCATAAATATCATATATTTGAGATAGCATAAAGGAAGTTTTCCACAATTCTCAGGTTTTACAATGCAACAATTCGAAGTAATCGGGTTTCTACCAAAATCCGATAGAAAGATTCCGTTCTTTACTATGTCAGTAGCGGCTGGTATTCCAATTCCTGTCGAGGGGGATGTTGACAGAGAAGTAGATTTGAACGAATTTCTAGTAGAGCACCCAGCAGCAACTTTCTTTGTGAAAGTGAAGGGTGATATGCTCAAGGCTGTAGGTATATCTGACAACGATATTCTTATCATAGATACGTCAATAGATCCAACTGATGGCAAGTTCGTCATTGCTTCGGTTAACGAGGATTTAGCTGTTCGATTCTATCGCGAGATTGAAGGAAAGAGATTCTTAGAATCTCACACTGGTCAATTCCTTCCATTGGATGAGAATAAATCATTAATCGATTTTCAGATACTCGGAACAGTTACTAAAGTGATACATTCTCTTTAAAACGGCACAGCAATTGTTGGGCTATACACAAACAGTTAGTCCAACGAAATAGAAGTAAAATATGTATAGATTAAGAGCCGACAAATATGGTAACCCGAAGCAAGGGTTCACATTCGAAGCACCGCTATTGCCAGCAAGCATACAGCGTGGTTCGGGTATGTTACAATCAATAGAAACATCTATTGACTTAGGTAACTTATTGCTAACAGGAAGCAAGGACGTATATATGGCTCGAGTCACTGGCGACAGTATGATAGACGAGAATATATTCACAGGCGATATACTTATAGTCGATGCCAAAACTGAACCCAAAGATGGTCAGATAGTAGTTGCCTCACTTGATGGTGAGATGACAGTAAAAAAACTACGCCGCAAAGATGGCAAGATATACCTAGTTTCTGCCAACCAAAAATACTTACCAATAGAAATAACTGGTTATTGCAAATTCGAAATACAAGGCGTTGTAAAGCATATTATACACGAGGTGTAGGAAGTGAGGAAGTATCTAAATGATAACTGACTTATTTACATACTTCGATTTGATTATTCTAATACTTGTCATAGTTTTTAATCTAAGTTTAATTTTAAAGAAACGTAAAATCACAATCTCGAATCTTAACATAATATTATTTGTTATTTCCTTTCTTTTTATACTTCCATATTTATCAACCGAATTTGAATCGCATTTAGTCCATTCTAGAAATGAAGTGGTAGATGGTTTTAACCTCCTATATCTTTGGCTCAAATGGCCAATATACTGGTTAGTTGGTGCTATCGAATTAGTATTCTTATTTTCGTTTAAACGAAGAGAGGAGATAAAGACTTGAATATAAAAGATAAAATACTTGACAACCTTGTCCAAATACTAATTTCTGTGTTGGCAGTTATTACTGTTCTCCCTATATTAGAAGTTACAATCAAGAGTGATTCACCTTCTCAATTTGGTGTACAATTATTTAGTATTATTATAGTACTTTTTTGGATTATTTTTTTTATTGTATTTACTGTAAAGGTAGCCATTAAAGAAAATCAAGATGATGCATTAGTATATAAAAAGTCTGTTAGAAACTTTAAACGTTCGCTACTTTCTGTCATTATTATTCTAACTGGAAGCTATATAATAGCTCAAATAGATATTAAAAATTATTATAAGGGTTTAAGATCTGAACATTTACTCAGAACCAAACAAAAAGAAATTCAGTATGTTAGCACTATAGATAGTTTAAAAGCTTTTGTTGGAAATGACTCGTTAATATCGACTTATTTTTTTGAACTTGGTGAAGAATATATTCGAACTGATTCCATAAAAAGAGGGTTTGACTATTTTGATTCTGCTTTGTATTATCATAAGTCGAGCCACTACTATGGTGTAATAGCATATCATTTGAAACATAGTCTTAATAATAAAGTAAAAGCATTAGAATATGATAAGAAGGCTTACGCTCTTGATACAAGTAGAAAGTATCTGTTAAATTTTATTAAAGATCTTGAAAATGAAATCGAAGAAGAGAAAGAATAGAATACTTCTCCTTGACTCTTAGAACACTTTGTATATTCTCAATTGACGGGAATGTCCTCCACTGGCGGAGGTGGCTGACACCGGAGGTTTCAGCTTGAGGTAAACATACTAAGTTGGTTGTTTTTATTTATCCTCCTCAGTCAGTACAAGTTCTGACAGCTCCTCCAAAGGAGAGCAATACTCTCCTACTCTTCGCTAATTCTGTCAGCTCTGAGTAACGTATCTACAACAGTATAGGCGATTTTGAGACGTAAGCACTTCGGCTTCGCTCAGCACAAGCAATACGTCTTTACAAATTGTGTTAAAGGCAATAATCCGTGATTCTGACGAAAAAAGACAACCTAATTATTTGGGGCGCCATTAAGTACCCAGCGGCGCATACCTTCTTGTTGATTTTTAGTGGGCAACTCACGATTGTAGTTGAATAGATGGATATTTTTTCCTTCAATTATTTGATTCAATCTAGAAGCATCCGGATTTTCTCTCACAACTAAACCAATACTCGAAGATTGGAAATATGTATAATACTCAGTTAATGTAATTCCACCAGCTTGAGTATAGCCATCGTGACATGCAGCAGTAGCACATGTATATTGCATAAAAGGCTTTACGTGCTTAAAAAAGCTAACCTCTTCTTCCCCTTCCTCTGGGAAACGTAAATCACTAGAACTCTGCACAGTATTAGAACAAGCGCTAATAATAGTCAAAGATGCAATAAATATTACAGCAAATATATATTTAATATGATTCTGATTCATTAGGGAAATCGTTTGATTGTACATCTTCTATATACTGTTTTACGGATTCGGTATATACTTTGTTCAATTCAGCATATTGACGTACGAATCTTGGATTAAAATCTACTGTTAATCCCATCATATCAGTATATACTAATATCTGACCATCGCAATGAGCACCTGCACCGATACCTATAGTTGGTATCTCAAGCATTTCTGTAATCTTCTTTCCAAGGTCGGCAGGAATTTTTTCTAAAACAATAGAAAAAGCTCCTGCATCTTGCAATCTTTGAGCATCATCTATTATATGTTGTGCTTCATCAGGGTCCTTTCCTCTTGCTCGGTAAGAACCGAACTTATTAATACTTTGAGGGGTTAATCCCAAATGCCCCATAACTGGGATACCAGCTTCGGTCATCTTTCTAATAGCTTTTGTTACGTTCTTACCTCCCTCTAGCTTCACTGCCGAACATCCAGCTTCCTTCATCAACCGGCCTGCATTTCTGAATGCCTCATTAGCAGAAACTTGATAAGTCATAAATGGCATATCAGAGACTACTAATGCTCTTTTAGCACCTTTCACTACTGCTTTACTATGATAAATAGTTTGTTCTAAAGTGACAGGAAGTGTAGTTTCTTCACCTTGGAATACATTACCAAGTGAATCACCTACTAATAACAAGTCGATTCCTGCTTCGTCAAAAATACTTGCTGTAAGTGCATCATAAGCAGTAAGGCAGGAAATTTTTATTCCCGCATTTTTCATTTCTTGTAATCTTAGTGTAGTAACTGTTTTTTCTTTTATTTTTTTATTAACGCTCATTGCTTTATATTATAATTGTAGAATATATAAATATGATTACAATTTAAGAAATTAATATGAATATACTATTAGCAGCAGCAGAAATCAACCCATTCGCCAAAGGAGGCGGTATGGCAGATGTAACTTCTTACCTATGTATAGAATGGGGTGAGATGGGACATGATGTTATAGCAGTACTACCAGGGTATAAATCTATAGACAAAGCAGCTTATGGGCTAAAGAAAACTGAAATTTCCTTTGAAGTTCCTATGGGTTTTGGGAAGGAAACAGCAATAGTTTATAGTGGAAGTTTCCCTAATAGCGATGCTCGTATTTTTTTAATAGGGCATGATGAGTTTTTCGATGATGCATATGTTTATGGTGATAGAAACGAAGACGAAGATGATGATAGGAGGTTTCTGTTCTTTGACAAAGCGGTTCCAGAGCTTTGTAAAGCTATAAACTTCAGTCCCGATATAATAAATTGTCATGACTATCATACTTCATTTATCTTACCAATACTTAAGACTCAATATAGGGATGAACCACTGTTTGATAAGACAGGAACAGTATTTACTATTCATAATCTTTCATATCAAGGTGTATATGATAAATATAGAGTTATGGATTTCACAGGTCTAAAACACAAGGAATTTGAAGTTGGGTCTTGGTTTGAGCATGAAGGTAAAGTAAACTTTATGAAAACGGGTATAATGTATGCAGATAGAATAGTTACAGTTAGCCCTACTTATGCTGAAGAAATTAAAGAACCTTATTATAGCGAGGGGATGCAAGACGCAATTAATAGCAGATTGAGAGATATAACAGGTGTTCTAAATGGTGTCAATTATAGAGTATGGAATCCAGCTATAGATACTTTTTTAAGTAAAAATTACGATTCGAATAGTTTGGATATAAAAGAGGAGTTAAAATTAGAATATTTACAAGAAGCTGGTATTCCTGAAACTAAACATAGACTACCGCTGATCTCTTTCGTGAGTAGATTAACAGAACAAAAAGGATTAGATATACTTGAAAATAAGATTGCTAAGCTGTTATCTACAAATAAATTTGTATTGGCAATACTTGGTGAAGGTCAGGAGAAATATGAAGATTTGGTAATTGAAGCTAAGAGCCAATTTCCTGACAATGTAATACTACACCTCAATTATAGTGAAAGAGACGCACATCGATTAATAGCAGCCTCAGATTTTTTATTGATGCCCTCCAAATATGAACCTTGTGGTCTAACGCAGATGTATGCATTAAAATATGGGACTATACCTATAGTTAGGGCTACTGGTGGTTTAGCAGATACTATTTCAAATTATTCGGCAGAAAAAGGAACGGGAAATGGTATTTCTTTCCCTCACTATAATCGCGACGAATTGGAAGCCTCACTGAGACGTGCAGTAGATTTGTACAAATCTAAAGACCATATAGAAAAAATTAGGCAGAACGGTATGGCTGAGAATCACTCATCTAAACGTTGTGCCAAAGGGTATTTGGAAGTATTCAAAGAAGTACTAGATGATAAAATCTAGTAATAACCGCTAACCCATTGTTATTTTTGAGTAAAACTCTCCTAGTGCTACTGGTAGATGCTCGATATGAGGTAAAACCTCAAAATTCCTATGACCGAACATTTGTGGTAGATAATATTTAGCTTTACTCTCTACAGCTAAAGCGAATGTATGTATCCCTTTGTTAGATAGTTCTTCTATAGCTTTTTTTATATCTTCTGTACCTTGCTTACCTTCGTATTTATCATAATCAGAAGCTTTACCATCAGTTAAAAGTATTATCCACTTTTTAGTGTGGGTTGCTTTCTCAATTTCTATTCCAGCATGCCTAAGCGCAGGTCCTATCCTTGTGTAAGAATCAGCAGTTAGTGCACCAATTTTATTTCGGGCTTTTTCCCAATTCTCTTCAAATTTTTTCACATTTTTATAATAACAGAAATTCCTAGTTCTTGAATTAAAAGTATCTATCTGAAATTCTATGTCGTATTCAGATAGAACTTCTCCAAAGCAAATAAGAGCTTGTTTCTCAATGTCGAGTATTCTTCTTCCGTCAGTGTACGAATCGGCTGACAGACTGGTATCCATCAATATCAGTACTGACAAATCTTTTCTCCTTCTTTTCTTAGCTATATATAGACGTTCGTCTGGAGTTCGTCTAGCGTGCATATCTGAAAAGGCATCTATAGCTGCATCAAAATCTATATCATCACCATAAGGTGAGCGATTTACCATTTCTAATTCATTATGAATGAGAGCAAACATTCTTCGTAATTCAATTATTGTATTATTATTATGCAAAAGAACATCATTACTATATCGTCTATCAACAGAGCTTAACTGAGAATAGAAGACTCTGCAATAATTTTTTCTATAACTTCTTTTTTTATAATCCCACTCGTCATAGTGAAAATGAATATCTGTTGTTTCACCAGAATTAGTTTCAATATTATTCGAATTCGGAGCCAGTTCTGCTTTGTAAACAGAATGAACAGCATCATCTGCCCTAACAGTATATTTCAAATCTAACTCTGAAAGTGCTTCTGCGTGATCACTCAAATCATCACTACCATCAAACGAACGCCAAACTCCATTGAATTCATCTGCTGTCTCAACTTTTTCGAAGTTGTGGGTTAACATATAATCTTCTTGGGCTTTTTTATCAACTGCTATTGTTTCTATTTCCTCTACTGGATTCGACTCTATTTCGGTAGTTATTTCACTTTCTTCCTTATTGGTTTTCCCTTTTTCTAAAGCTTCAGATTTACCATTAAAACTCTTCGAGCTTCTCATCCATCTACCATATAGAATAGAGAAGTCTAAATCAGTTTTACTTTGAATAGAAATCTGTTCTTCGGCCTCGTATAACATAGAGTAAATACTTCTCATAGGTGCATATTCTCGGAAAAGATGCTCAAGTATCAAGTCTGACATTTCAATTGATTTTCGAATAGCTGCCTTTGAGTCTGATTCAGTACTACTTTTGTATTGATGATCAAACTCACATTGTACTGATAAATAGAACGTTCTGAAAATATAGTATTTCAGATTTAATTCTATAGTTTCGTATCGATGAAATGTTTCTGGTAAGAAAAATAAGAAATCTCTAAAGCCACCTTCTTTTTTAGCAGGGAAAATACTGATTTCTTGACCAGTTAGTGCTCGAGCTATTATAGTCAATCTACCGGCTATATCTTTAAGCTCGACTTTTCTTTCAGTTACTTCTTCACTTTCCTTGTTCTTATATTTCCGAACAAGTTTGAGTAATTTGTGATATATTATTTCATCTAAATCTATCATATTATCATAGAGATTAAGTCATTCAGAGCAGCAGTAGTATCTTCATCATCTGTTAGAGGTGCTGTGACAGCACATTCGGCTGCTAATCTTGGATTCATACCAACATTTATCAACTTTGCACAATCGACTAGCAACCTAGTTGATACGGACTCAGTAAGTCCTAGCTCAGTCAAATTTCTAATTTTCTCAGCTACCTTTACTAATTTTTTAGCTGTTTCAGAATTACAACCAGTCTCATTTTCTATTATATCTCTTTCCATTTCGGCACTAGGGTAGCTAAACTCATAAGCCACGAACCTCTGTCTAGTGGATGGTTTTAGTTCTTTGAATCCTTTTTGATATCCAGGGTTATAAGAAGCCACTAACATAAATGAATCTGGTGCTTTTACTGTTTCACCTGTTTTATCAACGAATAGCGTTCTTCTATGGTCAGTAAGAGAGTGTATTGCAACTATAATATCAGGTCTAGCTTCAGCTATCTCATCTAAATATAAGATTGCCCCCTCTTTGATTGCTAAGCTCATAGGTCCATCTAACCAAACAGTTTCAGCTCCTTTAATTATATATCTGCCTATCAAATCTGTAGCCGAAGTTTCTTCATGACATAGTACAGTATAGATTGGCTTATCCAATTTTGCCGCCATATACTCAACAAATCTTGACTTCCCGGTTCCAGTAGGCCCTTTTAACAGAAAAGGTAGCTTTTCTTTATAGCAATTCTCAAATATTTCAACTTCGTTTTTCGTTTCTTTATAGTAAGGTATTGACTTTTTCATATACTAATTTCTATTTTTATATTATAATGCCATTCCTAAATCAGATGACTATCCAAGACTTATATTCTGAACTTATCTCTAATTTTGAAATGGCATTTATGAATTTATATTATTTAATTATTATTTTGCAATTGCTTCTTCAAAATAATTATCTCCTTTCTCACTGACTTCACCGACTGGTCCACCATACTTGATAAAGTTAGCTATATAGAGACCGATACCAGTAGCAAACATAGTTGCACATATAAGCATAACTACAAAGTGTACTTCAATCTCTTTTTGAACTGCTAGGAAGTCCATACCGTATTTTCTCTCTAGGTAAACTTGTGCTATACCAGCAACAGCTAAAGCTACTGTCATACCTAACATACCAATATTAGATAACCAAAAAGCATATAAACCTACTTTATTATTATAGATTTTTCTACCAGTAAGTAGAGGCATCGAGTAAGATATCATAGCTAGTACTAACATTGCATACGCTCCCCAAAATGCCATGTGACCGTGCATTGCTGTAACTAATGTTCCGTGAGTGTACATATTTACTTGAGGAAGAGTATGTGCTGCACCAAGTAGTCCAGCTCCGACAAATGATGTCAATGCACATCCAAGAGTCCAGTATAGAGCTAACTTATTCGGATGCTCTCGACCAGCTTTTCTATACATATTAATTGCAAACAATGCCATTGCTAAAAAAGCCAATGGTTCTAGTATTGAGAAAATACCACCAATCATTAACCAATACTCAGGTGCTCCTATATAATAGTAGTGGTGTCCTGTACCTAGTACACCTGATAAGAAAGTAAGTCCAACTATAACATATAACCACTTCTCTATTACTTCTCTATCCACACCGGTTAGTTTTATAAGTAAGAAAGCAAGAATACCTCCCATTATTAACTCCCATACTCCTTCTACCCACAAATGAACTACATACCATCTGAAAAATGAGTCGAGGGTTTGATTGTCAAACCATATCATACCAGGTAGGTAAAGTAGTGCTGCGAATAATAACCCCATTACTAATACAATTCCAGTAGTAGTATGCTTTTTACCATTCCACATAGTCAAAATAATATTAGCGAGGAAAGTAAGTACATTTAGTACCACCAAATAATCCAAGGGACGAGGTATTTCTAAGAATTTACGACCTTCCCACCAATTAAAGTGAAAACCAATAATAGCAGTAACACCTACCAAGATGAGCGAAACTAATTGGATATAAGCTAACTTAACAGAGAACAATTCTCTTCCAGATTCTTCAGGGATAATATAATGAGCTGCCCCCATAAAACCTGTTAATAGCCATACTACTAGTAGGTTTGTATGTGTTGCTCTTGCTGCATTGAAAGGGATCCATTCGTGTAACACGTCTAATCCAATTCTATCAAAACCCATGATAAAGCCATAAATTATTTGCAATGTTAGCAATAGCATACAGGTTGCAAAAAACCAAAAGGCTACTTTTTGTGATTCATATTTCATTTTTTTACCTTTAGTTTAATTATTTTTGTTTTGATAAAAATTCGACCATTTCCTGACGTTCAGCATCTGTGAGCGGAAGTTTAGGCATAGCAGTACCTGGCTTTAACGACTGAGGGTCTGCTATCCATTTACTCAAATACTCTGCATCAAACCTATTGCCTACTCCATCTAAAACTGGTCCTACATTACCACCCGAGCCTCCTAACGAGTGACAAGCAGAACATAGTGACCATTTACTAGGCTTCTCACTAATCTCCACTGCCCCACTAGTAGTTACTACATTAGTTGCAAAAGATCCTTTATCCGGTTCCGGAGGAAATCCATTAAGATCAATCTCTCCTACCCATTTGAAAAAGGCAATTAAGTCTGATTTTTCTTTTTCAGTAAAATCATATTTAACCATTTTTCTTTCACCCGGGAACATGGCTTCAGGATCATCCATAAAGACATTAATCCAATCGGCGCCCCGTCTCTCATAGACTTTAGTTAATTCAGGTGCATAATAAGCACCCTCACCCATTATGGTGTGGCAACCCATACAGTTATTCTCATCGAATATCCGCTTTCCATTGATAACTTCTGGGGTTAGATTTTGCGAATTCGTCTGGTTATCTACGTGGTTTACTACCGTGTCGTAAGATAAATAGAAGAATACACCCGTGAAAAAGACAGTTCCCACCACGAAAAATGTCCTTGCTTGATTCTTTGAGAGCATATTAACACCTCTAATTTATTAAAAATGATTCTACTACTGAACAAAAATATAAAAAATAATCTTAATAAAAGAATAAAAGATACTATTATCTTTAATTATTTTACATTATAACCTTTTGTTAAGCTTAAAAGCCACATTTACAAGTAATTTGCTTTAAATATCTTTTTTAATAATTTCTTTGATTTTAGAGAGTATTTCTTTGCTTCTTATAATAGGGTTGTCATCAAATAATAATTCGAAATTTGAGGCTATTATTTCTTCTGGATGGATAATATATTGGGTATTAGATCCTATTTGTTCGAAAAATCCCGTAATCTCACTAACTTGGAGTATTTGTTCCTTCCCATTTTCTATGAAAAGTTCCATTCTGTTTTCATCAATTTCTTTTAATTTTAAGAACCCGACTTTCATATAATCGAACATAACTCCACCACTATATTCCTTGCCTGAATATAAAACCATAGCACATTTTACCTCTTCCCCACTTTTGTCTTCCAGTTTAATGTACGCGTCCATATTGGGAGCATCTGGATTGGAAATAGTGAAATTCTTGAGATTAGTCGTAATGTTAATCTTATTGCAAGTTGTAAATCCAATCACCGAATATAACTGAGTTCGAAGGTCGGGATTATATCTAGATATAACGTGAAATAATTCGTGAGCAATAACACTTTTGACTTTAGATTTTGGCATTAGGAATACATCTTTGCTAAGGACTATATAATTCAGCCGAGTATATCCTCCAGCACCTTTGTTCTCTTCCATTGTAGTTTTAATGAAAGCAATCTCATCAGGTAACTCAAATTTGAATTGTTGCTTTATTGCACTTTCAGATATAACTTTAGTAAGTGAATCGAGTAAAAATCTTTCATTTTCGTCCCAATCTAAAACCTGATCTTGAGTAAATTTATTCAGATTCTCGACAGTAGGTTCAGCACCATGAACACGTAGCTCCAAATCAAACTTAGAAAGTGACCTTGAATAATCATCATCTTGTACGATCAACGCTCTACCTTCCTCTGCTGTAACGAATTTAGAAACAGAATAAATGTCATTTGATAAAACATTTCCGAATGCTAAAACTAGAGTTAATATAATTATAAAAGGTACTTTGATATTTTTCATTTAATTAGATGATTTTAGGATTATGAATTTTTTTAAATTAATGAAATAATCTCATTTAGTAATAATAATTGAGAGGATGCGGTGAATAAAGTATCTAATCTCCGCATAAATAATGACGATTAGTTTGTTTTTGCGGTGAATATGGAAGAAGTACAAGTTATGAGCTAAGCAATTAAAATGCCTTGTAAATGTTGAGTCAGACATTATTAATATAGATTCTTTATGTATTTTTCATTGTTCTTGAATTTCTTAGAAGGAAATAATAAATTTATTTCTTCTACTTCCTGTTAACTCAAATCTATTTTTCTTAGTTAAGTGAATTTGTATTATTTCTTTCATAGTTTTCATAGAGGTCTGCATATTACAGTTATAATTGAGTCTTTTTTTAATTTTACTCGAAAGTAAAGAAATTTTCTTGATAATCTAGGGCTGCTCTCTTCTTTTTCGAGATAATAATATTCACCTTTATATAAATATACTTCTGTCAGATATTTAGCTTTATTATATCTATAGAGACTATCAACATTGTAACCTAAATCTTTAAAATTATTGTGTTGTAAAATCATTTCCTTAGTTCTGTAAAAGTATTCTTTATCAACAACAATTTCAACCACTTGCAAATAGTCCGCAAAAGCAGTATCTTTTAAAACTTTATAGTATGTAGGCGATTCTAATGGTAAATAACTAATCAACTCATCTACTTGATATCTTTTTTGACAGGATAGTAAGAACGTTAATAGTACTATTGTTATTATTTTAATGAATTTATTCAATTGTTAATGTGTTTAATATAGATTCTTTATGTATTTTTCATTGTTCTTGAATTTCTTAGAAGGAAATAATAGATTTATTTCTTCTACTTCCTCTTGACTCAAATCTATTTTTCTTAGTTAAGTGAATTTGTATTATTTCTTTCATAGTTTTATAGAGGTCTGCATGATATACAAATAATAGAATCCTCTTCCAATATTATTCCTAGATTAAGAAATTTATCTTTTAGTCTTGGACTTCCTTCGATATCCTCATAGTAAAAATACATATCATCAAATAAAAATGCTTCAGGTTGATATCCAACACCGCTATAACTACCAAGACTATCTAAAATATGGCCTAAATCCCTAAAATTATAATGTTGTTCTATCATTCTTTTATTCCTATTATAGTATTCACTGTCTACAACAAAACATATAAATTGCCAATAATCCCCGTAGACACTATCTTTTATGACCTTATACTCTTTAGTTGGTTTTATTGGTAAATATTCTACTATTTCATCTGCGGTATATCTTTTTTGACATGATAAGAAAAGGGTTAATAGTACTATTGTTGTTATTTTAATAAATTTATTCAATGGTCTAAGTCCTAAATTATTGTTTTTCCCAGCTTGTTATCGGGACTCCAAATTCATCGAAAGCTTCTTCTTGGCAATCCTGCAAAGTATCTTGTAAAACATCATATAAACATTGCCCTTCTTGAAAAACATAAAAATACCATCCTGCCCCTGGTAAATCTTCAATTATTTTAAATAATAAATTATCTTTACGAGCTATGTAAATTTCAAAATCTTTTAAATCTTTATTCACTGTTTTTCTCTAAAATAAATCATATGAGTCAAATTCTTCCTTTGTAATCATATTAGACTTAATTTCATCAGCCGGAAGAGTAAGATCCATAATCGCATCATATACTGTATTAAAATGTTCTTTATCAATTTCAATATTTAACTGTGGATTCCCTTTAGAGTTTTTAATTAACTCGAAGTTTGTTAATTCTAAAAGTAACTTTATATCTTTCATATACCTTCCTACTTTGATAACTGTTTATACAAAAAAAGAATGCCTTGCCAACGGGGGGAAGTGTCGGCAAGGCATGCAGCATAAAAGGAAATTACGACAGATGTCGTAGAGCAAGAGACGAGATTCGAACTCGCGACCCCAACCTTGGCAAGGTTGTGCTCTACCAGCTGAGCTACTCCTGCTTTTTTATATAATCTAGAATAGTTCTGAGAACTTTTCGACAACTATATTCTTGACAATATTCATATCAATATCTGTGCCAATTTCGCCCCTTATGGAAGTTACTTCTTTATCGTCAATCCCACAAGGAACAATATAGTCAAAATCTTTTACATTGTTGCAAACATTGAGTGCAAATCCGTGTGAAGTAACCCACCGAGAGCAATGCAGACCGATAGCGCAGATTTTACGCTGATTTTCAATCCATACCCCAGTAAGATCATTTACTCGGCTCGAGGCAATGCCTAGCTCGCCCACTGTATTGATGATTGCTTCTTCTATTTCACGTAAGAACCAATGCAAATCGGGTTTGAAATCATTAAGATTAAAAATTGGATAACCAACTAGTTGGTTTTCATTATGGAGGGTTACATCTCCCCCACGGTTTATGTCTATTACATTTATATTGCGGTTTTCATATTCTTCTCTAGGTAATACCAGATTATCGTAGCTAGAGTTTCTACCCATAGTGATGACTAGTGGGTGACTACAAAGGACTAAAGTTGACTTCTTTTCTCCTTGTTGGATAGCGGTTACTAGCTCTTTTTGTTTATCCCAAGCTTCTTGGAAATCAATCAATCCCCAATCTTGTATTTCAAAGTTCATCTATGGTAATTTCCTGAATATCGTAAATCTTAGTAACATCTCGAAGAAAAGTAGTGCTATTGCCGCAATAGCATAAGGATAGTATAACTCGGTATGATTGCTAAAGTAAGCAACATCCACTTTAGTTTTTTCTAGCTCATCTATTTGTTTGTATATATCAGCTAGAGATTTGTTATTAGTTGCTCTAAAGTATTTACCATCGGTTATATCGGCGATTTTGGTTAACATAGCTTCATCTAATTTTACGTCTATATATTGAGTTCGAGTACCAAAAGGAGTTTGAATAGGATATTTCGCTTTCCCCTTAGTACCTACACCTATAGTATAAACTCTAATACCAAAAGTTTTGGCAATTTCTGCTGCTGTTTCTGGAGAAACTGAGCCAGAGTTATTATCACCATCAGTTAACAATATCACTACTCTACTCTTTGCTTCACTTTCTTTAAGTCTAGAAACAGAAGTGGCTAATCCCATACCGATTGCAGTACCGTCTTGCACCATACCCGTTTCTAACTTGTCTAGTAATTCTTTTAGTATTGTGTGATCAACAGTTATAGGACTTTGAGTAAAACTCTGTCCAGCGAATACAACTAGACCGATTCTATCATTTGGTCGGTTATCAATGAATTCTTCTGCTGTCTTTTTAGCTGCTTTTATCCTATTAGGTTGCAAATCTTGAGCTAACATAGATGTAGAGACATCGAGAGCTAAGACTATATCAATACCTTCGGAAGTTACTTTCTCCTCACCCGAAGTAGTTTGTGGTCTAGCTAGTATTATAGCGATAAGACCAATAATTATTAATCGAATGAAAAAAGGTAATTCTCTTAATCTGACTTTCCAATTTTTTGTACCCTCAAAGGGCTTAGTATCCGAATAATTAAGAGTTGTTTTTCTATTATTGGATACGAAAATCTTATATAACACAAGGATTGGTATAAGAGCCAATACCCAGAAGTATTCAGGATTTGCGAATTCAACATTATTGAACATTTTCGCCTCCCTCTACTTTATCACTCAATGGCTTTCCTTTCTCTACTAACTCAAAAGCATATTTCAAAGATTGAGTATTATTCTCAGGTAATGGATTTGCTTTAGCAAATTTTGATAGGTCTGAATATCTTGATATATATTCTAACATTGTTACACTTTCATTATCGAAAAGGGTTTTGCCGTGCAATGCTTCTATTAGTTCACGACTTGTTAGCTCTTTTGTTTTTATTGAGTAGATTCTATGGTAATATATTCTAAGTACATCAGTGATTTCTGTGTAGTATTTTTTGAAATATCCATTTTGCCACAATCGCTCTTGTTCTATTCTTCTAAGAGATTCCATAGCTAATATATAAGGTGGAATACTCGGATCATATTCTATTTCTTCTTTCTCTTCTTTATTTTTTCTATTCTTAAAGTAGTATATAAGAGCTGCAACTATAAGTAATAGTATTACAACCCCACCAATCCAATAAAGTAATGAATTGTCGGAATAGTTAATATTGAATATACCTTTTATATCTTTGATGGCTTGAGTAGTATCTACTGCTGGTGAATTGAATTTCAAAACGAGCGAATCTGAATAAAGAGTATCTATTGTTCCATTTTTTTCGAAGAGCATAGCCATACGAGGAATAACGAAACTACCAGAATCATAGGCAGACACTGTAAATCTTTTAGATAGACCAAACGATTTTCCGTTCTTGACAGTATCTACTCTAGTCTCATCTATTAGTTCTAGACCTTCTATCTGAGTTGTATCAAATATTGGTAATACAACTTCCTTTTTTTCACCAGATAAGTACTGCAAATTCAAAGTAACCCAATCACCAATCATTACATTATTAGTATCCGAAGATAAAACCAATGATTGCGAACTTGAAATTGAAATAAAACTAAAAAATAAAAAAACTGTAATTAATATCTTAATCTTCATAGCTTGACAAAACGTTTGCTTATTGTAAATTTCTCGAATTGTAATCTAATAATGTATTGTCCCGAAGGCAATCCGTTGATTTCGAAATCATAATTAAGTTGTGAACTTTTGATTTTATAATCATAAGATTTTAGGACTTTTCCCTTGCTATCAATTAATTTTATACTCTTTGGTATGTTCCCTAGCTTGCTCAAATCAATTTTAACATAATTAGAAGCAGGGTTAGGATAAAGAGCTATATTTTTTTCAAGCTGACTTATATTAACATTAGATTTTGGCTCAGTAGTAAAATTGAATTTTTCATCATAGCCACTTGAATCAAAATCATTGAAAGCCATAACTCTCCAGAAATACTTTTTATTTCCCTCGAGGTCAAAACTTATATTATCTTCTGTAGTTATATCTTCAAATAGTATATTATTGAAAAACCCATTGTTAGATAATTGTACTTTATATTTGATACCATCAACAGAGAATTTCTCCCAGTTTAATCTAGCATTAGTTGGGATGTCCTTGGCGCTTTGCTCTGGATAAATTAGTTTAGGTACAGACATACCTGTTTGGAATTTCCAAATTTCAGAATATTCACCCTTACCACCAGAACTTATAGGTGCTACACGCCAATAATAAGTTTTGAATCCTCTTTCTAAGCCTTCAACTTTGGTAATATTCGAATCTACATTATTCTTTTGGTAAATAATATTTTTGAATTCAGAATCAGTTGCTATTTCTATATTATAATAATAGGCATCATTTACTTTGTTCCATTTGAATTCTGCTTGATCTGAAATATATTCAGAATTATTAGCTGGAAAACTCAAAGCAACTTTACCTGGTGCACTTGGGAAGTTTCTGAAAAAAGTTCCATAAGTACCAGTTGCATAAGTACCAGCAACTGTATATCCATCCAATGACCTTGTATCGATAGTAAATACATTATTATAGCCAATAGTATTCTCAGCTTCTTGTTGCCAAACAGTACCCATACCATTAAGCTCAGTAGTCATATAAAGGCCAATAGTAGTACCCGCTAGATAAGCTTTCTTCCCACTATAATTTATAATCTTAACATCGTTAACTGCAGGACTAGAACCAGTTCCAAACTCATTAACTTCTAAGTTACCACCAACTTGAATCCATGTCTCGCCACTATTAGTAGTGTGGAATATACTTCTGACATTATAATTGGAGAAGCACATAATTACATTTGATGCATCATCAGGGTCAATTGAAATAGATGAAACATAGCTACCATCTGAAAATTCTTTACTCCTAATTAGTACAGGCTCATTATCACCCGTATTCGAGTTATCAATCCTGTATAAATTACCAAGATTAGTGCCGTAATAAAGTACATTAGCAGGATTTTTTGAAACTTGAATAGCTGTTATTCTTTCATCAGTTGTATCACCTAGATCAACTTTAGTTTTGATTAATTCATCCCACTCAGTAGAAATGCTATCTAAAGTTTTAAATCCAGACCAACCATTTGCTGGGAATTGGGTCATTTCAACTTTCGATAAATCATTGTTCCTCCATACTGACCGACCACCAGCCACATACATAATATTGTTATTATTTGGGTCCAATACGAAAGGTGTATTCCAAATAAAATCTTCTCCACCAACTGGGTCTATTCTAGCATATTTCTGAATCTTACCATTCTCATCTAATTCCGATTTGTAATATTTTATACCTGGTGGATAAGAAGAGTTCTGAGAAGTAATTATAAACTTACTACTATCAGCAATCCCACAACTGAAACCATCGGCTCTTAGTACTTCACTCCAATGAGATTTGGTGTCATAAGAAATAGAATAGTTCGTTCCATTATCTTGAAAACCACCAATTAAATCTGCGTTCTCAGTTGCGTGGTCGATTCCAACACTATATAATTGAGTAGTATTATAGCCTTCATTCAGCGAAATCCATTCAGTATTTGGGCCTCTATTATCCAATGTTTTATGAATACCACCATCAGTAGCAGTGTACATTATGTCGGGGTTAGAAGGTAAAAATACCAGATTATGTTGGTCCGCGTGATGATTAGGATATCTATAGAAATATTCACAATCTTCTGTCGGACAAGTACCGCCAATTACTTCGAAATCATTTTCTTGCCATGCTGATTTGGATCTATACAAATTCACAGCACCTATATACACAATATTTGAATCTTTCGGATGAACTTTGATATGTAAGTCATATCCTCTCTGCGAATTCATCTGATGTCTAACTAGCTCAGGGTTTGGAATATTATGTGATAAATCTGTCCAAACACCGTTCTCAGCTTTTCCATTACCTGCCTTATATTCGTATCTATATAAGCTATGCCACATGGAGTCTTGCTGTGAGTTAGTAGTCATAGTTCCATAGCCCGGCGTTTCACCTACAAAATATACTTTATTTTCATTTTGTGGATCAATACCAATAGCAATTCTGTTATATCTTTCTGGGAAATTATCTGGAGTGATATTAGTCCAAGTTCTGCCATCTATAGATCTATATATTCCTTTTACAGTAGAGGGGAAATTGTTACCTCCGTTAGAAGATAGAGCAGCATAGAAAATACCAGTGGAAGTCACTTCTATATCAGAGTAAAAACTAGAATTATTAGATATTCCATTTCCAATAACAGGACTCCAAGTAGTACCACCATCAATAGATCGATAAATTCCACCCAAAGCAAGCGCGGCATATACCTCATCTCTATTTTCAGGAGCGTTGGGATTAGTTCTAATTCGATAAACGAAATCAAATGCATTATCCCAAGTGCCTGAAGAACGTTCTGTTGTAGAAGGCAATTGGAACCAAGACTCACCATTGTCAGTTGATTTATAAACACCGTTACCTAATGAGCGAGAGCCAAGACGCTCTCCAGTACCGTGGTACCAGATATGTTGTTTACCCGGTCTTTTATCTTGATCTATAGTAGTTATAGAAGGCAGTTGATTATTCTTTGTTTTCTTACTCCAAGTTTTACCACCATCAGTTGATAGAATAACACCTGCATCAACTCCACCAGCTAAGATTCTATTCTCATCATTTATATCAAATGCTAATGCGCGAGTTCTACCACCTATAAAGTATGGACCACGACTTGTCCACTCATTAAGACTTTGTACACTTCCGTACTTTTTGAATCGGGGATCATTTTTCTTCATTTCTTGAGCAAATTGCAACTCTAAATGCCTGATATTATCAGGTATTTTACCAGTAACTGGGTCTTTGTATCTATCGAGTAACCATTGTTCGTACTTTTTAGTGAACTCTGTTTGCTCATCATTTTTATTATCTGGAGTCAAATCCATAAAATAATAAGCAACAGCGATAGTAGTAACAGCAAGCAATACAGTAGCAATTTTTCTCATAATCTATCTCCGACTTTCACGTTTTTTGAAAAATTGGCGTAGTGGTATTATATATGAATCATCTGTCTTCAGATTTATAATATCTACTTTATTTTTCATAAGTAAACTTTCCAAATTAGAATTATACTCACTTCGCTCTTTTTCAAATTTAGCGATTGTTTTCTTATCTGAAGTATCTACCCACATAGTTTTTCCAGTTTCTGAGTCTTCTATATTGATTAGACCAATATTTGGTAGGTGATATTCTTTGTCATCGAACAATTTTACAGCTATTAGATCATGTCTCTTAGCAACTATTCTTAGAGGATTATCGAATTCAGGGCTAATAAAATCAGACATCAGAAATACTATTGCTCTTTTCTTTACTACACTAGTAAAGAATTCTAATGCTGCGCCAATATTAGTCTTTTTCGATTCAGGTTCAAATTCGATCAATTCTCTTATAATACGTAGAATATGAGATTTGCCTTTCTTAGGAGGGATATATTTCTCTACTTTATCAGAGAAAAATATAACCCCAACTTTATCATTATTCTGAATAGCTGAAAAAGATAAAACGGCAGAAAGCTCAGTAATTAAGTCTTTCTTAGATTGGTCACCTGTCCCAAATATTTTAGACCCTGAGACATCTACTAATAGCATAGTCGTTAGTTCTCTTTCCTCTTCGAATATCTTGATATAGGCATCTCCGGAACGAGCCGTTACGTTCCAATCTATAAGACGAACATCATCTCCTGATTGGTACTCACGAACTTCGCTGAAAGCCATACCCCGACCTTTGAAAGCTGTATGATACTCACCAGAGAATAATTGATTAGAAAGACCTCGAGTTTTTATCTCTATCTTTCTTACTTTTTTTATTAGCTCTTGAGTTTCCACGATCTATGGTACTTCTATGTTATCAATAATCTTGTTTACTATATCTTCAGATGTTAAATTTTCTGCTTCAGCTTCGTAAGTTATGCCTACTCTATGACGAAGTACATCTAGAGCAACTGCTCTTATATCTTCTGGTAACACATAACCACGTCTCTTGATAAAGGCATAAGCTTTAGCCGCTTTTGCTAGTGAAATTGTAGCACGCGGAGAACCACCGAATGAGATAAGGTCTTTCAATTCGCCAAGTTTATATTCCTCTGGATATCGAGTAGCAAATACAATATCCATTATGTATTTCTCGATTTTCTCATCCATATAAACTTCTTTTACTACATCACGAGCTTTAATAATATCATCAGGGCTCAATATCTTAGAAACTCTTGGGAAAGATTTCTCAAGGTTCATTCTAAGGATTTGTCTTTCTTCTTCTTTCGTAGGGTAACCTACTACTAGTTTCAACATAAAACGATCAACTTGAGCTTCTGGTAGCGGGTATGTACCTTCTTGCTCCAGTGGGTTTTGTGTAGCTAATACTAAGAATGGTTCTTTTAGAAGAAAAGTATTATCGCCAATCGTAACTTGTCTCTCTTGCATCGCCTCTAGCAAAGCACTTTGCACTTTAGCAGGAGCACGGTTAATCTCATCAGCAAGAACAAAATTAGCAAATACTGGTCCTTTACGTACGTGGAATTTTTGTTCTCCTTGATTATATATCATAGTACCAACTACGTCAGCAGGTAACAAATCAGGGGTAAATTGGATACGTGAGAACTCCCCATCAATCGCATTAGAAAGAGTATTGATAGCAAGTGTCTTGGCCAATCCTGGCACACCCTCTAGCAATACGTGCCCATTAGAAAGTAATCCTATAAGGAGTCTTTCTACCATATATTTTTGTCCGACTATCACTTTACTCATTTCCATCATGAGCAAGTCAATAAATCCACTTTCTTGCTGGATTCGGTCGTTTAATTCTTGTATATCAGTCATTTTTCATCAATTTTATAATTGAACATATTTATTATCTATTTTTACTGAACATATTACGAAAAGAATGCGGAATTGTTTGGTTGTTAATGAAGAAAATTTCGAATTTTAAATGTTGTTGTTGTACTTCTGATTTATTAACTTAGTGAATAACAATCCATCTATTTTTATTATGTATAATTTAAGAATATTTTCAATCATTTTTAGCTTACTTGCAATTATTTCTACAACAACTATTATATCAGCGGTTGAATTGGAAACTGATTCCAAAGATCTAAAAATAATCAAACTTTCAGAACACACTTATCAGCATATATCATATCTGCAAACAGAAAGTTGGGGCAAAGTTGCTTGTAACGGAATGATAATAATAGATGACAGCGAAGCTCTAATTTTCGACACGCCTGCAGACAATGAAAGCGCTAAACTTTTAATCGAGCATCTAATTAGCAACGGGGTAAAAATAATAGGAATAGTACCAACACACTTCCACGAAGATTGTGTTGGTGGACTCAGAGAGTTCAAAAAAGAAGAAATTCCCATATATATTTCGAATAGAACATTAGCTATATTAGAAAAAGATGACCAATATATCGGATATGAGTTCTTGACTTTTGATAATGAATTGACACTTAATATTGCAGACAATGCTGTAAATATAGAGTATAGCGGAGCTGGCCACACAGTAGATAATGTGACTGCATATTACCAAAAAGATGAATCAATCTTCGGTGGTTGCCTCGTGAAAGAAGTAGGTGCTACGAAAGGAAATCTAGCCGATGCTGATGTCAAAGAGTGGTCTAATACTGTATCTATAGTAAAACATAAATATCCGAATGCTAAAGTAGTTATACCAGGCCATGGAAATGCAGGTGGTATTGAATTACTGAATTATACGATTGAGTTGTTTGAGGGTGATAGGAAATGAACCAATTCCAAGGCACTTACGAGCTAATAGAAAAATATAGTATCCGAGTAGATGGCTCCAAAATACACCCGTGGGGAGAAGATGTAAAAGGAATGATAATATATACAGACAAACATGTTTCAGCTCAGTTGGGTGTAAAAAAGCGAAAAACTTTAACTGATTTTAATTTTAGAAATGCTACTGAGCAAGAAGCACAAGAAGCATTCACCACTTATATAGCTTACTTCGGGACTTACGAAGTCAAGGATGGTTACGTTATTCATAATGTTCTACAGAGTTTATTCCCTAATTGGATAGGCCATAAAGTAAAGCGCTACTACCGATTCGAAGGGGATTTTCTTCACTTAGAAGCTAAAGAAATTGCAAAAACTACAGGTTTAGATAAAACAGTGTTAGTATGGAGACGGTTGTCATAACAACTAAAATATGAATATAATAGAATCGTCTTAGCAAAGACAAAATTTGTTACACTGGAGTTAGTTATGGCAATAGAAAAGTACAGCAAAGCAGAGCAGGGTTATGGCGAGTTCAACGGTGGGGCGATAGTCGAAAACAAACCGATTGGCTTTCCTCAAAATGGAGGTGGCGGTAGTCATCCATATTCAAACCTATTTTATTGGGCGAAAGCAGATACTGTGAACGGCAGTACAATAGGTGAGCATCCTCATCAAGCATTCGAGATATTATCATTCGTATTGGAAGGTGATATAGAGCATTATGACAATCACAACAATAAGTGGTTCCCACTGAGTAAAGGTGATGTGCAGGTTATAAAATCCGGAAGTGGAATATATCACGCTGAGAAAATGAACCCTGGAGCTAGTATATTTCAGATATGGTTTAATCCTGACATTCAGGTAACGCTCAAAAATAAAGCTGAGTATGCAGATTATAAAAAAAGCGTTTTCAATGTAGTAGAGAATGATAGCTATTATACTAAGATTATGATTGGGAATAATTCACCCATAGAATTAGTAAGTGAGGGCGTAGAAATACAAGAGATTACTGCTAAATCAGATTTCGAATTAAAACTGAACTCTGATAGATATCATTCATTCTATGTGTTATCAGGTGAGGCTGAGTTGAATGGGTTAAAAATAGTTCAAGACGATTTTATAAAGATTAGTGACGAAGGAAAAGCAAGCTTTACTAATCAAAGTGGTTTAAGGTTGTTTTATATTTCAAACCCTAAAGAATTGACACACAGAACATATTACGAAAGCAACAAGAGTAGATATCAGTAATTGTTGGCTTTTACAATCATTTTTTTATCTAGCCCTTCCGATTTAGTTCAGAAGGGCTTTTTATTATTAAGGTTGTTGAAATTCCCCTTTTTTAAAAAGGGTGGCTCCCGCTATAAGCGGGAGACGGGGTATTTACATATCCACAAAATTTGTTATTATCTGATTCTTTAAATCTTGGATTACATTATCCAGATTATGCTTTATATCTACATCGGTATATCTAATAACAACCAAACCAAGGCCTCTGAGATAATTGTCTCTAATCTCGTCTTCTTCCAATTTTTCATTGTGGCTTACACCATCTATCTCAATTACAATCCCAAGTTTTTTAATATAAAAATCAACTATGTAATTTCCTATTATTTCTGTCTGTCGAAGTCTAGATCAAGTATTTTCTTTCGTTTAACTTCATTCCAGAAAAGTACTTCTGATAAAACGCCCTGTTTACGAAGTTCTCTTGCTCTTTGTTTTAGTTGAGGGTTTGAAGGTAAGTTTAATATTCTTTGTTTGAAATTATTCATATAGTATTGATTCTAATTATTGAACACCCCGTCCTGCTTCGCAGTCCACCCCTCTTTCGCGTTGCTTAAAGAGGGGAATCGCTCCTTCTCCATCCCATTAAACCCATAGCGGTAATCGTCCGTGGCATTGTAGATGGCGTTAGTGACGTACGACTTACCGTAAGGATACATATTGCTTATGTTCTTCACATCGGCGAAATACTTCCAAAACTGCATTGGTCCTGATGTATGCGTCGGGTCTGGGTTTTTGTAATCAGCTATCACTGTTCTTACGTTTCCAAGGTGGTCTTTTATCTAGTATCAATTAAATTTAATCCCTTATTTACAGCCCAAAGAGTCTTTCCAATCATTTATATCAACTACAAATTGATTTAATGAGTCTTTATTTTCAGAATTGTAAACTGGTACAACTTGTCTATTATGAGTTCCACCATAACTTCCATGCTGTATAAAAATTGAAGGGTACTTATTTGTAATATATTGTACTTCTCTAAATAACCAATAATAATAGTTTTCACTATTGTTATAAAGTAATGAGTCGTATTCTAATTCAATAACTCCACTATCTGAATTGAATAAAATTGGTCTATAAATTGAGTCCAAATATTCTATTTTTTTACAATTCTCTAAACTTAAAAAATATTCCCATTTCTTCTGCATATACTCATCTTTAAACTCATAGTTTCGAGGTTTAATATCCATAATCCATTTTTCGGAACAAGAAAAGAGAAAGATTAATATCAATATTGTTGATAAAAGTAATAATGATTTCATTATATCTCCTTATCCCCACTTTCTTTACTAACAGTATTACCTTGTTTAACCTCTATATTTGTAATTGTGCCATCTTCTATAGTTGTTTCAATAGTCTCAATTTTTGGTTTATCACCAATACCTACTAATCTAAAAATGTCATGAATGAAAGTCGTGCCACCACCTTTGTTTATAACTAATTTTATTATACCGCTAAATATTTTTTTACTTCCTGTTCTTTTACCATTTTCAGTTAGAATTATTCTTTGATAATTGCCAATACTTTCTTCTTTTGAGATACCTAGAGGATGATCCTTTGAGTAGTCATCTCCACGTTTATGGACGTAAAGATTGTACATTCTTCTGTATTGTTCCTCTAATTCGTGACCTAACATAGCTAATGCTATTTCTGAGCCAACCTTATTGTTATCATAATACTTCTCTAAATCACCGAAATCAATCGATCCTAATGGATGCAAGTATTTTCCATTTTGATATGAACCAATATATAACTGCTTATCATCTATATAATTCTCGTGTTTAATCACATAGTCAGCATTGATAACCTTTTCCATTGTTTTATATAATTCCAACTGGTGTTTATCTAAAGTATTTTCGTTGTTTCCTTTTGTAAATTCAAGTGTTACAATGTCACTAGATATATCAACTTTTATTTTGTTATCAAACATTTTAGAAATTATTGCTTTTGTTTTTTCTGTATTATCTTGATATAAAGGATTCACTAGTTTCCAAATATTACCATCTTCATCAATTACATTAATCGGGTCATTTGCTGCATGAATATAAGGGCTATAAAATGGAAATTTACTTTCATATTTATCCCGACTCAAAAACGTAGGGAACTCACTATCATATACCCTTGCACCGAAGTCAAATGTATTTCCGCTTGAGCTAATATTCTTCTCCTTCTCCATTCCGTTGAAGCCATAGCGGTAGTCATCTTCTGCGTTGTAGATTGCGTTGGTGCCGTAGCTCTTGCCGTAGGGGTATGTGTTGCTTATATTCTTCACATCGGCGAAGTATCTCCAAAACTGTATTGGACTCGAAGTATAGGTCGGGTCTGGGTTTTTATAGTCCGCTATCACAGTTCTTACGTTTCCTAAGTGGTCTTTTATCTCATATCTACGATAATCTGGTATTCTTTGTTGCGTTTGATAAGTTCCTGTTACTCCGTTTATCCCTCTTCCTCTCATAGCAATTGGTACTTTTAGAGTATCTATAGGACTACCAACAGTATTCACTGGGAATGAAAATTCTGAGCCTGTCATTCTCTTTCCACTTCCTTCTATTACTTCTTTGGGGTCAACTGTGGCTATACGCCCGTCCGCCTCCGAGCCATATACATACCAATCGTCTAACCAAATTTCAGTATAATTCACTTGACAAGAGTATATTCCATTTGCATCATTTATAGGGGGGTCTGTATCATAAAGCGCTAATGTTTTACCACCTGCTTCTCTTCCGTAATATGTTGCTTTTAACCCAAGGGCTTCTATACATTCCACACAATTATCATATAGAGTTAGCATATCCTCATCACCATTACATCGCAAACCTATAGGATACTTCATGGCAGCTTCTGGTTCAGTTATAGTCATCACTTTGTTCCCCATACCGTCATAGTAGTATGATGTTATTATCTTATATTCCAACATAGTTGAGTGATTATTTTTATCTGGCACATACACCCATTTTATCATAGTATCTATCTTACCATCTGCTGTCCAAATTATATGGAAGTCGGGATTTATTTAACCAAATATATCAAATTCCATTTATCTTTCCATAAAAAAAGGAGCCACTCGGCTCCTTTTCTAAACTAAACTCTCTTATTTCTTTTCTTCTGTCTTTCCATCATCTTGGATGAAATCAAACCACGTTTTGTATTGACGGACGCTGTTTTCTAGTCCTTTTATGTGGTGCCCCATTCCTTCGTATTCTTGGAGCGTAACGTCTTTCTTATATTTGCGTAAACTGTCTGCCATAAATCGGCTACCCTCTATTGGGACTCTGCTATCGTTTATACCGTGAGTTAGGAGCAATCTCCCTTCCATGTCATAAGCGTTGTAAAGGGGTGATCGGCTGTTTAGCTTTTCTTTTTCCGTTGCTGGGTCACCAGCCTCAAGTGTTACCCAATCTGGTATGTTACAATGCTCGTAGAAGTGGATTATATCAGAGAATCCAGCGTGTGCTATACCGAAGCCAAAGCTAAAGTCGTCTTTGTGTCCGTTTACTTCACCCGGGAAAGTCAGCAATCGCATAACTGCATAACCACCGTGGCTACCACCATGAACTCCAACACGCTCAGCTGGTATTCCTAACTTTTCTGATATATATTTGGCCGCATAGATTATATCTAATATCTCGTTTCCACCCAAATCTTTATCATTCAGCGCGAAGAAGTCCTTACCGAACCCACTACTACCACGAGGAGATGGACTAAGTACATAAATCCCTGCATTCGTTAGTATTTGTTCACGTACATTATACGTATTACTACCTCCGTAGAATGATTGGATTAATACCCTTTGTTTGTCCTTTGGTAGTGGATCTTTTGGCTTGTACAAGAATGCGTGTATCATTCTCTGCTTACCAGTCGCAGGGTCTATATCAAACGTAGGGAATTCTACTTTTTCTACATCAGCATTTATTATCTTGTCTTTTAACTCTTTCGGTAAATCCGCCTTTGTAGTTTCTGTGAAACCAGATGGCAATAAAGTGATTTCTTCTATTCTGAACATTGTAGAAGCACCATTTAGCTGTGCTAATAACTTACCATCTTCTATGTCTTTGAATTCTAGAGTGAAAGGATATTTCTTACTCGTTACTATTTCTCCTGTGATAGGATTAATCAAGTATAGTGTACTTTCTATTGGATTCGAGGTATTTACAACTAGATAATCCTTATTGTCTATTGTCGTAATCTCAGCATTTGCGACATCTTCCGTGAATTTTGTGACTTGTAAAGTGGTACCTTTTTGGATATCATAACTATATACATTTTTGTATCCATCTTCATCGGATGTATATAGTGTTTTACTTCCGTTGTCTATCCAAGTAGAAAGTATATCAGGGAAAAATCTACCTTTTTTGGTATCAGTTATTATTTTACTTTTTCCTTTCTCTACATCTATTAATATTAGATTAGCTTTAGTTCGATCTGTATTCTTTAGCACAGATGCTATTATGTAATCATTGTTTGGTGAAATCGATGGGCTAGCCCATGTGAATCTATACTCAGGACTATCTTTGATAATTGTAGTGCTTTGACCATTCTCCAAAGACATTATTCTTAGTTCACCTTCTCTGTTTTCGAGCTCACCTAATCGAACTATATAAGCGATTTGGTTTTTATTTTTATTGAAATTCCAACCGAAAATATATGGTACATCTGTTAATTTCTCTACTTTCTTTGTTTCTAAATTCAATCTAAACAAGTCTATCTTCTCATCATTGACTTCATCACCCATCCAGTAAATGGAATTATCATTAGGGTTGTACTTATTAGACCATACATTTCTAAGTGAGTAGTCTATATCTGTAATCTGAGTCCCATTTTCAAAGTCGGGATTGTCTAGATTAGTATAATTTAGAGAAGTGATATCACCTGCTTTATAATAAAAAATTTTCCCAGATTTATAGTAAGCTTGAAAATTAGAATAAGGGAATCCCTCGAAAAATGGTTCCAAATCTACTTTTCGACCTTCGTATTCTACTACATATTCACTTGTATTTTCGTCTTGTACTTCTTCTTTCTTAGTACAAGATATTAACATTAATAGGGCAAGAACGGAGATAATTAGACGTATTTTCATATTTTCCTTTATTAAAATAAGTAATTCTACAAGCCTAAAAACTAAGGAAAGTTGAGTTAAGAAAAAAATACATTGTTGCTATTTGTCACGTTTTAGATATTCACATCAAAATAGAGTAAATTAGTATTCGTTATATAGCAAAAACTAAAAGTATTGAGTAAATCAAATAAAGATGAGTAGAATCAATCCAATTAAAATCGATAGACCTGAACCTTATTTGCTCCAAGCAGAATGGGCAGATGGTAAAAAAGCAATAATATCTCTGGAGATGTTCCGTCGCGAATGTCCTTGTGCATATTGCAAAGGAGAGAAAGTAGGAAATAAAGTTTACTCTCATCCTATAGAAGTAAAGGACGAGCCCGGAGCTTTTGATCTTAAAGATTTGAAACCAATTGGTAATTACGCATTAGCAGTTATTTGGAAAAGTGGTCATGATACTGGTATATATACTTGGGACTATTTTAGAGAAATACTAGTTAAAAATGACATTTCTAATGACGAAGAAGCAATGAAATCACAAGCAGAAAAATATGAAAAATCAAAGAAGAAAATCAAGTTAGATGTACTTTAAGAGTTTTTTATCCGAAATAACCACACTAGAGACACAATCCGAACGTATTCCGACTAGATATTGCAATATAACGGTAAAAGAGTTAAATTTGTAATTGTTAAAAGTAAGCTATTGATAGATAATAGCAGTTTTTGTTTATACTATTAGATTATATTTTATGAGCATAGAAGTAGTTAAGTTCAATACTAAAAATAGACCCGAATTTGTGAAAGAATTGAGAATGAGGGTTAATTCATATTTCAAAGAAAAAGGTATTACAAAATATGCTAATACCGAAATGAAAATCAAAACAATAATAATGATTTCGTTGTATTTTGTTCCTTTCATACTGATGCTAACAGGAGTTGTTACTGGCTTTATACCGGTATTCTTGATGTGGATTTTGATGAGCTTTGGTATGTCGGGTATTGGTTTGTCAGTTATGCATGATGCAAATCATGGAGCTTATTCGCAAAATCAGAAAGTAAATAAAGCCTTGGGTTATTTGGTTAATTTCCTAGGTGCTTATCACGTAAATTGGAAGATACAGCATAATGTTTTGCATCATTCGTTCACGAACGTAGATGGTCATGACGATGATATAGAAAGCAACCTTATGAGACTTTCCCCAGCTCAAGTCAGAAAAAAGATATTCAGATTTCAAGCATATTATGCTCCTTTTTTATACGGGTTGCTTACATTCAATTGGTTGCTATTAAAAGATTTCTTACAAGTTTATAAGTATAATAAAGAGAACTTGCTAGCGGGTCAAAAATTAACACTTCGCAAAGCTACTACTGAAATTATTATAAATAAAATTTGGTACTTAGCCATTACTCTTGTATTACCAATGCTTGTAGTAGATTTGCCATGGTGGCAAATATTAGTTGGGTTTGCATCTATGCACTTTCTTTCTGGGATTTTGCTATCTTTCATATTTCAATTAGCACATGTAATAGAAGAAACTGAATTCGTAAAACCTGATGAAAATCTGACAATTGAAAATAATTGGGCAATACACCAATTGCAAACTACTGCAAATTTTGCAAAGAAAAGCAAGCTGCTTTCATGGTATATTGGTGGTCTTAACTATCAAGTAGAGCATCATCTATTCCCTAATATATGTCATGTACATTATAAAGATATTTCGAAAGTAATTAAAGCTACTGCTGAAGAATACGGTGTTCCATACTATGAGCACAGAACTTTATTTGGTGCTATCAAAAGTCATTTTACTTTACTAAATCAACTTGGTACTGGTAAATATGATGAGAGAATGTCTAAGGCATCTTAGAGTTACTTTTGAATAGAAAAAAAATGAAAGCAGATTCATAATATGGGTCTGTTTTTTTTATTTTTAAGGATTAAGCTAGTACAACGAAGGTGACAAATTACTTTGCCTGTAACTACAAAGCTTGTATGTATTTTTGTCGAGATTACTTTCTTCAATATTAAATTTCAAAAAAAATCCCAACCAATTGGTCGGGATTTCATTTTATACTCTATTTTTACTCTGACTCTTAGTCCAAGAAATGAACGAACAGCCCGTCTCTTAGCTTTGGTTCGAACCAAGTTGATTTGGGTGGCATTACTCGCCCAGCATCGGCAATGTTCATCAATTCTTCGATAGAAGTAGGGAACATACTAATTGCGGCTTTCATTTCACCACTGTAAACTTCCTTGTATTACACTTTTCAATAAATACTTTTACAAAGATTACTATAAAGCAAAGCAGTATTATACTTGATTCTATATAGTATTTATTAGGCTCTACCCAAAACTCATCAAAGAAATTCCATCTTCCTAATATTTCCACAGCATTCCAAAATATGACTACCGTGGGTATAGCATATCTTATGGCTTTCCCCATATGCCTTTTACGTAAAAGATTTTTAAATAGAAAAAATGACCAAAGCAAACTGAGGAAAAAGACAGCATATGTTACTATATGCTTATCTCCGAATAGATGATCATCATATACAACTAATAATAGAATATAGAAAAACCAAATTATAATCATAGACTCTAAAGCGGTAAGTGCAGTATAGTTTTTCTTAGAGGGTACTTTAGTTATTTTTAAGTTAAGTCTTTTCTGAAACCAAAGGAACATATTGCATCTAGTTGTACTATCAACCATAAGAACTGAAAGTAAAGCAAACACTAAACCTCCCGATGATATCATAAGCAGGTATTCTGGCCTAGTTACTATCTCACCATCTACCAAAAGAGGGTTTATGCCTAACCTCTCTGCAAAATAAACGAATGCGAATTCAACCCAACCTGTCCATATTAATATACCAGCAAGCAGACCAAAAAGTGAAGAAACAATCTCATTCTGTGTTCTACTATTGAGTAATATAATTAATACCCCTAAAAAGCCTAGCCCACCAGCAAAGAGCATCTGATAATCTAGTGAATAATTCTTAGTAATAAATGACATAATAATATGTCCGATTGGCATAAGCAGTAGAACAATTATAAATGCGATAACACCAGTATTTATTTTCATATCACTTTTTTTAATGCAATATAGTATACATATCATATAAGCCTGATTTAGTCTTATATCTGTGCCTTTTGTGTTGTTAGTGAAATTTCAAAAAAATCCCAACCAATTGGTCGGGATTTCGTTTTAAATTCTATGTTTAGCTTACATTAGTCTAAGAAATGAACGAACAGCCCGTCTCTTAGCTTTGGTTCGAACCAAGTGGATTTTGGTGGCATTACTCGCCCTGCATCGGCAATGTTCATCAATTCTTCGATAGAGGTAGGGAACATACTAATAGCAGCTTTCATTTCGCCACTATCTACTCTTTTAACTAATTCTTCTAATCCTCTTATACCGCCAACAAAATCAATTCTGTCGTCAGTACGTGGGTCTTCAATTGCTAAAATATTGTCTAGCACATGTTTTTGTAGTAGTGCAACGTCTAGAGACTCAACTGGATCATTCAAGTTAACTAATTCAGGTTTGATATTAAGTTTGTACCAATTGCCTTCGCTATAAAAACCGAATTCACCTTTCTTCGAAGGTGAGACTTTTGAGTCAGATTTCTCAATTGTATATTTCTCAGATATTTTGTCTAAGAATTCAGATACGCTATTGCCATTCAGATCAACTACTAATCTGTTGTAATCCATTATATATAGTTCACTAGCTGGGAATAAAACTGCCAAAAATCGGTTGTAGTTCTCATTGCCAGTGTGGTTCGGATTTGCTTCTCTGCGTTCTCTTCCAACTATAGCTGCAGCTGCTGATCTATGGTGACCGTCTGCTACATAGAAGCTGGGTACATCTGCCAATCTATTTTGGATAAAGTCAATATCTTCTTTTTTGTCAATAAGCCAAGTTTGATGACGAATACCGTCATTAGCCACATGGTCATTGTCAGGTGCATTTTGCTTCACTTCGTTGATAAGAGTATTAATATCTCTATCATCTTTGTAAGTTAAGAAGATTGGGCCAGTGTGTGCATTGGTAACTCGTACATGCTCACATCTGTCTTGTTCTTTTTGTTTTCTAGTATATTCGTGTTTTTTTATTACATCGTTCCAATAATCTTCTACACTCGCACAGCCTACTAATCCATTTTGAGTACGACCGTTCATAGTTAGACTATATACGTAATAGCATGGTGAAATATCTTCAACCAAAATACCATCATTTATTAATCTATCTAAGTTTTCCTTGCCTTTAGCATATACTTTTTCGTCATATAGTGAAATATTTGGGTCTAGGTCAACTTCGGGCTTACCTACTCTAAGAAATGAATCTGGATTCCCTTTTACGATTTCTCTTGCTTCCTCTGAGTTTACAACATCATAAGGGTAAGCAGCTACGTCTTTTGCCTTATTGCTAGTAGGTCTATATGCTTTGAATGGTTTGAATATTGCCATGATTATTTACCTTTATTTTTTTAATTCTGCTACTACTCTTTCAGCTATTTCTATCCCAACTCTATCTTGAGCTTCGTCAGTAGAGCCCCCGATATGAGGTGTTGCACTCACATTCGTATGATTTATCAAATCTTTTTGTGCTTCAGTACATGGTTCATTAACCCAAACGTCAATACCTGCACCAGCTAATTTACCCGAATTGAGAGCATTTAATAAAGCTGATTCGTCAACAGTACCTCCACGGGCACAATTAATTAGTATAGCTCCATCTTTCATTTTTGCTAATTCAGTTTCACCGATTGTAGCACCTTTTCCTTTGTCTAGCGGTATGTGAAGAGATACGAAATCACTTGTCGATAGTAAAGTATCCAAATCTTGTGCTACTGTTATACCTTCTCCAGGATTGACAGCAGATCTATTGAAAACTTGAACTTTCATACCTAATCCAAGCGCTCTTTTGGCAACTTCTTTTGAAATATTACCATAGCCTATTAGACCGATTGTTTTACCTGTTAGTTCGATTCCAGTGAATTCTTTTTTAGGCCACTCACCTTTTTGCATTGCAGCAGTGCTTCTGTGCGTAAATCTACAAAGTGAGAATAAATGCGCAAAAACTAATTCAGCTACAGATATAGAAGAAGCTCCTGGTGTATTAACAACTGAGATTCCTTTGCTCCTTGCGTAGTCCACGTCTATATTATCCATACCGACTCCAGCCCTACCAATTACTTTTAGATTAGTTGCATCTATAAGTTCTTTTCGAACAGTAGTTGCTGATCTAACTATAATGGCATCATAATCATTCAATTTTTCGAATAATTCTTCTTGTGGTATATGGTGTGTATCTAATTCGATACCAGCATTATTTATTACATCAATCCCTTCTTGGGACAGTCCGTCATTAGCTAATATTCTCATATCTTATATTATAAATTAGTGGACAAACAACTAATTCCAAAGTTAGCCAAAAGAAACAATATTATCAATAGATTTGAGTATAATTCCAACTTTCAATTACTTTATACAATTATTTTCGCAATCAATAGTATATGTGTTAAGTTTGTAATATTAATTGTCAAATATTTACCCAAGGTAATTTATCATGAATAGAATTCATAATTTTAGTGCAGGCCCTGCAATTTTGCCTGTACCAGTTTTAGAAGCTGCTAAGCAAGCTAGCATTGAGTATAATGGATGTGGTATGTCTGTTATGGAGATGAGCCACAGATCTAAGGAAATTGTCGCACTTTTCGATGAGACTAGTGCTAATGTATTAGAATTGATGAATTTAAGTAGTGATGATTATACTGTACTTTATTTGGGAGGTGGAGCAAGTATGCAGTTTGCTATGATACCACTGAATTTCTTGAAAACAAGTGCTGATTATATCAATACTGGAGTTTGGGCTAAAAAAGCATTAGCCGAAGGTAAACTAGTCGGAAATGTTAATGTTGCTGCTTCTTCAGCTGATAAAAATTTCAACTATATACCCAAAGAATTTAACTTTGATCCCAATGCAGACTATGTTCATTACACTACTAATAACACGATTTATGGAACTAGAGTGAAAGAAATACCAAATGTAGGTAATGTTCCGTTAATATGCGATATGTCATCTGACATATTCAGTAGAAATATGGATTACTCCAAATTTGATTTGATTTATGCTGGAGCTCAAAAGAATATTGGACCTTCAGGTGTTACACTTGTTGTTATCAAGAAATCATGGGCTGCAAAAGCTGAGAAAGAAGGTAATTTGACTATGTTAAAATACTCAACTCATATTGAAGCGGACTCTATGTTCAATACACCTGCGGTATTTCCTGTTTTTGTTATTAATGAAACACTAAAATGGATAAAATCAGAAGGTGGATTAGACTCTATTGAGAAAAGAAATGATTATAAAGCAGGACTGCTTTATGATGCTATAGATAATTCAAATGGTTTCTACAAAGCCACAGTTGCTGACAAAAATGACCGCTCGACTATGAATGTTACATTCAACTTGGAAACTGAAGAGAAAGAAGCAGAGTTTATCAAAAAAGCTGAGTCTCTGAATATGTCTGGTCTGAAAGGTCACCGTTCTGTTGGTGGAGTTAGAGCGTCTATCTATAACGCTTGCCCTGTAGAATCAGTTGAAGCTTTAGTGAAATTCATGAATGATTTTCGCTCATAAATCTCAAAAGATGTTAAGATTATTATCAAGCCTGTTCTATTTTAGAATGGGCTTTGTTTTTGAAAAACCAAATAGGTTTCGTATCGTAACCCAATTCTACTTTAGCGTTCGTTAAAATCGAAAATATAACTCCCATCATTGACCATAATGCAAAACTGACGAATGAGTTACTAGTTATAAAATTAGTCATAGTCAAAATAACCAATGCATAGAATGATGCATTTAACAAATAAACGGTCTCAAGTTTTAACTTATCAAAACTTCTCCTTAAACTTAGGTATTCGCCTATATTCAAAAAGAATAATGATAGGAATATTAACCCACCTATAATCCCAGTCTCTATTAGAGAATGCATAACTGCAAAATCACTATATCCGATTTCACCTAAGTGCTTTGTTTGGCCTAATCCTATACCTATGATTGGGCTTTTTAGCCATAGCTCCACCGAACTAGCAAAATTGTTACTTCTTGTATCGAATGATTCACCTACTATACTATGAGTTGTTAAGCCTAACAAACTCGATATTCGAGTATAAAACAATTCAAGTAAACTTGTTTCGAAAAATTTGAGAATAAAAAAATCACCGATTACTATAAGTATAACTACAGCAACTAAAATCTGAAAAATTCTCTTATAGTTAATACCTTTGTTGTATATAAAATAGGCACCAGCCAAAAAGAATAACCCCAATACACCAGTCAATGAGAAAGTAACGAATAGTGAGAGTGCAGCTAGTACAAAGATGAAGTTCAATAATTTCTTGGACTTAAGTATTGCCATAGACCCAGATTTGAACATTGGGTAAATCATAAAACCAATTATTGTAAGATTATAACCTGCCAAAGCTGAAGGTTCAGAAAATATAGATGTAGCCCTATAAAAGTTTTTGAACTTTAAACTCAATTGTTGGTAAGGTTCATTAGTATCTTCAAGTGCCTGTAAACTAGCATTAGTCAAATCTATCCATGCTAAGGGTAAATCGTATGCACGAGCAAATAGTTGGTATATACCAAATATATTTATTAGGATAGAAAGTATCAACCATATTTTAAAAATATTGACCCAAACTTTATTTTCAATTTTAAATAACCCTAAAAAGAGTGGGAAAGCCGTTAAAAAAAGAAAATGGAGATAAGTTTTTATGAATTGTGTATTTTCAGCATTGTAGTCAGATAGAACATAAACAAATGATACTCCTGCAGCTATCTGCAGCAATACTAAAGACCTAACACAATAAATCGGGTTTAGGTTAATTGTGATTTTGTTTGCAAGAAATTTGGTTAGAAATAGAAAATAGATAATAGCTATAACAGGATACGAAGGTGAAATACCAAAATTCCCAATATTGAAAAGTTGGAATACTCCTACGAAGTAAAGAATATATAATAAGTAAAATAAGAAATTCATTAACTAGTTTCTGCTCTTGTCTAATTAGAAGGAATTCTACTGTAGATTATAAAATTATCTTCAATTATAGTATCTTGTTTGAAATTTGTTTCTATATAATCCCAAATTACCAAATTCTTCTGTATTGATGATAATGATGTGTCATCATTGAAGAACATAATATGAGATTGATCATTATTCTGAAGTATTATAACTTCAGAATCTTTTAAATTGTCAAATGCTTTTTCTTTCAGATATTCGGGTGCTTTCTCGTTGAGATAGAAAGCCGACTGAGGGAATGAATACTTATAATCAAAATTGAAATAGCATATCATCTCATTGCCTCCGGTATTTATAAGTAGTACTTTGTCTGTATTTGTATTAGTATTTATATATCTAGCGACTGCGAAGTGCTTTCTAAGTATATGTCCTTCATCACCCTCTACCAGAGTAGAATAGAATATTTTTTCATCTTGTCCTATTATATTCAAAGGGTACTTTAGTAAATTGATAACCCTCGGAATTGGGCTAAAGATAGTTATGACAAGTAGTGTTATCACTAATGCGTATTTCTTATAATTACTTATTTCAGATAAAATTAACGCTAATCCTAAAGATGAAAGCAATACTAGAAATGGTAGTACTCTTTGTTGATGGTATATAAGCATTTTCCTTTCTATAACAACGGAAGCTAATAGAATTAATACGAATATGATGAGTCCATTTATCTTTGTTATATTTACTGACTTTTTGTCTTTTGATCCAATGTGAAATACTGTATAAATTGCAGCAATGAACATAACAATAGAGAAATGCCCAGTGAAAAAAGAAGTTCCCGATTTTATAATAGTTTGTAACCAACTAAACCCAACTGTAGGATAATTACTGTACTCTTTCATATAATTGAAAAAATCAATGAAAGATTGGAAGTTCCATGATAATATAACGGGGGAGAAGAGCAGTAGAGTAACAACTAATGCTATAAATAGTTGGATTACGCTACGTATAGCAATAGCACGAATACTCTTCTTTTGAACTAGTAGATAGATAACATCAGCTAATAGGAGTATTCCAAAAGTATATTTCAGATTTATAGCGATACCTAGTAGTATTCCTTTTAACAGATTATCGTATTTCCCTGTTTGTGATTTGCTTCCTAAGTAGTAATACCAGACCAAAGGTAAAAACAACAGACTTTCTACTTGAAAAGTATGAGGAAAGCTAAGTGTAGCATAAGCCATAGGCATAAGCGCAGAGTATAACCTAATAGCCGTTTTGTTAAACTCTAGCTTATTGAATATATAAATACTCGATAGTAGGAAAACCGTTTGATAAAAGAAATCAAATAATCTATAAAGAGTAATATTCTTGCCAAACATAGAGTATAGAAACTCGAAGAAATAATAAACAAACGGCGGTTTAACATCAAAATAATCAACATATAAAGCCCCTCCATTCTTTAATATCATCCCGCCTTGGATGAATGTAGCCATATCAGATGAGACAGGAAAGAACACCGTTAAACTTAGAATCAGGATTCCTAATGTTAGAAATAGGTAGTCAAATTTATCTTGGAAGTACTTCATTTGATTTTCCTCTCATAGATGAAGTATCTATCCAAAAGTATAGTATCTAGTTCAAAGTATTGCTCAATATAATCCTTGTATTCTTTTTCGCCAAAGAATAAGTCGTAGCTACTTCCTTCCGAAAGGAAGATCATAAATATATCATCACTACTGTCTATTGCGATTATATTAGCATCGTTCAAGTCTTCTTCGAAAGCTTTTTTATAAGATATTGGTGCCTTTGGTGATAGGTGAAATGCACTATGCGGGAATTTGTATCTATAATCGAAATCTAGATAGTGAACAGCTTGGTTACCACCAGTATTCATAAATAGGAATTTCTGATCACCTTTTTTATTGATATAATCTGCAATTGCTATATGTTGCCCCAATATCGTGAAAGGCATATCATTAGTGTAGTATGAGACATAAGATTCGTAGTTAAAAACTCTATCAAAGGCAATCTTGTATGTATTCACAAATCTAAGTAGCGGACTAAGTATTAGAAAAACACATACCAAAACAAAAGTTGATAGATCCTTGCGAAAATGGAATCTTTCTATTACATGGACTAACCCGATACTTACAATTATCATAAAATAAGGGTAAAATCTAGTAATATGATACATATTAATTTTTCTTTCAAGCAGAACAGATAAGAATAGTAATAAACTAAATACAAGTAAGTACTTCATTATAGTTTGATGTTTTTCATCTTTATAGAATACAGTACCGACTACAAATAGAAATAAATAGCTAACTGAAATTAGTGAACCGAAATTATGTGTTAGTATCTCTATCATTTGTTTAGCCAGATCTACACCCAAAGGGGGGTATTTAGCATATTCAGCAAGATATACATTTGTATCTATAAATCCATTTATATTACCTCCTAATATCACAGGTAAGAAACTTAGAAACACTATGAACAAAGCGACTAAAATCTGAATAACTACTTTCGTATAATTTCTTAGGTCCGAATTTCTAAAAAAATATGAAAGATATCCAATGAACACTATTCCTAATGTATATTTGAATGCTATTGCAATGCCTAAGGCTACACCCATTATTATATGCTGCTTATAGGAATTTTCATTCTTAATCATATAATAGAAGTATATTATTAGAGGTATAAATGCTAATGATTCTGTTTGGAATATATCTCTATAATTAAGAATAGTATAGCTGAGAGGGAATAAAATCAGAAATGCTTTTATGACCTTGGTTTTAATTTCTAGCTTAGTCAGCAGGTATGCTGTTAGAACTAGAAATGACATCTGATATAATAAGTCGAATACTCTGAATGCTACTACATTATCACCAAAAATAGAGTTGATACCTGCGAATAAATAATAGATTAGAGGTGGTTTTATATCATAGAAATCATTGAATAACCCACCACCATTTGCAATTATACTGCCTCCATGCATAAACACGGAAAGGTCTGACGATATAGGAAACGCTAAAGTAGGCAAAAGTATAACAAAAGCAGTTATGAAATACTTTAGCAGGGATTTATCTATACCTGGGGTTTGAATCATTCTACTTTCTTTCTGTCGTATATATAATATCTTCCGTCTAGTAAAGTATCCATTTCGAAATCATCATCCAATAGATTTTTAAATCTATTTATTCTCATCATATTATCATAACTAGAAAGATGATTAAAGAAATTAGCATAGTGGTTATCATCATTCTGAATTATCAGATAATCAACTTTTTCCATGTCCTTCGCTACTTCATCTACTATGCTATAGTTGTCAAAATCACCTAGGTAGAATGCAGAAAGAGGGTATTTATAATAACTTTCGCTCCTTCGCAAATACTGATGGCTACCCGAATTTACGTAGATAAATTTCTTGCCTTTAGGTTTAGTATATTCTTCTAGTTTAGCCATAGCGTGGTAGTTGCCAGTTCCGTCATCGTGCGAAAAATTGAATATGTAATTTTCTTTGTTGCGGAAATAATCCATCGGAATTTTCATTGTATTAACTACTCTCGGTAATGGAGAAAGGAATAATGCAAAGAATAATACGAAAGTGAACGCTATTTTGTTTTTAAATGTAATGTTTTTATAAAGATAATATAGTCCATATGAACTTAGCATTATCAAGAATGGGTACACACGGCTAAATTGGTATAGATTTGGCTTTCTTTCTATCAGAAATGAGATGAAAAGTAGAATAAAAAAGAGCAGAATAAAATTGAATAATTTATCTTGATTTTCATTCTTTTTGAAAGGGAATAATACCACGCTAAATATTGCTGCCGCTGAGAATAGTAATGAATAATAATCACCGAAAAGGTATCCTAGTCCTTTCAAATATTCTTTAATAAATCCTAAGTTGATAGGTGGGTGTGCCTTATATTTATCTAGATAAGCATATAATCCATCTAGGTAATGTGCGTTACCTTGTGCTATTGTAGGCATAAAACTTAGGAAAACACAAAGCAATACTATTGAGAGCTCTAATACCTTGTTCCTAAATAATTTCCAAGAGAAGTTGGATTGAGTTAAATTATATATAATATCAGCTAGGAAAACTAGTCCCAACGAATACTTAAACGAGACAATTATGCCAAGCAAAAGCCCTTTGATTATGGTCGAATTCCTATTGGGTTTGATTATATAATAGAAATACCATATCATAGGCAAATAGGTAAGAGTCTCGCATTGCATAGTATTACTATGATTCAGAGTAACATAGCTCGCGGAAAAACCTATTAAGAATATCCAACGAATGGCTCTGTCTATATTCAGATTGAATAGAATGTAATTAGCACTAATCACAAAGGAAATTGTAATAATATAATCAACTATCCTAGTGGCTATTATATTGCCACCTGTTAGAAGGTCGACTACTGCAAAGAAATAGTAAGTAAGAGGGGCTTTCAGATCAAAGAAATCTTTAAATAGTTCACCACCATTGGCTATTACTTTCCCGCCTAGCATAAACACCGATAAATCCGATGATGCTGGAAAAAAAATAGTCGGTATCAGAAGAATTGCCGCAACAATTATAATTCTAATATCTTTTACTTCTGGAATCAAATCAAGCCATTTTTATGTTTTTCTGTCAATACTTCAACCATATTTTTAGTCATTTTTTCCAAATCAAACTCATGTGACCAATCCCACTCTGCACGAGCTGCGCTATCGTCTATTACCTGTGGCCACGATTCAGCTATCTTTTGTCTGGAGTCAGGAGTGTATGTAATCTCAAAATTTGGAATGTGCTTTTTAATCTCTGCCGCTAACTCAGCCGGTGAGAAACTTGCCGCAGCCACATTGAAATTAGAATGATGCTTTAATCTATCAAAATCAGCTTCCATTAAATCTATAGTAGCTTTTATACAATCTGGCATATACATCATTGGCAAAGTAGCGTCTTCCTTCAAGAAGCAATCATATTTCTGATGTTTCACTGCTTCATAGAATATCTCTACGGCATAGTCAGTAGTACCGCCACCCGGTAAAGTCTCTGATGAGATAATACCTGGGTAACGAAGCCCACGGATATCTAGCCCTTGCTTTTTAACAAAATAGTCGCTTAGTATTTCGCCACTAACTTTAGTCACGCCGTACATAGTGGTCGGTTGTAATACTGATTCTTGAGGAGTATTGATAGTCTCTACGCCCGGTCCCCATACAGCAATAGAACTAGGTACGAATATTTTCTTGATTTTTTTCTCTATAGTTGTTTTGATGATATTGATAGTACCATTCATATTTATATCCCAACAAAGGAAAGGATCTTTCTCACCAGTAGCTGATAGCAAAGCCGCCATGTGAAATATAGTGTCTATATTGTATTTGTCAACCACACTATCTATAGCTGTTTTGTCCATTATATTAAGAACTTCATTAGGGCCGTTGTCAGCTATTAGTGGTGGTGCTGTGTCACGGACATCTGTAGCTATAACATTTTCGCCACCATTTCTCTTTCTTAATTCGTTTACCAATTCGGTCCCTATTTGACCGTAAGCTCCTGTTACTAATATTCTTTTCATAAAATTAATTTTTCCTAGTTTAAATCATATCTTGCAATTTAATTAATTCCTAGCATTATATAAGGGCAAATTGGTGAGTAAGTTTTGATATAAAAAACTTATATTGTGTTTATGATACCTTCGAATAGAAAATATATTGATGAATATTCTAAATGTCTAAGTATAGACTTGAAATCTATTATCAATGAATTACATTCAAACACTTCCGATATTGACTTGTGTTATAGAATACAAGCATCAGCAGTTTTCTCGTCTAATATAGAAGGTAATAGTATAGACCTCAACTCTTATATGAATTCGCAGTTGAGTAAAAAGAGATTTAAACCAGATAAGGATCTGGACGAGATTGATGATTTGGTGGCAGCTTATCAGTATGCTAAATCAAATAAGCTCAATCAAGACAATTTTCTTGCCGCTCATAGATTACTATCTCAAAACCTACTAATCAAAAGTAAACAAGGTGAGTATAGAAATGAAAAGATGGGCGTTTTCGATTCTGATGGGCTTGTTTATTTGGCATTAGAACCGGAGTTTGTACCGGCTAAAATGCACGAGTTCTTCGATGATATTTCTGAGCTTCTTATATTGGACTTGACAATTGAAGAAATTTTCTATCATGCTTCTATGATACATTTGGTGTTTGTTCATATTCATCCATTCTCCGATGGAAATGGTAGAGCCGCAAGATTGCTTGAAAAATGGTATTTAGCTCAGAATATAGGCGAAATGGCTTGGGGCATACAATCTGAAAAATACTACAAAGAACACCAATCGAATTACTATGATAATATTAATTTGGGAGTAAACTATTATGAGCTTGATTATGATAGATGTTTACCATTCTTAAATATGTTAGTTGATTCGGTGGAGGTACAGGAAAAGTGAAGGTTGTAACTTATAATAAAAATTGGGAAATCATAAGGTAATAATTATGAAAATATTAGACTGGTATAATTATAATAGAGATGTAGAAGATTTCCCTAGTACGGAGTATATTTCTATATATTAAGTAAATCATTAACTGAAAAAGAATGCGAAGAAATGATTACATTTGTTCATGTGGGAGAAATAATCTCGTACAATGAATACATAAATGCAGAAACTAAAATAATAAATTTTTTTATTGAAATATATAATAAAAAACCAATAGTTTATTATAATAGAAAAATACAAAAAGATGTTGAATTTCTTAAATATATTAAAATAGTATCTGATGGTTGTCGAGAGTATGATTTAGATTTTGTAATTCTTCTTGACAAAGATAAAATCGCATTTTATATAGATTATGACTTAAATGTTATAATAAATTATTATGAAAAAAAGCCAGATTGGATGGATTCGATGGTTAAAAAACATGGTTTATTTATTCTTAAACGAAATGATTGATTTGGATAAATAAAAACCGTGAAATCAAAATATTCCCCTCATTAAGCATAGCGAAAGAGAGCTTGTCAAGGTGAAGGCATGAGTGGATCACGCATAAGGCGTGAGACGGGGTGTTCAATATTAATAAACACAGTATAAATTCATTCGATTTCTGTAAATTATGATTCTTACAAAAAGAGATTGCATACGCCCAACGCGTGGCAGCCACTAACCTTTAGTCATTGGGCAGTATTACTAGGGGGTTCAGAGACGTATGCAATACTTCTCTACATATCGACAAAGTCCTTTGAATTCAGTTCAAATCAAAAAAAAAAGCTGCCCTTTTAAGAGCAGCTTTTCAATTTCTCACTATTTCATATTCAAAGCCTAACTTTTCGATTCGCCATAGTCTTTTATCTGTGCTTCTACTTTGCTTACATTCTCTGAGTTTGTTTTATTCATTCCATCTATAAATGGTTTGAATAAATCAATTGGAATTGGGAATATAGTTGTCGAATTGTTCTCAGTTGCTATATCACCTAGGGTCTGTAAATAACGAAGCTGTAAAGATATCGGGTAATCTTGCATTTGCTTTGCTGCATCAGTTAATTTCTGAGCCGCTTGGAACTCACCTTCTGCATTGATTACTTTTGCACGTCTCTCTCTTTCCGCTTCTGCTTGTTTCGCCATAGCACGTTGCATTTCTAACGGTAAATCGACTTGTTTTACTTCAACTGCAGTAACTTTGATACCCCAGTTTTCAGTCTCTTCATCTATTATAGTTTGTAGTTTTTCGTTTATTTTATCTCTCTCTGCTAGCACTTCGTCAAGCTCCGATTGACCGATTATACTACGCAAAGTAGTTTGTGCTAATTGATTAGTAGCATATAAGTAGTTTTCTACTTCAATTACTGCTTTATCAGGAGCAACAACTTTGAAATAAAGGACAGCGTTCACTTTGAGCGATACGTTGTCCCTTGTTATTATATCTTGTGATTCTACGTCGAGAACGACTGTTCGCAAGCTGATTTTCATGATCTTATCTATGAATGGAATTAGGATAATAAGACCTGGTCCTTTTACCCCTTGCAGCTTACCTAATCTGAATATAACTCCACGTTCGTACTCATTAAGTACTTTGATCATGGAGAAAAATAAGAACGCTCCAATAAATAGAACTACTATAAATGGAATACCCATTATGACCTCTAATTAATTATTTAACAATACTATTCAACTTCTAAAGTCAGACCATCAACTGATTTGACTATAACTCTATCTTTTTTCTGGTGTGAACTACTTGATTTAGCTCTCCAAATCTCACCACTTACCTTTACTTGTCCCATTTTTTCAGGAGTAATCTCGTTTATTACCACTGCTTCTTTATCCACGAGAGTACTAATCCCCGAGGCGACTTTCTTTTTCTGTGACTTAACTGCAAGCATTACTATTCCTATGAATAGCCCGGCTGTCAGTAGTGTAGCAGCCAAAATAATTTCGAATCCAATTTGCATAAAATCAACTGGTGAATCAATTAACATAATAGAACCTAGTACAAAGGCGATGAGCCCCCCAATAGTCAACATACCAAAAGAAACAATTTTCACTTCCAATATGAATAATACGATACCAACTATCATAAGTGCCAATCCTGCATAATTAACAGGCAACATTTGTAATGAGAATCCTGCAAGAATAGCAGACATAACTCCAATTACTCCAGGGAAAATAGCACCTGGGTTGTATAACTCTATCATAATACCATACATAGTTAATAGTATAAATATGTAGGCAATATTAGGGTCAGATAGAAAACTAAGTAGTTCCTCTTTCCAATCTTTGTCTCTAACTATTATTTTAGCATTCTTCGTATTTAACGTTTTTAGCCCATTCGTTGTCTCTACTTGCATACCATGAATTGCCTTTAGCAAAGCATTTCTATTTTTTGCTATTAGGTCTATCAGGTTGCTATCTAGAGCTTCCGTCTCGGAGTAAGAGAGCGATTGGCGTACTGTTAGCTCCGCATAGTCCTGATTCTTTTTTCTTTTCTTAGCGATAGAACGTATAAGAGCGGCAGCGTCATTTGTAACTTTTTGAGTCATAACATCCGAGCTATCTCCTGACTCCCCTCCTACTCCGACAGGGTGAGCGGCACCTATATTAGTACCAGGAGCCATAGCCGCAATATTAGCGGACAATGTGATGAAAACACCAGCAGAACCTGCTCTTGCACCACCTGGTGCCACATATACTATAATCGGTACTCTCGATTCGAGGAATGTACTTACTATATCCCTAGTAGCATCGAGTAAACCGCCAGGTGTATTGAGTGTTATTATTAGTGCTTCGTAATTTCCATCTTCGGCTTCTTCGACTAATGTCGAGATATACTCCGCTGTAAAACTCCCTATACCCTCATCTATAGAGGCATAGAGTATCTCATTAGAGGCATAAGTTATATTCAAAGAAAGAATATATAATATAGAAATAAGAATTGTTTTCATCTGTTAAATATAAGCAAAGTAATAGAATATCCAAGTCTTAAAATAATATAAACTATCGAGTCCACCATTCGCTATTAGGAAAAGCTTTTTGTTTATCTAATATTATTGGCTCACCTATCATCGGTGTAGTAATAGGTAAGTTCATTTCCTTAGCTTTCTTAGTTACTCTTTCTATCGGATCAGTCCAGGTGTGAAAAGCCAACTTGAATGCTGCCCAATGAATTGGCATTATTAGTTCTGCTTTTAAGTCTATTCCGGTTAATACTGTCTCTTCTGGCATCATATGTATTTGTTTCCACTGCTCATTATATTGTCCACACTCTATCATAGCTATATCAAAAGGCCCATACTTCTCCCCTATTTCCTTGAAGTGGGTATTGTAACCAGAGTCCCCACTAAAAAATATAGAATGATTTTCGGATTTGATCACCCATGATGCCCATAGTGTTGCAGCATTGTCACTAATCCCTCTCCCCGAAAAATGCTGGGCTGGAGTACAAACGAAAGTGAATTCGCCTAGATTAACTTTGTCCCACCAATCTAGTTCTTTTACTTTGTTTGCATCTATTCCCCATGCAGTAAGATGGTTGCCAACTCCTAATGGGGTGTAGAATTGCTTAACTTTAGATGCCAGTCTATTAATGGAACCATAATCGAGATGGTCATAGTGATTATGTGATAGAATTACGACATCTATATATGGTAGCTTTTCGATTTCGATTGGTAACGATTTACTAAATCGGCTTTTACCGAGCCATGGATGAGGAGCTGGTACATCACCAAACATAGGATCTATAAGTATATTCTTCCCGCTAATTTGTAGTAAGAATGCTGAATGTCCAAACCATATTAATCTCGGAATATCCGAGTCATAGACGGCTATCTCAGTAGAGTCGAAGCTTATTACTGGAATTGATTTATCTGGAACTGCATTTGGCTGAGTGCCAAAGAATTTGAATATCATCTCTACATATTGTCCTGCCGTAAAGCTGAGTTTCACTTCTTCCTTATTAACAAACTTGTCAATTTTAAAATTCGCAGATTTGCCGTATTGTTCTAACTGTTCATCTGAGGCCTTTCCACCAAACTCTGGACTAAAATTTAGAAATAACACACCTGCAACTACGATGAGTACTACTAAAGAACCAATAATCAATCCTATCATTTTCAGTATTTGTTTTAACATTATAAAATTTGATTTTAAAATCTTAATTATTAATAATGACTAAACGCTTTTACTCATCAAAGTATTGCTATGGATAGTATTTAAAATAGAATATTTCTAAGCATTATATTAAGTAATTTATTCTAATTATTAATAAAAGTTTAATAGTTTTAATGTAGAAGAAATTGTAATATTTATCGAACAAATAAAACTTAAAAATCGTATTAGTTTCCATAAAACTAAACAGGATAAAAAAATGGAAAATAAAAACATTTCGAAAGGTAGTAATGCTGCAGGTCTAGGTCTATTTCTTGCAGTAGGAATAATAATAGGAGCATGGCTACTTGGGTGGTATTTCACAGAAGCGAAACGCATAGACAACGCACATAGAAACTCTATTGAAGTAAAGGGATATGCTCAAAAAGATATAGAATCAGATTTAGGACAATGGATGTCGCTACTTAAAGCTAGGTCTTCTGATTTGACATCTGCCTATGCACAAATAAATGATTTCAAAGCAAGAACAATGAAATATCTACGCGATAACGGTATATCAGAAAAAGATATAAAGTTGAGTGCAGTTTATACTCGTGAGATTTATCAGCAAAAAGACAATGGGTATGGTGAAACTAATCAGTTAGAAGGCTATGAATTGACAATGAATATTTCTTTTCAATCTAAAAATTTGGATAAAGTAGAAGAAATATCTCAAAAAGCTACTGATTTGATTCAACAAGGGGTAAATATTAGCTCATTCGAGCCACAATATTTTTATACTAAAATAGAAGATTTGAAATTGGAAATGCTAGGTGAAGCGAGTAAAAACGCATATGAAAGAGCTGAAAAATTAGCGGGTAATACTGATAGCGAAGTAGGCACTTTGCAAAGTGCATCTCAGGGTGTATTCCAGATTACTTCTAGAAACTCTACAGAAGTGTCTGATTATGGTAGTTTCGATACCCAATCGCGATTAAAAACAATAAAAGCTGTAATTACAGCGTCGTTTTCAGTAAAGTAATTTACCCTATGTTCTTTATTTTAAGGCTATTTGAAAAATTGTTTATAATATGTCATTTATTTGACATAAAAAATTAAAAAAAAATTAAATTTCATACAATTAAACTCAATATAGATGCGTCTATATATATGTACTGAGAAGTACAACCCCTATATTTCATAGGTCCTCCTGTTGAAACGCGCCCTGAACTTCGGTTTGGGGCGTTTTTTTTATTGTTACTGTATTGTGTATTATTTAATTCCATATATTGCATATATGTTAGATGAAATGAAAAATACATCAATACTATCTCATATTCTTGATTGCCATCCCAATCTTGTAGTTTTCGCTTTGGACAAAAACTATAACTATCTATATTTTAATAAGCTACATAGCTATATAATGAACAATATTTGGGCTGTAGATATTAAGTTAGGTCACAATATACTCGATTATATACATATCGAAAACGATAGAGATAAAGCTAAAAGAAACTTTGACCGCGCTTTAGTGGGTGAGAATTTCACAGTAGTAGAACAATATGGAGAAGAAGCACTAGAAAGATCTTACTATAAAGATACTTACTTCCCTCTAATAGATGAAAACAACACAGTTTATGGACTTTGCGTAGTAGTAGAAGATGTTACGATTAGTCATACAAAAAAAGAAGAAGTAGGACACATTATTAAGCAACTTGAAGAACAAGTTGATAAAAGGACTCAAGAACTAGAAAAAATAAATAGTGACCTACAAGAAGAAAATCTAAAGAGATTAGAATCTCAGAAAGAGCTGAACGTAGTAAAAGGTCAGATAGAGAAAGCCTTAGCTAATGAAATGGAATTAAATAAACTGAAAACTAAGTTTATATCAATGGTCTCTCATGAATTCAGAACTCCTTTAACTATTATTCAATCTGCTACTTTCTTATTAGAAAAATCTTACGAAAGAAGTGACGAAGAAAAGTTTTATAAAAACTTAGATAAAATCTCTAAGTCAATAGATACAATGACAGCATTAATGGAAAACGTGCTTAACATAGGTAAACTCGAGCACGGTGAAATAAAAGCTTCCAAAAAAGTATTTGATATTCGTAAAGAAGTAAAGACACTGGTAGAAAACAATAAAGCATATAATAAAGTAGTAAAACTCGAAATACCAGAAGGAAACGTATTTGTAGATTCTGACAAAGTACTTTGTAATCAAATAGTGAACAACTTACTATCTAATGCTATAAAGTATTCGTCCGAAAAACCTAAAATTAAACTAAAAATGATTGCAGATGGTTACAATTGTATAATCACTGTAAGGGATAGAGGAATTGGGATAGCTAAAGAGAATATTAACAATCTAACAGAAGCTTTTAAAAGAGAAGACAAAATCTCAAGTTTAGTACAAGGTACCGGACTTGGTTTATCTATTATCAAGCATAATTTGGATTTACTAGGCGGCAATATGAAAATAGAAAGTGAATTGGACAAAGGAACTAAAGTAACAATAACTATACCTAGATAATGGCAAATATTTTCGAATTTGATGGATTCATCCCAGTTATAGATGAATCAGCTTATATCCATCCTAATGCTACAGTTACAGGAAATGTAATAATTGGCAAAGATGTTTATATAGGCCCTGGGGCAGCAATAAGAGGTGATTGGGGTGGTATAGTAATCGAAGACGGTTGCAATGTGCAAGAGAATTGCACTATTCATATGTTTCCAGGGATAACTGTATTACTTAAAGAATCGGCACATATAGGTCATGGAGCTATAATCCATGGTGGAGAGATAGGTAGAAATACTTTAGTCGGTATGAATGCCGTAGTAATGGATAATGCTATAGTAGGAGACGGGTGTATTATTGGCGCTCTATGCTTCGTACCAGCAGAGATGATAATACCTGATAGGAAGGTAGTTGTGGGGAATCCTGCAAAAATAGTCAAGGATGTATCGGATCAAATGCTAGATTGGAAAACAGAAGGTACTAAGTTATATCAACAACTACCTCAGGAGTTAAAAGAGACTTTAAAACCATGTGAACCTTTAAGAGAAATACCTAAAAACAGAAAAATACAACAAAATAAATACAAAACTTGGAACGAAAATAAACGAAAATAAACATGGATATTAACTTAACCCCATTCTCAACTACTATTTTTATATTTACTATATTGCTTTCATTATTCGTAATATATAGAAGGCAATCGCTTTTCAACAAACTAATGCTAATACCAGTAGCTGTAGAAGAGAACAAAGAGTGGTATAGATTTATATCAAGTGGCTTTATCCATGCAGATTTATTCCATTTAGGATTCAATATGATGACCTTCTATTTCTTTGCATTTAACTATGAGAGTTATGTAGGGGGGTTACAGTTCTTAATTATATATCTAGGGTCTATGATATTAGCTGATATACCGACTTACTTAAAAAACAAAAACAACCCAAGATACGCAGCCCTTGGTGCTTCAGGAGCAATCTCTGGTTTATTGTTTAGTTATATACTTTACGACCCAGAGATGAGTCTTTATATAATGTTTTTCCCTATACCTATACCAGCACCAATTTTCGCAATTCTTTACTTAGTATATTGCTGGTATGCCGATAAGAAATCGCAAGATAATGTAAACCACAATGCTCATTTATGGGGAGCAATAGCGGGATTAGTATTAACCGCATTAATTGACTTTTCGGTATTTAGTGGGTTTATACAGTATATTTTCTAATCTAATAAAAAAGGCCGCCCTATTCGGACAGCCTTCAATTTTATAGATTTTTCTTTGTACTTAAGAGTTAAGACCATTTAGGAATTGATCATTGTTCTCAGTGTTGCGCAATCTATCCAATAGAAACTCAACGGCTTGTACCGATTCCATTTCGTTAAGTACTTTACGGAGTACCCAGATTCGACGAAGTTTATCTTCTTCTATTAGTAATTCTTCTTTTCTAGTACCAGATTTATTAACCTCAATAGCAGGATAAACTCTTCTGTTTGAAATTTTTCTATCTAATACTAGCTCCATATTACCAGTACCTTTGAACTCCTCGAAGATTACATCATCCATCTTAGAGCCTGTTTCGATAAGTGTTGTTGCTATTATTGTAAGAGATCCACCACCTTCTATATTACGTGCGGCACCAAAGAATCTCTTAGGTTTATGCAATGCATTTGCATCCACACCACCCGATAGTATCTTGCCCGAATGAGGGATAACTGTATTATATGCACGCGCTAGACGAGTAATAGAGTCGAGTAGTATAACTACGTCTTGGCCAGCCTCTACCAATCTCTTAGATTTTTCGATTACCATTTCTGCAACTTGTACGTGTCTCTCTGGTGGCTCATCAAATGTAGACGCTACTACTTCAGCTTTCACAGAGCGTTCCATATCAGTAACTTCTTCTGGTCTTTCATCTATAAGTAAAACTATTAGCTTTACTTCAGGGTGATTACGCGCAATCGCATTAGCCATTTTTTGAAGAATAACAGTTTTACCTGATTTAGGAGGTGCAACTATTAGCCCTCTTTGCCCTTTACCTATAGGAGAAAGCATATCTACTATTCTCATTGAGTAATCAGTAGGAATAGATTCTAAGCTTAGCTTTTCTTCAGGATAAAGCGGAGTTAGATTATCAAATAATATTCTGTCTCGTATAGTTTCAGGAGCTGAAAAGTTTATTGTTTCAACTTTGAGTAATGCATAAAATCTTTCTGCTTCTTTTGGAGGGCGAACCATACCAGTAACAGTGTCACCTGTTTGCATTCCGAATCTTTTGATTTGAGACGGTGAGACATAAATATCATCAGGTGAGGGCAGGTAATTATAACTTTGGGAACGAAGGAACCCATAACCATCAGGTAATACCTCTAAAACGCCACCGCTCGCCAAAAGACCATCATCATTAGCAGATTGTTCGCGTTTACTGCGCTGTTCTTCTACTATTTTTAAGATTAAGTCTTGTTTTCGGAGTCCACTAATACCTGCAATCCCTAGGGACTTGGATATTTCGTTTAGTTCGGAGATTTTTTTTGTTTTAAGTTCATCTATATCAATTATAGGAACTGGAGGAGGTGCTTGTGATGGAGTTATGTGGCTAGTTCTCTTATAACCACTTGTTTCTCTTCCGGAAGAGAATTTCCTCTTCGGTCTTCTATTGTCTCGTTGTTTCATAACATCTTTTTAAAGAAATAATTTATAATATTCATTTATTGAAATTTTAAGTTTGAATTGAACTTCTGCGAGATTTGTAGAAAAATAAGTCTATTATTTTGAATAAATAGGATACTCGGTGTGTTCGTTCAAAGGCAAGTTATAACTTTTTTTCTTATTTCAAAAATAAAAAGTATTTTTTTTGTTCTGATTGATTTGATATTTTGCAATTATAAATATCTTCTTCGGGGGGAGAAGCATAAATAAGTGGATAAAAACGGCATAAATATCAAAAACAGCAAGTCACAAATCAGCCAATTCTTTAGAAACTGGCTCAACCTAAACCGTTGGGTTATAGTACTATACCTAATTATAATAGCTGCAGCAGGTGTTTTATACGTTGGCAATGTTAATGATACTACAGCTTTGCTTCGTGAGATTCGTAATTTAGAACGCAAAATAGATGATCTTGAAAATAAAAGAAAAATGACGGATAGCAAAGTAAAAAGATTACAATCTCCAGAAAGAATTATACGAATAGCAACTGAAAATTTGAATATGACGCTATCAGATGAAGCTCCATTATTCATAGAGGAATATGAAGTCAAAGATTAATACATATTGGGAAGAAAACGAAGACTATAAAGGACCTAAAGGAAAGTTTTGGAAATTTTGGTCACTGATGGGTTTTATATTATTTGGCTTTGTAATGGTAGTTGTAAGGTTGTTTTCAGTCCAAATATTAAATAACGAGAAATATACAGCAATAGCGAAAAGACAACATGAGTCAAAAATAGATTTGCGTGCTGATAGAGGTAATATCTATGATAGAAATGGTAACCTTGTAGCTACTACATTTAAGACAATTTCAATAGCTGTAGATCCTACTTTGCTTGTAAATGTAAATAAACTTTGCAATGCCCTGTCATTAGATTTAGGTAAACCAGCATCTAAATATAAATCTAAGATCAATAGAGCAAAAGGTTCTTTCGTATGGTTAGAAAGAGGAGTATCACCAGACTTACTAAAGAATACACTACCTCTAAATGAAAAAGGTCTGCTTAAAATAGAAGAACCTAAAAGAAATTTCCCTTATAGAGCTACCGGCTCGCAGATAATAGGATTCACTAATATTGACAACAAAGGTATTAGTGGCTTAGAGATGCAATATGACTCTGTACTTCATGGCAGAAGTGGATTTATGCAGATGTACCGCGACGGATTACGAAGGTTACGACCTTCTCCTGACTTGCCAGTAGTAGAACCAGTTCACGGAAATAGTATTCAGCTTACAATTGATATCGAATTACAACGAATAGTTGAATATGAGCTTCGTACTGGTATGGAACGATTACTCGCTGAAGCTGGTACAGTAATAGCAATGAGTCCTCAGACAGGTGAGATACTTGCTATAGCATCATACCCCATGTTTGATCCATATCACATTGATGAGAATTCGAATGAAGGAATGCGTCTGAGAGGAATCACTGATGTTTTAGAACCAGGTTCTACATTTAAAATGATAACAGCAGCAATGGGTATAGAAGAAGGTGTTGTATCTGAAGATGAAGTATTGAATGGACATAACGGGATAGCTGTATATAAAGGTGGCGCTAGAATAGCTGATGTCCATGGTATGGGAAAAGTAACTTTTAGAGAAGCAATGCATAATTCCTCTAATATAATAATGGGAGAGGTTGCAAATAGATTATCCAATGAAGTTCTATATAAGTATATTAGGGATTTTGGATTTGGATTACCAACTGATGTTGATTTGCCTGGAGAAGTATCCGGATATGTTCCAAAGCCAAAGCAATTTCACGCAAATACTAAAAGATATTTGGGACATGGCTACGGATTAAACTCTACCCCACTTCAAGTTGTTAATGCTTATGCTGCACTAGCAAATGGTGGTAACCTTATGCGTCCGTTTATAATCAAAGAAATTAGTACAGCAGCTGGAGAAATAATAGAGCAAAATAAACCCGAAAAAGTAAGACAAGTGGTTTCGAAAGAAACGGCTCTAAGAGTTACAGATTTGCTTGTAGGAGTGGTTGATAGTGGGTCAGGGAAAAGAGCTCAAATAGAAAGAATGAAAATTGCAGGAAAGACAGGGACATCTCAAAAAATCACTAATGGAAGATATTCGAAAAGTGACTATAATGCTTCATTTGCAGGTTTTTTCCCGGCTGACAATCCTCAAATAGCTATGATAGTAATAGTAGAAAACCCTCGACGTAGTATATACGGTGGGTTCAACTCAGCTCCCATATTCAAGAACATAGCTTCTCGTTGGATGCTTTCGAAAGGATACGATGATATTAAAAACTTACTAAAAGCTGAAAATGATAGTATATTGATGCCAAATATAGTTGGTATGAAAGCAACAGAAGCTAATAGAGTATTATCTAAATATCAATTCGACCACGAGGAAATAGAAGAAGGTAAATTCGTATATAATCAATATCCTCAACCTGGTCAATTAGTGAAGGGGAATGAAGAATTAGTTCTAACAACTGGATTTCCACTGGCGAAGATAGATACAACCACTCTAGATACAGACATAAAGCATGATGTTTTGGGTTTTTCTATGCGTAGAGCAATATCTGTACTCCAATCAAATGGAATAGCCGTACAAATAGAAGGCCATGGATTTGTGAAAAAACAAATCTGGGGTAAAAGTAAAACTGGAAAGATAAAATGTACTTTAGTGTGTAACTAATCTCGCATAAAAAGTATATTTAAGTATTAAGATATAATCACTGAGTAAATAATGAAAAAAGTAATTTTGAGTATACTTATATTATTAATAAGTTCTCATTTATATTCACAACAGACAGTTGGTCTATTTTATAATACACCTCAATCATACGATGGATATACATTATTTGCACCTGCCGCTAGTGATACTACTTACCTCATAGATAATTGTGGCGAAAGAGTGCATCATTGGGTTACTAATACAACTCCAGGTAACACTGTTTATTTACTTGAAAATGGTACATTGTTAAGAACAGGCAAAGCATTTAATCCGAAATTCAACGCTGGTGGAAACGGAGGGTTAATTCAAATGTTAGATTGGGAGAGTAATCTAATTTGGGAATATAATATCTCTGACTCAACACAATGCCAACATCATGATATAGAACCATTGCCAAATGGCAATGTCCTTATACTTCTTTGGTCAACACACACACAGGAAGAAGCAGAGCAGGCAGGAAGAGAATTATCACCAAGTGAATTATGGTCCGAAAAAGTAATTGAGGTCAAGCCTGATTTTGTTAATGGAAGTGGTGAAATAGTATGGGAATGGGATACTTGGGATCACTATGTTCAAAATTACTCAGAAGCTTTGGATAATTTTGGTGATGTTACGAACCCTAGAAAAATCAACCTAAATTATAGTACTAGAGGATTTAACAATAAAGATTGGTTGCATTTTAATTCTATTGATTATAATCCAAGATTAGACCAGATAATGCTAAGTAATCACAATTTTGGCGAAGTATTTATAATCGACCACTCTACAACAACAGAAGAAGCTAAAACAGGAAAAGGTGGAAAAGCAGGTTTCGGCGGAGATATACTATACAGATGGGGCAACCCTCTTGCTTATGGACAAGGAACTGAAGACGATATCAGACTTGTAACCCAACATGATCCACATTGGATTCCAGACAGTCTGCCAGATGGTGGTAAAGTAATGATATTTAATAATATCGCCGGAGATGGGAGTAAAGATTACTCTGAAATAATAATCATCGACCCTCCTATCGACAGTGAAGGAACTTATATAATTAAAAATGGATATTTCGGTCCAGATGATATATATTGGAATTATATAGCTAATCCAGACACAACTTTTTATAGCAAAAATCTCTCCGGATCACAAAGACTTCCTAATGGTAATACTCTATTATGTGAAGGTTGGATAGGTAGATTCACTGAGATTAACCCTAACAAAGAAAAAGTATGGCAATATGTAAGTCCTTCAGGATTCAATGGCTTATTGCTAAACCAAGGAGAGACAAGTAATAGCAACCAAGTATTTAGAGTAGAGCGAATTTCTAAAAATCACCCAGCATTAGCAGGGAAAGAGTTAATACCTATGGGGTATTTGGAGTCGGGTTCAGATTTTACTTGTGAGTTATATGATAATCAGACATCAGTTGATTTCGATGATATAAAAGATTTATTTATAAATCAATCAAATGATAGAATTGAAATCGAAAGCAAAGAGATAATCAGAAATATAGAAATATTCAATTCTATAGGAGTAAGAATATTAAGTGTTGATTCGAATACTAATATCAAATCTATAAATACTAGTAATTTGGGAACTGGAATTTACTTCTTAAAGATTAATTTATTTAACAAAACGGTATTTAGTAAAGTTATATTAAAATAATTTTCATTTTTTTTGTTACTTTTTATCATTGAATTTTAATTTACAGTAAAGTCAATTTTTTTATAAAAATTATAAAACAGAAAGACCAGAACAAATATCAACCTATCCCCTTTATTTATAATTTATTATAAGGTTTTATTCCTTGAGTCCTAATCTTTTAAACTAATATTGATTTAATAGTCAATACTTACGAAAGAACCTCCATTTCTTTTTCCAAAGAAAATACACTACTGCTTACATTTGAGTGAGATACCGAAACATTGGTGAAAACTAATTAATTATAGAGTCTATAGATATAGATTAGACGGTCTAGTTAGTTACATGATAATATATAAATGAATTGTTACTTTACATCACTGATAGTAAGATTAATTTGGCTTTATTTTTATAAAAAGTGTAACAAAATTAAAAAATTCCTCATGTAATGAAATATTGATTAAACTGTTATTATAATTAAGTTACAGCATTGCTAAATATGATTTCATGGACTTAATTATGAAAAAAATAGTATTAATAGTTTTAACTATTATGATAATGAATAACTTATATTCAGAACAAACAGTTGGTCTCTTTTTTAATACTCCTCAATCTTACGATGGGTACACATTATTCTCTCCAACCGCAAGTAAAACAACATATCTAATTGATAACTGTGGTGAAAAAGTACATTCATGGACTTCCACAACAACTCCTGGTAATATAGCTTATTTATTAGATAACGGGATTCTGCTTAGGACAGGAAGAACCTATAATCCATATTTCACAGCAGGTGGTAATGGAGGTCTTATTCAAATGTTAGATTGGGAAAGCAATATAATATGGGAGTATTATATTTCTGATAGTATTCAATGTCAACATCATGATATAGAACCTTTGCCAAATGGTAATATACTGGCATTAGTATGGGTTTCACATACTCAAGACGAGATTATACAAGCAGGTAGAGAGATTCAGATGCTTGAACTTTGGTCTGAGAAATTAATAGAGATAAAGCCAGATTTAATAAATGGAGGTGGTGAAGTGGTCTGGGAATGGGACTCTTGGGATCACTATGTACAAGATTATTCTGAAGAAAAGGATAATTATGGCGATGTAACTAATCCAAGGAAAATTAACTTAAACTATTCAACATTAGGATTATATAGTGTAGATTGGCTCCATTTCAATTCAGTTGATTATAACCCAAGATTAGACCAAATTATGTTGAGCAATTATAATTTCGGCGAAGTTATAATTATTGACCACTCTACTACTACAGCTGAAGCTAGAACAGACAAAGGTGGAAAATATGGACATGGTGGTGATATACTCTATCGTTGGGGAAACCCAATGTCTTATGGACAAGGAACAGAAGATGATATCAGACTTGTAACTCAACATGATCCTCATTGGATTCCGGACAGTCTACCTGATGGAGGTAAAATATTAGTATTCAATAACAAAGCAGGTAAAAATTATTCAGCAATTCATATTATAGCACCTGAGTTAGATGAGGATGGTAATTATGCTTTTAAGAATAATAGATTTGGACCAACTCACCCTTATTGGACTTATATTGATCAACCAGATTCGAATTTCTATAGTATGCATTTATCAGGCTCACAAAGATTACCAAATGGGAACACACTAATATGCGAAGGAGCTAAAGGTAAGTTCACAGAAATTAATAGAGATGGTCAAAAGGTTTGGCAATACGTTAATCCAACTAAATCGAACGATAATATTACAAACCAAGGTGAAGTAACTACTGTAAATCAAGTATTTAGAGTAGAACGAATTTCTAAAGAACACCCAGCATTAGCAGAAAAAGAGTTGATACCTATGGGGTATTTGGAGTCGGGTTCAGATTTTACATGTGAATTATATGATAATCAGACATCAGTTGATTTCGATGATATAAAAGATTTATTTATAAATCAATCAAATGATAGAATTGAAATCGAAAGCAAAGAGATAATCAGAAATATAGAAATATTCAATTATATAGGAGTAAGAATATTAAGTATTGATTCGAATACTAATATCAAATCTATAAATACTAGCAATTTTGGAACTGGAATTTACTTCTTAAAGATTCATTCCTCTAATAAGGCTATACATAGAAAGATTATGATAAATTAATTTCCATTCTTTTGTTACTTTTTGATTGCTTATATTGTCTATAAAATATATTATAATAACAAAAAAGCAATTAAAATGAATACAATTAGAATACTACTTCTGCTAGCCTTATTTTCAATTAGTGCTAATGCTACTGAATATTTAGATAATACTGTCTTGGTGAGATTTAATGAGTTTCATAAAGATGATATTACTATAGATAGGTTATTGGAGCAATCAAAAGCCAAAATTTCTAGACGAATATTACCTTTGGAAGCTTCGTTAAAATATGGTAAAACTACACAATATAAATCCTCAAATAATTCAAGATACAAAGAAATATTAGACGCAGAAGAACCAGTTCTAAGAACTTATGTAGTTACTTATGAGGGAGACCAAAAACCAGAAAAATTCTGTCAATATCTGATGAAAACCTACAAAGAAATTGATATAGCTGAACCTTATCGTTTGCAAAAGTTACAAGCCTTTATTCCAAATGACCAATACATAGCTGAGCAAGAAGATGCTCTTATTCTAATAAAAGCTTATGAGGCATGGGAAATATATTCAGGTGATTCGAATATAGTAATAGGAATAAGTGACAACGGAATAGATCAATTCCATCCCGACTTAAGAGATAATATTGCAATTAATAATAAAGAAATACCCAACAATAATATAGATGATGATAATAATGGCTTTATTGACGATTATAACGGCTTTAATCTAGATGGTTCTACTCCAGGTCAACTGTGGGGAAATACCTATATACAAGATAATCATGGTACTCTAGCGGCTGGTATAGCAGGAGCAGATTTCAATAATGAAATTGGCGTTGCCGGCATAGGCGGATATTCTAAAATATTCCCAATTAGAATTGGAACTGAAGAATTAGATAATGGTAGTACTGCATTTGGATATGAATCGATGATATTTGCTGCTAGAGCTGGTATAAAGGTATTAAATTGTAGTTGGGGAAGAGAGAGTATATATTCCGAATTAGAGCAAATGATAGTTACTTATGCTGTCGCTAATGATGTAGCAATTGTTGCTGCTGGTGGAAATCAAGAGAAACAAGATCAAGTTACCAAATTTTATCCTTCTGGATATAAAGGTGTTTTAGGTGTAGGTGTAGTATCGTCTTTCGATAGCTTTTTATCGGTATCTTTGCTGGGTCCACAAACTCGAATAATGGCACCTGCAAGTAAGTATACAACTACTCTTAATGGTAAATATGATAACCCTGGAGCAGCGACATCATTTTCAACACCTATTGTAGCAGGTGCAGTAGCTCTTGCTAGAGGGCAACACCCAGAATTAAACGCAACTCAAGTACTAGAATTTGTAAGACAATCTACTGATGATATCAGTGATAAAAGAACTTTTTACAAAGAAATAACTCCTGGCAGATTAAATATGTTGAAAATGGTAACGACTGACCCAATGTCTATACCTGGGATTATGATAGAAGAAGTAATACTCAAAGATAGGACAGGTGCAGAACAAGAAAGATTTTTCTTGGGTGATACTGTCAATGTAGAGTTAGTACTAAAAAATGTATTGGGAGAGGCAAATAATTTGAATTTAAATCTTTCAATTGCTTATCCTGACTCATTCAAGCCCTTGACTTTCACAGATTCAACTTTTAATAATTTGAATTTAAAAACAAATGAAACTAAAACAATATCAGGATTTAAATACATTATTACTAATGAATATGATGAGTATATTAATTTCAGATTAGATATCACAGATGGTAATGGGTATAAAGACTTTATACTTTATGATTATAAATCTATACCTATTATAACTACATTTGAGAATCAGGATATTAAATTCTCGATTTCTGATAGAGGGACTTTCGGTTATGCACCGACAGATGGTAAGAAAAGGAGAAGAGATGGAGTGGGATTTATAGACAAAAGCTACGGTGACGCATTACATTTTAGTGGTATATACTTAGTTGAAAATGAGAATATAGTAATAGCTTCATTCCCTCTATCGAACGTGGATGGAAGCTTCAGGTCAGTAAAGCCATTCTATAATCCTAGCTATTCTGGTTCAATAATGACAAGTGACCCATTTGAGCCAACTAGGGCTTTAATAGAGCAAACGGTTGAACTACCCAAACAAGGACACTGGGTAAGAATAAAGCTTGATGTGACAGATAGTGCAGCTTTAGGTAGTAAATATTCACTAGGATACGAATTTGACTGGGATATGGGTGTTGAATATCAATATGATAGAAACGTAACTGGATTTATGGAAGAAGCTAGACCGGAGAATATTCCTTTTGAAAAATTCTCTGCTATATATACTGGGCATAAAGACTCAAGCCAAGTATTTGGGACTGCATTTTACTCATTCGAAGATGATGCAATTGCTCAAGCGGGTGGTTATACTTCTCAAACAACAAATTCAGAATTTTACTCTAATTCACTAAAACTTGGTAAGGTCAATATAACTGATACAGTTGGAGATATGTTCAACATAATTGGGATGCGATTTACTAATGAATTTGCGCCATTCGAGACTAAGACTTGCTACCTATGTGTGGCTGGTGGAGAAGATAAAACAGCACTTACAGAATCTCTAAAAGAATGTGCTTCCAATATAACTTCAGTGGAAATTGATTTTGACAATAATATTCATTTTAACTCCTCAAATAATAGCTTTGAAATTAGTAGTTCATTATACAAGGGAGTCGAAGTGTACAGAATAGATGGCTCAATTGTAATGCAAAGTGATGACAATAGTTTCAATTTAAACAATTTGAATCAAGGTATTTATCTAGTGAAAATCGAATTTGCTGATAGGTTTATTATCAAAAAAATATCAATTATTAGATGATCTAGAAGGGAATTTCTCAACTTTGATAATAATCAGATTTTCATCTAATTGTGTATCATTAGTTCGTTTGCTACTTTTGATTATGTTTACATTAAGCTGATTGTTTACTATTTTTGATTGTAATTTATCTCTGAGTGATTCAGCAAACTTTTTTCTTTTATTATAGCTTATCTCTATTGTCTTGCACATAGAGATAGAGCTATATATTTTCTCCAAAGTAGCGATATAGTTATTACTTTCTATATTTTGATCATTGCCTGCTATTATATAATTATAGTCATAGTATTGAGAGCCTTCTACTACTAATTTAGGTTTCTTTGAGAAATGATGTTCTACACTATGAGGTATTACCTGTATAGTACTATCACCGTCATAGCTGTATGCTTTGATAAATACATTCATGAAATCAGATTCAAACAATTGATGTTTATACTTTACTAAGTCAATTGTAAATCTATCTTTGACTACTTTATTTTCGTACACTATAGTCTCCTCACCAGCTAGATTAAGCACTGCTAACCAGTTGCTTAAGTTTTCAGCAGGTTCTATTCTTACATCAATTGGAAGTAGCTTTTGCTCTACTTCTATCTTATCTTTTCTTATTTCCATTTGTGCGAATATCTCATTTTCACTAGATGATAGTGAAATCGAAGGCTTCCTTTTATCATCTTGATAAAACTCATACTCTATCACTATTTGTGATGGTGGGATAAGAAATTCTGTGGTCAGATAATCATGTATTTTTTTTATATTCAGATCTGCATAATATTTCGAATTTCGTTTATAAGTAGTATCTATTTCTAGTAAACCAGGATAGTGTGCTTTAATTTTAAGTTTAGCATTTTTGATACGTGCTAACCTATGACCTATATAATTGAGACTATTAGTGTATGATTCATCTATGGAATTTATTTTTTGTAAATCTATCAATGACTTGTAAACAAAGAGTTTTGATTGTAGTTCCATAGTACTATCATCTAAGAAAAAGACACTACTAACCGGTAGGTTTGTATATTCATAGTTATTGTTGACTATGATATTAGTGATATAGCTTTGTAGATTAATATCTAACTTAGTATTCTCTCTCAAATTAGAAGGTAAATTATTATTACTAGCAAGCCAAATATCTAAGCCGCCTACTCCACCCGGTCGGTTACTGGCAAATAGAATATCACCATTTGGTAGCCTACAAACATCTGATTCATCATATTCTGTATTGAGTTCATAAAGTGGACTTGGTCTTTGCCAAATACCTTCCGATTTTACAGAAAAATATATATCGAATCCTCCGGGACCTCCTTGACCATTGCTAGCAAAATAAAGCGTATCATCTGATGCAAAATGAGGTGTTATCTCATCCCCTATACTATTCATTATTTCTAGTAAGATAGGCTCTCTCCACGATCCATCTTCCAACCTATAGCTAACCATAAGATCTAAATCACTATCTTTACTCTGTACTGTGAAGACAATCTGATTTTTATCGGGTGAAATACTGCTTTGGCCTACGAATTTATCGCTTGCAAATTCTTCTATAGGAAATCCCTCAGACCAAGCTTTTTTCTGATAATTCGAATAGAATAGTTGAAGCCTAGGTTGAGATTTTGATCGAAGAAATGAACTAAAGTAAGCTTTATCTTCTGATAAAAAATTAATATAACTTATATTTTCATGTACTTTATTAATTGGGGCATCCAAATATTTTCCTTCTTGAAAGAATCCATCAGCGTTTTTATTAGAAGTGTAGAGTTTTTCCGTGCCCTCTACTTTACTAGTATAATAAAGTGTAGCTGTATAATTATTCCATGAAGGAGCAAATTCATCATTAGCTGTATTCAAGATAGTTACATTAATTGGTTCCAAATACATAACATTCGATGCAAATATCGTCTGCACTAATAACATCAGGATGATATGTAAAATTACTTTATTCATCTAATATCAATTTTATCTCATTGTATTCCCAATTCTCGCTAACTGTATATGGTTTACTTTTCGAATATTTTTCTCTAAACTCAAAAGGATTTACTAATCCGAAATCGTATTCACTATTATTATTGCTATCACAAAACACCTCAAATACATAACTACCTGCAGTTACTTTTTCGAAACTCCACTTACCTTCTATTGCTACAGTCTTATATTTACTATTATCGCTAGTATTTATTGCCCTTATTACCAATTTGCCATTACATGGGTTGATCGTACTTACATCACCACCTATTTTCGAATATTTCGGAGCAAAATTTGTCTTAAACTTAGTTTTATACAACGTATCTTTTACTAATTTTTGCCCCCAAGCATCCACTATATCCTTTGTATCGAATACAAGTGTGTACTCTGTGTTCTCTTTTATAGGATTTGCAGTTTTAAAATAAAAATCAATAAAATTATCACTCACCAATATTAAATCTATTTTTTCACCATCCGATTCTAAATATGCACTATTTTGAATAGAATTAATATCAGGAATTTTACTGAATTTCACCTTAAAAATTGGTTTTTCTGATGTTACATTTAATAATGGGCTCACATTTTTCTGTGAGCTATCATTCAAATTAGTAGAACTGATAACAAATTCCGATTTATTAAAAGTACTATCAACAACAAATTTGAAGCTTGAAGCTGTATCTTGTACTGTATTACCAGTAGAGTCAGCTATATTAGATACTTTAATCTCTAATTCTTTACCTGCGTAATTTGAATCGAACACAAGCAATAATTCTGAGCTAGTTTTGATGTTTGTACCAATTCCAATTATTTGTACTTCTTTTTCACCAGAAGTTAATTTGAAATTCTCTTTGACAATAGTTCTTTTGTCTAAGTTCTCATCGAATAAAAGATTTGCTAAACCATTGTATTGGGAATTTACACTAACTAATTGTGGTCCTCGGTAATCTGATTTGGCTCCTATATGAATATTTATACCCGCAACTTGCAAGCTATCTTCAGTAAGTGTAATGTCACTCAAAGCTGTGCCATAACTATCAACTTGGTCATCGTATAGTCGATTTTGGAACTTATCATCTATAGCCAACAATCTATAATTACCTGGCTTTAATGCTACAAATTGGAACTCCCCTGAACTACCTGTATTTACAAAATAATCAGGCGGCGTTGTACTCATATCAGGGTATTCACCTTCTTTCTCTTTATATAGAAAAACGAACTTACCTTTAGTATCTGCAGCTGATAGTAGGCCAGAAATACTTCCACTATCTAATTGACTACCAGTTGAGAAAATCATACTAAAACCTTTCTTCGGGGCATTGTTATAGTAATCAGTATATTCTGTCCCTATATTTATCGCATAAGTTGTATTTTGGAGTAGTGGTTCTTGGAACTTAATATGTAGGTCAGTGGCAGACCAATCGAAATCCATTTTTACTTCTGGTGTAATGCGTAAATTCTCTAGTACTTTACCTCTATTCATGTATTCATCGAACCCAATCGTTACTTCATCATCACTGAAGTTTATAGTTCTATCTGTAGGTACAGTATATTCTACATTTGGTGCTAAAGTATCACCAGCCCCACCGGGAGGACTTTGTATATTTGCACATCCAGTTGCCAATAAATATAATAAAATTAGAGTCGTTAGTAATTTCATAGTATAAATTAACTATTATTTTTAGCAATGGGAAAGATTTTTAAAATGAATATTTAGAATATTTAAGAGCTAATCATTTTCTTCGAGCTGAAAAGTACAATCATCAAATAAGAAAACTCACGGATTTTTTATTGATTCACTCTATTAATAAGATTATTAGTAGAGCTATCGAAGTGGTTTTCTTTTTTTAATATGCTTGATTCAATTTCTTTTGCTATAGTTTTACCTAATTCAACTCCAAACTGATCAAAAGGATTAATATTCCAAATCACTGATTGGACGAATACTTTGTGTTCTTGAATTGCTAAAAATGTTCCAAGAGTAGAAGGCGTTAATTCATCAAACATAATTATATTAGAAGGTATATTTCCCGGAAAGAACTTATGCGTATTGTAGCCAGTAACTTCGTCGTCCTCTACTTCAGAAAGTTCTTGTCCCATCATAAGAGCACGAGATTGAGCAAAACAATTAGCTAGTAATCGAGTATCAGAGTCAGCAATTGCTATAAAATCTACAGGTATTATATCTACGCCTTGATGAAGCATCTGAAAAAAGGAATGTTGGCAGTTAGTACCAATATTTCCAAATAAAGTACCACCAGTAGCATACCTTACTTTGTTGCCCTGCTTGTCTATTATCTTTCCTAAACTCTCCATTTCTAACTGCTGCAAATACTCGGGCAAATACTTCAGTGCATCAGAATAAGGTATATTAGCTTTAGCTCTTAGGTCGAAGAAATTACGGTACCAAACATTAATATAAGCTAACAGAAAAGGAATATTATGGAAATAATCTTCCGTTTCGGCGAAATGTTTGTCTGCTATTTCGGCACCTTTCAGCAGCTCTTCGAAGTTATCTTTACCTATATTAAGTGCGATAGTGAACCCAATAGATGACCAAAGGGAATACCTACCGCCGATAGAGTCACAGAATGTAAGAATATTGTCTGCTGAGAAGCCAATTTCTAATGCTCGCTCACGGTTAGCTGTTAGGCAGATAAATTGCTCATTTGGTTGCAATAGCCCTAATAACTTTAGTACTTTACTCAAATTGTATTGTGTTTCAGATGTACTTAATGATTTTGAAGCAACTACAAATATTGTCTTTTCTAAATCAATTTTGCTAAATACTTTATTAAAATCTGTATTATCAGTATTTGCTATATAGTCTATAGTAAATCTATTATTTGAAAAAGCATCTAGAGCCTCATTCACCATCTTAGGACCAATATACGAGCCACCTATTCCTAATTGAACTACATGTTTAATCTTCTTATTAGCTATTATTTCCTCAGCTTTCACTAGAAATGCAGTTCGCTCTCCGTCGATTTCTTCGAATTGAATATTTTCATAAGCTCGGAGTGCCGTGTGCAAAGCCGCTCTGTCCTCAGTATTATTTACTTTTTCTCCATTAAATAATTCGGGGATTCTGTTATGAAACTTTAGTGATTTGGATAAATCTACGAAATACGATAAAGTATCAAAATTAATTCTGTTTTTACTCAAATCAAAATATATATTATTCAATTCATAAGTATATTTTTCCGCTCTACCTTCATCATATTGGAACATATCCTTCATCTTCAGATGCTTTATATTAAAGAAGTGTTCGTTTAGTGATTGCCAAGCGTTGAGTTCTAACAGATTTTTCATTCTTTTTAAATTAATATGAATATTGTCTTTGTATTTGATTGCAATTTAAAGTAAATAATTCGATTTTCTTTTTTTTGTGGAATTTATAGATAATATAAAAAAAACAGAGGATTGCACTCAACCCTCTGCTTTTATACGATGTTTTATCTTAATAAGTTTAGAATTTTAAACTTGTAGCTGATTTGGTCAATACAGATTTATATATATCAGCTTCATCTTTGAAATAATCAACAACTATTTGGTATAACATACCGTTGTTGATTACATAATAAATATCTCTGTGAATTTTAGCAGTAGCATCATACGATACCATGTATGCCTCTTGTCCACCAATTTTCATTTTAGTTATTTTATCTGAACCAACAGCCTTTGCATTCTTTTCAGCTGTGCCTTTTAGGTTTTTAGAATTCGTTTTATTAGCCGAAACAGAGACGTAAGAATCGCCTCTTCTCTCACCAGCATACATAGTAGCAGCACCTTTTTGAATTGCTTCGAAGTTATCAGGAATAGAAATTGAGTATCCATTTCCTTTTACAGTTTTCATTGTATTAGATGGTGGAGGTAGTTCTTCTGCTTCTCCAAGTGTAACGTTTTGTTCAGGAGCAGAACCCAGTTTTACTGATTTTAACATATTATCAAAAGCAGATCTATATTGCTCTATAGTACCGGCAAATGCTTCGAATTTTATAATATTGTATAGCTTATTATCTTTAGTTGCTACTATTATCTCACCATTGAATATACCGTCTGATAGAGGGAATTCGTATGATATTTTTTTCCCAGAAGTACCATCTACTTTTACATCTACCGGCGCAGTATAGTTTTCAGGTTCGAAAACTTTACTTGTATCTAAAGCTTTTTGTAGATTTTGACCAGAATCTAATAACATAACAGTATAGGATATTCTTGCAACAGGTAAACCCTTAGTATCGAAAGTTGTGAATCTCACTTTACCTTCGGGCATCGAAAATGCTTGGAATTGTTTACCGACAACTTTGTTATCTTCCCAATTATTAGGGTAGTCTACAGAGAACTTAGTAGCATCATCAGTATAAGTCGTTAACTCACCAGCATCTGGGGCTTTGGGCCCATCTTCACCACATGAGATTAGTACAAGTGCCAGAAAAGCTAGCAAGGAAATAGTAATTTTTTTCATTTTTTATCCTTTAATAGTTTATACATAAGAATACAAATATAATTAAACTTATGTAAAGATAAAGTTAATTATTGATAGTTCGTGATTTGGTTTACTTATTGTTTGAAAGATATAACCTGCATAATATATTTGAATCGATATAGTAGATTAAAAATTCTATAAATTCCCACAAAACTAAGTTAAAAATAAAAAAATCCTTATTTTGGGAAATAAATAATAAAACAGAAAAACTAACCAATGAAAATAGGGCTTTTCCCACTTAATCTAGTGCTTTTTCCAGAGTCAGTCTACCCACTACATATATTTGAGGATAGGTATAAGAATCTAGTCAATAATTGCATAGAAAATAAGTCTAAGTTTGGAATTATTTTTACAAATGGTAATGATATAGCGGAGATTGGTTGTACAGCTAAAATAAATGATATTTTCACAAAATACCCAGATGGAAAAATAGATTTGAGCGTCATTGGGTGTGATAAATTCAAACTTACATCTTATGAAGAAAATGAGAATAAGTATTTAGAGGGTGAAATTGAAATAATCAGTGATATTGCTGAGCCAATAATTGAAAAATTGCTAGATGACTGTATAGAATTATTTAATTTCATTACTAACAAAATACCTGTATTTAGAGTTCAGCAGATAACTAAAGAAGATTTGATTGGTCGTTTTGCTAGCTATTATTTTGCACAAAAAGTTGGATTAATCGGGAAGCAAAAGCAATTTTTATTAGAGATGAACTCTGAGAACCAGAGATTAGCTTACCTCAAAGAACACCTAGAACGGATAAAACCCTCGGTCAGCAAAGCAATAGAGATAGAGAAAATAATCCGTAATGACGGCTACTTAGCCCCAGGAGATCTAAAATGACACCAAAAATAATGGGAATATTGAACGTTACTCCAAATTCTTTTTCTGATGGTGGACAGTATATAACAAAAGAATTAGCACTTCAACACGCTTTTGAAATGATTAGTAATGGTGCTGATATAATAGACATTGGAGGTGAGAGCACTAGACCGGGCAGTGAAGGTGTTTCTCTAGATGATGAGTTAAATAGAGTGATACCAGTTATTGATGGTATTAGAAAAGTTAACTCAGATATTGCAATATCAATTGATACGACCAAGTATGAAGTTGCTAAACAAGCACTAGATAAAGGAGCCACAATTATAAATGATATCAGTGGATTAACAACTGAACCACGTTTTGTTGATTTGGCCAAAGAATACAAGGCCAATTTAGTGATAATGCATAAACAAGGAACCCCTAAAGATATGCAGAATAGCCCGCATTACGCAAATGTAGTAAATGACGTTTATAGCTTTTTGAATACACAAAGCAAGTTAGCGAAGGACATTGATAATGTTTACGTTGACGTAGGTATTGGGTTTGGGAAAACATTAGACCACAATGTTGCATTACTTAATCATCTTCAAATATTCAATGATATCACGGGTAAGCAGTTATTAGGCATTAGCCGAAAAGCATTTATTAATATGCTCTTCGGAATAGAAAATGCCAACGATAGAGATGCACATACAGCAATGATACATCAGAGATTATTATCTACAAAAGTGGATATTATTAGAGTTCACAACGTCAAGTTAATACGAGATATGCTAGAGATAAATCGATTATTCTAATTAAAATCAATATTAACTTTTAAATACTGCTAGAATGAATACCTCCTTACAATTTCAATAAAATTGTCAATTTTTGATTAATGTAACTTTTTCTATGAGTTGCCGTTTTTCTATCGAAATGGATTATAAATACCAATGTTGCTCAATTAAAAATATAGGTGGAAATTGAAAAATAAATCTTTAATAGTGGCGCTAATAATATTAGGTACTACATTAACAATAGTAAGTTGTAGTGATGATAGTTCAACGAGTCCAGACAGTAGGGATATTACGAAACTATTCGATAATACTGGTTATCACCACCTGGATGATGTCGTTGATAATTGGGATATTGGCTCATTAAATGGTATTGTTTTTTTAACAAAAGAGTATGAAAAAGTTTATTCTATCCACACAATAAATGGTGTTACTGATTCAACTGATAAAGAATTTACATCGCTCTCATTGAATGCCGGACTATTCGATTCAAATTTCAAACCTTTTGACACACAAAATTTCTACATAAATGAGATACAGCTGAGTGGATCAATAGAAGGGAAATATGAACCAACTAAAAAATTGGTAGATACAGACTTAAAATTCGGTTCTGGAGTAAATTTAATTAGAATAGACGGTAGTAATAAATTTGACCAAATACTTGATAGTATATCTTTAGGTCAGGCTGTTCAAATTAATAATTTTACTAGAGGTGATACTATTTCTAAATTATCAGGATATATTTTAAGTTGGTCTGGTAGCACTAGTGCAACGAAAGCTTATATTAGTATTTCACCTACGGATAGTTTTCAAGATAGATTGCTTTCAGATACAGTTATTAGTGGTACTTCTTGGTATCAAAATAATACTGGAAGTGTTGATTTAACTCCTTTTATTCATAATATTACTTTTCCTGGTACTTATGATTTAACAGTAACTCTGTTTGAACCGCATTATATAGAATTAAGTAACGGTAAGCAGATATTAATAATTGGTGAAACTACACATAAAGTTTCATTCAAGCTAATTGATTAAAAAATTACGCTCATAATTAATATTTTAAAAGGGAAAGTTTTATTTACTTTCCCTTTTATTTATAATTTAAATCTTAGCACTTTAAAAAGAATACCTCAAACCTAAGTTGATGCCATCTTTGTTAGTATTGTATAGATTACCTTCGAAGTTATATTTTGCAAATTGCTTTCCGTAACCAACTAAGAATGAGTAATTACTATTCAGATTTAGTATTAGTCCAGATTCGAATCCACCTGCAAACCCGTTGGAAATACCACCGCCACTTGCTTGAACATAAGGCACCAAAAGCCCATTGAGAATTAGCTCATCTGGTGCATAACGTAATCCAACCATGAATGAGATCACAGATTCATTAGAATACTGAACCTTTTCGCCAGCTGAGAGTGGATTAGCCACTCTCACTACATAGCGTTCATTACCGATAAGCCCTACGGCATGAAAATCATCTATAAACTCAAAGTTTACACCTATCATCATATCATTGAGTAAAGCAGTTTCGTTAGGGTTATTTGCCCCACGTAACTCTAATGCGAAACCGCTTTTCTCTTCATAAACAAAATTCGGCATTTGGAATCCCAAATCAGATGCATTGCTTGTACTAAGTCTGTTGACTTTTACAATTGCATATCCATTATCATTTATCTTTAATATATCTTTACTTGGTTTTTGCTCTATATTAGTCGCCATATCTTCATTAGCCGAATAATTTTCAGAAGCAACTTCTTCTGTTGTATTATTATAAGCAGTTAGTGGTATAGACGATGATTTAGTAGATTGATAATTTGAATTATTTCTTGAGTAGTTACTAGTATTTTCTTTAGTATTATCAACTGAACTAACAATAGGTAAATTGGAATGAGAAGCATCATCATAGTAATTCTGAGCTAAAGTAACACCTACATTTTCTGTGTCAGTTGTTTGTATTCCTCTATCAAATGTCATAAACAAGAAAGTAGATATCATAGCAGCAACAGCGATTGAGCCTAAAGTGGTCATGTTGTCTTTGAATATATTAAGAATACCAACCCCAGATGCAGAAGCAAAAATTGCAGCGCCAGGCTTTCTTCTAGATTCGCTTACGACCGTAGTTGGAGCTCCCCCAGAAGGGACAGAAAAACCCAAGCTACTAAATACCGCGTTAGTTGCCTCTATAGGTGGTGATATACTATTCATATCATTTGCAGCTATTTTCATTATACTTAGCTGTTGGTGAAAATCTCCTCTTAAGGTCTGATCAGCAGCTAAAGCTTGGAACAGTGCATCCTCTTGTGGCTGCTTTAGTCCTGTGTCCAAGTATTCGTGTATCATTTGGTTATATGACATTTTAAAACTCAATTATTATTATTTGATATCTCATGTAAATAAGGAGCAAGTATCTCCTTAATCTTTTCTTTAGCGCGCCAAAATCTATTTCTAATAGTAGATTCTGGTGCATTTGTTATCTCGGCAATCTCTTTGTACGAAAAACCGTGATATTGTCGCAATATAAATGCATCTTTGTATTCGAATTCCAACAATTCTAGTGCATTGGAGATCAAATCGAGTAATTCTTTTTGCTCATAACCAGTGTCATTCGTACGCAAATTGTACTCTTCCAAGTCTATATGTACTTTTTTACTTCTTGTATGATTTATACATAAGTTTCTAGCAATCGTTATCATCAATCCCGAAACACTTGTTATAGTTGGTTTTGATTTGGCCGAATTGAAGAAGTTTAAAAAAGTCTCTTGGAAGATGTCATTAGCATCTTCTTTATTACCAGTTACTCTTAGACAATACGCATATATCTTTTGCGAATAACGCGAGTATAGCTCCGCGAAAGCCAATTCGGCTTCGGGCTGATTTCCACTTAGTGAGTTGAACAACTCTAAGTCGGAATATTTACTATACTTTTTGTCCATTTGTAATTCCTCTAACTATAAAGACACATGAACAGCAAAAACGTCTCAAAGAAATGCAACTTTTTTTTACTTTTTTACATGTGATATAATATCAGATACAATATAAGTAACTGATATATAATATAATAGAACTATTTTAGCTAAATAAATTATTTTTTGTTAATTGTTGATAATTTGAAGTAAAATGCAATTTTTTAATTTAGAAAGGCTTTTTTACTTAAAAAAATATTAAGATTAGAATCCAGCTATTATAGTATATTATTAATTCAAAGATTGAGTTTAAAATTTTATTAATCATATAATAAAATGATAAAAAAAACCACCGATTATTATCGATGGCTCTATTGTGATTATTTTTCCTTATTTTTGAACTCTTCCAATGCAGAGTCGTCACGTAGTCGATATCCGACCGACCTTATGCTCTGTATGGTTGGTCTTGTGCCTTTCTTCTCAATTTTACTTCTTAGTTTTTTGATGTAAACATCTATAACATTCGAATCTTTATCTATATCTTCCCGCCAAACGTTTTGAGTAATGGAGTTTCTAGTTAAAACTTTATTCTTATGGAGCATAAGGAACATCAGCAACGAATATTCTTTGGTAGTAAGCTCTATCTCTTTATTATCTCTGTAAGCTAAGTGTGTAACAGTATCTAAAGTTACTTCACCGGCATGAAGTTTAGTAGATTTGTGTTTCTGAGTTCTACGTAAAATAGCTCTAATTCTAGCTGCTAACTCATCGAAGCTGAACGGCTTAGAAATATAGTCGTCAGCACCAAAATCTAGTCCGTTTACTCTGTCCTCTGTTGAGTCTAAAGCAGAAATAAGTATAACTGGAACATTATAGTTATTAGCTCTTAATTCTTTTAGTATATCAATACCATTCATACCGGGTAGCATCACATCTAAAAGTATTAGGTCATATTGGGTATTCATAGCATTTTCTAGTCCGTCACGACCATTTGTTTCTAGATCTACCTCATACCTTTCTTGTTTTAAGCCGTTCTTCATGAACGTTGCTATCTTAATTTCATCTTCGATTATTAAAACTCTCATTGCAAACCTTATTAATTTGAATTTATCTTCTTACATATATTGGGTAAAACTCTCGTTTCCCATCAGGAAACTCTATGTATAAATAATATAATCCATTTGCAACAAAGTCTCCGCTTGGCATCCTGCCATTCCACGTATCTACGTGTGCGAATGATTCATCCCTAAATTGCTTATCAGCAATGGTTACTACTTCTCTATTCGATTCGTCTAATATTTTTATTGTTATATTACCTGATTTTGGTACTTTATAGACAAATTTTACTTCTTCACTACTTGGATCAAAAGGATTAGGAGCGACTACATTTATATAATTCGGCTCTATATCTGAAAGTAAAGTATCAGTTCTCATACACGAACTCTCGCAACAAAACCTAAAGATAACATCATCGGGTGCATCGAGTGGTATTTGCCAACTATAACTCATAGACGATAAGCTAACTTTACTTTCTAATGAAAAACTTATACCATTGTTATAACTTTTCATAATACTAATAGTATCACAAGGATAAGGGAAGTCCATAGGATCCCAGCTAAATCTCTGTGTTGGGTCAACGGTATTTTCTATTTCAATTTTAATAGGGAACGGCGCAGGTTTTACCTTTACTGCAAATTCTGTCAACAACTTATTGTAAAGACTTTTGTAAGCGGTTATTCTATAATTATACACACTATCCAAGTCCATGGCATCACAGCTAAATATAGGTAAACAAGGAATCGTATCCATATAACCAAACAATGGAGCATTAGTTGTACCTATAGTAGTCAAATATTGCCACGCTGAATCCAAATATCTAGTTTCAACTATAACAGAATCGAAGCAATTTATCTCACCACCAAAAGTAAGAGTCTCCCCTACTGTTAATACTGTATCAGACATCATAAAGTTAGTCAATTCAAAATCTAGTATTCTAATTGTAGCTGAAGAATCTCTGATTTCTTCTGGTTCTACTGTACTTTTTATAATAAAGTATCCAACCTTTCCGATGAAATTACTATCTAATATAATATTAGTATTAACTGTATCTTTGTCATTAGTTACGAGTGTCTTTACCACCATAGTATCTATAGCTGAAGTATCTGTAATATCTACAAAATCAATATCAATAGTACCAATTCCAAGTATTTTATTCTCCCATATTAACTCTATACTATCACCTGGACAATATTCTTTTGGGGGTGTTAATTGGTTTGTTGGTTCTAGTAATGTCAATACATTACTAAGTGGAGTTCCTATTATATAAGTAGCTTTGAATGTAGTCACTACTATATCGTTTAACCCATCTCCATCCATATCAGCTATTTCAACAGCATATATATCTTCTTTGTTAAAATCCTTATAATAAAGAGTGTCCATAGGATTACCAGCTCTATACATAGGATCTTCATAATCTCTTAGTCCGAGCACCATTAGTTTAGAGCCGTCAACTATAACTATTTCTTCTTTTTCGTCAGGAGCATTATCCATATCATTAACTGCGACAACTCTACCATTTATCCTAGCTGCTGCAATAGTATCAAAAGGGAATAATTGCGTATTAGGAGGAGTTGGCTTTGATATAACTTTAGTATCATCATATTTTAGAATAAATATTCTACTATTAGCATGAGCAAAATTTCTTGAGCTTTGAGTAGCAATTATTTCTTTTCCAGGATTATTTGGGAAAAAAGGTAACCACTCATTACCAATACCATCTAAATCACCTACTGCAATTGACCAAAAGTGATTGCTATCACCTACAAAGGAAGGGATAGCACCGTTTGGTGTAGTAATAAAATTACCATTCATATCCAGAAGATGCAACATTGATATACCTTCGGAACCTTCGTCACCTTGGTACTGCTCTGTTTGTAATATATATTTCTGTGGAGTTAAACTTCCATTATTCAATTCAACTACATAAGGTCTAGTGTAAGGTTTTGAACCATTTAAGCTATCAGAGATATTTATTGGAGCAAAATTATTAGCAATCGAAGCCCCTGTAATATCAAAACTATACAAGTAGCTATTTGAAGCATTAGTCGTACCACCAAGTTTATTAATTATGTTCAAATTCAAAGAGGTATCGGGAACAGTAGGCATAAATGCTAAAGTGGTACCATTGGCTAATTGTGTAATAGATGGTTGGTCAATACCAATCCTATTAGCAAGCTCTACCCTATTAGTAGTATCATCCCCTATATCTGGCAATGGAAAGTTCGGGAACTCAATTGCAGAATTGAAATGAGTCAATCCTCTCAGATACGGTGCTTCTATTGCAAGAGTATCAATTACGTTTGGATTAAAAATATCTAAAGTTGAGAATACTTGAATATTATTATTTCTTAATTTACCGAAAAATGGTCTAATTGAATTGTAGATATTCTCTGGGTAATCCCTCATATCTATAGCCAATCTTTTATGAAGTACCAGCTGGCTAATTTTATTGTCATAACCAGCAAGATAACTATGAGCAAGCGAATCATCACTTACACTTTCAATTGTTTCTAAAGCCATAATAACATGAGAACTTACATCTTGCTTGTAACCAGTAGCAAGTGAGTCAAAGAGAATTGACACACCTTTTATAGGCAATATGCTATTGTCGAGAGTTTTAGTATAAACACGACCTGCGCCATCTAGAATAATTATTTCTCTTCCTGATACAACTACTATTTCGTTAGGAGCATAAGGAAAAGCAGATGAAATTTTATCATTATCAACCAAATTGCCAATCAATGGCTGTAAATCGCCTGATATTCTATTATTGATTATCTTAATTTTGAAGTTACTAATAGACTGATCAAAGGATTTCCTGTGATTATTCTTAGTAGCAGCATAGTTCCCATTGGGAAAAAGCCAGTTAGATGGACTAGCTGCCGATTGCCCAAATGCACTATTAGAAGTGGATTCCAACAAGAATATTAACAATATTGATATGTAAAATGAAAATCTAATCATAAAGTACTCAAACTTAGTAAATTTAAAATTAAAAACACAAATAATTAATACTATTTATGAATTAAAATTCACAGCATTAATTATACCAAAGATTATTAAAACTTTTTTAATCCAAATTCGTACATAAAATGCTATACTTATAAAAAAATGAAGTTGGTATTTAGAAACTTTTGTATTAAATTAAATCTCGAAGTATAGTGCATAGAAAGAATTTACTTAACAAAGCGGAATCTATATATGAGATTAATCTGCAGTTTATTTACAGCTGCCCTGATAGCAGGGCTTACGGTCACGGCAACTGCCGCTGTCCCCAATGCGAACAAAATTTATTTGTTCCCCGATGAGTACTCAGTACTTGACAAATATCCCATAATACAAGAAAATTATGAAAAAGGTATAAAAAATTCTCTAGAAAGTTCTAGAAGAAAATATCTTACAGCCCTTATTTATATCCAAAGAAAAGACTCAACCAAATCAGCAGAATTTTTCTCTCAATCTTTAGATGAGTTGAATAAAATTGCTAGTTATCCTGGTATAGAATATAACGATGATTTCATTGAGTTATCTAATGCAATTATCGAAGATTTTGAGTACTATATTACTGATTTTGCAAAATTAGAGGCAGATGCTCCTTTATTTATCGTCCGTGATAGAATGATTAGTGATTTAGAAAACGATCAGACTATGACAGGTGTTGAATTATTAGACTTGCCAGTAGTAGATTTTGTTTCTGTAAATGAAAGTACTCTACCTTTTGTTGGTCCTGATTCATTGCTGATACCAATGGATATGAATGAATATGTTGAGAAAAACATACAGTGGCTGACTCAAACTAAAGCAAAGAAATTCTTCAGTAAGTGGTTAGAACGTTCTGGCAAATGGTTCAAGATGATGAAAAGAATCGCCGCAGAAGAAAATATGCCAGAAGAAATTGTATATCTATCTATGATAGAAAGTGCTTTGAATCCGAATGCGCTTTCGAAAGCTAAAGCTGTTGGATTGTGGCAATTTATGAGAGCTACAGGTCGTGACTTTGGCCTAAATGACAATGATTCGTATTGGGTTGATGAACGTAGAGACCCTGAAAAATCTACGCGCGCTGCTATGCGTTATCTAAAAGAACTATATGCTGAATTTGGTGATTGGCATTTGGCACTTGCTTCATATAACTGTGGACAAGGTCGTGTCAGAAGAGCAATAAGAAGAACTGGGAAATCAAATCCGAATTATTGGGAGTTAAGAGAAAGATTACCAAAAGAAACTAGATATTATGTCCCATTGTACATAGCTACTGCTGTTATAGCAATGAATCCGGAACAATACGGATATAATATTGATGAATTAGAATTGGAAGATGAATTTGTATATGATACTTATACGACTTTTGAACCAGTCAACTTAGACGTATTAGCAAAATGTGCAAATATAACGGAAGAAGAGTTACAGGCATTAAATCCAGAACTAATAAAAGGATGTACACCTCCCGATGTAACTTCATACGAGCTGAAGATTCCTAAAGGATCGGCAGAGATGTTTGCAAAGAATTTTGCTAATTTGAAAGATTCGGAAAAACAGCCATGGGTTACTCATACTGTTGATAGATACGAAACTTTATCGAAAATTTCAGTAAAATATGGTGTTACAACTGAAGATTTAGTCCAGCTAAACAACTTGGGTAGTTCTAAATCAAAGCTTAGTACTGGTAGTAATTTGAAAATTCCTATTTCTGCTGATAGATACGCAGAGATTAACTCATCTTCTGAAAAGACTGGTACGTATTATCCTATGGATGGTACTAAAGATATAACCCACGAAGTAAGAAAGGGTGAATCTTTATATAGTATAGCAAGAAGATATGGAATCTCTTTGAGCTATCTAAAAGAACTTAACGGAATCTCAAGACATGATGACAACCTAGATGTTGGTCAACAATTAATAGTAGCTCACAAAACTGTAGAGAACCTAGCTGAAAATAAATCACAAGAAGCTTCACAAACAATAATTGTAAGACATAATGTACAGAAAGGTGAATCATTAGGTCGTATAGCTGGTGATTATGCTACATCTATTGCTGATTTGCAAGAACTAAATAGACTAGATGGAACTAATATCTATCCTGGTCAAATATTAAAAGTTAGAACTTATAATAATACAGCTATTGCTAAAAGAGATGAAGTAAAAACAGTAAAAGAAGAAACTAAATACCACAAAGTTCGCAGAGGCGAAACTGTTAGTACTATAGCTGCTAGATATGGTATGACTGAAAGAGAGTTGAAATCTATCAACGAAAGTAAAATAAGAGGAAATACAGTTTTCGCTGGATCTACTCTTAAAGTAACGAACGAGTCATTTGGAAAAGGTAGTTCTTCATCTACACCTAAATCAGTAAAGAATGCACCTAAATATTATAAAGTAAGAAAAGGTGAAACACTAGCTGCGATAGCAAATAAATTTGGTGTTTCAATACAAAATATAGTAAAATTAAACAGCCGTTTGAACCCAAATAAAATCCGTGTTGGTCAAAAGGTAAGAATTCAATAATAATAATAGCGGTATAAAAAGAATAAGGAATATTAATGAGTAAAAATGTTTATCATTTTACCTCCGAATCAGTTTCAGAAGGACATCCCGATAAAGTTTGTGATCAAGTAAGTGACGCAGTATTAGACGCAGTATTAACAGAAGACCCAAATGCTAGAGTAGCATGCGAGTGTTTTGCTGCTACGGGTATGTTGGTTGTAGGTGGAGAGGTAACCACTAACTCTTACATAGATATCACAGAAGTCGCACGTCAAGTAATCAGAGATATTGGTTATACCAAAGGTGAGTATAGGTTCGATGCAGAATCATGTAGTGTAATCAATGTACTCAATAAACAATCAGAAGATATAGCAATGGGAGTGGACACAGGCGGAGCTGGTGACCAAGGCATCATGTTCGGATATGCTACCCGTGAGACTGAAGAATTAATGCCAGCGGCACTAATGTACTCTCACAAATTGCTATTAAAATTAGCTGAAATCAGAAAATCAAAACAAAAGATGACTTACCTTCGCCCCGATTCTAAAGCACAAATAACACTAGAATATGGCGAAGATAATAAGATCATCAGAGCTCACAATATAGTATTATCTACTCAACATGATCCTGGTATAACTAGTAGTCAAATTAAGGAAGATGTGATCAATAATGTTGTCAATGAGATTATTCCAAAAGAATGGTTACAAGATACAGAATACCATGTAAACCCAACTGGACAATTTATAATAGGCGGTCCTCACGGTGATACAGGTCTAACAGGTAGAAAGATAATAGTAGATACTTACGGCGGTAAAGCCCCTCACGGTGGCGGTGCATTCTCTGGTAAAGATTCCACTAAAGTAGATAGATCAGCGGCTTACGCGGCACGTTATGTGGCAAAGAACATAGTTGCTGCGGGTGTTGCTAATGAGTGTACTATACAACTAGCTTATGCTATTGGAGTAGATAGACCTTTATCTATTTTTGTTGATACTCATGGTACATCCAAATTAAATCGATTCGAAATCTCAGAATGGATAAAGAGAAATGTAGATTTGACCCCAAAAGGTATAATTCAAAAGTTTGGTTTGACTAGACCAATATTCCAACAAACTGCTAGTTATGGGCATTTTGGAAGAGATATATTCCCTTGGGAAAGTTTAGATTTGGTCGAACAAATTAAGCGTGAATTAGCTTAATAAGAGAAAAAGTAGATAAATAAATGAAGACACATACCCCGGTATGTGTCTTTTTTTTTTAAGTTTAGCACTTTTTCTGAATCTCAGATTATTTGGATTAAATGATTTCACGGATTCTATAGTTTGAATCACTTTTTACAGAATTTTAGAATTTTCAGGATAGATTAGCATGCTCTTCGAGATTTGCTACTTTGGATGATTCGACCTGAGTTAGTAACTGTGCTAAGCGAAGTCGAAATAAAGAAATCAGAAAAACTACGTCACTTTGAGTGAAACAAAGAGTCTAAGATAAATACTGTCATCAAGCATAGCCAGAATAGAGACTGGAAACAGTCAAAACCACCCAACCATAAAGCAAAAAAAAGTATAATAAATTCAGTGTAAAAAAACTATTTATTAATTTTCTAAATTAAATTTGGTTTTTACTTTACTTTACTTTACTTTACTTTGCTCTCATAATTAATTTATATGTTAAAATATATTATGAGGTACTACTTTGAAATATTTATTTATGTTATCGTTTTTCTTAATCTGTGGGAACTTGTATTCACAAACTCAGACTAAAGTTGCTCATTTGGATAGTGGGTTAGTTGTAAATGAACAACTATTAATAGACGCTTTTCAAGAGGAAACAGGTGATTCTATTCATTATGTACAGTTTTATCAAGACCCCATTACAGAAAACTATTTTTTGAGAGCTGTTTCATATCAATTAAATGATATTATGAATGTTTATGATTGGGATATAGTAAAAGGGACATCAAACGATTATTTTACTGTAAATACAAATCCATTAGCAACAAAAATATCTAATTGTAAAATGTGGAAGTGTGTTTGTCCAGAATGTGGTTCTTGCCCAAGTGGTTCACCTGTAGGAGCAAACTGCACTAAATTAGAACCAAATAAAAATACGACAGATGGTCATATTGGAACATTCTATTAAAGTTTTATTTATTATCTTATTTACTTATACTCTTTTTCCAAATACTAGAGTATTAGTCAATTATGAATCGGGTGTAAATGAGACTATTTATATTTATGAGTCTTTAATATATTTTGATGACCTTGATAATGATATATTTATTGATAGTCTAACGGCTGAGAGAAGTAAAATAGATATTGAAATTAAGAGTCCGAAATATTTAAAATTTGTTACTTCAAAAGATAAAGTTTTCTACTTCAATATAATACCAGATAAAAAATTAGAATTGAAAATTGATGATGACAAGCAAATAGTTAAATTAAATCAAAGAGATATTAAAGTCTCAGAAATTGATAGATTAACAGATATCTTATCCGATTCAATTGCAAAAAGTAATTTGAGCTCTTGTAAGAGTTTGTTATTATACCAAGAATATTTAGAAAAGCTACCAAATAGTTTTACATTTAGTAGCTTTTTCTTTCTACAAAACAGTATCTATCCATTAGATGAAAATGATTTCAAAAAATTATTAATAGGACTGAATAGAAGTAGAATGAACGATACTTATTATAAAGTATCGCTATTACTTTTTCTACAAGAAATTATTAATTTTGATTTAGATTCAAGCTATAAGATGGAGATTTTAGAAATAATAAAATCAAAAATGGAAACCTCACAAGAAAAATCAACAGTTTTGTATCTTGAGAATAAATTATTAAGAGAACTAGGGCTTAAAGATGTAGATGAATCCAATATTAATCAGTATAGCTTGGGAGAAAATTCGCTGTTATACTTCAGTGCTTCTTGGTGTCAGCCCTGTATTGAAGCTGTGGATTCAGTTCAAAAGGCAATCAGACTTTTAAAAGAAAGTAATCCATTCTCTATGAGGATTTTTTCTTTAGAGTCTGACAACTCGAAACAACTTGAGTTAGAAAAAATTTATGGGAAAGAAAATGTTTATATTCTTGAAAATGCAAGTGAACATCCTTTAGCAAAATATTTCAATGTAAACTCAGTACCAACTATAATCATTTTGAAAAACAAAAGAATCCAAAGTAGAAATCTGATTTCTCCATTAGAACTTCCGAGATATATTAATAGAATAAAACACTAATAGTATTCCAATTCTCCATCTTCAATTTTATAAGCTCTTAAGTAATTCAACACTTGAGCTAAATGTGTATCATTTATTTCGGAAATAGCTTTTAATTCTACTAATACTTTATCCTCGACAACAAAGTCAGCTCTTCTTGTTCCAATTGGCTTTTCTAATTCTTTGTAATAAATGTATTGATCTATTTCCCTTTGAAAATTTAATTTTAATTTATTCATTTCAAAAGCTAAGGCCCTTTGGTAAATTACTTCTTGAAATCCATTACCTAAAAATTTATGCACTTCAAATGAAGCACCTATTATCTTTTCAGTAATATCACTATATTTCAATTTACTCATATTCTAATCCGCGTAATCTCTAAATCTATTTAATCAGTGATTCAGAACTCACTCCCAACCAATCAAAAGCATTAGTAGATAATAGCTTTTTCTTTAGTTCTGGTGAAAAATCACTTACTGATTCTATGAGTTTACCGGGCTCTAGCTCACCTAATGGGAATGGATAATCTGTACCCAATGCTACTTTGTCTTCGCCCATTAAGTCAACTACATATTTTAGCATTTTCTCATCGTGAGTTAGTGAGTCTATGTAGAACTTCCCTAGATATTCACGTGGGTTTATATTATTATCAATAGCACAAAGGTCAGGTCGCACGTTGAATCCATGCTCAATTCTGCTTATAGTTGCAGGGAAAGAACCACCCGCATGAGCGAATAGCATTTTTAATTTGGGTAGTCTTTCTAGAACTCCTCCAAATATCATAGAGCAAATTGCTAGTGAAGTCTCGGCAGGCATACCCACTAACCACGGTAGCCAGTATTTCTCCATTCGGCTTTTGCCCATCATATCCCAAGGGTGAACAAAAATAGAAGCATCCAGCTCTTCGGCTGCTGCAAAAAAGTCGAACAGTTCCTCTGCTGAGAGATTCCAATCATTGATATGAGTACCGATTTCTACACCGGGTAAACCTAGGTCTTTTACGCAGCGTTCCAATTCCTTGATAGCTCGTTTCGGGTCTTGGAGTGGGACAGTTCCTAATCCAATAAATCTAGTTGGGTGCTTATCGCAAAGACCTTTTATAAAGTCATTTTGGTATTTTGAAGTTTCCTCGGCATGCTCTGCTTTAGCCCAATAGTAGAATAGTACAGGTATTGGCGAGATAACTTGGACATCTACTTGGTGGTGGTCACAATCTTTAATACGAGCATCACCATCCCAACAGTTATCTTCTATCTCGCGGAAAAATTTAGGCCCTGCCATCATCTTAGCACAACAAGGTTTGTGATGTTCTAAGTGAATGAATTCACCATACCCGAACTTACTATTGTAATCAGGCATATTGGGTGGCATTATATGTGTGTGTACGTCAACTTTTAGTGATTTCTCTCCATTTCCCAAATCTACCATTTATTTCTTCTCCGGTTTTTCCATCACAGTACCACACTTATCACAAGTTCTAGCTTTCTCGTCGTTGAAAAACTCTTCCATCTTAACGGGTAGTTCAGTTACTATATTTTTCATAGCAAATTCTTTTCTAGCAAGCTTATTATTACAATTTTCACAATACCACTCTAGGGCATCTATAGCTTCAGGGTCACGAACTTGTTCTACTACAAGTCCGATAGTATTTGCTGGTCTTTGAGGTGAATGAGGTACTTTTCCAGGTAAGAGAAATATCTCTCCTTCTTTTATATGTACATCTCTAAACTCACCGTCATCTATTATTTTCACAGTGATGTCCCCTTCTACTTGGTAGAAGAACTCAGGGGTTTCATTATAGTGATAGTCTTTACGTCCGTTTGGTCCACCAACTACCATTATTATCATCTCACCATCCTCATATACTTGCTTGTTTCCAACAGGTGGCTTTAGTAAATGACGGTTCTCGTCTATCCATTTCTTGAAATTTATTGGTGGTATTTTAGCTGTTGACATGACTATACTCCGTAAAATAATTTATATTCAATCGATTTTATTTATCATAAATTAGTAAATAATATCTTCATTCTAAAGTATATCTTCAATTGCTTTTATTTTATATATTTTTGTCATTCTGAGCGAAGCGTGAGAATCTATGACTCTCTGCTCCGATTCTTGAGATTGCCACGTCGCTTTGCTCCTCGCAATGACAGATTCACGAGATTTTTTAGGTCCTTTCAATTTTCTAAAGTATATCTTCAATTGCTTTTCTTTTTGGGGTCTGTGTGTACTTTCTAGTCCAGAATATTATCAGCGGAGTGAATATAACTGAAGGCAAAATCCATACTATCCAGTTCGGTTCTATGAAGTTGATATTAACTACTAAAAAAGCAGTAAAAGTGGAGATATAAGTACCGACCATCATACCTATGTGTTGCACTAACCACGTCATTCGTGGTATCTCTTTGTTCTTAGTAAGTAAGTAAAATAATTTTAACTGACTATAAACTAATTGTAGAGAGATTAAACCAAATACGACTAGTACTAACTCTAAACTAACTATCATTAGTACTGTATTTATCAATGAAACTATATTTATAATCCAATCGGAAGTTGATGGATTTAATTTCTTATTTCTAATAGCTCGTAAACCAGAATAGTTCATATAAAGTGAGAATATTCCTATATGAAATAGGAAAGTACTTCCCTTAAAAGACGAAAGTAAAATAGCTGTAAAAGATACAATCACCATAGAAACAAAAAAGTAGAACCCACTTTTCTTGTGAAGCTTTTTACCTTTTCTTGAGCCCATAGAAAATAAACCAAGCAGGAGGGCTAGACCACCAAAAACAATATGTAGTAAGAGCAGCGAACTTGTTAGAATTGACATCAAATTACCTGATAATTGTTGTTAAAATACAATTCAAAAATCGGTATTAGTTAACCTCTAGACCAGCTGTAAGGTATGAATAGCAAGTGTAGGGACAAATGGGAAGCTATTTGTGGTGAGTTACAATAGCACTTCTCTATGTGGTAAGCTTCTCTTTGACAAAATCATTGAGCTTTCTCGAAACAGGGACAGGAATATCTGTAAAGTTAAGGTGTAGTTTATAACCTTGAGCGTTCCCACTGACTTTTTTCACATACTGTAAATTTACCAAAAAGCTCTTGTGGCACCGAATAATATTCTCATTATTATTGAAGATTAGCTCAACGTTTTTTAGAGTATTTCTAAGTAATGTTACTTCAACTTTCTCTTCTTTCAAATAGAAAACTTCAATGTAGTTATCAGCAGATTTGATGAAAAGTAAATCTGAACTATCTATAACTAGTTCTTCGTTTTGATTTTGAGAGTCAATTTTGATTGTAGTCTTAGGGTTAGTATGTGCTAATAGCTTTTGATTGATACCTTCCGATTCTGCAGCAAACTTCTTCGCACTTTTGGATTCCTGATATATTATTATAAAAGTTATAGGCAGGATACTAACCATAAAAGTATAGAATTCGAAAACTAATACATACTTCAAAGAAAGTGTGTTATTATTCAAATAAGATGTGTAGATAGCGTTAGCAAGCCCAATTGCTAATATATTTACTATTGTCCAAGTGATTTCTTTCCCAGTATTCCATGACTCTTCATTAAAATAATTTGGGAATAGCGGAGCAATGATAATATTTAGGATAATAATTGCCGCGGTCGTAATCGCCCCATATACAAAGCAGACTTCAACTATACCACTTCCCATAGTGCTGAGCCCAAATGGCTGAAACGTTACCAAGAATAAAGCCACAAACAATCCGTAAACGAATGACATTTTCAATTTATCGGCTACTGAGTCTTTAATTAAGTAAGGTTGTTTTAGTTTGGCTTTTATTCTTTTGAGCATTTATAAGTTCTTTTTTATTATTTGATTATAATATCTCATTTCATTTCAAACGAAAATGTAGAGTCGTATTGCTCGTGCTGAGCGTATTCGATGTGCATACGTCTCATAACCCTTTCTTCTTCTGGAGACGTATGCAATACGTCTCTACAATCACTTTACAAACTTAGCAATAATTACATCATCTGCGTTCATAAACTCTAAAGTGTCAATTTCTATTCTATAATTGAATTTTTGTGATAGAACATCGATGTATTCCTTTTCTAATTCACTTTCAGGGCAAGCCATTTTGGTCATAATTAAATCAGAAATTTTTACTAGTCCATCCTCCCCAACTTCAAATCGACCGTTAAAATTGTTACATCTAGTCTGTCCACTAACCATACCGTCAGGATTAAACTTTATAAATGCTGATTTTAATCTTTGAATCCTAATTCCACTTACTGGTTTGCCGCTAATGAATTGCAAATACCAATTTTCGTCAGTCAAATTATTGCTAAACAATTTTCTATATACTATCTCATTATCTTCATCTGATACAAAACTATTATCTTTCAAATTATAGACAGATTTTATCAAATCTTCACCGTCTTTTTGATATAATAGTATAGCTTTTGTTCTTCTATCAAGACTAAAAAAACCTTCATATCTCTCTATATTGGGTTTGTCTGAGCCAATATATTCAACTCTCAACTCAAAACTATAATCATCATTCAGAGTTAATCTTTTTTCTATCCGGACACAATCATTGCAATCCTCTATACTTATATAGGTACCCATCCAATAAAGCGAATCGTACTTTTTATAAACCTCTGCACTATCGACGGAGTCATGTTCGCTCTCTTCTTTAGGTGTTCCGCCACAACTAATAAGAATTAGACTCACTACAAATAAAATTGCGATTATGTTTTTCATTGTCATTTGATTATTTAATAATATTCATTATTACTTTCTAGTTGTTCAATCTACAAAAAATGTCTGGATTTGAGTAAATCTACTTACTAAGTAAAACTAAGTCTATTAGTATATTTGCTTAATCATTTTTTAAAAATAATAAAAAGAGTTGCGAGATGGGAAAATTTGAAATAACAAAAAGAACTAATGGCGAATTTCAATTCAATTTGAAAGCTGGAAACGGTCAAGTAATACTAACTAGCGAAGGTTACAAAGCAAAGCCTAGCTGCCTGAATGGTATCGAATCAGTTAAGAAAAACTCTCAAGATGATGCAAGATATGATGTGAAAGTTGCTAAAAATGGTAAACACCACTTTAATCTAAAATCTACTAATGGTCAGATAGTTGGCTCTAGCCAAATGTATGCTTCTGAAGATGGTTGTACTAACGGTATCGAATCTGTAAAGAAAAATGCACCTGATGCTGAAGTAGTTGACAATTCTTAATTGAATATTGAAATACAAATTTAAAAGGGCTGTCAATTTAAGACAGTCTTTTTTTTTTATTTTATAGCGATTATATAATACATATTTATATTTTTGTACCTCATAAAAATGAAGGTTTAGAAAATGTGGAATCAGTCTGGATTAATATTCAAATCTCACCCATGGCACGGAGTGCCTATAGGTGATCAATCACCTCGTATTGTTACGTCTTATATAGAGTTAGTTCCGGGCGACACCGTAAAGTACGAATTAGACAAATACACTGGGTATCTGAAAATAGATAGACCGCAGATATACTCTAGCGTTTGTCCTACTTTGTATGGTATGTTACCACAGACTTTTGCTGGTAAGCGAGTAGCGGAGTATTGCAACAGTAAGACAGGTAGAACTGATATAGTCGGCGATGGTGATCCTCTGGATATATGTGTTATCACAGAGAGAATAGTGCCTTACGGTGATATATTAGTTAACTGCCGTCCTATAGGTGGGATGCGGATGATAGACCATGGTGAAGCTGACGATAAGATAATAGCTGTGATGAATGATGATTTGGTATATGATGAACGTAATGACATATCCAAAATCCCAGAATCTATAATTAGAAGATTAAAGCATTACTTCCTTACTTACAAACAAAACCCTGATGAAAAAGATCAAAACACAGTTGAAATTACTGATATTTATGGTAGAGAAGAGGCTTACGAAATAATCCGATTAGGTAGAGAAGATTATAATGAGAAATACCCAGGTCTTTCTGTTACATCTGCATCTACTAGACCGGATGTAGAGTTCGATTAAATTTTGTCTTATATTAAGTTTCCAAATTAATAGTCAATTAACTCTTAAATTCTTATTTTTGCTATTAGTAATTACTAAATAATAGCATTAAATATGAAAACAGTTCTGATTACGGGTGCAGCCGGTTTTTTAGGTTCGCACTTATCTGATAGGTTTATAGCTGAAGGGTTCAAAGTTATAGGTGTCGATAACCTACTAACAGGTGACACGGACAATATTGCACATCTATTTGGAAACCCAAATTTCAAATTCGTTCACCACGATATAACTGAATACAATTTCTTTGCAGAAGATATTGACTATATTTTGCACTTCGCTTCACCTGCATCTCCTATAGATTATCTGAAGCTACCAATCCAAACTTTGAAAGTTGGATCATTAGGTACACATAAGATATTAGGCCTTGCAAAAGAAAAAGGTGCAAGGTACTTGCTTGCTAGTACAAGTGAAGTTTATGGTGATCCACTAATCCATCCTCAAACAGAAGATTATTGGGGCAATGTAAACCCTGTTGGCTCCAGAGGTGTTTACGACGAAGCTAAGAGATTTTCGGAAGCAATGACAATGGCTTATCACCAATATCACGGTGTTGAAACTAGAATTATTCGAATATTTAATACTTACGGTCCTCGCATGAGGCTACATGATGGCCGAGCTATACCTAACTTCATTCGTCAAGCACTTAAAGGCGAACCGGTTACTGTTTACGGAGATGGCTCTCAAACTAGATCAGTTTGCTACGTAGATGATTTGGTAGAGGGTATTTATAGATTACTTATGTCAGATGAAGTTTATCCTGTTAACATCGGAAACCCAAGTGAACTGACTATGTTAGATTTGGCAAAAGAGATCATTGAGCTTACTGGCTCCGACTCTAAGATAGTATTCGAAGATTTACCACAAGATGATCCTAAGATAAGACAACCAGATATCACACGCGCAAAAGAGATACTTGGTTGGTCACCTAAAGTAGATAGAAAAGAAGGGTTAGAAAAGACAATTGCAGATTTCAGAAAGAGATTATCGTAAGGATAAATCGAGCAATTTTTATATATTGATTATCTAATAAAATAACAATCAGAGAAATATTATGAAAAATTTAATAACAGCATTATTCTTTTTGATGAGCGTCTCTCTATTTGCTCAGACTGAAGGTTTCATCCAAACTGCTTATAATGCTATTAAAACAAAAGATTACGATAAAGCATTGACTTATTATAACAAAGCAATCGATAAGGCTGACAATTATGCGCCTACATTCTATGGACGTGGATTAGCTTATTTCTATAAAAAAGAATTTAGTAATGCAATAAAGGATTTTAATAAAGCAATTTCCTTAGATCCTAACTACTTCGAAGCTTATTATGGTCGTGGACTATCAGAAATAGAAGAAGGTAATTTGCAATCAGCTATCCAGAGTTTCACCAAAACTCTCTCTATAAGTAATGAATACCCTGAGGCATATTATGCTCGTGGTAATTCGTACTATTTCTTAGAAAGTTGGGACAAAGCATTGATGGATTATAATAGAGCAATCGAATTGCAACCTGGTTATGCAATGCCTTATTATGCTCGTGGTGCTGTGCACAAACTTAATAAGAGAAATGACGCTGCTCTTAAAGACTTTGAGAAGTTTCTAGAAATCAATGGTAATAAAGGCCCTTTGGCATCGGAAGTAAATAGACTAATAGAAGAAATACAGAATCCGGTAGAAGAATGATAAAAGCGATAGGTTGGACTTTGATATTAGCATTCCTTTCGATAAATAATATTTATTCTCAAGGAAGAGTCACTGGAAATTTTGTTATGGAAGGGCAATATTATCAACAAGATAGCTCGATTGGTACAACCGAATTTCCGGAGCAGATGGCTGCTCAAGGTTTTTTAAATGTAAGATATCACATTGAAGATTTTGAATTTGGTATCCGATACGAAGCTTATAGACCTCCTTTATTAGGTATTGATTCTAGATTTGAGAATAGCGGATTTCCATTTATATATGGTACATATCGTTCTGATTTGCTAGACGTAACTGCTGGAAATTTCTATGAGCAATTTGGTTCAGGACTTATACTACGTACTTATGAAGAAAAGGCCTTAGGTGTAGATAACTCACTCAACGGAGTTAGGGTGAACTTACGCCCAGATGATGGAGTAGAACTAACTGCATTAATGGGGACTATGCGTAATTTTTGGACCCAAAGTGACGGAATAATCAGAGGTGCTAAAGGTAAAGTTTATCTTGACCAATACACAGATTTTTTTGGAGACAATGGAGTCTCGTTAGAAGGTGGTATAGTAAGTAAATATGAGGAAGATCAAGAAAATACTTATAATCTACCTGAAAATGTATTTGCTTATTATTTAAGAAGTTCATTCATAGCGAATAGCTTCAGTTTAGATGCGGAATACTCTTATAAGATTAATGATCCTTCTGCAGTAAATAATTTCTCATATAATGTTGGACAAGGTCTTTTATTAAGTGGTTCTTATTACACTGATGGTTTAGGTATATCGTTGGATTTCCATAGATCAGATAATATGGATTTCCGTGCTGAACGCTCAGCAACAGGTAATATAATGAATATGAATTTCATTCCACCTTTATCAAAGCAACATACATATAGATTGACATCGTTATACCCTTATGCGACACAGTTAGTTGGTGAGATAGGTATGCAAGCTGATGTTACATATAAATTTGCTCCTGAAACAACACTAGGTGGTGAATACGGTACAACTGTTTCTGTTAACTATAGCAGAATACATGGTATTGACTCCAATAAAGTTAATGACTTTACTTATACATCTGATTTTTTTACGTTTGGTGAAAGACTATTCTATCAAGATTTGAATTTTGAAATATCAAAAAGATGGTCTGATGATTTGAAAACTAACGCTAGTTTTATGACACAGATATATGATAAAGATGTTGCCGAAAACGGTTGGGCTCCAATTATTGGTAAAGTAACATCAAATATAGCTATACTTGATGTTACCTATAGATTGTCTGAGACTTATGCACTTAAGATGGATTTGGAACATTTGTGGGCATCACAAGACAGTGTCTTGAAGACAGCTGATTTCGTAAACGGGAATTGGGTGATGGCGTTATTTGAGCTTACTATTAGCCCTCATTACTATATCTCATTCTCAGATGAATTTAATTATGGAAACAAATTTGTTGATCATCAAGTACATTATTATATGGGTTCATTCGCCTATGTAACTGGTGGTACTAGGATGCAAATGAGCTATGGCCGTCAACGCTCGGGGATAATATGCGTAGGTGGTGTTTGTAGGTTTGTACCTGCATCCAATGGACTATATTTTACAGTATCAACTACTTTTTAGGTGTTTATATGAAAAAAATAATTTTATTACTTGCTTTAGGGTTGATCGCAGTTAGTTGCGATGTAGTAGATGAACCTTATTTGCAAAACGAAAAAACGATTGGCGATTTCAAAAAGAAAGTAATACTACTAGATTTTACTGCTATCAACTGCGTTTATTGCCCAAATGCTAATAAAGTATCGAGTGATTTAGCTAAATCTTACGGCGAAGATAATGTAATCCTATTCGGTGCTCACGCTAGCACACTAGCAGACCCCAAAAAACCAGAAGATGTGGATATGCGTTCTGAAACTAGTGCTGAACTATTTTCTAAGTTTGCCACACCTACAACTGGATTGCCGATTGGTATGATTAACCAAAAGTTAAAAGACGGCGTTAGACTTATGAACTTTGGTCTTTGGGATAAACAGATAATTGACGAGTCTTTCCTAGAACCAGATCTAGATATAAACATGCAATTAACATACAACGAGACAGATAGTACCGTTAGTATAAGCATTGTTTGTGACTATGATAAAAAAGGTACTGAAGATGATAATCTATGTATCTACGTAACAGAAGACAGCATAGTAAGCCCTCAAAAGAATAATAATGAAGTGATTCCAGATTATGTCCATAATCATGTTTTGCGTGGCTCAGTAACTGGAACTTTTGGAGAACGACTTAAAGCAGGTGGAGCTGATGCTGGCGAGAAAATCACGAAAGAATACACTTATAAAATTCCAGTTGGATTCAGACATAACAAATTACGATTCGTAGCTTTCGTACAAGATGTAAAATCATATTATATAAAGCAAGCGACAGCTGAGCATCTACATGAGTGATAGTAACCAAGATTGGGTGTTGGCTTACACTACCTCTGACGAGATAGAGGCATTGCTGATAAAAGGAATGCTAGAGAACGTCGAGATAGCGGCTCAGGTACTATCACAAATAGACACTACTCGCCAATTCAACGTTGGTGGACTAGCCATAGCTAAGATATACGTTCTTAGAGAAGACTACGAAACTGCTAAAGTACTAATAGAAGCGAATGAGTGGAAAGAGGAGTGAAAAAGCGCAACTAGCAGTAAGATTATAAAGAAAAAGCCGAGTTTGTACTCGGCTTTTTTTATTGCTATTTGTGGTCGGTGAGGACTTGGTATGAATCTCTGAAAACACCATCTCTTGCTTGTCTTATTTTATAATTACCAATGTCATTTATTGTTGTGAATTCAATACTGTTGAAAGTTGTTTTTATTTCAGATTCACCGTCTTTCGATAAAGTTTCATTAATTCTTAAATCTATTCGTGTTATAAAGGAATTGTACTTTTGATTTTTGTACATTACCTCTTCTCTCCCTACTAATGAACCAGTTAACTTAAAACTGAGTTTAAGATTTGTACCATCTTCAAATGTCGTATCTTTATTAATATCTACTGATGTCCATTCCTTATTTTTAAAATCAATATATTTCACCCATAAATTCCTAAACTCAGTGAAATTCTCAGCTAAATCTTCATACAATTCATCATAATAAATATAATATCCGCTTTCATCAGTCAAGGCATATATAAAATCACTATTGTTAGGTAAATCACCAACATCAATAGAATAATATTTTAAACAATCTTTCCCTCCAACAGTACTTGGTGATAATGTATGCTCTTCAATTTTTTTATATGTGTATTCAACACCCTCATCTAGGTCAATTATGTCGTAATACCATACATTTCCATCATTAATAGTGAAGTAAGGAAGTGAAGTTTCAGAAGGTCCCGTAGAATCATCGCTACAAGACGTAGTTAGAGCAAATGCTAGAATCAATAGCAATAGTTGAGTTGTATATTTCATATTAATTCCCCTGTGAGTTTGTAATAAAAAACCAATATAATAAATTTTTAGAATTGGACTTTATTGTCAGTTAATTATTCTTCAAATCGAATCTTAACTAGTCGCAATCCTTGTATCTCTTTCTCCTCTTCTAGGGTTTGAAATCCTAATTTTTGGTAGAATTCTAAGGGTGATTTATAAGGTTTACTATCTTGTTTCTTATGACTTTGTGATATAATTACCCAACCATTTAGGACAGAGTTATTCTTCTTCGCTAGGTTTATTAATTCAATACCCAGTCCTTTTTTCTGATGTTCACTACTTATTACAATTGCGAAGTTTCTCTCTTGATCTCGGATAAAATCAAAGTACCAAGCTATAATATTACCCGAATCATCATAGACAAAAGTATGATTTTGGTCAGTTAGTTTATTCAAATATTGCTCTGTATCAGCTATAGTTTCATGAAGTATATTGATTGGATATTCGCTATTCCATAGCGATCTAATAGCTTCTTTCTGATTTGAGTTTAGTGTTTTTGTAGATTCGAATCTATACATTGGGGAGGAGATATAAAGAATATCTCCTCTTCACTTAATAAGTAACGAGGAGATATTTATACGTTTTAAATACTATTTACCGACTTGCGAATGAGCCGCAATTTTTACTATCACACCTTTTTGCTTACCATTAATAACTTTAGCTTTCTTAAGTGTATTTGTCCAATGTGAAATACAACTTACAAATCCACCGTGATTATTAAAATTATCTTCAAAGCAGTGTAGAAGTGAACAGTTAAAAGACTCGCCTAAAGCTTCTTCGATAGCTTCTATTTCTTCGTCAGTGAATAAAGCTTTTACCTCATCAGCAAAATCTGCCCAAGCTGTATTAGTTAATTCACAATCCGGAGGATCTACAACGGCTAAAATTAATGAAACATCAGAGGCAGTGCTCTTGTCTGGGTGCGTTGGAGTGTTATCGCATGAAGTGAAGAAAAGTCCAAGGCTTACGATTATTAGTAATAAATTTTTCAATATTTTATTCCCTTAAATGTTGTTAATAATATCCCAAAATTTAAGAAATATTAATATATAATAAAAGTGATTCTTGGAATTACTCCTATTTTTCTTTTTTCGAGTAGCCACAGAGTGGTTTAATATTATTAGCAAAACAGAAATCTACAACAAACAAAAGAATATTTCGTTTAGTTATTTGCAGTGTACGTACAATATCCGTACATTTGTAATAATGAGGAATAGATTATGATAACAAAAGAAATAAATAAAGAAACTACGAGATTCGAAGCTCGCATATCAAAAGAACAAAAGTTACTTTTCAAGAAGGCAGCTCGATTAGGTGGTTACAGTAACTTGTCGGATTTTATAATAAAAACAGCTCGCGAGAAAGCAGATATAATAATAGCTGAAAGTGAACAGATACTTGCATCCAAAAGAGATAGCAAGATATTCTTCGATGCAATAACCAATCCCCCTAAAGTTAATAAAGAGCTTAAAAAGGCAACTAAGGAATATAAAGCAATTGTTTCTGAATGAAGCAGTTCACTGAACATCTGAACTCCAATCACAAGAAAGCTGAGTTTTCCTGTGGTGTTCCTATGCTTGATAATTACTTACGTAAGCAAGCTAATCAGGATATTAAGCGAAAACTCACTGCTTGCTTCGTATCATCGGATCAAACTAATGACCTAATAAAAGGATATTATACCCTATCTAATAATAGCATTCCACAGAATAAAATACTAACTGAATTTCAGAAGAAGTTACCCAAATCTTACGCATCTATCCCTACCACTTTACTCGGTCACCTTGCAGTTGATAGTCGTTACAAGGGGCAAGGATTAGGAAAGCTATTGTTAGTCGATGCACTGCGTAGGAGCTATGAAATCTCCGATTCAGTTGGCTCGTATGCCGTGATTGTTGACCCAATCGATCAAAGTGCTGTTGAATTCTATTCCAAATATGGGTTCATACTTTTACCCGATAGCGGAAAAATGTTCTTACCAATGCAGACAATTAAATCGTTGTTTGTTTAGGTGTGGAGTAATTAGCCACAGATTTGCTCAATAACTGTACCCATATTGTCAAACACAAAAATGGTGATTATTCATTTTTACATGAATCGTAGAGACGTATTGAATACGTCTCCTAATCCCCCAACCCCCTCTTTGTCAGTGGTGCTTCCAAGCGTTTGTCACTTGAGACCGAAGTAAAGAATCAAGGTAAATAGTATTCAACTACTACGTAGTTGTATTTTGTGTGTAATAAATAGATACTACTAATATTAAACTCCTAACGGAGTTAATGAGGGCAAGCCACGGAGTGGCTGGATATCTGTAGAAAGGGTAACTCCCAGAAAAATAATCCCCACCTTTTCCGTATATTTGTAATTGTTATTAAACAAATACTTTAAAAAAGATTATGGAAAACATTATATTTAAAATAGAGAGTGGTGTGGCACATATCACACTCAACAGACCCGATAAACTCAATAGTTTTAATCGACAGATGTCGCTGGAGCTAATAGATGCTCTAGGGCAATGCGATGCGAACGATGAGGTTCGTGCGATTTTACTTACTGGTGAGGGGCGTGGCTTTTGTGCTGGACAAGATCTATCGGAAGCGGTGGGCGACGGTGCTTACGAGATAGAGGATATCATCGAAAAGCAATACAACCCAATTGTAAAACTATTACGCTCTATCGAAAAGCCGATAGTGTGTGCTGTGAATGGTGTTGCGGCTGGTGCTGGTGCTAATATTGCCTTCGCTTGCGATATTACTTTGGCGGCAGATTCGGCTAAGTTCATACAGTCATTTGCTCAGATTGGATTGATACCAGATAGCGGTGGGACTTTCTATCTGCCACGTATGATTGGTATGCAAAACGCAGCAGCTCTGATGATGACTGGCGATAAGGTGACAGCTCAAAGAGCCAAAGAGCTAGGGCTTATCTATGATGTAACGCCAGCAGATGAGCTGATAAACTCGGCTACTGCTCTTGCTAATCGATTAGCGCAAATGCCTACTAAGGGATTGGGACTAACGAAAAGAGCTCTGAACAAATCACTAGAAAATACGTTTGACGAACAGTTAGACACAGAAAAGAAATTACAAAAAATGGCTAGCGAATCTTACGATTATAACGAAGGTGTAGCAGCATTTTTAGAAAAAAGACAACCAATATTTAAAGGGAAATAAGCAATATGAGTGGAATGATATTAAAGATAAGTAAAGTAAAGGCAGTCAAGCCAAAATCAAGCATCGTTTACTTAGTAAATACGGATGCCGATCTAAAAGAAACTGGTCTGTCGAAAGAAGAATTAGACTATATCAAAAAGCAATTCAAAGCAGAGAATAACTCAGCTGTTATCAATAGAGCAAATGGCACTATCGTAGTTGAGAAAAAAGCCAATAAAAAAGAAGAATATTTGAACTTAGAAGAAGCTCGTAAGCAAGCTTTCAATACGTCGAACGCACTGAACTCTGTGAAAGAGACAGCGGTTACTCTTAGCGATTTGACTGGCTCTACGGCTTATACTTTGGCATACATAGAGGGCTTTGCTTTGTCGAACTATCAGTTTCTAAAGTACTTTGAAGATGCTAAAAAGAGAGCATATACTCTTAAAGATTTATACGTTTTAGATGATAAAATCTCAAAAGCGAATATAGATGAATTGGTATCAGTAGTGAGCAATGTTTACGAAGCAAGAACTCTCGTGAACGAGCCATTATCTTACCTTACAGCAGAAGAGCTTAGTAACGAAATCAAAAGAATCAGCAAAAAAGCTGGTTTCACACTTAAAGTATTGAACAAAAAAGAAATTGAAAAGCTAGGAATGGGCGGACTATTGGCTGTAAACCTTGGTACTCCTAATCCTCCGACTTTCAACATAATGGAATGGAAACCAGCAAAAGCAACCAACAAAAAACCGATTGTGTTAGTTGGTAAAGGTGTTGTATATGACACTGGTGGACTAAGCTTGAAGCCAACGAAAGGGTCTATGGACTCGATGAAAGCTGATATGGGTGGAGCTGCTGCAGTGATTGGAGCTATGGCTGCTATTGCTGAGAACAAGTTGCCAGTTCACGTAGTTGGGTTAGTACCAGCTACTGAGAACAGACCAGACGGTTTGGCTTATGCTCCAGGCGATGTTATCAAAATGATGAGTGGTCTGACTGTAGAAGTTCTTAATACTGATGCTGAAGGACGTATGATATTAGCAGATGCCCTGCATTATGCTAAAAGGTACAAGCCAGAATTAGTAGTTGATTTGGCTACTTTGACAGGCGCTGCGGCTGTGGCTATTGGAGCTAATGGTGTAGTAGCTATGGGTAATGCAGAAGATAAAGAATTTGAATCGCTATCTAATTCTAGCTACGAAGTATTTGAGCGTATAGCTAGATTCCCATTCTGGGATGACTATTCGGAAATGCTGAAATCAGACATCGCTGACATGAAAAACATTGGTGGACGCGAAGCAGGTGCTATTACTGCTGGTAAATTCTTAGAGAGATTCACCGATTATCCATATATACATTTAGATATAGCTGGCCCAGCTTTCTTGGATTTCCCAAGTAGTTACCGACTAAAAGGCGGTTCAGGTGTTGGTGTTCGTTTACTTTATAATTTCATCAAGAGTAAAGCGGGTAAGTAAGTAATCAAACATAAATGAAAACTATTAGAATTATATTAATTGGTCTTTTATTATTAACTAGCTTTGCCTTTAGTATTCAGAACAAAGACATTGTAGGTGAATGGAGGATAAGTGAAGACAATGAACAAAGGCTCAAATATCCAGCTATTCGTTTAGATTCAGATTCTGTGTTTACTTTATTCAGTAATCTTGATTCTATAAATACTGGTAAGTTCTGTACTTGCGATGGTGAATTATCACTTAGATTGAATAATGTTCACGAGAATCTAGATATTATTCATCACTCCTATGACACATTGATTTTATCAGGATTCAGTTTTAATTTGGTGAAAGGGGATTATAAGTACAATGATACTGTAACTTATATTAGAGTTGAACAAAATAAAAAATAACGAGAAATAAATGCTAAACAACAATTCAATAATAGGTGTGATTGGTTCGGGTACTATGGGGCAAGGAATTGCTCAGATAGCAGCCACTTTCGGTCATAAGGTTGTACTTTATGATGTGAACGAAGCGGCACTTACGAATGCCAAATCATCACTAGAATCGATACTAGCTCGGCTAGTAGAAAAAGAAAGAATAACAGAAGAAAAGAAAACGGCTATACTCGGCAACATCACTTTTTCGCATTCATTGGAAGCGGCTAAAGACTGCAACTTAGTGATAGAGGCAATAGTAGAGAATCTTGAAATCAAGAAAAAAGTGTTCCAAGAATTAGAAAAACTGACGGCTGATGGAACGATTTTGGCATCGAATACATCGTCACTTTCTATAGCATCTATAGCTGGTGCTTTGGAAAATCCTGAATACTTCATCGGAATTCACTTCTTCAATCCAGCACCTTTGATGCCATTGGTAGAGATTATACCATCTTTCATTACAACAGCTGGAGTAACAAAAGCTTCTCGCGATTTGATAGATGGTTGGAAGAAGATTACAGTATTGGCAAAGGACACTCCTGGCTTTATAGTTAACCGAGTTGCACGTCCATTCTACGGTGAAGCAATGCGAATCTACGAAGAAGGAATCGCTGATATATCAACTATCGATTGGGCGATGAAAGAGATGGGTGGCTTCCGAATGGGACCTTTTGAATTGACAGACTATATCGGTCACGATGTGAACTATGCAGTTACGGAAACTGTGTTCGAGCAGTTCTACTATGACCCTAGGTTCAAGCCAGCACTTTGCCAAAAACGATTGGTAGAAGCAGGTTTCTTAGGAAGAAAAGCTAAACGTGGATTCTACGATTATCGAGAAGGGGCTACGAACTCAGAACCAACAAAAGACGCTCAGTTAGGCAAGCAGATATTCGAGCGAATACTTGCAATGCTAATAAACGAAGCAGCTGATGCTGTTCACATGAATGTCGCTAGTCCAGAAGATGTGGAACTAGCTATGACTAAAGGTGTGAACTACCCTAAAGGTCTATTAGCATGGGCTGATGAGCTAGGGTTGGATTACATAGTCAAGATACTGGAAGACCTACAAAACAATTATGGTGAGGACAGATACCGCACTAATTACTTACTTAAGAAGATGAAAGAGAATGGGCAGAAATTCTTTGCGTAGAATACTCAGCACTATGCTGATATTACCATTACTAATGTTTATGGGGTTTGCTTGTGGCGACGGAAAGTCGTCACAAGACACCACCACTGACAAACCACAAGCACAAAACCAAACAGTAGTCAAATATCCCGGTTATAAGATAATTAATGAATATCCCCACGATAGTACTCTATTCACACAAGGGTTATTCATAAGTGAAGGTATGATGTACGAAAGCGGCGGTATGCGAGGGCAATCTCGCTTAGTCCGTTATGTACCAGGTCAACCGATAGCACAAACTCACCAGATGCCTAACTATATTTTCTCAGAAGGAATATGCGAAGTGGGTGACAAGATATATATGATTACTTACACAGCCGGCAAATGCTTTGTCTTTAACAAGAAGACATTTGAACTAGAACAGGAATTCAATTATTTTGGCGAAGGTTGGGGAATAGAATATCACAATGGTAAGATCTATATGACGGATGGTAGCTCTGTGATTAAAGTGATTAATCCCGAAACATTCGTATTGGAAGGAACAATAAACGTAACAATGAACGGCAATAAGGTAGAATATCTAAATGAACTTGAATTTGCCGATGGCTACCTGTATGCTAATCTATGGCGTAGAGCAGATATAGTGAAAATTGATATAGAAACTGGGAAAATAGTAGCTGCTTATAATATGGCTGAGCTATATGAACGCGTTAGCTACAACCCTGCTATAGACGTACTCAACGGTATTGCATACCACGAAACTGAAAAAGTATTCTACCTAACTGGCAAGCTATGGCCTAAACTATTCAAGGTTAAGCTAGGTGAGTGATGGGGATAGATGTATCTAAAGATTTCAAAGATAAGTTCCTATTTGTTTACCCCACCTTTCTTAAGCTTTTCTTCGGAATTATAATAGGTTATAGTCTAGTCCACTGGTTTTTCTTCATTGAACTTGGTTTTCTTTCAGTTAAGGAGCATATACTTAACTTTTATATTCCTATTGCGTTAAGTGCATTGGGGTTAGTCGTTTTTCTTCGACCTAAATTAGATATTTTAAAATTAAATAATGAAAATAAAGATATTCGTTTTCAATATTATTTTCTTTTTAGTTTAGCTTTAACAATACCCAATATAATAGCCCAAGATTTATTAGTTTCCTTTACTGGTACCTTATCTGAAATTGAGTCCATTTATGAACTTGAAGAAAGTCCCCCTTCTCGTTATTATAGAATTAATCATTTTGAATTAAATTTAAATAATATCAAAACAAATATAAAAACGGAAGTTTCAGGAAGGTTTAATGATAAACTTAATTTATCGATTTATTTAGTTGCACCTATTTACAATCAATTGAAAGATACGAATTCTACAAATCCTTCTGCTTGGTTAGGTATTAAATACCATAAAAGTATTAATAATAGCCTAGAGTTAGCTCAAAAAAGAAGACTACTTGAAAGTTTTATTATTGACAGCCGGTTAAATTTTAAGTTAAAAGACTTTTCTTCTGTTGATTATTACGAAAAATTGAATAACTCAGGTCTTCGAGACAATTATTACAAAGCAATAAACCAAAATGATAAGCTAGTTGGTAACTATACAGTTCTAATACCAAACTATGAAATATTTGAATCAAGAAATAATGGAAAAATCACTTGGTTAGTTATTACAATAATAATAGCTTTATTGGGAGTAATTGTAATGATACATTACCCGGAAATCAATAAAATTAAAAAAAGAAAAATGAAATTTAATCTAGCTGAAGAATTTAGTCTATTAAAAGAGTTTACCCTACCTGAAAAAGGTACAAAAGTTACTTACTTTTTGATACTAATTAATGTTTTGATTTTTCTTTCAATGACAATTTCAGGATTAGGATTCATAGCTTTTAAAGGTTCTGATTTAATACTTTGGGGAGCTAATGATTGGTTCTCAGTCAGTCATGGAGATTATTGGAGGTTATTAACTTCTGTATTCCTACATGCAGGCATAATGCATTTAGGTTCTAATCTTGCAATGCTCTACCTAATTGGTAATTTCTTAGAATCTAGAATGGGATCTTCATTATTTCTTATTGCATACATAATAACGGGAATTCTTGCGAGTATAACTAGCTTCTTTTGGCATGAAAATGTATTAAGTGTAGGAGCATCAGGAGCAATTTTTGGTTTGTTGGGGGTTTGGTTAGTATTATTAATAAGAAATGTTTTCCCACAAAAATTAAAGTATGAACAATTGAAGATGGTCACCATAATTATTGTGATAAACTTATTATTCGGTTTATCTGACAGAATAGATAATGCAGGACATATAGGTGGTCTTATCTCGGGATTAATTTTAGGTTTTGCTCTTTTGAAAGAAATTAAGGTTAAAGTAAAAAAGCAAGACATGCTTAAATATAAAGGGACTAAAAAATAGAAAATCTAATTCTCAAGAGTAGAAAGAGGTTTGAGCGACATTCAGCTATCATCTTTTCATAAAATTATAGAATTAGGTTTAGGAAAGAATCTTAATATATTAATTTCAAGCCAGTAGCATTCTAGTATAAAATTAAGCTGGTTCCCAGCTATCCAAAGGACGGAATTATTTTTTTTATCAAACATTAAAAAACGTTTTCTCATTAATTAAAATAAGAACTCTTTACAATAAATTCGTTTGCAAATAGTTTACTAATTAGTTAACTTCGAAATATGGTTAGAAAAGTAATTGCATACAAAACTTACTTTCTTGATTTTTACAAAGCACAAGATAGTAAAATTCAAAAGAAAATAGAATTTGTTTTGGATTTAGTTAGACATGAAGAACGAGTTCCCATAAAGTTTTTCAAACTACTTAAATCCACAGATAGCATTTATGAAATTAGGGTAATAACTACATTTAAAAGTATTAGAATACTTTGTTTTCTAGATGGAGCAGATTTGGTAGTCCTAACTAATACGTTTGTAAAAAAGACACAAAAAACACCTAGAAATGTAATCAAATTAGCTGAGAAATTGAAACAAGAATACTTAAGAGATAAAAATGAAAAATATTAACACAACAGATTTTGAAGAAATACTTAATAATAAGTATGGTAAGAAAGGAAGTGAAGAAAGAGACAAATATGACTCTGAATCACTAGCTTTCCGATTAGGTGTCATGCTAAAAGAAGCAAGAAATGAAGCGAATATGACCCAAGAAGAACTTGCAAATAAAGTAGGAACTAAAAAGAGCTATATTTCAAGAGTGGAAAGAGGTTTGAGCGACATTCAGCTATCATCTTATCATAAAATTATAGAATTAGGTTTAGGAAAGAATCTTAATATATCAATTTCAAGCTAGTAGCATTCTTGTATCAAATTGGCAAATTAGAGTCGTTATTAAATTTTCCCTGTCAATTTCTTCGAGTAATGAAGAAATCTAAGATAAAGGAATAATCCTGAGAAGCTTAATCCAGCTAAGTATCCATACCAAACACCTACTGCACCCATATCTAAGTTAAAAGCAAATATATAAGATAATGGAATACTAAGAACCCAATACGCTATCACAACAATTATAGTAGGAATCTTTACATCCTCTAGTCCCCTCAGAATACCTAAGCCAACGGCTTGAGCACCATCAACTATCTGAAAAAATCCTGCTATCATTAACAATTGAGTTGATATAGCTATTACCATCTCATCATTTGTGAATATCATGGATATAGGGCGGCCGAGGAATATGAAACATAGAGCTGTGAAAATCATCAAAGCCATACCCATCACATAAGCGGAGTTGCCAGCATCACGCATTTTGTTATACTTTTCATTGCCAAGGAAATTACTAACTCTAATAGTTGCAGCTGTAGCTATCCCTGTCGCCACTAGAAACGCTAGAGCCGATAAGCTAATAGCTATCTGATGTGCAGCTAGTTGGAATACTCCTAACCACCCCATCATTATAGTACCAGCTACAAATGCGCTAACTTCGAGGACAAATTGGAATCCAATAGGCACACCAATTTTTAGTAGGTTTACCACACTCTCTTTGCGAATTTTTAGTCGCTTTGCTGCTCTCAAATATTTCTGTACTCTCTTATCGCGGCTGAGTATTATAAACAGAAAAACCGCCATTAATGATCTAGATATAGTAGTAGCAACTCCAGCACCGAAAAGTTCCCACCGTGGGAATCCGAACTCTCCGTATATTAGTAAGTAATTTAAAACTACGTTAACTAAATTACCGGCCAAACCAGCCCACATAGCTGGCATCGTGAGAGTCACTCCCTCTGCAAATTGCTTGAGGGACATATAATACATAAAAGGCACCATTGAAATAGATAGTGTCAAGAAATAAGGTATCGCTTCTACTACTACTTCAGCAGGTTGGTCAAGTTTATCAAAGAAATAGGAAGCAACCCACATAGCTATAGTGAGTAATAGTCCTGTCCAAAGATATATGATCTTCCCATTTTTCAGATATGATGCAATTTGACCATGTTTTTCATTGCCATAAGCACGACCTACTGCAGGAGTCAGACCGATAGATAACCCCAGACCAAAAATATAAATCATTATAAAAACTGTATTAGCAAGAGAAGACGCAGCTAATAAGGTACTGTTGATATTACCTACCATAGCATTATCGACTAAGGCAGTCATCATGTGTCCAATTTGACCCATAATAACAGGAAACCCAATTCTCAGATTCTCTTTGTAATGGTTTTTATAATCTTGTGAAAATATCATTGGCTTTAAAAAATAAAAATCCCTCTTTTACGAGGGATTTAGAATAATATTCAAGTTACGTTTTTTATTATGCTATAGTTACTTCTTTACAAAGATAAACATCTTGAATAGCATTAAGCAATTCAACTCCTTCGTTCAAAGGTCTTTGGAATGCTTTTCTACCAGAGATAAGCCCCAAACCACCAGCTCGTTTGTTGATAACAGCAGTAGCTACTGCTTCTTGCATATCATTACTCCCAGAAGCACCGCCGCTGTTAATAAGTCCAGCTCTGCCCATATAGCAATTAGCTACTTGCAATCTTGTTAAATCTATTGGGTGATCAGAAACCATAGTTTCGTACATATTTTTATCGTATTTACCATAGCTAGTACCACTAGCATTAATAGCAATGTATCCACCATTATTAGTTGGCAATTTTTGTTTGATTATATCTGCTTGGATTGTTACACCTAAGTGATTTGCTTGAGAAGTCAAATCAGCTGCAGCGTGATAATCAACTCCATCTACTTTGAAATCATTACTTCTTAGATAACACCAAAGAACTGTTGCCATACCTAACTCATGAGCTCTTTCGAAGGCTTCTGCTACTTCAACTATTTGTGCAGTACTTTCTTCCGAACCAAAATATATAGTAGCGCCTACAGCAGCAGCTCCCATATCGTAAGCTCTATCAACACTACCAAACATTACTTGATCGAAAGTATTTGGTGAAGTCAATAACTCATTATGATTAATTTTTACTATAAAAGGTATCTTGTGAGCATATTTACGTGACACCATACCCAATACACCATAAGTAGAAGCAACAGCATTACAACCACCTTCTATAGCTAATTTGACTATGTTCTCTGGGTCAAAGTAATCTGGGTTTTTAGTGAAGCTAGCACTCCCACTGTGCTCTATACCTTGGTCAACTGGTAATATTGACATATAGCCTGTATTAGCCAATCTTCCTGTTTGATAAATCCATTCCAAATTCCCCAACACTCTGTTATTTCTATCAGATTGGATGAATATATCATCCACAAAGTTAGGAGAAGGTAAGTGTAATCTTTCTTTACTAATTTTAGGAGTACTAAACTCTAACAAATTTTTTGCTTGGTCGCCTAAGCGCTCGGTGATTTTATCTATCATTTTTCTGCTCTTTGAATAAAATAAGTTGTCAAAAATAATACATTTAGTAACATAAAAAAAGCGGGTTTGTTATAACCCGCCCTTTTAATTTTCAACTATTTTAAAAAAGTCTATTTGACTCTTACAAATGTATGGCTCTTTATAAATGGTCCGCTTATGAAACGAAGCATATAAACTCCTGATGGTATATCACTTACATCAAGTTTTTCGTCGCTTATACCAAATTTGGCTGTTCCATCCTTGACTACTTTTGTTAATTCTCCTGTAGAATTATATAGTTCGATACGAACATTATTTTCGAAAGGTAGCTCATATCTTATATTCAATTCTTCGGTAACTGGATTTTCACCAACTAATGTAGCAGCAAATCCATTTTCTTCAAAAGTCAAATCAGCAATTAATGAATTAGCTATATTGCAACCTAGTGAGTATGATGCAGTTGCTCCAGTCTCAATTGCTAGACATTCTAATCCTACAAAATTTGCATCTACTTTTATTGTTGTAACTGTATCATTACCCAAAGTGACCAAATAAGGGACTTCGAATGTTAAATTTTTGTCCAATGGTATAGGCCCATTAAAAGTAAATGTAGCATAATTACCAGAAACTTGATTACTCAAATCTATATTAGGTGTGATACCTAAGTTAGATTTCACGCCTTCCTGATTCATAAATAGCATTCTACCATTATATCTAATTGTCAACACTAATTCATTTACTAATATATCATTTCTGATATTATACTTCGATAAATCAATATTGAAATTGGTAGTTAAATTATTACCTAGTTCAGTTTCGTAAACGTTATTAGCAAATGTTAGTTTTTCTATTGCACTAACAGAAGTACCTTTCACTGGAGCTATGAATTTTGAGCCATCAGAGAAGCTATATTCCAATACTGCAGTATGAGTACCTATTGATTGTGGATTATAATCTACTCTTGCTCCAAAAGCCACAGCATTTTGAGGTATAGTGAACTGATTAGTAGGTATTGAAAAATTATTTCCAGTTTGTATAAGGACCACATCAACTGTTTGTGCGTTTTGAGTAACATTAGGTAAATTTACTAGTAGCTCTTTAGTTTCGCAACTAAGAATAGGACCCACTACCGTAGTATCAAGAGTAACTGCATCGCCTGGTTCACCATCGCCACTTAAAGTAAACTCATTTAATTTGAAAACTACAGGTTCAACTCCTTCCACATTGTCAGCTTCTACTACAACCACTCCAGAAATTGCTCCTACAGTTTGTGGATTAAAACCAATAGGGATAGATATTGATTTACCTTTTTCAAGTTCAATATTAGATAAGAAATCTGTCAGATCAACTGAAAAACCTGCATCACTAGTATTTTTAATATATACATTTTTTATAACTAGTTTACCATAATCAGATGTATTTTCAATAACTAAATCCATAGGTGTAGCATTAGTAAATACTTCCGTAGTAGGGAAAACTATATTATTACCTTTAAGTTTAGGTATAAACCCAATACCCGACAAACGAGCTGTTATCGCCTCTGTTCTGTTTTTTACTCTGACTTCTATTTCTGTAGTAACTGGACCTTCTACATTTGGAGTGTAGGTAATATCAAAAGTAGTTGTTCCACCTTTAGATGATACATTGCCAATTGCTGCACTTATATCGCCCAGACTAAATCCTTGATTCGCGTCAGTCAATACTATTGATTCTATTTCTACTACTTCTTCATTTGGGTTAGTAATAGTGTATTTTTCAGTAACTGGATTACCAACTCTTATTTCACCCCATGTTAATGGTGGCATATTCAAACTAGCCTCTATTACATTAGCTGTGATATCGGAAGTAGCAACACCGCAATCCGTTATTATACCATAGTTTAAAGTTACAGATTTTGAGCCAATAGAAGTCGGTGTTATAGTCAATACAACATCCATACTTTCTCCAGCAGCAAGAGTAAATGTAGATCCAGCATTACCGTTTACAGTCTTGATAGCAAACTCTGTATAATCGGCTCCTGTTAGAGTTATATTACCTGTCATTTCTGAAGTAGATGTATTTGTGAATACATCTGTAGCAGTAAAGTCAGTACTACCACTTAAGTTGACATTACCGAAATATATTTCTTGAGTTGTTGGGCCACAAGGAGCAACTAGCTCTACTGGTTTTGTAGGGCATAAATCTGTTTCAAAAACTAAATTGTAAGAAGCAGGTGCATCAGATGGTTTCTTGATATAATTAACTGTGAATTTTCTAGATTTTCCTTCTTCTATCAGAAACCCTTCCGCTGGTAGAGAAGCAAATTCAGGTATATCAAAATTACCATTATTATTAGTAATATTAAATCCTGTAACATGGAAATCACCAACTTTTGCTGTAAGAGTTACTTCTTGAGAAATTTTACCATTATTATCAAAGAATAGTATGTCTTTATCTCTTGTTATCTCAGCTATACCTTTGTCAGCAGGTGGAGTATAATTAATAGTTCTTGTAATAGAAGGTGGGTAGTTCTTTCTAGTGAAAGATACTTCTACATTTCTTTCAGTTACTTCGTCGCATTCTAGTTGCGATAACCACTCTAACCAACAAACAGAAGTTGATTTGAAACCATCAGTTATTTCTTTGTAGATTTCTCTTAGTTCTTCTTCATTATTTGCATTATAATAAACACCACCAGTAGCTTGACTAATTTGTCTTAAATCATTTACACTACCAAAAGCATCTGCTGCAAAAGTAATTGAATGGAATTCTATACCACGCTTCTGCAAATCTCCAATTATTAAATCTTTCATAAAAGGGTTATTATTATTTGTGTTGTCGTGCTCACCATCCGTTAGGAAAACAACTGCCTTTCTATCATTAATTGGTCTTGATTTGAATATCTCAAGTACGTGTCTTCCACTAGGCTCTTTGTACATAGGGACGTTAAAATCTGTTCTCCCTTCTAATTGTCTATAATATAAGAAGTCAGCTTTAGTATCAGCTGCAGTATAATTCCAATCTCTCCATACATTCTGTGGTATATTATTACCAGCAAAAGGTACTATATGCACTGAAGTCCCATTTCTAAACTTGACAGAATCTATAAATTCGGCTACAGCCCTTTCAAGGACATCGGCACGTGATTCTCCATTACGCCATGGGTTGAACATACTTGTAGAAGCATCAACTACCAGAGCTATATGTACAGGTAATTCGCCGTTTATATCAGCACACTTCATTATTAGACTTGTTAGGTCTTTACTAATACCATTTTCAGATAAGTCAAAATCAGGGGGATTTGGAACATTTTGGGTTCCTTTGTAGTAAGAGTCATTCAGATATCCGTTTTTAGCAACGAAATAACTTTTGACAAGCGGAAACTCACTAGCATCTACACCCGTTATACCAAATACAGGTAGTTCCTGGGATTGTAAGTTATGCGAAATTGCGACTATCAACAATAAGATTGATAAAATTATTCTCTTCATAATAAATTCCTTAGAGATTTTGTTAATTTAGTTATTGTAAAGACAGTCAAAAGTTCAAATAATTACACCTTAGATTAATTTTTTAAAAGAGTTAACACTATTTATTACAACTTAATCATAATATTTCTATTTTTCAACTTCTTTTTGTCAGTAAAAGCTGACAGATGTTATGAAGTTCGATTACTAGATGGAAGTGAAGAATTAGTAGAATTCGGATTCGATACTACATATAATTGGTGGGCAACAACTCAATCTTTCTCAAATAGAAAGAAAATGTATATAAACGAGTACACTTCTGATAATTATCTAGAATTAACGAAACCACAATTTTCACCAGACGGAGAAAAATGGGCATTTTTCGCGAAAGATATGGGTGGTTGGAATTTGGTGACTAATGAAAAAGTGATACAAATACTAGCCGATGACCCCGGAACAATACTATTTGGTTCTGATTCACAAAAGATGTTGTATTCATTTTATCGGGCTGACAATGAGTTTATAGTATCTGAGACAGACACATTGCAGATGCGATTTAGAAGCGGTTCTTTGTTCATAAACAACACAGGTGATAAATTTGCATTTGTAGAAAGTAGAGGTGGTATAAAAACAATCTACAATGATGGTAAAATCTCAGAGAGCTTCCAAGACATAATACCAATTGGTTATTGGCATGATGACCGATTTGCTTACGCTGCTTTTGATGGCTCCACATGGTCTGTATTTATAGATAGTGAAAGAGTTTCCAATATATATCAAAATATATCGGAAGTAAAGATTAACCTAACTGGGGATTATTTAGCTTTCATAGCAACCTTATCTTTTGGTAGATACGAAGCGGTACTTATAAGCGATATGATGAGTGAACCACAGACAGGTAAAAATTATAATATGATTACTGGTCTAGCTATTCACCCTCACGAACCTATGTTGGCATATAAGGCTATTGATTTGCAAAACAATGAAATAGTAGTATTCAACTCCGTAGAATACTCAGGGGGTAGGGAGAACTCAGTTCCAAACTTCTCATATGATGGAAGTGAAATGTATTTTATAGCATGTACTATTGATTGTAATTTGGTAGTTAATGGGAGACAAATTAGAGCACCGAACGGTATATTTATAGATGGTGTTTATGCAAGAAAACCGAAATCTAATACAATAGCTTACGCTACCTCTACTTCATTGGTAGTGCGTGATTTGGAGACACAAATGCTGTATGCTGGGGCTATGATGGATTACACGACTGTAGTCCGTTACAACTGGCGAATGAACGAGTACGAATCACTAGGTGTTATTAATAATAGATTGTACTTACAAGCATGCGGACTATAATAATCTTAATATTGCTTTTTTGCTCATTCAATGTGAAAGCCCAATTCTCGCTGGATGCCAAGACTGATATGATATTACTACCACTGGGAGTAATAGGAGCTTCCGTAGGTAATATAATGACTTATGAAGATGGACTTTTAACGAACGATGATTTTGCAGGAATTGACAAATTGAATATTCCTTTCTTCGATAGATGGAATACTACCTACAACCCAACTTATGCTGAGATAAGCGATATATTATTAGCATTGCAATTCGTCTCCCCTCTCACCTATTCATTCGCATCAGAGTACAAATCACAATTCCAGACTAATGCGATTATGTATATTGAAACAATGTCGATTAATTATGGCCTAAACTCCATTACTAAATCGCTTGTGGGTAGATTTCGTCCCTTTTCTTATGACTCTACGACAATAAAGAACATACTTTATGATAATGACACTAAATACTCATTCTATTCTGGGCATTCATCTACTGCGTTTGCCTCTGCAATATTCAATATTATAGTATTGACAAGTAAAAGCGGAGGGCTAAATAAAACCTTAGGTGTAACACTGAATATAATGAATGCGACAGCGATTGCTACTCTTAGAGTGATGGCAGGGAAGCATTTTTTCTCCGATGTACTAGTAGGTGCAATCGTTGGTAGTGGCGTAGCTTATCTGACCACAGAACTTCATAAGAATCAACCAAAGACCCAAGCAAATGAATTCGAACCGATGCGGTTTAATCTATCTATTCCGTTCTAGGAATAACATTAAAAAAAATTAACTATTCTATTTTACAAAGCCTTTGTTTAGATAACATTGCTCCTTTTATTGCTTCATTAAGATTATAACAAAGAGTTTTTTTTATCTTAAATTTTTATTTTCTCAGAAAAATATTATTTTTCAATAAATACAAAACAGGAAACTATGAAAAATATATTCTTCTTTATTTTAATATTGATATTTTCATTGCCTGTCTATTCACAAAATAATTTGGAAGGTTTCGCTACCAAATTCGCGAATTCGATAGTCAAAATAAAATATAATTATAAATCACATTTTGTTTTTACCCCTAGTTATTATGAATCTTCAGGTTTTTCAATAGGCGATGGGTCACTTATTGTGACAGTATTAGGAAATAAGAATAATGCGGAAGCTATTTCTATTTTTAATATTTCAGACAGTACTTATATACCTGCTTGGGTAGTGGCAAGAGATACAGCACAGAATCTCTGTATATTGAAAACTGATAAGCCCGTATTTAAACCTATTGAATTTTCAAATGTTCAATTAAAACAAGCGCAGGACATAGTTTTAATTGGCTGGTTATCAGATTATCTAAAGACTAACAATTATGTTATAACAGAAGGAATCGTTAGTAGCTCTGCTAAAGATACTTTAGTTCAAACTTCAGCTCCACTTAATTATGGCATGGAAGGAGGTCCAGCACTCGATTTAGAAGGCAATCTTATAGGAATGGTGGTGAGTAAAAGCAATTCGATTGATTACGAAAAAACTGGTTTTTTATTAAGGAAAGATTTCATTTTAAACTTAGTTGATAGTTTAGAATCTAAGACTTACAAACTAGACACTAATAATACAGAATACCAAAATCATAATGATAAGCTAGCTTATGAAAAATTCGCTCTTGCATCGACTCATTTGTACAAAGAAGTGGAACCAGAAAATTATAGTGAATTAGCAAAGGGTCTTGACAAATACATCGAATTATTAGAGGAATCAGATAACTATGAAGAAAATGCTCATACTTATGCAAGTTTTGCTTATGCATATTTACTTAAGATATATGATAACTCTATAGAGGATTTCGGAGTTAATACTAAAGAGTATACTCAGAAGTATAATAAATATCTCAATAAAGCATATAAGATTGGGGATTCTACAATGAAAAAGTATTTGAAGTCTGCGATAAAAACTTCAGATTTTTTCTTTAAAGAAGATGAGTATGATGATTCGGAGTTTAACTATGAAAGTTTTGAATCAAGTTATTTCAGGAAATCATGGAATTATTTCGTTTCTAATTATGATAAAAGAAAAGAAAGAAAGGAAGACTTCAATAACTGGATAAGATATGGGGTTACACCAATAGAATTAGATAATACTCTTGAAGTATTTAAGAATAAGAGAGGTGATGTAAATGTCTATCAAAGAATGAGAATGCAAACAATTGGTAATTTTATTTTTGGTGGGCCTTTATCAATTTTAAATATGACTGAAGTTGCTTCTGACCCATATCAGAATTATAAAAAACTAGTTCCCATTTCAAATTATTTTTTATTGGGCTATACTAAAAGTGGTTATGGTGTTAGGGTAGGGTTTCAAAACTATCAGAGGAGAATCCCACTCCAATATTTAGATATTGATAAAATTAATACAAATAAGGAATTACAATCTGCTTATGAAGACGAACAAAGTTTGATATTGGGGGTAGTTTTATATGAATATTTTGAAATTCTTTATTTTTTGAGTACACAAGAGATTTACTATGGCAATTCAATTATATTCAATTTTACTTATAACAGACCAAGTGCAATAGATGGACTTACGGATTATTATTTCACAGCATCGTACAGTTTATTATCTGGATTCAATCCAATAGAATATGATGAATACGGTTACTATTCTACTGGGGTAAATGTGAATTCTTTAGGAATCGGGTTAGGGGTAAATATTTATCAAAATTTTTATATTAAAACTGTGGTAAGTAAAGTAGTTCAGAGTGAACTATATAAACTGGGCATTGGACTAGAAGCTTATTATTAAAAAATACAAGCGAGAATTAAAAAATGAAATTTAGGTTTATTATTGTTGTTATTTTCTTAACTCAATCGTTGCTATATTCGCAAACAAAAATAGAAGCATTTGAAAAGAATAAAGATGCTGTAGTAAGAATTTATAGTATGGGGTTGCCAGGTGCTGGCAACAGCTATTATTATAGCACCGGTTCGGGTTTTGCAGTCAATGATGAAGGTTGGATATTTACTAACCACCACGTTGTTGAAGATGCTGTCGGGTACTATGTAGTTGGATATACAGATACTAAACCAGATACAAGTATAGCATATGTTATCTGGAAAGATAAAGAATTGGATATTGCAATTTTAAAAACAGATGATTTGAAACTACCTAGTTTAAAACTTAAAAAATCAGACAACATCAACCAAGGGGACGAAATATTAATACTAGGATTTCCTGGCTCTAGATTAAATGATCACGAAATAAAAGTTACATCAGGTATTCTTAGTAGTAGTACCAAAGATAGTACATTAATGACTACTGCCCCCATTAATCCTGGTAATAGTGGTGGACCAGCTATAAACTATGCTGGAGAAGTAGTTGGTCAAGTCTATGCTAAATTAGTAGGATTAAATGTAGAGTCTACAGGATTTTTACGTAATATAAAATACTTAGAAGATGCTATAGTTAAAGCTAAAGACAAGGAAATTCCTATGAAAAAATCAATTGGAATAGATAATTATAATGCTTACAAAGAAATGTGTTTTGCTGATGCCGAGTATATAAAAATACACGAAACGAAAGATTCTACTGAAAAAATGAAATATGTAGACAATGCAATTCAAAAAATCAAGAAAGTATTAGATATGGAACCAGATTATGCACTTGCTAGGTACTATTTGGTTAATTATCTTTTCAAAAAAGCAGAACTTCATTGTGAATTTGATAATGAATTAGATGAAATAAAAGCTGATAAAATAATTGAAGAATTTCAATATCATTGGGCTAAAGCAAAGAAAGATTCGAGAGATGGAGAATATGCTGATGAAATTAATGCAAGTATCGAGAACAAAATATATAGCTTAGCAGATGCAGATGATATAGCATGTTATAGATGGAGAGATAGAGTTTCATCCTATTCTGATTTTGCTTATGCAAGAGAGGTTAGAAATGAAGAATTACAAGATTATATTCACTATGGTACAACTCCTAAACATCTACGAGAAACGCTTATCAATCCAACTTGGGAACGTGCTAAATATAAGAAATACGATGCGTTTGTGAATGAGATCCCGTTAGCAGTAACATTAAACAACTATCTTAGTTTCGACGGTATATTTTCGGACAACGAAATAACTTCAACTATATCTGAACTAGAATTTGAAATCGAGCCTATAAATGAACTTAAAGTATTGTTAAATATAGGTTTTGCGGCCAAACAAATCAAAACCCCGGATCAAAAGATTAAAGAAGTTCAAGAAGGGAATATAGATGCGTTGAATGATTATAGAAGTGCAGAGACTATACCTATTAAAATAGGGTTCTATGCTTATAGTGTAAGAGCTAGATATAATATTACAGACTCCTACAATGTGTTAACTCGTAAGTGGTCTTTGGAGTATATGTCAACTATGCCAGGGGATCAACATGGAGATAAAAATTCTTATTCTTATGTAGGTATTGGTCAATATGTAAATGATTTTGATACGGACTATGCAATTAATATAGGTCAAGCTTTTGAAATATTTGATTCTCGTGTTTGGTTAGATATTCAATTAGTACTTGGATTTGGTGATATTCCTGACTTATATCAATTAGGAATAGGACTAGGCTATAGATATTAAAATTAACTGGACTACTAATTATTTACTCAGTATATTCTCTTTTTTAGGGTATGCTGAGTTTTTTGTTGTTGGAAATAGCTAGTCTTTCTCTCTTGTAAGTATAATCGAGTTTTTATCGTTGAATCCAGTCGGTCTAGTATTATCAAAAGAATATACTAAAAAAAATATTCTAAGGTTAATACCCTGTTAATTTACAGTTTTAGTCACCTGGACTCTTCGCTACGGCTCTACGCTACTTCTTTCTTTTTGAGACGTATGCAATACGTCTCTACACTTTCTTGAAACAAAAATTCTGCGTAATCCTTAAATTCATTTAATCCGTGATTCTGATAAAAGACAACCAAGTCCATTCGATTCTCGCTGTGACATACTCAGTTCACCTTATATCCAATCCATACTTCATTAATAATCCTTCTAAACCAATGCGAGAGAAGATTGCTCCTTTCATTCTGTTTATCTCTGGGTCTATAGCTAAGTTAAAAGCATTCCTAAAGTCTGCCTTATTCAAATTAGAATGATCGAAAAATGCGTCTTTCAAATCGCAACCATCAAATGAGCAGCCTATTAACTCAGTGTTTACAAACTGAGCATCGTGCATTATACATTTTTCGAATCTAGTGCCACCAATTTTCAAGTTCGCAAAAGAACAAGAGCTAAGTATGCAATCAGAAAAGCTAAATGCTAATAGGAATTCACGGCACTTACTAAAATCAATTCCTAATAGCTTACATTTTGTGAAGTGAATCTCATTGAAGGCAGTTTTCGTTACATTGGCTAAGCTTAGGTTGCAATTCACAAACGTACATTCTACGAAAGTACTATCAGCCATATCACAATTACTAAAATCACAATTTACAAAAGTGCATAGCTCAAATTTTACTCCAACTAACTTTTGCTTGGAGTAATCTAAATTCTTGAATTCTACTTCTTCGTGATAATTGGATTCAATAATATCAACCATTTTTACCTCTTAGATATTTTATAGAATGTCATACTCACGCTAGAAAATATTGACAAAGTAAAGAATAATTTCAAGAGTATAGAATTAGAATGTACATCCAAAGGAGATAAAACTAGAATGACTATACCTAGTAAGAAAGTCAGAAGTGAAGTAGATACAAGTCCTTTTTTTATATTGTTATATTCCTCTAGTTGAGTTTCTTTCTCCTTTGAATATATAGCTCCTACTATTCTTTCTTCTACTGCCATTAATATAAAAATGAATGATAAAAGCATAGTATATATAATATTATTATCGATGACTAAGTTATCTATACCTATGAAAATAATACCTAGAATCAATACAACGAAAAGCACCTCAATAGTATATCTGATTATTTTGAATAAATCCATTCTATTTTTTCTTTTCCTCTTTTAGCATTTTTAAACTGAAATATCCGATTACTATAACTGCAACCATCATAACAAGCCACAGCCATAATTTATTAGTAACTAATGGCTCGACTTCTTCTTTACTTATTTCTACTTCTAGTTTTTTCCCTATTTTCATTTCATTCATGGTGTTAGGAATTCTAGATTTAAATTTTTCAATATCATAATAAGGGCAACTACCTGTATTAGCAATTTGAATGAACCCTTCACCCACTTCATCAAACCTTGCTTTAAGTATGTACTCATGTCTATAGGCGGTCATACGTCTTATTTTAAGAGGTGGGTCATTGCCATTTTCTATCACTAATTTGTAGTATTGGTAGTGATCAGGAAAACTAAATGTAAAATTAGTAGAGTCTAGTGAAGATAATTTGAAAGTTTCTATTAGTTTGTAATTATACTTAAATCCTTTGTCAGTTTGAAAACTATCTGTCAAAGCAAAAAGATTCGCATCACGACTATAATCAAACTTACTCTGTATATCAATCATCATATAGTGTATTGGTAATCGACCATTCAAACCAAACCTGTAAATCGTCCTATGTTTTTCCTCATCAGTTCTGTATTTTAGGTGATTAATATGAACTTTTTTGTATTTGGGATTAGTACTAAATATCTTCTCATAGAACACACTTTTCAGCTCTGACTTCGAATCTTCCAAACTTAATCTATAATACTTATATAGAGTTTGAAGGTCATATATAGTCCTGCTTGATATTTTCTGATGGCTATTATGTCTTTCTCCAAGCAATAAACTATCGGATATCATAAACCAATCAGTTTGGTTATTACTTCCTTCTAGACTTGCTTTCCCCAAACTATTTCTGCCAGTAAAAGAAAATTCTAGATTTGAAATAATCTGAGTAGAGTCAGCAACCAACGTGTAATACTTCCTCCCGTCTTTAGTAGTCTTATTTATTATTTCTACTGGTATTCTGACGGTCGAATCAAGCTTTTTAGAACTTTCTATAATAAAAGGAACTTCAAGAGTGTCATTGGTACTATCAATCAAATTAACTCTTATGTAAGTATTGATTGAACTCATATTCATCAGAAGATCATCGTCAAGTTCTAATCTATTCCACCCTTTCTCTATTTTCTCTAATTTATAACCGACGGTTTGTATACCAGCACTATCTGCGAGTATGCTAGATGCGAATAGAAAAACTAATATAGTATATAGGTTTCTAATCATCTATTTTTCCTTTGTAGCGGTTATATAAGTATGAAGCAAATAGCATTAGCAACCCAATTATTACGAATATTATTGTTTTAGAAATAGTATCTAGCGAAGTAATATCATAAAAGAATAGTTTTAAAAGTGTTATTGTGAATAATGAAAATCCTGCTAATCTTATATGTTTTTTGGCTTTCCATATTCCTATTATTATTAGCATAAGCGAATAAAGTCCCCAAAGAATGCTTAGTCCTAGCTTATACGATGCAGCACTAGAATATAAGTCTAACCAATGTATCAACTCACTGCTCAACAACCAGACGAGAATAGTATGAATAGCAATGTCTTTGTAAGCCGTATAATTGCTTATTGAACTGAATACCTTTGATTCGATTGTAGTCAAATATGCTAGTACTCCAAGGGCAGCTAAAGAGATATATCTTAAAGTTATATTCATAAATCCGATTGTGAAATATTCATCTAAATTATTGAATATGTACTTGTCACGCATTAAACTCAAGTTATACAATCCACCTATTAGGAAGATGAAACATACTCCAATCCCTATGAAAATAGTTGCTTTCGTGAGATACTCATTTTTCAGTTTAAACCTATTGATTAATATTAGTCCAGTGACGAAGACCAGACTATAAATGAATAGCCAAGCAGTTTTCAGGTGTTCATAATTCCAATTATATATCGTTTGTTCATAGTCCTTACCTTCCATATTCACGACTAATTTAGACGTATGGAATAATTGCTCCCAATATACTTGAATCTCTAAATAGAACATATAATATAAAGTGAATACCAAAAAGATTGGTAATATGCTGTATAAACTTAGGTTCATTATTCCTATATTTGTGCGTCCTTCTGCGGCTTTATCTTTAGTTATATAAACTATAATTCCTAGGCAAATAGCGTACAATATTGAAGTAAGGAAATAGATGTTAAATATTGAAGTAACTAAGTTTTCGTTATATCCTCTACCATAATTAGAGAAAGTACCCCAATCTAGAGTTAAGCTAATTGTAGCTAAGGTTAATAGTATAACCCCAGCACGTGTATAGAATTTCAAATCTTTACTTTGACCAATCCAGAATAAGAAAACAGCTTGTGCTGCCCAAAGTATAGTAATCCAACTTCCTTCGAATTGGATTGGTACTACTATAGTTAGGAAAGACATTACCAAGCCTAGAAATATATAGAATAAATTTCTATCTGATAACTCTTTGTTTCTTAAGGAAAGTACTGTAGCAAAGTAAATGGCTGCATTGATGATTGTAAATATTGATAATGATTCATTAGTTTCAAATCTGTCATAGACTAAAGTCGAGCCAATGGAATAGAAAATTAATGAATTTATCAAAGTTAGAGTCATATCTAAATAACCATTGCTATCCTTCTCTTTCAGACTACTCATCACAGTTGAAAGATGGAATACCAAGAAAAATGCCGTAATAAATACAGATGCAATAAGGAAATGTTCTTCTTCATAGGAGGCAAAAAACCAGCTTGTAAATATAAGCCAAGTAATAGCAAATGAAGATACTTTGAGGTATTTCCAATATTGTTTATATGCAATAAATAGAACTCCGAGGTTTATCAGAAGCATGTAACTGTACATTATCTCGACTCGCCCAGAGTTATTACTTAATAAAAACGGTACGAAGTAAGCCCCAACTAAACCTATAATAGAGATAACTTCCCGTTTGAAATGCAATGAGGAGAGTACCGTAAAGACTGTAAACACGAACATTAGCAAGAATGCAACTATTTGTGGCATCAAGCTATATAAGCTATAAGCAAAGTATGTGATGAAGTACATAACTGCCATAGAACCGCTAAGTAAAACTGCACTTAGATCTGTGAACTTTTCTTTTAGTTTATATGCAGTTCCTAGTAAACCTAAACCTACTAAATAACCTAGAATTATTCTAGTTAGAGGACTAATTAGTTGATTATCTATAGCGTACTTAGCCCCAATCCCTACACCAATAACTAATATTATAATACCGATTTTATTTATAAGGTTTTCCCCTATAAACTTCTCCATACTTCTATTAATTGGTTTTGGTGTTGGAACTTCTTTTTTAACAGAAGATTTCGCTGGGTAAGGTGTGCTTTGAGGTTTATAACCAAATGGAACTTGTTTCTCCTCTTTATACGAAGGTGGAACATTATATACGTGTGGAACATTCTGTGGGCTTTTCTCCTCTTTAGTATCAGTGTTTTTACTATATCTCAGATTATAGAGTTCAGCCTGTATAGATTTTAGCTCTTGATTAAAATATGACTGCTTGTCTGAAAGTAGTTCGACGCGTTTCAGAAGACGGTCTATTTTTTCTTGATTCTCATTCATTTTGTATTGTTCCTGTTTCAATCTTTAATGATTGAAATTAAGGAATTAATATCAAGATAAAAAGAATAATTTGGATTAGGTTCTATACTACCCCAATAAACACTTCTACTTCAGCATTCTCCCAATCTTGGCTTTTCTCTCCGTAGATTTCAAAGTCATAAGTATAAGCTCTGTCTAATTTTGTATCCCAAATCTTATACCAAACTTCACCTATACAATCGGGCATTTTTCCTTTGGCAAGGAATTTTCGATAATTTGCTTTCGGTATTGTTATCTTTCTCATACCCTCTGGTGCTTCAGTTCCATCGGTAACTTCACAGCCAATCAAATAAGAAAACGGCTCAGTATAATCACCATTATAATCGAAATAGACAGCTACTATTTCGTTATTTATCTTATTGGGGATTTTAGAGTATATCTGTTCTTTTTCAAATTTCCCCCACAACTTACTAATATCTATTCCTGACTTTCCATTAAGATTAATAGTCTTCGATTCTAACTCAAGACCAATTATTTGCATTTCATTTTTTTCGATTTTATTCATTTTATAACTCGATTTACTTGTAATTAATCAATGAGCCAATATTGTACTTCGATAGTTTATCTCTTCCTTTCAGAAAAGACAATTCGATAAGGAAATTACATTGTACTACCTCTCCGCCTAGCTCTTCCACTAGCTTACAAACAGCTTCGGCTGTACCACCAGTCGCTAATACATCATCATGAATTAATACTCTGTCGCCCTTGCTTATAGCATCTTTGTGGATTTCTAATCGGTCAGTACCGTACTCTAATTGGAATTCTTGGCTGAGTTTGTCCGAAGGTAGTTTGTTTGGTTTTCGGACAGGTATAAACCCTGCATTAAGCTTATCTGCTATTAGTGTTCCAAAGAAAAATCCACGACTTTCTACACCTATTACTTTATCTATTTTTAGATCTTTGGTAAGGTCTATTAGTGATTGTGTGGCATGCTTATTAGCTTCTGGGTTGTCCAACATAGGAGTAATATCTTTAAACAAAATACCCGGTTTAGGGAAATCGGGTATGTCACGGATGTAGTCTTGTAGGTTCATTGGTCCAACTTTTTGTAATTAATAAATCCAATTCCGGCTAGAGTCACCCCAACAAACAAGCTGAAAAAGTAAACTGAAAACTCACTCCCATTTACTACTTGGTATATTCCTAATACTATGCTAATTAGTCCTAAAACCATTGCTATTAGATTTGCTGTTTTCATTTTATTATTCCCATCTGTCTGATTTAGTTATCTACTCTGTCAACTGTTCTATGAAATAGTTAGCCGCAATATCAAAATCAGTAAATACTTGAATTACATGCTTTTCGCCATTCTCTTTAAAATACATTTCGTATTTAGTTGAATTATTCTCTTCTCTTAGTACTAATGCTAATTTATTATCATCAGTTGGTGAGCCGTATAAACCTTGTAGATAATAGCTTTCTTCTGCTATGCCTAGCGCTTTCATTCTAAAGTATAGTTTTTCTATTTGTGACATTGATTATGAGTTGACTTTTTCTAAATCTATTAACCTAACAAAAGTTAGAAATCTATATATTTCGTTGTGTTCTAACTCTTTAATTTCAGATAGAAAAACTCTAAATTCTATACCTTCTTCGATATATGTATCATCAGATTCAGTTTCAGTTAATAATTTATTTCTAAAATAGAGTTCTTCCGAAAAACAGAATCTAGGCGGCGTTTCTTCATTCAATATATTCAATAATGAATTCAAATCTAAGTCAAACTTTTCATCTATTCCTAAACATTTCAGATTCATATTTATCAGTGGAATTAAGTTTACCTCATTTGCTTTAACAGGGATTAGAAATCTAAAATATTTAAAACTATTACTTATCCATTTCTTTCGTTCAATATTATCTATAAACTCGTCTATGTATATATAATTTGATTTCCATGATTCTTTGTTTTGTCTAGTGGAAGTTGCCCATTCTAATAAGCTACTAACCGTAGTAATATTACCCACATTTCCTCTCTATATTCGATTCTATCAAACTACTCTTTCAACTGCTCTATAAAATAATTATAAGCTATGCCAAAATCCATAAAAACTTGAATTATATGCTTTTCGTCATTCTCTAAGATTATGAATCAAATTTAAATTTAAAAATAGTAAAAAATATTGGAAACTAATAATTGAGTACCTTACACCTTCTTCCCTACATATCGCACTACGTAGCTTTCGCCTTGGTGAAACTCGCCTTCGGAGAGGTGAATTATTTTTTCTTCTATTAATATAGTTTTTAGTGAGCTGAAATCTTCAAGTATGGATTCTGAATCAAAGAGCATATCTATGTTCTTAGGCCCACCTGCACTAGGGTTTTTCTCGCTAAACTGGAGGTGATTTTTACTAAAACCTTCTAATATGATATAACCACCAATTCTCAAGCTAGAGATTAATTTCTGATGGAACTTAGCCCTGATGATTGATGGGAAATGAGCGAAAACTAGTCCAATTGCATCAAACATATTTTCAGAATAGTCAAATTCCAAAATATCTTGCAGTTTGTAGTCAATAGCCACATTTTCGATCTGGGCTCTTTTGAGTGCATTTTCTCTACCTACTTTGCTCGTATCAAAAGCTGATACTTCCCAACCAGTTTTGGCTGCGAATATTGCATTTCTACCTTCACCTTCAGCTGGAAGGAGTAAAGCCCCTGCTTCCAATTTCGATAACTGTTCTTTGAAAAATTGGTTTGGTTCTTCTCCATATACAGATTTATTATTTGCAAACCTTTCATCCCAGAAGTTATTCATCTACTCCATATCCCCACTATCTCCATCAAACGATGATCTTTGTTTTTGTTTTGCTTGATTAATTCTGTAATTAAATGTCAGAGTTACTTGCCCTTTTCTCCATTGGTGCTCGTTTATTCGAGAGAAAGTCTCACCATTAACTACAGATCGTCTTAATCGAGTGCTAAACACATCCTGGCCTGATAAAGTTATAGTAGCATTGTTATCTAATATATCTTTAGAAATCCCAAAATCTAACCACCACATACTAAGGTTCTCTCCTTGTGGAGTATCCTCAGGGGCACGATAGTTTGCAGTTAATTGGAAATTGTATCCAGAAAATTTCATTTTTGAAGAAAACCTAGTATTCCAGCTAAAGTAATCACTATTTAAGTTGTAAACAGATTCGTTCCCAGTTATAGTCGAAGTGTAGAGATTAAAATTAATATTAGTGTTCCACCAATCTGTGATATCATTTGAAAGGTTAAATTCTACACCATAAGCATCTTGAATACCTATGTTAGATGGTCTTATCTGGGTAATACCCGTCGAATCAATATAAGTAACCGACTGAATAATATCAGTACTATGTCGATAATAAACATTTGATAATATAGAACCAGCTTCCCAGTTATAGAGGTATCCTAGTTCATAAGAATCAGTATATTCTGGATTCAAATCAGGATTACCACCCCATATATTTCTAGAATCTGTGAAACTAGAAAAAGGCATTAGTCTTCTGAACCAGGGTCTTTGTATTCTAGATGAATAACTCGCCTGAAGTGAATTTTGCTCGTTTAGTTTGTAGTTAAAATGAGCCGATGGGAAGAAATTCAAATAATCTCTTTGATTTCTATAATCAGTTTTCAATAATTCAGTCGTAATATCTGAGTACTCGGATCTCACACCTAACTGCCATCCAAAATCGCCTAATTGATTACCTGCCATTATATAAGCAGCAATAATATTTTCATAGTAAACGAAGTTATTATTGAATCCATCTAAAAATTCAAGCCCTTCTCCTACATCTTGCTTAACCCAATAGTCATTGTCTATCTTACGTAAGTTAGCTTTAGCACCTGCTTCAAACTTCCCATCATCACTGAAAGGATAAATATAGTCAAGTTGGTACAATTGATTTCTTTCAAATTCCAGATTATATGACTCTTGTACGATATTGTTATTAGATAGACTATTTGATTCAAGAATATCCGATTGTTCTATGTCTTTGTCTTGCTCGTATCTACTATCAAACTTTAAGACATGGTCTTTATTCCCGTCGAATATTTTCTCATAAGTCAAGTTGAATTCTATATCATTTTTAGTTTCTGTCTCATCATCATCTCTTGTCGTCACTCTATAAATATCTCCACTAGGTAGATAATCAGTATAAGTTAGGTCTGATTCATTTAATCTATCACCTAATCTAAGGTTTCCTGCAAAAGTTAACGTATTCTCATCATCTAGATAAAAGTCAGAACCAATATTTAGGTTTAATCCCAAACCACCTCTTGTTCTATCCAAATCAGTATTAGTAAAGTTAAAAGTGTCATATACGTAGAATGTCTGATCTGTATAACCAGAGCCAGGAGCTTTCCTATAATCAGCACCAACAGAGCCAAATAAGTTCATAGTCTCAGATCTGTAGTTTGAAGAAACAGAAATTGCATGGTTATCTGGGTAACCAGTCCTTAGTTCGAAGTTACCATTGTAACCAGCTTCTTGCTTTTTCTTCAATACTATATTAATAATACCTACTTCACCTTGGGCATCATATCTAGCAGATGGATTGGTGATGATTTCTATTTTATCTATCATATCACCCATTAGCTGTTTGATAGATTCGGGGTCATTACTTACCAACCCAGATTGTTTACCATTCAATAATATCTGAACATTGCCTGAACCACGAAGAGATACATTACCCTCAGGGTCAACGTTAACAGAAGGAATATTATCTAATATCTCAGAACCATTTCTACCAATATTACTTGCATCTTTGTTAACATTGTATATACGTTTATCTAGTTTTAATTCCATAATTGATTTATCAGCCGTCACTAATACTTCATCTGTCAATACTGATGACTGCTCTATTTTAATAACACCTAACTTCAAATCACTCGACAAATTGATATTGTCAATTACTTTCGGTTCCATGCCAACAGAAGTGATACGTATATAGTAATTCCCGCTTTTGGCTTCGAATTTGAAATTACCCCCAACTTTAGTTACACCGCCAGTGATTACGGACGAATCAGAAGGATTGTGTAAAGCTACAGAAGCACCAATTTGAGGTAGTCCCTCAGTGTCAAGTACAGTCCCAGAGATATTATAATTTGATTGTGAGTAGAGTGAAAGTACTGCAAAAGCAAAAAAGAATGAAATGTATTTAATCATTACTGTTATAAATCGATTTATGAGTATATATAATTTTTGCTATTACGGACAAGTCAATAAAAAAACGTATCGAAATCAAATAAAAACGTGAATTGTTACGGAATAGCAGATACTATGACAAATTAGTAATGATTTGGTTTAATCGATATATTAAAAACTTTGAATAACAAGTAAGTATAATGGCATCCCTATAGTAATATTGACAGGGAAAGTCACAGCTAAGGCCATAGGTAAATAAAGCCCTGGGTTTGCATTTGGAACAGTCATTTTCATAGCCGCAGGAACTGCTATATATGAAGCACTAGCAGCAAGTATGGCAAACATAAATCTGTTTGTAATATCTTCTGTTATAAATCCGCTAATCATACCAACAATACAACCATTAAAAAGTGGTATAAGTATAGCAAAAGCGAAAGGAAACCAGCCTTTACTAACAAGGGAATTTAATTTTTTACCACTAACTATTCCCATATCTAGGAGGAATATAGCTAAGAAACCTTTGAATATATCATCTGTAAATGGCTTTATTCCCTCTGCATGTTTTGCACTAGCTAATAATCCTACCAATAGACTCCCTAGTATTAGCAATACACTACCATTTGTAATGGAATGTCTAAATGCATTTCTCTTACTTATATGTGCAGTATCCTCTCTGTGGAAGAAAGAAAGTAGTAACAGTCCTGCAATAATTGCAGGAGATTCCATTAATGCCATTATAGCAACCATATGTCCATGGATTGTCAAACCTAATGATTCAAGATAAGCTACTGCAGTAACAAAAGTGACAGCACTGACAGAGCCATAGGCTGCAGATATTGCAACAGAATCATAAATATTGAGCTTCCTCCTAAGTATAAAAAATGAGTAGATTGGAATGGCCAATGCGATTAGTATCCCAAATAGCATTGACCAGAAGATTTCCATATTGAAAGTTTCGTGTGATAATTCCTGACCTCCTTTGAAACCTATAGAAAATAATAGATATAGTGAAATGAACTTTGAAGAATTTTCTGGTACAGCTAGATCACTTTTTACAAAAACGGCTAATATCCCTAATATAAAAAACAAAAGAGCTGGATTTGTTAAGTTTTCTAACAAAAGAGAAAAATTCATTAATTCTCCTGAAAGTTATAAGATGCTCTAGTTAAACGGTCATTTATTACTTTTCCTAAACCGTTTTCGTCCCATTTCTCAGCAATTATTAGATCAAGATTCAAACTATCTAAATGGTGTAAATCCGAATACAGGTTTTTTGCTGCCAATAAACTATTAGACTTATTATTTATGATAATAATAGTTGATTTTTCTCTGTCGGTATATTCAGTTTGTGACAACAATAGTCCAATTCTTTTAGCTGACTTGTTTTTTAGAGTTTCAGGAATATTGTCAGTAAGTAAAAGGGGGGTAGTTGGGGCATAATGTTTAAGCATCATACCAGGTGCAATAGGACTACTGTTATCAAAATTTTTGATATTGATATTCCCAACTTGAAACTCTATTTCTTCCAATGACAATGAACCTAGACGATATATCACAGGCGTACCTTCTTCGAATCCTATAATAGTCGATTCTATTCCAAGTGCGCATTTACCTCCTTCAAGAATATCAACTTTTTCTCCAAAGTATCTATAAGCATGTGCAGCGGATGTTGGGCTAACCTTTCCAAAGGGGTTAGCACTTGGCGCTGCAAGAGGGAATTCCAAACTCTTTAATAAAGATAGTGAAGTATTGTGATTAGGAACCCTTACGGCTACCGTTGCCTTTCCTGCTGTCACAATGTTCGATATAGAGTCCTTCTTTTTAAGAACTAAAGTTAGAGCACCCGGCCAGAACTTTTCAGCCAAAGTGTAAGCTATATCTGGTATGTCTATTGCTACTTGACCCAAGGCATCAGATGAGCTGATATGTACTATTAATGGGTTATTAGAAGGCCTTTGCTTTAATCTATATATATTATTAATCGTTTCATCATTATATATATTACCTGCCAAACCATATACTGTTTCAGTTGGTATTATTAGATTTTTATCATCTTCTAATGCTCTTTTTGCATGTTCAAGGTCAGTGATGATCATTGAGTTACACCTACTTCAATCTCAATAAATGGCTTCATATTAACAATCGAGCTTACTCTTACTACTCCATCTGAATCATCTAGATTTTCAAAATAATCTAATAATTCAGCTCTTATATTTTCAAGCTCTTCAATTCGTTTTTTTGATTTTATATCATCTTTCCCGTATTTAATATCATTACTGAATATTTTTTGACTATGAAATTGAATTTTAAAGTTTATCAATTCTAAAAGTACAACTTTAGCTTCCTCTATAGTGAATGTACTATCTATTAATTTGAACTCTCTCATCGTGTTACCTCATATTTATGATTTTGAAAATTATTTAAAAAAATTAGTCCTAATGCTATTGATAATGAAAATAGTAACTTATATGAAACTACATCCTGTGCTACTATGGCACTTATTCCTAAAATAATTGCGGCTAATAAGCAACAGTAATTAGAAATCTGTTTTATAATTTTAAACATAATTACTCCTTTATTTATTATTGGCCTTGGCCAAGTGAATATGATTTAATTCCGTCAAATGAATATAAGTTCTCAGTTTTTATCGCATCTAGTCCTAATTCATTACATTTTATTAATAAATCAATTATTTGATTTTTTGAAACTCTATTTTCATTAATATATTTGAATCGACATCTCCAATGATCAGTACAGAATGTTTCTTCGAATCCTTTAGGCCAAACCATTATACCTCTGTTTGTTATCATGTCTAATGCTATTATGTTTGTGTTAAGCTTTTCTAATATACTAGCAAGCTCATTTGGGTTTGTGCCTTTCCAGTGTATAAACAAATCTACACCTTCTAATTCCTTTTTCTTAGATTCTTTTCTATTATATTTAGGTATCTCAATTCTATTGTTAGTTGGGTATACTATTTCTTTGAGTGTTTTGGGCTTATTCCCAAGATTAGCTATGATTTCATCTGCAAATTCGGTAGTAGTCAACTTTCTTCTACTTATATTTTTATTATAAATATCAGCTGTATGTAAACCATTCTCAATGGTAACCAACCAAGCATTATGAATAGATTCTGCTATATTATTTTGACCTAAATGGTTTAGCATCATTATAGCTCCATTTAATAATCCAGATGGATTTGCTATATTTTTGTTAGCTATATCTGGGGCTGAGCCATGTATTGCCTCAAACATAGCACATTGCTCACCTATATTAGAGGACCCGGCTAAACCAACTGAACCTGTTATCTGTGCTGCTATATCTGATATTATATCGCCATATAGATTTGGCATTACGATTACATCAAAATGTTCAGGGGTGTCAGCAACTTTTGCTGCCCCAATATCGACTATCCAATGTTCACTTTCTATTTCAGGATACTCACTAGCTATTTCTTCAAATACTCTATGAAACAATCCATCAGTTTGCTTCATTATATTGTCCTTAGTGAAACAAGTAACTTTCCTTCTTCCGAATTGCTTCGCATATTCGAATGCATACCTGACTATTTTTTCGCAACCCGGTCTGCTGATTAGCTTTAGACATTGAACTACTTCATCAGTTTGCTGGTGTTCTATACCTGCATAAAGATCTTCTTCATTTTCTCTAATTATAACTAAATCTATTTTGGGGTGTTTAGTTAGTATAAATGGATGCAAACTATTACAAGGCCTTACATTAGCAAAAAGTCCTAAGAATTTCCGTGTAGATACATTTAAGCTCTTATAACCACCACCTTGTGGAGTTGTTATGGGCGCTTTGAGGAATACTTTGTTTTTTCGAATGGTTTCCCAATCATAATCTGAAATTCCAGAACTATTTCCACTTTTGTAGACTTTTTCTCCAATTTCAATCTCATCATATTCCAATTCAGCACCTGCAGAGTCTAATATTTTCAAAGTAGCTTCCATTATTTCAGGCCCTATACCATCGCCTCTTGCTATTGTAATTCTATTCATACTATTGCCTATATGTTTTAATTAATTGTTCAAAATTAAATATTAGTTTTTATTAATTTTTATTTATGTTTGTAATGATATACATAAGGAAACGTTATGAATTATACTTTAAGTCAATTACATATATTCTTAAAAGTAACACAAACTAGGAGTGTTACTAAGGCAGCTGAGGAGTTACATATAACCCAACCAGCAGTATCAATACAACTAAATAATTTTCAAAAACAGTTTGAAATTCCTCTCACAGAAATTGTAGGTAGGAAGTTATATGTTACAGATTTTGGTAAAGAAATAGCAGAAGCAGCTGAAAATATTATTGATCAAGTTAATGCTATTAACTATAAAACAATGGCATATAATGGACAACTGACTGGCAAATTAAAACTATCGGTTGTATCTACGGGAAAGTACGTCATGCCGTACTTTTTATCTGATTTCATAAATAAAAATAAAGGTATTCAACTACAAATGGATGTAACAAATAAGACAAGTGTAATTAAAAGTCTTGAAAAGAATGAAGTTGATTTCTCACTAGTTTCAATACTACCGAATACCATCAATGTTGAAAAGATTGATTTAATCCAAAATAAATTATATTTAGTAGGTAAAGATAATGTGAAAATCAAAAGCAAAAAGAGCTTAGCTAAGTTCTTTGAGGAAGAATCTTTAATCTATCGCGAAAAAGGATCTGGTACACGCCAAACTATGGAATCCTTTTTAAAAAACAATAAAATTCCTGTTACTAGAAAAATGCAGTTAACTTCAAATGAAGCTGTAAAGCAGGCACTTCTTGCTGGAATGGGTTATTCTTTTATGCCATTAATAGGTATAAAAAATGAAATAATGAACGAAAGTCTTAGAATTGTGGAGTTAAAAGATACTCCAGTAAAAACAATGTGGAGTTTGCTTTGGCTTAAAGGTAAAAAACATACTCAAGTAGCAAGTGCTTTTTTAAAAGTACTTGAGGAAGAGAAGGAAAAAATCAAGAAAAATAAATTTGATTGGTATGAGAAGTATTAAGGAGTAACACCAACAGTAAAATAAATACTTCTTCTCATAGCAGGTATAATACCAGGTCCTGGGTAGCCAGTTGCTCGGCGAGTAAAGTAAGAATTATCGAGAATATTGTTAATTCCAGTTTCTATTTTGAATAAATCAAATTTATAACTCATTGATAAATCAAACACATCATAACTTGGAATGATTCCCGATATACTACCTGGGGCAGAAATTGCGTTAGTCGCGTCGCTAAAATGCTCCATAGTGTATGAATAAGTCAAAGCAGCTGAGAACCCTTCCTCCTTGTAACTAACACCTGTTCTGAATATGATAGGAGGAGTGTATTCAACTTTTTTGTTATTATAGGCTGCCTCTTTACTTTCTAGGAATATTGCATTCGTATAAGACCCATTAAAAAAGTAATTCAGTTCGTACCCATTAGATAATCCCAATAAAGTATTCATATTCATTTCCGTAAATATTTCAGCTCCCACACTTCTACTATCAGAGATATTAGTTTTTAATACGTACGAGGTATATGTTTCTTGGTCTTCTTTTAGAACTGTTCCTATCTTATCATAATAGTATAAGTAAAAGAAATTGGCATCGAAATAAAGAAGACTACCTACAGTTCCTCTAATTCCAATATCCCCAGAGTACCCGTTCTCATCTCTCAAATCAGAATCTATTCTCATATTTGGGTTTATTACTCTCATATCATTGAAAGTGACAGCTCTATAGTTCTGTGATATATTGATATAAGTTTCTAAATCTTCCGCAATATTGTATCCTGCACTAACACCTAATAATATGAATTCTCGAGTGTTACTCCTATCCTCAGATATAGTCTCTTGTTTGATTACATTACCAGCTAGGTCTTTGACGATATTAGAATAATACCCCTCAGAGCCTGTAGTTATTCGTTCGTATCTAATACCTGGTGTTATTGATAGGTTAGGACTTAGTTTAAATAGATTCTCTGTAAAAAAGGCATAATTCATACTAGGATTTGTGTAATCATTTAGCATTTCATTACTAGAGTAGTCGAAATTTGCACCTGATTCACTATCGCCAAATCCTTGACTTTGCAAAGTACGGCCATTATAAATTCTAAATCCAGTTAGTAAAGTAGAAGGCAGACTCTCCACCATATTATAGTTATAAAGTAACCTAGTTTCATTACCTAAGTTCTGAAATGTACCTTTTATCAAAGTTCTATCTTCCATTGGGTCTGCTCTGTCGGGTCTAATGAGATACCCCAAAGCATCTCTTTCAGCATCTAGGTAGAATACTCTTGAATTTAGCTTCAAATCGTTATTGATTTTATAGTCTAGAACAGCAGCCAATATATCCCAGTTAACTGAGAACCAGTTCCTATCCCTAACTGATTGCTCAGGATTGTCTAAGAACATAGCATCTGTCAAGCCACCAGATTGCTGCGCAAGATAATTCATATGCGTAAATTCAGCTGTGATACTCAAATCATTGGTAATCTGATAAGCATTTTTTATAAAAAAAGTAAGTGCATTGTAATTTGAGTTTGGACGGAAATCATTACCTTTTTTGTATTGTAAAAAACCGTAATAGTTCATATTCTCATAAGTACCACCGATACTATTAAAGGAACTAAAATTGTCATAGCTTGACATAGATTGTCTAGAAATAATATCTACCGGTTTAACTTTAGAACCATCTTTCAATTTGAAATTTAGAAATCCCCCAAACTGAGTGCCATATTGCAATGAAGCTGCTCCACGAACTAACTCGATTTTCTCTAACGCTTCCATTGGTGGGGTATAGTAGCTCTCTGGATAACCTAGCGCGTCGGCTGCTATATCATAACCGTTTTGTCTAGTATTAAAATTGGAAACTCTATTAGGACTAAGACCACGTCCACCTAAGTTAAGTTGGATTCCTGAAGCATCATTTTCCCAAATATTTAATCCAGAAAACTTAGAAAATACTTGTCTTGCATTATTTGAAGCTAAATTAGCAGTCAAATTGTCTAAATATAAGGATTCGGATTTGCGTCCAGCATATATAGAAGTACCATCTACAGGTAACATATTCGACATACCAAATCTATTAGTTTTGGTATCTTCTATTAGTACATCGTCGAATTTGGTAACCATTGTGTCAATTGTCAAATCCACTTCTTTAGTCTTATCTACAGAAATTGTCTTAGGATAACCAGATACATCATCTGTCGATGCAATTAGTGTATAATCTCCCTGGCTCAAATCAATCGAATATCTACCATTTATATCAGCCTGCATATATCTGTTAATCTCACGGACGAAGACTTTAGCTGAAGCGACTGGTTCACCGCTATTATTATAGTAAACAGTCCCAGAAAGATTCACTGAAGTATTGGCATTCGTATAAAGAAAGCTAAATATTAATATTAATAGTATGTGTTTAAAAAATTTCAATTATTAGGTAATATCCAAGTATCTAAATCATCATGATATGACATTTTTGTCAAATCTACTTTTTCGTTTATATATCTTTTACTGAAATTGCCATTCAGCTTTACAAATGAATCGGCATATATTTCAATATTTGTTTTTCCTTTCTTTGCAAAATCTTCTTCAATTATCTTCACAAATTGAAGAATAAGATCTGGCTGTGTTGACATTTGTTTCTCTTGATTAGGCGTAAGATAATCAGAATTCACAATCTCAATTTTATCTTCAGTGTCTTTGTCAACTACTGTGAAAAACACTGTGCCTGCCTTTTCCATCAACATAACTCGCCACGAGAAACGATATCCTTCTTCTTTCCAGAACAAATCACCTTTGTAAAACAAAAACCTTAAGGGAATTGTAATCTGAATGATTGTAAAAATAAGGATAGATGTCATAACAACAGATTTCATAATAGGTCTGTAACTATGTGTAGTTACTATGTTGGTTTTATAATTGAAAATAGCTTTTAACTTTTTAACTATATTAATTTGAAAAGATTTATCGAAATATATAGTAGTCATTGCTATCATAACATAAGGAAAAACACCTATATTGAACAGTATCAAAGTTGAAAGATGGAACACAATTACGAATATATAAGCTATTTTCCTTGTTCTTTTGTAGATAAGAAAAACAACAATAAACAAATCATAGATAGCACCAAACCAACTGAATAAATACGCAATAGATTTTAGTTTAAGTAGCTCTCCTACTAGAGGTAAATGAGAATTAGCTGGTAGCCAGATAGACAAAGGCATTGCATCTATTAGCCAATCATAATTTAGTTTGGCTATACCAGCAAAAATATAAACAACAGCAACTTGAAATTTTATAATTAGGATAGTCCAATTAGGAATTGATTCTGTCTCACCTTTTATAGTTGCATCTACAGAAAAGCACCTTTCCGCAGGTAGAAACACCATTATAAATGCTATTAAAGATACGAAATAGTAGTGGTTTAGATAATACGTAATATCTATTAGTTCTATATAAAGAAACGACAATAGAAAAGCTATAGAGGCGAACCTATACTTATAACCTATAGTTATAAGCATACTACTAAGTAACAAAGTACCGAACAAAAAATATATCCCTATTTCGCCTGGGTTTTGAACCCAATGGAAATAAGGATATTTAAAATAGTGTTCAGGTTGGACGAAAAACTCAGTAACCCATCCTTTAGCTATAAATCGAATAGTAGAGAAGGTCATTAATAACCCAAACACTATCCTGAAAAAAGCGAGCGGTTCAGGATTGATTTCCTTGAAAAGAATATCCTTGAACTTCTTATTAATCACCGTCATTATCTTGATAGTTGATTAGTATCCCCATTGCAGATACCATATCTGTTTTTAACAGTACTACGCTCTCTTGCATATTCTTGTATAAATCTTCAATTTTCGCTTTTTCAGAAGGAAGTTCAATTGATTTTCTGAATGGAATATCCATTTTATTCAATAGATTAATTGTTTCATCAAACTCTGCAAGTATAACATCTGCCAAAAGTGCATCACCTCTTGTTACTGCTAATTCATGTAAATATTCATACAGATTATCGGTCTTAGTAAGGTCGTTATTAGCAGGTCCTGTTATTATCATTTTATAAGATTGTAAATTGAATCCAAGTATTCTCGATGAATTCATAGAATAAGGAGCTTCGAAATGAAAAGGTAAAACATCGCTAAGAGAAATACCTAGAGGAAAACCGACTTTCGCTCTTTTTGCAATTTCATAGTCTTTAACAAATTCATTTATAAATAATGATAACGAACTACCAGCATCGTTACCTGTTTTCGATACAAACTCATCTCTGTATGATTGCCATTCATTTCGAACATAATCTATATTTGTTTTTATGTCATTAACCAAATCTTCTAAATACGTAAGGACTTTAGCATCTGTAAATATTGCTTCTTGAGTTTGATTATCTACATTGTAAAGTAAATAATCTAGTGCAGGGAAACCTTTTGCTTTGAAATTTGATGAAGTAGCTAAAGAATAATTTCCAGATTCTATATTAGACTTTATTTTGAGTGTATCAGTAGGGAAAGTATTAAGTGCTTGTCTGAGAACTACATCTTCCGCAGGACCAAATCCATAAGCTGAGCAATATTGCCAGCTATTACGTAAATCAGAAAAAGCTTGTCTTACTTTATTGAAGTTTTGTTCAGTATATTCCGCTTTTAATTCTATAAACCTCTCATTCAAAGTATTCGATTTAGTATATAAATCCTCGAATGCAGGAATAATCAAATTATCAGCGTAGTTAGTCAATAATGCTTTTTTATCTATATCTACTTTAGTGTTACCACTATTATCATCACTACAAGATAAAGTCAATGAACTAAGCAAAATTAAAAAACAAAGGTTTTTAAAGAGCATCTTTTACTCCTTCCAAATTATACGCTTTGACTAGTATATCTATTGCCTTTTCTACGTTTTCTGGAGTAGTATTCCAAAAATTTGTACCTATTTCTGCTTGTGCGTTTTCGTAGAAGAACCCATTACTTTCTGGGTTAAATTGGATTGACCAAAGTAGAATCCAAGCATCTGTTAGGTAATGATGTTTTAAAGCAACATCTTCAAAATTAGTTTTTGCAGCTTTTAAATAATTAATGGCTGTAGCAGCCAATACAAGCTCCCAATTTTTTCTAATACTAGCTATCGCTTCATTTTTACCCTTAGTATCATCATTATTAATAGCCGCTCTTCCTTTCAAGAATCCTTCTGTCATTAATAATTTATTCGTATTTAAAAGCACGTCCAAGTCATCAGACATCCTAGCTACATATTTCAATCCACTGTTTGACTTTGGGAAATCTAATGTTGCTCCAAAGTAACCAAATGCCTGGTCCCAGTTATGTTGCATCTGAGTCCCTTTGCCTTCAATTATAGTTATATTATCTACATTAGTTCCAATACTGTCATTAGACAAATAAACTTGAGCAACTTGATAATAGAATAATGCCCCCATTAACCCTTTTTCAATCATCTCTATATATTCTTTACCGACTGAATCAACTAAAAAAGTTTGAGATTTGTCTTTAGTGACAAGTATACCTTTCTTATTATTTGCAGCTTCTCTAGTTGTCGAAGCATTATTAATATCTCCAAAATAGAATTCAAAAAATGCAGTTCTTACTGGGTCAGTAACAGTATATAAGCTTTCTTTACTTGAATTCAAGTTAGGATCGACGAAGGGAGTTCCTATGTTTTTATACATGCTATTTAATACACCTGCACTAATCGCAACATTATTCTTTATAGCATTATTTATCAGGCTTTTGATCTCTTCAATCATTTGCATCTGAACTAATTGTCTCGAGTAATCTACATTCTCAAAATTATATGTTTCTGGTATATTATAAGTTTTCGGTTCTGGATCTGGATCTACTGTTTTATCGTCGCTACAAGAGATGAATAACAAGCTACACATAGCTACTATTAACATAATATTTTTCATAATGAACCTTTTAAATTTTATTCTTGTTTTTAGATTTCCAATATACAATATAATATATTTTAGTTAATTCTAATAGGTATAGTGTGTACATAGTGTGGTTAAAAAAAGGGGGACAAATATTCAAATCTCCCCCTTAATAATTCAAGACATTTCAAATTTATAAATCATTAGCAACATTATTCAGGTTGTATCCATTTGCTAATATTTCTTTAACAGCGTCTATATCAGCAATAGTAATTGTCCAGAAATTATCACCTAATCTATTTAATGCATCTTGGTAAATAGTACCATTCTTTTCAGGGTTGAATTGTACTGACCATAAGAATCCGTAACACTCAGACAAGGTATGAGTTCTCATAGCATCATCCGTATAGTTAGCTTTAGCAGAATTTAAGTAATGAATAGCTGTAGTAACGAAAGTTAGCTCCCATCCATTTCTAATTTCTTTAACAGCTTCCCATTTCGCATCATCATCATTATTATTAATAGCTGCTCTGCCTTTTAAATAGCCATTTTTCATTAGCATATCATTAAGTCCAACTAATGCATCTCTACTATTCGCATATTTAGCAACATAACCGATGCCTTCTGTTAATTTGGGGAAGTCTTTAGTAGCGCCTAAATATCCAAATGCTTCATCCCAGTGGTGTTGCATAGCGGTTCCTTCACCCGGTACTATTGTTTTATTGTCAACTGTAGAACCTATTTTATCTTCACTAGTATAACCAACAACTTGATGGAACATCAATGCTCCCATTAGTCCTTTTTCTAATATTTCCCCATAATCCCATCCTTTAGCACTAACTAAATATGATTTCTTACCATCAACAGAAGTAACTAAACCACCTTTGCCTTCTTCTGCTATATCAGTAGTGTTTATAGTACCCATATCAGTTATTAAATCCATAAAAAATGAAGTTTTACTTGGATCGATTTTTGAATATATGTCTTTACCACTTTCATTCAATTCAGTCGATGTGAAAGGATTATTCTCATTTCTTATCATTGCACTAAGCTTATTTATATCAATCGCAGTACCATTAGTTTTCGCATCTTGGATTAGAGCATCCATTTCGCTTATCATATCTAATCTTGCAGTTTGACCAGAGTAATTTACATTCTCAAAGTTATAAGTTTCTGGTATTGTATAATCTTTTATGCTTGGATTAGTAGAAGTGTCATCACTACAAGAGATAAAAAACAAACTCATTGCCGTCAGCAGTAACATAATTTTCTTCATTGAACTTTCCTGTATTTTATAATATTGTTATTAATAATTGGAACAAACTTAAAAAAGGAATTTAATTACGACTATTCTTATCCTATTTCTGTATTCTATGTGTGGTTGCTAGCTTCTAAAATTAAGAGTTGTATGTATTAAATTTAGTTCTGTTACCTAATGTAGTTTATAATAAAACTATTATTTAATAGTTTAGTATGAAACGAATTGACATTATTGAGAAAAGATATGAAAAACATAATCAGATTGGCGTTATTAGTATTATTAGCTACTAGTTTAATAGCCAAAGAAGAATTGAAAGAATCGGATTTCTTGTCTAATTCTAGACAGTTAATATTCGAGGGGGCACGTTCGGGTGAGGGCTATTTCTCGCAAGATGGTAGATACCTAATCTTCCAAAGCGAAAGAATAGACGATAACCCTTTCTACCAGATATTTATGCTAGATTTCGAAACTGGTGATATAAACCAAATATCGAATGGTACTGGCAAAACAACTTGTGCATTTATCCAAAAAAGTGATAAAGGGAAAGTTCTATATAGTTCTACTCATTTAGATCCGAAAGCAAAGGAAAAACAGAAAGAAGAATTTGATATTAGAGCATCTAGTACTAAACGAAGATATGCATGGGACTATGATGAAACTATGGACGTATTTATCGCTGATTTTGACGGTAAAAATCCTAAACAATTGACAAAAGAAAAAGGGTATGACGCAGAAGCTTCATTTTCTCCAGACGGTAAAAAAATACTTTTTGCCTCTAATAGAAGTGCTTACAACCGAAAATTAAATGAAAAAGAACAAAAGCAATTAGAATTCGACCCATCATATTTCTGTGAATTATATATCATGGACGCTGATGGTAGCAATCTAAAACGATTGACAGATAACCCTGGTTATGACGGTGGGCCTTTCTTCTCTCCAGACGGCAAGAAAGTAATATGGAGAAGGTTCACTCCAGACGGTCACCAAGCAGATGTCTTTACTATGAATATCGATGGTACAGACCTAAGACAAATCACAAGTTTCGAATCTATGTCTTGGGCACCATACTTTCATCCTAGTGGAGAATATATTGCCTTCGCTTCTAATAAATATGGATATGGCAATTTCGAAGTATTTATAGTAGATAAATTAGGTGAGAAAGAACCTGTAAGAGTTACCACTACAGATGGATTTGACGGACTACCTGTATTTCATCCAGAAGGAGATAAACTAGTTTGGACTAGTGGTAGAACTTCGAATGGCAAAGCACAGCTATTTATGGCTAGTTGGAATCACAAAGCTGCTCTAGAAGCATTGAAAAATGCTCCAAAGAGAGAAAGCAAAAAAAAAGTAACTAATACTGGTGCTATCAAATCTGAAGAATTGGAAGCTAAAGTAAGATATTTAAGCAGTGATGAGTTAGAGGGTAGATTCACAGGAAGTGAGGGTATTAGATTAGCTGCAGATTTTATAGTTTCCAACTTGAAGAAATTTGACCTAAAACCACTAAAAGGGTTTGATGATTTAAGAATACCATTCGAATATACTTCTGATATAGAAATCTCAAAAGCTGACAATAATCTCTCAACAATAAGTACTTCTGGTAAAGAAACTAAACTAGTTGCTGGAGATGATTTTATGCCTCTTGCCTCTACTGATAATGGGAATTTTGGAACTAATTTGATTTTCGCTGGATTTGGAATTAAAACTTCTAGTGATGCAGAATTTCAAATGAATTCCTATTCTGATTTAGATGTAGAAGGTAAAATAGTGATGGTATTAGATGATATGCCATCAAACCTTGATGAAGAACAACAAAAATCATTAACAAGATACTCTTCAAGAATGTACAAGACATTAACTGCTCGTGAATTAGGTGCAGTAGGAGTTATATTTATAACGGAAAGAGCAAAAATTACAAAACCAAAAGATGTTCGTATGAATATCAAATCTGGTTTGTTCTTATCTGAAATAACTGAAGTTGCTGCGGGTAAACTTTTAGATACTGACTTCAGTAAAATAAAAGATAAAGTTGATAATTATAACCCGCATGAGAAAAGCTCTTTTGATCCAAAGATATCTATAGAAGGTAATTATTATGTAGAGAAGGTACGCTCAACTGATAATAATATAGTCGGCGTAGTATATGCTGAAAATTCTGATGAATATGTAGTAATGGGTGGGCACTATGACCACTTAGGTTATGGAGAAGGCGGTTCATTAGCCGATGGTGAATCTATTCACAATATACACAATGGTGCTGATGACAATGCTTCTGGTACTGCAGTTGTAATGGAGTTAGCAGAATATTATGCTCAATTGAAAAAAGATAATCCCAAAGCTATCAAAAAGAATTTAGTATTTGCTTTTTGGTCTGGTGAAGAGTTAGGGCTACTAGGCTCATCAGAGTTCATGGATCAAGTCGAAGAAAAAGGATTGAAGTTTCATTCATATCTAAACTATGATATGGTTGGTATGTTGACTGATAACAAATTATCAATGCAAGGAGCTGGTAGCGCTGAGAATTGGAGAAAGTTAATAGAAAAGAAGAATATAATAGCTGGTTTTAACATAGGTGTTTCAGATGACCCGTATTTACCAACTGATGCTACTTCTTTCTATAAAAAAGGAATACCAGTAATAGCGTTTTTTACTAACCTACACGACAATTACCACCGTCCTACAGATGATGTAGAGAATCTAAATATTGATGGTATGGAAAGAATTGCAAAATTCTCGACTAAGATAATTGATGAGATACAATCAGGCAAAACTGAAATTACTTACAAAAAAGTAGAAATGGCAGAACAAACTAATGTTCGAGGGTTTGCTGTATATCTAGGTACTATTCCTGATTATGTAGCTGAAGTAGAAGGAGTGAAATTAACAGGTGTAAGAAGTGGAGGCCCAGCAGACGAGGCTGGATTACAAGCAGAAGACATAATCGTCCACTTAGGTGATAGAGCCATTAAAAATATATACGATTATACAAACGTACTAGCAGACCTAAAAGCAGGTTTGAAATATAAGATAGATGTGAAAAGAGGTGATGAGATAATAAGTCTAACTATCATCCCTGGCAGCAAGTAAACTAGATATCCGTTCGGGATAATTCGTTACTATAGCGTTTATCCCGAATTTTATTAAAGTCTCTAACTGTTGCTCATTATCTGCAGAATATACCCCAAGATATACTCCCAACTCATTACATTCATTTACCACTGATTCGTTTAATTGCTCTATAGAGCAAATATAAACATCACACCCTGTTGCTTCGTGTAGTTTTTTGGGTGTGCTATCAGGTAGAGCAATTGACGCTATATTATAAGTATTATCTATTGACTTTATATATTGAACTGTTTCTATGCAGAAAGACGCAAAAAGACAATTCTTTTCATATCCATATAATTTTACAATATCTAAAATAGCATCTATATCTTCTTTTTTAAAACTGCAATCTTCATTCGTTTTTATTTCAATAATGAGATAAATTTCATTTCTTTTACTAAAACTAAGTATTTCTTCCAATTTCGGAATATGAACTTTCTGCTCACCATGTAAGTCCAGGTTAATATTAGAAATTTCAATTGATGTTAGTTTTGAAGTATCTTTGTCTAAATTAATTCTTTTTAAGTTTGCATCATGATAAGCGAAAGGTACTTTATCAGAAGAGACTTGGATATCTACTTCTAACATCTTTGCTCCATTGTCCACAGCTTTTTGGAAAGCAGGCATAGTATTCTCTATCATAGTACCAGAGGCACCCCTGTGTGCTATGATAAATCTCTTATTATTCTGGACAAATTCACGTATTGTAATCATACTTATCAAATTTATTTAATCGATTTTAAAATATATTATTATATTAACTATTCTAAGAAATCGAATATAACAAAATATATGTACTCACAATTATTTTCAGCATCAGTTTTAGGTATAAATGCATTTCTAGTTGAGATAGAGTGTCATCTAGACTCGCAATTACCAAAAATAACTATAGTAGGACTTCCAAGTTCATCTGTCAAAGAATCAAGCGAAAGAGTCTCTGCGGCTATTAAAAATTCTGACTATTTATTTCCCCTAAAAAAGATTACAATTAATCTAGCACCAGCTGACGTTAGAAAAGACGGTAGTGCTTTCGATTTGCCAATAGCTCTGGGAATATTAGCTTCTACTAAAGTCATAGACCAAGAAAACCTAAAAGATAAGTTGATACTTGGAGAGCTTTCACTAGAGGGTAGTTTGCGTGCTGTCAGGGGTACTTTGTCTATTGCTATAAAAGCTAAAGAAGAAGGATTCAAACAAATACTAATACCTGAAGAAAATGCTGACGAAGCCGCAATGGTCGAAGGTATAGAAGTAATCCCAATAAAAGATTTACGAGAAGCTGTTCAATTCCTGCAAGGCAAGTTAGTAATAGAGCCGAGAAAAGTTGACCTAAAAAAAATATTCGAATTTGATCAAAGCATATCTATGTTAGATATTAGTGATGTAAAGGGTCAAGAAAACGTAAAGCGGGCAATGGAAGTAGCTGCCGCTGGTGGTCACAATCTACTTATGATAGGGCCTCCTGGTAGTGGGAAGACCATGATAGCAAAGAGATTACCAGGTATAATGCCACCTCTAACTCTCGATGAGGCGTTGGAAACAACTAAGATTCATTCTGTCTCCGGAATGTTAAGTAAAGAGAGGGCTTTGATAACTACACGTCCATTCCGCTCTCCGCACCACACTATATCGAATGCGGCATTAGTCGGCGGTGGAGTGTCTAATATCAGACCGGGGGAAATATCACTAGCACACCACGGTGTACTTTTCTTAGATGAGTTGCCCGAATTTAAGCGCGATGTACTCGAGGTGATGCGACAACCACTAGAAGACAAGCAAGTAACAATCTCGCGTACGAAGATGACTATAGATTACCCTGCTAACTTTATGCTAGTATGCTCTATGAACCCAACACCTGACGGTGAGTCAATAGATAAATCAAGCTCTACTTCGCAACAAATAAAACGATACTTAAGCAAAATATCTGGACCATTGCTAGATAGAATAGACATACACGTAGATGTACCAGCTGTAAACTATAAAGAGTTATCTTCAGACAGAAAAGGAGAATCATCCGAAGCTATAAGGGAAAGAGTTATAAAAGCTAGGCAAGTTCAATCTGCTCGATTCGAAGGACAAAGAAACGTATATAAGAATGCAGATATGGGAAGTAAGCTAATCCGTGAGCATTGCAAGCTAGATACCGCATCGCAATCACTTCTACAAACAGCAATGGAGCGGCTAGGGCTTTCCGCTCGTGCCTATGATAGAATACTAAAAGTATCAAGAACTATAGCCGACCTAGCTGGCGATGCTAACATAAACTCACTCCACATAAGCGAAGCAATCCAATACCGCAGCTTAGACCGCGACTATTGGGGCGATTTGAGTTGAGGGGGATGGGATAGAACCGTAGAGACGTATTGAATACGTCTCTAAATCCCTCAAACCCCTTTGACAAGGGGGCTTTAGATCTTGTGTCGTTTCAATGTAGTCCTTATCTTGTGCGAGGCTGAGGGCGAAGTAGACAAAAGAATTCATAGAAATAATAAGGTTTGGTAAATATGGAAATTAGTTATGTATAAAGATGAGTGTAACTATGGTCAAGTTAAATTGAACTTTATTGATGTAATTAGAGAATATTATGTAATAATCTTTACGAATTTAGGATAATCAAATGAAGATTAAATTATTATTATTAATTCTTTTTTGTAGCCAAATAACCTCTCAAGAAATTGAGGACTTTGATAATATTCTACATGTAAGACCTATAAAGATAGAAAAAAAAGGTCTTACTTGTAATAATTGTATCACTACAACATGTATAGTTTTGAATCCTATTAGATCAACAGAATATAAAATTTCAGATACTCTTACTGTTCGTACAGGATCTGCTCATTATATAAATGAATACTCTACAAACATATATGATATTTCCAATGATTACTTAATAGTTTATAATGAAAAATTTAATAATGAAACGAAATCTCATTTCTTTTCATTTAGTATCGGAGATCAAATGAAAGATGCAATTATAAAAGATGATTTAAGAAGAATAGATGCTTTGATTGGTGACAAGAAAAAAATTTATTTAATTGAGAACAAAGACAGCACATCTAATAGCTACTTTCCTGATTTCACAAAGATAAGTGGACATAGGTTTAACTGGTTAAAATATAGATTAACTGAAGATTATATTGATACTAATTTATTCGATTATATTTCATTAGATTTATTAGAATATTATTTGGACAGTCTAGATAGTAGACCATAATTTATAAGAAACAATGCTCTTGGATTAAGCTATTAAGTTTGAATTATATCTGTAAATTATATAAAATGCTTTCTATTCGTCATAAATACTTCAAGAAATTTATAATGAGCAAGGATGATTTTGTACGAAGTAAATTCATTGGCCTATTCTTATTTAAGTCTCTATTTGTAATTGCATTAATAGGGAAGATTGCTGGTTATGGTAGTGGTCCGAAAGTTGAAAGAAAGTTTATGTTTATTATGATTTTTATGACATTTGCTATTGCATTTAATTTTATTGCAAAGAAATGTCAAAAGAATGAGAACAAAATTGAAATTAAATTATCTAATGAACAAATCAGTAAGTATGTAAGAATATGGGGAGTACTAGCGTACGGAAGTATATTTATTTTGTTATTTGTAATTGCATTAATTGATAAGATAAATGACCTAAATAGATGACTACTTAAGAAACCTAAGTGCAATTATAGATAGAAATCCCCCTCTTTAAGCGAAGCAAAAGAGGGGGGGGCAGACACGCACAGCGTGGCTGACGGGCTTGCCAAGCCTAAGAAGTTCTTTGTTGTTTATCCTCCTCAGTCAGAACAAGTTCTGACAGCTCCTCATGAGGAGCAAAGTATTGGGATTTCCTCGCTATGAAATCACAAACGAAAAGTTTTATCACTATAATTCATAGTCATTTCTGAACTTTATTTTTATGAGTCACGTATTATGTCAATACTCAAATAATTATAGACATAATATTGACATGAAATCTACTATTTTATCACTAATTTTTACTACATTACTTATCTCTTTCTTTAATCTGAATGCTACAGAAATGAGAATAGTAATACCAGAATTCATCAGATTACCGCAAGATAGCATAGTAGCAAATAAGTTATTGAAATCTCTTGAGTCATTTTTAGAACAGAAGGATGCTCCAAACGGCTCTAATACCCTTGTTAATCAGGATTATCTACTTGAGACATCAGTATTATTAGACGAGATAAAAGGACTAGAGAGAAGTACAAAACACAATAGTATGAATTTCTACAATTGTTATCTAAGTAGCCTCGTAAGACTTAATCATAATCAATATATTATACAACTTTCCTATTTAGGGCTCGATGATACTAATCCTAGTTTGAGAGCGACTATTTCTCTAATTGCAACCGAATCAGGTGATTTTTATTTATTTAGTTCGCCACTTGAGTTCAATACTTCAACTTGGCAAAAAGAACAAATAAAAAACAATACTCTTTATTATAAACCAAATTTTGATTTAGAGATTGCTAACTCATATTTTAAATATATAAGCAAATATGACAAAATTTTAGGAATAACTGAAAAGCCAATAATCCTCTACTGTGCAAATAATTTCAATGAAGTATTAAAGCTAATTGGTGTTGATTACAAGTCAGATTATAGTAGTGTTAGTTACAATACAACTATGGCTATGGAACGTGACACTTCAATAATAGTAGATGGTTTGCTTGCCTCGGGAGTAATCAAATTCGACCCACATGACTTGTAGCATAGTCGATTGCGAGCAGTACTTTCTCCCAAGGATACTTACAAACCAGTAGATGAAGGATGTGCGTTCCTATTCGGAGGAAGTTGGGGCTATAGTTGGGAAGATATCAAAGGAAGATTTTATGATTATATAAAGAAAAATAATAACCCCGATTGGTTGAAACTATATGAAGATAGATTAGACATAGGTAATGAGCAATACAAGCCATTGAATATGGATTATATAATTAATGCTTTCATAGTAAAAGAGCTTTACAAAGATGGTGATTTCACGAAAGTAATGAAATTACTAAGTATCGGTAGAAATCAAACTAATGAAAAATATTTCGAAGTATTAGAAGAAACTATGGGAATCAATCGAAAGAATTTCAATGAGGAAGTAGGGAAGTTAATTGGAGGGGATTTAAAAAATTAAGATTCATACTAATTTTGAACTTCTCTGGAGTTCGCCTGGACTTTTCGCTAACTTTGTTAGCTCTGAGTGACGTTACATTAAAGGGTTTGATGGATTTGAGACGTATGCAATACGTCTCTACAAAACAAAGACTGTCTTAATAGACAGTCTTTGTTATATCAATTTCAAAGAATATTAAAACTCATTTCCTGTGTAAACTACAACGTCAAGTGCAAAGTCTAAGTCATCAAAGTCTAGAGCTAGTTTTGCTGTTCTTTCGAAGAATATTTTTCTGCTGTCACCTTTCTTGTGATGGGAAACTGCAATAATTAGTAAAAAGTCATAATCTCAGAATCTTTCACCATTTTAACTATTTAAAGAATTTAGTTTAAAATTATTAATTAATGTAAAAAAACTCTTGACTCTCACGTTACGTCATATATTATATTTGTATAACGATTGAATAGAATAATGAAAAAATATAGTACAAAAGAACTTTCAAAACTAGCTGGGGTAAGCGTGCGCACATTACACCACTATGATGATATTGGATTGTTAAGGCCAGCAATCCGAACCGAATCTAATTATAGGTTATACGGGGTTAATGAAGTGCTATTGTTACAACAAATTATTTTTTACAAGGAATAGGAGTTTTCTCTTAAGGAAATAAATGAAATTATAACCAATCCAGAATTTGATTTGATAAATGCTTTAATATATCAAAAGGAATTTCTTAAGTCTAAGAGAAATAGTCTCTCAAATTTACTTGAATCAATTGATAATACTATTACAAATTTAAAAGGTAAAAAAATGATAACGGAAAATGAATTATATGACTTTTTCCCAAAGGAAGAGCAGGAAAATATTCGAAAAGAAGCAATTCAAAAGTATGGTAATAATGCAATACAAAAGTCAGAACATTATTTAAAGAAACTATCTAAAGAAGAGTTTGAAGAACTAAAAAAAGAACAAAAGGAAGTTTTCACTATTCTATTTAACATCTCTTCAAATAATCCAGAAAGTGAGTTAGTTCAACTGGAAATTGCAAGACATTATAAAAATACAAGAAAATTTTGGGGAACTGATAGTTCTAAAGACCCACAATGGCGTGAATATAAAGGTTTAGGAGAACTATATATAAACGATGAAAGATTTACTCATATAGAAGGGAAAGCACAGCCAGGTTTTGCCGAATTTTTGTCTAAAGCTATGACTTATTTTGTTGAGACACAATTGAAATAATTATAAATACAAACCCATCAGGTGCTAATGACTTGATGGGTTTAAATTAAAATTTTCTAAAACTCATTACCTGTATAGACAACTACGTCAAGTGCAAAGTCTAAGTCATCAAAGTCTAGGGCTAGTTTTGCTGTTCTTTCGAAGAATATTTTTCTGCTATCACCTCTCTTGTGTAAAGAAAGTGCAATTTTTAGCATCATCTCATAGTCGCCTAATCGAGCGTGTCTGTCGAACATCTCAGGTTCCGCATCTATTAGTTCTATTTGTTCAATTCTTGTTTTTACTTCTTCTAGAGGGGGCAACTCTACCTGCATAGCAATCTTGCCGAGGTCGTTAGCTGTATAAACATCCGATTTCTTTATGTAATCGGGTAGTTTATCATAACCCATACCAATTGATAATCCTGGTTTTGCAATTTCAAATAAGGCATCCCCATTTGCTCTTGTATAATAGTTACCACCATTTCTACCGACCAAATCTATTTTATAAGGGTCTATATGACCGTCAGTCATTATATCTTCGCTTATGTGATATTTGATTACTTCACAGATCGCAAAGTTCCCCGATCCGGCTCCACCACCCATTTCTACCATGTCTATTAGTTTGCACTCCATGTGAAAAGGTGATTCTTTGACTCTTTTGGGTTTAACCAAATGTGAATCTAGAGGGGTAAATCCAGCTTTTAAAAATTCATCTACATCAGCAGCAAATTCGCTTGAAGCTAAGTTCATCTGCTCTACTATATCGAATGTAACTGCATGGACTACACATTCACCAGTATCCAATAGATTCTGGTAAGTGTCTTTCGTAGTATTGTCTCTACCACGTCTTGCTGGTGAGAAAGCAATAGTCGGTGGATTTGCTCCAAATGCGTTGAAAAAAGAAAATGGTGCCAAGTTGTTGACACCATCTTTACTAATAGTCGAAACAAAGGCAATAGGTCTAGGGGCTATACCACCTAATAAGAAACCGTGCCTTTTTCTTAATTCTAGTTCTTTTGGCTCTACTGAGTACATTATATTTTTCTCTTTTTAGCTAATATAGAATAGTCATTATTAGATAAAACTATTTTATTCTTTAATGTTCCAAGACCAGTAATTTCTAATGTAATTTCATCTCCATCTTTTAACCAGATCGGAGTGAACTCTTCACCTTTAGCTTTGGCTTCGTTTGCCCAAGTACCGTTCAGCTCCAAATAGCATCCTGTACCAACAGTACCAGATCCAATAACTTCACCTGGTTGGATTTCTACTCCATAAGATACTCTTTCCAATATCTCTGCGAATGTATAAGTAATATCCTTAGTGTTACCTTGTGATACTTGTTTGCCATTGTGGAACGCTTTCATTGATAGCTTGTATATATTGCCTTTAGGAGTTGATATTTTATATTCTTCTAACTCATCTGGAGTCACTAACCAAGGGCCAATTACTGTAGCAAAGTCTTTACCTTTTGCCGGGCCTAAGTTTAGCTTCATTTCTTCCATTTGCAATAATCTTGCTGATAGGTCATTCATAATTGTATAACCGAATATATAATCATCAGCTTCTTCAGCAGAAACATTTTTACCATATTTACCAACTACAGCAGCTATCTCTAGCTCGAAATCTAATTTGTGTAAGTGGTCTAGTTCAACTTCTACATCACCTTCACCTATAACAGCGTTGTGATTAGTAAAGTAAAAAATTGGGAATTCGTCGAATTCTGGAATCATATCTACACCTCGGTTCTTACGAGCAGAAGCTACGTGTTGTCTAAATGCATATCCATCACGACAAGAAGTAGGGTGAGGTACTGGTGCTAACATTTTAGCAGGTGTTTCAGCTGAGAAATCTTTAGCTAATAATTGTTTTTCAATTTCGCGAGCATTATTGAGTGCTTCATCGCCACCTCGCATTAGAGTAAGAATATCACTAGGTACATTTATGCCCAATTGCGAACCAGATTTTTGTAAATCAGCTACTTTGCCATTTATATAAAGGCCTAATCTTTCTTGATTATCCGAATTTAAAAACGATACGAATTTCATATTTAATCTTATTAGTTTATTAATTAAAAAGAGTAATACGAATTTACCAATAATTGATTGGAAAATAAAGAATGTTGAGTTTTAAAAAATTAAATTGGTAAAATAGAATAATGAGGTTAGATAGTTATATCTAAATATCCATTTTTAAGTTGTTTTTGGGCAGTTTCTCTATTAGAGAGTTGAGTTTGGTTTAACGAAGTAATACCCAAAACCTCTTTCTGAAGACCACGAGAGCCGTTTTTAGCTTCAGTTTTCGGAGCTTCGACTACAGCTTTTTCTTCAGGTTTAGGTGCATTGCTATTCGTACTCTCATCTGGCAATGGAGTAGAATAGTAATTTTCTTGTATGTTATTACCTATTTGCATAATCCTAAACTAATAATTAAATACATAATATCCAAATGATTAGATGTTTTTTATTGAAACGAAGCTAATTATATTTAATTTTGCAAAAGAAATATAAACGGAAATATAATGAACGATAAGATAAAATCAATTTTGGAAAGGTATGAAGAGGTCAATAAAGAGTTGATGAACCCTGACCTAGTTAATGACCAAGCAAAATATAGAAAAATAACTACTGAACATAAAAACTTGACACCTATAGTAGAAGCTGGTAAAAAATATCTAAAGACTCTAGGGGATATCAAGCAAAATGATGAATTAATCAACGACAAGTCAGTTGATCCTGAGTTAAAAGAATTAGCTTATGAAGATAATGAGTCACTAAAAGAAGAACGCGACAAACTAGAAGAAGATCTTAAAGTATTGCTAATACCAAAAGATCCAGATGACAACAAGAACTGTATAGTAGAGATTCGCTCAGGAACTGGAGGAGATGAGGCAGCGATTTTTGCTGGTGATTTATATAGAATGTACGAACGATTTTTCGAAATTCGTGGATTCAAATATGATATAATGAATTTGAATCATGGTGAAAAAGGCGGTTTCAAAGAGGTAATAATAGAAGTAACTGCCGAAGATGCCTATGGAACATTGAAATACGAAAGTGGAGTTCACCGAGTACAGCGAGTCCCAGAGACAGAATCTCAAGGGAGACTACATACTTCAGCCGCTTCAGTTGTTGTGTTACCAGAGGCGGATGATTTAGATGTAGAAGTACTTGATAAGGATATTAAAAAAGACACGTATCGAGCTTCAGGAGCAGGTGGGCAGCACGTAAATAAAACTGAATCTGCAGTTAGACTAACTCACATACCTACCGGTATAGTGGTGGAATGTCAAGATGAACGTTCGCAAATAAAGAATCACGCTAGAGCGTTAAAAGTACTGAAAGCAAGGATATATGAGCGTGAAGTACAGAGACAAAATGCAGAAATAGCATCGCAAAGAAAAACTATGGTCTCAACAGGTGATAGATCGGCTAAAATCCGTACTTATAACTATCCTCAAAATAGAGTTACGGATCATCGTTTGGAAGGGGACGCAAAAAATTATAGTTTGAAAGAAATAGTCGAGGGTAATCTGACAAATATAATTGAGAATTTGACAATTGCCGAAAGAGCCGAAATATTGAAAGTAGGTAATAACTAAACTTATGCAAACAATAGGTAGAATAGAGAAAGTAAACTTGGTGGATTTGGGATTCCTAGATTTGGATTCTAAAATCGATTCGGGTGCATCTACTTCTGCTCTACACGCCCAAAATATCAGGAAAGTGAAAATAGAAGATAAATATTATATCCTTTTTCGTATGTTAGATAAATCCCATCCTTCTTACGAAGATAATGATATAAAACTACCTCTTTATAAAATCAAGAGAGTAAAGAGCTCTAATGGATTTACACAGAAGAGGTATTCTATTCAAACTAGGATGAAGTTGGGGAAGAAAATATACCGAATTGAGTTCACTTTAACAGACCGAAAAGATATGAAATATCCTATCTTATTAGGTACAAAATTTCTTAAAAATAAATTTTTAATAGATGTTTCTAATAAATATATAATATCAAGCCAATGAAAAAAATAGTCGTACTATCCACAAACAAAGATCTCTATTCCACCAAAAGATTGGTAGAAGCTATAAGAGAACGTGGGCATGAAGCTCAAGTTGTCAACCATACGAAATGCTCACTACTAATGGAAAAGGGTAATCCTATGGTATATTACGACGGTGAGCCTATTACTAATGTAGGTGCAGTTATCCCAAGGATTGGAGCTTCGGTAACTATGTACGGAACAGCTGTTGTACGCCAATTCGAGTTAATGAAAGTGTTTTGTGCAATCGAATCACAAGCAATAGTAAGGTCTAGGGACAAATTGCGAAGCTTACAGATAATGGCAAGAGAACATCTAGGAGTACCTAAAACAGTATTCGCAAGACATCCTAAAAATGAAGATGCAGAAGTTTTACTTAAGCAAATCGGTAGTATGCCAGTTATCATAAAACTATTAGAAGGTACTCAAGGACTTGGTGTAGTTTTAACTGAAACACGTAAAGCTGCAAAATCAGTTATTGAGGCATTCTCGGGATTAAAGACAAGTATATTGATCCAAGAATTTATCAAAGAGGCTGGTGGCTCTGATATTCGAGTATTCATAGTCGATGGTAAAATAGTTGGCGCTATGAAAAGAACTGGTGCAGATGGTGATTTCCGCTCCAATATCCACCGTGGTGGAACAGCAGAAGTTATAAAATTGACAACTAAAGAGAAGAAAGCAGCACTAAAAGCAGCTGAATCTATGGGATTATCTATAGCTGGTGTTGATCTTTTACAATCCTCTCGTGGCCCTCTAATATTAGAAGTGAACTCATCGCCAGGATTGCAAGGAATAGAAAAAGCAACTGGTGTAGATATAGCAGGTAAAATAGTTGAGTATATAGAGTCTCACATGATAGCTGAGAAAAAACCCAAAAAGAAAAAGAAAATAGTGGTGTAAAGATAACTACAATATCAGCTTAGCAACATGAAGCAGTAAGTAATTATAAATATCACTGTTACTTACTGCATAACTGTAACTGAAATAGCTGGCGCTCACAGGTCAAATTTAAAATCAACATTAGCTACCAAAGCTCTTGTCAGTCCATCAGCTCGGATTTCACGAGTAACAACGGGAAAGCCAATATTCAATCCAAAAGTATGCTTTTCAGTTAATTTATAGTTCAATCCTGCTATTATGTTTAGAGTCAGACCATCAGAATTCATAATTGTAATATCATTACCATTAAAGTCCTCATAAATGGATTCAACTAATCTATAGACTGGTAGAATTCCTGCCATCAATTTTAAATCGTCCTGGACATTAAAGTATTTCTCAATTTTTAACATTACATCACTCCCCCGTTTGAAATTTCTAGAGGATTGATAATTTTTCCAGTTTAAATAGTATTCATCAGAGAAACCAGGTATTGGCTCAACTAGAGCACTATTTTCAATAAATGTATTCTCATTTCTATTAAGCGGTATTTGTACCCCCGTTGAAAGAACCCAATCATCGATGTTTGCTGCTAATAATAATATCACATCATTCGTACCGTTGCTAGTCTGATAAACCATAGGCATCGACAAGTCATCTTCATTTCGCAAATCTGCTTTATTGGTGGCCATTTTCACACCACCAGCTACCGAAAGCGAAAGGTTTTCTTCAGAATATAACTTAGAACTTAGTAATAATGTAAAATCACCTAGACCATTTGTTTGACCCAAAGTACCTGATGTGAAAGTGAAAGGGATCTTAGCTACTATTCCAAAATCAGAGTAGTTAGCACCAAATTCAACACCTGTAGAATTGATTAATACAGATTCATCGCCTATTCCAATAGTATTACTTAATCCAAGCGTATAATGCATTTCATCTGTCACCGTAGAATCATGTTCTACCATATTAAATGAGCAAAGCCCTGCATCCGAACAACCTTGGGATAAAACGCCAGTTGAGTTCAATATTAGTAATAATATTGTTGTAGAAATAAGTAAGGTTAATTTCATATATGTAATGTTTTGTTTTTGAGACTATTTATAAATATATAACAAATCAACCAATATTCAGTTACAATTCGTAATAAATTCCTCTAATTTTGAATTGATTAAAACATACTTTTTTTAGTGATATTACTAATTAAAGTGTTTATTCTTCTAATTAGTAATGGTTGTGATACTATTCCAAATTAATGACTTAGAACAACGAGAATAAATATCCGATAAGCTTTCTTATATTTATTTCAATCTTTTTTTAATAATTGTTTTGTAAATTAAACAAAACTCCCTATTTTTGTATTCGAATTTTTTACGAAAATGGTCCCTTCGTCTAGTGGTTAGGACTCCGCCCTTTCACGGCGGCAACAGGGGTTCAAATCCCCTAGGGATCACACAAAGCTCGTTCATAGAAATATGAACGAGCTTTTTTTTATTTATAGTTTGATGAACAAGAATAATATCCAATACATTACAATTGAATATATGTTAAAACGTTAGTATATTTGTAAGATGAAAAATACAGAAAAAAATATAGAAGCTAAAAGACTGGAACAAGTAGCCAAAATCTTGAAAACTATAGCACACCCCGTAAAATTGGAAGTGCTAGAGTTACTGGGTAAACATGAGCCGCTGTCAGTATCTTCCATTTGTGAGAGTATCAATACAGATTGTGAGATATCAATGATGTCGCACCATCTAGCCAAAATGAAGGATAATGGGATTCTCGTTTCAACGAAAGATGGTAAACAAGTATACTATAGTATAGCAGACAGAAAACTATTGAAGATATTCAATTGTATGGATAACTGCGATTTACTGTAGTTTTTTTTACCTTATTATATGAACGTTTTAACAAATGATAAATAGATAATTAATGGAAATACTTGGATACGTAATGGCGTTAGTAATAGGAACCTCTCTTGGATTGATAGGTGGAGGTGGATCTATACTTGCAGTGCCAATACTAGCATATTTATTTTCATTGAACGAGACTTTTGCAACTTCGTATTCATTGTTTGTAGTCGGAGCATCATCCCTTGTTGGTGGTTTAAGGCAAAGTAAGAACGACAATGTAGATTGGAGAACGGCTTTTGTATTCGGCGCACCTGCTATCGTTGGGGTCTGGATTATTAGGCATTATGTAGTACCTGCATTACCAGAGGAAATGTTTAGTCTAGAGGGATTTATATTTACTAGACGAATGTTGATGTTTGGAGTTTTCTCTATACTGATGGTATGGGCAGCATACTCTATGCTTTCCAACAAGGAAAGAAAAGGAGGTACGGGTGATAAGAAATACAATTATCCTTTGATAATAGCAGAAGGCTTGGTAGTTGGTGGTATAACTGGTTTCGTAGGTGCCGGAGGTGGTTTTCTAATAATACCCGCACTTGTAGTACTAGCAAATTTAGAAATTAAAAAGGCAATTGGAACATCTTTAATTATCATAGCCCTAAAATCATTGTTGGGGTTTTTCTTAAGTGATGCTCTAACATTGGACATAGATTGGAATTTTTTGATCATATTTACGTCCATTACAATAGTAGGGATTTTTGTCGGTGTTACAATTGGTAAATTAGTTGACGGTAAAAGACTGAAAAAAGGATTCGGTTATTTTATAATAATGATGGCCGTATTTATATTCCTTATGGAATTTATAATTAGATAAGAATATTAACAAATGAGATTAATTATATGAACATAGAACAAATATACACAGGATGTTTAGCGCAAGGTGCTTATTACATCACATCAAAAGGAGAGGCGGCTATAATAGACCCTTTGAGGGAAACTAAACCGTATTTGGAAAGATTAGAAAAAGACAATGTAAAACTAAAGTACATATTCGAGACTCATTTCCATGCAGATTTCGTTAGTGGTCACTTAGATTTAAGTAAACAAACAGGAGCTCCGATTATTTACGGACCTACTGCTAAACCTGAATTTGAAGCTATTGAAGCCAAAGATGATCAAATATTCGAATTGGGAGATATCAAAATCAAGGTATTGCACACACCAGGTCATACTATGGAAAGTACTTCATATCTTTTGATAGACGAGAATGGGAAAGAAACAGCACTATTTAGCGGTGATACACTTTTCCTAGGTGATGTAGGAAGACCTGACCTAGCACAAAAAGCAGCTAGTATGACTCAAGATGAGTTAGCTGGGATGCTTTACGACAGTTTAAACAATAAGATTTTACCTTTGCCGAATGACTTAATAGTTTATCCGGCACACGGAGCTGGTTCAGCGTGTGGTAAAAATATGATGACAGAAACGGTTGACACACTCGGCAATCAAAAGAAAGTAAACTATGCTCTTAATCAACCAAATAAAGAAGCATTTGTCAAAGCAGTAACAGATGGATTAACTCCGCCTCCTGCATACTTTGGGATGAATGTAGCTATGAATAAGAAAGGTTATGAAAATTTTGATATAGTATTGAATCAGGGTATGACAGCACTATCTGTAGAAGATTTTGAAGCTGTTGCTGAGAATAGTGGAGCATTAATCTTAGATACTAGAGATGCTAGTGACTTTTCAAAAGGATTTATACCTCAATCTATTAACATAGGAATAGATGGAGATTTTGCTCCTTGGGTAGGTTCTATGATAGTAGATGTCAATCAGCCAATACTACTAGTTACAGATAAAGGTAGAGAAGAAGAATCCATAACTAGACTTAGTAGAGTCGGTTTCGATAATGTATTGGGACACCTGAAAGGTGGATTTGAAGCATGGGAAGACAAAGAAAAAGATACAGTTAATAGAATTACTCCTGAACAATTTGCCAAAGAAGTAAAAATCGGTGAAAGCAAGATAGTAGATATCCGTAAAGAGAGTGAATACGAGGCCGAGCACGTTGATGAAGCATATAATAAACCGCTAGCATATATTAATAATTGGATAAAGGATGTAAATCCAGAAGAACATTTCTATGTGCATTGTGCTGGTGGTTACAGGAGTATGATAGCTGCAAGTATATTGCAAGCCAGAGGGTATAGAAACTTCACAGAAGTTGAAGGTGGATTCGATGCAATAGGAAAAACAAATATTCCAAAAACAGATTTTGTATGTCAAACTAAAGTATATCAATAATTTAATAATAATAAGAGAAATAATATGATACAATTAATCAAAAATCTAATGGGACAACAAGATAACTCAGAGTTGATTAGCGCTATAGAAAGTGGTGCTTACTTAGTTGATGTAAGAAGTCCTGCAGAGTTCAACGGAGGTAGTGTAAAGGGAGCTGTAAATATTCCTTTAGACTCTGTTCCAAGTCAATTGTCAAAATTCAAGGGTAAGAAAGGTGTAGTTGTCTTCTGTCAAAGTGGAGCAAGAAGCGGCGTAGCCAAAGGTATATTAGAGAAAAATGGGATTCAGAATGTAATAAATGGTGGTGGCCACAGTAACGTGAGAAAGTGCGTTAAGTAAAAATTAAAATAATTTGATTACCCCATAATTACATAAAAGCCCTGACGTATCTATGCGAAAGGGCTTTTTGGTTTGTTAATTAAATTCTTGAGGCTACTGGTAATCCCAACCACCACCTAAAGCCTTATAAAGTAAAACTATTGAATTCAATTGTTTCATTTTGTTTTCAATCAACTCAAATTTGGCATCTAAAACATCTCTTTGAGTTAACATCACTTCCATATAATCAGCTCTTGCAGAGTTGAACAAATTGTTAGCTATCGAAGTGGATTGCATCAAAGCATCAACTTGCTCAGACTTCAATTGGTAACTCCTCTCTAGATTTTCCATATTCGAAAGTTGATTTGAAACTTCGAAGTAGGCATTCAATATTATTCGTTCCAAATTATAAACTGATTGCATTTGAGAATAGTTTGCATTAAGATATTGTGCTTCTATAGCATTTCTATTCAACAGTGGCATAACCATATCTCCGACTAATCCATATATCATAGATTCTGGAGTCTGTAAAAATGAATTCGGATTATATGATTGATAACCTAATCTTCCCGTTATCCTAAAAGCAGGATAAAAGCTTGCCCTTGCAGCTTCAACATCAAGTTTATTAGCTTCTAGTTGCAATTCTGCTTGCTTTATATCAGGTCTATTTTGAAGTAATTGGTAAGGAACACCTGTACTTATAGACTTTGGAATAATACTGGTAAACTTTTCAGAACTTCTTTTTATTTCTTGAGGATATCTACCTATAAGAAAGTTAATCCTGTTTTCAGTAATAGTAATATCTTGTTTTATATTGAAAACAAGACTTCTATTCTTTAGAACTTCGGCTTCAAATTTTTTAACTGCAAGTTCAGTCACTTTCCCTGCGTCTTTTTGGAGCTTAACTGTTCTAAGTGCGTCTTGTTGTATTCTTATATTATCTTCTAGGATAATTAATTGATTGTCCAATGCTTCCAATTCATAATAAGAATTTGCGATTTCCGCAATTAGCTGTGTTACCATATAATTCTTACCTTCTATAGAAGACAAGTATCTTTTAGCCGCTGCGTCAGTTGCATTATGGAGTTTGTTCCAAACGTCTAACTCCCAAGAAACATCAGCAGATATCATAAAGTCAGTTAGTGGTTCTGGGAACTCTTTTCCTTCACTAATTTCTGTATTCGCATCATTAGCACCTTGACTAGTATAACGACCAACCTTCTCTGCACCAGCCCCCGCATTAAGTCTAGCAGAAGGTAGATATTCACCTCTTCTAGCCATTATTTCATTTGACGATATCATAACCTCTTTCATCATTATATTCAACTCTTGGTTATTAACTAGAGCTGAATCTATGAGTTCGATCAAATTTGGGTCAGTGAAGAATTCTCTCCAATTTGTCTTAGCAATGCTATTAGTATCATTATTGCTAGAAAAACTCTCAGGTACTTTTCTATTCACATCTCTTTGTTCTACTTTCGGTATCGAGCATGACGAAAATAACAGAATAGAAACTATTACTAAGGGCTTTATAATTAATTTTATATTATTCATGATGACCAATCTCCTCTGAAAGTGGACTATCACTTTCATCTTGTATTAATGTTTTTCCTTCGATAATCTTTGCAAAGAAGAAATACAATCCAGGAATTATAACAACACCAAATACAGTACCTATAACCATTCCACCTAATGAAGATCCTCCAATTGTTCTATTTCCTATAGCACCCGCACCAGTAGCAATAACTAATGGAATTAACCCTGCTACGAAAGCAAAAGAAGTCATCAATATAGGTCTAAATCTTACTCTTGCTCCCTCGATAGCGGCTTCAATCAAAGAAGCTCCCTGTCTATGTTTTTGAACCGCAAACTCCACTATAAGAACTGCATTTTTACCGAGTAATCCTACCAACATAATTAGTCCTACTTGAGCATAAATATCGTTGGATAATCCCATAATCTTTAGAACCAGAAAAGAACCAAAAATACCAACAGGGAGCGACAAAAGAACGGCAAATGGTAATAGAAAACTTTCGTATTGAGCTGCTAATACTAAATAGACAAAAATCAATACTATCATAAATATAATTACCGATTCGTTTCCTCTATTAGACTCATCATAAGACAATCCTTCCCATGCTATATCATAACCATTTGGCAAAGTCTCTTTTGCTACTTCTTTTATTGCTTCTATTGCCTCACCAGTAGTATATCCTTTAGCAGGTAATCCTTGTATTGCTGCTGAATTATACATATTATACCTCGTAATTTCGTTTGGCCCTTGAGTTTTTACCATTTTCATAAATGCAGAATATGGTACCATCTCACCATGATCATTTCTTACAAATAGATTTAATAAATCAGATGGTAATCTCCTAAACTTAGGGTCAGATTGGACATATACTTTGAAAAAACGTCCGAATTTTATGAAACCTTGCTCGTAAGTACTACCAATCATTATGTTGAGATTTTCCATTGCATCCCCGATTGATACGCCTTTTTGCATAGCTAATTCATTATCAATAACTAATTCATATTGAGGATAATTAGCTGCAAAAAAAGTGAATAGACCAGTTAGTTCTTTTCTTTTACCAAGATCTTCCATAAATTTTTGATTTATCTTATCAAAGTCTTGGTAATCCGTAGTAGTATTTTTATCTAATAACCGCATAGAAAAGCCGCCAGATGAACCAAAGCCTGGAATTGCAGGTGGTTCGAAAAGCTCAACTATAGCACCAAGCTCTTTTGACTTCTCTTCTAACTCTTCCATTATTTCATGTACTGAATGTTCCCTTTCTGTCCAATCTTTCAAATTGATAAGACAAGTACCAGCATTAGAACCACGTCCTTCTGTCATTATCTCGTATCCAGCAAGAGAAGTAACCGACTCTACTCCATCTATTTCCTCACAAATTTTTTGCAATTCCCTAGCAACTGAATTTGTTCTTTCTAAAGTTGAACCAGGAGGAGTTTGGATAATCGCGTAAATAGTACCTTGATCTTCACCGGGAATAAACCCAGATGGTATAATAGAATTAGTATATAAGATACCAGCTGAGAAAACAGCTAATATACCGAAGGTCACTAATCTTTTATTAGTAATAATCCGCAATAACCAAACATATTTATCAGTTACTTTCTCAAACCCACTATTGAACTTGTCAATTACCCAAGTTATTGGTGTTTTTTTCTTCTTTTTGCCATGGGTATTTTTAAGTAACATGATACATAAGACAGGAGTAAGTGTAAGAGATACTATTGCAGATATTATAATGGCACTTGCCATTGTAATAGAGAATTGGCGGTAAAATATACCTACAGGTCCAGACATAAATGAGATAGGTATAAATACTGAAACCATAACTAGAGTAATGGCAATGATAGCACCACTAATCTCATCCATAACTTTACTTACAGCATCAAAAGCATTTAGATGCTCTTCCGCCATAGTCGTATGGACAGCTTCTACTACAACTATAGCATTATCGACGACTATACCTATAGCCAATACTAAAGCGAAGAGAGTCACCAAATTTATAGATAACCCGAACATCTGCATTGCAAAAAAAGCTCCGATTAACGAAACTGGTACAGCTATAATTGGGATAAGTGTAGATCGCCAATCTCCTAAGAATAGAAATACTACAATAGCTACAAGAATGAACGCATCGCGAAGAGTATGCATTACTTGCTCAGTAGAAGCATCCAAGAATTTAGAAACATCATAGCTTATTTTATAATCTACCCCTTCAGGGAAGCTAACCTCCATTTCTTTAAGTTTGGCTTTTACTTCATTGATTACATCTGTTGCATTAGTCCCTATATTTTGTTTAAGTACTATAGATGCAGCAGGGTGCCCATCCAGATTAGAATAGATATCAAAGAACTCTGAACCCAATTCTGCTCTGGCTATATCTTTAAGATGAATACTTTCGCCTTCCGCATTAGCCCTGATTATAACATTCTCATACTCTTTAGATTCATTGAACCTGCCTTTATATGTCAAAACATATTCTAAAGACTGTGCTGAAATACCGGAACTTTGACCCAATCTACCTGGTCTACCTATAATACTTTGCTCTTGAAGAGCCTCCATTACTTCATCTACAGAAATATTATAAGCTCGCATTCTTTCCGGGTTAAGCCAAATACGCATTGCATATTTTCTACTACCCAATATCTGTGATCTAGCTATACCGTTTATTCTATTTAACTCAGGTATCATATGTACATCAGCATAGTTATAAAGGAACTTTTCGTCTACTTTATTATCCTTACTATATAAATTTACATACATCAACATACTGGGTTGGATAGGTGTTATGATAACACCTTCTCTTTGTACCAGCTCTGGTAAAAGTGGCATTACTTGATCTACCCTAGTCTTCACTCTTATAACTGCAGTATTAGGGTCAGTCCCAGGGTCAAATATTATGCGAAGTGTAGCTTCACCTGCACTAGTTGCATCAGTTGCCATGTATCTCATACCTTGCACCCCATTGATTGCATTCTCAAGAGTAATCAAAGTTGATTTGACAAGTACATCCGCACTTGAACCAGGATAAGCTATGAAAATATTAACAGTTGTAGGTGCTATTTCTGGGAATTGTGAAATCGGTAATTGTTTGATGGCTAGACCACCTACAAATATAATAATAACAGAAATCACAATAGCCAATACTGGTCTATGTATTATTTTACTAAACATTCTTATTTCCTTTAGATTATATTGATTAAATGACTATTCTGCGTATAGTTCCAAGTTAGAAACAGCTTCTCTTGGTTTCAAAAAATTGAAAGCAATTTTTTGATTCGCTTTTACTTTATTTAATCCTTCTAAAAGAATTTTGTCATTTTCTCTTAATCCACCTTTTAGTATATATAGATGTGGCAATTCTTCAGCTATAGTTATTTCTCTTGCTTTTAGTTTGTTATCTTTATCCAATATATATACGTACTTTTTCTCAAGGACTTCAAATGTTGCTTTCTGAGGAATAATCAATGAGTTATTGTAAGGCATTGATACTTGTATGTTACCCGTTTCACCATGCCTCAGTAGTCCATTAGGATTCGGAAAAGTTGCTCTAAATGCAATATTACCAGTTTCATTATTGAAGTCAGCTTCAATTACTTTCACTATCCCAACATGATCATACATTTTCTGATTTGCCATCAACAATTTAACTTCTAAATTTTTATTCAACTTATCATTAGAATTATAGTCTAAATATTCCGCTTCAGGTACATTAAAATAAGACCACATCTGGCTGTTATCAGATAATGTTGTTAGTAATTCTCCTTCATCTAGCAAACTTCCTTCACGGACATTAAAACGCCCCATTATACCATCAAATGGTGCTCTAATCTCTGTAAACCCAAGATGTACTTTCGCCAACTGTAGTTCAGCTTGCGCTTTTTCGTATTTAGCTTTGGTCAGAGCTAATTCATTTTGAGATACAATGTTACTATCCGCTAATAATTTTGTATTCTTATATTCAATATTAGCATAATTAGCTTCAGCTTTGGCTTTTTCCATTTCTGCATTATATAGATTAGGTAGTATTTGAAACATTAATTGGCCTTTCTTTACAAATTGACCTTCATCAACATAAATTTTTTGTAAGTACCCCCTTTCTAATGCCCTTAGCTCTATATGTTGGATAGAGTGCAATTGGCAAACATAGTCTTTTAATATAGTTGTATCAGCCATCATCGGGCTAGTAACTAGATATTTAGTTTTTGCTTCATGATTTTCGTTTTCACTATGAACTTCAGATTGACAACTATAAAGGCTAATTAAAGCTATAGCTCCAATCAAAATTTTAATTATTTTCATTTTTTGTATTTCTAAATTAGATTAATAAATAATGTAAAGTGACCAATAGAGATTTAACTCTTATGGCTCAATTGTTCGATAAAATTATTATGATTTTAAATAGAGAATGGATTTCTCTATAACTGGGTTTTATTTATAATCTAAATGTCTGGAGTAGTAGATATCTATCTACATCTTTTGTAATTAGTGATTTGTGCGAATCAGATTTGGGTTTGAAGTGATTATTTTTAACTGATTCTAAACAAAAAGAATAACTAAATTGAATTTTAATTTGGTTTCTTTCTTCATTTTCTTCTAATAGTTCAGAGAAAAGAGTTATAGAAATTGGATAGTTTTCCGTTTCAACTTTATAAACTTGATCATTATCAAATGTTAGAGCAGAACTAGTTGGTAATATCTTCTTTACTAGTGTTATCTCAGAAGCAGAATGAAGACCTCCAAAACCAACGAACATGAAATTGATAATGGAAAGAATAAATAATATTTTGTTTGTAATATTCATAATGCAAAACTATGTTCTATAAGTATCAAATACAAAACAATAATACGATAAGCTAATTATTTTTGTTTCTCACTTCTCAGTAAGAGTATTCAAAAATTCGATGAGGGCTTTTTTATCAGAATTAGTTAGAGCAAATCCGTTAATTAGTTTGCTTTTGTTCCTATGGGGTTTACCACCGCTAGCGTAATGTTCTAAAACCACTTCCAAAGTTGCTTTACTCCCGTCGTGCATATAAGGTGCTGTCTTACTTACGTTTCTCAGAGATGGGATTTTGAATACGCCATTGTCAGTGTCTGGACCTGTTAATCTTTGCCTTCCGTTATCATTGTATTTCTCGTATAATCCGTTGTTAGCAAACTCTTGAGATGTTAATAATATACCCGAATGACAGTTAGCACAAGCCAAAGAATCTGAGAAGAAAAGCACCATACCTCTTTCTTCTTCAGTAGTTAATGTTGCTTTTTTATTCAGATATTTATCGAACTTTGAGTTGCCCCCTAATAGCGTTCGCTCGAAAGCAGATATAGCTCTGGTTATCACAAATGGATCGAGATCTCTCCCATAAGCTACTTGTGAAAGATATTGATATAAACTGTCAGTACTGAGTTTTTGGGCGGCAGCAACTATATTTAGGTCAAATTCATTATGCTCTTGGAAAGGGACTAAGACCTGCATTTCGAGAGAAGGCACACCTCCCTCTCGAAGCAATCGCTTCTGGAAGGCTACATTCATTAATGATATACTATTTCTGGTGCCGTCAAGTCCATCGACTCCTTTGGTAGTAGGAGTATTATCAGCAAATGCAAATTCGGATTTGTGGCAAGAAGAGCATGATATTTCATTGGTCCTTGACAAACGTTTATCGGCGAATAATAATTTACCTAGTAGTATTCTATCTTCATTAGGTAAGTTATCCTCGGGATATTCTACTTTTGGTAGCTCCCGAGGAATACTATCTAGGAATCTATATTCTTTAGTTTCTACATCTGGTTCTATTACCTTCTCATCAGAGCAAGAGAAGAGAAACAGCAGTAGTAGGACGCAATATATGAGTCTAATTTTTAACAAATTTGGCTGTTTTTATATTGCCATTGAGTTCACTAATTCTAATCAAATAAGTTCCACTAACCAGATTTTCAAGATTTATATGATTACTATTAATTGTACCCAAAAGGAGTATAGTACCATCAATCGCCACAATACTAAAGTTTGAATTTAGATATTTCTCACCAATTATTAAGTAATCAGCAGCAGGGTTAGGGTAAACTTCTATGTTATTTTCTATAGATTCGACTGAGCTGGTCGTTTTACTAGTAATTACACCAGAAGAAGTTATGTTATTTATAAAATCTCTTAGCTCTTGAGAATTATTGTAGAAATCGTGATAAGCAACGAACTTTGTCATATCAACCGGTAACAGTAATTTCTGAACATCGAAACCAAGATTAATATCTAGTATTCCGTTATTACTAGTCGCACCTATATTTAACGTCATAGTTCTAAAAGCTTCATCTCCTAACACGTGGTATTGGAATGATTTGTCATATACTCCATCATTATCATGGTCCACAACTCCTTCTACAACCCAAAATCTATACCCAGCAGCCCAGCCCCAGTGCATAGATGGATCTTTTGGTCCCAAAGGATGAAATACCCCATATTTATTAGGGTCTTGATTGATATTATCCTCTTTCTTTACACCGAAAGACATAGTGACATTATTCACTATATCAATACTATACTCACCCAGTGAATATGTCTTAAAATTTCCATTTACTAACAAGTAATCATCTAATTCCAAATCATCTAATTTGAAACCACACATATAGAATTCTAATCTTGTGATTTTATAATTAATATTGTCGTTATTAGTGTACTTCTTGTTAATTATGAATTCCTCTCCAGCAACGTTAAAATCAAAATTCAACTTGACTTCGTTTGAATAAAGTACGTTAGTAAAAAGCATTAGAAAAGTTGCTATAATTATATTTTTCATTTTTTTCTCGTGATTATTTTTCTTTGTATTCTTCATTATTAAGATAAAACTCGTCAGTAAGTGTATTCAGAAATGCCAATAAATCTTGCTTTTCTTGTTCTGTCAGGTTCATACCGTCTTTGATCCCATGTATGTTCACATCTAATGTGGGAGATTCTTTTATACCACTATTATAGTGTTCGATCACTTCTTCTAAAGTTGCGAAACGCCCATCATGCATATATGGTCCGGTTACTGCCACATTCCTAAGGGAAGGTGTTTTGAATTTCGCATTATCAGTTGGTCTTTTGGTAAATTGAGCTCTTCCCAAATCTTTGAATTCAGACTCAGAATCTAGTCCATTATTCATGAATTCATGATTAGAGAAATCAGCCGTAGCATGACAGTGAAAACAATCTGCTCCACGAGTCTCACCACCTGTTTCAAACTCAGTAAAGAAAAGTTGTTTACCTCTCAACTCTGAATCTGTGAATTGAGCTTCTCCCCTTTCTACTTTGTCAAATTTAGAGTTTCCTGAAACAAAAGTCAACATAAATTGCTCCATCGCCAAACTCATTTTCAAAGGAGTTACGGTTGAGTCACCAAAAGCATTATAAAAAAGCTTACGATATTCGAACTCTGATTGTAACTTGTTTACTACATTTTCCAATGTTTCACCCATTTCCAAAGGATTTTCTATAGGGCCTAAAGATTGATCTCTCAATAATTTTGCACGACCATCCCAGAAAAATCCTTTCGTATGATAAAACATATTGAATATAGGCATCGAGTTCCTATCCCCTATTTTACCTTCTATCCCCTCAGAGAATTGTTTATCAGTATCTGTGAATGCATTACTCTGATTGTGGCAACTTCCACAAGATACAGTCCCATCTTTCGATAACATCTTTTCGAAGAAAAGTGCTTTACCTAGTGCTATGCCCTCGTAAGTCAAAGGGTTGTCCTGAGGTAATATAGGTGCAGGCAGATTACTAGGTACTACTAGAGTATAAGGTGTAGTTTCGAACTCATTGATTGGGTTCGTGGACTCATTATCAGTACAAGATACAAGCGCAATAGCTAATAGTATAGAAGTAGATATTATAAATTTAATTCTATTATTCATCAGTCTAATCTCCCTTTATACTAAACGCTTTTAGTAAGTTTTCACTTAGTTTACTACTTAAACCAAAATCAGCAGCTTTATCAGAGTGTGTTATTGGGGCATTTTCTGTTATATCTATCACATAGGGAGATTCAAAATATGCTGAAAGATCAAAATTAAGTATTAAAGGAATACCCTTCTGAACATTGAAATTTTTATTTATTTTGATTCTCATTAAGTTTTCGTCTAATCCAATATGATATGCAAAAGCTCCTTTCATTTGTCCTTCTTTGTAGTGATAACCTTCAACAGAACAAAAGATAAATCCATCCATCCAGCCCCAATATAAATTATTAATTATCGGGTTCAAAGGACTAGTAGCCGAGAAGGAATTAGGGTTTTGATGATTAGTAAGTGAATCTACACCTAATAGAAATCTGATTTCAGAGTAATCACCCACTGGTATATTTTCTAAATCGAAATCTAATCTACCTTCTGCAAAATTAATATACGCAGCAGAAGAATCAATTTTTAACTCATTGCCTTCGCTATCCACCAAAACAAAGTTAGTCATTATGTAATGTAACTTTGTGAATTTTATCTCATTTCCTGATGAATTGGTATGAACAGATACTTCTGGATCCACATTATCTGGACCGAAAGTATGGTTCATAGTCACTGAAAGTGTCACTTTTTCATTAATTGGATCACTACTTGTAGTATTACTATTGCAACCAAATAGTAGTAACCCAGTACAAATAACAATAGTGATAATTTGTGTTTTCATTTCTTAACTCATATTTTATTTATAAATAATTACTTAATAGAATAAGTAATTATCTAAATCAAATATGAACAATTAAAGGTAAGTATATCAACATCGTAAGGCCTTCGCCTTAGTTCGTCATATAGTTGATAATTAGTCGGTTCTTGAATTTCATAAAGTAAATTTGAACTGACAAACGATAGAAATACTTCTAAATAGTCTATAGTTATATTAGTGGCACGAATTGAAATATATTCATAACTATTGTATTCACTGATATCCTCACAACAATTTTTCTCTTTGTTGTTTTCTTCGGTACTGGCTTGTTGTTCTTTTCCCTCATTACTACAACAGGACTTAACAACTACCACTTCTTTATGGCATTTATCACATTCTTTAGGATTGAGCAAACCTGGTATAACTAATGACTTTGAGACTTCATTTGTTTGCCCACAAATATGTGTGTTGATATTTATTCCTATTGCTGGAATCAAAAACAGAACAGCTATGATTGAAGATAATATTTTATTTCTAATTGTCATAAGTCACTAATATACCAAAAGAATAATGAATACGAAAATCTATTTTATTATAATTCTGCTAGTATTACCCCTAGGTGATATTATATTACTTAATAATACTTTGAAATTAAGTTGACTGAGATCAACTATATAATCTTTAACTGGAATATTTAATTCTTGTTCGATTAAAATTTTACCCATCAGATCGGAGATTACCAATTTAGTATTGAATTCGTTGGTAGATATAATTAAATTACCTTCGTTGTCAGTCTTGATGGCTGAAGCATTAATGCTATATTCGACAGAACTTAATTTACTGATATATTCTGCAAACCAAATATTACTATTTTCATTACCCTCAGTTTCACCTTCCCAGTTCATATAAACTTTTTCATTACTGAAAATCATATCTAGGTTAGACATTGAAATATCAGAATTCATAGGGAGTATTAAGTTGGAACTGCTTACATTATTAGACTGACTTACCTCAACAATTCTAGTTTGAAGACGGTTTGATTCATAATTTTCATAACTAATATATACTCTACCTGTATGTTCATTAAAAACTAATCCTGGGTTGTCACCTGAAGCTATATGAGTCTCATTATTAGTTGGGTTGTTAGAATCGAATGAACTATAATATATATCAGATATAGTTTTATATGTCATATGTAGTTTACCAGAATTATCATATTCGATTGAAGGTCCAGACACTGGACAGAAATCAATAATCCAATCTTCGAATCCAACTCTTCTTGGCTGTTCAAAGTTTAGCCCCCCATCGTAGCTATTAGCAAGGTAGCTTACTCTAAGATTATTGATATTGCTTCTATATAATACTGAAACTGTTACATTGCCATCAGTATCAGTGTAGGTGTCCAAAGCTGGCCAACAACACTCACAAGCACCAGCATTAACATTAAAATTCGAAATAATTTTATTTGGTGACCAAGTTTCACCTTCATCTGTGGAATGTGTGTACATTAACTCTGCAAATGATACTTTCCCTTGTTCATGATTTCTATTATCAATTGCAGCAATATGAATACCGCCGTTGTCATCTACATTCATAACTGGGAAGTCTTGATTGTACTTAGAATTATCATCGGAGACTATTAATGGATTAGTGAATGTCTCGCCTTTATCCGTGGATTTACAAAAGAACACCTCTATTTTTGCATTCACTGTTGACATCCAACAAACATACAAATTATCTCCATGTGTCTTGAGAGTAGCGTATCTTTGAAATTTAGAGTTGGGAATGTCAGAATTAAAAATGAATTTATTCTCTGACCAAGTTTTACCACTATCTTCAGATTTAGAGAAAAAAATCTCACCCAATTTGTTATTCCTATAATCAATCCAAATAGAGTAAAAATTTCCTTTATCATCACTTGCTATTGATGGTGATTTCTGCGCAGTGCTGTTAAGATTATCATTAATCTGAACCAAGTTCTCTAATTCAGCATTTGCACTCAAAGTAAGAAATAATAATAGTAAAACTGATTTCATTTTCATTCTTTATATATTCATAGTATCTCACAAGTTAAGGATTTATTCTTTTCATTTCAAACTATTCTTTACCTTTACTCTCACATTCAAAAATGTATTTTTGACTTAATGTAGAATATTTCTTAATTTTATAACTTATATATTTAAATACAAACATTAAAAGAGATAATTATGGATTTAGGAGCATTTTCGGTTAGTTTGAGCGTGAAAGATTTGAGTGTATCAAAAGAATTTTACGAGAAGTTGGGTTTCAGTCAAATGGGTGGTGGACTGGATATGAACTACTTAATTATGAAAAATGGGACTACTTTGATAGGTTTATTCCAAGGTATGTTCGAAGGAAATATACTTACATTTAACCCAGGTTGGGATACATTAGGAGAGAATCTAGAAACTTATGAAGATATTCGTGAGATTCAAAGAAAGCTCAAATCTTCGGGTATTACATTAGTAAACGAAGTAGATGAGAACAGTGAAGGACCTGCGAACTTAGTACTTACTGACCCTGATGGCAATGTAATACTAGTGGATCAACATAGGTAAGTGAGAGGTAATTCGAACGTAGTTTTGATTAAACCTATTAGACGTTAGTCAAAAGGTAGCTACCACCCCGTCCTGCTTCGCAGTCCACCCCTCGAGAGGGGAATTCCATATATGAAATCCGGTTTATACTAAAGATAGTGACCTGCATAAAGTTCAGATTTACCCTATCACTGGTAGTTTGAATCGCTTAGTAGGTGTTCTTTTTACTTCCGTACGGAGCTCAGTTAATTCACCAAATACACGGCTCTCAATCATATTATTGATTTGTATTTTGTGAGGTACTTGAGGCAAATCTGCTGGACCTGGGAATATTACATTTACGTAATTTTCTGTCCATCCGCGCCACATACCATTTTGCTCATTATACATTTCTGGGATAACTACTCTTTCAGTACCAACTTGAGATTCGTCAAACTCTAATCTCTTCTTATCCGATAGATCACGAAGTTGATGAGTTCTCTCTTTGCGAACATCGTGCGGTACTACTCCGTCGTAGTTTATTGCCTTAGTATTCTCTCTTTCCGAATAAGTGAATACATGGAGATAAGTAATAGGTAACCCATTAAGAAAGTCATAAGTTTCTTGTGCTAGCTCATCAGTCTCACCTGGAAAACCCACAATTACGTCAACACCAATACAACAATGAGGCATCACTTCTTTAATACGTAATACCAAATCGTGATAATATGTCGCTTTGTATCTACGCTTCATTTTACGCAAGAGTTCTTGTGAACCTGATTGTAACGGGATATGAAAATGCGGAACTATATTCTTCGAGTTAGCAACTACTTCCAGCACTTCTTCTGTTAATAGATTCGGCTCTATAGATGAGATACGAATACGCATATCACCAGATTTTTCATCAATCAGCTTCAGTGCATCTACGAACTTCATACCATCATCAGTCTTGTAATCACCTAGGTTAATTCCCGACAATACTACTTCGCGATAGCCATCGTTGATTAACCCTACCATTTCTTTTTCGATTTGCTCATAAGGCATACTACGGCTATGACCACGAGCAAGCGGAATAGTACAAAATGAGCAATGATAATCACATCCATCTTGTATTTTCAGTACAGCACGAGTACGACCCGAATTATCAGACACCGCAGATGTGTGGAAAGGAGCATCATCCAAATCAGAGACAAAAATCTCTGTTTTAGCATTCTTGTTAAAGTTTTCTATTAGGTTTGGGATTTCAAATTTATGTTTCGTACCTATGACTGCATCTACGCCCTCTATCTTAGCCAGCTGTTCTGGTTGCAGTTGTGCATAGCACCCAAGTACTCCCACAAATGCATTCGGAGAACGGCGAAGAGCACGTCGTACAATCTTTCTGCAATCGGCATCTGCTCTATGAGTTACAGTGCATGTATTCACAAGCACTATGTCGGATTTCTCTTCGAAATCTACAACGGTATGGCCTAACTCCTCGAATTGCTTTGCTATTCGAGAAATATCGGCAAGATTAACTTTGCAGCCCAGATTATAGAAACTAATATTCATTACTTTGTACGATTTTAATTCATTGCAAACAAAAGAACTACCAAATTACGAGATTATTTTGGAATAAGGAAAGAAAAAGGGATTTTGGATAGTAGAGACGTATCGTTAACGACTCCAAACATCTTGTAATCATGTCATTGCGATGACACTGAGCAAAGCGAAGTGGAGGTGGCAATCTCAGGATTATTTATTCTAACACAAATCCACAGGCATTAAAATAGTCCAAGAAGAATAAGAAGGTCATGCAAGTCCATCCTTGAGGAGGGATTTAGGGAGGTGTCAACTATATCTAAGAATCTTTTATTTCCTCTGAATCCCCCGACCCCCTTTATCAAGTGGGCTTCATACTGTTCTTCACCCTGAGTGAAACAAAGGGGCTAGTAGAAGTAGTCCCATTAGAATATTCCCTTGTTACCTGTTAAACTTATATACTTAACAATATTTTATACAGATTTCAGAAAAAAACTTTGTAGTTTGTGAGACGTTTTTGCCGTTCATGTGTCTATATAAGTATGAAGAAATACATTTTTGCAATAATATTTATTTCTACTCTAAATCTATTCTCAATGGAATATGATTTAGATGTTATCACTTTGCCCTATGACTCGTTGAATATCGAGGATATAGTAGTTTCAAATTTTACTATACTAGCTCGCTCTGATAATACGATATACAAATCTACTGACGATGGTGAGAATTGGAAAATCGCTTTCGAGTCTGATCTAAAAGTCAATCAACTCTACTCCAAAGACCCACACACTATACTATTAGTTGGTGAAAAAGGAATGGTCTATAGAACTATGGACTACGGAGAAACTTGGCTGGACGAGAGTGTGGATACTGATAGCACATTAATCAAAGTAGCAGCTAGAAACTATCAAGACTATATTGCCCTTGCAGAAACTCGATGGTTATATCATAAGTTTAGTCCTGACAAGGAATGGCTTGCAGTCAATACAAGAGCGGCGGTATATCTTTCAACATTAATTGAATATCAAGATTCTTACTATTATGGTGGTGGTTTTTTAGAGAGTGACGAATCAAGGGGAAACGACCATATATATAATTTCTCTCAACCAAGATATAAATACACCTTTGGAGAAATAATATCTTCTGACCCAATTAATAAGATTTTTAGTACTAATAAAAGTCAACGAGACAAATACAGAACTGATTCTTTGAATTTATTAACTTCAAATAATATTCAATATATAACAGTAATGCGAAATGGCTTTAGTGCCATAAGTTCCTATGATATTTTAGTTCTCGAACTCGTTCCTATTTTATCGATAAAAAATAAGGTAACTGGTATCCTAAATTCAAATGATACTGTTTATGTCTTCGGTAGAAGTGGAGAAATTGTCGTAGCAAAAGAAAGTGAGTTCGGGGTAAGTTATAAAACTGAAATTGAAAGAAAAGAACTTGGTTTCAATGTAAATGCTATAGTAAGCAAAGAAAATAAAACAATTTATCTTGCTTCAAACAACTCTCGTATTTATAAAATGAGTATATACGAGCCAGTCTCTTCTATACAAGTAGAGACAAACAATTTGATAAAACAATATAATGATGTGATTTGGATAGATGACAAAGTAGAAATCATTGGGGTTTATAACTATATTGGGCAGAAGCTGAATGTAACCAAAATTTCTAATAATTATCTTGAGTTTAAACAAGGTATATACTACCTTTCATTCAAGCACAAAAACAAGATATACAACCATAAAATAATGGTAAACTAAGATGAAGATTAAACTTATTATTATACTTTTTATATTTCCTTTTTTGGTTCAGGCAGCGAGTGTATTAGACTCAATTGTGATAGAAGATATCAGCACAATATGGACTAATGAAGAAGGATATTCTATTAGTAACGTTAAAATGGCAGTGGGTGGTACTATTCGTGAGTATAGCAATCAGTATTTTTATAAAAACGTTCATACAGGGTATTATATAAACAAGTTAGACGGTAGTATATATAAAAAAATAAGTATGAACTATGTAAAAGGCGATAAATATAATTGGGATAATAAAGGAAGTTGGGATATTGCTTCAGATGATATTGACAAAATTATAATGGTTGATTTTAGTTTTGATAGTTATTTACATTTTAAAATGACTTCATTAAAAGATGGAATAGTTGATTCTGTATATAGCTATACAAGTGCCTATGACCAAAATTTATACAACAAACCTTCTCCTATGTTTGGAGTATACAGTATAAATAAAGACCAGTACTTATTGTATTTTGACTATTTCATGAATGAAGGGCCGAGTCTTTCTCCGAGAATCGGGTCAGTGTTTGTAGATATTGAGTCAAATTATGTCTTCAAAAGTCCTCATGGGATATTGTTACAAAATTTGAATGTTAATAAACCAAACAATATCTTTTTGACGACTAATCCAAATGTCTACGAGGGATCTTATGAGTATAGGGATGGAGCGGATTCACATGATTTTTTTGAACTCAAAAATGATACTTTTCAGCTAATTGCTAAATACACAGCACCAGAAAATATGAAGAGTTGGTTCAAGGAAATACTCAACGACTCTCTTTCAACTATCATTATTAGAGATTCGATTATGGTCTTTAACTTCCGTAATAAAACCGTTCCGAAATCCTACTTCCTCGATGCTGAAGATAAAGTAATAGCGAAATATCACTTCGAAGATAAGAAAATTATTGCTCTGATAATCAAGCAAGCTGATGGCGATAAGAGAGTATTCGCTTTCCACTATCCATCGTATAAAATTTTGCTAGATGAGATTGACAATGCACCTTATCTGGGTGAGCTCTTGGGGGAGCTGAATGATGGCAATTTATTAACAATAGGTGATGACAGTTATATATACAAGCACAAATGGAAGTATAATTTCAATACAGTAGAAGCCGAGTTCGATTACAAATTGGTAGATGACAACAAAATCGAATTCGGGGATTTATCCGAAGGGCCAATCAAAAGTTGGAAATGGGATTTCGGTGATGGTACTACTTCAAATGAAAGAAATCCAGTTCACCAATTTGCTAGTAGCGGTAAGTATTTCGTAATATTAACGGTTACTAATGAGTATGGGAAAGTGCATCAAACTTCAAAAGAAGTAGTGGCGAAAGGAGTCCTTAAATCAAATTTTGAATATACTGTAAGCCAAGATGGAGATGATAGTATAGTAGAGTGCACTAACCTTTCGCCAGATATAGCAGTCCGTTATATATGGAATTTCGGAGATGGCACTTACTCAAATGAGAAAAACCCTATTCACAGATATAACTTCACTGGTAAATACTACATCTCCCTCACCGCATTCGATAGCGAAGGAAATTATAAAATTTATCTTAATGACGAGGTTATAGAAGTTCCGTAGTAGAACTTATCTCAACCAACCTTTTTTGATACAATTGCTAGAGTACCAAACTAGAAAAAAACCAACTGCTACTATCATAACAGGCATTATCAATCCACTTGGACCATATACTTCTGCTGTATTAGCAATGAAGATAACATAAGTCATCTGAGGGATAATACCGATAAGTGAAACTATGAACATAGACCGAGCCCACTTCTTCTTAAGTAATAAGCCGATGCAACCGAGAGTACCATCGAACACTGCTATAGCAAATGCTAAAAACACCCAAGCTGGATAGTTGCTATATAGCTCTTGCTCAGCGACTGACAATGTCTGAATCATTTCTTCTTTCATTAAAGTATGGCTTAAAAATGAGCCTATTCCCATAAGATTCCACAAAAGAAAGATTATAGCCGCAATCCAATACCACATAGGAACTTTTATTGATTGGTTATCCATAGCCCATACTCCAAATATTGTTAATCTGTAACTAGTAATATTCCTAATATACTATAATCTATCGAGTTACGATGCTTTATAACTTATTTTTTTAGGTGATAGAAGTAAATTAATTTATCCAAATCTTATCAGTATTTTATCAGAATGGAATAAAAGTGGCTGAATATTTTTCACCTTAACTCAAATTTGATTTGATTACTTTTTCTAGATCATCGAAGGCAATCTTTAGATCGTCATTTAATATTGCGTGATCAAATCTATCTTTGTAGGTTAGCTCTTCTTTTGCTCGCTCTAGTCTGGTATTTAGCTCTTCAGTACTTTCAGTACTTCGTTTTTCTAATCTTCGTTGTAGTTCTTCGAAGCTAGGAGGATAAATAAAAATAAGTAAAGTATCATCAGGGAAGTTTCTCCTCAGTGATACTGCGCCTTTTACATCTACATCAAATAAGATTGAATTACCCGAATTAATGTGCTTTTTAATTTCTGATTTGAGTGTACCATAGTAGTTGCCAAATATCTGTTCATATTCAGCAAACTCTCCATTTGCCACTTTTTCTTCGAATTCTTCTTTAGATAGAAAAAAATAATCTTTCCCGTGTACCTCACCCTCTCGTATTTTACGAGTAGTACAAGACACAGAGAACCGAATCTCTGGATACAAAGTCATCAGATAATTAGCTAAAGTAGATTTGCCACCACCGCTAGGAGAAGATAGAACTATGAGCTTTTTCTTGAACATTACCCTTCCGCTTCTTTCTCGCCACCCGGCTGGTTGAGCTGCGCAAATAGCTCCATTACTTCAGTTATAGTACTTGTACCTATATCACCCTTAGTGTGTTGTCGTATAGAAACAGTTTCGCTTTCTTGTTCTCTGTCCCCTATTATTAGTGCATAAGGTATTTTCGCTTGTTCAGATTCGGCAATTTTACGGCCTACACCTTCTGAACGATTATCGAATTTCACTCTATAGCCAGAAGCAAGTAAAGAGTTAACAATTTTTTCAGCGAAATCATTCTGTCTATCTGTTATAGGTAATACACTGACTTGGACTGGAGCTATCCAAAATGGGAAATTCCCTGCATAGTGCTCTATTAGAATTGATATGAATCGTTCCATAGATCCGAAAGGTGCACGATGTATAATAACCGGACGGTGAGGTGCATTATCTGAGCCGATGTATTCTAACTCGAATCGCTCAGGCATAACGTAATCCACTTGCACTGTACCTAATTGCCATTTACGACCAATAGCATCTCTAACAATGAAATCAATTTTTGGACCGTAGAATGATGCTTCGCCCAAACCAATGAAATAGTTTAATTCCAATTCGTCAGCTACTTCTTTCACTATTCTTTCTGATTTGATCCAACCCTCTTCGTCTCCAGCATACTTTCCTTCTTGATCATCTCTGAAAGAAAGACGAGTAGTAACTTCCATATCGAATGTCTCGAAAACAAGTTGAGTCAACTCAATACAATTTTTTAATTCATCTTTTAACTGTTCTTCAGTACAATATATGTGTGCATCGTCTTGGGTGAACCCACGAACGCGCGACATACCATTAAGCTCACCTGATTGCTCGTATCTGTAAACAGTTCCGAACTCAGCTATACGAACTGGCAAATCACGATAAGAACGTTGCTCTGAGCTGTATATCTGATGATGGTGTGGACAGTTCATCGGTTTAAGCATATATTCTTCTTCCTCAACGCTCATAGGAGCAAACTGAGATTCGGCATAATATGGATAATGACCAGAAGTTTTATAAAGCTCCAAATTCCCAATGTGCGGAGTGATAACTTCTTGGTAGCCACGTTTCAATAATTCTTCTTTTATAAAATTTTCCAATTTACGTCGAAGTACAGTACCATTTGGTAACCAAACAGGTAAACCACGTCCGACTTTCTGACTAATCATATAGATACCAAGTTCTGGACCCAATTTTTTATGGTCACGTCTTTGGGCTTCGGCTCTCATTTCCAAAAATTCTTCTAGCATCGAAGCTTTAGGGAAAGTAATACCATATACACGAGTAAGAGAAGCATTATTACTATCCCCTCTCCAATAAGCAGAAGCTGTAGATAGTAATTTAATAGCTTTGATCTCACCAGTATTTGGTATATGACCGCCACGACATAAATCCTTGAAATTTCCTTGAGTACAGAAAGTGATTGGTTGTCCTTTTAGACCGTCTAGTAGGTCCAATTTGTACTCGTTTCCTTTTTCTTTGTAAAACTCATAAGCTTCTTCCCAAGTTGATTCGGACATAACATAGTCCGATTTTTTCTGAGCAAGCTCTTTCATTTTGCTTTCTATTTTCGGAAAATCATCTGAAGATAACGTATCCTCACCTGGCATATCTATATCGTAATAAAACCCACTCTCTATAGAGGGGCCAATACCAAATTTCACTCCAGGATAAAGCTCTTGCAATGCTTCAGCTAATAAGTGAGCAGAAGAGTGCCAAAAGAAATCCTTACCAATTTCATCAGCAAAGGTTACGAATTTGATGGTACTATCTTCGTTGATAGGACTATGCAGTTCATATTTTACATCATTGTTGAGTACTATACCTAGTGCGTTGCGTGCTAAACCGTGAGATATAGACTTTGCTATCTCATAGCCGCTAGTGCCTTGAGGAAATTCCTTTACGTTGCCATCTGGAAATGTTATTTTCATAATAGTTAAGCTAGTTTTGGTCTTAAAATAGACTACAAATATAAAAACTAATGAGTAAATAATCGTAATAATATGTAAGTCTCGTATAATTCATTATTTTTGTAGTTAATAAATTAATTAAAAATTGGAGAAGCAATGAAAAGAATATTATTATTAATGTCTGTACTTATATTACCGATGTTCCTAACGGCTCAAGACGACGAAATAGACAACCTACCTTTCGATAATGAGCCACTAAGAGATGACGCTCGTACTTACTTCGTATTAGCTGGCGGTGTTACCTATGATTTTCTTATGCTTAAAGAAGATAACTTGAATTCTTTTTTGAATAACTCAGACGAATTAAAACTATCAGGTCCAATTCAGCTAACAGGTGGTCAAGGCGTTTTAGGTGTGCCATGGATTAAAAACCTTAGATTAGGAGTTTTCGGGTATGGTGGAAGTTTGGAATCTGATATCTCTAAAATACCTGGGAAAACAGAATCGGGTGAAGACATTATAAATAGCTTTCAAACAAACTTAACAGCAAGTATGTTCGGATTTAGTGTACATTATGGATATGTTCCTTTTGAGCATTTTGCTATACTAGGTGGAATTAATGCTGGCTGGGGTGATGTTACGTATGAAAGTCACTTTTCAACTGATCAATTGTATGATTCTTTTAGTTTAGCTGGAACAGGAAATAATAGATTAGAAAAAAACTACTTTTTCGTGATGCCGAATATACAGTTAGAATATGCTATTACTAGTTTTATTATTATGAGAGCTGATGCAAGTTATAACCTTACAGTTGGTCAAGACACAGACTGGACTTATAATAGTCTAGGTACAAATACTGTAAATCCTGACTTCAACTTAGATGGTATGAAAGTAGGATTTGGAGTTATGATTGGTCTAGCGAATTTCTAATAATAACATGAATTTGAATTTATGAAAAGATTATTATTTCTTTTAACAACTATGCTCTTACCGATGTTGCTGTTTGGACAAGACGGTGAGAGCGAATTAGATTTACCTTTGAATAATGAGCCATTTAGACAAGAATCGCTTGACTATTTTGTATTAGCTGGTGGTATAACATTCGATTGGTTGATGATAAAAGAAGATAATCTGAATTCATTTTGCGATTGTACAGAGCTACAACTATCATCACCTATACAGTTAACTGGTGGTCAGGGAGTAACTGGTATCCCTTGGGTCAAAAATCTGAGATTAGGAGTATTTGGGTATGGTGGTAGCGTAGAGTCTGACGAAACGAACTACCCAATGTTCACTCAACAAGATTCATCAATAATAGGAAGTTTGCAATCGAGCTTAACAGTTAGTATGTTTGGATTTAGTATTCATTATGGATATGTCCCATTTGCTAATTTTGCGATACTAGGAGGTGTCAATGCAGGTTGGGGTGACGTTACCTATGAACAATTTGCATCTTCAAAAACTATCGATGATGTAAAAAATGTTGGTGCCTTCGGAACTGATAGGTTAGTAAAAAACTACTTTTTTGCAATGCCCAATATACAGCTAGAGTATGCATTAGCCAATTTTATTATATTAAGAGTAGATGCAAGTTATAACTTGACTTTAAGTCAAGATACTAAGTGGACACATAACACAATAGGAACATCAACGGTAAACCCCAATTTTGATATATCTGGAATGAAAATCGGTTTCGGAGTTATGGTAGGTCTGGTAAACTTTTAATAAAATTTTATATTTGGTATTAAAAAAATATTCTTATATTTGAAACTCTATTATAAACAGAAATGAAATAATAGTAATTAGGGCCCATAGCTCAGTTGGTTAGAGCAACGGACTCATAATCCGTTGGCCGGGGGTTCAAGTCCCTCTGGGCCCACAAGTTATACAAGAAAGCTCCTCGCATTGCGATGGAGCTTTTTTTATGGGTGGAGCATCTCGCTCTGATTTTATTGAAACTTCAATTGCTCGAAGAAAGTGCAAAAGAACCCCTTGTAGTTTTTACTGCAAGGGGATTTGTTTATCTCAAGCCAATTCAGCCCTTTTTAAATATCAAGTTAGTTTTATCAGATTTTGCTAACTTCCTGATATCTTCTTTGAACAATTGAAAATCTTCTACTTTTACTGTATCTGTAAGAAGGTTGAATATTCTTTTGCATACAAGTCTATCTTTCTCCATTTTAAATACAAGAGAGTATTCGAAAATAGAATTTGAAATATTAATATTTGCAGGCATCTCCGATAACTTTGTTCCCTTTGGCAAATTCACACTTATCGTTTCTAACTCCTCCTCACTACTAAAATAGCTTTGCAATTCTATAGGTGTTTTTCTCTCTGATCCAGCTACAAAGTCTGCACTTTTGAATTTATCAGTCCAATCTATTTCGAATACTAACATATCGCCTACTTCTATAAAACTCTGTGGTTGTTCGTATTCATAAAAATAACATACACTATCAGACAAATCATCTAGGCCAGATATAAAGTAAAACTCGTTAATATTTATTCTAGGGTCATCATCTATTACAGCCTTTTCCATTTGTTCGTTTCTTTCTTTTTCTGTCAGATATAAATATATATCTCTCATGATAGAAGCTTTATCACCATATTTTCTTGATCTCTTCTTTGTTAGAACTTTCTCATTATCAAACGATAACTCTGTAATTCTTTCGACGCCATTTTTAGAACCAATGTTGTTCTTCATATTAATCAGTTTGTTCGAACCATCTTTGATTGGCAATAGTAATTGATTTTTTGACCAGAAAGGTACATTTGCAAATGGTAGAAATTCGTTCGTCGTCTCTATATAGTATTCATTATCATTCAAATTGAGCTGTGCTATACAATGATCAAAATTGATAGAGGGTAAAGGTAAACTTTGTAGCCCATTATCTCTAGTATTCACAAGAACCAAGTTAGCATCTAACCCAGCTTCTTTGCAAAGATTCACGAAAAGCGTAGAAATATCTTTACAGTCTCCTAGTTTTTCATCCAATAAAATATTGGATTTTTGTGGTATATATCCTGATTGTCTGAAGGCTATTGAAGAATAACGGATTTCTTTCACTACATATTGGTATATTTTAAATGCCTTATCGTAGTCCGAATCATCTTCGCTAATAAGATTGCTTAGTATAGTCTTAAAATAATCATGTGATTCTATTTTATTTTTAGTCATATCTTTGTACCAATCTACTACATAAGACCAAGAAGGTATGCTCGATACATATACGCACGTAGCAACATCTTTAGGACTAGGCATATACGATTCATTATTTATACTAGCAAGATTTTCTAGCTCCCACTCATATATATTATAGTCACCTATTTTAGATATACTTGGCTTTAAAGTATCATTATTTGTGACTTTATAACTAAACTTTTTGTCACCTTCCACAGCTATTGTATATTTTGATTTCTGTATAGGGAAATAGCTACTCATTTGATAATCGTCCCAAAAATGATTAGTCATAGCAAAGCCATTGTAAGTCCATAATTTGTAAACTATTTTTATAGCATCACCCACTTCTATGTTAGGAAAAACAAGAAGAGTTTCATTTTCCTCAGCTTTTACTCTCGAATTATTCTTTTTCAATAGAAAAGCTTCTTCTATTTGATAAGTTTGATTGCTATAGACTGGCACCTCAAATTCTTTTAACATATCTATACCCTTAGAATTATTGGCCTTGAGCAATAGAAAGAATTTCTGTTCGAATCCACCATTCGCATAAGCCACTGACTGAACCTCATCATGAAGAAATGATACATCATATTCACTATCTGAATTTGAATTCTTATAGATAGAATCAAGGTCCGGTTTTTCTAACTCATTGAATATATTAATCTCTCCTTCCATATTTGACAACATAATTCTACTTTTATAGTCTAGCGGATTGTATTCTATTGAAGATTTAAAACTCTTTTTAGCTAAATCTACTTTTTTCATCTGTTGGTATATTTTTGCTGCAGATGAATGAAATTGAGAGTAATAAGGCGATACTTCCAATCCTTTTTTAATATATTCTAGAGCAATTTCATACTCCTCAGAGTTAAAATAAATATTACTCAATATATCATAAGCACCTGTAGAATAAGGGAAGTTTTTTATGTAATCCTTCATAATATTAATACCCTTTTCTTTATCGCCTGTTTGTATATACAAAGTAGAAAGATAAGTTGTAAATTTGTAATTGTGATTGTTTTCTAGATAATCTTCTACTAGGTCTATAGCTTTGTTATATTCCTTTGTCCCACTAAAATAATAATTCATTAAAATATTAATATAGTAAACTTCATCTGGGAATTTTTTATTTCCATCAATACACTTTTTTACCATGCTCTGATAATTATTTTTAAGAGCCTCTAAGTTAATCTCCCTTTGATTTATTGCATTCTCATCAAAGTATTTCGGATGTTTTTTCATTTTCTCTAGCAAAGCTTCTAATGCAGGAATATTTTTATTTTGCAATTCTTGATTCCAGAGATTGAAAAGAGGAGCTGGATATTTATCAGAATACGACTTTATTTTTTCAATAGTATTATTGAATAAAGTGGGATTACCTGTAATAGCAAAATATTCCATATCAACTAAATTGCTTAATAAGGTATTAGGCATCATTTCATTGATAACCTTTCTCAACTCGTTAGCTTTTTTGAAATTATTCGTATATTTATATTCTTTGAATAATATTAATCTATACACTATCTCATTAGGTTCTTTTTCTATAAGACCCTCAATATACTTCTCATGTTTATCTTTGAATGTTTTTATATTCTCACCCTTTAGTCTAGGGTATTCTTTATAAGTAGAACTCACTGCCAAATTTTCAATATCCTTACCAACAGGGTCAGTAAGTCTGAAAATAAAATTCGCTTGTGTGATTTCACTAGAACTTATCTGCACTAATATTCGATTCCAACCCTTTTTTAGATTTACTTCAAACAAGTATGAATCTTGTCCATTATTAGGTTCTTCTTTCTCTTTGAAAACTAGCTGATCATTTGTCCATACTTTTACAGATCCAGAAACACCTAATCGACCTTGTACAGTTGTATCATTTTTGGACTCTATGAATGTTTGAGCATACATAATCGAATTATCGTTTTCAAATATGTAATTAAATCTTAACCACTCCCCTTTTCCAAACAAACTTGATTCGAACCACTTAACTTTTGCGTTATATTTATTTCTAAATACATTTTCTATTTCAGGTTTAGAAATAGGGTCGTAATCTTTATCAAACCCTGAACCTGAAGTATTCTCGAAGACACCTGCTATTTGCCAGTTGTGGTAATTATTCAGTTTATTCAAATACTCTTTACTTTTGGGATAGTCTGCTACTGTTAAGTAATAAACACCAAGTGCTTCGTATATATTATTGCGAAGCTGACTATATTCTATTGATTCTAATTCATCATCTAGAGATTCGAAGAAATTACTATGCTTAGTACTCATAGCTTTAGAGAAAAAACTACCCCATAGAGCAGTAGTGATATATTCGTATGATTGTACATTAGACTTTAATAACGAAAAGACTAATTCCGGATCTGGCTGCTGATATTCCTTGAGTATAGCAAGATATAAAGTTGCTTTTTCTGCATTATCTTCATTAGAAACAGCTTCTTCAAAATTTATAATAGCAGAATCTATATCATTTTGATTCAAATATGAAATAGCTTGCTTATAATCAGTAAAAAGATTTTGATACGCAAGTATCAATAATACGAAAGTTATAATAGACTTCAAGATTTGTCCTCCGAAAATATATTTTATCCATAGTTATTATGATAGTTAATTTACGATTATTATACTTTTTGAACAAAAATTATTTAAAAGTTATTTGTTACTAAATTTAGATTTTGTCAAAGTATTTACCTTTTTTTTAAAATTCTTGATAGACTAGTTTCTATTTATTTACACTATATTGAATGAATTTGGACACTTTCATTTAGTTATAATCCATCACTTTATTATATTACAAAAATTAAAATTTGACAATAATACTTTTGTAGTGAAAATATGAGTAATGATATTAGATTAAATTCAGATAAAGCACCAGAGCCAGTAGGACTATATCCTCACGCTAGACAAGTCGGCAACCTCCTATTCTTATCGGGTGTAGGGCCTAGAGAGAGAGGCAAAAAGGAAATCCCGGGTGTGACATTGGATGAATCTGGCAATATAGTAAGCTATGATATAGAGACACAATGCCACTCTGTTTTTAATAATGTGAAGATGATTTTAGAGGCTTGTGGTAGTGATTGGTGTAACTTAATCGATGTTACTGTGTTTCTTACTAATATGAAAGATGACTTTCCAAAATATAATAAGATTTATGCTGAGTATTTCAAAGATAATCAGCCAGCGAGAACGACACTAGGTATCCATAGTTTACCTACTCCTATCGCAATTGAACTCAAATGTATAGCAATAATAGAAGACTCCAAACAATGAAAAAATTATTAATAGTTCTAATCGCTGTTACTATCTACGGATGTAAAACTACTGGATTCCAACCTCCTTGTACTGATTTCCAAGACAAAGGTCTTATATCTCTTTATTTTCCTTTAGAGTCAGGCAATAGTTGGACTTACGATGTTACTAAAATTGTAGATGGTGAAGAGGTAAAAGAGGATTACAAGCTAGAACTATGTGATTTGGATACTATATACTATGTCCGAAATGGTGAACGAATTCCTTTCGAAGCTTATAGAGCATGCCGTGACGGTAAAGAAAGTATGAACTTCTACTTCGTCAAATGTCAAGATGGAACCCACTTGCTTACTGTCAATGATTGGTATTATAAGGAATTGCAGACTGGCTGGGTAATCCCCAACAATCCAAAAGAAGGGGATCAAGTAGAGAACAAAGAAGGCTTTATTTGGCGCGGACAACAAACGATAAAAGTACCAAAAGGTGAATATCAAGTTTGGGTATTGGAAGAAATTAGAGAGCTAAACAAGCGTGAACTAAAAATGTATAAAGACCACAGAATAGATGGTAATAAAACTGTTCGTACTCGTTACTACTTTGCTGAAGGTGTAGGGCTGATAAAAACAGAGCAATATGGTGCGCCAGGTGAGTTACTTACAACTATGCAAATGACAGATTTTAATGTAAAAGACAAGCGTGGTGGTAAAGTAAGATAATGAGTAATAGTAAAGATAAAGAACCTAAAGTAATAGGAATTGGTGGTATATTCTTCAAAAGTGATAACCCCGAGAATATGAGGAATTGGTATTCGGAAAAGCTAGGTTTAGTTACTAACGAATACGGATCTTTGTTCGAGTTCAGAGACTCCGATAATCCTGACCAAAAGGGATATCTACAATGGAGCCCTTTTGATAAAAATACCGATTATTTCTCCCCATCCGACAAGCAATACATGATTAACTACCGAGTCCAAAACATAGAAAAATTAATCGAAAATCTACGTTCTGAAGGTGTGCAAATAGTTGGTGAGATTGAGGCTTACGAGTATGGTAAATTTGCTCACATCATAGACCCAGAAGGAAATAAAATCGAGTTTTGGGAGCCGATAGACGAAGTCTTCACAGAACTTTACGATGGTAAAACAACTAAATAGTGTCATTAATTGACCAATTCTCAAATCATAGAAAACCGAATAGATCATCTTTTCAGACACGAGTCGGGAAAGATGATTTCTGTTATTGCACGGATAATTGGCTATGACAAAGTAGATGAGGCCGAAGATATAGTCCAAGAAACACTCCTTAAGGCAATGCAAACTTGGTCAATAAAAGGTTTACCAGACAATCCAGAGGCATGGCTCTACTCAGTCGCAAAAAATAAAGCAATTGACCAAATCCGAAAGAACAAAAACAAAGTGAAATACGAGTCAGAAGTTTCTAGTTTTCTGTATTCTGATATGAGTCTTATCCCTACGATTGATAAAATGTTTTTAGATAATGAAATCGAAGATTCGCAGCTAAGAATGATATTCGCATGCTGTCATCCCGCTCTTGCTATAGAATATCAAATTGCACTAGTCCTAAAAATATTAGCTGGGTTTAGCTCTAAAGAAATATCGAGAGCATTGCTGACAAATGAAGAGACTACGAACAAAAGAATATTCAGAGCTAAAAAGAAATTAGCTGAGCAGAACAAAGAGCTATCAGTACCCATAGGCGAACAGGCTGTAGAACGTATCCACTCCGTAAACCGTGTGATTTATCTCATATTCAATGAGGGGTATAATGCCACAACTGGTGACCGAATACTCCGCGAAGATTTATGCTTCGAAGCAAAGCGATTAGCCGAGCTACTAACGGCAAGCCAACGATTCAGAAATGATTATACAACTAGCCTATTAGCACTAATCAAATGCCATTTATCAAGGAACAAAGCTCGCTTTGATTCAGATTATAAACTAATAACCCTAGATAACCAAGACAGAAATAAATGGGATAGAGAAATGATGGAATCGGCGTTCATAGATATGCAGAAAGTGAAAATAAGAACAACGAATAAGTATTTTTTAGAAGCATCTATATCTGCAACACATTGCGTAGGTCCTTCAATAGAAAAGACAGATTGGGCTATGATAGTCTCTCTCTACGACAGCTTATATAGGTTAGAACAATCACCATATATTCTTCTCAACAAATTTATAGCGATTTCATACTATAAGTCAATCGGAGAAGCTATAACTTTGATGAAAGGAATAACTGAGCTTGAAAATTATTATCTTTTTCATTCAACTCTTTCTCATCTTTATAAGAGAGATGGTAATATAGAAATGGCTATCAAATCACTAGAAAAAGCAGTTACATTAACCGAGAACAAGCAGGAAATAAAGCATCTACTAGGGAAGATAGAGAAACTAAAGAAGCAGTAATTAGCTACAAATCAAAATTATAGGAAATTCCTGCCATTGGTGTTATGTTCTGAGTGCCGATTACATAATCATCTTTAATGTTCAACTCATTTACTTTGTCATAGTAACGAACCCTATATTCCACCATGATATTTAGTTCCAAGTTTTCAATTAAATCAAACTTTCCACCTAACTGTACTAACCAGGCTATGGAAGATGTTGTTAATACTTCATTGCCAACACTACTTCCTTGGAAAAATCCAGGGTTTTCATAAGTAATTCCTAAAAAGCCATCGTTTCTAGTGGCAAGAAGACCATAACCAAGTCCTAGAAATACATCTTTGTAATGACCTTTGATTATTGGGCCTACCCAACTTTCATTATAATCGAAATTGATTCGAGATTGACTCCCACTTCCACGGAGAACTCCATCGGAGACTTGTCTGTTTCCAAAGTCATATCTTACATAAGCACCAGCTGATAAGTATTCACTTATATTATACCTAACTTCCATATTCAAATTTAATTCTGTGTAATTGTACAGAACAGGATAACTCCTCCCTCCAACTTCATCTTTTACCTGCTGTTGCAACATGGTAGCCCCAACATTTGTAGTTAAGGTGAAGTCCTTTGCTGTAAGTGATATGCTTGCTAATATAACAGCAAGAATTAGTTTTTTCATTTTGTTTTTCTCTTATTAGTTAAATGGGACTAAAGTCCCAAGGACTAGTGTTACTTTCCTATTTCCGTCGGTTAAAACCGACGGCAATACATTCTATTTATATTCATACAACTTGCTTAAATAACCTAAAGTATTGCCGTTGACTTTAGTCAACGGATACAAACACTCTCCCCAAAAAAGTGACTTTAGTCACATTAAAACCGAAAGCAATACATTTTGCTTCATCGCCCCTACTCCTTTATTATCTTATAAGTCATAGGTTCCTTGCAGTTGATAGTCAGGAAATAAACCCCAGTTGGATAAGCCGAGAAATCAATTTGAAGACTCCCAAACTGATCGGCGATAGTTGTCTGCGAGACTCTCGCTCCACTTACATCAGTTATCTGATAGTCGACTGTTGGCTCAGAGCAATTCAAATCTATATTAACAATACTGCTTGTGGGGTTGGGGGAAATGGTGGTTTCATTTCTATGATATGATTCTTCTACGTCTGTTTTTAGCCACTGCTTTTTATACAAAGAAAGAAAAGAACCGCCAGATATAACAAAGAAGTCTGAATCTTTCGGGAATTTTATGTGTTCTACTCCATAATCTAATTTCTGTAATATTTCATTTTTTGATTTTATTATTTGAAGATTAATATTACTTGCAATACCAATAATATTTTCATTTTCAGCATAGTCGATATCATTTACTTCTGCATATTTGTTACTATCAAAAACTAGTTTATCATAAAACTGTTTTGTATAAAAATCATAAAAATTAATTTCTCCGCCTTTATTATTCCAAGCAATTTTTGCTCTGTCATTCATTACTTGCATTTTATTAAAGCCGCCGAATTGTGTGTTAGTATTTGTAAAAGAATATACTGAATCAACTAATTCTTTTGATTCTCTATCATAAAAATGAATAAAGTAATGTCGTTTTCGCAATTGAGCGGGGATATTTACTATCTCATCATTTACATCATCTATCACAACATAAATAAATTCATCATTATTGCCTACATAGTCATAATCATGTATAGTCCGCTTCCATGTATAACCTTCTTCATATTGCTTCAAAAAAATAATACTATCAACCTTTTTCTTATTGTCTATATCATAAAAATAAATCTTATTACCAACTATAGTTGATGACTGAGAATTAATATGGTATGTATTAGCCATAAATTCATTTTTTGATTTAGCTGTTCTGATGCGTCCAATGTTTTCTTCCTCTTTCTTAAACCCTTCTATAACTTCTTTCGTTTTCCAATCTAAAAGTTTAGGCGTACTATCTTTTGCAAATACTAGGTATTTGCCATTATAGTTATAATCACCAACAGCATTGATATCTATTGGTATTGAAAATTCCTTTACTCCTTTTTCCACTTCCCAAAATTCAATTGCATTTGTCCATGCAATAACATATTTATCGTCAGGAGTAAAATCAAGTTCCTGGATTCCAGCTCCGGCTATTCTAAACCAAAGTGTATCTTGGTCATTAGCTTTAGCAGCTGTTGTGGCTATTATAGTTAGTAATATAATTAATATTATTTTTCCCATTCTCTCACTCCTTGATTATCTTATAAGTCATAGGTTCCTTGCAGTTGATTGTAATAAAATAAACCCCTGATGTGTAATCAGAGAAATCAAGTTGTAGACTCCCACTCTGATTTGCGATAGTTGACTGAGCGACCAACGCACCATTCACATCATTTATCTGATAATCAACCTTTGGCTCAGAGCAATTCAATTCTATATTTACGAAATTGCTTGTTGGATTGGGGGAGATGGTAGTTTGGCTTGTAATACTTTCAACTGAAGTTGTAGTCCAAAATGTCTTTAGACATAATAACCCTTTCTCACCAAAACCGATAACCTTAGAATCATCTTTTGCAATAACCATTGCAGAAATATTATTGACATAGCTATAAATCTCATTTTCATTTGAATAATCAAATATGTATGCTTTTGCACCTAAACTAATAAGAAGTTTAGAATTGTTTGTTTGTGAGAAAAATACATCATATACCGATCTCCCTAAAAGATTAGATTTAATTTCATTTGTATTTAAATTATAAATTATTAAGCTATTGCCAGATATTGATGAGAATGTATTTTCAATTGAACTAAATGAAATTTCTTTTCTATCATAATTATTTATTAGAATGTTTTTAATTTTATAATCGCTTGTCTTATAAACATAGACCGAATCTAATACAACTTGTCCACTTTGATGATCCCAATTAACTCCGAGTTCAGTTACCAAATATTCTCCACTAGGAGAAAACTCTGTTGACACCCATTTGGTACCAAAATAGACCCCTTTTATGTTATCATAAATATTTCGAAACTCTGATAAGAGAACTTCTTCCGTTTCTAAATCAAACACAACTAGTTCTGTAGCTCCTGCTGGTTCTATTAATGCAATTGCTGTTAATTTACTCCCATCTGGCGAAATTGAAACTGATTTCCAGAATTGAGCAGAAAAGCCTTCAAAAATTACTTTTGTGAATTTTTTATAAATTCGTTTATTTATCAAATCCCATATTATTATATAAGGGCATTCACCTGAAATTGCTAAATATTTATCGTCGTCAGTTATTGAAATTTTATTTATAATACCTTCCTTGAATTCATCTATGACTATAGAATCTAATAATTGTCCATCATTTATATTTCTAATTTGAATAGTTCCATAATATGTATGATAAAATATATCTTGAGTATTAGAAACTATCATATCTTCGATTCCAAAACCAACACCCTTTAATTCCCAAACGACTTCTTCATTCGCGGCATTGCTTATACTTAGAATGAGTAGAATCATTCCAAGACTGATTATTATTAAGTTTTTCATAATATTTCTTCGAAGTTTTTCTTTTCTTCCCGTAAACGTATAGTTTTTTGAAGGAATTAGCAAGAACTATTTTGAGAAACTAATTCTAGATTCATTAATAAATGCTATTTCTTGCTAAATCGAACAACAAATATGGAAAATACTCACGATTTGATTAAATTATTCGATTAAATTATTACAAATCTGAACTTTTATGACTGACCAAAAGATTGCTGAAAAAGTATTTCATCTGATGTACGATAATGACCCATTTAGCAAATGGCTTGGGATAGAGCTAGTTGCTATTGAGAGGGGGTATTGTCACCTAAAAATGACTGTCCGTAAGGAAATGCTTAATGGCTTTGATATAATGCACGGTGGTATTTCGTACTCATTAGCTGATAGTGCATTTGCATTCGCTTCCAATTCATACGGAAAGAAAGCTGTCTCTACTTCCGTTATTATGCAATATCCTAAAGCTACTAAAGAAGGGGAAGTAATAACCGCTATTGCGAAGACTATTTCACTTTCACCCAAAACTGCCATATTAGATGTAGAAGTAAAAAATCAGAAAGGTGAGCTAGTTGGACTTTTCCGAGGTACAGCTTATCGAACAGACAAGAATTGGATAGAGGAATCTGAATGAAGAAAATAAGTATTTTGTTAGCACTTTTATTATTACCTATAATAGTAACTTCACAACAAGTAGATCTAAGTAAATTCAAAGAATTAGCCCCTAGAAACATAGGCCCAGCAGGTATGAGTGGTAGAGTTACCGCCATTGATGTAAATCTAAGCAACCCAGCTGATATATATGTGGGTACTGCTTCCGGTGGGTTGTGGTACTCTCCTAATGATGGCATAACTTGGGAGCCACTTACGGAAGAGCTTCCGACGCAGTCAATTGGCGATGTGAAAATTCAGCAATCTAATCCAGATGTTATTTGGCTAGGTACAGGTGAGGGCAATCCACGTAATAGTCAATCTAGTGGTAATGGTATATACAAAAGTATAGATGGTGGTCGTACTTGGACTCACCTAGGTTTAGAAAAATCAAGGAATATACATAGAATAATAATCCATCGTGATAATCCCGATATAGTTTACGTTGGAGCGCAAGGCCCTGCTTGGGGTGAAACCGAAGAACGTGGGGTATTCCGAACAACTGATGGTGGTAAAAGCTGGAAAAAAGTTCTTTATGTAAATGAAAAAACTGGAATAGCAGACCTAATAGTTGACCCGAGTAACCCGAATAAAATGTTTGCGGCTATGTGGGAATTCCGCCGTTGGCCTTGGTTTTTCAAATCTGGTGGCGAAGGCTCTGGACTATATATGACCCTAGACGGTGGTGACACTTGGAAAGAATTGACAGATGAAGATGGATTACCCAAAGGCGAATTAGGAAGAATTGGCCTTGCTATTAGCCAGAGCAATAGAGACATAGTTTATGCCCTAGTAGAAGCAAAAGATAATGGTTTTTACAAAAGTACGGATGGTGGTTTTACATGGAGAAATCAACAGACTGAAAACATAGGCGGTCGTCCATTCTATTATGCAGATATTAGGGTTGACCCTTGGAATGAGAATAGAATATATAATGTGCATTCTGTAATTGATAAATCCGAAGATGGTGGTAAATCGTTCCAGAATATGATAGCTTATTACGCAGATGGAGTACACCCCGACCATCACGCATTTTGGATTAACCCGAACAATCCTAATCATATAATAGACGGTAATGACGGAGGATTAGCAATATCAAAAGATAGAGGTGTTAATTGGAGATTTGTAGAGAATCTGCCAGTCGCTCAGTTCTATCATATCTCAGTTGATAATGAAGTACCTTACAGAGTTTACGGTGGTATGCAAGACAATGGCTCTTGGATTGGCCCATCTTCAGTTTGGAGAAGTGGCGGTATCCGTAATGCTTATTGGGAGGAGCTACGCTTTGGCGATGGATTCGATGTAGTACCTGACCCAAGTGATAACCGTTATGGTTATGCTATGGCACAGGGAGGAAGTCTAGGTAGATATGATTTGGAAACAGGTGGAACAAACTTTATCAAACCTGTACACCCTGACGATTCTATAACTTTGAGGTTTAATTGGAATGCAGCTATTTCGGCTGACCCTTTTGACAATAAGACCGTATATTATGGCTCGCAATATTTACACAAGAGCACAGATCGAGGGGAAAACTGGGAAATTATTTCACCTGATCTGACAACTAACAATCCTGAATATCAAAAACAAGATTCAAGTGGTGGACTGACTTTCGATGCTACTGGTGCTGAGAACTTTACTACTATATTAGCCATAGCTCCGAGTACACTGAATGATAAGATGATATGGGTTACTACAGATGACGGTAATATACAACTAACTACTGACGATGGTAATAGCTGGCAAAACAAAACTGGGAATCTAGGTGGAGCACCAAAGGGATCTTGGATACCACAGATACGCCCTTCTCGATATAATGAATCCGAATGCTATGTCGTAGTCAACGATTACAGACGTAATAATTGGGAACCATATTTACTATTCACTAACAACAAAGGTGATAGTTGGACCAATTTACTTAAAGGCAAGGAAATAGGATCTTATGTGATATCATTTATCCAAGACCCGATAGAGCCAAATCTTATGTTCTTAGGTACAGAGTTTGGGCTTTATATATCGTTCAATCAAGGCAAGGATTGGCAAAAATGGACAGAAGGTTACCCTAGCGTACCTACTATGGATATGGAAATACAAGAAAGAGAGAATGATTTAGTAATTGGGACTTTTGGCCGAGCGGCATGGATATTTGATGATATTTCTGCATTCAGAGAAGTTGCAAAAGAAGGTGCTGATATACTAGAAAAACCGTTGACTCTATTCCCTGTTAATACCGGCTATATGGTTTCGACAAAGCAACCAGCAGGCACTAGATTTGGAGGTAAATCTATGTATGATGGTACTAATGAGAGAATGGGAGTTCGATTCACATTCAACATCAACAAGCCAAAATCTAAGAAAAAAGAAAAAAAGAAAGACATTGATGATGATACAGAGGATAAAAAGAAAGATAAAGGTCCCTCAAAAGACTCTCTAACGGTTAGAATATACGATATCTCTGGAAAAGAAGTCAGAACACTTTTTATGAAAGTAGATACTGCAATCCAAAGATACTATTGGGGATTTGAAACAAATGGTATCAGAGGACCTGGATCTAAAAAACCAGAGAATGAGACAACACCTCCAGGTAGCATCTCCGTATTACCTGGGAAATATAAAGCTGTGTTTACATATATGAATACAAGTGATTCTGCAGAGTTTACAGTAGAGAACGATCCTAGAGTAGAATATAATATGAGTGATTTGGTCGCTGTACAATCAATGTATAAAGAGCTAGAAGCTAATATCAGTAATGCAACCGAGGCGATGGATAAAATAAACGAAGCAGAAGAAAAATTAGGTATATACGAAAAGCTAATGGAAGCAAATAAAGATTTGGAGAAAGATAGTCTAAGCAAAAGAACAAAATCGATAAAAGACTCAATAGAATCTATAAAGATATATTTGAGAGGAAAAGGTGGGTTAAAAGGTATAGTTAGAAGAGAAGATACTTACAACCATCACTCGGGTTATGCTCAATATTATCTTGGCTCTGCAATGGGCAGTCCAAACTCTACTCAGCGCATCATGGCAGAGAGAATAGAGAGAATGACAAATGAATTAGTATCAAAAGTAAATAAATTTTTAGAAAATGAATGGGCTGATTATCAGTCTTATATTCAAAAATTAGATTTCGAATTATTTAAAAAGATTGAAAAAGTAAAAAAATAGAGAAACAATGAAAAACGCATATATAGTAGATTCGATAAGAACACCGATTGGGAATTTTAAAGGTACATTAGCCGCAGTTCGCCCTGATGACATGGCTGCTATGACTATAGCTGAATTGGTAAAAAGAAACCCTAGCTTAGACACGAAAAATATAGGTGATGTGATACTCGGAAATGCGAACGGAGCAGGAGAAGAGAATCGCAATGTGGCACGTATGTCTGCCCTATTAGCAGGGTTACCACACTCAGTACCTGGTGAGACTGTCAATAGACTATGTTCATCGGGATTGGCGTCAGCAATACATGCATCACGCTCTTTGATATTGAGTGATAGTAACGTAATGATAGCAGGTGGAGTTGAGAGTATGTCAAGAGCACCTTATGTAGTTTCCAAATCAGCACAACCTTGGGGTAATAGCGCTGAGATGTTCGATTCAGCTTTTGGTTGGAGGTTTGTTAATCCCAAAATGCATGAAATGTATGGAACTGATGGAATGGGTAATACTGCTGAAAATCTTGTTGAAATGTATGGTATTAGCCGTGAAGATCAAGATAAATTTGCTTACTGGTCTCAATCAAAAGCCGCAAAAGCTACTCAAAATGGAAGATTAGCAAAAGAAATTATGCCAGTAGAAATTCCACAAAGAAAAAAAGACCCTATAATATTTAGTCAAGATGAATTCATAAGACCGGGTACTTCTATGGAAGGACTAGCAGGACTTAGACCAGCATTCAAAAAAGATGGCTCAGTAACGGCAGGGAACTCTTCCGGATTGAATGATGGTGCTTGTTCAGTATTGCTAGCTAACGAAGATGGGTTAGAACAAAATGGGCTAACAGCCAAAGCAAAAATAATCTCATCAACAGTAGTAGGAGTTGAACCTCGTATTATGGGGATTGGCCCAGTCGAAGCTTCTAACCAAGCATTAGCTAAAGCTGGATTAACATTCGCAGATTTGGATATAATAGAGCTGAACGAAGCCTTCGCAGCACAAGCATTAGCATGTACTAGAGCATGGGGAATTGCTGACGATGACGCAAGACTAAACCCGAACGGTGGTGCAATCGCAATAGGTCACCCACTGGGAATGACTGGTGCTAGACTTCTTGGTACTGCAGCTTATGAGCTAGTAGAGCAAGGAAAAGAATTTGCACTTGTTACTATGTGTATCGGAGTTGGTCAAGGTTATGCGGCAGTAATTCAGAGGGTGTAAGATAACCTATCAATAAACAACTAAAAAGAACGCTTATAATATTAGTAAGCGTTCTTTTTATTTATATTTGTAACTATTTTATTTTTGAAAACGTCTTAAAGCAAAATTTTAAAGGACTTTGTGAAAAAATTATTCTTATTTATAATATTACTGTTTCCTACATTATTGATATCACAGCCGGTATTGAGTGTTAGGAATTTGGATTATCAAAACTTTCCTATAGTTAAAGCAGAAATACGTGCAACTTACAATTCCCAATTTGTTCCTATTAATCAAAATAATTTGTTATTTCTCGAAGGTGCTTTTTCGCACAGAGATTTTATCGTCACTTCAGCTGATGGAGACGGATGGCAAAATATAGAATGGATACCGGATCACAATGCTATAGAAGAAAAAGAATACATAGCTAATTTGGTGATTACACATGAAAAAGAATCAGGGTTTCTTCCGCTACAAATACCTAATATAGAAGAAAAAATTGGGACATTTGTATTTAAAAATTCTTCCGGAGATAGGATATTTGATTTACAGTTTGTACCCACTGCTATTGGAGATACAAGTTTAAGATCTATCAATTGTGACTATTTTTATAATTTACTTAATAAAGACAGACAAATAATTCCTATTAGGGTCGATTCAATAACTATTTCAAACGATAATTTTCTAGTCGAGTGGCGTGGTAACCAATTCAATTCGAACCCACCACCCACAAATATACTATTTACATCTAATCAAGTATTAGTGCGATTTGCTCCTTACGAATCTGGTGCCCAATCTGCAATAATCAAGGTATATTATAATAAAGGAGCCGTAGTTTATCTTAGGGTACAAGGAAACAGAAAAATCATAGAAGCGAAAACTAATTTAAAGCTCAATTTTCCTAATGGTGGCGAAACCTTTACTCCTTGTCAAGATACTATAATAACTTGGGAAGGGAATGTGAAGAGTATTCATACCAAAGCGGAACTTAGCTATGATAATGGTAGTACCTGGGTACGGGTTGACTCTGCTGTAGCAGATACTATGGAATGGAAAGTACCATCTGGAAAGACATCTTTAGCAGCAAAAATCAAAATAAGTCAAGATTTTACAAAACAAGCACCACACAACTTCCCAATAGGCAGCAGTGTGTATTCGGTAGATTATAATTTCAATTCTACTAAGGCAATCTCATTTTCTGTTGGTTCTATTTCAGAATGGGATTTGGTCAAACTAGATAATTCAAGATTAGAATATAATCTAAATTCTAGGAATGGTGGTCAATTACCCATCTCTGCAAAATATATTTCAGCAGATAGATTTGCTGCTATTTATTCAGTTGGTAATTTTGATACACTTGCTATTTTTCAAGTAGGAAACACTACTGCTATAGAAAAAATAGATGTCTCTGATTTCAACCCGAAACAGATTTATACTTTGAAAGATAAAAACGAATTTTTGATAATACCTAGATTTGGCAACTATTTCCGGGTTTATAATAGTACTACTTTAGCTGTCAAACAAGAAGTAATTTATCAACAACCAATTACTGATATAGGCATTGCGAATGATACAACTATAATGGTAGTAAGTGGACTAGACGGAAAAGTTTTAGTAGTTTCGAAATCTGATTTTCAAACTAAAGACAGCATAGAGTTCTATCGAACTCCTATTATCGAAAAGTTAAATATTTCTGCTGATGGTAAGCTGATAGGTATTAGTTCTATAGCACGAGCAAACGAAGGTCGCACTAATTCTATGATTTGGGATTTAGAAACTAAAAACATAATAACTTCTGTTAATATAAGTGGGTCTGACCCGGTTGAAATTGGTTTTAGCCCTACTGGTAATATGGCAATATTTGCTTACCAATATCAAAACCAAATAAACATATACGATCTAGTCAAAGGTTTACAATCAGGTGTAATAGAGACTTTCTCAGATGCAATGCAATCACTAGCATATTCAACTGAAAATAACTCATTTTTAGTGTCAAGTGTGGGAAGTGGTAATTTTAAAATGAAGCAATATTTCTTCACTTTCCCTGAGTCTGACGAATCTGATAGCACTTTCAGAATAATAAATCCAATTGTTGAGAAAGAACCATTCGTATTTGGTGATGAATACATATTCAATGATGAAAGAAAATCATTTAATGTAGAGTTTTGTAATAGAGGTGAAGTTCCATTATTTATAGAAGATGCAAGATTCAAATACCAAGTACATTTTTCGGTTGACAATTTCGATTTACCAGATACTCTATTGCCAGGTGAATGTATTGATATATCAATAATCTTCAATCCCAAAGATACTAGTATTGTTTCGGATTCACTCCTAATATCATCTTGTAATCTGGAATATCCTGTCTACGTATCGGGTAATGGTCTAAATAGAAACATAGTATTTAATCAGAGCATTTTAGATTTAGGTGAAGTTTGTATTCAGGATACAACATATCTGACAGATAAAATCTTTACAAATGGTGACCCAGTCCCACTAAGATTCAATAAATTCGAAGTTGACAGTGCTGATATATTTTCTTTTGAGAACTATAAACAAGATACTGTACTAGCACCTGGAGAATCTATAACGGCAACAGTAAGAGTAGTACCGAATATAGTAGGGACTATTACTTCTGATTATTATGTTTTGCATAGTGATCAAGAGAAATATAAAGCAGTCGCTCAACTGCGAGTACAAGGTATAGGTACCTATGTAGAAGTTAGTCATACAACTTTACCATTTATACCTGAACAAAGAATCAGAAAACTAACAATTAAAAATGTGGGTGTTGACCCGGTTGATATCACTGGTCTTAATCTGAATCCAATGACAGATTTCAAGATTAACACTCCTACTCCAATAGTTATATTACCTGATGAAACTAAGGAAATAGAAATAGAATGGATAGGAAATAATACGAGTGTAAGTGCTGTACTCGAAATGGAGGCAGTTCCATGCCTAACTCAAAGAGTAATCAATATAGTAGATTATCAAGCAGAATCAGTTTTGGATATAAATGACACCCAAGCAAATCCTTTAGATACTACTTCTATATCTATTTCTTTTTTCAATAAAGAAAATGCAAGTTATAAAGGAATCAGAAAATTTGAAGCAGTTGTAACTATTAACCCAAAGATATTTATACCAGAATATGCCATTTCCGAATATGGTGAGGCAACAATCGAAAACATTGGGGTCCAAAATGGTAAAAGATTAATGAAACTGACTGTTAATGGTGATTTTCCTGAAGAAGGGACTTTAGCCAAAATAGTAGGTTACCCAGGTTTGAGTGAAGACAGTACTTCGATTATGCTATTCGATACTGATAAATCTATATTCTGGGGTCAAAGTACGATAGAGTCACAGAAATCTGGTATGTTTACTTTGCTACTGACTTGCAATGATCAGACTATAGTACATACCTCAACTGAAATACAATCTATAGCTCCAAATCCAGTAAACAACGCTGCTAACATTCAAATATACTCTAGCGAAAATGCTGAATATGAGATGCTAGTACTTGACCAAAGTGGCGAAGAGTTACACAAAGAAAATATAAATCTGCAGATTGGTGAGAATATAGTACAATTTAACTCTAATGGATTCTTGTCAGGTTCTTACCACCTTGTATTAAAGAAAAATAAAATTATTAGTTCCAAAACCCTTGTGATAGTTAAATAATATGAAATATATATCAATAGTTTTTATAATATGTAGTAGCTTATTAATTGCAGGTGAAAGAACTGGAACTAAGTATTTTTTGAATGCAGGTCTTAACTACAATATGCATTCTACAAATATTAAAGGGTTTTCTGGATCTGAGAATTGTTGTGATGAGTTTACTGGTGGTAATTATCTAGACCCCACTTTTGGTTTTGGTATGGAGTTAGCATTGGGTAACTTATTATTCGATATGCCCTCGAGCTACGTACTGCAACTTAACTACAACGGGTTGAGTAGCGAATATACAGAGGAAAGATTCAGAGGGTATAAGATTAATGAGTTTGATAAGCAACCAATTATGGTTGAACATCAGCTCAACCCAACGATAAAGCTTTTATCAATCGGTAATTCAATTTATTCTGAGTTATTCAGAGGTTTTTCTTTCGGTTTAGGTGCAGACATTGGGTTTGCTATGACTTCTGATTATTCGCAAAATGAATTAGCTCTAAGCCCTAATGATTTTACTTTTGATAATGGAAGTAGAGAAATAAATACAGGAGAAGGAACTATAGAAGAGATGAATTCGCTAATAGTCTCTCTTTTCGCAGGTATTAGGTACGATTTGTATGATTTTGATGATTGGACTATAAGACCAGAAGTAAAGTATAATTATATACCTGGTAGTATTTTGGATGGAAAAGATTTATTTGTATCTCAATTATCTGGGTCGATTTCATTCGTTTATAATATGACTACTCCAGAGCCAAAAGCACCAGCTCCACCACCACAACCTGAGCCAAAAGAAGTCGAGGTAGTAGAAGAGATTACCCCAGCACCTCCTTATATTAATGTTAGCTTAACGTTAAAAGATGAAAGTGGAAATGAAATAAAAGATGGTCAAAAATTGACCATACCAATAACTGTATTTGAGACTAAGCAAGAATATGCGTTAAGACCTGTAGTATTCTACGATAGTGCTGATTATAATTACAAAAAATATAATATAGAAAGTTTTACAAATTCTGATTTCGATGTTCAAACAGAAATGATCAACTCAATTGCTAGAAAAATGAAAGAAGACAAGACTTTGACTCTTACTCTTTCTACTTATGATTTGGGTGATGAACCTAAGAATATATCTGAAGAAAGGCTTTATATTATAGAGCAAAAACTAAAAGATGACGGAATAGATCTGACTCGAGTAAAAACTAAAACTGTGTCCGTAGATAAAGAATTTAAATATAATGAACTAAAAGAAGAATACAGAAAGGTAGAGTTTGCACTTTCAGATAATTCGGAACTTATAAAAAGTATATACGAAATAGATAGTAAAATTGAATTTGAGAAAAGAACATACAGCCCAAGAACTACAGTTAACTCATCTAAAGATGAATATTATCAAGAGGCAAATCTGTATGTAAATGGTAATTCTGTAGAAAAAGATAATAAAGACTTCGATTTTTCAATAGATGAAAAATTTACGAAAGAATTTGAGAAGAATGAACCGGTAAGATTTGAATATATTTCAAATGCTGAGGTTGCAGGTATTTATTCTGCTTCAAAAGTATCATTTACAATAGAACCAAAAGTAAAAAATGTGAACCAGACGATTAATACAATCAATGAAGGATCACAATCTACAGAACAGCATATTCTTGCTTATACAGAGTTTGACAAATCTAATTTCAAATCAGTGGATAGTGATGTACTTAAATTAGTACGCAAAGCACTAGATCAAAAAAGGAAAGTAACTATTTACGCTTCTACTGACAATCTAGGAAATGAGGATTACAATAAAGCATTGGCAGAACGAAGAGCTAATACTGCCAAAAGTCTAATAGGTGGCAATAGTGATAATCTTAAAGTTGTTTATCCAGAACAATACCTATTCTCAAACGAACACCCCTACGGTAGAATGCTTAACAGAGCAATAGTTGTAAGAATAGATTAATAAAAATCTTTTCAATAAATCTTAAGAAATGATATTATTTTCATATATTATCGCTTCTAAAAATGAAGACTAGGAAAATATATTAAACTGGAAATAGGTTTAATATGTATTCCTATACTTTGAATTAATTTCAAATCGAAATAAAGGAATCAAGTATGGAAAAAAGAGAAGAACTCTGGGGTCATCCCAAAGGACTGTATATACTATTTTTTACAGAGATGTGGGAAAGATTTAGTTATTATGGTATGCGTGCCATACTAATATTATTCTTAATAAGTAAAGTGGATAGTGACAATTCTGGTTTTGGTTGGAGTGAATCAGATGCGTTATATTTATATGGATGGTATACGGCTTTAGTATATATTTTATCAATAGCAGGTGGTTGGATAGCTGATAAACATTGGGGTCAAAAGAGAACTGTCCTAATAGGAGGTATTCTACTCTGTTTTGGTCATGGAGTTCTTGCCATAGAAGCACTTTGGGCATTCTATACTGGTTTAGCACTTATTATTTTAGGTGTTGGTGGGTTGAAACCTAATATATCTACTATGGTTGGTGGCCTTTATCCTCCAGGAGATGATAGAAGAGACAAAGGGTTCACAATATTTTACATTGGAATTAACCTTGGTGCATTCCTTTCCGCACTAATAGTAGGTTATGTAGGTGAAACTATTGGGTGGCATTATGGATTCGGTTTAGCTGGTATAGGTATGATTCTGGGTCAAACAGTGTTTATGCTAGGACAAAAATTCCTTGCTGGTGTAGGAGAAGCAACAAAAAATATGACGGTAGCAGAATTAGAAGCTAAAAAGCGACCACTTACTAATATAGAAATGGACCGAATGAAAGTAATGTTAATTTCATTTGTGTTAATCATAGTATTCTGGGGTGCATTCGAACAGGCAGGTGGTCTAATGAATATATACACAGCACAAAAAACAGACTTAAGCTTAGGATTTACTATACCTTTACTTGGACTAGACGCTGTACCTGCTTCATGGTTCCAGTCTGTTAATGCACTATTCATAATTTTATTAGGTGTCCCAATAGCAGGATTTTGGTATAATTGGAAACAAAAAAATAGAGAATCTTCTTCTTTATTTAAAATGGCAATCGGTATTATTATAATGGGCCTTGGTTTCTTATTTATGTCAGCTGCATCTTTACAATTTGAAGCAGAAGGTCAATCAGCAATGTATTGGCTAGTCCTTGCTTATTTATTTCATACAATAGGTGAACTTTGTGCTTCACCAGTTGCATTGTCTTTCATCACTAAGTTAGCGCCACTTAAATATGCATCTTTAATGATGGGAGCTTATTTTGCAGCTACTGGTGTAGGTAATAAAGTAGCTGGGATGGTCGGTGAATGGTCACAATCAGCAGGCGAACTTGAAATATTCACTGGTATAGCCGTTTTCTGTTCGATTATCGGATTATTAGTTATTGCACTCCTGAAACCATTGAAAAGATTAACTCATGGTGCAGAAGATAGACAAATCATAGATCCAGCTGAACAAGAAGGTTTCGAAATAGCTGAAGCAGACAAATTATAATTAACATTTTTATTATCTTATAATATATGGAATAATATGGATTTAGGATTAATAATACTAATTGTAGCTTGGTTATTTGTACTAGTATGGGTACCGATAATCATTTTTAACAATAGAAAACTACACCCAAAAGCACTATTTATTTTGTTCTTTGCAGAAATGTGGGAACGATTTAGTTACTACGGTATGCGAACGTTACTAATACTATATATGGTAAAAGTATTATTTGCTGAGATGAGTAGTTTAGAAGCAGATAGTACTGCACTCGGTATTTATGGCTCATATACCGCTATGGTTTATCTTTTCCCCGTGGTCGGTGGGATAATTGCCGATAAGATATTAGGGTTTAGGAAAGCTATTATATTCGGCGGAATTCTGATGATGGCAGGGCATTTTGCACTGGCATTAGAAGGTATGTATTTCGCTGGGAATATGCAGCTATTTTATTTGTCACTTGCTTTCATTATCATTGGTAACGGTTTTTTCAAACCAAATATTTCCAGTTTACTTGGTAACTATTACGGAGCTGACGATAGCCGTAAAGATGGTGCATTCACTATTTTTTATATGGGTGTTAATATTGGCGCGTTACTTTCAACTGTAACTTGTGGCTATGTAGGTGAACAAATAAGTTGGCACTATGGCTTTGGTCTTGCTGGAATTGGAATGATGATTGGCTTAATTGTTTTCTGGTTAGCTGGTAATAAATATTTAGGCAAAAAAGGGATCAATCCAAGTTCAATGGAAGATTTTCCTGAGATTAATGAACAAGAAGATATTGCATTACTAAGTGGTCCCGAAGAGAACCGTGAATTGGTTAGACAAAAAGAAGCCAAAAATTTCACTAAGTTCATGACTCCACAACTAAGAAGAAATCAGTTGTTAACTTATATTGCTACTTTAGTATTTATACCTATTAGTGCTCAATTTTTAAAATTGAGTGATATATTAACTTGGATTCTTATAATTATGAGTTTGGGTGTTTTGGGTTATCTCTTTGTTATGGCTCAAAAAGAAGATACAATTGAAAAGAAACAACGATTACAAGTTGTAGTAGTTCTTTTCCTCTTCCACTCTATGTTTTGGGCATTGTTCGAACAAGCTGGCGGTTCACTTACTTTGTTTACCGCTCGTAATATTGATAGAGTCATAGCTGGGTCAGAAGTGCCCGCATCAATCTTCCAATTCCTAAATGCATTTTTTATAATGGTATTAGCTCCAGTATTTTCTATTATGTGGATTAAACTTAGAAACAAGCATAAGGAGCCATCTACGCCAATGAAATTCGTACTTGGTCTATCGCAACTAGCGCTTGGGTTTGGTGTGTTAGTAATAGGAGCAAAGTTCTTTTCATCGGATGGTTTAGTACCAGTAATATTTATCGTGTTAACATATTTATTCCACACAACTGGAGAACTAAGTTTGTCACCAGTTGGATTATCTATGATTACGAAACTTTCACCTAAAAAGGCGGTAGGTTTTGTAATGGGTGCTTGGTTCTTGTCAATTGCTCTGGCTAACAAAATGGCTGGTCTTATTGGCGAATTAACTGCAGTTGATCATGGTGGAAAAGGTGAAGCTGCACCTATTTTAGAAACGTTGACCACATATTCTAATACTTATCTACTCTGGGGAGTTCTTGTAGTGGGAGTAGCGGCGTTGCTATTATTCGCCTTAGTACCTACACTCAAAAAGTGGATGAATGGTATTCATTAAAAAAAACAATGCTTAATTTTATTCAAAAGCTCTGTCACTCGGCAGAGCTTTTTTTATAACTCTTTGATTATTTTAAGGGATAGTACAAAATAAAAATTGCCACCCACAATAAAGCGAATGGCAATTATAAACTAAAATATAATAGTAAGATTAACCCTCTGAATCAGGTATCTGAATTGCAAGAATTCTTGTAACTTCTGGATACTTTACTTTTAAAAGCATCGCATCTCCAGGTTTTTTATCTTCTATTATATCTTTCAGTTCCCTTGTACTTTTTACTTCTTTTCTGTCTGCCTCTACTATTACTCCATTAGGGAACATACCTCTATCAGATGCTGCACTAAATCTCTTGACTTCAGTGATTAACACTCCGTGATCAGTGCTATATTCTTTTTTAATCTTATCTGTTAATTTCTCCACTTTGAAACCAAGCTTTTCGAATTCAACAGGTGAGTTTTTATCAAGACCAGTTTCTGCTTCTTTTTTACTGTTCTCAGCGAAACCTTTATCATCTTCATCTCTAGCTCGTAACTTTACAGTTTTCTTTATTTTTTTGCCATTTCTTAGAATTAGCACTTCTACTTTATCACCAGCTCGCTTCTGTGCTATTCTACTTTGCAATTCACCAGAAGAGAATAGTTTTTCTCCATCCAATTCTAATAACACATCACCTGCTTCTATACCTGCATCCTCAGCAGCACTACCGTTTAATATACTACCTACAACTACTCCATATACACCATCCAAACCTAAAGCTTTAGCCTCGACTTCATCACGCACACTATTGATACTAACTCCGATATATCCACGGTTTATTTCACCATCATCTATAAGATCATCGACAACGGATTTCACCAAATCAACAGGGATAGCAAAACCATACCCAATATAATTGCCAGTACTAGTCGCAATAGCTGTATTGATACCTGTAAGTGAGCCGTTCATATCAAACAGCCCTCCGCCAGAATTTCCAGGATTTATAGCTGCATCAGTTTGTATATAATATTCCACTGAGTAACTATTTCTACTCATACCTAGCTGTCCTCTACCTATAGCGCTAACAATACCAGTAGTAACAGTTGAAGTAAGCCCTAATGGATTACCGACTGCCATTACCCATTCGCCGACTTTTACTGAACTAATATCAGCGAAGTGTACTGCTGGAAAATCTCCACTTCCTTCAAGTTTGATAACCGCTAAGTCTGTTAGTGGGTCAGCTCCTACTAGAGTAGCTTTGTATGTTCGCTTATCATAAGTAGTCACTTTTATTTCTTTCGCATCTTCTACGACGTGGTTATTTGTTACTATATACCCATCGCTAGAAATAAAGACTCCGGAACCATTCCCTTTTACTAATTGCTCTTCATCGCCCCCATTATTACGAGGTCTGAAAAACTCAAAGAACTCTTGCATCTTTGGATTTTTCCTAGTAGAAGTTACTTCTATACTTACTACACTCGGTAGTACAGCTTCTGACACATTGGTGAAAGCATTGTTAAGTGTCCTCATCGCCTCCGATTGTGACACTGGTGGTTTATCCGCACCAAATTTCTTAGTGGATGCGAAGATGTCACCTATGCTACTTGGTGAAAAATTGGAGATTAACAATACTCCAACAAACATACCAAATGCAATTAATAATGATGATCTGACCATTTGTTTTTTCATTACTTACCTCTCATAAAATATCATTATTATTATTTATACAAATTTTTTTTGATTGTATTCTATTACCTTTATAGATACTATTTTTTAAAACGAATGTTTCGCTAAAATGTTTATTTCGGTATTTAATACTTATTTGGCATAATTATTGGACTTATAAATTTCTATAAACTTAGAAATTCTCTAAGAATATAGTTAAATTGGGAAAATTTATAAATTCAATTTTAATAAGGTGTGCTATGAAAAAAAATATTTTACTTATAATAACGGTATTTCTGCTTTATGTAAGCAGTTCGGCATTGGAGCCGGTACGTATTGGTCTTAATTACCCAACAGGGGCTTCTTTCAAAGTTGAACTGAACGACTATACAGACCCAAATAATCCAATTAAAAAATATCCATTGCCTGCAAAACCAGACTTTGAAAAGACTTTAACACCAAACACATCAGGAGTGGTTTCTTTTGTTGTAGGTGAAGGTGATCCTGATTGGGGTGGTATAGCTCCTACTGCTATCAACCCTAACGTTATAGTTGATGTAATAGTTAGTGGTAATTTGGTAGCACAATATAATCTACTTGATATGATTACAACACAAGCTTCTACAGGTAATGGCAATATCTTAAACGATGGTTTTACATCGGCTGAAGGTGTTACTTTCCCTGATACTACTAATCTAACAAACGATTTTGTATTTGGTTCTGTTAAATTAAATAGACTTTCTTCAGTAGAAGAAACTAAATTCTTCTTTGACCATAGTAAAGCGGCATTTAGAACAGGTAAGGTAAATACTCCAAGTTGGAATGAAGCAAACTTAGGTGACTTCTCATTTGCTGCTGGTAAAGATAATAAGGCAAGTGGTAAAGGAGCTGTAGCATTCGGTGAAGGAACCACTGCCCCTTCTTATGGTGAAGTTGCAATTGGTAGTTATAATACTACTTATGTTCCGAATAGTGCAACTGCTATAGATAATAATGACAGAGCATTTGTAATAGGAAACGGTACTGCTGGTACTCCTTCAGATGCATTTATCATCCAGAAAAATGGAAATATGACAGTTGGTGGTTCACTTACTGTACTAGGAGCAACTGTAACTAATTCTAATTTAACTGTAGGTGGTACTACTATTGATCCTAATACTGGTAATTTGATTGTAGCAGGTACAACAACTATGAACGGAAATGCTTCAGTTACTGGAGCGAATACATTTTCAGTTGGAAATGGTCTTACTACATTAGGTGGTGGATTATCGGTAACTGGTGTTGTTACTCTTCCTAATAATGCTATCGTTGATGCTGAAGTTGTAGACGCACTTACTATTAATGGTGGTACTATTAATAATACTATTATTGGCGCTGGTACGGCTGCGGCTGGTACATTTACTTCACTTAATGCTACCACTGTTACCGCTACTGGTACTATCGAAGGTGGTACATTAACTGAAGGTGGTAATGCAGTTCCAAATGCAACTGAATCACCTGCAGCTGGTGATATATCTGGTAGTTATTCTGCTGGGTTCCAAATTGTTGCTAACGCTGTTACTTCTGCTGAATTGGCTAATGCTGATTATTCTGGTGACTTAACTGCTGGTAATTATGAATTAGGTAACTTAGGAAATACTATAATAGGTGCTTCTAATCCTCTTGCTGGGACATTTACTTCACTTAATGCTACTACCGCTACAACTACTGGGTTAGTTACCGCTGGTAACGGATTGACTGTTTCTACTGGTAATACAACCTTAACTAGCTTAGGTGCATCTGGTAATAGATCACTATATGTTGATAATACAGGTGTAGTAACTGCAAGCAACGGTTCTGCTGCGAGACAAGCAAGTGGAATGTTTACGGCAACTGCAACACTTACAGGTGGTGCAGCGACAGAGGCAATTACAAATACGAATGTTACAGCAACAAGCGTTGTTATTATTACTTATTTCGGTGGTGTGAATGAAAGTGTAAGGATAACAGTACAAGGAGCAGGCTCATTTACTGTATCAACAGAAGGTACAAATTTCACAGCCGGTGACAAAATACACTACATGATAATAAACAACTAATCTCTATTAGTTAAACGAACTAGAATTTCAAACCCCGAGTCTTTGGCTTGGGGTTTTTTATTTTCGGTATATTTAAACTGATTTCGTATTTTAAACACTATTACTATCAACAAAAAAAGGAATTGCTATGAAGAAGTTCATACTATTATTAATGTTAGTCAGCTTAGTAGCTTGTAATCAATCTGAAGACGATATGAGTGATTCTCAATTATGGTCAACTGATACTATCCCCAATCCTGGTGAAAACGAGGCGACGAATAAAAACTCAGAAACTAGTAAAAATGATAACGGCTCTGAGAAGTTATCCCCCTTTCAGAAAGAAGATATTTCAGGTGAGTGGGATGTTACTATGATTGCTACTGCGAGAAGTTGTGAAAACAAAGAGATAGCACCGGTAGTAAAAGAAAGATGGTTTATCAATTTCGAAGATGAAAGATTGAACATAACAGTAATGACCAAAGGTAGTGATACAAAACAGTATTGGGGTTTCTTTGAGGGAAAACGGTTGAAAGCAATCGCTGATAAAAAATTGACTAAGCAAGAAATGCAGTTACTAAATGAAAAAGAATCTAAACGCAATACTTTAAATCTAGAAGTGAATGCTAAGAACTTGATTAATGGTATTAGAGTTGTGCTAGATGATGAGCAATGTAGAACAGACTATAGTGTAACTATGAAACGCTAATCAAATTTTAAAGACTTTTACCCCCTTTGATAATAGGGGGGTAAATATTCTCATTTCAGAAGCTTATACCTTACTAAATAATAATCATCTTCAATAACCATAGTAACGTACTCATCATTACCAATTTTAAATTGATAACCTGGGCAATAAGATGCAATCCCATCATTATTGAAAAGCGGAACTTCTTCTATTAATTCCCCATTTCTAATATTATACTTAGCTCGCTTTATTTTTTTATCTTTATCATTTGAATAGACAAAAGATAAATCATCGTCTTTTAATTCGGGTTGTAGAGTTACATGACCAGCATATCTATCCACAGGTAATCTTGATTGCCCCCAAACACTTCTGAATGTATGTAGATTTCGATTTTCTATTAATCTATTCCATTTGAAGTCTAAATTTTTATCTAATGCAAATAAGTTAATCGAATGATAAAAGTGCTGATATTTTACTTTGACGTTTATACCGCGAGGGGAGTGATTGTTAGCTATTCTATGAGCTTTATTATGCTCAGCTAATATAACATAACCATCTTCAGTTTCTATGACTTTATTGATAATATTAAATTTCATTTTCTCTTTTTCTTGATTCAAAATAAGGCCATCATTTACAGTGAGAGTCTTCGTTTTTAAACCAAATTCAAGAGTATTCAAATTCATTTCTGCTATATAAATTGCAGCAATTGGTTGCACTTCCAGTGCCTCACTACCAGCGTGCCTAGCAAGACCTACGGCCTTAACTTTGTTTCCTTCTATAGCATAAGTCTCAAAATCGTGAATTATGTAATCATCATCATATTCTATCTCTGGTTCTACTTCTCTATAATAATATCTTAATTCACCTTGAGGAGTGAATCTATTAAATGATATAAATCGTTTAGATACGCGTTTATCGTACCAACTGAATAGGAAGTAAAAATTCGAATTTTCATCTAAATATGTCCAATGAAGTCCAAATAGCTTATAAGATTCTGTAGAATCTAATAATTCGACTAAAAATGACTTTGGGCTTGATTCACTTGACTCAAAGTTTGTTGCTCTGGCATAGAAAGTTCTAGAGAAATCCTCATGAATCAAAGATAAATAATTTTTACGTGTACTATCTTTATTATTATAAGTATCATAAAAAGTTAGATACTCACTAGGTTCTATTTCTATCCTTTGATTACCTCTAACATATAATTGAAACATGTTAGTGTCAACATAATTTTGAGCATATTCTAAGTCTTTATTATACTCGTCAAGATTAAAAGTAGGTAGGTCAATTGTTGTAAAAATAATTTTTGAGTTTATTGGTTGATATGTCTTGAGATCTATTATTGTTTCCCTCCAATACTCTCCCTGATAGTTATTTCCTATACCACCAGCTGTATTAGTAAACAACAATTTGAGTTTATCCCCATGAATCTGGAAATCATCTAATCCCTCTAAGGTATTCACCAAAAATTCGCTTTTCAGTTCTAATTTATTATCAGTTGTCGAATAACTGTAGATTTTTGCTATTTCATCGTGAATATCAGTTATTATAAATTCCGTTTCACTGACTCTTGCCATAAACTTTGGCTTTTCATCAAATTCTTGACTAAAAAGTATTTCGGAAGCACCATCGATAGGTTCTAAATCATTAGGTATATCAAAGTCATTTCCATACGAGGTAGTACTGATAAACGTAACGAGTAATAGTATTCGGTAAAACATAGGTCCCTATATATTTTATTTCATAATCCAGTTTTTATTGTATTTACCAATTTAATAAAAAAGTAGAATATAGTAATACTCACGCTCTAACTAGATTCGGCAAATACCCTAAATTGAGTATTATTTTGTTTACAGATTATTCTTATTTTATTTACTAAATTGTGTCTAAATATAAGCTTAAACTGGAGTCTTTTATTAAGATAATCTCTATATTATTTTGCTTAATGTATATGCTGTCATTTGAACTAATGGCTGAAGATAATCCATTGCTTTTTGGGAGATATACAAAGTTTTCTGTTGGCTCTGGTGGTAAGTATTTAGATAATAATGATAATAAAATGATCTCAGTTGGTCCAGTTTATAATATTTACTTAGAACATTATTTAGATAGAAAGCAGAATTGGTCTCTTGGGTTGAACTATTATTATTTGAATTATGAAGATTCGCAGTCTTGGATGAATGCGTCAGTTAATGAACTCCCATTGTGGACAGTCAAGTATTATTTCTTAGATATTAGCGACGATTTGCAGCTATATGCACACTTTGGAGATATGATACTTTTAATAGATTTAGGAGGTGGTTTAAGTTATAATCTTTACGATGAGAAACTATACTTAGAGTGCTCATTTCACTATTGGACTAAGTTTCCATTATTCTTACCAGCATTCAGAACCCCGAATATTTATCTTCTAAATATTGGATATAAATTCTAAAACATTTATAATTTCTCTACCTCAACACAGCCAAACTCTTTTCGAGGGCAATGATGAATTCGTCAATTTCTTCTTTGGTGTTGTAGAATGAGAATGAGGCACGGATTGTGCCTTGTATGTCGTATCGCTGCATTACCGGTTGGCAGCAGTGGTGTCCAGTGCGGACAGCTATTCCGAATTTATCGAGGAACATACCCAAATCATAGTGATAAACTCCGTCGAAGTTGAAAGGTAATATGCTCTTTCTGACTTTTGCTTTGCTATATCTGATGACACCTTCTAGCGAATCTAGCTTTTGCTCGGCATAGCCAAGTAGATCATCTTCATAACTGTTTATAGCTTCTAATCCGATTGAGTTCAGATAGTCTATAGATGCAGCTAACCCGATAGCTCCGACTATATTGGGAGTACCGGCTTCGTATTTATATGGAAGAGAATTATAAGTAGTCTTTTCCATAGTAACTTCGGAGATCATCTCTCCCCCACCTTGGTATGGCGGCAGCTGGTCTAATAAATCTTCCTTACCATATAGAATACCTATACCCAATGGACCGTAGAGTTTATGCCCAGAAAAGCAGTACATATCGCAATCAAGTTTCTGCACATCGACAGCGAAGTGCTGTATCGCTTGCGCGCCGTCAATTACCACTTTAGCACCAACTGAGTGGGCTTTTTCGATTACTTTTTCTATATCATTGAGCGTTCCTAATGAATTAGAAACATGTACTAAACTGACTAGTTTTGTCTTTTCTGTGATTAGCTCTTCTAATTTCGAATAGTCTAGCTCGGCAGCATCTGTAAGAGGGATATACTTGAGATTGGCTCCTCGCTCTTCGGCTAACATTTGCCATGGAACAATATTGGAGTGGTGTTCCATTTCTGTAATCAGTATCTCATCGCCTTCATTCACAAACTTTCTACCTAATGTATAAGCGGCTAGATTGATACTATCCGTAGTGCCTTTGGTGAATATAATCTCATTTGTAGATTTGGCATTGAGGAATTTGCGGACTGTCTCGCGAGCATTTTCGTATTCTGTTGTAGCCAATTGGCTTAGTGTATGAACACCTCTGTGAACGTTTGAATTAAGGTCAGAGTAGTACTCAGATACTTTATCAAGCATAGCTTGGGGCTTTTGAGTAGTAGCTCCATTATCAAAATAGATCAGATTTTTCCCATTCACTTGTCTATTCAGAATGGGAAAATCTTCTCTAATTTTTTTTACGTCAAACTCTTTCACTGGAGTTGTCATTTACATACCGAATTTTAGCTCTACTTGCTGAGTTATATACTCACGTATTGGCTCTATAGTTATCTTATCTATTATCTCTTGTGAGTAAGCCAACAACAACAATGCTTTCGCTTTTTCCTTTGGTATTCCTCTAGCTTGAAGATAGAATAAAGCGTCTTTGTCAATTGACCCAGTAGATGAACCGTGACTACACTTAACATCATCTGCATAGATTTCCAATTCGGGCTTCGCATTGACTTTTGCAGTGTCAGTCAGTAACACATTTTTGCTTGACTGATAAGCGTTGGTTTTCTGAGCATCAGGACGAACAAGTATTTTCCCATTGAAAGTACCAATAGAAGAATCACCAAGAACACCTTTGTAAAGCTCATTGCTCTCGCAATGAGGAGTAGCATGGTCAACCATTGTGTGATTATCTATCAAATTACGTCCACTACCATAGTAATATCCGTAATAATGAGTCTCTATGTTCTCACCATTGTGAGTAGTACCTAGATCATTACGAACAAACTTACCGTTCAGCGTAATAGTATTGCTAGTGTAATTCGAATCTCTCTCTTGTTTTGCTTCAGATTGTGCGAAATATATACCATTGTCCGTGTCATTTTGGAACTTAATATGTTCCAGATGAGTGTTATGACCTACGTATATTTCTGTACTTATATTCGAGATTCCAGTGTTATCGCCAATAGTGTGATTGGTTTCGTATAACTTGAAATTCGAGTTATCTTCTGCAATTATCAGATTTCGTGCTTGCTTGAATTGAGTTCCGCTTTTCGTATCCACTATATTGATAATATGTAGTGGCTTTTCCTCTACTAAGCCTTTCTTAGCTTTGATAAATACTCCATCAAAAGAAAGCGCAGTATTAATAGATGAAAATACATTAGTGTCATTTTTTAAGTAAGCATTATAATGCGTTTCGAAGTCAACTTTATTATCGTTTAGGGCTGTTTTCATACTTTTCACTTCAAGTGAAGTATCAAAGCTTGAAAGTTCATCATTGTAGAACCCATTGACTATTACTACATAATTATCTATTCCTTCTACTTTCAGATTGTCAATATCTTCTTTGGTAATACTGTGATTAGTCTCAGTGATATCTAGTTTGAAATCAAGACCATTCAGAAACCCAACATTAGTATATTTCCAAAGCTCATTTTTTAGAGTAGGCAATCCCTTTGATTCGAAGTGTTTGATAGCATCGACTCTGACTTTATGCTGAGCAGAATCCTTATGACCGTTCAGATGATTTTCGTAGATGTCGAAACTGCTTAGTATTCTTTCTTTAAAATTATTTCCTTGTATAGGCATATTTTCTCCTTATGCAGTCTGTTCTTCTATCGCGTGATCTTTTACCCAATCGTAACCTTTTTCCTCTAGTTCTAGTGCTAATTCTTTACCACCAGATTTTACTATTTTACCATCTGCCAATACATGTACAAAGTCCGGAACTATGTAGTTAAGCAATCTTTGGTAGTGAGTGATTAGTACGAATGCATTATTTTCGTTTCTAAGTGTGTTTACACCTTGCGATACTATTTTTAGTGCATCTATATCTAACCCCGAATCCGTTTCATCAAGTAAAGCTAATTTCGGCTCTAACATTGCTAGTTGGAAAATCTCATTTCTCTTCTTTTCTCCACCCGAAAAACCTTCGTTAACGGCACGGCTCATAAAGCTCTTATCTATTTCTACCAGAGCAGATTTCTCTCTCATTCTAGCTAAGAAATCTTTTGCAGAAAGTGGCTCTTCGCCTCTAGCTTCTCTTATGGCGTTTACAGATGATTTCATAAAGTTAGCGTTACTCACACCCGGTATTTCTACAGGATATTGGAATGCTAAGAAAATACCTTTCTGTGCTCTTTCGTGAACCTCTAAATCTGTAATGTCTTCACCTTCAAAAAGGATGCGACCACCGTTTATTTCGTAATCTTCTCTACCAGCAATTACAGAAGCCAAGGTACTTTTGCCTGAGCCATTAGGACCCATAATAGCGTGTACTTCACCGGGATTAACTTCTAAATTCAAACCTTTTAAAATTTGATTATCTTCTATTTTTGCTTGTAAATTTTCTACTTTCAATAATGACATTTAAAAACTCCTAATTCTAATTTTCTTTGTTGATATTGGGACTACCCAACGCTACCTTCTAAACTGATAGCTAATAATTTTTGTGCTTCTACCGCAAATTCCATCGGCAGCTTATTTAATACTTCTTTTGCATAACCATTGATGATTAGCTCCATTGCTTGCGCTTCGTCCATTCCTCTTTGGCTACAGTAAAATAAAATATCTTCTGATACTTTCGAAGTAGTTGCTTCGTGTTCTACTACTGAAGAAGAGTTGCCTATCTCAATATATGGGAACGTATGAGCTCCACATTTATCACCGATTAGTAGCGAATCACATTCCGAGAAATTACGAGCATTTTTAGCATTCTTAGTTATATTAACAAGACCTCGGTAACTGTTCTCACTTCTTCCAGCCGAAATACCTTTCGATATAATTCTACTTCGAGTGTTTTTACCAATGTGAGTCATCTTAGAGCCAGTGTCGGCCTGTTGGAAATTGTTAGTAACAGCAACTGAATAGAACTCACCGATTGAGTTGTCGCCTTTCAGCACACAGCTTGGGTATTTCCATGTAATAGATGAACCAGTTTCTACTTGAGTCCAAGATATTTTAGAGTTCTCACCTTCGCAAAGTCCTCTCTTAGTAACGAAGTTATAAACTCCACCCTTACCGTTCTTATCACCTGGATACCAGTTTTGTACTGTAGAATATTTAACTTCTGCGTTTTTGTGAGCTACTATTTCTACTACAGCAGCATGCAATTGATTTTCATCACGCATAGGAGCTGTACAACCCTCTAGGTAACTGACGTAGCTACCTTCATCAGCTATGATAAGAGTACGCTCAAATTGACCAGTCAGTGCCGCGTTCATACGGAAGTATGTGCTTAGCTCCATTGGGCAGCGAACTCCCTTAGGAATATAACAAAAAGAGCCATCGCTAAACACAGCAGAGTTGAGCGCTGCATAATAATTGTCAGTAGTAGGTACTACAGAACCAAGATATTGCTTTACTAATTCAGGGTGCTCTTTTACTGCTTCGCTCATAGGGCAAAATATCACGCCCATTTCTTTCAATTGTTTTTGAAAAGTTGTCTTGACTGAGACACTATCAACTACTATATCAACAGCAACACCAGTCAATCGCTTTTGTTCATCGATTGATATACCAAGCTTTTCGAAAGTCTTTAATAGTTCAGGATCTACCTCATCTAGACTATCTAATTGTGGCTTTTTCTTAGGAGCGGCATAATAATATACATCTTGATAGTCTATTTTGGGGAAATCTACTTTCGCCCACATAGGATCTTTCATTGTTAACCAATGTCTATAAGCTTTTAGTCGCCACTCTAACATGAACTCTGGCTCTTCTTTTTTAGCAGAGATAAAGCGAACTATATCTTCGTTCAATCCCTTAGGAGCAAATTCTTGCTCTATATCGGTAGTAAACCCGTATTTATAGTCACTGGTGGTTACTTCTTCTATTAGCTTATCTTCATTGAAATCAGTCATTTCAACCTCGATTATTTTTAGTTTCTATTTCTATTAAGTTCTGCTCTGCAATGTCAAGTAAAGATGTCTGTAAAAATATATCTTCTACTTTCTTTTGCAACAACTGAATAGGTCCGTGCAAATAGCAATTTTCTTTTTTCTCACATTCCTTATCACCCGAGACACAATCAACTAATTCTGGTCTAGATTCCAAAGAATCTAATATATCCATCAACCTAATAGTGTCAGCTGGTCTAGCCAAGAAATATCCACCTTTTGTACCTTGCTGAGAATCTAGTAACTCTGCACGCATAAGCTTTTGCATAGTTTTAGCTAGAAAATCATAAGATAAGTGAAGGTTCTCTGAAAGTGATTTGGCAGTAAAAAGATTGCCCGGATGAGAGGCCATATATTGCATGGCTAATATCCCATATTCTACTTTTTTTGACAGTCGGAGCATACTTATTCTTAAATTTATTGGTTCGTTACCTCTAACGTTTCAAAAATAAGTGTATTTTAGTCGCATTTCAAATTAATTTGGAAAAAAATTGATAAAAGATTGAAAAGCAATGAGTCTATATCACTTGTGATAAAATATATTGCTTTCTTATATTGGACATTTAAGTCAGGATTTTGTAATTTGTAATGTATAAATTTAAAAATGGATTTCGCTTTAAATGAAAAATAGTATAGAAATTGGATTCCAGGAAAAAAAAATAACTATTACCCCATTAGAGTATGAATTTAAAGGTACGAATGATAGTTATGATGCAAATTGGCTAAATGTTAAGGTTCAGATACTTCATGAAAATATCAATTACAGCATAGTAGATCCATTTATACTTACGACAGAATTACAAGAATTACTAAACTGGTTTAATGAAGTTGATGATACTGATGGAAATAAAACTTTTGAGTTCTTGGAAAGTGGTATGAAAATAGAATTCAATAAGAAAGAAGCAGATTTCTCTTTTATATTCACTTGGAATCTACACCCTTTTGGAGTAGACTATTATTCAAGGACTAATCAGGATTTCGTAATTAAATTTAATAAAGTTGAATTAGATATAAATAATATTGTATCACAGATAAGTTTATTAATAACAGAATTTCCAACAATTAAATTCTAATTTTTTTATTCCATAATTTAGAATCTTATTGAAAGCCGTTCCTAATAAACATAAAACTCCCCCAATTCAAACACGAAAGTATATTCTATCAAATTGTTATCTATTTGCAGTGGCAATAGTACTTTCAACTCTGCATTTTTATTGATTATATTTTGATTAGTCGAGGGAGTGTTAATATATAAACACCCCGTCAGCCACGCGTTGCGTGTCTGCCACCCCTCTTTCGTAAAACTTCTTTTTGCTTAAAAAGGGGAATTTTGCATTAGATATTGTGACATAATGAACATAATCTACCCGTCGGTTAAAACCGACGGCAATACATTCTATTTACTTTCAAACTATTTGTTTAGATAACATAAAGTATTGCCGTTGACTTTAGTCAACGGATACAAACACTCACCCAAACAAAGTGACTTTAGTCACATTGAAAACCGACGGTAATACTATTTCTTCCTAGATTCTTTATTTCGACTTCGCTCAATACAGGCACTTCGCTATGCTTCGTTCTGAATGACAAGTTGACATTAATCCCCCTTGTTTGTCAAGGCGTAGGCATAGACAAAGGGGGAGTGTAACTCTTTGTGTAACGGCGAGGGCACAGAGCATAGCTCTGTCGGCGTGGCTGTCTCTATTATAAAATCTATATTCTCTTGATTGCCGTATTTTACTAAGAAAAGTAGTTAGAGACGTATGCAATACGTCTCTACTCACTCCTTTATTCATTTGGGATTCTATAATTGAATCCTATATATATCTCTCTACCTTTAGTTGGTCCCCAAACGGAAGATGTATCGAAGTATGGCCCGAAAGGATTCTCCCAACTAATGATTGGTCGTTTTTGTCTGGAGTCAAGCAAGTTCTCACAACCTACATAAACATCAAATGATTCGAAATTATAAGTGAATTGTGGATTTATTACGAAATATGAATCCGAGAAATCTGGTCTTTGGAATTCTTCAGGATTTGAACTTGTTATAGGTAATTTTTGTTGCCCAAACCAATGCAGATTCACGTCAAAATGGTATTCTTTAGAAAGTGGCTTATAGCTGAATGTCGTTAGGAATTTATGCTTAGCGTTGAATGGCAATTGCACTTTCTCTCCATCTATTTCACGGTAAACATCTAAATAAGTGTATCCTGCTTTAAATTCTACTTGATCCCATAGCTTTACGAAAAACTCTAGCTGCAAGCCATTACTTACACTAGGGTCTTCAAAATTTTCAATAATCGCTTTAGTTGGATCTGTGTCATAGTCAGGGAATATCTGATTTTGGAATTCTGTTCTATAGAAATCAAACATAAAGTGACCTATTACATCTTCGTCTTCTGTATTGAAATTCTGAGTCAAGCTAAACCCATAATTTAAGGCCTCTTCTGGTTTCAATGCCTCAGCAAACACTATATCCCTAGAGCTGACAAGTAAGTTTATATTCTCGCTAAATAGGTTTGTAGTTCTCCATCCAGTACCTATGTTGGCTCTCAATGTAGTATTCTCAGTTGCATTATACTTTAATAGAGTACGTGGAGTGAACATAGTACCGAATTGATTGTGATTATCTACTCTTACTCCTGCTATCCAAGTAAATGTTTCGTCAAAGAAATTCATAGTATTTTCAGCAAAGAATCCAGGTATAGTCTCTTTTTTGATATACTCACCTGCGTAAGTTCTTCCCAGTGAGTTTTCCGTAAAATCTATATTTTCATTCAAATTCATATAGCGAATACTAGCACCAGTCTTAAAAGTATGGTCAGAGTAATTCATCTCATACTGCAGATTACCATATATATTTGTCTGATTAGCTTTGTAATCAACAGTCCCGAAGTAAGATTTTTGGTCTTGGTAGAAACTAGATGCGAAAACCGAGAAATTATGTGTTTCATCCATTCTATAACCTAGCCTAGCAGAAATTTCTGGCTGATTAATATCAACAGATTGCCCATAAACAGAAGAGCTTCCTTTATCTGTATCAGCATTGTAATTTGTTTGTCCACCGACTCTTTTCTCATTCAGAAAACGAAGTGATATTTTACTATTCCACCCTTGTTGATGTTCGTCCCCAAGCGACCATTTATTATATAATGTGTATCGAGTTATCTGAGGTACATCAAGAAAATTATCATTATCTCTATCGAATTTATCGGCTTGCTGAGTAGTGTGGAATGAAGTTATATTACTCCAATCTCCCGTTTTGAATGTGTAATTCGCATTTAGCTGCTTTTCCATAAAGCTGTTCATATACAGATTCACTAAAAGTTTATCGGAGTTATATCGCTCTTTTGTGATAACATTTATCTGTCCGCTGATACCCTCAAAACCTTGCAAGACACTATTCGCACCCTTCGAAACGAAAATATTATCGACTAATGGCCCGGGAATACTGCTAATACCATAAGTATAAGATAATCCCATAATCATAGGAAATCCATCGACCAAAACCTGATTATAAACACCCGAAAGACCTAATAAACGAAGCTCTTTGGAGTTAGTAATTACGTTCGTAGTCTGCGGTTGAACGGTTAGTTGAGTTTCGAATGCTCCTGCCAAATCGCAACAAGCGGCCTTCGTTAACTCAGTTTGTGTTATTTGTTCTGTTTTGATTGCACTCGAATTCGATATAATAATTCCCGGCTTTTCTGCAATTACATTTATAGCTTCCGAAGTGGCATTCTCAGTCAAATGAATCATTACAAAATCTTGTTTTTTCACAAGTATTGTATCTGGCTCATGTCCAACGTAGGTAGCAATTAATTTTTTGTTCGTTATTCCTTTTGTGGATATTTCGAACTTTCCTTCACTATCGGTTACTGTTCCGATTTTGGAGTCTTGCCAATATACGTTTGCTCCTATTAGCGAAACATGTTTGGTATTCATAACTACTCCCTTTATAGTCTGAGATAACGCTATTATTGGGAATAAGAATACTAATAATATTAAGTACTTTTTCATTTCTAATTTCTTTTTTGAATTTATAATACACTTTCCGAATAATATTATTCGGACATACAAATAGTTCTAAACTTGATGGTATGATTGATAAGACTCAGTGTCAAACAGACAAGAGAATATCAATCTAATAAAACTAATTCAAGTTTTTAGATTAGGTATTTTTCGTGTAATATATGTAGGGATTGCCTCGTAGATATGGGGGGAGGCGATTCGTAGAAAAGGTAATCTTCAGAATTCGAAGATTGAATTTCAGCAAAACTATATGCCGAAACTACAGCAACCAATACTGCTAATTGTTCTGAATTTACTTTATTGTAAGCAATATAATGTTCTTTGTTTTTTAGCTCTTGGGTGTCATTCTCACAGCAATTATCTTCTTGAGTATTTTGAATTGCATCATGACATTTGGGTACATCTTTAACTTCAACTTCTTTGTGATCACAATGATCAGCTTTTACGTAGGCGGTTACATTTTTAACATCGCCATTGCACATATGCTTATTCATCACTATCCCTGTAGTAGAGAAAGTGAAAGCGAAAAGCATAATAGCTGATAATATTTTTGTTCTTAGATGCATATGCAAATATACGAATTAAAATTAAAGATGTTGTTATTGAGATGAATATATGATTATTGTTTCTTGAATCCGCCGGTTAAAACCGGTACAAGTCCTCCCTTGAGGGAGGTTTTAGAAGGGTGTTAAAGCTTTAGATAATATTTAAACCCTACCCCTCTCTCACTACTTTATATGTTTTCACATCATTCCCACAGTTAATTGTGATAAAGTAAACGCCTGAAGGATAGGAAGTAAAGTCTATTCTCAAATCTCCTACTTGGTTCTGAATTGATGATTGGAAAATTATTAATCCATTTATATCATTAATTTGATAGTTTATAAGTGGTTCAATGCAATTGAGTTCTATATTAACAAAATTATTCGTTGGGTTTGGACTGATTATTATTTCTTCTTCATATAAAGATTCAATATTTGATTCTCTGTCATATTTAATAGCACCTATTAAATGTTTTGCATTACCAATAAAAATTTGTTTTTCAGAAGAATAAATTGCTCTTTCTTGAATTGGAACATCAATTGATAAACTTATCCTTGTATTTAAACTTTGAGAATTTAAATCAAAAATATCAACATATGTACTATTACAATTCATTAATTTCTTCTCACCATCAAATAAAATAAATTTCCCACCTATAAAATAATTTAGCCATTTATTTGTACTTTTATCTTCCATTATGTTGTATGTCATAATACCATTGTAAAATTTATCTTGCTCATTTGAAGGAAATCTACCCGAATAATAAACAACATCACTATTTAGTTTGGAGAATTGTATATCCTTCGAGTCGCACCACCATTCATTATTTGGTAATTTATCATCATATAGCTGTACATCTCTGATTAACTCCATAGTAGCTAAATCCCAAACTTTTAGGTATGCTTTACCATTGTTGAGTGTAGCAAGATACTTCCCATCATCTGAAACTGCTATTGATGAAAACTCATACCCTTCATAATCGGTTAAATCTCTCACTAATTCCATTGTCTCATAGTTATAGACTGAGACTTTGCTCTTAACTTCAAAATCAGACGAATTACCATTGTCACCATATTGGGTCACATATACATAAGGTCTAATAGGGTCAATAGTAATGTTTTTTATATACGCTGAAAATCCTTCTGGACGAGATACAAACTTTCCTTTAATCAATTCAAAAGTTTGTAAATTCCTCAACTCTAAATCACCACCTCTTCCACTAGTAACAACTATTCTATTGCTATCAGGTGTAAGTTCAAAATTGGCAAAAGAAGCATAGTATCCTGGAATTTCTCTAACAAGCTCTCCATCTTCAACAGATCTAATTTGAAATCTACTACCTTCAGCTATTCCATAAAGCAACAAAAAGTTATCTCCGTTAGGTAGTATCTCAATATCATGTATATTGTCTTCTAGTGCCTTATTCCAAACAGGGATTATCTCAGCGCTATGCAGCACTGCGGTGATTATAAAGATAACTAATATTAATTTTTTCATGTTTTTTTTCTTTCCTTTCCGCCGGTTAAAACATTGGCAATAGTTATTTCTGGGCTCTTCTAATTTCTAAGGCGTTATCTCAATTGACGTAATGTCCATCAGTTGCCAGTAAGACACAATGGTAATACCATAATCATATCTATCTTAATCATCTTGTATCTTGTTCAAATTATTGAGACGTATGCAATACGTCTCTACAGTTCAATTCAAATCACCCAAACCCTTTTGAATCTTTAAGAGGGAATAATAGGAATTTCTTGTCTTATAACAAAAGAACTAGTTCCCTTGTTGTAAATATCCTATCATTAATCTAACAAATAAATATAATTCAGAAAAACATAAACAGCATATTTCATTGTTATCATCATATTTTTTCGGAACTTGCCGTCTTTTATTTGTCAAAAAACGATAATTAACTCAGATGCAAACTCTTATAAATTTCTTTACTCCAACAGAAAAAATAGACTATAAAACGGAAGTCCTATCTGGACTAACAGTAGCTTTAGCTCTAGTACCAGAGGCAGTTGCCTTCGCACTAATAGCAGGTTTGTCACCTTTAACTGGTCTCTATGCAGCTTTTGTTATGGGATTGATAACATCGATTTTCGGTGGTCGCCCAGGTATGATATCTGGTGCTACCGGCGCTGTAGCAGTAGTCCTAGTAGTACTGGTTAAAGATCATGGTGTCGAGTATGTATTCGCTGCTGTTGTTTTAGCAGGTATATTCCAAGTCATTACTGGGCTACTCAAGTTAGGAAAGCTAATGCGGCTAGTCCCGCATCCCGTCATATTCGGATTTGTGAATGGATTGGCGATTATAATTTTCTCCTCTCAGCTAGACCAATTCAAAGATTCAACCGGCAATTGGATGGTTGGCGAACAGCTTTATATATTTATGGGGCTAGTGCTACTTTCTATGCTTATTATATGGGGATTACCTAAGATAAGTAAGGCGATTCCTGCTTCTCTAGTAGCAATTCTTTCTATATTCGGAGTAGTAATTGCATTGGGTATTGATACTAGAACTGTAGGTGATATAGCGTCTATTTCTGGTGGGTTCCCACCATTCCATATACCTTCTGTTCCGTTTGATATTGAGATGATTAAGATTATACTACCATACTCTGCAGTGATAGCAGCAGTAGGGTTAATCGAAAGTTTACTTACACTGAACATAATAGATGAAATTACTGAAACTCGTGGTCGTGGTAACAAAGAAGCCGTAGCACAGGGTGCCGCTAATATATTATCTGGACTATTCTCAGGTATGGGTGGATGCGCTATGATAGGTCAGAGTTTGATTAATATCTCATCTGGTGCAAGAGCCAGAATATCTGGTATTGTAGCAGCAGTTATGCTATTGATATTCATTATGTTTGGTTCTAGCTTGATTGAACAATTGCCAATGGCAGCTCTAACTGGTCTGATGATAATGGTATCAATCGGAACATTCGAATGGGCTAGTTTCAAGACATTAAGAAGAATGCCCAAATCAGATATTTTTGTGATGATATTAGTTACCCTAGTAACGGCAGTACTTCACAATCTAGCAATAGCGGTAATAGTAGGTGTAATAATAGCGGCATTAGTATTTGCATGGGACAATGCGAAACGAATTAGAGCAAGAAAATATGTGGACGAAAGTGGTATAAAGCATTATGAGATTTACGGGCCACTTTTCTTTGGTTCCGTTACTGTATTCAATGATAAATTCGATGTATTGGGTGACCCAAATGAAGTCATTATAGATTTCGCAGAGAGCCGAATAGTGGATATGTCCGCTATAGAAGCACTAAACAGATTGACAGAAAGATATAGTAAAGTAGGAAAGGTAGTCCACCTACGTCACTTAAGTAGTGATTGTCGTAAATTGCTCAAGGATGCTGAAGCAATCATAGATGTGAACGTAATAGAAGACCCAACTTACAGATTACCAGTTGATTTAGTAAACGATAAATAATTTATTAAAGTCAGAATCTATATTGGAACTGAATACCCAAAGGCGAGATACCCAGATCATATTTCTTTTCTTTGGTTTCTTTATTCTCATTCTGTTTAAAACTGTTTTCATAAGCTTTGATAACAGCTAGTGCACTTAGTACACCTACTGAAGCACTTACAAATGTGTCAGAAGCCCAGTGCTCAGAAAAGTATAACCGGCTAGCCGTATTAAGAGCGGCTAGTGTATAAAGCCCCGTTGTAGCCCACCACCTATCTATTCTATTTGACAGAATAGTGGCCAATGCAAAACTCACAGTAATATGTCCAGAGGGAAATGAATGGTAAAGGAAGTCGAAAGTAAACGGTTTGAAGGTGCCATTACCTATTCGGTTGTAAGGTCTAGAACGACCTATTATAATACGCGTACTTATAGTTATAAATCCCGAAAGAACAAGTGATTCGACCATCAATCTACCTGTAGTCCTTATATACTCGTCACCAATAGTAAGACCCACCAAATAAGTACCAACTGCTAAACCATCTGCAACAGGAATAGTACCGAAATTATCAACTACTTCTAAGAATTCCTCTTCTGCAGATTCTTTGACTTTATTATTCTCTATATAATTATAAAGAGGCTCATCGACAGGTATCAGAGCTGCAGTACCTATACCTATAGCCCCTAATTTAAGTGTTGTGTACGAATCAAAGTTAGAGATATCACTATATATGAAACCTAAATCACCAAATGCGCTGTTGAAATCGTCAGAAAGAATATCCAATACATTTTTACTCTCTTCGCAAATCAAACTATTGGTAAGCAAAAGAGAAAACATTAATAGTACTATTATCCTGTTCACATTAAGAATTATTAGTTAGTTCGACAGTTTTGAATGTCAATTTAACATTATTTTCATTCATTATTTACTTGTTTAGCAGTCTTAGTTCGTAATATAAAAGAACTAATTAATGTAATTACTAAAGCTATCGGAAATATTTCCATAGTAGTTATCGCTATTCTATAGGGCATATTGCGGTATAATTCCATACTTTCGTTTAGTTTTTCTTTTGCGGTATTAACCGATTCTGTACTAGCTCCACTATCTATTAATTTTTGAATGCTATTATTCGAATAATCGCTAATAAATTGTTCCCCATTAATAGAAAAATAGACTTCCCAACCTATAACGTAAAGTAGAGAAGCAACGGCTGAAATACCTAAACCAACCAAAAAAGCAGATTTGAAATCTATTTTATTATTATTTTTTCTTTTATAATCCTTTATCCCAATAAAAATCATTGATAGTGCAACGATCATTATAAGATATCCTAGCCATTCAGCTATAGAAAAACTACCAGATTCACCAACTAATATAATAGTAAAAATAGCAGATATTATAATAACAGCACCAGAGATTATTCCGTATTTGAAAATAATATTTTTCATACCTATATTTCCTTTATTGATTAAAAATGAAAGTCAAATCTAATGAACAAGCGAGATATAAACATCACCCGAAAGTATGATTTGAGGACTAATACTCAATAATTCCACATTCGCGAGCGACTTTTATTGCTTGTACTCTATTGCTCGCGCCTAGCTTTGAGTAAATATTAGATAAATGAGTTTTAGTAGTATTTAATGAGACGAAAAGTAAATCCGATATTTCCTTGTTAGTATGTCCTTTAGAAAGTAAGATCAACACTTCTAATTCCCTATTCGATAAATCTGAATTATTTATCAAAGGCAAAGGACTTAATTTAAGAGGAGGCCTATTGTTAATAGGAATTTTAATTGATATATAAATTCCTAAAAGTAAAGATATAATTGCAATTAGAAAACTATAGTTGTCCAATTCTATTACTCTGTTCAGATATAATATCTCTGTTGTTTTATAGAGAGAAATCAATAAAAAAATAATGACACCATATTTAAATATAAATTTCATATATGGTGTCATAATAATTCTCTACTTAGTTAATACAGCGCCATTGAGTGGAAGCATACCAGAAGGTACTGTAGTAGGAACTTCCATTAATTTAGGGTCGAGTAGTGACCCATTGTCTTCTAGCGCTTTCATAAAGTCAACTAATTGATCAACTTCTTCTTTTGTTAACCCTAGCGGATCTCTAAGAACTGGATGTAGCATATTGTCCGTAACTTTCGGATGTCTTGGTTTAGAAGCATTGTTGTAAAACTGTACTACTTCTTCAAGAGTTTCAAAAACACCATCATGCATATAAGGAGCAGTAAGTGTAACATTTCTTAATGTAGGAGTCCTGAAAGCAAATCTACCTGACACCTGTTCTGTAAATTCTTCTCTACCGAAATCTTCTCCAGCAAGTAATTTTTTACCAGGTCCAATTTGTGGAACGCCTTGGACAACGAATTTATAATCAGAGAAATTAGGTCCATTATGACAAGTATTACACTTAGCTTTAGTAAAGAATAGCCTTAGCCCTTTTTTCTGATTGTCTGTAAGAGCATTTTTATCGCCGAGTACAAATCTGTCATAGGCTGAATTTCTAGTAACTAATTCTCTTTGGAATGCAGCTAATGCTTTTCCAAGCATTTGTTTAGAGATCATAAATTCATCACCTCTATCTTCAAATTCCTTTGCCTCTTTTGGAAAAGCTTTTTTAAATAATCTCTTATACTCTTGTATTCCATCCATTTTATAACACAATAGAGTAATCACATTATTTGGTGAATTGACATCTCCTTTCATCTCTTCTCTTGAAGTAGGAGGTTTCACAGCTTGTGATTCTAGCCCTCTCGCTCTACCATCCCAAAACATCATACCAAAGGCGTTTAACTCACCCGTTGAATCTAAATTAAATGCTGTATTGAAAACAGTTGGTGAGTTTCTAGGTACATCTCCAATAGGTAAATTAGTTGCCTTTGAGACACCCAATTCTCTCTTTGGACCAATATGTAGTGAATTACTTACGCCTGCAGGTAATTTACGTCCATCAGCAAAACCAAGACCTGGATGATGACAAGTACCACATGTTGATGCATTTTCTGCTGATAAGATTGGATCATAGAATAATAATCTTCCAAGTTCAATTCTATCAGGATTATATTGATTATCTGGGGGATATGGTATATCTGGTAACGTTTTTAATCCAAATTCAGCTACTAAATCGCCATCTATAGGTGTTACAGCAGGATCATCTTCTGAACATGAATTAAATAATACTGTACTACTAAGTAGCATCAGTAATAATAGTCTGTAAATAGATTTCATATCATTTCTATATTTTTGTTTATATCTATACTAATAACAATCTAAATTACAAAAAGTAACAATGAATACGAAATTTTTTTTACATCTCTATCTAAATTTTTCTATCTTTTCTAATAATCTGTTTTTATTGAGATTATCTCCTTTGTACTGGTAATAATTAAGGGCTGCTTTTAAGTTAAGCAATGCTAAATTACGAGACATTTCGTGCAATTTATCGCTTTTATCTTTTGTAGATTTGTTGAGTAATTCTAAATCAAACTTTGTATAGTCAAGTCTTATATCATCTTCAGTTTTACTTAACCGTACTAAAAAACCCTCCGGTATTTTCACGTAATTTTTTGCTATATCAGGGTCAGATTGTAATATATCAAAAGTTAAATAGATCGGCCTTTTACCATAATTGAGATCAATAAAACAATTAATCATATTAACAAACCTAGATTGTATTAATCGAGCATCATAAGGCAAATCGGCCTCGAACTTTTCTAATTGCTCCATATACAGATCTATTTCATTACTGCACTGTTTCTGGATATCTGGATACCATTGTTCTAATGAGTTTACATACCATGTTCTACGAAGTAGCTCTTTCTCAATGAGTGTGATATCTTGTCTTTTCCCCTCTATTTTATCTTTATACCAAAATGCTGAGACCCAAAAATCCCATTGAGCAGTAATAATTATAGCATCTTTCTCGGCTGATTCTGTGACTAATCTATAGTATTCGCTAACCGTTTTATCTTGCGATAAATCATTTGTCTCATAATGAGAATATAAATTAAACAAAGGTATAAATGCGAAAAGGTAAACTAGATTTACTTGATAGTTTATTAACTGTTTTGCTGCCAAGCCAACAATTAGGAATAATACTACATAAGCCGTAACGAAATATGAATCTATATCATGAATAGAATAATTCATAGAATACATAAAGCATAGAACTGCCGTAGATAACAATGTCCAAAAAATTGTTTTATTACCACGATAAAGCACATAGAATCCATAAAATAAGAATAACACACCGATCCAAGTTAGCTGTGAAGGAATCAACTCAAAGAACAATTTAAAATTCTCTTTTGAAGCAGCAGAATCGCTAAACATCCAAACTTGGTATTGTTCACCAGTTATATGATAAATAAATTTGTCAAAACTTCGATGTACTTCCCCCCAATTGAACATTGGAGACTGCGATGAACGTATTGGTAAATATAAATAGAGAAGGCCCCCTAGAAGAGTAGCACCAATTACGTAAGCTAAAAGTTTATATCTACTGTTTGGTTTTATATTTTTAGTTTTAGCAAAGAAAACAATCAATCCAGCAGGTATTAACATAAACGAAGTAAGATGATTAGCAAAACCCAATCCCAATACGAAACCAGAAAGTATCAAGTAAATATCAGATTTTTCAATAGAATAGTATGACTTAAGAATAATAAATATAAAAGTGTTAATTAGTAATAATTGAAGGGAATAAACTTCCACAGAAGTCGCTTGTTGCCAGGTAGTAAGAGCAAATGAGAAACCCAAAGTTATAAATAAAGCTAGTAAATTGTTTTTCAAATCGCTAGTAAAACTTGCAACTTTTGATATTAATCTAAATTCAGAGAATAGCAACCTCAAACTAAAATACATAAACATAGATGAAGCAGCTGTAGCGAAAGCTGCCATTAGATTCAGATTATAAATAGGAGCCCATGGTAATAAATTAGCCCACAAATAACCTAATAGAGTAAATAGAGGGTAACCAGTAGGATGTGCTATTCCTAAGCTTGTAGCAACGGATGCTAGTTCACCACTATCAGTGAAGTGAACATCAGTTGCAAGTGTTAATACATAAATTATAAGAGGAATTACAAATGATAAAGCAACAAATATTTTTTTCATTTATTCAACTATGAGTTTTTTAGTAAGCAATTTATCATTGACTAAGATTTTTACAAAATAAATACCCGCCTTTAATCCAGAAATATTTAATTCTTCATTAGTGATATCTGTTTTAATATAAAGTCTCCTACCGATTATATCTATTATACTCAACGATTTAATAGGAAATCTCGAATTAACTTTTAGATAATTTTTGGCTGGATTTGGGTATATACTAATTCCAAAATTATTAAACTCTTCTACGGAAGAAGTAGAATAAACAAATTCCTCAGATAACTCGGACCAACAAGTAGAGTTCTTATATTGAGAAGTATAAACTCCTTCAGTAGGGTTGGCTATATAGTTATCAGTTTGACCTGTCAATAAGACACCATCCAAATACCATCTGTGTATTCCTTCTTTACCTGAATAGATTACTTTATCAGTTACAAATAGCACAGCTTTAGGCGGTGTAGGTAGAACAATCATTTGAATATTTTCAGAGTAACTGCAATTCGATGAGTTAGTAACAATAGCAGAAACTGTGAAATCTTGTTTTTCAGTTACTACATACTTATCAGTGTAAATTATGCCATCTATTAATAATGAGGCTTTCTCACCAGTTTTCAAGTTAAAATCTACATATAGAGTATCACCTGTACAAATAGAAGAGGGTAAGTTATGACTCAATTCAGTAGGTACTTTGTTTATTGTTATGTTTAACTCAGCAGAATCTTTGTATAATAAATCTTTTGTCTGTTGTATTAATTTTATCTTTCCATTTCCTGAATTACCCCAAATTACATCAATGGTATTCTGGGTCTCATCGGATTTTATACCACCAGTTATAGACCAAGTATTCAATAATTCAGGATTTTGATTAGTTGAATAAGTATATTTTTGATTTTCGCAAACAGTCTTTAGTCCACTAATTGAGGTAACTGGGGCATCATTTAGATATATTACCTTGTTGGTTGTGTCACTACACCCATTATTTTCGTTGGTTTTAATAAGAGTAACAATTACCGAATCAGCATTTTCATTAGCTCTATAATCAAGTTGAAATTCGTATTCATTCTCTATATTTCCACCATCAACTAACCATTTTGCTTTACCTGTTGTAGGAGTAAATACACTCTCTACGCATCCTCTACAAGTCGAATCAGTACCTGTAATAGTAGCTTCGGGTGCTACTTTTAACTCAATCTCCAGCATTTCTGTACTAATACATCCACTGCTTGTATCAGTAGCGACTACTATAACCTGACCAATCTTATTTACATTATTCCATTCGATTTTAGCAGTTCCATTGTCGTCTATATCTATTACTTTACCCTCTACAGCATTCCAAGTATATGTATAATCTTGGTTTTTGTTGATTGTATATATCTCGCTTGTAAAACCACAGACTGATGTATTACCGACTAGTTTTACTTCAGGGATGTTTTTTACAACAACTGATTTTATAGAAGTATCAGTACAAACCGGGTTTTCAGCAATTAACTGAACTTTATATGTACCAGCATTTTCCCACCTAACATTATTAACTATATCTGAAGCATTTACCAATATACCATCTTCAAAAGACCATTTGTAAGTTACATCAGGAATTGATTGCGCTGAAAAGACTCTGATTGTATTCACACACACAGGATCTGAGGAATTTATAATTCTTGGTGAAGGGTAAATCGTAACTGAATCAACGTTTGTTACTCCTTCAAACACTGGGTTAGTTGATCTTAGTCTAAATCTATATTTTCTAGAGTAATCCAAAAAGTCAGGGATTTTAATCAGTATATCAACCTTACTCGAACTAGTTTTGCGACCAACTATCACTGGAGCATCGAACTTACCTAATTCATCTGACATTTCGATAATAAACTCATTATCTGGTGCAAAATTCATATTAAAATAATCCACAGAAAAAACGTATTCCTTTTTCGAACAAAATTTATTATCAGAGATTAAAAGCTTCAATTCAGCTTCTGTCATTTCGCCAAACATTGCATCTAAAACACCAGCGTGGCTGTTTTGAAATCCGTTACTTCCAATATTGTTAGAACTATTAGTCAGTCCCGCTATAAAGAGTTTATTTTTTGATGAAATGCTTTTTAATTCGTCTCTCCCACTCCCTCCGTAGTAAGTACTCCACTCCATTTGCCCTGCGGTTATATATTTTGCTATTGTACCATCCGAAATTCCACCTCCGAAATTCTGTTGCCATCCCAACAAATTAATATTACTCGATGAACTAGTTGATCCGGAAGTGAATATATTAATACCCTTTACAGCAATAGAATTAATAAAATCGTCACCTGAGCCACCATAATACGTACCCCAAAATGGATTTTGAAATGTATCATATTTAACAAGGAAACCATCCCAACCACCACCTAGATTATTCTGATGTCCATTCAAATAAATTCCATTATGACTTTGAGTTCTTCCACCGAAATAAACATAATATCCATCTGAACTTATAGTGGTTCCGACATCATTGTTAGACCCACCATAGTAAGTACCCCATCTAATGAAGCCATCAGTATCGAAACTAGAAACAAAAGCATCTATTTGACCTTGTCTGTTAGGAACATTACCCTGTAATGCAATCTGATTATCACTTTCAGTACTACCAACTATAAAAACATTATCATCTGTATCTAATGTAATACCATAACCAATATCATCAGCCCCACCACCATAGTATGTACCCCATATCCGAGCTCCGAGAGGGTTAAATTTAGCTATGAAAGCATCGTTCATTCCACCTCTTATATGTTGATTACCATTAAAATAAATATTATCATCACTACTACTTTGACCTACTACATATATATTGCCATCAGTATCAGTTATAACACCATTTATTTTGTCAACTTCCTGTCCCCCATAATATGTAGCCCATAATAATTGACCATTTGAAAGGAATTTAGCAATAAAACCATCAGAAGTACTACCTCCGTATATAGGTTGATGGGCATTTGGTGTAGCTATATTTGTTTGTGAGCTAGTCTCTCCGACTAATATTATATTACCTTGGTTATCTATACTTATTCCATTCCCATTTTCTAAAGCCATACCACCAAAATAAGTTGACCACAATCGCTTATTATTTTTGTCAAACTTGGCTATATAAGCATCTAATAATCCACCGTGAATTAATTGATACCCTCCTACTGCTATATTAGTAGGGCTTTCTGTATATCCCGTAATATAATAATTGCCAGATACATCTTCTTCAATATCATTACAGATTTCATTGCCTTGACTACCGAAATATGAGCCCATTATCCTAGCTATAGGATCTATAATCAATACTTTAGTCTTATCATATTCACCAATTGAAAAAGATAATGTATCAGATTCTAACTTATAAGAAGATTCAATTGCTTTCGAATTCTCTAGTTTTTCTTGATATGTAAAAGGGGCATTGAGTGCAATACTTCCAAATTCAATTCCGATTTCTAATTCCTTTTCGCCAGTTACACGCGAATATTTGTTATATTTTTGTAGTAATCTGATATCATCAGGATTAGCTCCAACATTAACAATAAAATCAAATTCAAAATCCCCTTCATTATTGAAATATGCACGAAAGTCTATACCATCATATATGTTCTTGTAAATAACTTCTTTAGTATTCAATAACTTGTGTGTTAATCCGCTTATTGTCGTATAATCATTTGTATGATTATTATCGGAGATTATCTGAGCATCGTTTGCTCCAATAAAATCGAAATCAACTCGATGAATTTTATATGTAGTTAATGGGGATGAATTTAAATCAAAATTATAGAAATCGATTGGTTGTTTGGCAACAAGAGAAAACCCGTAGCTTCTAAGGTATATCGAGGAGTTGCTTTTATTATAAGTAAATAATACTTTATCAATAGCATTTGGTAATTTGATAAATAGATTGTCAGAACCAAATGAGGTAGATAAAATAACAAACGATGAAATAATATAAATAATTAGTTTTTTCATGACAACTCCGTTAATATTCATTATTTTAATATAACAAACATTAACGGAAAAAGTCACATTTTCATTGAAATTTTATTTCAGATTTTGAGTAAATCCACGACCAATTGGGTGGTGTTCGAAGCCTATTTCGGCCATATCAGCAGGTTGGAATAGATTCCGACCATCGAATACTATATTGTTTTTCAATAATCCTTTTAGCTTGTCGAAGTTTGGACTGCGAAACGAGTTCCATTCTGTAACAATAACTAAAGCATCTTTGTCTTTGCAACAAGAGTACATATCTTCAGAATATTCTAATCTATCACCGAATTGCAATTTCGTATTTTCCATTGCTTCTTGGTCATATACTGATATTTTAACACCTTCTTTGAGTAATTCTTCAATAAGCACAAATGCCGGAGCTTCACGGACATCGTCAGTATTTGGCTTAAACGCAAGACCCCATATAGCTATACTAGTCTCACTAAGATTATCAAATCTATTTTTAACTTTATCTACAAATCTTTGTATTTGCTCAGAGTTTATTCTTCTAGCAGCTTTTACGATATGCAAAGGAGAACCTACTTGGTCTGCAGAGTATTCAAGTGCTTGTACATCTTTAGGGAAACACGAACCACCATATCCAACACCAGCGAATAAGAAACGTTTTCCAATTCTACTATCAGAACCAATTCCAGCTCTGATTTGCTCTATATCTGCACCTACTTTCTCACAGTAAGCCGATAGGTCATTCATAAATGAAATTTTAGTTGCTAAGAATGAGTTCGCAGCATATTTAGTGACTTCTGCACTTTTCTCATCCATTATGAATATAGGGTTGCCACTGCGAACAAAAGGCTGGTAGAGGTCAGTCATTATTTGACCGGCTTCTTTGGAAGAAGTACCTATTACCACTCTCTCTGGTTTCATTGCATCTTCTACAGCAAATCCTTCGCGAAGGAATTCTGGATTAGAAACAACACTTACTATATTATTTTCCAATTTTGACTCGAAAATATCATTGACAGCAGAAGCTGTACCCACTGGTACTGTACTTTTATTTACAACTATTTTCTTGTCTGTAATTTTATTTTTATTAATTATATCTGCTATATCGTTTGCTACTTTTAGTACGTGTTGCAAATCGGCAGAACCATCTTCGCTTGGAGGTGTTGGTAAGCAAAGAAATATTACTTGACTTTGTACTACTGCTTGTTCCAAATCAGTAGAGAAGTTCAACCTACCTTCTTTTATATTTCTAGCTAATAGGTGATCTAATCCTGGTTCGTAAATCGGGGATTTACCACTTTTCATAATCTCTACTTTATTTGCATCAATATCTATACAAAGAACATCATTGCCAGCAGCAGCAAAACTAGTCCCTGAAACCAAACCGACATAGCCAGTTCCAATTACACCAATCTTAAAAGACATAAAATTCTCATTTTTTAAATTCAATAGCTTCAAAAATAAAGAAAGCTTTTTTGAGTTACAAGACAAACACGTCAGAAATGTAAATTACTATTGCTATTATTATCAATACTATAATTGAAAACTTAAGTAATTTTTTTATAATGCTGATAAATAGGAGTAAGGTCAGTAATACTAAGATAACTTGGATTAGTGTAGGTAGCTCTAAAAAGAAATTGAATGCTTCTATCATTTATCTTAATATGAAAGTTAAAGGAATTGTACCCCACATTTCTTTGTCTTCTTGTAGTGGGTTGAACCTCCATTGCTTAATAGCATTGATTGCAGCTTGCTCTAGCGCAGGGTCAGCTTTTTGCAAAGGGATTACTTGGCTAACAGATCCATCAGCTAATACTTTGAAACGTAATTCTATTCGAGCGTTAGATTTCACACTTTTAGGGAATTGAGGTAGTTTCTTACTCAAAAGAACTCGATTTCCTCCACCTCCCCAATCTATATCTCCAAAACCATCTCCAGCTCCTCTGCCAGTACCTCGATCTTTCAGGCCTGTACCTGCTATATCAGATCCATCTTCTTTACCAACACTTTTATTGTCGGTACCAGTGAGCTTTGTGTTATTTCTATCATTGCTTTTTATGTCATTAGATGCAATAAACTTAGAAGCATCTTCTATTTTTACATCTGATTTGCCTTTAGTATTTGAAGCTATTTGGGCATCTTCTATATTAATCTCAGCTCTATTGCCTTTGACAGATTTACCTTCTTCTGTTAGATTCCCACTTTTTTTACCAGTCCCATCTCCTGATCCGAAATTCAATAATTCTATTGGAATAGAAGAACTAATTTCTCTAGGTTGAGCTTTTTCCAATTCAATAAGTGGTGAGATTAACCAAAACAATAGCATTACGACCACTGCAATAATAAATCCTTTTGCTGTGTTCGAATCCCATGGAATTCGGATATTTAATCCTGGTTGTACTTCAGGTTGTCTTATCATTTGACTCTATCTATCCAAGATTGTGAGTAGCCTAACTCTAATGCAGACGTCCTTGCGGCTTCTTTTGTTTCAAATTTGCCATATCTAACTCTATACCAAGTCCTACCTTTTACTTCCTGTTCTGTAATCATAGCATTAGGAACTTGTCTTGCCTTTAATTGTCCCAACCAACTTTCTGCATCTTCTCTAGAAGGTGAAGAATAAATTTGCACCATAAATAGTCCTTTTTCCGGGGCTGGGCCTTTTGGCTGTGGCATAGAGAAATTTGATTCATCTATAACAATTGAAGTCTTTTGTTTCTGTTTCGGTACTACTTTATTCGTATTATCGTTAGAAGCTATATTTTCTTTTTTCTTTTCTATTAATTCTTTCTTGGGTACATTTACTTTGGGCTCCACTTTCTTAGGGGAGTTAGTATTTGATTTCGGTTTTTCATTTTGAAAACCTTCGTCTTCAAAATCATCTTCTAAACCAGCAAAAAATTCCTTATCTTCTTTGTAAGTTAAAAGTGTATCTTTTTTGGCGATATCCATAGAATCAAGCCAATTTTTCTCTTCTTGAGTCATTGCTTCAGAAGTTTCAGCTTTTTTATTATGTTCATTATTATGGTTTTCGTGATTATCTACAATTTTTTCTTGTTTCGGTTCATCAGTTCCGTGTTCATCAGTTCCATCACTCATAAAATACCATAATAGAGCTACTGTCCCAAGTGTGACAATGAGAGTAGCAACAGATGAATAGAGCATTAGAATCCAGATAGGAGTTTTCTTTTTCTTTTTTTCTTCAACTACTTCATTCTGGGGTTCTTCATTTGTAGCCTCCTCTATAGGTGGAGTGGTTACCTCTTCGGCAACTTTAACATTTGAAGGTTTATCTGCGTCTATATCCGTTAATATAACAACTGTATCGGCATCATCGCCAATTTGTTTGGCAGGTTCCGAATGACTATTATCTTCTATTTGCTCAGAGCTTGCCTCTCTCTTTGCTTTGCTTTTATCTATATCTTCTTGAAGTTTTTTCTTGAACTCTTCGTCCAAATCTAGTTCTTCATCCTCTTCAGGTTCTAACCCTACTTCTGGGATAATTTCTTGTTCAACATCTTCTTGCTCTTTTTCTATTTCTATTTCCTCAACCTGAGGTTTTTCTTCGGTTTCTTCGATTTGGCTTTCTAGTTCTTCCTCTTGTTCTGAATCAGAGTCTAAGGATTCTACAGACGCAGTTACTCGAACAGTTGATGATGGTTCATCACTAAATTCATCAGGAAGCTTAGCAGGGTAGTCATTTTCATCCTCCAACATAAACGATTCGTCATCGTTCTCGTCGGGTTCGAATCCGCCGTACTCTTCTTCTTCTTTTTTTCTATCGTCGTTCAAATCTGCCATAATCTAAAATGTGTAAAGAATACCAAGTTGAGCAAATATTCCTCTTTGCTTGTATCCATTCCAAATATAAATATCTTGGTTAAATATATTTTCTAAGTTAACAAAAGCTCCTAAACTTTCAGAAAAATAATACTCTGCCCGGAAAGTTATATCAAAATAACCATCCAATTCTATTGTATTTGCGAGATCAGCGTATCTATTCCCTATGTACTTAGCACCAATAATTGTGCCAAACTCCTTTGTGAAATAATGGTGGTAATTAGTCGCAAACTGAACTGTAGGAACGTAAGTGAGTTGTTCGTCTGTAGAATCTTGAGTAGTTATATTGAAATTCAAATCAGCTGTTACTCTTTGCAATTCATTTATATCCCAAAATAATTGAGCAAATGCTTGCAATCTATTAGACCCTACATATTCAGGATTAAATCTAAATGTACTATCATTAGTGTAGCTAATATCATTTTGGTTGATAGAATATGAGGCACCAAAAGTTGCACTAATAAATGTAAATGGATGATAATTAAACAATATCTTACCCATAGCAACAGTGTGTTTATAATCAACAACAGGTGAAGTAACTACATAGGGATTTATCCCAAACATATCTACGAATGAATTATTGCTCAAGCCAGTATTTGCTATTGCATAGAAAGTGAAATCTTGGCTCATAATAGCAGAAATATTTACATCTGCGTATAGTGCCAATTTGCTCTCACTGACAGTATTAGTAGCTAATTGAACACCTGGAGCTATACTAAAAGAGAAATCTCCCTTTGCAATTGGGAATACAGCATTCGCTTTTATCATCGAATTGCCGTTCGAATTTGTTGTTCTAAAATCTACTTCAGCATTCAAACCAAATTTATCAGAGCCAAAAGGATTATGAAGAAACAAGCCCCCATTAATTCCAAATTCAGAACCGTCATTCAGATTATCATTCAAACTAAAAATATTGAATCCGAGTTTTGAGTCAAATCTGAAATCATTATAATTAGACTCAGTGCTAGTACCAATAAAAATTTTTGTAGTATTTATATTATCAGCCGTGTCTAAAGCATAAGTGTTATAGTTCCAGTTGTCGAATCTAAACTTAGTTCTTGTCTTACTACCACCAAATAGCCAGAATTGCTCAGGAGCTATATAGTCTATATCAGCATTAGCTTGTATTTTCGTATAATCAGCATTATCGACATGACCATCAGACCCTTCGAATCCGCCATTTACAAAGAAATCGAATTTGTCTATGTTAAAATCTAGCCCTGCCATAGCTTTTGGAGTTAGAAAACTTCCAAAAGAACCTTCTAAATATCCATTAGGGAACTTTGGTACAACAAAATTTGCTGGTATTTTCTCAGGAGGAAGTAATAAGAATTTCTGCTTTTCATTATCATTCAATGAATCTAGCGATGCTTGATTCATAGGTTTGGGTTTATCAGGCAATTTTTTAGTGCCACCACCGGTTTCAGGATTATAATTTCCAATGATAATTGCATTTGGGAAGCTAGCAGGTTCTGTATTCTGTGGCTTCTGTGTTTCTTGTGCATTCGCCGTATATAATGATACAACTAGTACACAAAGCAATATGTTTTTCAATTTATTCATCTTTCTTAATTGCCTGGTTTACTCTCTTAATTCTTGCTTTAGCAGTATTACCATAATCATCATCTGGACGCAATTCTAATAGTGCAGAATATATTTCCTTAGCTTTCAGATATTCTTTTCTTTGCTCATAGATCTCACCCAGATTTACTAATGATAGTGAAAACCAATCTTCGTAACCCGAATAATTATTTTTTATTTGTAGATAAGCTGCTTCAGCTTGTTCCAAATCCTTATCTTTTTTCCATAGCTCACCAATTCTGTAATAAGACTCAGCTACAAATTCGTTGCTCTTACTATTGAGTGCTAATTTGAGGAAATATTCCCTTGCCTTAGCATTACTATCTATTCGCTTATAGTAACTAGCTAGACGGTAAGCTGATTCATCAGAATATTCATCACCTGGATAATTCTGAACTGCGAAATCATACATCTTTAATCCGAATGCTGTGTCTCCCAACGTGAAGTTAATCAATGCTCTTTCAAACACAGCTCTTGGTGCTGTTCCTTCATTAGGATATAATTCTATAAGTGAAGCGAAAAGTGAATCTGCTTTTTTCCCATTTGCAATACTCTTTTGTAAGAGAGCATTTTCCATTAGTGCAAGGCTAGCATAATCACTTTGAGGATAATTTTTCTGTACTTTTATAAATGCATTCTCAGCTTCCAATTTCTTATCCATGCTTATATAACTTTTACCTATCCAATATAATACTTCTGCATTTTCTGGATTGTTCGGGTCAGCTTTTATAATTTTCGAATACTCGTCTATAGCTTTATCGTATTTTTTCGAATCGAATAGTATTCGTGCACCATCTGAACGGAAACTACGAGTAAATGGAGAATCCTCATTTTTCTCAACATAATCGTTGATGATACTAACAGCTTCATCTTCCCTACCGAGTAAGATTAGACATTGCTGAACACTTCTCATAGCTTCGGGAGCTAATCCGCTCGAAGGATATTTGTCAACTACTTTTCTATATGCAATCATAGCTTGATCAAAATCACTCTTGTTATAATGGCAATCTGCAATAGCATAATATGCTCTAGGTACATAAGTACTATTAGGATATCTTTCTATCAAGAAATTGAAATTAGCAATTGCCTCATCATACTTCCTTTGTTGGAATTTTATCCATCCTATTAGATACATCGCATTAGGTGCTAGAGGGCTACCACTATAATTTTTGACAAATTGCTGTAGTGCTACTAGCGATTGGTCGTAGTTGCCTAATCTATAAAGTGCATCTGCTCTTTGGAAAGAGGCATATCGTCCTTCATCTGTTTTAGGTCCCAAATCGGCAGCTTTTTTGTAATATTCAGCAGCTTTAGCGTATGACTTTATCATGTGATAACCGTCAGCTTGACGAACTAAAACCTCTACCCCATATTCTGTTTTAGGGAATTCGCTTATTAATTGTTCGAATATTTTGCTAGACTGTTTGAAATTTTGTTTTCTGAAATAAGACCACCCCAAAGAATAGAGTATATCCTCTCTTCTAGTATGATAAGGAAATTCCTTCAATAATTTTTCATAAGATTGTGCAGCATTAGTAAGTAAGTCACTTGCATAATTGGCCTCAGCAAGCCAAAACAGGGCTTCTTCCATTCTAGGGTCACCTTTCTTAGCATCTGCTACGTAAGCAGAAAGTGATGCAATAGCTTCGTTGCTACGCTTATCCATCACTAGCGAAACTCCTTTTCTGAATCTTGCTTCAGACATATACCAATCTTTTTTAGGCATTAGCACATAGTCTGAATTTTTAATAGTCTGTATAGCTTTATCATAAGTAACTGTTGCTGAACTCCATTCAGATAACTCCATGTGAGTAGCTGCTAGCAATAAGTTAATACGAGTAGCTGTAACTGGGGATAGTGCATATCTTTCAGCTCTTTGTAATACGGTTTTAGCTTGACCATAATCTTTTTCTTTATAATAAATCTGTCCTAACTCAAGTAATACAGCTCCTTTGAATGGGAAAGATGTACTAAGAGAAAGAGCATCTAGTTCTGTTTTCGCAGTGTCTATATCACCTGATTTAACTAGCGTAACAGCTCTATAGAGTTGAGCATTATATTTAACTTGTAAGTGGTCATCACCAGAGTTCTTGATGATATCATCGAAGTAAGCCAAAGCTTCTTTGTACCTTTGCAAATTTAGCAACGCCCATCCAGCACCCAACTTACTCTTGTATTCTAAAGGTGAACCGAAAAAAGTATTTTGAAAAGTCTCGAAATACATCAGTGCTTGCTCGTAATTACCAGCTAGATTACTAGCTTCTCCGCGTAGGTATAGTATTGCCTCTTGTGGATTTTCGAAGTTAGTTTGCTTTTCGTACTGCATCCCAACTGAGTCTTGTTCTAATATACTTAAAGCTGCAAAATTTGCACGCTCTAGAACTAAAAGTGCATCGGGGTACTTTCGTAAAATCAGATAATTATTCGCTTCACGGATTAGAGAAGCTATGTAAACATTAGTCTTTGGGTATTCTATTCTAACTTTTTTGAATGCCGCAATAGCTTTTTCGTTCTCGAACTCTTGCTCATAGAGTTGACCATAAGCATATATAGCATCATCAGAGAATTCGCCCTCTGGGTATATCTCAGCACATTGCTCTAAAGTTTCCTTGGCCACTTTTTGCTTGTTGATTTGGCTTTCAGCTATCCCCTTCCAATAAAGAGAATGATGACCTATAGTATAATACTCATCATCGGGTCTGCTGTTCTTCTTTTCGTGGCGGCTATTATAGTTCTCGGCTGCCGTTTCATAAGCGAAATTCAGATAGTACGTAGCGGTCTCAAACTTTTCTTGTCTGAAATGCATCATACCAATTCGGAAATATGCCACGGGTACGAATGGAGAATTATTCCTAACTTTTATGAAGTCCAGAAGCTTTGTCTCGGCTATATGGAAATTGCCCTTGATTAAATCCAGTTCAGTTTCGAACATCAGAGCTTTATCATTAGCAGGATTCTCTGGCATATTGCGAATAACATCGCTGATTTTCCTTTCACTCAGGTTTATGAGCTTAGTATCATATAGTCTTATCGCTTTGTCTAACTCTTCTGCATTATATATATAACTAGTCTCGGTTACTTGAGCCGAAGCTGTAAAATATCCGAGGAAGAGAAAAGCAAGATATAATTTTATCTTAGTAATCGTCATTTTATACTGTGTTTTTAAGTAATATAGAGAGGACGAAATGGGATTTTCGAAACCTTACCCTATGCTGCGAAAGTAAATTAGCAAATTTTATTTAAATAACACAATAATTACGATTTAGTTCAGAAAAAGTGGCACAAATTTATTTAAGTTTTATATTTATTTGTTGCCCTCACTCCTTAACAAATTTTGCTATATTATTCCCCTGCTCATCAACTACGAAGTACACGCCTGAGATTAACTCTGTCACATTCAGTTTGCCGTTATCTACTATGCCGTATTCTTTCACCATTGCACCAGTGCTGTTGATTATACTTAGCTGCATTGGCTTGGTTAGCTCTAATTGTATAAAGTCCTTCGCAGGGTTCGGATAAACCGTCATTAATCCTGGTTGTGGGGTATCTTCGACTGAGCTGATAGTGTTCGGGATTCGGTAGAGTTGTTCGCCCTCGCCATAATAGTCTGCGAAAAAATATACGTTCCCCTCCAGTTCTTGATGAAATAGTGGCTCTATAGTAGGTGATGGAGTTTGGAAATCTAAAGGCATCACTAATTGAGTTCCCCTAGTTGTCAAATCAGAATACCATATTCGGGTTGTATCTGATGTACTTCTTTCTACGAAAAGTGTATTATTGTTTATTTGCTTTGTTGTGCGAGGTACAGTGTATAAATCTAACAGCCCTTTGTGAAGTAAATTTGTTCCAACTTCTGTACCATCTGACACCCACCCTGAATTCTCTCCGGTTGCCGACTCTGTTAGGAATAAAACCTTACCCTTTATTATATCAGAGAAAAACCTAATTCCTGAGCCGTGTGCCCCTTCCTCAATATCTTTTATAAGGTGAGTACCAATCTCTGTACCGTCCGTTACCCATAACTCCTCACCATGTGCATCATCAGAAGCGACGAAGAATAATTTATACCCATTACCACCTGGACCCCATGAGTTAATCTCTACATTGGGTTCAGTTAGTTTTAAAGTGTTTTTTACAGTTCCTCCTGATGTCCATAGACTACTTCCTTCCTTCTCATTAACCACAAAGAAAGCTTGTTGATGATCTATTTTCTGAGGTTTGATATAATTTACTTTTGATTCTTGATCATTCGAAACTTCAGCCAGTAGATAAGTACCTTTTAAAGTACCATCACTTATCCAGACTTCCCTAGTCTTATTATTTTGTATCAAAGTAAATAAAAGAAAATAATCGATAAGTACGTAAGACTCAGTTACGAATTCAGTTTCGGGTTTATTTGGAATTAAGTTTATAGTACCTTTTTCTGTTCCGTCTGTTACCCATAATGAATGAGAATTTTCCGAATAATCTATAAAGAAAAGATGATTAGCATTAGAACCATCAAAAGAAGCTTCAAAATAATTCGGAGATAGTTTTTTAGTACTTATGGAGTCTCCTTCTGTGACCCATATTTCATTTTTTTCATGACTATCATGTGCTAGTTGAAATTGTAGTCTATCATTGGAAACAGAAAATCTTGATATATAAGGTAAATATAAGTCTTCGTATTTAAAAACTCTTACTGTTCCATCCGGTGTTCCGTCAGTCTTCCATAGACCAAATTCAAAAGTTTTAGGCTCAACTGCACCAAAATAAACTTCATTATTATATTTTTTGAAAAGTCTAGCATCTACATCAATTACTCCATTCCAATCTGCATCCGTAAAAACTATGTACTTCAAAAGAATAGTTCCTTCTTCAGTTCCATCAGTAGCCCAAAGCCCTGTTCCATTCTCGTCCTTTGCAACAAATAGTAATTGGTGGTCTAATTCATTACTTACTATTATTGGATTCGAATCACCATCAGGGTTTATATCTTTTACCATTTGCATACTATTTATATCACGGTTGAACGCCCAAAGTTCTAAACCAGACACTCCATCATCAGCCCTAACAAATACCTTACTATTGTGTTCTACAAAGTCATTTGGTATAGTATATTCGAATATTATATCACAATGTAATTTAGGTTCTATCACATCTGCTTTAGAAAAAAGTCCAAATGGAATCACCATCAATAGTACTAATATTATCTTTTCCATGTCCTCACTCCTTCACGAATTTTGCTATATTATTTCCTTGCTCATCGACTACAAAGTACACACCTGAGATTAACTCTGTCACATTCAGCTTTCCGTCAGCAATTACGCCAAAATCTTTCACTATCTTACCAGCACTATTGACTATGCTCAAATGCATTGGCTTGCTAAGCTCTAACTGTATAAAGTCCTTCGCAGGGTTCGGATAAACCGTCATTAGTTCTAGTTGGGGGGTATCTTCGACTGAAGTTTGTGTACCTTCAATCTTCCATAAATTTACTTCATTTTGATAATATTCTGCAAAAAAGTACAGATCATTTTTGAAAATATGGAAAACTGGTAATTTTTCAGGAGCTAAGTTTGTTGTAGCGTCAATAGGTTTTAATTCTTTTCTTTCGCTTGTTTTTAAATTAAACGAACACATCATAAATTTACTATTAAGTTCGTTATATTTAGAATAAATAACGTATTCTTCAAATATGGTCGCCCAATCGTTATTTTGTATATCTTGCATTGCAAACCTATCCACTATAAATGTACCTTCATTTGAACCATCAGTGACAACTAGATTCGTCATTCCTTCATTATCATTAAATTCAAATATTGCATGATCCCCTCTATAATTATGTAAAACTGGGAAATTAATCATTCCATTTTTCAATCCAGGGATTAATATTTCTTTAGTTCCTTCTTTAGTTCCATCTGTGATTACTGGAATTGACTTGCCCAAATTATCATTCTTTATTGTAAATAATCTATTCTTTATAACTGTATGTCCTCTGGTAAATTGATTACCATAATTTCTATCAACTAATTCAATTGTTCCTTCTTTAGTTCCATCTGTAATCCAATATGCACTTTCAATTAATTCATTAGTTATTATTAATTTATTATTAAAATCAAAGAATTTTATTCTAAACATTGCTCCACTTAATGATATATCTACAATTCTTTGGGTCCCTTCAGAAGTACCGTCAGTTTCCCAAAGAGAGCTAATATCATCTGTTTCTTGAATAGTAAAATAAAGTTTATCCTTATATAATTTGAATGTTGGAGTTTGATTTTTCAGCTTAACTGATAATTTAGTAATCAATTTATTACTTTCTTTAGTCCCTTCGGTAGACCATAAGGCAACTGTAGAATCTGTTTCAGTTTTAACATAGTAAAGTTTTCCATTATGCTCCTCTGAAAAAAATAATCTATTACTGCTTGTTAGAAAGTTTAAAGTATCAAGGGTATTTATATCTATTGAATAATAAAAATATATTTTTTCATCAGATTCGAATTCAATTATAAAACTATCTTTCAACTTACTTGTTTTAATCAAATTTAATGTTTTAATATTCCTAAATATAATATTTGTACCTTCCAAAGTACCATCAGTAATTAATATATCACGTTTCAAAATATCATATGCTTCGAGAAGTATTTTGTCATTTAAAACGTTTTTATTTTCTTTATTACTAATAAAATAACTTGGAGCACTGATTAAATTGTGATTAGCAATTTTTTGCGTCCCCAATTCAGTACCGTCTGTTGACCAAAGTCCTTTATAATTAGTTAAAATTAATTTATCTAAGTCATCATTAATGAAAAATGATCTTTCCCCTTTAGGGAAATTAGAAAATTCTTCAAGTCCTTTTGTACCTTCTATTGTTCCATCTGTTACCCAAATTTTTTCGTTGTTGGACGAAAATGAGTTTGAAAAAAATAATTTACCGCTTGCCTCAGAAAAAACCTGAGTATGAGCATGTGAAGAAATTGCTATTTTTACTAATCGTTCATTTATATTAGCATTAAGAATGTTAAAAAAGCAGAAAAAAAATAATATATATTTCATTGTAATTAGCTCCTATTAATTAAAATATGTATTTAAATTTAAAAAAATTTTAGTCATTAAAAAGCTCACTCCTTCACAAATTTTGCAATGTTTTTACCCTGCTCAACAACTACGAAGTACACGCCTGAGATTAACTCTGCCACATTCAGCTTTCCATCAGCAATTACGCCAAAATCTTTCACTTTCTTACCAGCGCTATTGACTATGCTTAGCTGCATTGGCTTGCTAAGCTCTAATTGTATAAAATCCTTCGCAGGGTTCGGATAAACGGTCATTAATTCTGGTTGTGGGGTATCTTCGACGGAGCTAATAGTGTTCGGGATTCGGTAGAGTTGTTGGCCTTCACCGTAGTAGTCTGCGAAGAAGTAGACCTGATTTTTATATTCGATTTGAAAAGAAAAATATTCATGCACATGAACATCATTTTTTTGGTCTTTGGGCATTATTTTATAAGTACCATCTCCTGTCATGTCTGTTCGCCACAATCTAAAAGTATTATCATTACCCATTTCTCTAAAATAAAGTATATCATTTATCACATTTTCATGATAAAACATTCTATATAAGTTTCTCAGTTCACTATTTAGTATATATGTACCTGCTTCTGTGCCATCAGTAATCCAGATTGATTTTATACCTTTTTCATTCTCATATAAAAATAGAACCTTATCGCTGACAACTTTGTCACTGAACTCGATTCGGGATCTATCATTACCGACAGAAAGGTTCTTTACAAATTTTGTACCTTCGGCTGTACCATCAGAAACCCAAAGATCTTCTCCATTCTCATCATCGACATTTGTGAAATACAATTTATCCGAATAATTACTTTCTCTATTTTCGTACATATCTTCTAACTCAAGTGGAGAAATCATTTTTGTGCCTTCTTCAGTTCCATCTGTGACCCAAAGGCTACTAATCTGGTTTTCAAATAAGAAAAAAAAGAGTTTTTGTTGACGATCATTATTCTGTGATAGAAAATAAAAGTATGCATTCGGATCGGAAGAAAATGTTTTTACTTTCTTTGTACATTCAAGAGTACCATCACTTACAAGGAGTATTAATTTTCGATCATTTGTATAACCCTCGAAAAATAAATTGTCTCCGTTAAAAGCATAATTCGAATTACTTGCTTTATAGTCATCCAATTTATCAGTTAAAGGAACTGCACCACCAACTGTTCCATCGGTTGACCATAATTCTTTCTTTTCCCCAAGACTATCAAGAAAAAAGTCATAAGAAGAATTCCAACGGAGTATTGAAATAGAATTAAGTACATCCTTACTATTTGTAAGTTTAATAGTATTTTCTTCTGTACCATCGGTTGACCATATATCTCTAAGACCTCGATTTGTATGGAATAAAAGTCTATCTCCTCTAATATGAAAATTATTAGGACTTGACGAACCATCTGGGTTTATATCTTTTACAAGTACAGTTCCTTCAGAAGTACCATCTGTTTTCCAAAGCTCATCACCTTGATTTTCTGACTCAGAAGCACTGAAATATAACTCGTCCTTATAAACTATATAAGAATTCCAATCATCTTCCATTACTTTAGCTATAATTCTATAGAAGTAGAAATACTTTAATAACACAGTGCCTTTATCAGTACCATCAGTAGCCCATAGACCAGTACCATTTTCATCATAGGCATAGAATAGAATAACATTTTCAAGGGTACTTTGGAAAATCATAGGGTTTGCATCTCCATTTGGGTTTATATCTTTTACCATTCGTAAGCTATTGTGCTTTTCATCAAAAACCCAGAGTTCCAAACCATGAACACCATCATCTGCTATAGTGTAAACTAAACCATTGTGTTCTATAAAGTCATAGGTAGAATCGCGAATTACAAATTTAATGTCGCTGTGCTGTTCCGGCTCTAATATTTTCGCCTGAACGTACGTACCGAATGGTATCATTACTAATAAAACTGTTATAAAATATTTCATGTCCTCACTCCTGAATTATTTTTGCTGAATTTTCTCTATTAATTGCTTTTCTAATTCTAGTAGGTTTCTGCTTCTTTCTTTTATCGCTTTGGCTGGGTTGCCTGAGTAAATCATAAATTCCTCACAATCACGAGTTACTAAGCTAAGTGCACCTACTGCACTTCCTGTTTTCAGTGTAACTCCAGGTAATATTACACAGCTACTTCCTACAATAGAATGTTTGCAAAATTTAACTGCTTTTTTAGTAACATTAGTGAACTCTTTGGGAATCGTTGGATGACACATATACTCACCCGAGTAATCATCATTACTAGAATAAACGGCTGTCCTTGATGAGATTCCGCTGAATTCTTCAAGTGTGATTTTTCCATCACCTTGCAATGATACATAGACTGCTAAGTGAACGTAGTTGCCTATTTCTATTCCTCCCTTACCTGCTGATAATACACAATAATCGTCTATTCGTACATTATTAGCTATAGATATCCTAGACACTCCGTAGAGTGATGTTTTTCGACTTATTTGTACATTATGTCCAACTGATTTGAAACCTATTGCTTTGAGTTCTTCTTCTGTATAAAATGATGTCATTCTTAAGTCTCTGTTATTGTTTCCCAAATATACAATTTTTTTTAATATTTTATATTTATAACTAACTGACTTTGAAAGGAGTATATGACAATTGGGGTAAATTTAGATTTTTTTGGGTTTATCGTTGCAATAGTGTGTGAGAAATACAACAGTTAGTATTTTTGAATTTATAGTGCTCCCTCACCTTGTTTACTTTGATTATCTTTATTAATCACTCGGGCTTGTATGGCTCTACTAATACTACTTCTTCGCGTCGTACCACTACGGCACCGGGGTTGGCTCCTTTGGGTTTGCTAACATATTTCTTCTGCGTATAAGCTACTGGCGCAAGATGAGAAGTCTTTGCTTTTGAATAATATGCTGCTATTGCGGCAGCTTCTTTTATTATTCCTTTGCTTGGCTCTCGCCCATCTACTCTTATTACACAATGTGAACCACCTACTCCACGTGCGTGAAGCCAAATATCATTTGGTTTGGCAAACTTCATAGTTAGTTCATCATTATTTTTTGCATTTTTACCTACATAAAGTATAAAATTCTCACTTAGCTCATATTTCTTGAACTTCTCTTCTCTTATTTCTGGCCCTTTTCGCTCCACTATGTCACCTAATACTTTTCTATTATTTACCAATATCTCTTCTAATTGTCTTACATCGTTTGAGTTTTCAATTGCTTCTAGTAAACGATTCTTTTCATTGAGACGAAATTCTAATTCTGGTAGTTTAGCTTTTGCTATTGATCGTTCTTTCAATACATTCGACGACTTTTTAAAGTATTTTTGTGCATTGTCTAGTAGATTTAGTTTTTCATCAATTGGTATTTTTATATTACTCCCATCCCAATCCAATAGCTCTATTTCTTTACCAGACTTAATTTTGGGGTTCGGCTGCGATATTAATAATTCTGCATAATGGCGCAACTCATTGGATTTCTTTTCTCCATCTTCCAATCTATTTATTCGTTCGATTGCAGTCTCATCTTTCTTTATTAGCTTTTCTAGCTTACTAATAGATTTCTTTTTTAGTTCTGTAATTCTCTTTTTACTTACTTCTCTTACGAATTTTGTTCTGATTCCTTCGCTAATAGATTCGCACTTCTTATGTAACTCATACCCATCTAATTCTATTAATGATAATACATACTTTTCATCACTAATTTTATATACAAAGGATTCCTTTGATCTAGCAATATTATAATAGTATTTATCTATTTTTTCTTCTTGTTCACTAATATCTATATCTTTGAGTAAAGTTTTTTTATCAATACTATTTTTCTGTAAATAGTTTTCAGTATAATACTTACCGAAATAGTACTTACATTTTTTTAGGGCGTCCGAAAAAAAAGTACTCTCATCAAAATCCGAAATACTTTTTTGCTCGTTAGTGTCTATAGAGATTCTGGTACCAATCTCATCAAAATTGTTCAGACTATGTATAATCTTATCTTTTTTAGTAGTTATTAATAGATTAGATTTGTTGTGTCCGAATAGTACGAAATACAAATTGTGATTTTGAGTAGAGATGACTATTATTCTGTCTTCGTTAACTTGACAGATATTAGTGATGGATTCACCGACTAAAACACCAAATAAATCTTTTGTATTTGCTTTAGCTCGGTTGTGCTTGTTGCGAAGTAGCAACCTATCGTAAGGAGAGTTCGTTGAAAATTCTAAGAATAAGACAGAATTGCCATCAGTTATTTCAATTATAAGCAGACCTAGGCTCTGCGTATAAATCTGACTAAACTTATAACCGACGATTGATTGCAATTCGTCTGCGAGTGCCGATATGGTTGCTTTGTGATTAATCATTATTTCTTTGGCACGGAATTCTCACTATATATATTATAGTTATTTGTATAAAAAAGTTTGACAATATGTCAGCAATTAAACAACTAACAAAGTTAAATTGAAAAATTATTGTATAAAGTGAAACTTTTTTCAATTTAATGTGTCTATATAACTAAATAAGAGAATAAAAGTCTTATTTTATTTTAAGTTGGAATTAAACAGAGGTATATGATGGATTTAGCAGTTCAAATAGAAGAATTATTTAAGAACGATAGAAAAAAATTCCTTGGTTTTATTCGTAAAAGAGTACGATCACAGGAAGAAGCGGAAGATATATTACAAGATGTATTTACAAATGTCCTTGCTGCATCAAAAAATGTACAAAAGCCAATAGAAAATATTGCTTCTTGGGTATTTACAGCAGTAAGAAATAGAATAATTGATTCATACAGAAAAAAAAGAGCAGAAGCTTTTTCTGACCTTCAAACTCCTAAACAACAAGAAGAAGGAATGGACACTTTCGAGCATTTCATCGAGGATGTAGGGGAAGGACCTGAAAGTGATTTGCTTAGAAAAACTATTTGGGAAGCAGTCCAAGAAGGATTAAATGAACTTCCAGATGAACAAAGAGATGTGTTTGTTAAAAATGAATTTGAAGGTATTTCGTTTAGAGAAATGTCAGAAGAAACAGGCGTAAATATAAATACTCTATTAGCAAGAAAGAGATACGCTGTTCTGCATTTACGAAAAAAACTAAGCGAGTTATACTCTTCAATAAATGAAAGCTAACAATCACGATATTAAACTTACAATTGAAAAAATTGCCCGCTCAATATTTTTTATAATATTTATTGGCGGGCTTTTTCTGTTTATATCATATACATTAGAAAATATCTGCAATCTTGTAATATTCGACACATTCAAAATACCTTGTATCAATACTCTAGAAGCAGCTGGTATAGTTGGCTTCGCCTATATCATCATCTATGGTATAAACTTCGGAATAAAATCTATGCGTACAGAAATGACAAATAGGCACAAGACAAATCGGCAGAACTCCGACAATTAGTCATACTGCTTTGCTAATCTAATTCCAGAGAACATCCATCTCGCATCCGGGCGATAAAAATTTCTATATGTATGTCGTATGTGTGTCATAGGAGTAGCAAAACTACCTCCTTTTAGAACCATCTGATTTACCATAAATTTGCCATTATATTCTCCTAATGCACCTTTTTCTTGTTTATACATTGGATAAGGCAAATATGAACTTTCAGTATATTCCCATAGATTTCCTATAAATGAAGTATCACCAATATTTCTAGGTAAAGCTAAAAGGTTCCCATCTTCAAGTAAATTAGATTTCTCGCTAGCATTATAGTGAGTCTTAGATGCTACTTCCCATTCGAACTCAGTTGGCAATCTATAACCTGCCCATCTAGCGAATGCATTAGCCTCATAGTATGAGATATGGGTAACAGGAGCTGCGGGATCCAATCTACGTAACCCATGCAAAGTGAAGTAGTGCCAAAAACCGTCCTTCTTTTTCCAGTATAATGGATGAGAGATTTTATTTTTCTCTTTCCAATCCCAACCATCTGCTAACCAAAGAAGTGGCTCATCATATCCACCATCATTGATGAACCCCCTGAACTCACGATTGGTAATTAATCTATCAGCAATCTCTGCACTATGTAGATATTGTTTATGAAGTCCCTTCTCATTGTCAAAGCAAAATAAGTTAGAGTCGTGTCCTATCTCGTAAACACCTTCATCGATTGATAAGAAGTTCTGAGCTTCTATTTCATCGCTGAAACTAAAGTCTTTTTCTATGTAAGTCGGGTGCAAGGGGCTACTACCAAAGTTATATTTAATATCTTGTAGTAATAGTTCCTGATGTTGTTGTTCATGATTCAGACCTAAAACTAACAATCTATTGATTGTTTCTGTTGGTCCATCAAGTAGTTCAGCTACATGTCTGTTTACATACTCTCTGTATTCATAAATCTTATTCATCAAAGGTCTTGAAAGAGCTCCTCTTTCAGATTGAGTAAGCCTCTCACCTTGAGAAAAATAATAACTATTGAATAAATACGAGAACTGTTCGTCAAATGGACGATAGTCTTTATAGTATTTTTCAAGTATGAAACTCTCAAAAAACCAAGTAGTGTGGGCAAGGTGCCATTTGGCTGGACTAACAAACCAATCGACTTGTATAGAGTAATCCTCTATGTCCAAAGGTCTACAAATAGACTCTGTCACATTTCTTACTTGATTAAATTGTAGTGTAAGTGGTATATGTTTGGTCATAAATACTATATTTGTAAGTGAAGGATAGGCTTAAAATATAAAATAAATTGGAATAAACAATGAGTGAAGAGATAAAAAAAATGTTTTCTAGTATTTCGAAGAACTATGACTATATGAATAATGTAATGTCATTGGGGCTTCATCATATATGGAGAAAACGATTAGTACGGTTATCTGGGGCTAAACCAGGTGACACAATACTCGACACTGCATCTGGAACTGGCGATTTAGCTATTGAGTTTAAAAAAGTAGTAAAACACGGTAGAGTACTCGCAACTGATTTTTGTTCAGATATGCTTAAGCACTTACCAATGAAAGCAATAAAAAAAGATGTCGAAATAGAAGCCGAACTTGCGGATATTCTTGACCTTCACTTTGATAACAATAGTTTTGATATAGCAGGCATTTCTTTTGGTATTAGGAATGTTGATGATATGTATCGCGGTATAGCTGAGTTAGCGAGAGTAGTAAAACCCGGTGGTAGATTGATGATTTTAGAAACAGGAAAACCAAAAGGATTTCTAAAGAAAATATACGAATACTATAGTAAAAACATTATGCCTAGATTAGGTCGAATGCTAATAGATCAAGAAGCGGCATACACCTACTTACCGACCACTATAGAAGGTTTCCCTTACGGACAAAAATTTGTAGATATATTAAAAGGTACAGAAAGATTTACAGAAGTAAAGTGTTATCCTCAATTTTTCGGTGTAGCTTATATATATAAGTGTACTGTCAAATAGTGTTAGCAAACTCAATAATTTTTTTAGCTAAGCTCTCCCAAGATTGATCAGCTAATGCTCTTTTTATATTGGCAACATAATCAATATCAGATTCGAAATAATTTTCAATCGCGTTTTTGAATAGGTTTTCATCAGCTTTTTCGAGAACTATACCAGCGTTCCATGGCTCTACCATTTCGCGCAATCCTCCAACATCAGAAACAATAACAGGCACATGGAAATTATACGATATGCCGACAATTCCAGACTGTGTGGCAGTTCTATAAGGCAGTACACAGACATCAGAAGCCGAGAAGCAAGTCGCTGCTTCGTCCTCAGTAGTGTATTTGATTAGTTTAGATACACGGCTACTATCAATAGATTTGAGCTGTTCTTCGTATTTATCAAAGCCAGAATAAGACTCACCGGCGATTATTAGATGATAAGATTCATCTAGTTTCTTGAAAGCTTCTATAAGTATATCCAACCCCTTATAATCACGTATAAATCCAAAGAAGATTAGAACTTTTTTATCAGGATGGATTCCTAATTTCTCTCTAGCAATTTTTTGCTCTAATCGGTCGCCAAAATGATCATAAGGTGGGTGATAACCCATTATATACTTTGCGTTCGGCTTTAATTTCAATAAATCATCTTTTACGGATTCGGCCATTGCGATGAATCCATCATTGCGATTGAGATAGTATTTCGTGAGGGCCTCATCACCTATTCTATGCTCGTGAGGAATTACATTTCCTAATACAGAAATTGCTTTTACACCTTTTTTCTGCAATTTACCAGTTACATAACCTACAGATGGTGCTAGAAATGGTATCCATAGTTTACTCATTACTATGTCGGGTTCGAATTTTTCTATTTCTTTATAAGTATTCATCCAAGTAAGCGGATTAACTGAGTTGAGAGTTCGTTCCGACGGTATAACTATAGCTTTATCATTGTCATTTACGTACTGGCTTTTACCAGGGAAAAGTATCTTAGGATACTGCTTACTATAGTTGAATGCCTTGACTTCGTGCTCATTGGCAAGAGCCGAATATAGCGAACCATTGAACTGAGCAATACCACCTTTGTAAGGATAAAATGTAGATAGATAAGCGATTTTCATAAATTAATTTTTAAATTGCAGTCTTATAAAACATTAAGATAATCAATAAGATAAACAAATATGTCAAATTTGAGAGAAATAGTCAACAAGGACGAGAAATTAACCTCGCAAGACAAGTATTATTGGAACTATATGTACGACCTTGGAAGAGATTTCATTGTTCCCTATTTAACGGAAAAAGGCATATTTAAGTCTGGAGATAATGTTGCAGAAATAGGAAGCGCTGAGGGTGGCGTTTTAGCGGCTTTTATGGACGCTGGTGCTAGTAAAGGATTAGGGACTGATATAGCAGTAGTAAGGTTAGAAAAGGGTAAGTATATTGCTAGTATCGGTGGTATAGATCTACAATATACTACACATGACATAGTAACTCAAGAACCTTCAGACGAGTGGAAAGATGAGTTCGATTTGGTTCTATTACGTGATGTAATAGAACATCTGGACGACCCTACATCAGCTTTGAAGAATATAAAAATGGTGATGAAGGACAAGGGGAAACTTTTTGTTACCTTTCCCCCATACCATTCACCTTACGGTGGACATCAACATACTGTGAAGAGTACCGGTGGTAAGTTCCCATATATTCATCTACTACCAAAATCTACATTCAATAAGTTTATAGAAAAAGGTGTACCTGCAGATATAGGAGAAGCAAACCGTATATATGATTTGCGATTGACTATACCCAAATTCGAAAAGGCCGTAGCTGACGCTGGACTAAAAGTCGTGCTAAAAGAATGTTATTTCTTGCGTCCTGTTTTCAAAATGAAGTTTGGCTTACCTAGCTTAAAAATCAATACACTAGCTAAAATACCATTCATAAGAAAGTACTTGACTTTGGAGGCATCTTATATTCTGGAGAAGGGGTAAGATAATAGAGTATTGACTTTTAGAATACGTAGAGACGTATTGAATACGTCTCAGAATCCTTTTCCTTTGGGAGACGTATGCAATACGTCTCTACGGTTCTACTACATCACCATCCTGAAAATTCTTTAATTCTGAATATACTGATTCAGTTTGATTATATGGATCCTTCGTTTCACTCTGAATGACAGTTTTTTTAGAGACATATTGAATACGTCTCTAAAAACATCCTTATACCTTCTTTCTCATTTTAGCTTTCTTATTGGCTCTGAACCTCATATTCAATAGCTCAATTATAAATGAGAACAATACTGCGAAGTAGATATATCCTTTGGGAATATCGAAGTGGAACGCTTCTAACAGCAACATAAAACCTATTAGTATCAAAAATGATAGTGCTAAGAGTTGAAGTGATGGGTGTTGATTGATAAATTCACTTATCGAATTAGCAAAAATCATCATTACAATCAATGAAATAACGACTGCTATTACCATAATCATTAGATTATTCGAAAGACCTACAGCAGTCAAAATCGAGTCAAATGAGAAAACCAAATCGAGCATTACTATCTGAAAAATGGCATTACCCATAGAAATAATCTTTTTCTCATGTTCACTGCTATGCTCTATTTGCTCTACTTTATGGTGAATTTCTAAAGTACTTTTTACAAGTAAGAAAAGACCACCACCTAGCAATATCAATCCTTTACCGGTAATATCCATTTCGAAAAGTGTAAATATAGAATTGTTAAGTACCTTTAGTTGGGTAATCAAGGCCAGCAAGATTATTCTCATAACCATAGCAAGAAATAAGCCTAAAACTCGCGCAAATTTCTGTTTCTCTTTTGGTAATTTTTCAGTCGTTATTGAAATGAATATAATATTGTCAATGCCTAGCACTATCTCAAGAAAAGTCAGTGTTAGAAGCGCTAAAAGATTGTCAACCGTTAATAATTCCATAATTTTATTTTTTTCGCTTTGTTCTTATAATTATTTTTTAACTTTCAATACTAATATGTCAAAATTAATAAATAAAGTGTATGAATACCTACGATAAACTATCAAAAATCTCTTTTCTCAAAAAATATTCTTTTAAATTCTTATTTGTTGCCTTTATAGGTATTCACATACCACTAATTGGGCTTATATTATATCTAGCTTTCGGAGGAAATGAAGTATTAGACCCTATTTCAGTTTTTATAGCAGTCTTAATATTTACTCTAGCAGCTACAGGTGCTACTCTATTTATTCTTAACAAACTTTTAGAACCCATTATTTTTGCAAAAGAATCACTTAGTGAATATATAGTTAATAAGAAAGCCCCTCAGTTACCGACAAACTACACCGATGAAGTTGGAATTTTATTAAAAGAAATACAATTTTCTATTCAAACACTAGATGAATTATTAGAAGAAAAGCAAGATATGATAGGACTAATGTCACACGATTTGAAAAACCCATTAGCCGCTGTCATTACGTATTCGGAACTAATACCGTCGGCAGACACTATTGAAAAGAAGCAATCACTAAGTGAAAAAATAAAAAGTGCGGCGGAAGTACAAAGAGACATCATTAATGCTGTATTAGAATTATTAGAAAGGGAAGAAATAGTTATAACTTCTGCAATGATGAGTGAGATACAACTAGAAAAAATGTTTGATTCATTAAAATCTAATCATGAGGAATCGCTGACTCAAAAGAATTTGACATTGAATATTGATTCGAATAATCTAAATATTTTAGCTAGAGAAGATCTAATAAGGCAAGTATTCTCTAATTTGATAAATAATGCTGTGAAATTCACTCCTAACGGAGGTACTATATCAATAACTGCTTCTAAAAATGATAAAAATACAGAAATCACAGTAACTGATAATGGCATAGGTTTTCCACCAAATAAGTCAAAGGCAATTTTCGAAAGATTTACTAAAGAGAAAAGAAAAGGAACGCAAGGAGAAAACACTACTGGCTTAGGACTGTACCTCTGCAACAAGATAGTATCACGCCACTCGGGTAAAATAGTGGCAAGCAGCAAAGGTGAAGGTTTAGGGTCAACTTTCATAGTAACTTTACCAAATTAGAAAAATAGTTATTTTTTTTGTTACCTTTTTGAGAGTTGTGTGTTTATATAGTAGAATCAAACAACTTATAAACAAAATTAAAGGATAAATAATGAAAAGAGTACTAATATTAACTTTCTTAGCAGTAATGACGCTATCTTTAGCATCATGTGATTGGGATCCAACTGGAATCGGAACAGGAGGTGGAACAGGTAATGGCCATGGAAATGACTCTACTAAAGTAGATAGAGACCATGACAAAAAAGACAGAGATGGTATGATGGTTAGAGGTATGGAAGGTGACGCTTTCAAGACACCTTGTGATTTTTACTTCACTGTAGAAAGCATAGTGGTAACTGAAAACTCAACTGATGTAGTCACAGACAGACCTAATGATAAAACTGTAATTGTTGTAATAGCTGTTACTCATTCGGATGGAACAACAGAAAGTTATACTCTAACTAAAGAATCACCTAGCATTACAATTGGTGATTGTACTATTCACTTGAAAGGTGTAGAACCTCACAAATCTAGAGACACAGACATTATTAATCATGTAGCTACTTTCGCTATAACTACTGGCAAATAATATCGTATATAAATTACCTTTGAAAGTCGCTTCCTATACTGGGGCGGCTTTCTTAGTTATTACCACATTTTTCGTTTTCTGAACTAATAATTTCATTGTAATACTCTTCGCTAATATATTGATTATTATAATCCCCACCATTAGCTTTTAGTTCACTAATAAAGCTTCGTAGGTGATTCCTAGAGCCACAAGTCAAATTATTGTAAACATTGATTATACTGTTTTCAGAAGTTCTTTGTAGAATACTTTCTATATCAAAAATATCCAAATCCTCTATCAAAGCTCCAACTTTCAAAGCTTCAATTAATGATAAATCTGATTTTGCAGTAAGTTCATTATAGAGTTCTTGTAGAGTCGAATTTTCGAAAACACCTCTAGCATTATCACTGACTGGATCAGAAACATTATATTTTTCTAGTTGTCCTAGTACAGCATCCATGTGAGTTTGTTCACTTTCAGATATGTTTTTGAATATTTGAAGTTGGTATTTGTCGAAAGAATATAAATACACATCTCTTGCAAGCTTTTCTTCTTCTCTAACGAATCGCAAATCTTGTGCAGTAGCCTCATCTAAGCTATTTACAGGGTTATTGCTATCACTACAAGATGTTATATAAAAAGATAATGCTACTATCAATAATACTCTTTTTATCATGTTAATTACCTAATTTTAATAGAAAATAATGAAGAAATTAATATACTTTTATACTATTTCACTTAAAAAAACGAACGTTTGCAAAATATATTTCAATTATCCAGTTTGATATTAATTCTTTGGAATCCTGTAAGTCAAACCAATTTCGGCATTCCAATAGACTTGTGGGCCGAAATAATAGTAGTTGTAGCGACGTTTACCATAGTTTATATCTATTAGCATATTAGAATTGTATTGGTAAGTGACTCCAAAATCCCAACTAGTCTCTAAATCTCTATCGAGATCGCCATACAGTTCTGCTAGAAACGAGAAATCCTCATAACTATATGAGAGGTAAGATGTATAACGAAAATAGTTATAGTTAAGAGCTAATTCAATTTCTGATATTATATTTCCACCGATTCTCAAATCTTTAACTAATTTCTGATCAGCTGAAAGTATAAAGTTATAGAAACTACCCGTACTAAGATAATAGTCATTAATATCTAAAAATACGGTACCTTGGATTCCTATACCAGGTTTATAACCATCTGTTTGCAATATGTTGTACCTTGCACCTATATTGATATGAGTAGTTCCATATTGGTATCTGCTTATATTCCTTAATGAGGCATAATTTTCATCTAAATATTCGAAAGCACTACTATATCCAGCATTCACTTCAAATTTTTCAAAGAATCCATATCTTATTAGTATAGTAGAGTTTACTGTATTTGGGTCAAAGTAGTTAATACCGTATTGCAATTGAGAAACAGAAGTCCCAACAGTATGGGGATTAGTAGTTTGACCTGGTCTATCAGTATTGATAGACTTTGTTGTTTGAGCAAACGCAAGGGGTGTTGTGAATAACAAGAAAAGTAGTAATGTATTAGCTTTCATAGATAAGTGTTTTTGGGTTTCATTTAATCATTTAATATAACAAGAATTTTTGGGATTTGGAAGAAGAAAATAATAATATAAATCTAACAATTTATTGAGACCTTAATATTGAGTTTAAAACCAAATTTTATAACTAAGATTTGCTATAACTAAAGCTTCACGAAATTCATCAACACTCTTATTTTCAATATTATACCTGAATCCGTAAAACTCTTCGTGCATCGACGCATTTATTACTTTCATAGATAATTCTTGAGTTGTCTCATCAGTATTCCATTTATAATTAATAGTTAGGTGTGAGACCAAATATGGGTCTGTTATGCTTGAAAATGGGGTTGACTCGTCATACACCACATCTTGATTCTGGATTGAGTTTTCCAAATCTATAGCAGAAAATCTATCTCCCCCTTGTAAACTTGCTCTCAAGTTTACACCTATAGTACTAGACTCACCAAAGTAGAACTCTTTTCCTATAAGTGCATTAAAAAGTATGTTATTGTTGAATCGTGTATTAAACCACTCTTCACTATCCCCTGTTCTATACTTAGAATCAAAGAATGAAGCTGTTATCAGATAATATAAACCATTATCTATATACTTTTCTAATGTAAGATCAACACCTATATTTCTACCCTCTCCAGTATTTACGAATCTGTCATTAGAAAACCAATTGTTTTGAAGATTTATAAGTGCATAAGAACTATCTGGAATTACTGGTATATCATATAACTTTTGATAATATGGCTCTATTTTGAAAACTATATTATTACTAATCTTAAACTTATAACCAAGAACGAAGTGATGAGATTTAGTCAAATCTAAATTTTGATTTAATAACGCACCCTCATTATCTCTAATAAAGTAGATATTAATAGGTTCTAATCGACTGTGAAGTCCATAACCGAAACTCAGTTGATCTCCATTCGAATTAAGTGTGTAGTTTGCTCCAATCCTTGGCTCTATGTTACTATTACCATTTAGTGTGAATCTAGTATAGTTTATACCTAAGTTTAAATTCAGATTATCAAAAGAGAACTTTGAATTTGAAAAAACTGAAAGTAAAGAAGTTCTACCATTTTCTTGTGCTATATTTCCGTATTCAGAATTATCAAACCTTGCTTTCATATCCAAATTGTAACCTAATGATTGATAGGTTAAACCTGTTCTATTCAAGTGATTGTCTGCCAATTTTTCACTCACAAAAGATTTGAAAGTATAGTTAGTGTATGAGTTATCTAGCTTTCTTTCAGGTCTTATTATTTCATTTGTATCCAGTCTTTCTGTGAGCAAATCTATTCCATCTTGAGACATTAAAAAAGATGAGTTTATATAACCTGAATTACTTATAATAATTCTGTTGTTGAGACCGATTGTCCCCATATACTGCCGTACTTTCTCTTGTTCTATATCCTGATAATACACTCTAAGAGAAGGGTCTGCCTCTATACTTTGACCCGAATTATCAATCAACCCTATACCCCAAATAGAAAAATTACCCGCCCAATCAGTTGGTATACTAAGTTTGAATGCTAAATCTTGATAATTAGTTCCTTGGGCATCTTCGGGAAGTATAGGTTCTAATAGTCCTAAAGTAGAGTATCTGTAGTTAATCAAATAAGATGAGTTGTTTGAAATACCAAGCGGGCCTTCAGAAGCTAAGTCAATCCCTATTACTCCTACCTCAAAGGAATGTTCGAATTCACTATTATTGCCATTTCTCATTCGTAAATCAAATACACCTGATAGGGCATTAGAATATTGGGCTGGAAAAGCTCCCGTCAAAAAATCAGAGTTATCTAATAAATTACTACTTAGTGCAGTTAATCCACCACCTCCAAAAACGCTCAGATTTGCAAAGTGATTTGGTGAGGGTATTTCAACACCCTCAATATTCCATTGTAAAAATTTAGGAGCATTCCCACGTATTACAATTGCGTTGTTACTAACACTACTAGCAACTCCTGCAAAAGCAGACGCTAATCGAGCAGGGTCATCAAATCCCCCAGCATAGCGGCTTGCCTCTTCTACACTTAGTAGATGTGAACTTACTACGGTCATTGGGTTAATAGAAATATCTTTCTCTAATTTTGGGGTAACTAGTAATTCATCAGAGTTTGTTATACTTTCAGTTATTTTAAAAACTAAATAAGGGCTTTTAGCGGTAGTTATTTGTTCAGTAATAATAGTTTTTGAGTAACCAATATAACTTGCCTGAAAGCTTAGTCTTCCTAATGGTACATTTTTAATAGTAAATTCGCCCTTACTATTTGTTACAGCACCTAATTTTAAAGTAGAATCTAATAATTGCACTGTTGCTGATGGTAATGGCATTTCAGTAATAGCATCTATAACTCTACCAGTTACATTTTGGGATTGTTCTGAGTATAATGAACTAGCAATTAGAAAAATAAGAATGATTTTTTTCAAGTTTAACTTCTGAATTGGAAACAAAATATTTTCAATTTATAAGATAAACCTTTACTTATCAATACTGAATATTCAGTATTTTATATGAGACTTAACCTAGTAGCGAACTCAATTGCTTCATGTGAATTAGTAGCACCAAGTTTTCTTAGAATTTTTTGTCTGTGTGTATTGACGGTATGGACACTAAGTGCTAAGTTATCAGAGATTTCTTTACTAGGAAGACCATCTTTGATTAGAATAAGTATTTCTAGCTCTCTATTACTTAATCGTTCGTCTTTTTGAGCCTTACTTTTACCAACCCAATCTCTGATTATCTGCCCAGTTTTTATATTTATTAATTGAGTCTTGAGACCGTCTCTAGGATTCTGTGTAGGTGATATATCTAGAACACTTAGTGTCAACCAAATATTTCCCCTTTTGTCTAATTCTAATATAGTATGCTGTTCTATTACCCTTATATACTTATCATTTTTATCTTTTATTCTATATTCATTTTGTAATTTATAATCTCTTCTATCAGATATATCCACACTAAAAAAAAACTCGAGTAATTTTATACCATTTGAGGTAAGCTCATAATAGTCATCAGGGTGTACCATAGAGTCAATATAAGTCGTGTCTTCACTAGCTATTTTGGAAAGGTCATAGCCGAATATATCTTTAAGATTATATGAGGAGTATATATGTGTCTTTTTAAACATATCAAATACAGTCAAACCACTTTTCTTGATAGAAGATATTTGATCCAAAATAGGTAAATGAGATTCAAATTTGGAATAGTCCAAATCCTCCTCTTGCATATCTTGTGAAGCAAGTAGTTCCGAATATTTTATATATAGGTTCTTCAAATCTTTCATAAATCCATCTTACTAGACATTAAACCTAGATAATTCAGCTATCTTTTGTTCTATTACATTTCTAGTAGTCTTAAATTTGGTTACATAGTGAGATAATGTCAGCATCTGTAGTTTACTCTTGCCTACTGTATGAGCACTCATAGTTTGCCCCGGTCTGTCGGAGTCTATGGTCTCTTGTTTTTGGGAAAAAGCAAGGGTTGTGGTTATTAAGAATAGAATGAGCTTTGTTGTTATTTTCATATTAAATTTTATTAGATTTAAGCTGTCTTTAATCGTGAGATTATCCAATTTACCAAAATAATCCCTATTTTAGTAATCTTATAAATTTGAATTTAAAGTATAATGAAAATATCAGTTTTAGGATTAGGTTATGTGGGTTTACCACTAGCCGCAGCCATAGCAAAGTTAACTAATCACAATGTATTGGGCTATGACATAGATAGTTCCAAAGTAAATAGTATAAAGCAAGGCATTAGCCCAATAGACGATGAGCAATGCGCAAAGGACCTGAAAGAAATCACTCTGAATGTTAGCGATGAATCATCATCACTAAGCGAAACCGACATATTCATAGTATGTGTTCCCACTCCCGTGCTAGACGATTATATGCCAGATCTAACTCCTGTTATCGGAGCTGTGACTGAGGTATGTAATCACTTGCAAAAAGGCAACGTGATAATAGTGGAATCTACTATTAACCCGGGTGTTTGCGATGAAGTTCTTATACCTTTGGTAGAAGAGAAAACAGGTATGAAAGCTGGCGTTGACTTCGATTTGGCACATTGCCCAGAGCGAATAAACCCAGGTGACACTAAGTGGAATGTCTATAATATTCCTCGTAATATCGGCTCTACTAGTGCTGAGGCAACTAAGAAAACGGCAGACCTTTATCGTGAGTTCATAGACGCAGAAATTAATGAAATGCCGAGTCTGAAAACAGCTGAAGCAACAAAGATAATAGAAAATACTTTCCGTGATATAAATATAGCTTTTGTCAATGAATTGGCGAAATCATTCGATGTGTTAGACATAGATTTGAAAACAGTAATAGATGCCGCGGCGAATAAGCCATTTGCATTTATGCCACACTACCCGAGTTGCGGAGTTGGTGGACACTGTATTCCTGTTGACCCATACTATTTGATAGAGAGAGCAAAACAAAGTGGATTCGACCATAAATTTTTGAAGTTAGCAAGAGAGATAAATAACTCAATGCCGTCATACACTATTGGTCTATTAGCAGATGGTTTGAATGAATTTTCAAGAGCTATTAAGGGAACTAAGGTTGCTTTACTTGGTTTATCATATAAAGCAAATGTCGGTGATTTGCGTCAGAGTCCCTCACTAGTTATGCAAAAAGAACTAATAGAGAAGGGAGCAGACTTGATTATTTATGATCCTCATTTCCCTGACCGGTCTAATGTGAACAGCTTAGATGAAGCCTTAGAAAGTGTAACCGCCGTTCTAATAGCCACTGATCACAATGAGTTTAAATCTATAACACCTGAGCTGTTACAAGCTAAGGGAGTGAACGTAGTAATAGACGGTAAAAACTGCCTAGATAAAGCATCATTCGAAAACAGCGGGATTGCTTATAAAGGAATAGGAAGATAGGAAATGCGATGAAAGATAATGCAAAATATATCCTATTCGCTATTATTCTTTCTGTAATAACTATTGCTATATCGCATCTCGTACAACCCGAAATCTCTTATAACAACGGGCTAGGCTGGGATGGTGTAAACTATCACCAGATGGCCGAGCAAATCACTAATGGTGAACAAATCAGCACCAAATCTCCTTTCGTCAGCCGAGTTGGACTGCCAAATCTAGTGGCGAAGGTTTATCCAGATAATATTAAATCTGGATTTCTTTATTTGAACTGGTTCTTCTCTATTCTAAACTCCATATTATTAGCATTACTATTGGCTAGGTTTATCAACCGAAAATGGGTAATATATCTACTCGTCTTCTTGTATATAACTCAATGGCATGGTTATCACAGATTTGGTTCATTCTATCCAGTACAAGTTGACCCACTTGCTATTTCACTTATACTAGCTTCTTTATTAGTCTTGTTGAAAAGGGGCATAACTTTGCTCGATATTATCCTGCTTTCGGTAATTACCTTATTGGGGACTTTCGTTCGTGAGATAGTTGTAATACCATCAGTACTGATTATTGCGAAGGCGTATTTTTACTATAAGAAGTCTAAGGTCACTGAGGCTCTCGAAATGAACTTAATTCAAGTGAACAAATATCTACTCGCTTTACCCCTTGTAATTTTCCTAATAATATATGCGATAGTTGCTCTATCAGTCGAGCCTACGAACTCACACAAGTTTTATAATGCAGCAGCAGATATGCTCTATACCAAATCGCTATTCCGATTCTTTCATTCGTGGATAGTCGCTTACGGAGCCGTAATTATATTACCAGCACTATTCTACAGACAAACAATTGATTATTTGAAACAACACAAGATAATGGCTACATATCTCGCTATAATAATTGTTTTCTCTTATGTAGGTGGAGCAGATACAGAGCGAATTGCCTATTGGGGATTTCCAGTAGTATTCATATTAGCGGCAAAAGTATTAGACACAATTGAGCTAACAAAAGCAAACAAAAACTTCTTATATGCTCTGCTATTAATTCAAGTAGTATCACAGAGATTATTCAGCATTATACCCGATTACCCGAGTGATTGTAATAGTACGACAGTATTACTCACACCAATCGGTAATTGTTTCCAATACTTAAATCTATTCCCGGCCCATTCGGAGCTAATACCAGCTATTATTGGCTTTGCTGAGTGGGGAGTTGTGATTGTAGTTCTGTGGTGGTGGAAGAGGAGAATTTTTATATAAAATGAGATGATTTATGTGGATTGTCAAAGTATTGATATTTATTTTTATAATTTTAATTGTAATAACTCCTATACTCCAAACCTTCGAATCGGAATACATTCTAAGAACTTTAACGATAATTATAACCACTCTGATGTGCTGTTTTGTAAGTTTTAATTTAAGTAAAAGATTTAATATATATCTCAAATCAAAAACTATTAGTTTACTTGAAGGTAAAAAATTAAACAAATAAGTCATTCAGTTACCTCCACCCCCTTTCCTTTTTCTCCTAAAAATTTAGTATATTTGTTATAGATAAAACTAACAAACTATGCTACTATGAAAATTGCAATTTACCCAGGTTCCTTTGACCCAATTACCAACGGGCATATAGACGTTATCGAGCGCGCTGCTAAAGTATTCGATAAGGTTTATGTAGTTATTGGTATTAACTCCAAGAAAAGCAGCCTCTTTACACAAGAGGAGCGGTTAGAGATGGTGCAAACAAGCTTGGCGCACGAAGATAGTGTAGATGTAGCATTCCACAGTGGGTTGATAGTAGATTATGCTGTTTCGGTTGGAGCAACTGCCATAATCAGAGGTTTGCGCTCTGTTACTGATTTCGAATATGAAATGCAGATCGCTCTTATGAATAGGAAAATGCAACCAGAATTGCAGACAGTTTTCCTTATGCCTCACGAAAAATATACTTACTTGAATTCGAGTATTATCCGTGAGATTGCTCGTTATAAGCAAAACGTTTCGGAGTTTGTACCTAAGGTAGTAGAGCAAAAATTAAAAGAGAAATTCGGATACTAATTATGATATCTCAATTCCATATAAATGACCACTTGTATAGTGCAGACTTATCTAAGCCAATAAGTATAGCTATTCCGCTAGACTTCCTAGGTAAGCAACCAAATACTTACGATGTACCACACGCTCAGAGCAGACCTTATAAGGACGGTATATTTGTCGGGGATATAAGACTAGGTGGCTCGTGTAATTTTGAGACTATTGAACTAACACCGCATTGCAATGGTACTCATACCGAATGTATCGGGCATATTACTCGCGAAAGAGCACATATTGCAAATACGGATTTTAAAAGAATATCAACAGCATTACTAATAAGTATAAAGCCAATAATAGCTGACGATCATGCACATCATTATAACTATACTTTAGAAAATGGTGATTTACTAATTACAAGAGAATTACTCGAAAAAGAAGTTAGTAAGTTTTATATAAATGAACTTGATTCGCTTATAGTAAGGACATTACCTAATACTGATAAAAAACTTTCAGATAATTATGACGATGTTCCAGCATACTTTTCGAAAGACGCTATGGAATACATATTAGAGCTTGACATTAGCAATCTATTAGTAGATTTGCCGTCCATAGACCGTCTATATGACGATGGTTTGATGATGAATCACAAAAACTTCTGGCAGGTAGGTGATGACAGAGAAATAAACCCAGATACAGTTAATAAGACTGTAACAGAATTTATTTATGCAGATGATAAGATAGCCGATGGTTATTATCTATTGGATATACAAATACCTCCATTTTTATCAGATGCAGCACCATCAATGCCCCTATTATTCAAATTGGAGAAAAAATGAGCGATTTTTTTAGCTTAGAATACGCACAAAATTTAGATAAAAACGATGAACTACGAGAATACCGTAACCGATTCCATTTTCCACTAGATAGTAATGGTGATAAGAAATTATATTTCACCGGTAATTCACTTGGATTACAGCCCAAATCTACTCGTGAATATATAAATCAAGAGTTGGACGATTGGGCGAAGTATGGGGTAGATGGACACTTCGAGGCGAAAAATCCTTGGATGCCCTACCACGAAATAGTTACTGAGAAGCTTGCAAGAGTAGTTGGTGCTAAACCCGAAGAAGTAGTAGCTATGAATAGTTTAACTGCTAATTTGCATTTTCTAATGGTGTCATTTTACAGACCAGAAGGAAAGAAAAGAAAGATAGTAATCGAATATGATGCTTTCCCTTCGGATGTATATGCTGTAAAAAGTCAGATAGAATACCACGGTGGTAACCCCGATACGGACTTAATCTATCTGAAAGCAAGAGAAGGGGAACACACTATTAGGATAGAGGATATTAAATCTGTATTAGAAAATCAATCAGACGAGATAGCCCTAATTATGCTGGGTGGTGTAAATTATTACACTGGTCAACTCTTCGATATGAAAGCAATCACAGAAATAGCACACAAGAATAACATAGTAGCTGGGTTCGACTTGGCTCACGCCGCAGGAAATATCCATCTGAAACTACATGATTGGGGAATAGATTTCGCAGCATGGTGTAGTTACAAATACTTGAATTCAGGTCCAGGCGGTATAGCTGGTATATTCGTACATGAAAAACATTTGGAAAAAGATTTACCTCGATTCGAAGGATGGTGGGGACAAAACAAAAAGACTCGGTTCCTTATGGGACGCGAATTTGATGGTATTCGAACAGCTGAAGGATGGCAACTATCGAATCCTCCGATATTTCAGCTAGCAGCACTTAATGCCTCACTAGATATATTCGAGGAAGTTGGACTGGAAAAACTGAATATCAAAACCAAGAAGCTAACTGGCTATTTAGAGCAGTTAGTTAATTCGCTAGGCAAAGATACTATAGAAATCATTACTCCGTCTGACGAAACCCAGAGAGGTTGTCAGCTTTCGATACGAGTAAAAAATGCTGATAAATCATTATTCGAAGAATTAACAAAACAGAATATAATTTCGGATTGGCGTGAACCAGATGTAATTAGGGTAGCACCTGTGCCATTATATAATTCTTATGAAGATTGTTATAAATTTTCGGATATTCTAAAAAAGACATTGACTAAAAACTAAAACTATATGAAAGAAATAACGATAATAGGTGCTGGGCTTGCAGGTTCACTTTCTGCTCTGATGTTTGCTAATCGTGGATACAAAGTAACAGTATTCGAAAAGCGTCCAGATATGCGAAAAGAAGAAATCTCAGCAGGGCGTTCTATAAACTTGGCTCTCTCTGATAGAGGAATCTCTGCACTAAAAAGAGCTGGAATAGACGAACTTATAATGAAAGAAGTGATGCCAATGAAAGGCAGATTAATCCACAGTATAAATGGAGATAAATCACTACAGCCATATAGTGGACGCGAAGGCGACCACATAAATTCTGTATCTCGTGGTGGACTTAATATGAAGTTAATGGACGCTGCCGAAGCAACTGGTAAAGTTACATTCGAATTTGGTGTTGGGTGCAAAAGAATAGATTTTGACAATAATATAATAACATTAGAAAATGAAGCTAAAGAGTTAAAAAAAGTTAATTTCGAAACTATAATCGGTGCAGATGGTGGTGGTAGCTACGTAAGATTGGCATACCAACTAGGTGGTATTCGCAGATTTAACTTTTCGCAGCAGTTCTTGGACCATGGATACAAAGAGCTAGTAATCCCCCCTACTTCTGATGGTGGATTCAGAATAGCTAACGATGCACTTCATATATGGCCACGCGGTACATTTATGATGATAGCATTACCTAACCTTGATGGTAGTTTCACTTGTACACTTTTTATGCCGTTCGAAGGTAAGAATGGCTTCGAAGATTTGGATAGCGAGGAGAAGGTACAATCGTTTTTTGAGGAATACTTCCCTGACGCTTTACAACACATGCCTACACTTATGGAAGATTTCTTTACTAATCCTCACGATAAGTTAGGAACTATAAAATGTTTCCCTTGGGCGATTGAAGATAAAGCACTACTAATAGGTGATGCAGCACATGCTGTCGTACCTTTTTATGGACAAGGAATGAACGCATCATTCGAAGATTGTAGAGTTTTGGACGAATTGCTCGACAAGCATAATGATGACTTTGGTCTTACTTATACGGAATTTGAGCAAGTTCGAAAAGCAAATGCCGATGCAATAGGAGATCTAGCAGTACAGAATTACTATGAGATGAGAGACCACGTAGCTCACAAGGATTTCCAAATCAAAAGAGATATAGAAGTAGATTTGGAAAAGACAACTGACTATAATTCTAAGTACTCACTTGTAACTTTCTGCGATAATATTGGTTATGCAGAAGCTAAGAAAAGAGGAGAACTACAAGATGAGTTTTTACTTGATTTGATAGATAAAGGTGAACACATTGGTAAAACATCTGACGAAATTTTAGAACTCATAAATAAAAATATAAAAATATAATGATTCATATTCCTGACCATATAAAAGTATTAAAACCATATAAATCTGGCAATCAAGTAGGTAAACAAATCTCTAGAGAAGATTTCAAGAAGCTAGTAAATCTAGCGTCTAATGAAAATCCTTTAGGAGCTTCACCCTTAGCAATAGAGGCGATAAAAAATAGTGTAGAAGACATAGCTGTTTATCCAAACCCCTCTGCTCCAGATTTGGTTAATGCAATTTCAAAACATTTCAATAAGCCACCAGAATGTATTATCACTGGCAGTGGTTCTGATTCTATCATAGCGGATGTTTTCAAAGCATTCACAGTGGAAGGTCAGGAGATAATAATGGCTGATGCTACGTTTATTGGTGCTTTTGTAAATGCTAATAAACTAAATAGAACCATAGTCAAAGTACCTTTGAAATCTGACTATTCTTATGATCTGAAAGCTATGCTCAAAGAAATAGGTCGTAGCACCCGAATTATTTACTTGGCAAACCCTAATAATCCGACTGGAGTTATGGCTACAAAAAGTGAATTCGAAGAATTCATGAAAGAAGTACCAACTGACGTATTAGTTGTATTAGATGAGGCATACTATGCTTACTCTGGTGAGTACGACGATTGTCCTAATGGTCTAGATTACGAATGCAGTAATCTAATCGTACTAAGAACAATGTCGAAATCCTACGGATTAGCAGGCATTCGAGTTGGATTCGCCTTTGGCCCCAAAGAACTAATAGACTATATGTATAGGGTTAAATTACCTTTTGAACCAAATATATTAGCACAAAAAGCAGCAGTTGCTGCACTCGAAGATTCAGAATTCATAGAAAGAACAATAGATACAAATAAGAGAAATTTAGCTAAATTGAAAGAGTTTTTCGGCAATGCTGGTATAAAACATACAGATGGCAAAGCGAATTTCACAATGATAGAACTAAAAGATGGTGATATAGCGAATAAATTTGCAGCCGAATCGCTAGAACAAGGTTTTGTAGTAAGACCTTTAGGTATGTTTGGGCTTCCCAATTGTATTAGAATTAACTCAGGCACAGACGCACAAACTGATAGAGCAATAGAAGTATTTGAAAACGTATTAGCGAAATTAAAATGAAAAAGATAATAGCATTATTAGCAGTATTGACAATTTTATTTTCTTGTAAACAAGTAAAAAAAGAAGAAAGTGAAAAAGCCGTAGTCGATTCAACAATAGGTATAATAGATAATAGCCAAATTGGTATTGTTGATGAAAACCTAGACCACGAAGGCAGTTTCGAAGGCAAAATAACATTTCAAGTTATAATGCAAACTACTGCAGATATGAAAAAGTATAAATCGTTAAAAGAAGTTTTCGGTGATACTGTAATTTATACTTTCAGCAAAGGTCGATACGCTATGGAATATATCGATGGGAAAGTTGAATATATTAAATATCTCAGAGACAATAATCAGTACAGAAAGATGGCATGGCTAGATACTTTGTATTTTCAAGATGCAGGCTTAGAAACTTCAACATTGTACTCAGTTTTAGAAGAAAAAACTGACTTTAAAGTATTAGGAAGAAAATTAAAAATGGTCAGTATTATCACCGACAATTTTAAAAAGTTCTATTATTACGACCCCAATATGCATATGAACCCAGAATATTTTAAAAAACATGTCTTTGGTTACGAAAATAAATATTATGAAATAGCAAAAGCACCTTATTTATATGCTGAGATTGAGTATGATGACCTAAAGATAATACTCAAACCCCTATCAATAGAAGAAAAGAAGATAGAAGATAAGTTCTTCAAATTACCGAATTATATTATAAAAAGTTCACCAACTATGGGGAAATAATGGTTAAACTTATACTCGTTTTATTTCTAACACTACCTATTTTCCTTTTTTCTAAAAATGTTCATTTGGAAAAAGGAATAGACTACTGTAAGAAAGGCAATATAGACTCTGCTCTTTACCACCTCAATGTAATAGGTGATGAAGTGACTATAGAGACTTCGTTAGAAGATATATTCAACAAGAACTATTATACGGCTAAGTGCTATGATCATATAGAAGCTAACAAATCTGCCGAATATTACTATCTAAAGGCTATTGCAATAATGGATAGCGCTGAGTTTAGTAATACTGAAATATATCTAGATTTAGCAAATTTTTACCAGCGTATTCGTAATTATATATCTTCCAATGAATATCTAAAACGTTATTACGAAATTGAAATGGGTAGATTAGGACAAGAAGCTATGACCGCCTCCGAAAATGAGAAAAGAATAGATTCTCTTGAAACTACAATTACTGAAATGGCAAGTAATAAAAAGAAGCTCGAGTCTGACATAAGATTACTTATTGTTTTGATTACAGTTTTTGGACTTGCTTTTTTAGTTTCCTTGTTTTTAAATATTCGCAATAGAAATAAAACTGGTAAAAAAAGTTAAAGAAAAGAAATCTCTTTCAATACTTTTAAAGTAATTCTGTTCACTAAAATCTAATTTCATATATTTGCTTTGATTGAATATGAAACAACTATTATAGTAAATATGTTAGATTTATCACAAATCCTAGATTTAAAATGCGAGATTATACTTGCCTCGGGTTCACCTCGTAGGAAAAAGCTATTGGAGCAAATAGGTCTTAGGTTTGAAGTCATCCCAGCTGATATTGATGAGGATGACATTTTAGAAAAAGAACCAGCAAAATTTGTGATGGAATTAGCTAATAGAAAGGCAAATCATATTGCTACTCAGAATCCTGAAAAAATAATTATCGGTTCGGATACTACTGTATATTTAGAGAATATATTGCTAAATAAACCTATAGACGAGCAAGACGCATATACTATGTTAACTCAACTAAGTGGAAAAACACATCAGGTATATACTGGAGTTTCTTTGGTTCATAATTTATCCCAAAATTCAACAAACTTTTATGTCAAAACAGATGTGACTTTCCGTGAACTAGGCGAAAGAGAAAAATATGCGTATATAGCAACAGGTTCCCCAATGGACAAGGCAGGGAGCTATGGTATACAAGATGATTTTGGTTCTGTTTTCGTTGAGGCAATATTTGGTTGTTACTACAATATAGTCGGTTTCCCTCTATCACGTTTTTATAAAGAGATAAAGGAATTCAATGATAAGCTATAAGAATAAGGAGAGATTTAATATCTTTTTACTCCTATTGCCTTGGATTCTTACATTCCTTGTCTTTTGGGCTTATCCTGTTATTTATTCTTTTATACTTAGTTTATCGGAGTACAAAACTCTGAGTAATGAAACTACTTTCGTAGGTTTACAGAATTATATTACCTTGTTATCAGACGACACATTTATAAAATCATTAACAAATACATTGATATTTGTGTTTGTAACAGTGCCTATTACGACTATATTGGCCACAATTTTAGCCGTATTAGTCGATAGGACAAATGGTAAGTTAAAAGAGTTTTTCAAAGCTGCATACTTTTTACCTTCAGTTACTTCACTAGTTGTAATAGCTTTGATATTCAAAAATCTATATAGTAAAGAAGGCTATATAAATACACTACTACAAATGGTAGGTATGAGTGGCCAATCTGAAGGATGGTTGCAATCTGTAGAAACAGCTTTACCAGCTATTATGGCAATGGATATATGGATAGCAACTGGTTATTATATGATAATAGTATTAGCGGGTTTGCAGACTATACCTAAAGATTTGTACGAAGCCGCTGATATATCAGATGCTTCTGATTGGCAACAGTTTAAAAGTATTACGCTACCAATGTTAAAACCAACGCTACTTTTTATACTTGTTGTAAATACAATAAAATCATTCCAAATATTTATAGAAATATATGTAATGACCAAAGGTGGTCCACTTAATGAAACAGTAACATTAGTATATCAGGTTTATCAAAACGCATTCGAAATGGCTGATAAAATGGGATATGCTTCGTCAGTAGCTTATGTATTGTTTTTTATTATATTGATGATATCACTTTTGCAGATGAAATTATTGAAGGAGAAATACTAGATGGATGGTTGGATAGCAGGAATTATTGGTTATTTACTAGGGTCAATAGCATTTTCCAAAATAATTGTCAAAAGTGCAACTGGACTAGATTTAACTGTAGAGGGAAGCAAGAACACAGGAGCAATGAACAGTTATGAGACAACTGGTAAAAAGTGGATAGGAATAGTAGTTTTCTTACTTGATGGTATCAAAGGGTTCCTAGCTTGTATGATAGTTTATTTACTATTCACAGATAGCGAAGATTTAATGACTTTACTATCTTATGCAGGTGTTTTCGCAGTTATAGGTCACAATTTCAATCTTTGGTTAAGAATGAAAGGTGGACGAGGATTGGCGACAGCAGTTGGAGTGCTACTATTTATAAACCCACTTACTATATTCCAATGGGCTATAGTATGGCTTATATCATATTATGGAGTTAGAAAAAATGTTCACGTAGCAAATGCTTTAGCTACTATAGGTGCACCAATTATGGTAATGATATCGCCAGATAAATTAATAGAAATAACAACTTTAGTAGCTTACGAAGATGCTACTAGATATTTACAGCTTGTTGCTATGTTGGCTTTTGTAATATTACTGAAACATATAGAGCCACTGCAGAAGTTGTTAGAAGAAAAGAAATTATTCAGCGAATAGGAAAAATATATTATGCCTAGATTTTTTATGATTGACGGAATGTCATTAGTTTTCAGAGCTTATCACGCCATGTATAGGACAGGACTAACTAACACAGCAGGTGAGCCTACAGGTGCAGTGTTTGGGTTTGCAAATATTTTGACTTCTTTACTTGATAAATATGACCCAAAACATATTCTGATGGTTTACGATACTTCAGCACCGACTTTTAGAAACGAAATGTATGAAGCTTATAAAGCTAATAGAGCTGAATTCCCTGAGGATTTGGGACCTCAACTAATAAAGATAAAAGAGATGATGAATTTGTTCGGAATTCCTCAACTAGAGTTAGATGGATTCGAAGCAGATGATTTGATAGCCACATTGGCAGAAAAGGCTTCTGAGCAAGAGATTGATTCGTATTGTCTGACAAGTGATAAAGATTATTATCAGTTAGTCACAGACCATATAAAGATATTGAAGCCTGCTACAAAGGGTGGTGCACTTGAGGTTGTGGATTACCCCGAAGTTCGTGAAAAATTTGGAGTTCGACCAGATCAAGTAATTGATGTACAAGCATTAATAGGTGACTCAGTAGATAATATACCTGGTGTAAAGGGTATTGGTATCAAAACTGCATTCCCATTAATAGAAAAATATGACTCACTCGAAGGTGTTTACGAAAATATAGATGCTATAACCAGTAAATCGGTAAAAGCTAAACTAATTGAACATAAGGAAATGGCTTTCCTCTCAAAACAATTAGTTACTCTAAAAAGAGATTGCCCAATTGAGTTCAATTTTGATGATTATGAATTTAAAAATACAAACTTTGAAGAGCTAGATAAGTTTTTTGCACACGAAGGATTCCGTACTTTAAGAGGTAAGTGGTTCGAACGCTCTGGAAAAGCGAGTATCAACTTATTGCCTAATGTAAATGAGGATACGGAACTTGACACAATAGAATCCATAGAGAATGAATATAAATTAGTAAATACTAAAGATGGATTGTCAAAACTAATATCAGAAATAGAAAACCACGATGTATTGTCTGTCGATTTGGAAACATCTGGTCTAAACAAAAATGAAAGCCATATCGTTGGTATAGCCTTGTCATTCAAAGAGAAAACCGGCTACTATATTCCAGTCATAGATGATAATGAATTGGAAGAAATAAAGCCACAAAATAAATCTCTTTTCGAACAAGAAGAAATAGATGAAACACAATTCAACCGTAAGCTAAGAGCGGATAAATCACTACCTGTCAAATATGTAATAGATAAATTAAAACCAATACTCGAAAACAATAATATTGGGAAATGTGGGCAGAATATTAAATTCGACCAATATATATTGATGAGATATAATGTATTAATAGCACCAATAGCATTCGATTCGATGATAGCAAGCTATGTGTTGAATCCAGATGAAAAACTTAACTTAGATGCTCTTTCGGAAAAGTGGCTGGGTTATAAACCTGTTGCTATCAAATCTCTAATAGGTGAAAAGAAAAAAGACCAGAAATCGATGGCCGATCTCAATCCTGAAGATATTTCTGACTACGCATGTGAAGATGCAGACTTAGCTTTGCAGCTAAAAAACAAGATGGAGCCAGCTATAAAAGGTGGCCCTCAGGAAAAGCTAGCATACGAAATAGAATTCCCTACTATAACAGTATTGAATAAAATGGAAATGAATGGTGTCAGTATAGATATAAATGCACTAGAGGAATTACAAGCTGAGATATCAAAGAGAATAGATAAGTTAGAGGAGCAAATATATTATGAAGCTGAAGAGCAATTCAATATAAACTCTCCAAAACAGTTGTCTGAAATAATGTTTGAGAAAATGGGAATACCAGCCGTTAAGAAAACGAAAACCGGATATAGTACTAATGAGCAAGTACTCAGCCAATTAGCACCTATGCATACAATAGCTGAACTAGTTTTAGATTATAGACAACTTACAAAATTGCAATCTACTTATGTTGAGTCTCTACCGAGAATGGTATTCGAAGGGACAGATAAGATTCACACTACTTACAATCAGGCTGTAGCCAGCACAGGAAGGCTATCGTCAACTGATCCCAATCTACAAAATATACCTATTCGTTCAGATTTAGGTAAAAAAGTCCGAAAAGCATTTATACCAAGTGAAGGTAATATACTGTTAGCAGCAGATTATTCGCAAGTGGAATTACGCATTATGGCTTATATCTGCGGTGATGAGAAGATGCTAAGCGGGTTTATAAATGGAGATGATATACATGCGGCAACTGCAGCTGTTCTTAATGACATCCCTCAAGAAGATGTAACTCAAGATATGCGGAGGATTGCCAAAACAGTTAATTTTGGGATTATGTATGGCTTAGGAGCATACGGTCTAGCTGAACGTCTTGGTATAAGTCGGGGCGATGCCAAAGATATAATTGACAATTATAAAGAGAAGTATCAGGGTATAATAAAATACATGGACGATACTGTCGAATCAGCTCGAATAAAAGGTTACGCTGAGACCCTTTGTGGACGCCGTCGTTACTTCCCAAATATAAATAGCAGTAATAGAATGCTTAAAAACGCCGATGAAAGAGCAGCTATCAATATGCCAATACAAGGTACTGCATCAGATATGCTAAAAATAGCTATGATTAGTATAGACAAAGAAATGTCAAACAGAAACCTGAAATCTAAGATGATACTACAAGTACACGATGAACTTGTATTTGATGTAGTGCAAACTGAGTTAGATGAGTTACGTGAGCTAGTGGTAGAGAAAATGCGTACTGCTTTACCCCTTGGCGATGTACCGGTAGTTGTAGATACTGGTACTGGAATCAACTGGTTTGAGGCGCATTAATTGGATTGCCTGATAGATTAAATTTACTATCATGACTTTGATAAAAAAAGAGACTGCCTATAAAAGACAGTCTCTTTATTTTTATATATAATCTGAATATAAATTATTTACTAGAAGGGATAATGTCGATAGTTACATTTCTATTGTACATACGACCTTCAGGTAAAGTGTTATCAAATGTAGAAGCAGAATTAGACTCTCCATATCCATAAGAGATTATATTATCTACTTTATCCGAAGAAGAACCAAATTCGCTAACGAATATAGCTTTAGCCTCATCTGCTCTTTTCAAAGATATACCTGCATTAACTTCAGTACTTCCAATTGGGTCAGTGTGACCTGAAATAATAAGTATTTCTTCGTCTTCTACTTTTGGAGCAACTTTAGTTCTTAAATCCTTTTCAGCATTTTTAATAGCATCAGATTGTCCATAGTTGAATAGAATTGTATATCTCTCACCTATTTTAGTATTATCCATCTCTTTAGTTAGACTGAATTCTGTTTCATCTTTTATTTTAGTCCCATCAGCTTGTACTATTTCAATAAACCCTTTGTAATCGCCTTCGTCTTTACCTTTTAGAAGTAAGTACGGAGAAACTCTTTCGTTTTGACTAAAAAATGGACCATAAGTAACAGTTTTATTGTCTTCGTCAACTATATTGATATTCCAAGAGCTGAATTTTACGTTAGGGTTCAACGAAACTAATATATCGTTATCAACAGGATATTCGTCAACCATCTTTACTCTTAGTAATTCATAAATCTCAGGTTTGTTGAATACGAATTCTACTCTTCTGTTTTCGGCATCAGCCAATGGTCTATCGTTTACAGGAGTAGCGGAACTACCAGATGGGATACGAGGCATATCTTGACCTTTAGTAGTTATTCTGCTAGCGTCAATACCATGTATATTAACTAAGTAATCCCTAACATTGTTAGCTAGTATTTCGCCATCTTTACTTTTAGGAGCTGACCCGATTAACTCTACAGTAAGCCCATTATCGTCTTTCATTTCTTGAGCGTAAATATTCAAAATATTGTGATAGACTGCAAGTTTTTTGTTTGTAGCTGTTTCACCATTCAATTCTTTATTGTTAGTCAAATCAAGAGCATCAGCTTTATCAAACGAACCAGCATTAGCTTGAGTTAATAAATTATATCTAGAAGGAATGTTTTGCTTAGAGCCATCAAAGAATACATAAGGAATAAGTGGGAATGACTCTTCTACTACCCTTTGGATAACTTTACCTTCGTACGGAGGTAGTACAGTAGCGTATTGACCGCCAGTGCTTGCTGAATTAAGATTAGGGATGAAGTCTATAGCTCCAGTTACACCTAGTCTAGCAGTTATAGTTGACCAAGTATCATCGAATCCATCTTGAACTGCATCAAATGTTGGAGACTTTTGCCCCATCAACCACGAACCTTCTATAAACGGTGATAATACAAAGACTTGACTTGGGCCTATTGGTGCTACACGGATATCGAAATTAAAACCGACTTGAGCACCTAGAGTAAGGTCTTTTAGTTCAGTAGCTTCTACAGCCATTAACGGAGTAGTACCTGCTAGTTTAGAATCATAGTCATACTCACCAGCCATTTTCAATCCAATTACTGGACCTACGTACACACTTGAATTTTTGAATAGTAATTCGTTAAATTTAAAATAAGGAGCTATATTAAGATATGAGTTATATATATCAAACTCGGGTTTATTGTCTAGTGACTCATCAGTTACTAATGAACCTCTATTGTCGTATCCTAATTGAAGACCTACGCCCCACCAAGTATTAGATAAATACTCTGCTCTCAAACCTAAATATCCACCTATACCAGTACCGTCGTTAGCTGTAAATGTGTGGAAATGAGTACCAACTGGTACAAATGTTTGATATCCGAGTGCTGCAAAGTTGTAGTTCAAACCTAAGTCAATACCTAATCTGTATTTCTCTGGTCTATCTAGTTTGTCGTTTTGTGAAAATAATAAACTAGAAGTAGCTATTAAAGCTAAAAGAAGTGTTTTAAAAAACTTCATATATTTTACCAATGTTGTTATAAATGCGTGTGCGAAATACGTTTAAATCGCTGAATTATTGTATAAGTAGAAATACCTAAAACTCGATTTTAATTTATTATCAAATAAAATTTCATTTCTTAAATAATATTATTATTTTGAGTTTTTACTTTAACAATTATGCTAAGTAAATATAAGTGAATATAATAAGAATCATTGTGTTAATACTTTTGGCTAGTGTATTTTACGCATGTACATCATCTAAGCCAATATCCTCAAACAAGTTCAAAGGATACAGCAAGATTAGTCAAGGTGAAATAGCCACTATGGAGTGGGATTTTGCCAATGCAACTAATGTGAAAGTTGATTTGTACGATAAACTCTACAATGCTGTAGATAGCGCTAAAGTATCTCCAAATTCTAGTAAAGAATATAAAATAACTGCCTTCCATGAGTCAGATACAGTTGCATACAAGTGGACAGTAGAAGTAGTAAATAAAGAAGAAAAACCAGATATAGAAAAACCAGTACTAACTGAAACAAAACCAAATGCTGAAATTCCAGCATATATTCCTAATAGCACTAACTCAGAGTTTATTAATGGAGCAATAGGCCCAGAGGCCGCTCCCGTGCGTATCAAAATAATGCATTCTGCTAAAAACACTAATAACCTTGAACTAAAGACAATAATCCTAGATGAAAATGGCAATTTCATCAATGGTTTGAATTCTGAAGTTGTGGATATGTCTTTTATTCAAAAATGTAAGAAAAGTTCTAATTCTGCTGGTGATTTGCAAATACAAGAAGTACATAAGTCTGATGGTACTGACTACTCCATTATTTTCGATAATTCATCTGTTGCAGAGTTCAATTTTCCTTTATTGGAGAGAGTATTAAACTTCACGGAATCACTAAGCCAAGAAGACAGATTGATGTTCTCATATTTCAATCACAATTATACAGAATATCTTTCACTACAACCACAAAGTGAATTCTATAATGCTTTCAAAGGTTACGATTTACCAAAGCCTAGTGGTCTATCTGGATTGTACAAAGCAGTATATAACAATCTAGTTGATTTTACGGCTCAAGTTTCAAAAGATAAGAACAAGGCTCTAATACTTATCACATATAGTGAAGATAATTCTTCTCTTATTTATTCACCTGATGATATTATCAATGCCGCTCAGAATTTTGGTATTCCAGTTTTCATAATAGCTGTAGGAGATGCATTTAATTCATATACATTACAAAAAATATCGAATTCTACTGGTGGTAAATTATATACTTTACATACCGATAGTTCGCATATAGCAGAACATATAATGAAAGAAATAGATTTCGCACTCAACAATCATTACTCAGTAACATTAGATTATGATAACAATGAAAAAGAATGTGCCGATGCTTATGGTAAGCTAATACTTAAGTACGGTGAAAAAACTATAGAAGATGGTATAATACTTAACCCAACAAAAAGTGAGTTTCACTCGTATTATCAATCAGTGGCTATATTCGAACCAAAAAGCACTGAAGTAGATAATGAATACGAGGATGGAATTATTGAACTTGCTAATGTTCTTATAAATAACCCTCACTATAGAATTAAGTTAGTAGGTCATAGTGATGATGAAGGTAGTAAAGAGTTTAATGCTGAGATTTCGGATAGTCGAGCAAACAATATAAAGAAATTAATTGTTGAAAATGGTGTAGATGCTAACCAAATATTAACTGGTTCTGAAGGATTTTCAAAACCTCTATATATATTAGGACAAACTCCATGGCAAAATAATTTTAACCGAAGGGTAGAACTAAAATGGATAAACCCATCTCAGGCTTCTCCATTCGAAATAGTAGTAGAGCAAGTCTGGACCGAAGAGGAAGCAATAACGTCATCTGAAAAGTGGAGTAAAAGAGGTTATCATACTTACTACGAAAACTACTTGATAGGTAATGAACCTGTTTATAGGGTTATGCTTTGGGGATTTGATGATGAAGAAGAAGCAAAGGAAGTAGCTTCGAAAATAATGAAAAAATTTAAAACAAAAGTAACATACAAATAAAGACAGAATAGATGAGTAAAGAGAATTTAATTGGTAAAGAAATAAAATGCCTAGATCATGGGTTTGTTAGATTAGTAGATGTGATGGGAGATGATGGCTCTATAGTCCAAGCAGCAAGGGTATCTTATGGTGCAGGGACAAAAACTGTAAATGAAGACAGAGGTCTAATCCGCTATTTGATGAGACACAAACACACGACTCCATTCGAAATGGTAGAGTTCAAGTTTCATATAAAATTACCTATATTTATAGCTAGACAGTGGATACGTCACAGAACAGCAAATGTAAATGAGTATAGTGGACGTTACTCTATAATGAAAGATGATTTTTACTTACCAGATTTGGATCAAATACGTCCACAAAGCGAAAATAATAAGCAAGGCAGAAGTGATGAAACATTCTCAACTGATAAAGCCAAGGCAATAAGAGAGAAATTGGACAATGTCCAGAAAGAGCTCTATACTGAATACGAGTCATTATTAGGTGAAGATTTGGCTAGAGAATTAGCCCGAATCAACTTGCCGCTTTCAAACTACACTGAATGGTATTGGAAAATAGATTTACACAATCTATTTCATTTCCTTCGTTTACGAATTGATTCGCATGCCCAATATGAAATAAGAGTATATGGTGAAGCATTAGCTGGTATAGTCAAAGAGATTGTACCTCACGCTTGGCAGGCATTCGAAGATTATAGTTTGAATTCTGCAAATTTCTCTAAACCAGAATTGAATGCAATGAAAAAATTGCTTGAAGGTCAGAAAGTAGAAGATTTAGATTTGGACGAAATAGGTTTAAGTAAAAGAGAATTCAGAGAGTTTCAATTAAAATTAGAACAAATAAATCAATAGAATTAAATATGATCAAAAAATTAGTTTATATATCTACCATCTTCATAGTAGCTTTTAGTTTGAACGCTCAGACAGTTGATGAAGTATTAGATATGTATTACCAAGGGTTAGGCGGCAAAGCCAAATTTGAGTCAATTAAGTCGTGGCACTTGATAGGCAATTCGCAGTTAGGACAAAATCCACCTGGCGAATTCCAGTTTATCTACGTAGTACCGAATAAGATGAAAATAATGACAATTATTGATACTTTTGAAATAGTACAAGCTATTAATAGTGACACTAGTGGTTGGCATCAAATTCCACCAAGAGGTATAGACACACCGATAGCTATGTCTCAGTTAGAAGTAGATCAGCTGAAAGGACAAAGAGCTCTAGTACTAGGACCATTCAATAATTATAAAGAAAAAGGAGCCGATCTAACTTATAAAGGAGTTGTAAAAAGAGACAGCTCTGAATATAAAAAACTAGTACTTCAAACTAAAGTGGATGGTGTAGATGGCCCACGGTCTGACATATATCTAAACAATCAAACTAATTTGATAGAAATAATAGAGACACAAACTATGAGTGGCGGAGCTCCTGTCACATTTATCAATAAGTTTTCTAATTATAAAGATGTTGATGGTTTGATGATCCCTTTTTATTATGCTACCTATGTAGGCGGCAGAATGTACACTTCTCTAGAATTGGAAACAATAATCTTAAATAAACAATATGAGCCGAGTATATTCGATATGCCGTAAAGTGGCATAGAATCAAGTTAATACTTTGCTTTAATTTTTAATTTTGATTATTTTGCATAATTAATAAAACCACAAAAAAGAAAAAGACATTTACGGGAGTCATTTTAAATGAAAGTTGATGTAGTAATGCCCAAAATGGGCGAATCGTTACAAGAAGGAACAATCATAAAATGGTTGAAAAAAGAAGGCGATAAAATAGAAAGAGATGAGATGATATTAGAAATATCTACTGACAAAGTAGATACTGAAGTTCCATCTCCACAATCTGGTATCCTAACTAAAATATTAGCTCAAGAAGAAGAAGTTGTAGAAGTTGGTAAAAAAATAGCAGAAATAGAAACTGATGCATCGGCAGCAGCAACTAGTACTCCTGAACCAGCAACGCAAGTTGAAACTCAACAATCAACTCCAACTGAAGCTCCACAACAAGAGGCTCCTGCAGAAAGCTCAAGCTCTGATGATGCTGGTGATATGCAAGATTTGGTAATGCCTAAGATGGGTGAATCCCTTCAAGAAGGTACTATCACAAAATGGTTGAAAAAAGAAGGCGATAAAATAGAAAGGGATGAGATGATATTGGAAATATCTACTGACAAAGTAGATACTGAAGTTCCATCTCCTGTTGCTGGTATATTACATAAAATATTAGTTCAAGAAGAAGAAACTGTAGAAGTAGGGTCAGTTATTGGTAAGATAGCTACTAGTGGTGGTTCAAAAAGACCTGCAGCTCAACCTACGCAAGAAGCTCCGAAACAAGCAACTCAGCCTGCAGCTGCAGCAGCTCAACCTAAAGCACAAACTACTGTACAACAAAGTGCTCCTCAAGTACAAGGAACTACATTCGAAATTCCTCGTAAAAAAGATGGGAAGTTCTTCTCTCCACTTGTAAGAGCATTAGCAAAAGATAATAATATCTCTCTAGAAGAGCTTATGAACTTAAATGGTTCGGGGCTAGAAGGAAGAATAACAAAAGAAGACTTAGAAAATTATATTTCAAATAGAGGTAGCAGACCTGCTCAAACAACAGTTTCAGCACCTGCGCAACAACAACCGGCTTCTGCTCCTGTATCTACAGCACCTTCAGCTGCTACTGCTCCTAGCTTTAGTGGTGGAGATTCTGAGATTATACCGATGGACAGAATGCGCCAGTTAATTTCTGATCACATGGTACGTTCTAAACAAACATCAGCTCACGTAACTAGTGTTGCTGAAGTAGATGTAACAGGAATAGTTAACTATAGAGAAAAAACGAAGAACGAATTCTTACAAAGAGAAGGAATGAAGTTAACTTATACTCCATTCTTTATAAAAGCTGTAGTGGATGCTATTAAGCAATTCCCTATGGTCAACGTAAGTGTAGATGGTAAAAACATTATCAAACACAATAGATTGAATCTTGGTTTCGCAACAGCTCTTCCTGATGGTAATCTAATAGTACCAGTTATCAAAAATGCTGATAATTATGGTCTGACAGGATTGCAAAGATCTGTAAATGATTTGGCGCATAGAGCAAGAACTAAACAATTACAACCAGACGATATCCAAGGTGGAACTATCACTTTAACTAACGTAGGTACATTTGGTACTCTATTCGGTACTCCAGTGATCAATCAACCGCAAGTTGCGATTATGGGTGTAGGCGCGATCAAAAAGCGTGCTATGGTAATGGAAGTAAATGGTTCACACGCTATAGTAATCAGAGATATGATGTATTGTTCTATTACATACGATCATAGAGTTGTAGATGGTATGTTAGCTGGTCAAACTCTAAAAGCATTCGTGGATACTCTTGAATCAATGAATGAAAATACGATTACATTATAATCAAATCTATAATTAGATAGTTAATTAAAAAGCCTCGCTAAAAAGCGGGGCTTTTTTGTTGTATTAGGTTTTTATTCGAAAGTCGATAATATTCACTATATTGTATTTATAACTACAGAAATTACAGATGAATTATGATTAAATACTTTCTTCTTTCTCTACTGATTATTAGCACTTCCTACGCTCAAATAAATAATGCTGGTGGTCCTCATAACTATATCGAACAGAAATTCGATGTTTTAGAGTACCGACCTATTATTACAATTGAAGATCACAAATCAAAATTCATACGCGGTGATGTCAATATCAAATTAGAATGGAAAAATGTATCAGATGACAATTATTTCAATTTTCATTATGAAGATTTAACAATCGATAGTATATTCTACGATGACATTTACATACCAGAAATAATCGTAACTACTAATAGCGAGACGGAAGGAATCTTATACTATTCGATCAAACCAATTAATGACAATAAGCAAGCTACTATAAGAATAGTTTACCACGGTACTATGACTAGCGAGGGTGGTAGCAATGATTGGGGTGGTGTACATTATTCGCAGGGAATACTATATGCTATGGGAGTTGGCTTTTTCAATGATTATGTAAGTTGTACACGCCATTGGATGCCTAGCTTTGACCTACCCTCTGATAAAGCTCGTTATACCGGTACTTTTATAGTACCTGATTCTTTGATGGCTATTTCCAATGGGAAGTTATTATCCAAAGTTGACACGCTTGATGGAATGAGTAAATACACTTGGACTCTAGGTGATGACTTAGCTGCTACTTATTTGCTTACATTCGCAATTGGTAAATTTGCAGAAATAGACATTCCAACAGAAGGTAAGCCACCTGTTAAATTATATATGTATGACAACCAAAACTCAATTGCATCAGGTAAACTTGTTTTTAAACTTGTTCCAGAGATGATAAAAGCTTTTGAGCAGTTCTTCGACTATGATTATCCTTTCGAGACTATGGGGTACTACGCTGCTAGTAAAGGTGCTATGGAGCACCAAACTCTAGTAACTATGAGCCAAAATCAGATTGTCGGTAAAGCCAATGCCATGGATACTATTTATTCTACAGCTGCTCACGAGTTAGGGCACCAATGGTTCGGTAATCTGGTAACTCCTTATGATTTCCGAGATGCTTGGCTTAATGAGGGCTTTGCTGTATTCACCGAATATGTATGGATAGAAAGTAAGTTGGGCAAAGATAAATACAAAGAAGAGCTGATGAAACTCCGCTCTTCTTATATCAATAGTACAGCAAAAGCAGAACAGCATATCCCTCTCTATAATTTTCATAGATTCTCCAAGAATAATTATCCATCTACTATTTACCAGAAAGGCGGTCTGATATTAGCACTCATTAGAGATATAGTAGGTGATGAAATCTTTAAAACTAAAATAAATGAATATTTGACTACTTATGAGAATGCTAATACTAATACTGAAGAATTGATAGCCATTTTCAATGATGAGTTACCTCAGTCATTTTGGGAGACTTGGGTCTATGGTCGTGGCTTTCCAGAAGTTGATATTACCACATTCCAAGATGATGAGTACGCATATGTAGTAGTTTCCCAAAGAGAAAATGAGTTTCAGACTTACGAATTTGATTTATTCTATGAAGTAATATTCGAAAATGAAATTAAATACCTTACACATAAGATAACTAATGCGGTTGATACACTTATCACCGAACGTTCATCTAATTTAAAAGGTGTAGAAATCAATGACAATCTATATTTATATAAAGTGATGAGTAATAATAGATTGACTTCTGTTGATGAAGAGTTTGAAACGAGTATTTATTTAAAAAATAATATTATTGATAATGAATTGGAGCTTAATTTCGGAAAAGCTTCTAATTATAATATCGAAATTGTAACTTTAGATGGTAGAAAAGTGTTTATTGAAAGTGGTGAATATTTCGGATTTGTAAAATTTAATTTGAGTTCACTTGTAGCTGGCACTTATTTCGTTTATATTCGTTCTAATGATAATAATACAATGAAAAAAATAATTGTGAGATAGGATTTGGCAATATTAGATGTAAATGAATATATAGATAATTACAATGAGATTTCGAACTCAATAAATAAGGACAAAATTGGAAAAGTAAAGATACTCTCCGTTTCTAAATCGCACCCAGTGGAAGCATTAGTTAATGCATATAAGTCAGGATTAAGAGTTTTTGGAGAGAATTATGTCCAGGAAATGGTTGATAAATACGATACCGTTTCAGAAGAAATGAAAAAGAATATAGAATGGCATTTCATAGGACATTTACAAACGAACAAAGTAAAGTATATCGCTTCTTTTGTAAACTGTATTCATTCAGTCTATAAATTGAAATTAGCTAAAGAAATAGACAAAAGAGCACAAGAAAACAATAGAAAGATTGATTTACTATTGCAAGTTAATACTTCTGGTGAAGAGTCTAAATCGGGATGTGAGCCAGAAGAAGCTGAATCCGTTATAAAAAGTTGTTTGGAGTTGGAAAATATAAACTTCATCGGATTGATGACTATATCGGGATTAGAAAGCAACAACGAAGAGCGAAGAGAAGAGTTTAGATTACTACGAAAAGTTAGAGACGAGATCGAATCAAATCTATCTATAGAATTACCCGAATTATCGATGGGTATGACTTCTGATTATAATGAAGCAATAGAAGAAGGTGCCACAATGATTAGAATAGGCACGGCAATTTTTGGAAAAAGAGAATATACAAAATGAAAAGAATATTAGTACTAGTATCAATAGCATTGTTTGTCATGTCTTGTAGCAAAGAAGAGAGAGTTATTGATAATTCTATCGTATCACTAGATTTATATTTAGCTGATTCTATCAATAATGATGTAAGTATATATCATTATCCATCACTTGAAATATCTAAAGCTAATTTACTAGCAAATGCAGGTATAACTATTAACTCACCTATTTCTAATATAAGGGAATTTCAGAAAAGAATCTATATATTAGTCCCAGGAGATGACAAGATGATTGTATTTGATGCTATTGCTGATACACTCCTAGCTGAAAATGAATTTCCGTTTGGTTCAGGTCCATTCGACATAAGCTTTGCCAATGTTGCAGATGGGTTTGTGATGTTCAAATATGCTCCTTATATAATCAACTATGATTTGGTTTTCAATAAAAGTGCAAGAACTCTCGATGGGAAGAGTATTGTGTCCTCAATTGTTGAGTATGATAGTTACTCTTTTATGACTGAACCTCAATCTCAGAAAGTCAGCATATTAGATAACAGAACATACAGAAATGTAGGTGAAATAGGTATTAGTGGAATACCAATTCTTTCTGCTATTACTTCAGAAAATGAGGTTTTTGTTGTTACTCAAGGTTATAGTACACAAGTAGGTGAAGAAGCACCTATAACAATCCCTAGTCAAGTACACTTCATAAATCCAGTTGATAGAAATTTAAGATATACACGAGAGTTAGGTGATAATCTAATAAACGCAAATGAAGTTATACCTACTGATCTGGCAACAACTCCTATAGGTTATGCTTTTGTTACTACTAATAAAGGGCTATTGAGAATGGATACTCGTAACGATGGTAATCTATTTGATATAAGTAAAAGAATATTCACTCGAATCGAATATAATGCACAACGAAACGGCCTTTATATGTTAGAACATACTACTTCAGGTGCTAAAATTGCAGAAGCAAGCGCTGTAAATGGACGAGTAGTCGGGGATGTAGAAATACCTAATAATACTAATTGTTTCCACCTATCTAATTAGATGAATATAAATAAAGAACTAATTAATCTAACTTCACTTTTAGATTTCAGTAATAAATTAACTCAGAATCTGAGTGAAGAGTTTATTATCAACTCTACATTATTTACTATAATTGGTAAGTTGAGTATATGTGGCGTCAAGGCTACGAAGTACACTGACGATAAATTAGTTTCTACTTTTAAAAAAGGAAAGTTAGAATGCGACACTCAAATTACTGAAGTCATTCATATAGATAGTAATATAAAATACGTATTTCAATTAGGGCAAAAAGTAATAGAATCACAAATTTCAGATGTAGAAAAACAATATGTAAAATTGATAATTTCAATTGCTGCAACTGCATTAGAGAATTATTATAATTTTAAGAATTTACAAATTCAGAAAATACAGGCCGAAAAGAAAAGTCAGCTATTAGAGACTCTTTTCGAAATTAGTCGTAGTTTCAGTGGGTTATCTTCCGAAGAAAAAATTGTTAAAGCCCTTGCGTTCAATATTATGGGTCAGTTAATGACCAATAAGTTTGCTGTAGTAAAAACTAATGGCAATGATAATATTCTCAAAAATAACCTTGGTATATCTAATAAAGATCTTTTGGAGTTAATCCCAAATCTAGTTAATCTAAAAAATATAACAGAGCTAGATGAGAAGTATAAAGATGTAATCAAGATAGCTTCCCCTATGAATATATCTGGTAATACAGAAGGGTATTTGATTATCGGGCCTAAAATGTTAGGTGAGTATGACGAACAAGACTTTAGCTTCGTTTCGAGTTTGGCATCGACAGCTATCTCGGCATTAGAAAATGAAAGACTAATCCAAGAAGAAATAGAAAAGAAAAGATTTGAAACGGAATTAGGATTAGCAACAGAAATACAAAAAAGATTACTCCCTAAAAGTAAACTTGAAACTGATAAATTCAGTTTTTACGGCATGACAATACCTTCTAATGAAGTAGGAGGAGACTATTTCGATTATGTGAAGATTTCTGAGAGTAAATATCTATTCGTAATAGCCGATGTAACAGGCAAAGGGATGCCGGCAGCACTTATAATGTCAAATATGCAAGCAGCTATACAATCTCTTGCACCTATAGAGAAAGACTTAAAATCATTAGTTGATACTGTCAACAAAGTAGTATATCGTAGTACATCGAAGGACATGTTTATCACTGCTTTCTTCTGTTTACTAGATAGTGACAGTAATACTTTGGAATACATAAACGCTGGACATTTTTACCCATTGCTATCAGATAACGGGAAATTGTCTGAACTGAAAGTCGGTGGAGTGATTTTGGGTTTTCTTCCTTCCCCTTTAGTTTATAATTCGGAAATTTTACCTTTTGAAGATACATTGGTATTATATACAGATGGACTAAACGAAGCTACTGACCCAGATGGGAACGAACTAGGTATGGAAGGAGTTAAAAAAATAGTCCTTGAAGCAATAAAATTTCAGCCGAAAGAAGCTGTGGATTATATACTAAATGAAGCACAGAGATTCTCAGATAATGATCAATTATCTGATGATATAAGTATAGTGGTCATCAAAAAGAAATAATATTCTATTAGAATTTGCTTATGTACTCAATTCCAAAGAATCTTACTAATGAGTTGGAAGCCTTGAAATTTGCAAATGCATCTCTGAACATTAATGTAACTGTAAGATTCTCAGAAGCTGCCCATTTAACCTGGAAATTTAACAATCCTTTGCTATCCATAGAGTATGAATTGTCTTCCAAGTTTGCATTGAATTCAGCACCAATCGATATTCTCTTATAGATTGTTTGTTCTGCGCCGAAATAGAAATTGACACTTCTATCATCTGGCAGTGGTTCTAATGAATAGTTGATACCAGCGTGTACATAAACTAATCCAACAGGCCATTTGAAACTCTTAGATGAAGCTAGATAAAATCCAGGAGAAGCGGTTTGATATCTGCTTAAAGAGTCATTATAAAGTCCTAATCCTTGCGAATTCAAGCCAAGTGCTAGTGCAGGGAAAGACTTAGTTTCGTCTAATATTCTATATTTTATCTGAACACCAGGGAAATCCTGAAAAGAAGGTGTGCTGGTCCCAATAATATTACTACCACCAAAACTAACACCTAATAAGAAATTCTCAAATGGAGAAGCAGCAAATTCAGTCATCATACCTCCAGATTGCATAAGAAATGCGTTTACCTCAAAAGTACCTTTAGGTATAATACCTGCCGTTGGCATATCCACTATTCTCCTAGATTCAAAAGTAGCATCTTCGCCAGCAGAGCCCTCAGACAGTAGAGTAACAGGAAGTAACGAAATTATCAGAATAATATAGTATATTGTAATGTTCTTCATTTGTATATTTATGATTTATTTGGGAATATATGAGATTCATATACAATATAACGATTTTATTGCTAATATCATATTTATTTAGTTGTAAATCAGCTAAAATAATAGCGATAGATAAGACAGAAGTACCATTTTATACTGTAGATTCTGTCTTTATAGTCACCCCCACTTACAAGTTCAATCAAAACGATTTTACACTTAGTTTAGAATTAGAGAAATTATTGAATGTGCAAGAATATCATTTTCCTTCTTCTGAACAACTTAGAGTAATAATTAAAGACGATATGGGTAAAACTATAATAAATACTGCCAAAAATAAAAATTTCTTTAGTGCTATATCCCCTGTTGAGCCATTATTCCCAGGAAGTAAGAAGGTCTATGCTTACTCATATAATGGGGTAAATCTATTTGAAGAACTAGATGAAATTGAAATTTATATGATTCTACCAATTAAACCCAATGAAATAGTTTTTACAAAAAGAATTAATTTGAAAGAATGAGCGACGATAATAAATATATGCTACTCGCTATAGAGCAAGCCGAATTAGGCAAAGGTAAAGTTTCACCAAATCCACTTGTCGGTTGCGTTATAGTCAAAAATGATAAAGTTATTGCTACTGGTTACCACAAGGAATTTGGAGGCCCACACGCTGAAGTTGATGCTATTAGTAAGATCGATGGTAATTTGAAAGGATGTACTGTATATGTCACATTAGAACCGTGTACTCATCACGGTAAAACACCTCCGTGTGCTGATTTGCTTGTTAAAAAACAACCAGACAGAGTTGTAATAGCAATGGAAGACCCTAACCCAATAGTAAAAGGTAATGGAGTTTCAACTTTAGTGGGCAACGGAATAGAGACATCTGTAGGAATACTAGAAGATAAAGCAAAGGCACTCAATAGAGTATTCATTACTAATATGCTTGAGAATAGGCCCTTTGTTACTGCCAAATTTGCGATGACTCTAGACGGATTTATGGCTCAAAAAGATCATGAAAGTAAATGGATATCATGCGAAGACAGTAGAACTGACGTACATAAATTCCGCTCATTAGTTGATGCAATATTGGTTGGTAGCGGTACAGTCCGCCAAGACAACCCAATGCTTGATGTTCGGTTAGTGGAAGGTCGTAATCCCAAAAGAATTATATTGGCAAGTCACTTGCAATTACCACTCACTTCTCACCTCTTAAAAGATGAGAATGCTAAGAAAAATACTATTATTTATTGCACAAACGAAGCACAGAATATAAAACTAGTCGATCAGATGCGCAGCGAAGGGTTAAATGTTAAATCAATTTCTAAGAACAGCAAAGGTAAAGTAGATGTGAGCCTAGCACTTCGAGACTTGCTCAAAGAATATAACATAGGTCATATTATGCTAGAAGGTGGTGCAAAGCTTTTCTCAGAATTCTTTGAACTAGATTTGATAGATGAAATAATCACATACCAAAGCCCAAAAATACTTGGGGCAGGTATATCACCTTTCGAATACATCAGACCGCTTCACTTATCAGACAACAGTAGATTCCAGTTAACGAATACGGAAGTAATAGGTACAGATATAAAAGCGGTATGGGTAAGAAAGTAAGACCATCAAATGATAATTTGCCTAGAGGTATGTTTTTTATTGGTATAGTATTAATTATCATTTCATTATATCCTATTTATAAAAACTCAACTCTTCCCGATAAATCTGAACTATTAAAAACTTCTGGGAAAGTAATAGATCTTATTAGAAAAAGAGGTATTAGAGGAGCAGATAGAATTGAAATAGCATTTTTAAATAATGACAAGAAGTTTATTTTAGATGATATCATCCTTAAAAACATAAGCAATTATAAACTAAACCAAATCAAACACAATGTGATATTAGAACTTGGTATAGATTCTAATTGCAGTGTGATAAATGAACTATCGATTACTTCAGATAATATATACTCGATAAAAATAAACGAGAAAGAAATAATTAGTTTCAATGAAATTATTGATATTAGATTTAGAAATAATCTAAAATATTTTCTATTCTTTCTTATTTCTGGTTTGCTAACAATTGGATTAGCACTACTTTATATTTATAAAATTAACAATAAGACTCATATAACATGAAAAAAATATTCATCACAATTATATCAACTCTTATACTCATCTCCTGTTCGGAGCAAACGCCTTACCAAGACGGTGTTAAATATATATATAAAGTAAAGTATTCTAAGTCAGAATTTGAAGATATAATGACAGTCGAAAAAACTGTTGTATCTGGATTTGCTTCAAAGATTATGTTGGAAACAGAAGTCAGGCAAGACCCAGGTAGTAGCACTGGTTATAGTATAGAATCTAACGTATCTAATAGTACTCAGAAGATACAATTGCCTCACCCACTAGGGGAATACCTTGATTTGACAAACCTTTTACCTCCTCCAACAATCGAGTTCCCAGTTGCAATCGGGGATTCTATTCATACAGAGCATACTGTCAAATTCAAACATAGCCCATATAATGGTTATATAATAGAAGGTTATATAAAAGTAATGGGTAGAGAAATAGTTAACAATCACATAGCCAAAGACTCATGCTGGGTTTTGAAAGTATATAAAAATAGTACTACTGATACAATGGCCACTTTTTATTACAATGATAAATACGGCTTTATAGAGTTAGATTACCAAATTGGGGCCGACAATATCACTATCACCTTGGATTCTCTAGATATAGACTAATTTAAAACCTGTGTAACTCCATACATCTAAGTACTTATACGTAGTAAAATAATTACACAGTGTGCAACCCATTTGTTACACACGTTGTTTTTTTATTTTTCTATTTAATTTTGCAAGATTCTTTTATCTCATTAATTTTCAAACTGTTACACAGCTTCAAAAGGGATTTAAAAAAAATTGGCACTGTATTTCTATTGTAACTAATAAGATGTTCATCAGTATTATATAACAATAGAAATAAAATTAATCAATGGAGTATAAAATGAAGAAAATCACAATAATAGCTCTTATAGCTTTGATGGGAATAATGTCATCATACAAAGTATCAGAAGCCCAATTCTTTGGTGTGGTACTTTCACTAACAGGTTATATAGTAGATAGTGATACTAAAGAACCAATTGCGATGCGTGTAGAAGCTTTTGACTCTAAAGGTAATCGTATATATTATGGTCGTACAAAATCGGAAAACGACGGTTATTATTTTATAACTGGTCTAAAACCTGGTGCCAAATACACTGTAAAACTAAGTGACAATGAAAGGTATGCAGATAAAGAGGAAACGATATCAATGCCAGACGTAGATAACTACGAAGAAATCAAGAAAGATTTCTTAGTTGAAGACAATAAAGAAACAGCACAACCTGGTAAATAGATAATCAATTAAGAGTAGCACAATGCTACTCTTTTTTTTATTAAAATTTTAGAGCCAACCCATATTGGAATCCCCATTTGTGGGTTGATAATAGTTGAGAGTCAAATTGGTAGAAACCAGAAGTCCACTCTGGACCACCGAAAACTGCTAACTTGTTAGATATATCATATACTAACCCAGCTGAGGCTTTTGTGACCCAACCACGATTAGTACCGCCTAAAAGTACCGAAGTCATCGGTCTAAACCCATCTATTATTTGTAACTCATTGAACTTGTATGTAGCTCTAACACCACCCCAAAAAGTAAGTTGATTTTCAAGCATAGTTTCTTCATTACTAAAGGAATTCGAATTTATTTTTTTAACGAAAAACTCTTGTCCAAATTCTAAACCTAATTCGAACTCATCATTAACCGAATACATCAAGGCAATACCAATATCGTTGATAGCAGGAGCTTCAGTAGAAGATAAATCAGGTGTTTTAAGTGAGGTATTGGTTATACCTCTACCTTGTAAACTGAATAACATTTGCTGCTCTGATTCCTTAACCATAATTCTATTCGTTGGATTAACTATAAATCCACTTGGTCTATCATTTTGAATGTTAGGTAATAATTCTTGATTTGCCGATAAACTTTCCGATGAAGTAGGTATTAATTCTATGTTCTGACTAGTATTAAACTCTTTTTTACTTTCGCTTACATCGTAAATATTGTCACTTGCTATAGAACTCTGCGAATTATCAGCAATTCTATTAGAACTACTCACAGCAGAACTTATATTCGATTTAGTCTTATAATAGTTTCGATTCTGATTACTACTAACAGTAGTATTATTTGATAAAGAAGAAACAATAGGAACCTCCATTTCTATAGGCATAGCGCTTGAAAGTTCTGAGTATTGAGAGTTTCTTAATGTTGGCTTGGAATCTTCGATATTATTAGTGACATCATTATTATTCATAACCATAAATGTTGCAAAAACACCAACCATACCTGCAATAAGGGCAGCACCAAGCTTACTAGATAAAAACGCCGCCGATGCTGCAATCATTCCACTATTTTGTAAGTAGTACCAAAGACCACTACCACCAAGACCAATACCGGCCAAGACAGTACGACGAAGATGCTCTGGAGGTGCTTCTGTTGCACCACTCATCATTTGTTTCATTTTTACAAGATCTAGGAATTCTTGTGTTAGCTCTGGGCTATTCGAAACTTCATTTAAAACTTCTGCTGTATCTATACCTTCTGATTCTCCATCTAAAAGTAGGTGTAGTTTTTCTGAAGTTGTCATATTAGTATTATCCATATTCATCTAATTATAATCTTTCATTTCTTCAAAATAAGGTGCTAAAAGCTCTCTGATTTTTCCTTTAGCTCTGTATATTCTTATACGAACAACTGGCATAGTAGTACCGACGGCTTCTGCTATTTCTTTATAAGACATATCTAGGTACTCTCGCAAGACTATTACTTCACGATATTTTTTGGGCAAAGCATCGAGTGCCGTTTGTAATAGTTCATTTAATTGCCTGTTACCATAGCTTATATCGTAATGAGGTAATTGCAGATCATCCAAAGAGACTTTATCATTATATTTTTTCGATTTTTCGTTGAGGCAAAGATTTCGGGCAATTTTTATAAGATAACCAGACACATTGGTCATCACTCTTTCTTGCTTTGCTCCCTCAAAGAACCTAGTAAATGTCTCTTGGAAAATATCTTCAGCCATTGGGTCATTATTCAAAACTTTACGACAATAGGTATAAACATTCGTCGAATGTCTCCTATAAAGCTCGTCAAATGCTTTCTTGGATCCTGATTTAGATCCTTTCAGCATATAGTAGAGCTCAGTGTCCGATATGTCTTTATAATTTTTGCCCATTGCTCTTATTACAATAACAGTTATGTTCCTTGTTTGTCACAAAATAATGATAAATTCTATAATATTAGTAGTATTTAAATGATAATTATTATAAAACTAGCGATATAGATATAAAAAAATCTACGTTTCGAATAGTGAAAGTAGATTTTTTCAAGTGAATATTTATTTTGAGTATTATTTCATACTGTTCAATACATCGACAGCAAAACTATCAAGTATTCGGTTGCTATTAGACAATACAGCAACAAACTTACCGGCAGAAGTAAAACCAATGAATGCGGCATTACCGTAGGTATTACCATTGTGCCAGTAAACCGTGTTACCCCCAAGCGGTGTTATATGCCATCCCAAGCTCATTCGCATATTTGGGTTCGGTTCGAATGTAATTGTCCTTGATATTTCTAGCACTTTTTTATCGAACACAGGAGTTTTAGTTACGAATTGATTTAGATATTTAGCCAAATCTGTTGTTGTACTGTAATAAGCTCCAGCCCATTTCATAACATCAAATTCCCATGCTGGAGTAGGAGAATTTTCTATAAAGGGTTGTACTTCGCGTTCTTTCTGCTTATCTGTAAGCTCCAACCCTGTATCTTTCATACCAGCTTTATCAAATATTTCTTTCTCTATATATTTCTCTAATGTGATGTTCTTATTTTTAGTCAGATAAGTATCAAGTATATTACCTAACAATCCATAACCTAGGTTAGAATATTCGTAGGACTTACCCGGTGCTCTAACTAGTTCATAATTAGCAAGAAAATTATAAAGCATTGAAGAAGTATAGTTTTGATATGGCTGCAATGAATCTGTTATACCTACAAAAATGTTGACAGGTAATCTAGGCAAACCCGATGAATGGTTCGCTAGTTGCACCAATGTAATATTAGATATATTAGTATCTTTGAAAGTAACGAAAGGTAATATTTCCTTTACTTTAGTTGTCAGTTTCAGATCACCACTTACAACTAGATTACTAAGAGCGTGAGCCGTAAATAGCTTAGAAACACTACCTATCTGGAAGATTGGGTTATTATTATCTGATTCTTTGCTACTAAGTAAGTAAGTTTTGTAACTACCATCATCATCCAAATAAGTGAACGACGTAATATTATTTTCTAGACTATCGCTATAAGCCTTGTAGTCTTCATTTATTAATTTTGCCAAATCCGCCCCATTAGCGTCTAGAGCCAATGCAAAAACTAATAGTAAAAAAATATTTTTAAAATTCATACTAAACCTAAATAATTTGTTTTCCATTTATCCACGTTTGCTCAACGTGATTAATACCAAAATGATAAAAAATATCGACATAATTAGCACAATTGCAAATAATAAAATCTGCTTTTTTACCAACTTCTAAGCTACCAACTTCATTCGATTTGCGAATAGAATAAGCGCCATTGATAGTAGCTGCACTTATTGCTTCCTCTGCAGTCATTCCCATATTAATAACAGAAAGTGACATAATAGTTTGCATATTCTCTGTGAAGCAAGAACCCGGATTACAATCTGTTGCTATAGCGGTTATCACTCCAGAGTCAATTAATTTTCTTGCAGGGGCATAAGGCATTTTGATGAAATATGCTGTACCTGGAAGCAACCCTGCAACTGTACCTGCATTTTTCAAATTAGCAATACCCTCGTCTGATACAAATAATAGATGGTCGGCTGATATAGCACTAGAGTTTGCAGCCATTGTAGCCGCACCAACGTCCGCAAGTTCATCGCAATGTGCTTTGGGCATCAAACCATATTTCTTTCCTGCTTCTAATACTCTCGTTCCTTCATCAGTTGTATAATACCCCTTATCAACGAATACATCGTTGAACTCAGCTAGTTTATTTTCTGAGATATAAGGTATCATTTCATTTACAATTTGGTCTATATAAGCGTTTCTGTCACCTTTCAGTTCCTTCGGAAAATCGTGTGCCCCCATAAAAGTAGGAGTGATTCGGAGTGGGAGTGTTTCAGATAGGTGACGAATAGCTTCTAGCTGCTTTATCTCCCCTTCTATTGTTAAGCTATAACCAGATTTTATTTCCATCGAAGTAGTACCATACTTTGCCGCTGACATAGCTAAACCACGACCTACTTCAGCCAACTCTTCTACACTAGCTTTTCTAGTAGCGTTGACAGTGGTTTGTATACCGCCACCAGCTTCTGCTATCTCAGCATAAGTAGCACCTCTAAGCCTCATTCCGAATTCTGCACTTCTATTCCCTCCAAAGACTACGTGAGTATGCGAATCAACTAAACCAGGTAGTACGGTCTTCCCTTTCAAATCTATTTCTTGATCTATATTATAGTGAGATATAATATCTCCCAAATCACTAGTCTCGCCTATCCACTCTATAACGTCGGAAACTATCATAGCTCCATTTTTTATTTCGCCAATATCTTGCATTTGCTCACCAACTTTATAGAGAGCACCTTCGCTATTGACTGTAACTAAAGAATTGATATTTTTGAAAAGTATTGACATTATAAGTATCCCTCTAGTCCTTTTGCTTTCATTGCATCGACTATTTGTTTTACATGTTGGGCATCTTTCTTATAGCAACTCATAACAGAATCATCTGTCTGTATAAGTACAGCTTCATTTAGACCATAAGCCGTAGCTAATCTGTTGGATGAGTTAATAATAATCGAATTACTACAATCTATTGCCACTACTTCACCTTTGATTATATTGCCGTTTTTATCTTGATTATTAACTCTATCAAGAGCATCGAAAGCACCGAGATCATCCCAATGGAAATTGGCCTCTGTTACCACAGCTTTTTTAGTTTTCTCCATTAAGGCATAGTCAATAGAGATACCCGAGAAAGATTCAAATACATCTCTCATGTTAGGATTTGATTCTATTAATTGGTCAATCTTATTGCCAATCTCAGGAGCATTTAGCTTCATTTCTTCAATAAAAGTATCTAATCTGTAGAAGAACATACCACTATTCCAAAGGTATTTACCAGAAGAGAGATATTGCTCTGCAGTTGTTTCATCTGGTTTTTCTTTGAAGCTAACCACTTCATAAATACCGATTTCATCATCATTCAATTTATTACCAGTTTCTATATATCCGTAACCTGTTTCAGCTCTATCCGGTACAATACCAATAGTCGAGATAACACCGTTTTGTTCTACATAATCAAGAGCTTTGGATATAGTATTACGGAAATTTTCTTCTGGCTCTATAATCTGATCTGCAGTAAGAACCGCAATAGATTGCTCTTTACCAGAGTTTTTATCAGCTAAAATCCCTGCCGCTAGTGCGAGACAAGGTGCTGTATTTCTCTTTGCAGGTTCTGCTATTATATTTTCTTTTGGGAGCTGAGGTAATGCATCTTCTATCGGCTTTTTCAGATGTTCACCCGTTATGATATAGATATTCTTATAATCTATCATTGGGGCGACTCTATCTATAGCCTCTGCTATCATTACTTTTCCGGATGAAGTCAGCTCTAGTAATTGTTTCGGTTTATTTTTTCTGCTCAATGGCCAAAATCGCTCACCCGAGCCGCCAGCCATAATCACTACATTTCTAATCATATATTTTCAAATGGTTTTTATTTTGCAAATCTAATACTAAATCATCAGCTAAATAACTTATTTTATTACCAAATTGGTACATACCTACTTCTCCATCTATGTATTTCACACTTTCACCTTGCCAAGATAATTGATTATTTTTCACGTCAATTATCTTCATATGCATTTGCATCTCTATCTCAAGAATTCTTTGCATTTCTTTGTGAGTTGATACGGAAGTGGTAGTTTTAGTATTCTTCTTTGTTGTGTCATTATCAACTTTCGTTTGAGTATTAGTAACTACTCTAGGAATAAGTTCATCTCGTACAACTTCTTCTGACAAACTTACTAATAAAAAAGCATCATAGCCATTATTGTTCAATACAGTATTGTAATATTCTTCTGTCCAATCTTCAAGAGGAGGAAATAATACTGACCCTTCTGTAGCAAATATTCCATTATCCCTAAAAGAACTTACAATTATTTTTTCGTAGAATTTTCGTTCGGCTAGCGTACGTCCTTCGACTAGGACACAAACCTTTTGATAAGTTTTATTGAAGTAATTAGGATGAGTATAAGAGGTCATCTGCACTGCCCTGCGAATACAAGAAGTGATAAACAATGTAGATAAAAATAGTAATGTAATTAATAAAAGTTTTCTTTTCATCTCCCCTCCACAAAATAGTATAACTACTAAATTAAAAAACAATCTTACATATATAACAATTATTTACAAATTTAGTTTCAGCGTTGAAGGTATGAGTTATCTCTTAATATCACAATAACGGATTAATTGGACTACGGATGGCACAGATTGTAGAGACGTATAGCATACGTTTCCAAACACCACAGGAACCACTTCACTTGAGAGGACGCAAAGCATCCGAAGTATCCAGTAGAACTCAAGTAGCAATTCAATATTAGTAGAACCTGTGGAGCAATCTAACACAACAACACTAGGAGTTGAATAGAAATGGGACTTTAGGTCCTTATGTTTAGAGTATGTTTTCTATCTGTTGGCTAAAGCCGACGGCAATACATCGAGCTATGCTCCTTGGGAGGAGCTGTCAGAACTTGTTCTGACTGAGGAGGATAAATAAAAACGGCCTTCTTCGTTTATCCACCTCCGTCTGACACCTTGCGGTGTCATCCACCTCCGCTAGCGGATAGACAGAGATATAATTACATCATTGTATAATAATAAGTTATAGACTCAAAACTAAATTGATTTAACGTTTAACTTAACATAATTAAATTTCTATTGCTTTAAAAATTGATTAACAGTTTTAATATAAAAATAAATATTGTTTTTCCTAAAGTTCTACGACAGAACTGTAAAAATATTAATTGTAATTTGTAAAAAGTAAATTTATTTCGCATTTCGTAAATGATACGTTTACAAGTAGAATTATCTTCTATGTAATTTGCAAAACTATTGGTTTAAAAGTTCAGTGAGAGAACTTTTTTTACGATTGAATTCTAGATTCAAAAGAAATTCAAATTAATTTCTTAAATTTAACAAGTTAGATTAATATTTGTTCATTTCTGAGACGTTTTACGTGTTCATGTGTCTCTATAAATATGAGTAAATCAAAAAAAAAATATATTATTATATCCATTAACAGGAGGATACTCTAATGAAGCAATTAATTATTTTTATAACGCTAATAATGTTACTGACAGTAGCTAAGACGAAAAGTGCAGAGATTATTCCTGTTTGGGATAAGATATGGAAACAAGGTTCGCCACAGTTTACTAATAGAATACATGACTTTGAATTTCTACGCGGTGAAGACCAATTTATTATGATTGCTGGTGTAGAGGAATTGGGGGCAGTTGAGATAAGAAAAACCCTAACAGGAGAGTTAGTAACGTCTTTTCCTTTGCCAAATGCCTCTTATTTCAATCAAATTGAAATCACTCCTGATAGTAACAGGTTTGTTATAACAACAGGTGGAGATAAAGTAAATAGTCCAGCAATAGAACTTAGAAGCATTGAGGATTTTAATTTAATTAGTCGACTTCCAATTCAGATGGACGATGATTCAGTAGATAACGTAGGTCAACCATATTATTTTGTGTTCAAAGATATAGTAATAGACCCAGTAAAACCATATATTTACGCTTTTATTACAAAAACTAATTACTATGATGATGATGATTTAGATAGAACTTGGTTAAAAGTTTATAATTATGAAACAATGGAAGAAGTAAGAGATTTAACTCCAAATGGATTTGAATATGAGTTAATGAAATGTATGGATGTTTCTGATGATGGGAGTCAGTTAGCTGTATTAAATGAGGGTAAAGCATATTTAAAAGTATGGGATACAGAGACATTTGAATTAACTATAAATAAGCAGTTATATGATATTGAATTAAGTAATCCAAACGATTATTGGTGTAAATCGGATGATATAGAGTTTTCATCAATCAATTCTGATTTAATTTTCTTTTCAGGGAAATATCCCCAAAGAAACGTAAGTTTAAGCCCTAACGGTCTTTTTACATTTAATATCATTGAAGGCTTGATTGATAATGTTCCGCCACTTGATAATTATACAAGTGGTAAGTTTATATTGTTTGATGTAGATAAAAAAACACTAATCTATAATGGAAATAGATTATTTTTTTTAAATATGTTTTCAGGTGAACTTATATTGAATATTTTCACTGAATTAGAATATCCCTTTGGAACTCAAACATTATATTCTAAAAGAAATAATATATTTGTAGGGTTTTCTGATTCATATTATGGAGGTGCAAAGTTTGATAATCACACCAATATAGAATCTGATATGGATGAGGAGACAGTTATATTCCCCAATCCTTCTAATGGTCAAATTAATTTTACTTTGAACAATCAAATTGCTTCTAATTTTAATTACGAAATTATATCTAATTTAGGTCAAATTATATTAGCTTGGGACTTAGGATTTTTAAAAGTGTCAAGTAATCAACTGAGAATTGATATTAGTACTATACCTCACGGCCATTATATATTAAGGATTAATAGTGAGAATGAAGAGTTTATTTTTAACATTATTAAGGAGGGTTAAGTCATGAAAAAAATATTAATCCTCTTAACCATCAGCTTTTGTATAGCTACGGCACAAGACAAAGAACCGACGTCATGGAATTTTGTGTGGGGACATTCTACAACTCCTAGACCATTCGATAATGACTCATCAAAGCAAAAATCAATAATGACAGGGTTTCAGTGGGGTGGCAGTTCGCAGATGAATAATGCATTGTTTAAGAATTTTTCTATTTACCTCTATATCTTCCTCTGTTTGTGAGAATGCAAAACTATTAACAGAAATATGATTCCTATAGATATAATTATTTCCCTAACCCAATACCCCACCTATTTATTCCTTAACTTTGTTGATTCAGTAATTCGTTATTCCCCTAACATTTTACCGAGTTAATCGTTTCATTTTTAGACTACGCTAATATAAGAAATAAAGTTTTATATGATGAAAAAAACACTACTACTATTTATAATCGCTGTTCTCGCTTTCTCTACCACTAAGGCAGAGAAGATACTAATACCAATGGATTTGGCTCAGACCAATCACCTGAAGGCTTATGGCATCGCCTTCTGGGTTATCAAAGACAACAAAACGGTGGATTGGTTGCTCAATTATCGCGATGGTGCATTTATGACAGACTATTCTGAGAAAATTGCCCTAGAGTGCCGAGTACGTGGGGTGACCTTCGAGCAGATATCCGATGGCAATGCCGCTCAGATATACGCTCAAGTGCAAGCAGACAATGTGAACGAAGATGTAGTGAAGCTAGAGAAAGCTCCAACTATTGCAGTATATGTACCTAAAGGTACACAGCCCTGGGACGACGCTGTTCGTATGGCGTTGGAATATGCCGAAGTAGATTATGATATGGTGTGGGACGAAGATGTTATAAATGGTAAGCTAAAAGATTACGATTGGCTTCACCTCCACCACGAAGATTTCACCGGCCAATTTGGTAAATTTTGGGCAAACTATCGCAATGCTCCTTGGTACATACAGCAAGTTGCCTTGAACGAGAATATGGCCAAAAAGTTGGGATTTACGAAGGTATCACAGATGAAATTGGAAGTAGCGAAAACGATAAAAGAATATGTAGCTAATGGTGGTTTCCTCTTTGCTATGTGTTCGGCGACTGACTCTTATGACATAGCTTTAGCAGCAGAGGGAGTAGATATAGTTGCATCTATGTTTGACGGTGACCCAGCTGATATGGCCTCTCAAGACAAGCTAGATTTTGATAAGACATTTGCATTTGAAAATTTCAGATTAACTATGGATCCATCGGAATATGAGTTCTCTGATATAGACGTAGGGGCTACTAGTTTGAATAATCCCGAATCTGATTATTTCACTCTATTCGAGTTTTCTGCTAAATATGACCCAGTTCCAACTATGCTAACTCAGTGCCATACTGGTATTGTAAAAGGATTTTTGGGGCAAACAACTGCATTTGCCAAAGAAAAAATAAAAAAATCAGTAACTATACTAGCTGAAAGGGAAGGAACTAATGAAGTTCGCTATATACATAGCAACTACGGCCGAGGTACTTTTACTTGGTACGGAGGACACGACCCCGAAGATTACAGACACGGTATAGGCGACCCACCAACTGATTTAGATTTGCATAAAAATTCTCCAGGATATAGATTAATATTAAATAATATTCTATTTCCAGCTGCAAAAAAGAAAAAGCAAAAGACATAATTTTTTCTTAGAACTAAAGTTTAAGTACTTTTGTATATTCTCTAATGGTAATAAATCCGTAATTTCGCTTTTATGAAGCTAATAATATCAATTTTTATATTTATCTTTACTCATAGTGCTTACTCTACAAGCATAACAGTAACTGATATGACTGCTGAAAAGGGTCAAACAATTCATATTCCAGTATATGCAGATATAACTGAAAGTTTTGTCTATCAAGACACCTCTAACCTATTTAGGATAGAGTTCAATTTTAATGCATTGATGCTTGACTTCAAAGATGTAGTACTCAAAGGTCAATCAATAGTAACTGACACTGGGATAAAAGCTAATACAATACTCAACAATGATGATTATAGAAACTCTACAATCTACGTCGAGTTTACTCAGGAGTTAGATAATCAAAAAGGGATACTATTCTATCTAGAATTTGAGGTTTTAGCAGGCCCTGATACTGTTGCTAATATTACTCCTTATTCCTTTATATTTAGAAATGTAGAGATAGTAACAGAGTTTACAACTGGCTATGTATCTATACCAGAACCCGTAACCGAAACTGACAAATCTTATATTAGTAATTTTTACCCAAATCCTTTGCACCGAAGTGCAGTGGCTGAAGTGAAATTCACTAATCCTACTCGTATTAAAATATCAACTTATAATCTAAATGGATCAGATAAACTAGGAGAGTTCTGCAATACAGATTGTATAGAAAAGCATTTCAGATTAACTGATGAAGCCGGGTTGGAATATAAGGGAGATGAGTTATTGATGGAAGGCAAATATAAATTAGAGCTAAGAAATGATTTTAGTACACTAGCCGCTGGTGTATATCTATTAATCATAGAGACAGATTATAAAGTTTTGTCACAGAGATTTGTGGTGATAAAATGATGAGATTATGTATTGGATTAATACTATTATTCAGCATCTCGTTTGGTGCTCACTCACAAGTTGATAAAAATAAAATATTATCTGAAAAAAGTCCCGAAGGAAAAGAATTTTGGCTATGCTTTATGCGTAACCATAATGATGCCGATAAAAATAATCCGAACGCAACACAACTTGATTTGAAATTATTCTTAACCTCTGATAAAGACGCAAACGTAACTATCGAAATAAAAAGTATTCGTTTCAAAGAGCAAGTATTCGTAAAGGGAGGAACTGTAAAAGCAATACAAATATCTCCACTAGCGCAAGTAACAAGCTCAGAGATTATAGAAAGTGGAAGAGCTCTACACGTAACATCCGATGTACCGATTTCTGTTTACGGACTGAATAGAAGAAAACTTACAACTGATACATTTATGGGGTTGCCACTAAATGTATTAGGTAAATCTTATCGAGTTATGTGCTATGATGTATCTATTAAATTAATGGCAGAAATGGCTGTAGTAGCTACCGAAGATAGCACTAGAGTAACTATAACTCCTACTGTAGATACAGACGGTGGTCATAAAAGAGGACGTCCATTTTCTATAGTACTCAATAAAGGAGACGTTTATCAAGTAGCGGCAGCTAATACAGTACCTTGTATAGATAATTGTGACTTGACTGGTAGTTTGATCGAATCTGATAAAAAAATAGCAGTGTTCAGTGGGCACCAATGTGCTTATGTACCAACTGATGTCATAGCGTGTAATCACTTAGTAGAGCAGGTACCTCCTTTGCACTCTTGGGGTAAGCACTTCTATATAGGAGCATTCAAAAAACGTACTTTTTATAACTACCGTGTGCTAGCTGATGTAGATGGGACTAGGGTATTCGAAGATTCGAAACTAATCGGTACTTTGAATGCTGGACAACATTTAGAAAGAGAGACTGATAAATCAGTACAAGTTACTGCTTCAAATCCGGTTTTAGTAGCCCAGTTTTCGCAAGGATTTGACAATGGTGACAGAATTGGTGACCCGATGATGTGCCTAATTAGCCCAACTCAACAATTTTTGAAGAAATATAGATTTGCGACACCAGTTGATGGGTTTTGGGAGCATTTTGTAAACGTAGTTGCGCCAACTAAAGCCCTTGGCTCTATTCGTCTAAATGGTATAAAAGTAGATGCTAATAGATTTCGCAAGTTGGGAGATACGAGATACTCGTTTGCCCAAATAAGTGTAAATTACGGAACTCACGTTATAGAGTGTAGCGAACCATTTGGGATGACTTCTTATGGATTTGGTTATGGTGACGATAGATATGATGCTTACGGCTCACTTGGTGGTCAATCATTTTCTGAATTTGTAGAAATACCAGATAAAGAAAAGCCTTTCATCGATTACACTACTGATAAAGACGGCTTCAAACTATTAATAAGAGATGATAGAAACAATGATAGAGGAATTGCGAAAGTAAGTTTAACACAAAATTCGGGTTTCGATTATACGATATCGAAGTTTGAACCTGGAACTCCTCTAGTTATAGTTAATTTTGGAAACGAGAATTACAACAAAGATTTATCTGTAAAAATAGAAGCCACGGATTTGGCAGGTAATGTAGCCGAGTATACTCTATGCTACACTTTCAACCAAATATCTAATCGCTACCAATATACACTACAAGAAGGATTTCAAGCTAGTTGTGGTGAGTCAGACCCTTGGGAGTATGGTATATCATTAGGATATAGCTATATAAACCACTCTGCTGATTTTAGCAGAACTGGTAATCTATTAAGTAAAGGGACATTCTCAGATATTGTCTCCAGTACAGTAGAGTTTGGGCTGTTAGCGACGTATAGAATAGATGAGAAAGTTAACTTAATGGGACGATTGAATTTCCTACAGTATTCCGGATTGATGCAATCGCCAGATTCAATAGCTAGCTCTATCAGAAATCCTTTGACTGGAGAGTTGCAACCTTATAGAGAGTCAGTGAATTTTGAGTTAGATGGTATTTTCACCAATGTGATACTAGGAGTCGAATACTTGTTTACCAACAACATATACATAATGGGTGGTTTACAGTTTGATATACCACTAAGCACTGGCATTACGGCTGAGAAGGAAATTATTATACCTCAAGACTATAATTACGATAATGGAACTAATAAAACCGATATAGGACTAAGTTCCCTAGGCTCACTTAATAAAGTTGGAATATCTGCTAATTTGGGACTTGGATTCCGAATTAATGCTTACAAGAACATCAATGCCTTTTTAGAAGCGGGTTATGCACAAAGATTGACTAATATGGTTGATGATGCTAACTGGACAGTTACAGTAGTTGGGATAAGAACTGGAATTAGATTCCCTCTATAATGGATATTTTTAGAAGAATATACGGTGTGCTGTATAAAGAATTCTTGACAGAATTTAAGAACTTCTCTTCAGCAGCATCAGTGTTTCTATTCGTATTGACTTCTGTAATCATAGTAAGCTATTCTGTATCATCCAATAAACTTTCGGATGAAATATTCGCTGGTATTACTTGGATATTGATTTTCTTCACTTCTATGATTGGTCAGTCTAGGGTTTTCGTAACAGAAGAGGAACGTGGGACTTGGATGTTTTTGAAAATCAATTCAGACTCTACTAGTATATATTTCGGAAAACTTATTTACAATATAATATTTGGGATAGCTGCAAATCTATTGACAGTAGCTTTATTATTGATATTCAATTCTACTTTTGTAATTTCTGAAATAGGTATGTATTGGCTAAGTGTGCTAACCGGTAGTATCGGAATTTCTGCTGCATCTACTATAATATCTGCTCTAATCGCCAAAGCTTCATCAAAGGGGGCACTTTTCCCAGTACTAGCTTTCCCCCTAATTCTACCTATTATATTGCTATCTATCGATGCTACAATATTGAGTATAGTAGGAGCATCACCTGAGAGAATAAACTCAGATCTTGGTGTTACTCTTGCTTATTCAGGAGCTGTTATTACAGCTTCGTATTTATTATTTGATTTTATTTTCAAAGACTAGTCAGATGTGATTAAGCATTAACTAATTCTTTTTTGTCTTCTTTTTTGATTTTTCTTTTAACTGGTATTGAAAAAGCAAAAGTAGAACCTTCACCTTTCTTACTTTTCACCCAAACGTAACCGTCGTGTGCTTCTACCATCTTTTTAACAATCCATAAACCAAGGCCAGTAGCAGATTCGCCAGCAGTTGGTTTACTACTCAGAGTAGCACCTTTTTGGAAAGTGCTCTTTATATCCTCTTCCGAAAGACCTTGACCAGTATCACTTACGCTGAATACAATGTGATTTTTGTCTTTGTCAAACGTCGTTTCGACTAATATAGAGCCACTTCTGTCTGTGTACTTGATAGCATTCGAAATTAAGTTATCCATAACTTCATCTATACGCAATATGTCTAAATTGACCTCTGGGAGGTTATTATCAAACATACATTCATAAGTTAGGTTCTTATTTTTTGCATTATACGAGTTACGAGTAAATACATCTTGAGCAATATCATTAATACTCACTTCTTCATAATGTAATTTAAGCCCAGTACCTTCTAAAGCCATGATTTTACTTATTTCTGAGGAAAGCATAAGAATTCGGCTAGAACTAGCAGCTATATCTTTCATTATATCTTCAAAATCGGAAGCTGTGCTATCATAGTTAGTTAGTAGATCTACCAACCCTTTGATAACTGAAGCTGGGTTTTTTATATCATGCACTATCACGGCGAAAAGTTCCTCTTTCTGTTTCTGCAACTCTTCTAACTCAGATTTTGACTTATTAGTCATATTGATAGTCTCTTGTAACCCTTTGTTTTGGAGTACTAGATCTCTGCTTTGTTCTTGCATTTTATCAATTTGCATTCTCAATGCATTTAGTTCTGCCTTTAAGTTAGCATTTTCTAATGCCAGATCATTTTGATTTGAGTTAGCCACTTTTACCTCTTTTTGTGTAGTAGCAAGTGATGGTTTCTTCATTTTCTTAGGTCTATTTTTGAAGTAAATCACCACAAATGTTAAAATAACTATTATGAGTACTATAAGAGCTATATCTGAAATAATCGAAACTACCCCATTACTAGCTTCTAACTCCTTTAATTTCTTTTTCAAATCTTCAATTTGAGCTTCCAAATTTTTAGATTTAATCAATATCGAATTCAGATTATTATCAACTTTAAACTCGAATTTGTCTTCTTTAGCGTTCCATTCGCCAGTACTATCAAATGCACTAATTATGAATTTGTAGTCCGACTGTGGCAAATTTGCGAATCTTACTTCCTTACCACTTATTATGTTTACAGATGTGTCTCTTCCCATAATAAGCATTACTCTATAAAGTATTGGTTCACTCTCTAGTTTCGGATTAACCGAATACTTAAATAGAATAGAATCTGTATTTGAAATAACAATTGCATCGCCATAATAAGTATCGGCAATTTCTCCATTTACATTAACTTCATCTATACTAACTATATAATCTTTCGCCAATGTAAGTTGGCTAGAAGTTAATATTCCCAATAAAGCGATAGTAATAAATAATAATATTCTACTCATATTTAAACGCATTATTCGAATCAACGGTCGCACGATTTCTCTTTTTAAACTGATTGTCATTTAGTTTTTTTTCCAATATCCTTTTTACATCAAAAAAGGATTTAAAATTATAATGTGGCAGACTATTTTCGTTACAAAAATTGGCCAAGTATTTCTTAGCAAAAATAATATCACAATGTGCTGCCCCACAAAAATCAGAATAACCATCGCCGATATATATTTTCAAAGTATTCTCATCACTCTTATTGAGAACAAAATTTCTTTTACAATTTGCTGAGTAACAATTACATGACTCCGAAGCGTAAGTAAACTCAGGTTCTAAATGAGTACCTTTGTCTAATAACTTGTTACTACATATAGGTAGTTTTATATTATTTATACTCAAAATCTCATTGATATAAATATCATAACCATCACTGACTATATAAAGTTTTATTTTGTTTTGTTGACAAAATTCGACAAAACTCTTGAAATAAGGATCAATCTCAAATTTTCTAGATTGTTCTTTAATCATTTCTATACTAGTGCCTACGGGTAGTTTACTACAAAGCTTATGCCAATATTCATAAATAGTTAATTTTTCTTCTATGAAAAGTTTATTCAATACTTCAAAATCTTCAACACCTTTAAATAACTCATTTCCAACATCTTGGAGTGTTACAGTCCCATCAAAATCACAGAATACTTTTATATCATCAAATTTTATTGACATTTTTTCTTATATTTTCATTTTAATTTCTGGTAAAATATGAAAGAGTTGGGAAAAAGAATACTTACTGCTGTAATTGGGATACCTTTAGCTATATTTTTATTTCTACAAGGCGGGATTTTCTTTGCCTCTGGTATATTAATTATTATTGGATTCGGATTACATGAGTTTTACTCAATGGCCGAAAACAAAGGATTTCACCCAATGAAATGGGCTTCTATTATATCTAGTATTATTATAGGTATCGTATTCTACCTTACTCTTACCAATGAAATAGAATATAAACTAGTATATACTTTTTTAGCTCCTACTTTGATTGGAACTTTTCTTATAACTTTAGCACTCTATAAAAATGGGATTTCTGCTATCTCAGACATTTCCATTAGTATTGGGGGCGTTATGTATATTACTTTTCCTTTGTTATGTATGATAGCAATAAGAGAATTTAATCACTTGTCTTCATCAGAAATTGATTGGGGATATTTCATTTTGACATTATTTATAGCTATTTGGCTTTGCGATAGTGCCGCTTATTTTATAGGTAGAGTTATTGGTAAACACAAATTATTCCCAAGACATAGTCCAAAAAAATCATGGGAAGGTGCTATAGCCGGTTTCGTATTCGGCACTGCTGGATTCGTAGGTCTGACTATTTGGCTCAACCCGAGTTTCGGATTTGCAAATAGTTTAGTTGTAGGAAGTATAATCACAACATTTTGTCAGTTTGGTGATTTGATTGAGTCTCATTTCAAACGAGATGCAGAAGTAAAGGATAGTTCTAATTTTTTTCCTGGTCACGGAGGATTTTTAGATAGGTTCGATGGAGTAATCTACATATCCCCGATAGTGCTATTTATCCTAGTTCTGATAGTATAATAGAATAATACCAGTAATTAGTAGTCATAAGTAAAGAACTTATTTTGTACTTTATTTTATATTAGTAATCAATAAACAGATAGAAACGATGGGAAAATTATTAATTTTTCTAATTTTAATACTTGGTATCATAGTCTTCTTTTTCAAGGGAGCTACGAAGTTAATATTGGCATTAACTGGATTTAAAAAGGCAAATAACCAACCAAGCAAAGAGAACAATATTAAAAACAAAAAAGCGCCAATCAATACTGATGTACTCTACGAGAAAGGAGAAACAAAAGTATTCAAAGGAATGGCGGGCAACAAACAAAAAGAAAAGTAAATATGAATTCACAAATAATTTCTGCGATAGACGTAGGTACCAATTCATTTCACATGGTCACAGCATCAGTAGATGAGAATGGACTATTAAATATAATATCTAGAGATAAAGAGATAGTAAGACTCGGCTCTAGTAGTGGTGATATGCGATATCTACAAAGAGATGCTATCAAAAGAGCAGTTACTACACTTAGAGCATTCTCCAAATTAGCCATAAATGAAAATTCAACAATAAGAGCAGTTGCTACCTCGGCAGTTCGTGAAGCAAAAAATAAAGATGAATTTATAGATTTGATCAAAAGAGAAACAGGTGTTGAACTTGAAGTAGTATCAGGCATAGAGGAAGCGCGACTTATTTCATTAGGAGTGATACATGCGCTGCCGATTCTATCAGAAAAAGCATTGATTATAGATATAGGAGGAGGAAGCACTGAGACAATTGTCACAGAGAATGGAGAGCTACTTCACCTACAGAGCAATAAATTAGGCGCTATCAGATTAACTAAAAAATACTTTGATGGAGTCCCATCTAATGAAACTAGTATTGCCAAATGTAAAAAATTCATAAAAGGTGAATGGGCTCAGACATTAGATAAAATAGAAAGTGTCGGATTTACAACGACGGTAGGAACCTCAGGAACACTGACTACTTTGATATCAATGGCATATTTGAGAAAACATCCTGAGTTACCGACAGTACCAAATGGGTTAACAGTAAAAGCAAAGCAAGTTTTAAAAGTAATTCGAGATATAAAAAAGGCTGCAACCCCCGATAAAATAGCCCAATTAAATGGGATGGATTTAACTAGAACAGACATAATAACAGCTGGTGCACTTATAGTTGAAGTAGCTATAGAAGAACTAGGGATCAAGAATTTTGTGATTTCTAATTATGCTTTACGCGAAGGCGTATTATTCGACACTGTAGAAAAAACACAGAACTTGCAACAATATCACCAACTTACTAAGCTGAGATATAAAACTGTTACGGGGTTAGCTATTAAATACGGCGCCGATATGAAGCACGCAGAGCATATTAGAAAACTATGCAATAAAATGTTTGACCAATTGCTACCAATCCACGGTAAGGGATACTATGAGAGAGAATTGCTAGAATCAGCATCTTATCTACATGATGTTGGCTTCCATATATCTCATGATAAACACCATAAACACAGCTTTTACTTAATTAAGAACAGTATAATGACTGGTTTCACTAATGATGAAGCTGAGTTAATAGCCAATATAGCAAGATACCACAGAAAGAGCCATCCAAATCGCTCCCACAATAGTTACAATATGCTAACACCCAAAAAACAAGAAATTGTGTGGTTACTAGCAGGAATTCTAAGGATAGCAGAAGGATTAGATCGACGTCAAATTCAGAATGTAAAAGACGTAGAGCTCACGATAGAAGAAAATAAATTGACCATCCAGTTAATAGAGAATGGCACTGAAACCCCTGATATAGAGATATGGGGAGCAGATAGGAGAAAAGCAATGTTAGAAGAAGCATTGAATCTTGAAATTATTTTCGAGTAAAGTGTGACAAATAGCAATCTTATTTGTTATTAATATAACAGCCTTTATACAGAATTTCTTTTTAAAATATGTTGATATTTTGTAACTTTAGCTGCTTAAAATAAGAAATTACATTTATTTATAATTAATTAAAATATTTTCGAGGTAAAACTATGAAAACTGTATATACTAAATTAGCATTAATGCTATTATTAGTTCTTACTATGTCCCTCCCAAAAGATTTGAAAGCTGGTGTGGACGAGCAAGAAATAAAACAAAAGCTCCCTATGATTATGGGGCAAAGTAATGTCGGTAAAGAGTTCTGGTTCTCTATACCTCCTTGTTATGAGGATGAGAGTGCTGGATATGATAACTTTGTTAAAATATTGGTGACGTGTCCTGTAGAAACTGAGGTAGTAGTAGAAGTACCTGGTAAAGGTTATTACAAACCTAAGACTACTATCCCTAATGGAGTTATCGAATTCGAATTAACTCCAACTATGGCCTCTGCAGTACTTCATTCAGGAAGAAGCGATAAACAAAAACCTGCACAAGTTTACAAAGGTGCTGGTGTTCACGTATTTTCTAATGATCCGATAGTTGTATATGTGATGGTAAGATATCACTGGACTTCAGATGGATTCTTGGCAATTCCTGTTTCTGCATTCGGTACTGAATATATTAACATGGTTTACAAAGAGCCTGCATTATGGGCAAATGGATGGTTCAATCCATTTACTGCTGTTGTAGCTGCTTACGACCAAACTCAAGTATCATTTACTATGGGTGGTGGTGATGAAGGTAATGACGCTGTTCCTCTAAAAGGTGGAAGATTAGTTAGAACTGGTGAATCAGCTTCTGCTCAAATGGAAAAAGGTGACGTATGGTTGCTTTCAATTAATGGTCAAAGACAAGATTTATCTGGATCTAAATTTACAGCTAATAAGCCTTTCTCAATTGTATCTGGTGTGCACTGTGCTAATTTCCCTGTTGGAAATCCTTGGTGTGATTATACAGTTGAAATGGAACTCCCTACTTATACATGGGGTAAACAGTACTTTATCACCCCTATGACCGGAAGGAAATTTAATGGTATCATTAGGATATATGCATCTGAAGATAAAACAGATGTTTATAGAGATGGTTCATATATAGGTACTATCAAAAAAGGTGGTGGTGCTGCTTCGGGAATAGGTTATTTGGAAATGCGTGTTTGGAATCAATTTGATGATTTTGGTCAACCAATTGACCCTAAAATTGCCACAATTCATGCAGATAAACCTATACAAGTAATGTATTATAATCCTGGTACTGCAGAAGATGCACCTCAAAGTGTAAATAGTGATCCATTTATGCTCATTCACTCTCCTATCGAGCAATTTAATACTGAAATGTATTTTGCATCTCCTAATGCTACAGGAGGTAAAGATCCATTTACTGATAATTATATAAATCTAGTATTTGAATTGCACCAAGATTTCATGCCTCAAGATTTACTATTTGCAGAATTCTCAACTTCAGGTGGAACACCTGATTGGACTCCTGTCTCTCAAAGATTTGGTGGCGGATACAAAGAGTTTGCTATTCCTTATAAAGGAAAAAGATATGCAACTACAACTTTAAAACTTGGTACTGAAGGTGTTTATGGAATTAAATCTGATTCTACGAAATTCGTAGCTTACTCTTATGGTTTTGCGAATTACGATTCTTACGGATTCCCAACTGCTGCGGCATTAAGAGATTTGACTTCTCCAGATACTAACGCTCCTATACCTAGTTATATCCAGTCTTGTGATGGTGATATAGAAAGAGATATGGGTACTGTTACGGATATGCCAGATGATGAGAATATCAGATCGAATATGGCTGATCTATATTTAATTAAAGAATTGAGTGAAAACTATAGATTTGATTGGAGATCAAAAACTGGTGAGTTCATCCCAGGTCAACAAAGAACTCTTTCTTGGTGGTTGACAGTAATCGATAAGAAAAAATACGCGAAAGCTGTTATCTACTTCACTGATAGAGCAGGTAATGATACTACTATAACAGTTGAGTATAAGCCAACTGAATATCAAGTAACTGGCGATTTGCACTATGGTACACTAGCTGAGACAGGTGCACCGGTTATATTGAAAGATACAATCAGAAATCTATCAACTATCTCACCTCTATATATAACTAGAGTTGAGTTACAAAACAAAAATCAAGGTTTCAGTATTGACTCATACGAGCCAGCTGGATGGACACCTCCTATGGCGATTGCTCCTGGACAAGAGGTCGTAGTTAATGTTAAATTTGACCCTGTTGTTGCATTAGCTGGTGGTAAAAGACCAGTTTATAAAGACTCGCTAGGTGTTGGATATGGAGACAAAAACTTCGTTGAGTGCTATTTTGGATATGAAACACTACAAGATGCATATCTTGGCGCTCCTGTAATCGTTGTTGGTGATTGGGACTTTGGTTCTCTTAATATTGCTACTGCTGGTACAGTAAGCAAAGCTATTCAGATAAGAAATGATGGTGATAAAGCACTTAACATTACTGGTATTTCTAGTGATTTAACTGTCCCTGAATTCAACCATGACTTTAATACTAGATTCCCTAATGTTTCTATCTCTAGTCCTTTATCTATTGAGCCTGGTAAGACTGAGTCATTCACAGTGTTTTTCAAACCTACTGCTGAAGTTGCTTATTCAGACAAAATTGTATTCCAATCTGATGCTCTAGAAAATAGAGACAATGTTTGTGAAGTTGTTGGTTTAGGTATTGCTAGTAGTGTAGATGCTAGTGGAGCTGATTGGGGTAGATATCTAATCAATAGACCTACTTTCCCTGCAGGTCCTTACGATGTAGAAGCTACTGTTTCTCACGAAGGAATACTAGTTCAGAACTTAGGTAAAGATGCTTCTATCAAAACTAGAGTTGAAACTGTTACTGTTATCGACGAAAGTCCTGCTGGTGCTAGAGAATTCTTCAGAGCTGGTGGTATGAATATTGTTGACTATATCAACGCTAATATTAAGGGCAAATTTATTAATGCTGAAAGTAAAATTGAAGATGTCGTTCAATACTTACCTACTGTAAAAGGCGACCATTCTATCAATATTCAATTGACTTTTGATAATGCTGTTGCTAACGCTACTGCAAATGTTAGATTCACTGGTACTGGATTGGTTCCTAACCTTAGTGTTACTGATGTTACTTATCCTACTCCAATGTTGATTAATGACAATGCTAATTTCCTATCTGGAGAAAGTATGGTTATTACAAATACTCAAATAGATGAGTTCGGATATCCTCTTACTATTAGTAATGTTACTTTCGCTGCTGACGTTGATGTTAGCCGTGATATTACTAACTTCCAAGGTAGAACATTTAGACTTGATAATGCTTTATTAAATTCACTTACTAGCACACCTATTCCTGTTGGTGAGAGTGTTGCTATTCCTGTTGAATTTGTGGCTAGAAACATTAACAATCAAGTTATTGCTTCTATCGAATCTAATGCTGATGATAAAGCAAACTCTTACGATAATAATTCAGAATGGACTGGTATTGGTTTCAATGCTGGATTAGTTGTAGAAGGTGATGCTTCTGAAATTTGTATTGGAGCTACTGATCAGTTGACACTTACTATTTCTAACAATAGCAAGCAAGACATCTTTATTGACAGACTTAGCTTACAAATCAATGGTGTTGATATATCTGATATAGATGGTGACTCTAGCCCAGACATCGCGATTACTAACAGTACTTCTGGTATCAATGTTGCCAAAGATGGTGGTGAGTGGACTGTAAACATATTCTACACACCTACTGGTTATATTCCTCCTTTGACTAAAGTTGATTTGAATATCGAACATAGTTATGGTGATTTGATTGGAATCAATCAAAACATTGGTGCTATTACTGTATCGTCTAAGTTCTTCAATGGATCTACTAGTTCTAATGTTACTGGTGCTGCTACTAGCCCTTCTACTAATGGATTTGATAAGAAATTTATGATCTCTATTGGTGATGCATTCTTCTATGAGATTAACAATAATACAGATGTTTCTGGTGCTGATGTACAAAGTATTGATGTAGAATTATACTTCAATAGATTCTTTGTTCAACCAGAGTTCTCTACAACTGATTTCTCTAAAATTGAATTGGCTAATAACAGTACTGTTATCGTTCCTTCTTCTATGAAGATTGAGAATGTTGCTGGTGGTACTATAGGTTCACAGGTTATTAAGTTCACTTTACAAAGTACTGATGGTACTCCTGTTCTTTCTAATCCTACTACATTAGTTAGACTACCATTCTTAGCTGTATTACCAGCTGATAGTGATAATTTTGACCCTAAAGAAGTACTTGGTACTAAAGGTGAGAACTTAGGTCTATTTGATATGAGCCACACTATTAGTGATGCAGACTGTTATAAACATACTCAAGATAGAGTGGAAGTTGGTATTAGAGAGATTTGTACTGGTGATCTTAGATTACTTTACATTGGTGATTTGGCTGGTGAAGCTCCTACAGTACAACCAAACCCTATCTCAACTAATGGTGGTACTATAGAATACTCTGTTCCTTTCGACAGACCTGGTCAAATAGTTCTTTACGATGCTTCTATGAAGCAAGTAGCTGTTCTATATGATGGCGTTATGAAACAAGGTCGTCAATCTGTTGATATTCCTGCTAGTCAGTTGGCTAATGGATCGTATTTCTTCAAGATTGAAATGGGACAAGAAAAAGCTATGGGTACTTTAGTTATTCAAAAATAACTTCTTATATATAGTCTAAAATACAAAGGCAGCCAATTTGGCTGCCTTTTTTTATTAATCTTATAATTCAGTCGTTACTAGACCCATTAAATAAATTGAATATATAGTGATATATAAAAGGAATCAATTAATCAAATTATCATAGCTGCTAAGATAGTATAATTATTTTTTAGCTGATTTAGGTCGAAGGTCGTAAGCTTTTTGAATAGAATATTTAAATTCAACAAAAATACGCCACGAATTAATACTAAAATTATCACCAAAAGAAGTAGTATTCGTAAAAGGTACATTTTGTGTATAACCTATTGAGAATGTAGATCTTTCACCTGGTGTCAAATTTAACATTAAAGAAAAATCTGAACCAATAAGTGGTGATGTTAACTCTGTTACATCTGAGTCCTGTACTTTAGTATCTTCTTCAGTAAATCTCAATCTACCCTCCACACCATCGATAGACACCTTAGTGGTGAGTGGAGTTTTTGTATGTAATAAGTTACTATAGATTGGAAATGAAATTTTTGGAGCAACTCTAAAAGTCAACCAACCAGTTGGGTTATAAGCAATAAATGGAGCAACTCCTAAATAAGTCAAATTCATATTTGCTTCGTGTCTGAACTCAACATTAGTAAAAGAACTCTCACTATATTCAGATATATCAATTGCTTCAATTTCTCTATATGAAGAATAAATATTCATAATATCTAAAGAAATAATACCACCATAAAAAATATTTGTAGCTGCTTTCCTCTGATAAATAGCACCTAATGTAAAGCCAGTGGCTGTACCATCTTGGAAAAAGCAACTATCACATTCTACGTAGTGAGTACCGCTAGCCCAGTTTGGCCCAATGCCAAGAAAACCACCAATAGATTCTTCAGCCAAACTATTGACAGAAGGCGCTAAAGGAGTAGATAATTCATATACCTGTGCCTTAGAATTAGTCCAAAAAATAAGGGAGAGTGCAAATACTAATGTATATGTTTTCGTCGTTGTCATAGCTTTCTTTTATTTTAATTATATTGCTTTTTATAATATAGCAAAAATCTATTTTAATATAGAGCAAATTTTATGGAAAAAGTTACAAATAACGAAAATACTAGTATTGATAATCTTACAACAGTAACAAAATGTAGAGCAATCGCTATTCATATACTCAATAGATATGACCGAAGTGACTCGTACATCGATAAGTTATTGGAATCAGAACTGAGAAGTAATGATTTGAATAGAAAAGATAAAGCATTACTAACTCAATTAGTAAATGGAACAGTAAGATGGAGAGCAAAACTAGATTGGGTTTTGATTGGTTTTTTCCATGGTGAATTCCATAAATCTATGAATATTGTCAAAAATGCAATGCGAATAGCATTGTATCAAGTATTATTCATGGACAAAATACCTGAACATGCAGCAATAAATGAATCTGTTGAGCTTGTTAAGCAAATACAAGGACAAAAGGCGGCTAGTTTGGTCAATGGGGTTTTGAGAAATATTGTTCGTAATAAACAAAATATCCGTTTCCCTGACGAAAATGATGATAGAGATTTTTATCTATCTATCGTGCACTCACACCCAAAATGGATGACAAAGAGATGGGTCAAATTTTGGGGGGAAGAGTTTGCGGTTAAGCTAATGGAAGCTAATAATAAGATTCCATATATGGCGATGCGAGTAAATAAATTGAAGACTAACGCAGAAGAAGTAGAAAAGAAATTGATAGAAAATGAGATTAGCTTTGAAAAATCTGTGTTCCATCCAGACACTTACAAAGTTAAAAATCTTGGAAATAGTGTAACAATGACAGACCTCTATAAAGAGGGTTTGATAGCTGTTCAAGACCCTTCGGCATCATTAGCAGCTGAATTGACCAATGCCAAGCCAGGTATGAGAGTAATAGACTTATGCGCTGCTCCTGGTGGCAAATCATTCAAAATAGCAGAGATGATGGAAAATAAAGGAACGTTAGTTTCCAATGATAAATATTGGGGTAAACTAAAAATGCTCTCTGCAGAAGCTGATAGATTAGGCATAACTATAATAGAGCAACAGAAAGAAGATGCTTCAGAATGTACAGCAAAGGAAAAAGCAGATGTCGTATTGATAGATGCTCCTTGTAGTGGAAGTGGCACTTTCTCTAAGAAGCCAGATATAAAATGGAAGCGAGAAATAGAAGACGTATATAAACTTAACTCTATTCAAAAGGATATACTAAAAAATGCCCCCAATTTGATTAAAGATAATGGTGCAATAGTTTATTCTACATGCTCGATTGAACCAGATGAAAATATACTTATAGCGGAATGGTTTTTAAAAACTTTTCCAGATTTTAAAATTGATCCTGCTGAAAATTATTTGCCTAAAGAAGTTTGTAAAGACGGATATATGCAAACATTCCCAAATGTGCACGGTACAGATGGTGCATTTGCAGTTAGATTTATAAGGAAATAACCTCGATTATGCCCGAAAAAAAATCACTCGGAATTTTAGATGCTTACAAGATAGCATGGAGTTTTACTAAAGATAATAGAACTCTGCTATTAGCATCGTTTATTCTTAATATTTTATTTTCGATAACAACAGCGATGTCTATATCGCTTATTAAAATAATACTAGGTTTCTTATTTGAGGTTAAAACTGAAACACCAGTCAATACACCTACCATAGAGATAGGAGTATTCCAAAAAATAAAAGAATCTTTCTTCGAGTTCTTCTACTCTTTAGTTACAGCTGACACTGTAGACGAACAGGTTATTCGTCTCGGAGTTATTATACTATCACTTTTTATAATTAAGAATATATTCAAGTACTTCGGCTCTATAGTCGGAGACATTTTCAATCAAAGAGTTATTAAAAATATTCGGGATACTGTATTTTATAAGATAACCTCTCTTTCTATGGACTATTTCAATAGAGAAAAACAAGGGACAATAATATCTAAAGTATCAAATGATGTCACATTGCTTAATAACACCACCATAGCATCTTTGAATGGTGTAATAAGAGATATTATACAAGTTATAATTTTCATGTTTTTCCTACTTACTATCTCTGTTGAACTTACACTTTGGGCATTTAGCACTTCACTTATATCAATATTGTTTATACAAATTTCTGTTAAATATCTTAAACGTTATGCATCAAGAATGCAAGATGCAATGGCCAGTTTTACCACTACTTTACAAGAGTCAATTGGAGGTATAAGAGTACTTAAAGCACTAAATGCTAAAGACGTTACTAACCAAAGATTCGCGAATGATACTAGTTCGTATGTAAAATCTGCTATAAAACACAGAAAAATAATGGCATTAGTGCCTGCTGCAAATGAGATATGGGCAATACTTGGACTTTGTGTAGTCTTAGTAATAGGTGGACAACAAGTTTTAGTCGAAAAAACTGTGAAAGCAGATGACTTGATGACTTTTCTTTTCATGCTATTTGCTTTGATGACTCCTATTATGTCTTTAATTAGCTCATATTCGAATATGCAACAAGGTATAGTAGCAGGAGAGAGAATAATGAGTATTCTCAACGAAGAGCCAAGCATAGTAGAAGGAACTCAATCAATAAAAGAAATCAAACAAGATATATCATTCAATAATGTTTCATTTGCTTATGTAGATCATCATGTACTGAATAATGTCTCTTTAAAGCTAGAAAAAGGAAAAAAAGTCGCTTTCGTAGGAGGCAGTGGTAGTGGCAAATCTACTGCACTAGACCTAATCACTAGGTTCTATGACCCTAAAGAGGGTTCAATTACATTGGATGGCGTAGATATTAGAGATATAATAATTCGTGATTACCGTTCACTTTTCGGGATAGTATCACAAGAGAATATACTATTCAACGATTCAATTTATAATAATATCATCTATGGTATGACTGAAGTATCGGATGAGAAAGTGATTGAAGCTGCCAAAATAGCAAATGCTTATAATTTTATAATGTCTTTACCAGATAAATTTGATTCGATAATTGGAGATAGAGGAGTAACTATATCTGGAGGTGAACGTCAAAGAGTGGCTATAGCTCGAGCATTAGTACGTAATCCTGAGGTTTTGATATTTGATGAGGCTACATCTGCATTAGATGCAGAGTCTGAAAAAGTAGTACAAGACGCAATAGAAAGTTCGCTAAAGGATAAAACGGCTGTTATCGTAGCTCATAGGCTTTCCACTATAGTTAATTGTGACCATATATATATGTTTCACAAAGGTAGTATAGTAGAGAGCGGGACACATACTGAGCTTATTGCTAAAAATGGCTACTACAAAAATCTCTATGAGATACAATACAACAAAGAAGTAAAATAATACTTATTGTTCACCAGATTTATTCAGATAAACCGCAGCATCGTACATTTTAGCATTCATATATATTTCTGGAATAACTATATCACTTTCAAAATATGTAACTTTTACTCCTGCTTCTTTGAACATTAACATAGTTCTTTCAGTAGCCTCTACCCATTTACCATTTGTATGAGCGTCGTAAAAATCCTGGCCATTTTGGTGAACTATAACTTCGGCGATTCCTGTTTGGATAATGCCTCTAGCGCAATCTGTACAAGGAGCCCAAGGGACATAAAGCTTACAATTCTTCAACTCTGTACCGCGCCTAGCAGCATTATAAATTGCGTTTCTTTCTGCATGTTCCATCCAGAAATATTTCTCTCCACCATCGCGTGATAATCTCTTTTCATCTTGGTCTATTTCTATACCTCTTGGTAGTGAGTTATAGCCCGTAGAGACCAAAACATTATCTTTATCTACAATCACAGAACCCATGTGTGTATGACTATCTTTGCTTCTCATTGCTACTAGATAACACATTGTAATATAAAGTTGATCCCAATTTGGTCTTTTCATTATTTTTTCTCGATTAATGACTTGTATTGTTTTGCTCCTTGTAGAGCGACTCTAAGTTGATTTTTATCCACCAAATCTGATAGCTCAATATCTGGAGATTTATATAATTTCAGAGCTTCATCGACGAAACCAGTTGATAATTTTACTGCGGCTAATACATATTGTCTCAATCCTTCTGTATCTTTATCAGAAGAAACGAAATTTAAAATAGATTCGGCCTCATTATAATTATCTGAACCAAGATATAATTGCCCCAGTCGGGTTTTGACTCTATCAATCTGGAGCTCCGTTAGTTCCGGAGAGTCCACTATTTTCTCGAAAATTTCTCGTGATTTGTCTTTATCACCACCTGAAAATAAAGTTTCGGCTAAATGATAGTACTTCCAATCATCAGCATCTGACTCTATATCTTGCTCAAGCAATCTTGTATTACGCTCTAGTTTATCTTTATCTATAGTCCTATAACCAAAATGTTCAATTACTAAGTCACTTTCATAGATATCATATTTTTGTTCTAAAGATTCACGTATTTGCTCATGGATTCGACCATTGAACCTGACCTCATTATCTTTTCTAAAAAGTCGAGTATATCTATGTTTCGAAATTATAGAATCATCATTCTCGTCAATATGATTGATGATTTGTAGATTGATACCGCCTATTTTCGGGTCGTTCATTTGTTCCAAGGGTAAGTCTAATAAACCGAATTTAGCTACTTCATCGGCATCAATTACCAATATCCAATCTGATGTAGAATAATCAAGGGCTATATTACGCATGTCACTAAAATTATCGTTCCAAGTGTGGTAATATACTTCACACCCCATTCGGGTGCATATAGCAGGGGTATTGTCAGTAGAGCCTGTGTCTATTACAACTATTTCACTAGCAATTGGCTTTATTGAGTTAATAGCTTGAGCTATTCTCTTCTCTTCGTTTTTAACTATTAGATTAATAGAAATATTTGGTAGATTTTCCATAAGCAAAGTTAAATAATATATATTAATTACTTACTTTCTGAGGTATAAATAGTTTAATTTTTGTTCCTACATTAACTTTTGACTCTATTTTGATACTTCCTTTAAGAGATTCTATTGACTTTTTGACTATTGACATTCCGAGTCCAGTACCTTCTATCGAACCAGTATTATAGCTTCTAAAGAATGATTCGAATACATTCTCCAAATCTTCTTCTGGAATACCTATACCTTGATCAATAACAGATATTTCAAGTATTTCATTATCTCTTTCTTCAACTTGTATTGTAACTGTAGTATCTTTGTCAGAATACTTAACTGCATTCGATATTACATTTCCTATTGAGTGGTCAAGTAATTTTTTATCAGAGTACACACATAATTTTTTGGGTATATTCAGAATAAATTCATGTTTCCCATTATCGACAAATTTAATATTCTCAACAATTGATTCAATTGAGCTAGTAAGATCAAATTCTATTATGTTTAGTGATTCAAGGTTTTCCGTTTTACCTATCATCAGAACATCGTCTAACAAATTAGTCATAGATGTAACAGAGGCAGAAATATTCTTATATTGCTTTTCAATCTGTTCTACAGTCATCTTATCTATATAGTTTTTGAGCAGATTAGCAGAAGATAATATTACTGTTAGTGGAGTCCTATACTCATGCGAAACCATGGAAATAAATCTTGATTTTATCTGATGTAGCTCTTTCTCATTAGCTAAAGATTTTTCAAGCTCTCTTTGAGTAACCTGTAACTCCTCTTGAGCTATTTTTCTTTGGTCATTTTCGTAATTCAGATTCTCTAAAGTTCTTTCCAATTGCTCAGTTCTTTCGGCTACTCGTTTTTCCAAGTCCTTATTTAAAATTTCGAGTTCTTCTTGATATTGTAATTTAGAGATTGCAGAAGCTAATATCTCAGAAATAGAACTAAGTATTTTCTCATCTTCTTCTCCATAGGCCTCAACCAAATCATAATCTTGTACCATCACAACACCATATATTTCATCATTTACAAGCAATGGGACTCCAAGCCAACTTTTTGAAACAGTACCGTATAAATCTGGGTTGGTTTCGCCTATCATATTAGCAATTTCTTCTTCATTAAGTCTAATAGATTTCCTTTTAAATATGACTCTGTTAGTGATAGATTTGAGGTCATTTAGGTCTATAGACTCGAATTTTTCATCTCTTTCATCTCTGAAATAAGGGAACTGAATTATTTGTCTTTTCGAATCTATTTGAGCAACTGCAAAGTTTTTAGAATTTATTACTGTTCGTATTTCTTGATGGACATACTCATAAAGTTCGACAAGATTATTAGATAGATTTGCAGCCCTAGAAATATTATAAAGTATTTGAGTAACTTGCTGTGCTTGTCTAACTTCAGTTATATTGGTCAAAAATAATAAGATATTATCTCCGGAACCATCGTTATAATTTATTCCTTTTACCTTAAAATGAAGTGGAGTAGAACTTGACTTCTTTAATCGAAACTCACCCCTTATAGATGTTATTTCTTTTTGATTATTTAGAAATCTATCAAATAACTTTACAGATTCCTCATCATAAAGAACACTTCTGAAATCACTTCCCAATAGCTCATTTTCTACTATTTCTAGCTCAACATAAGCAGTATCATTAGCATCTTTTAATCTACCAAAACCACCAATAACAATAATTACTTCATTAGACGAATTGACAACATTACGTAACCTCATTTCACTATTACGCAATTTTGTCTCAGCTTCTTTTCTAATAGTTATATCTCTTGAAATAAAATCGATTCTTATTGGAAGGCCATTTTCTATTATTAGCTTTGCGTTTTGCATTAACCAGATTAATTCTCCCGATTCATTAACAACAGGAAATTCTATTACATTAGAATCTTGGAGTGTCTCTATCATATTTTTGTAAAATGATTTAACTGTTTCCTTATGGCTATCTTCAACTAGGTCAATTAAGTTTTTACCCTCTAACTTTTCAATAGATAATCCACTGAGTTTCAACCCTGGTTCATTCATTAACAAAACATTGCCTTTCAAATCAGTACAATAGAGCATATAATTAGCAGTTTCAACAACTTCTCTATATCTTTTTTCCGATTCTTTTAACTTATTATTAACTTCTTTCCATTGTGTAATATTTCTAACTACACTTATTACTATATCTTTATGTTTTATAGGAATTGAATTCCACTCTATCCACTTATAAGTATTGTCATAGCTTCTAAATCTTGTTTCATGTGACACTACTAGATCGTAGTTAAGCAAGTCATCTTGCATTTTTTGGGCTCTAACTATATCTTCAGGATGTACGTAGTCAAGCCAATTTGAACCAATTAGTTGTTCAGCTGGCCAATCTAAAATTTCACACCACGATGGGTTAACCTTTAGGAAGTCCCCTCTTATTGATTGTATAGCAAACATATCTAGAGAAAAATTAAAAATATAATCCCTTTCATCTTCTATGAGTTTCGAATCTGTCGTCTCAGTCATATATACTGTGATAGAAGATACTTCTTTGTTTTCATCAAATTCTGGTAATAATAACATCTTTAAGAATATAACTCTGTCATTATTATCTAGTCGCGTTTCGAATGTTTCTTTCTGACCACTATTGAATACTTTTTCATAGTACATATACCATTTCTTATAGCTTTCAGAAGGTAATCCCATATCTTTAGCATTAAGACCTATGATAGAGTCTTTTGATATAGCATAATCTTTATAAAACGATTCATTAGCATAAGTAACCCTATATTCTCTATCAATTTTGAGCACATATACAGGTGATTTTTCTACTAATTCTCTGTATTGTTCCAAACTCAATTCGATTTCTTCTTTGGTATTTCTAGTGTATGTCATATATCAGATTTAATTAAAAGATTTTTGCTTTTCATTTGCTTAAAAATTAAACTATTTAAAACTAACTATCAAATTATTTATTATTAATATCTTGGGTTTTCTATGTATTCTAAATGAACTTTGCAGATGAATATATTAAAATTATTGAATTTGTTATCACCTCAGGCAACAGCTAAATCTATATTTTATAAGGATTGGTTATCAACTAAACATTTATATCTAATTGAAAATCAATTGTTAAAATTGTATAATGGAAAGAAAAACAAGTTGATTATAAATATGCCTCCTAGACATGGTAAATCCCAATTAGTAACTAAAATCTACCCTCTTTGGTGGTTACTCAATAGGCCATCAGATAGGATAATAATAGCAGCTTATAACAGCACATTGGCTGAGTATTTTGGTCGTGAAATACTTGATTTATTCAAAAATATAAGTAGTGAATATGGTTTAGAATTGAGTGTATCACAAAAAGCAAAGTCCGAATTTGTAACTAATAAAAATGGGAGCATTAGCTCTGTAGGGGTTGGTGGCTCATTAACAGGTAAAGGTGCTAATCTGATAATAGTAGATGATCCGATTAAAAATGATGCTGAAGCAAACTCATCAGAGGCAAGGGATAAATTATACGAATGGTTCAACGCGACCTTATTAACGAGATTGGAGCCGAATGGAGGTATTATACTGGTGATGACCCGATGGCACGAAGACGACCTAGCTGGGCGATTGCTAAAACAAAAGAAATGGGACAGAATAATACTACCTGCTATTGCGGAAAAGAATGATATACTAGGGAGAAAAGTAGGCGAAGCACTTTGGGAAAACCGTTATTCTATATCTTCCCTATTAGATATAAAAGATAGTATTGGCAGCTATTGGTTTTCGAGTCTATACCAACAATCACCTGCTCCAGCTGGAGGTGGAATTTTCAAGAGAAGTGATTTCAAGTATTTCGAGATATTAAGTGGGCACATTAAATCGAAAGACTTTGTTTTAGAACTAAGTGATTTAGATACTTTTTTGGCTTGTGATTTGGCTATCTCTACTAATGAGAAAGCCGACTATACAGTAATAGCAGTGTTTGTGAAGGACGAAGATAAGAATCTGATTATACTAGATATATTGAGAGAAAAAATACTTCCTTCGAAACATACCGAGTTAATCAGAGAACTCTACGAAAAACATAAGCCATCACAAATAGGAATAGAAACAGTCCAATACCAAGCTAGTTTATTTCATAACCTAAGTAATCTAGGATTGCCAGTAACTAAGCTGGTACCAAAGAAGGACAAAGTTTCTAGAGCATTGCCACTTGCTGCGAAATTAGAAGCAGGAAAAGTCTATTTCAATAAATCTATCAACTGTCTTGCGGAAATTGAAAATGAATTACTTAACTTCCCAAATGCAAAGCACGATGACATTGTCGATACATTATCTTATGCAACTGAGATGATATTGATGATAAGTGAAACCCAACCAGTAGGCTATCACAGGAGACGGGAGAATTTATTGAGGGGGTTTTAGGGTTTGAATTGAATTATATTTATTTGTATTTTGGATAAACACGGATGACACTTAACCTAGGAATTTTATATCATGCACCCTTTAGCTATAACATTATTGATAAGCTTATATCTAATTCAATTTTACAATTCCCTACGAAAGTTAAGCAAAGATAGTTTTAAAGACATTTTTTATACTGCTAATTTAGAAGAATTTGATTTAGATAAAATCAAGATTATTAATGAGCTAGACAAACGATACAAAGTAGATATTATAGATGCAGATAAAATAATCGTTGAAAGAAAGTTCTCGGCTTTTGATTTTGGATATGCTTTTCTTGTAACAATAAGCAGTGCTAAAGTAGAGCTATCTTTTTATAATAGAAATCTAATGAAGATAAGCTCTAAGGTGAGGAAACAAGATATAATTCATATATTGAAGATGAATAGAGTTATTGGATAAGTAAACACTTTTTTCAATTGCAGAGTAGTTGAATATTAGTAGCAACTTGTTATCGCTCTTATAAAACAACTCCGCTAGGAGTTGAATAATTAAGGATACTGTTTTTATACGGTTTAATTATTTTCGTAAAGAATTAGTGTGAGTTCCTCAACTTTTTTAAACTCTATATCGGAAGTAATTAGTGGTAAGTCTAAATAGATAGCTGTTGCTATTATAATACTATCGGGTAGTTTCATATTAAACGTTTTACGTATTCTAATAGTCTCTTGTTTGATAGAGCTATTAATATTTATCGTTTTGCATTGTGAGACAAAGTCTTTTATTATTATGTCTTCTTCGTTTGTAATCCCCTTGTAAGCTAACAATTCTAGTTCTGTAATCACCGAAATGTAAAGTTGTTTCTCGTCTTACAATTCGGCTAAAGTTTCATCACCATTTAACAAATAAAGAATGATATTAGTATCTAAAAAAAGACTATTACCACTCATTGCGAAGCTCGTTTTGGATAGTTAAAGCATCTTTTTTAAGTGATATTTTGCCAACGTATTTATGAGCATTTATGCCCAATGGCTTCACTTCTTTGGCTATTCTTTCTAATATATTCTTGATGCTTTTCTTAGTAGCTCCCCTTCTTATCGTGATTACCATAGCTTTGCCCATCTTTTTTTATTTATTAATTTCGTATTTCAATAGTAATAAACAAATATACTCAAAAACTATTGTTAGAACAATACATATCTAATCAAATAAGATATTTGAGGTTAATATTAAGTCTGCCTATATTCGGGAAAAGAGATTGAATAAGTATTTAGAATAAATCCCCCAACCCCCTTAAAATTTAAGGGGGTTGGGGCATGTCTTAGGTCTAAAATCAAAGGCAATACGCTTCTACTTCTGAATCCTTTACCACGTTAACGATGACATTGTCGATACATTATCTTATGCAACTGAGATGATATTGATGATAAGTGACACCCAACCAGTAGGCTACCACAGAAAACGGGAAAATTTATTGAGGGGGTTTATGGGGTAGTTACCTCATCCAAAATCTCTGCTAACTTCTTACTAGCATTTCTGCGTTCGTATTGCTCAATCACCTTTATATTAGGCTGTGTTAGAGGTAAAGATTCTTCCCAATGATGATAATATTCGAATAGATTTTCAGCAATTCTATCAATCTCGGATTGGTGAGCCACTAGACCAGCATCAGTTTCGTATATTAGCTCCGCTATGGCACTCTCATTAGGCGCAATAGCGAACAGAGGTCTCTTAGTACCCAAATACTCATAAACCTTACCAGGGACGATTTCCTCGCTTTCTTTGGCTTCATCGACTATTAGTAGAAGCGCTTCCGATTTGATGAGATAGCTGATGCTTTCTTTATGGGTTACGTAGCCAACAGTTTCTATACATTCTTTGAAACTTGCGTTCTCGAACATTTCTATTACTTCTTCTCCGAACCTACCTACGAACACTAGCTTCAGCTTCTCTTTGTCTATCTTGCCCATCTGTATCAGCTTTTCTATAGCTTCGAATAGACTTTTTGGGTTACGCCTTCCGTATAGTGAGCCAGTATAAGTTAAAGTGAATTTTTCATTCCTAGAGTACTCTCCTTCAGGGAAATCACTAGAATCATAACCATTAGGTACATGATGGAATTTTGATTTATCTAAGTCATTATACTTGCCGAAAGCATCTTTGATTATACCTTGCCACGCAGCTTCAACCGCAGTAGCATTTTTGAAAACGGTGTGTTCCATACTTCTATCAATAGCTGCAGGTAAAAACCAACGATTAGGAGTAGTCAGAAATCCAGTCCAGGGGTCACGAAACCCCGCTACCCAGGGCAATTTAGTCTCTTTTTGTAAGCTATTCGCAATTACAGAGCAAGTGTAAGGAGGTGAGCTACTATATATAGCATCTATCTTATATTCATTTAATATTTTCTTAGCTTCTTTTTTTGCAGAGAAAAACCAGCCAATACGAGCATCTGGTATAAATATAGTGGCTCTTATTAGTTCAGCTATTCTATCTACAAACGGTGATTTCTGATTATCATTCTTAATATTATTTACATCTAGTGCTTCACCTTTCTTTCGACCAGTGAATTTGCGGTATATATCGTAAGGTTCGAAGATCCTACTTTTACGTACTATTGTATTTTCTGGAATTTCTTTTAATAAGCTATTGTCAATTGCTTGGTATTCACCATTTTCAACTGTTAGGACTATAGGATTCCAACCGAATTCGGGTAAGTACTTTATGTGTTTTAGAACTCTTTGTACTCCAGGACCACCAGATGGTGGAAAATAATATGCGATGATTAGTAAGTTTTTCAATTAACCTTCGAAGAAATTATTTAGAAAATGAGCGAAAATCTTGTTATTATCATCAAATATTACATCAGAATGAAAAAGATCATCATGTTGTTGTGTAAATGGTGAATCATCGATATCATCGAAGCAATGTGCGTAAATATCAATCAATGAATCCATAGTTTGTTCCAAATGGCATTGGAATCCATAACAATTATCATTGACTTTGAATATCTGGACATCACATTGTGCAGATTTTCCAATGATATGTATTCTGTCATTGGGAATTATCTCTTCACCATGCCAGTGTAAAGTTTCTATAATATCAAATTCGGGGATTATATCTCTATCCTCTTCTAAATAAACATCGAACCAACCAATTTCTTTCTGTCTCATTGGAACTATTTTACAACCAGCTGCACTCGCTACTAACTGTGCCCCTAAACATATACCCAAAACTTTCTTATTAGCTCTTATAAGATTGTTGATAAACTGTTTTTCATCTAATATCCAAGTCAACTCATTATGATCATTTACACTCATATTACCACCCATGAATATATATCCATCATACTCATCTTCGGGCATAACACCATCTTTGTAAATATGAATCTCATCCAGTTCATGGCCATTTTCTGCAGCCCAATCTGCAATGTATGCCGGACCTTCAAAATTACAATGTAATATAACAGCTAATCTCATTATTCATCTTCACTATTATCTTCGAATAGGTTATCTTTTAAATTATCTTCTAACAATTTAGTTGGTTCACTTTGGTAAGATACAACTTTTTCTAATTTTTTCTGCATTTGTCTGCTCCTAACCCCAACTAGAGTTTTGATGCTGTTTTTGGCAGTATCCAATTGGTTTAGAGCTTTATCTAAGACATCTCCAAAAGTAGAAAATTCTTTTTTAACTTCACTTAAAACCTGCCAAACTTCGCTAGATCGCTCTTGAATAGCCAAAGTACGGAATCCCATTTGCAAACTACTTAGGAATGCGGCTAGAGTAGTTGGTCCAGTTATATTTACTCTATATAGTGTCTGTATCTCATGAAAAAGAGCAGGATCACGAAGTATTTCGGCGTAAAGTCCTTCCATAGGTACGAACATAATCGCAAAATCAGTAGTAGTGCCAGGGTTTATATATTTATCACTAATATCTTTCGCAAATTTCTTTACTGATTTATAGAGTTCTTTTCTTTGCAACTCTGCTTCTACAAAGTCATTACTGTCGAATGCAGCAATTAGTCTAGAATAAGAGTCCGATGGAAATTTGGAGTCGATTGGTAGCATCACTTTACCATTATCATCACCAGGGAGTAAAACTGCAAATTCGACTCTCTCAGATGTATTAGGTTTCGTTTGAGCATTTTTAGTATATAATGTTGGTCCAAGTATTTGTTCGAGAATTTGTTCCAATTGGAACTCACCCATTACACCACGAAGCTTTACATTGTTTAATACCTTATTAAGTCCATCCACGTCACCAGCTAGTTTTTTCATCTCACCTAGCCCTTTGTGAACCTCTTCTAATCTATCACTAACTGTGCTAAATGCTTGTGATATTCTGTTTTCCAAAGTCTTCTGTAGCTTTTCATCTACAGTTTCTTGCATTTTTTGAAGTTGTTTCGAGTTCTCCTCATTAAGACTATTGAGGTTTTTATCTACTTGTTTATTGAACTCCGAAATCTCAGATTTTATAGTCTCAGCTAATTTGTCTATACGCTCTTCGTTAGTACTAGAGAGCTCTCTGATCCTTCTTTCGAAATCATTAAATTTATCATTCTGTTGAACGAACTGTTCAGAATTTCTTTTTAGCATTTCCTCTTTAAGAGCAGAGAAATTGTTTGTGAGCTCTTCCCTATTGAGTCTAAAATTAATAGTTTGCTCTTCTCTAGCTTCTTTAGTAGCATTGTACTGAGCATCTTTTATCTCTACTAATCTGGCATCTAAATCTATAGTTTCATCATCACTATTCTTTGATTTTTTGAACAGGACAAATACTATCGCTAGTACTAAGATATTGACAATTAGTAGTATGATTTCCATTTTAGTCAGACCCTTTTATTACTTTGATTATGAAAGCAGCTCTGTTTTCTTCGAATACTTTCGGTACTTCTGTTTTGAGCAAATCGAATATTATATCGCTTTCTCCTCTGATTTGAGTACTCATACTATTAGTAGTTACTTCTAATCCTGCAGTAGCATTGACTGCCGCAATAAAACTCTTGATAGGTGCAATATATTCTTCATTAAGAGGATATAAACTTATGTCAATTGATATTCTCATCTATCCCTCTATACATTAAATCTGAAGTGAACTACATCGCCATCTTTTACGATATACTCACGACCTTCTATACGAAGTTTACCAGATTCTTTTATTTTCTGCTCACTTTCTAATTCGAATAAATCTGTACAGTGATAAACTTCTGCTTTGATAAAGCCTTTTTCGAAATCGGTATGTATAACTCCTGCGGCCTCTGGCGCAGTACTTCCCTCAGGGAATGTCCAAGCACGAACTTCTTTTTCACCAGCAGTGAAATAAGTTTTCAAGTTAAGTAGTTCGTATCCTTTTCGGATTAATTTATCTAACCCACTTTCTTCTAGCCCCATATCGTTTAGGAATTCTAGTTTTTCCTCAGGAGTATCTAATCCAGCAATTTCTGACTCTAATTTACCACAGATAACTACTACTTCACTATCATTTTTTGCAGCAATTTCTCTAACCATTTGAACGTATTTGTTTTCGCCTTGTAGGTCGTCTTCATTTACATTACAGCAATATACTTGTGGTTTGAGTGTAATAAGATGCAAATCTCGAATAGCTTTAACTTCGTCTTCCGTAAGTCCTATACTTCTAGCAGCTTCTCCTTTATTAAGAGTATCAGCTAGTTTTTGATATATTGGGGCCAAGACCTTTGCTGCATCAGCTACTTTCTTATCACTTGATTTTAATAATTTTTCGTTCTTATCTTTTCTTTTAAGAACAGACTCCAAGTCAGCCAGTGCTAGTTCAGTTTCGATAGTATCCACATCACGCACAGGATTAATATTACCATCAACGTGTATAATATTCTCATCTTCGAAACAACGTACTACATGGACTATAGCTCCTACCTGACGAATATTGCCTAAAAATTGATTACCTAATCCTTCACCTTTAGAAGCTCCCTTAACTAAACCAGCAATATCAACGAATTCTACTATAGTAGGTATAACTTTTTGGGGTTTAATAAAATTTGTGATTTGATTCAATCTTGAATCTGGAACTGCAACAACACCTACATTTGGCTCTATAGTACAGAAAGGATAATTAGCAGCTTCTGCTGGAGCAGAAGTCAAAGCTTGGAAAATTGTTGATTTACCTACATTCGGTAATCCAACTATACCACAATTCAAAGACATATTATTTTCTCTTGAGTTAATTTTATTTCAGCTACAAAATTAACTTTTATTCGACGAAAATCTAAATATTAGAATCTAAAGTTTATTAATAGGTAATACAAGAGTGAAATTCGATCCTTTACCGATTTGGCTTTCATAAGTAATTTGGCCTTCTAACGATTCGGCATATCGCTTTGAAATTGCTAATCCAAGACCTGTACCACTATTGCCAGTTGTATTTTCACCTCTATAAAACGGTTCGAAAATCTTGTCAATATCATTTTCAGTTATACCAATACCTTTATCCATGATGGAGATTCTTATATGATGGTTTACTCTTTCAATTACAATAGTTATATCTGGAATATCACCCGAATAAAGAATTGCATTTTTAATCAAATTATTAAGTATTAATCTAACTTTTCTAGCATCAGTTTTAACTATGAGTGGATTTTCGGAAAAGTCAATAGTAAATTTAAAATCTTTTTTCTCAACATTTTTAAAATGAGCCATCACTGTACTTACTTGATGTACCATATCCATTTCGACTAATTCATTATCTCTCTCATTTATATCGCTGTGACCAAATCTAATTACTTCTTCCAAGAGATCAGTCATACTAACCACAGAGTGGTTTATTTTTCTTAAACTATCATCAAATTTTTGCTTTTCGTTTAACTCAAAATACTTATCCAATAAGTATGTAGAGTTCATTAGGACTGTTAGAGGTGTTCTGTATTCGTGAGAAATCATTGAAATAAATTTAGATTTCATTTCATTTAATGCTTTTTCTTTATCGAGTGATAAGATCAGTTCTTCTCTAGTTTTTAGTAACTCCTGTTCTGTGTTCTTATGATTTACTATTTCTTTCCTTAGATCGGCAAGAGTCTCTTGAATACCAATCTCTTGTTCTTCTACTCTATCTGAGAGTGATAGATTAGCTGTTTCTAATTGACTTTTTAAAGCATCAATTTCAATAATTTTATTTTCGAGTATTTCGTTAGTCTCTTCTATATTTTTCTTTTCTTTTTTTAACTCTTTTCTAGCATTTTTCTCACTTTCTAGGGATTTAGCAATATTCTGAATTAACTTTTCATTAATATACAATATACCAGCAATTAGGAATGCAATACTATTAGTAAATTTAATAAAATAGAATGAATCAGATAAATGTCTATTTGCTTCAACCCAATTCCCAAAATAATTGGCAAACCATATCAAAACTATAAATAAACTAAAGTATATTACTTTTAAATACTGCTGTTTTCGAAGGAAAGTAACTGCGAAAAAAATACTATAAACAATCCAAATTAGACCTATTGTTAAATCACCTTCGAGGATTAAAACAATCAAAGCTATAATATAAGTCATAAAAATAAGAGAATTGACTTTCGTCTGAAAAGTTAAATCCTTTTTATAAGCTGTAATTAAAGCTACGATATAAACTAACACATAGAGAGTTGTTTGGAGATAGAACCCACTCATAAAGGTAATAGTACCGGAAATAATAAGGGTAAGGAATCCGAATACAACAGCGAATCGGAATATACTTTCTAATAATTGATCTTTCCAGAGGAATAAATTGTCTTGATTTTTCACTTAATTCGTTCTAATTATTTCTTTTCTTATTTTTGTATAATATAAATTAAGAAATATTAATATGATAAAGTATAATCAAGTAAAAGAAATTTCAAAAGATTATCTTGTAAAAAAGTTAAATGAATATCTAGAAGAAGATTCTCCTAATGGAGATATAACTTCGGTAGGAACAGTAAACCCAAAATCAACAATAGTAGCTCAACTGATTGCTAAAGATAACTTAGTCCTCTCTGGAAGAAATGTAGTAGAGGCAATGTTTGATAGTGAAACGAATATAGATTTTAATTTTTCGGATGGTGATGTAGTTTCTAATAGGGATCTAATCGCTACTATAGAGGGCAACGCAATAGAAATACTAAGGAAAGAAAGAATTTTTTTGAATCTAATGCAACGTATGTGTGGAATAGCAACTACGACTCGCACCTATGTAGATATAGCTAAGCCACACAATGTAATAGTATTAGACACAAGAAAAACTACTCCGGGTCTGAGAATGTTTGAGAAATATTCTGTTTGCATGGGAGGTGGTCAAAATCATAGATATAATCTTTCAACTGGGATATTGATAAAAGACAATCATATAGTAGCGGCTGGGGGAGTACGGGAAGCTGTGGAAGGTTGTAAAAAATTAGATAGTACTCTACCGATACAAATAGAAGTAGATAGAAAAGAACAAATACCAAATGCAATAGATTCTGGAGCTGATGGTCTATTATTGGATAATATGTCGCCTGATTATTTGATGGAATGTGTTAAATTTGCAAAAGAACTTAAAAATAATATTTTCTTAGAAGCATCTGGAGGTATTACCCTACAAAATTTATCTGGGTATGTAACAACTGGTATAGACGCTGTATCAGTTGGTGCTCTTACACATAGCGTAAAAAGTTCTGACATAAGTTTAAAATTTGTATAAATGAGGAAAATAAAATGATTTCGAAAAAATTAGAAAAAGCGATCAATGAACAAATAGCTAAAGAGATATATTCTTCTAATTTATATCTTTCAATGGCTGGTTATTTCTCATCAATAAGTCTAGCGGGAATGGCTAGTTGGATGAGATCACAATCTACAGAAGAATTACAACATGCTTATAAATTGTTTGACTTTTTATTAGACAGAGGTGGATTACCTGTGATTGGTCAGATTGACTCACCACCAAATCATTGGAAAAGCCCTTTAGATGGTTTCCAAGTAGCTTTAGAACACGAACAAATTATTTCTAAAAGTATAAATGATCTTGCTCGCTTAGCTAGAAAAGAAGATGATCTTTCGCTAGAAGTATTGTTGCACTGGTTTATAACTGAGCAAGTAGAGGAAGAAGCAACTGTAAGTGAATTAGTAGACAGATTAAAGCTAGCTTCCGATTCTCCAGGCGGTCTATTTATATTAGATAATGAACTAAGAAATACACCCCTAGCTTAATAATGTCAAAATCTGATTCAACAAATGGTCCTAAATTTAAAGTCATAACGACCAACAGAAGGGCTAGTTATGACTATACACTAGTAAGTCGATATGAGGCTGGTATCATGCTTACTGGGACTGAAGTAAAAGCATTGCGTGAGAATAAATGTAGTTTACAAGAAGCTTACGTTATGTTCCCTAAAAATGGTGATGACCTGTATATAATGAGTATGACTATACCCGAGTACTCTTTTGGGAATAGAGAAAACCACGAACCCACAAGGTCAAGAAAATTACTTTTGCATAAAAGAGAAATAAAAAAATTAAAAGATGCGGTAAAGGAAAAAGGAATGACTATAATTCCTTTACAGATTTATTTCAGCGATCATTTGGTCAAGTTAGAAATTGCTTTAGCTAAGCCCAAGAAAAACTACGACAAGAGAGAATCTACTAAAACTAAAGAAGTAGAAAGAGATCTAAAAAGAAAATATAAAGTATAAGGATACAAGTAATGTTCCCAAGTGTAAACGAACAAATGGATATAATAAAATCTTCTGCAATTGATGTATTACCAGAAGAAGAACTAGTACGTAAAATAGAAAATTCCATAAAGAATAATAAACAATTAATAATAAAACTAGGGGCTGACCCTAGCCGACCAGATTTGCATATAGGACACGCGGTTGTGTTAAACAAAATGCGTCAATTCCAAGATTTGGGACATAAAGCAATTCTAATTATAGGTGATTTCACTGCAATGATCGGTGACCCTTCGGGTAAGTCAAAGACTAGACCTCAATTAACATTAGAAGATACTAGGGTAAATGGCCAATCATATTTAGATCAAGCAGGTCTTATACTAGATGAAAGCCCAGAGAAATTCCAAGTTCGTTATAATAGCGAATGGCTTAACGCAATGAATTTCAGAGATGTAGTAGAGTTAGCGGCCAAATATACTGTAGCCCAATTATTGGAAAGAGATGATTTCAATAAGCGATATAACTCTGGTGTACCTATAAGTATGCACGAGTTGCTATATCCTCTGGCTCAAGCAATGGATTCGGCAGAAATTGAATCAGATGTAGAGCTAGGTGGTACTGATCAGAAATTTAATCTAATAGTAGGACGTGATATACAACGAGCATATGGCAAAGAACCACAATGTATAGTTACACTACCAATATTAGAAGGTACTGACGGTAAAGAAAAGATGAGTAAATCTTTGGACAATTACATCGCTCTGACTGACAAGCCATCTGATATTTTCGGGAAAGTTATGTCTGTTCCAGATGACGTTATACTTCGCTATTACGAATACGGAGCATTTGCGAGTCCAGAAGAAATAGCAGAAATGAGGCACTTTTTAGCAACAGAAGGTAATAATCCACGCGATGCTAAAGTTAAAGTAGCAATTAGAATAACGGATAAATACCATGAAGTAGGCTCTGGTCAAGCTGCTTATGAAGAGTTCCAACGCATTTTTACAAAAGGTGACATTCCTGATAATATTGAAGAATTAGAATTGGAAACATCGCCAAAAGAGTCAAAAATAATAGACATTATATCTGACTCAGGAATGGTTAGCTCTAAAAAAGATGCCAGAAGAATGGTTCAGCAAGGTGCCGTTTCAGTTGATGAGAAAAAAATAGAAGATATAAACGAGTGCATAGACCTAACTGATTATAGAATATTCAAAGTTGGCAAAAGAAGATTTATGAGAATAAAGGCAAAGTAATAGTAACTCTAGTAAAGCATATCATCATAGCGATATCCTTCTCTGTACTTTTCTTGGACACACCCAACATAAGACAAAAAAAGGTCGTTCCTATAGTAATGGAGACTGATTATAGTCCAAATTATACTAGGAAACGACCTTTGATAAAAAGAATAAATGTTAGAGATATTACTTATTTACAGTGATATTATAGATTATAGTATCTCTATTAGCTTCGTTATCTTTTTCAAATACTATATATCTTATTTTAGCGAAACCACCTTCTAAGTCATTTGATAAATACTGAAGAAAGTTTCCTGGAGGTGTAGTCTCTCCAGCTTTAACTGTCATAGTTCTATCAGAAAGAAAATCTTCTTTTAATGGTGGATAGCAAGTCCCTTCATTTTTGTCAATATCTCCCCAGCAAAAATATGAAGCTTGACCAGAGGCCATTTCCATAATTTCCATCTTAGCATATAGCAATAAATCTCTTGAACCTTTGTTAGTTATCTGAGTATGAAAACTAACTATATATTCTGTCTGCCCATCTTGAGGAAAACCAATTGACTTAGTTATATCTACTCCTTCTACGGAAGTGAGCTCTATGCTATCTGTTTCTTTAATATCTGGTTGTACTGTGTCTTCACTACAAGAAATAAAGAAACTTAGTAATGAAAATGCCAGTAATATTTGTATTTTTTTCATATATTGAAACCTATATAATTATTTATTATTCGTAAAACTATTATAGTAATAGACACGTAATATAGATATAAGTTACAAAATAAACAAATAAAGGAATATGCTTTGAAAAATATGAATAGAATAATTGCAGTATCTATGTTCCTAGTATTAGCTTTTATAGGTACTTCGGAAGCAAAAGAAAAATCAGATATACCTTCGGTTACAGTTAAGAACATGAAAGGAAGAAATGTAAATACTTCTAACTTTAGCAATGATGGCAAGCCATTTATTATCAATTTTTGGGCGACTTGGTGCAAACCTTGTATATTAGAGTTAAACAACATTAATGATAAATATGCTAAGTGGCAAAAAGAGACCGGGGTTAAAATTATTGCTGTTTCTATTGATGACTCTCGTAATAGTCGTAGAGTAGCACCTTTCGTGAAAGGTAGAGGATGGGACTATGAAGTATATCTAGATGAAAATAGTGATTTCAAACGTGCTCTGAACGTTAGTAATCCACCTCATACATTTTTATATGATGGTGATGGTAACTTAGTCTATACACATAATGGATATGCTCCAGGAGATGAAGACGAGTTATACGAAAAACTAAAAGAGATTTCTAAAAAGAAATAATATAACAGAAAAGATAAAAAAAAATCCCGTTTATAACGGGATTTAATTTTTTATTTACGTCTTGCTAGTTTTTGTCTAGTTTTCTTGTCAGACATACCGCGTAAGTAATAAAGTTTAGCACGTCTAACACGCCCTTTACTTAATACCTCTATACTTTGAATCATAGGTGAATGGAATGGGAAGATTCTCTCTACACCAATACCATTAGATATTTTTCTAACATTAAAAGTCTTAGATATACCGCCACCTTGGATGCCGATAACTATTCCTTTATAATTCTGAATTCTCTCTTTCTCACCCTCTATTACTCTAACTGCTACATTGACAGTGTCACCAGGCCCAAAATCAGGCATCTCTTGGTATTTATCGCCGTCTTTTTCTTTTTTCGTAGCGACAACTTTGTCTTTAGCTATTTGCTCTATGTATTGTAATGAAGTCATTTTCTTGCTCCCAATTTTATCAAGACTACAAAAATAAGCTCTTGATTTATTAATTCCAAACTTTTTTATAGATAAAGTTAATGTTATTTTCGTATCTGATTAAAATGATAGATTCTAATATATGAAAATAATTAATATTGCCTTCTTTGCTTCACACGGTGGATCAAATTTTCAATCGATAGTCGAAAATATACGTAGCGGTTATATCAATGCAAATGCCGCTCTATTGATTTCTAATAATTCTGATTGTTATGCTTTCGAAAGGGCAAAGAGCCTTGGTGTGCCATATAAGCACATTAGTTCAGCGCAATTCGATAACTCTATTGAGTTTCATAATGCACTTTTGGACTTGCTCGAAGAGTATAAGATAGATTTAATTGTATTAGCGGGCTATATGAGAAAAATTCCATTTCCCATTATTCAAAAGTATAATAACAAGATATTAAATATTCATCCTGCACTATTACCAAAATATGGAGGTCAGGGTATGTATGGAATGAATGTTCACAAAGCCGTTCACGACGCAGGAGAAACTATTTCTGGTGCAACAGTTCATCTAGTTAGTGAAGAGTACGACGAAGGGAGAATCTTAAAACAAGAATCTATTGCTATAGACAAAACTGATACTCCCGAGATTATTGCTGAGAAAGTATTAGCAATAGAACACAAAATATACTCGAATACAATAAAAGAAATTACTGAAGGAAAGATAAAACTTGATTAATTCCATTAGTCTTTTTATTTTGAAATATGACACACACCAAAATATATAAGCAAAGATTTGATTTCTATTGGAAATCAGTAGTGATATACATAGTAGTCCTTATAGGATATGGACTTATACGTATGATTGTTGGACATGAAAACTTTGGGATACTTACTCACGACCCAGTTTTCATACTATTATCATTATTTATATCTGGTTCTTTACTCATGTATTTGCACAAATTATTTTGGGTTAGAACAATAGTAATTGATGAAGATACTATCACTATCAAAAATAGATTCAACGAATCAACTTTTACTAAAGATAATATCTCAAAGATATTCTTAGGTAGAGAAAGGCCATTTCAATCGCGTGAGACTTTCAGAGTAGTAAAAATTGATCTTGTCAATAGAAAAAGAAAAATCCGCATCAGACCACATAACTATTGGGATGACAAACAGTTATTCGATGATATCAGTCGAGTAAAAGAAAGAATTGGCAAATGAGAGTTATACTAATAATATTATTAGCTTCAATTAGTATTGGGTCTGCATCGCAAACGAACTTAGAGGCTATTAGCAGTTCTATTGATTCCCTTACTAAACAATCCCTTTCAAAAATATATAATAATAAAATTAAGATCCAAACTGAATATAGTGAGCTTGTAGATAGAATAGAATCTTCATTTAAAAGTTTAGACTCTAATTATATTATAACTACTCACTCGAAGTATGGTACTTTATTTTCATTGGATACAATTAAGATTGAGTACAACTACGTTAATAGCACTCGTACTATTCGTTTAGTAGCTAATATACAAACTCTAGCAGACGACAACATAGTTGATTATTCTATCCCTTACATTTTCACTGATTCGATTGATATCGACAATATAAGTCGCATAGAAGATGAATCTTTTCCTTTTACTAAGGGAAAATTAATCAAAGAATCCTCATTTTGGGATGATGCTCTCGAGCCAGCAATATTTGTAGGTTCTGCAGTAATTATCATATACTTACTTTTTACAGTACGTTCTAGCTAACTACCACATTATTAAAAACAAAAAACCCCAAGCTTGGTAGCTCAGGGTTCTGAATTTTAGTTTTGTATGTAGATAGTACTATCTAACTACGCTTAATTGTCTAGACTGGATTCCGTTCGCACTTCTTAGAAGTACTGTGTATGCTCCATTTGCTAAGTTTGTTACATCTAAATTGTATAGATTGTTCTTAGCTGTGTCTGAGAACACTACGTTTCCATTCATATCTACTACTTCTAGTGTCAATGCGGCTTCGCTATTGAATCTTATTGCTGTAGTAGTACTTGCTGGGTTTACTGAGAAACCATTGAAGTTGAAGTCAACTACTGATGATTCGATTCTTTGTGTTTTATTTTCTTCGTTCGCAGAGTTCAATTCTCCATCGTTAGATGTTTGATTTACAATGCCACCTAGGTTTCCTACAGTGATTGTATCTTGGATACCTAGTTCTACTTCGAACGTTACACATGTTGTATCATCATCGTGTTTAGAATCATAAGGATAATCTACCCATGCACAAGCTGTGTATGTACCTGGTTCTCTGATTATCATATTAGGGAAAGTTACTAATTTAGAATTATATCTACCTTGTGGCATATCTTCTAAGAACGATACTTCATTGTATACTTCTTGACCTGCCGAGTTCTTAACTACCATGTGGAAGTTTATATTCGATGCATCTGAGATACCATTATTCAAAAACTCTATTCTAGGTGAATTAGGTCTATTTACTTTTAGTACTTGACCTGCAGAAGGTGACTCAAATTCTCCAGCTGTTAGCTGATCATTATATTGTACTTCAAAGTAATGTTTCTCATCTCCAGGTCTTGGTAATGTGTTATTATATTTTTCTTCATCATAAGTATAGAACACTTCAAATTGAACATAGTATTCGCCAGTAAATGCTGTTTGGAATGCTGCAAAGTTTGCCTCATACTTCTGTCCTGATTGTAATGGCTCCAAGTTAGGATCATTATCAGAATCATAAACTATTTTAGGTTGAGTGCTTACTAAAGCATTTGTATTAGCATTGTATATCTTAGCAGTTACTTCAAATCTCTTAATTGGGTTCAAACCTGTGTTTTGTACCATTGCAGATACTTTTATATTTGTCAATCGTAAGTATTTGAAGAATCTTGGGAATCTACTTGTTCTTGGTGATTCTACACTTGCTACTGACATATCATAATCATTTGCTACAGTAAATACTTTAACGCCTTGAGCAGATTTACCTGACAGTTTAGTCAATTTAACATTTACTTTATACTCACCACCTTTAGTTGGTAAGAAAGTACCTTCACTAGTGCTTACTGATGCAGGACCAGTTGCAGATCTCATAGTGTAAATCTGAGTTGGTGAAGTATATCTAATAGATTGAGAACCTGTATTAGGATCTAGTGCTCTGTACACAACTTGTGTAGAAGGCAATGGACCTGTGATCCAATATTCTAGCAAAGTACCAGTTGGTTGAGGACCTTTAGACTCTGCAGCAGGTAATCTAAAATCAGTCATTTGACCATTGAACATTCTAGTAGTACCATCATATCTTTGATTATTAAATAAGATATTTCCAGTTGTTGGGTATGTTTCAGGTACTGGAGCAACAAAGTTGATATTATAATCTTCTACTTCGCCGTAACCCCACTGATATGTTGAATTAAAATATAATGTACAAGGGTCGTCTGAGTTCCAATTATAGTTTGCAATTAATCTAAGTACAGATGGTCCTTCTGGTACATTATCACCCACTTTAAATGGAATAGTATTATTCATTGTTGGACTAGCAGGGAATATAAACCCTGGTGCTGCATACAGCTTTGCAATGAATTCGAAATCAGGTCCAATAGGGCTTTGATCCCATCTTTTATCATCATTTTTATCTAAGTATACTCTTAGATAACCATTGTAATATAGACCCCAATTAACCAAAATTTCAAAATTATTTCCAATGTTGAAATCATATGGTCCACCTGTTCTATCGACAGAGGCCCATCTTTCCCAACCTGTATTTAATCTCTGCAATACTATTGTTCCTTCAGTTACATCTCGTACTGTAACACTATTAATGATACCATATTGATTCCAATACTGTACATGATTAAAACCACAGTATTGTGCATTTGCTTTACCACTTGGTAAAGCTATTAGAGCGATAACAATAGCAAATAAGCTAGTTGTTAGTTTTTGTATAAAATGCTTTTTCATTTTAACACCTCAATATAATTGTTAGAGTACATAATTTTTTAGTTCTATAGCAATAACCACTTGTTTATATTTTTGTTACAACTATTTTTCTATATTTTCTTTATTATATAGTAGTTACGTGCTTCATAAATATACTTTTCTTATATTTTTTCTTCACTTTAGTAACAGTTTTAGGTGTGCATCAATTGAGATTTGAATTATTTATATTTTTTACGATCTGGTTAAGTGGAGTTATCTATCGTTATTACGTTAGTTACAGGCTATTGCTTTTTGACGGTTGTCAATTCTTTGAATTTTTTTATTATTACTAGATTTGTTATGGAAATATAATAATTAGGAGTTGAAAATAACAGAAATAAAAAAACCCCAAGCTTGGTAGCTCAGGGTTCTGAATTTTAGTTTTGTATTTAGATAATATTATCTTACTACGCTTAGTTGTCTAGTTTGGATACCAGACTCACTTCTTAATACTAATGTATAAGTACCAGAAACTAAGTTAGAAACATTCAATGAATATTTAGAACCATTTAATGTTTCAGTTAAAAGTACATTACCATTGATATCAACAACTTCTAAAGTTAATGGAGATGTATTTCCATTTTCAAATAACAAGTCAGTAGTTGTAGAAGCTGGATTTTGAGTAATACCAGCAAAGTTGAAGTTACCTTCAGGTTTGATTTCAACTATTCTAACTTGATTAATTGCTTCAGATGAGCCATCAAAATCAATAGTTCTTAGTCTATAAGCATAAGTATTACCATATTCTACTTTATTATCTACTACAGGAGAGTAGTAATTCATTTCTGTTGATTTACCAACTGCAGAAACTTCGATTCCAGTTGAAACAAAGTTACCTGTAACAACATTATCTGTTGCATCAGCTCTTTCAACGATAAATCTAGATGTACCATTTTCAGAAGCAGTAGACCAATCTAATACTACAGATTTTTTATTTTGAATAGCATTGAAATCAGCTAATTCAACTGGAACAATAGAAGCATCATTTCTTTCAAGATGATCAATTGTACCTCTGATGACAGTTTCGATATCACCGAAATGTCTCCAATCTACTGTATTATGGATTATATTGTAAGTCACAGTAATATTAGTAGTACCAAATACTTTACCATTTAAAGGACTAGCTAAGTTAAATAAGTAAGCAGGGTAAGAAAGACCAACAAGTGGCTTAGTGTCACTACCATAATTACGAGTAGTTACTACCGCAGGGAATGGAAGTGGATCGTTAGGGTAGAATGTCGGTACATTATTTAGTGAATAAGTAGGTCTTGTTATAGGAATAACAAAATCTTTACTAATTGTTTCACCAATTATTGTGTTACCTTCATAACTAGCTCCAGTACCCAATGGGTTACTATTAACATAGTTAGCTCTTAGTACGATATTTTGGAAATCTTCATCAGTATTTAATTTGCTCCATTCTTCAGTAGAAACTACTAAGTTGTTTTTCAATCTTTCTGTACCAGTGTTTAGGTAAGTATAAAGATCCATTTTTTCCCATCTAGTAGGAAGTACATTGTAAGCTTCAGAATAGAACATGAAATTATAAAGTTTATAATTTACAGCTCTTGGTTCCCAACTTCCTCTATCAAAAATATCATAATCATAAACAGGCTCATTAGAAACTGATTCAACTTTGAACCCGATAGAATCAAATCCTTTTTTGATAGCCTCATAGTTCAACTTACCAGCAGTAGCATTAGCTACACCAGCTAGAGGGTCAGCCGTAGTATTTACAGATGATACTATTATATGTCTGTTAGTTTTCTTCAAGTAGAATCTAACATTCTTAGAGTATAAGTTGTTTATGTTTTCTAAATCAGAACCAACTAGTATATCAATTTTATATCTAGGAGTCACGTTTGCTGACATTTCTGCAAATTTAGCAGGTATGTTAACTGTAATTTGAGCATTAATCAAATCATCATAAGACATTGGATTCCAATCATCACCATCTAGACCATCTGCAAGACCAAAGTTAAATACAACATTGTCAGTAGCAGGTATAGTTACAAGAACATCTTTTTCTAATACTGGTGCACCAGAGAAAAGACCATTTTCATCTTCTCTATATATTTTAACAAATACTTTAGTACCAGCTTGTTGTATAGAACCATTGTTTCTAACGTTTGCAGTTACTTCAAATGGAGCTTCACCCATTATATACTCAGCATCAGAGAATTGAGTTGTAATATCTCTGTAAGATCTTGGAGATAATAGAGTAACAGGAGCTATATCAAATACATGTAATCTACCAATGAATTCATCAGCACCGATATCATACCTTTGACCTGCAGCACCACGTACATCACCTTCAAAGTCAGTTTTTAACCATGTAATATTTTGACCACGGTTATTTAGAACAGAATTCAAAGGAGCGGGGTTAGATTTTACTCTGTATAATAATGGCTCGATTCCACTTCTTTGGTATAATTCATGATCAACTAAGAAATTACCATACAATGAGTTGTTTTGAGTGTTTGTTGCTGCTTGAATTTGATTCAAGTTTGCATACTCTAAACGATATCCCATAGATACAATAGCTTTGTCTTCGTCTTGTTCGATATATCTAAGAATATCCAAGTTAGTAGCGTCTAAGTTTGATATATCTTGACCTGTCCAATAAACGTTTCTATCAACATTCAATAAATCATTAGTAAAGTTACCTTGTACTAATATACTTGCAGCTATTTGAGAATTAGGACCTACGTTTGGATCAACAATCGAAATAGCATTATTCACAACGTTAGTAGATCTTGTGTTTTGAATACCAATACCTACTGTCATACCTGTGTTAGCAACACCAGTAGCACCAATTAGTATCGTATTGTTAATGATATCATCAAATCTAGAAACATAAGACAATACATCTGGAGTTACTAAACTTCCAGCTCTTTCAGTTAGAAGGTGAATACCAGCTCTTGAAGCAGAACCATTCGAAATATTCAAGCCCCAAATAAAGTTGTTCGCGATACGAGCTCTTTCGTTAGTTCGTGGGAAAATTATTGGATTTTCACCAGTTTCATAAATAGTTCTATCTTGCTCGACTCTAATACCAGTAACATTTGTATTAGAACTTAGATTAGTAATTCTATTACCTAGAATACTCAATCTTAGATTATGATAACCTTTAGAGTTTGAAGCAAAATTACCACCAGCTTCTATACCACTAGCCATTGTTCCAGCAGGAGCCGAAACATTCCATATTAAATTTCTTTCAATCATTTGATCTTGAGTATATCCAACGAATATACCAGTTCTAGCAGCGCCCCAAATTCTATTATCTGTAATTACGTTATTGTAATTGTAAAAAGATTTTAGAGTATCTAAGATGTTAGGGTCAGAGCTATAATCATGTCTAAGTACTCCTAATCCAATATCGATAATACCAATACCAAAGTTAGAAATATCATTACCAACAAATGAGTTATTAAAGTTTTCAAGAGTATCTCTCAAATCACCAATAAAAGTAGTTGCCTCGATTAAAGTTGATCTTGAAATTATACCAGCAGAATAACTTATATCCTGTCCACCTTGGCTTCTAAATACATCTCTATCATAAGTGAAACCATTATTTTCACCAAACTTTGCAGTTGGGATAGACACACTGTTTTTAATTTGAGGAGCATTATTTGTTATCAAACAATTTTTGATAGTAATATTAGATGAACCTCTTTGTAAATAAACAGCTGCTCCAAATAGAGTATTTGAAGTGTTTAATTCAAATTCAAAACATTTTTGTGAACCACCGTCAAAAGTAATGTATCCAGCAGAACGAGCATATTCTCTTTCTGGGAAATTAATAATTACAGCGTTTTGGTTAGAAGGTTGCAATTCATGGCCAAATCTGATACCGATACCAGAAGCAGCAGTCATTTTAAATTTAACACCACCACGAACAGCAATTCTGTTGTTAGCTGGTCTCATTGATATTCTGTAAACTCCGTCAGCATCATTAGGGTCATTTGTTGGACCAACACCAATAATTCTTGCAGACATATCCCAAGCAGGAGCAAGGGCATTAGGAGCATTTAGTATATATTCTGCATCTGTAAATCTAAATTCAACGTCAGCAGATATACCTTCTCTGTATAGTGAATTCATTAATGAATCTACAGTAGGAAACTTAGTAAAAGTTGTTTGAGTCTTGTTATTTTTGCCATCTATTTCATCAGCAGATCCAATAACAAAAGTACCTGCTAAACCTCTTTCAACTTCGATAGTAGAAGTTGCTGTTTGGCTAGCTCTTCTCTCATACTCAGAAGTCTCTACCCATGCAGAAGTTGTGTACTCACCAGAACTAGTGATTACTAACTTAGGGAAAGTAACTACTTTTGTAGTATTACCTTCGATAAGATCTAGAGTAGCTACGTTATTGTAAACTTCTACTCCTTCTGAGTTTTTAACTACCATACGGAAGTTTATCTTTGATGCATCTGCTGCACCAGTATTTGTGAAGTTTACCTGAGGTGCATAAGGTCTATACACTTTCAGAACTTCACCAGCCTTAGGTTGCAAATAATCACCAGCTGTCAGTTGACTATCATTTTTGGCTACTGCCTGACTACCAGACGGCAAAGCTATTAGCACTAGTACTAACGCTATGAAGCCGGTTGTCAATTTCTGTAGTAAGCTTTTACGCATTTTACCACCTATTAATATTAGTTTAACATATAATTATTATTTTCTATTCATCGACTTACAAAGTAACAAATTTTGTTTAGATTTGTTACGAATTATTACACACGCATTGCTTTTACATTATCTTTTTAAGATATGTATTAAGCATCAGTATCCAACTTAAATAAAAATAATATAAAATGAAAATAATTAAAATTGGTGGCACTGCTTTATCTAATCTTAGTAATATTATAGACTTTGCTAACTCATTAAATTCCTCTAAACGCCCTATTTTGCTAGTAATTTCAGCATTTGGGAAACTTAGTTCGTCTCTAAAAAACTTTAATTCTTACTCATTTTTTACTAAAAATAGCTCTCCTTTTTACTTTTTTAGGGAATTTTCTTCTGTTTTATCGGTCCAAGATTGTGTAGAATTTTTCACATATTTGGAAAAAGTGGAATTAATTCTTACAAAAAGGGCCAAAGGAATATCAATCAGTGGTGAACTTCCCCCTAAAGTAATGGATGAAATTCTCAGTTTTGGTGAATTAGTCTCTTCTTTTTTTATCCATTGTCTGTTTAATTCTTTACAAATTAATAATGAATTTTTAGATGCTAGAGAGTTAATAAAAACAGATTCGACTTTTGGAAATGCAAAGTTAGATTTAGATAAAAGCATTGCTAATATTCGAAATCATAATTTTTCTTCCAACGTTATAATTACTCAAGGATTTATAGGATCTGATACGAGTAACAATACTACTACTATGGGATTCGAGAGCTCTAATTTGAGTGCGACAGTTTTTGCAAACGCAATAGGGTCTAGTGAGATAGAAATAGTTACAAAGGTGAATCAAATATATAGCTCAGACCCCGAAACCAATACTGTAGCTAAACCTATTAGCAATATCCCGTATCCTAGTGCAAGAGTTCTTGCAAACAATGGATTCAAAATGCTTTTTCCTGGTATGATTGATTTGGCTGAAAAGAATAATATCAAGATAGTGTATAGAGGGATTAATAATAGTGGAATTACGATTATCTCAGATAGTTCACATTTTGATTATCCTGTTATACTTGCGACTAGCTTTGGTTATATTATTTCACCAATTAATTCAGTAAATGCTATATATGTTCTAACTCATTTCGATAGTAAAATTACTGAGTTTAACTATATAAGATTTAATAATTCATTACTCATAAAATCAAAAGAAATCTCACCCGAAGAATTACACGACTTCGCTATTTCTCTTTTTTGAAGAGATTTCTGAATAGAAACATTTCGTTATTAATTCTCATCATTAGTAGCACTCCGATTAAGAATATTAGAATATCGGCGAAGAACATACCTAGAATCGGCGTTATAATTCCTTTATCCGCTAACTTTTCACCTGCAATAAGGCATCCCCAATAAACAATATAAAATCCTAGACTTATAGCCGCACTAATCCCAAAATTTCCACCTTTCGTTCTTATCCCTAATGGGACTCCTACGAAGACAAAGACGAAACAAGCTAGCGGAATAGAGTACTTTTTCCAAATCTCTACATCATATTTTCTAATATTGTTTTCTCGATTCTCTATCGTATAGGCATTAGTTTTCAAATCCGAAGATAAGAAGTTTACATTTTTTTGAACTCTAGATAAGATACTACGTTTGTTAGTATCCATCTCAAAAGCTTCTTCTATCTTAGAATTGTTGCTTTTATCTCTATACTCTTTACCTGAGAGTACGTAGTCTAGATGTTGGTTCGAAATAGAGTCAATAATATTCAAAGCAAAACTAGCTTCGGATTTATTAGCATCTACTACTTCCTGCATATCTCTAATCCTCATTTCGCGATCACCTCTCGAAATAAGATTCACATCTGTTCTATTAAAATCAAATCCAGATCTTCCCATCTTAATTTGGTACTCTTTGAAATTGATTATTTTATAATCTTTTACGTCATTATTATTGCGCTGATGGATTTCACCAGAGAATAAATTTATAATAAGATGTGAATAGTCATTAGAAAAGCCAATTTGACCACTATCAGCTGATATAATATTCTGTTGAGTAGTTCTAGAATAATCATATATTGTAACATCGTGTAATCTGCCGGTGGCTGTATCTACAGATCTAGATAGGATAATATTACCACCCATACTAGGAGAAAACTCACCCGGTTGTATAGCAAAAGTTGGTTTCTTCCTCTGTATATCATTCATTAAGACTTTAGCTTGATGATTAGACTCAGGTAGTATAGAGTCATTGAACCAAAAGAGTGTTAATGACATCACAAATCCTAAACCAATTGCTGGCTTCATCATGGAATACAAAGAAGTTCCTGATGATTTGATAATGGCAATTTCATAGTTTGCTGACATAGCACCAAAAGCCATCAAAGTTGCAAACAATATACCCATAGGGGCTGCCAATACTACCATCCATGGGATATTGAGTATTATAGCATGTACTATAACCGATGTCTCAATGCCCTTTCCCAATAGTTTATCTAACGAATTTATAATAAATTGCATCAGAAATATGAAAACTACAGTCGAGAATCCAAATAGGAAAGGACCGATATGAGATCTTAAAATATATAGGTTTATTATTTTCATATAGTTCAAATATAAGAAATAGCACGTATCATTTAATTATTATTTTGTTGAAAAATTAAAATAATTCTTGATTGAAATTATAATATTAATTAAGTTTGAAGTTCTGAATAAAAAATGGAATAGAAAAACATGTTAACTTTTTTGATAATAATAGCTATATTCATATCTATACTACTAACATTTGTAGTCTTATTACAACCTGGTAAAGGTGATATGATATCTGGTATGGCTGGTCTTGGTGGGCAATTCAATTCAGTTTTGGGCTCTAGAAGAGCTGCTGATTTTTTGACTAAATTAACAGTTGGTCTTGCTTTTGCACTTATGGCTTTATCATTAATCACTAATTTATTCTTCGTTGGCAGTAGTAATACTGTAGAAGAAGGTAAAGCTGCTACGGAAGGTATAAAAATAGAAAGACCTTTGACTCCTCCGAGCAATATGCCTCCTCCACAATAGAAAGTAAAAATATAAAAATTCTTAAGCCCATTACTCTTTTAGATTAATGGGCTTTTTTTTGTCTAAGAATTATATCTCGAAGTAGCAAATATCACCTTTTTGTTTGAATCACGGATTTATGGATTGCGCGGATTGTAGAAACGTATTATTTCCAATGATCGGCATCAAGGCGAACGCGTCTCAAATTCCTCCGAACCCCTTTGTAATCAAGTCATACTGAGCGGAGCGAAGTATACAGAAGAACTACAGAGCAGTTCAATATTGGTAGGTAATGACCCCGTCACCCTGAGGGTAGCTAAGGGTCTCCTTTTTTATGCAGACTCTTCACTACACTTCGTTTCATTCAGAATGACAAGTTTCGTAGAGACGTATGCACTTCGACGCCGCTCAGTGAAAACAATACGTCTCTACAATTTAATATTGTATTACTCCACCACTATCACGCTCTTCGTAATTGCATCGTAGGGTGTAATCAATCGAACTTGATACAAACCACTAGGGATATTCATTGTGTTTATCTGCATCTGATTCGACTTAGTAGATTGTGTCCATTCATCGGTATAAATCACTCTGCCATCTGTAGCCACTAGCTCTAGTTTCATTGTTCCTTGCACTCCAGTAGTAATATCTATATTCAGCTGCTCACTAGCTGGGTTGGGCGATAAATCAATCATTGACGAAAAATCTAAATAGTCATTGACGCTAGTATTGGGGTCAAAGACTGACTCAGCTAATATATAAACTGGGTTTATCGCTACAGTATCGTCATAGTAGATTCTGAGAGTCATAGTATCTTTTTTCTCTACTTTTGCTTTATACTCGATTGGAACTTGATAATAAGATTCACCGTCAATAGTGAACTCACTTACACCATTATTGAGTATTATGTCATTCGTCGAATTATAATTATGCTCCAAGTTCACCTTAATTGGATACTGGCTGTAATTCCTAAGGTTAATGTATTTCTTCTCAACCTCTTGCCCCACGAATACCTGACCGAAGCGGAACCAATCAACTTTATTTTCCAGTTTTTTATCTACTATGAATGATTTGAAATTGACCCTGTCTGTTGATTTTCCAAAAGGGTAAACTGCATAAATATAAGATTGTCTTCTATTACTTAATTGGGTTGAAAATGAAAACGCCATACCTAGGCACTCACCTTGTTCTAATGTTCCATCACTAAAAACACTATCCAATCGGAATTCATCATGATCAGTTTCGTATTTGGTATTTGTTATATCTATTGGTACTACACCATCATTACATAATATATTATCAATGATTGTATCACGTACTTCACCACGATACGTGGTATCAAATACAATTTCATCGATAGTAAAATAAGGTTTGCTTGATGCAATCTCAAATAAATCTGAGTAACCAATTTCATATAGTTGTTCGTTCGAAATTTTAACTAAAAGCATAATCTTCTCATCTATATCACTCTTGGGATTTCTGCTTACGACTGCAAACCCATTATCGTATGTTTTTGTTGTTCCGCCAACACCACGAATAGAAGTAATTTTCTTATACCAACTCTTGTTGCCTTCTTTTGAGTACTTAGTCATTAATATGTAATTCGAACTCCCGGTATTAACATCCGCTATAAGGTAAATATTACCATTTATATCTAATTCCATACCCATTGGATACTCATCATTTTCTTGAAAGCGATTATACCAAATTAACTGACCATCTATGCTTAGTTTACAGAGCCAAGTGTATCTTTTAATCCAAGGGTAATTCTTTATAAGAACAGAATATCCATTTATAATTACCTCGCCTTTGCTATTCTCAATTAAGTTATATGGGTTATCCGTTTCATGAGTATATTGAAAATCCCAAATATGCTTACCCTCTTTATCAGTTTTAACAACCCAAGCATGGTTTTTATCTTTAAACTCATTTCCTGGATCTCCAATATAAATAGTATCTACAGAATTAGAACTACCATAAAGTAACAGACCACCATCCATAGACAACTGCATATCTGTGAGTACCTCGTCCTTATCTCTACCGTAAGTCTGAGTCCATATTATCTCACCCAAATCATTGACTTTCAATGCCCAAAATTCAGATTTGCCTTTTGTACTTATTATATCACCATCTACTGAGCCAGTGTAACCACCCAAATAGAAGTTTCCTTCTTTATCTTTGTCTATATCAATGCCTATATCGTAATTAGAGCCACCATAATTTTTCTTCCAAATTAGATCTCCTTGCTCGTCTAGTTTCATAAGAAGTAGGTCGTAATCGCCTTTTAGATTTTCTTCAAAGTCAATAGAATTTGTCTTCCCAATTAACATCAAGCTTTTATCATCAGTTTCAATAACCGAGTTTATTACATCTTCGCCTTCTTTACCGCCATAGGTTTTAGTCCATAACTGTTCACCATCTTTATTCATTTTACAAACTAGTATATCATCAAACAATTTTTTGGACGTAGATGAATCTTTTCCCCTTGTGCTTCCAACGGTTAGATATCCTCCGTCACTAGTTTGTATTAGCTTATGTGAATTATCATTCTTGCTAATACCGAAAGATTTATCCCATTCGTGTTCGAAGAACTTACTCTCTGGCTTGAAGTATGTTTCTATTCTTATTAAACATTTATCACTATTGAGGTGAGGTGCCTTCCATTTATAACTAGTTCCAACTGCCGAATCAGTAATAGTTGACCAATTGCCTCCGTTATTAGCAGAGAACTGGATAATATATCTATCGAAACCTGGCACCTTAGTCCAATTTATAACTA